>Ga0208820_1000001_pt1:0-85000 | contig 464560 bp, 416 predicted proteins | sample June2015DPH_16_5_FD_184713 | JGI IMG/M metagenome (GOLD analysis project Ga0208820, IMG submission 184713) | Peatland microbial communities from SPRUCE experiment site at the Marcell Experimental Forest, Minnesota, USA - June2015DPH_16_40... | ecosystem: Environmental > Terrestrial >...
CAAAACATCAATAATGCTGAGATATAATTTTAAATACATGATTATACTAGTTATTTATCAACTACCGTCAAAAACATTCATCAATTAATATCCCTTTTTTGTCACTCTTTTTAAATGAAATATTAAAACCGTTGAACGAAATGTGAAAGGACACATCATTAAGATTGATTGATGTGGAATAAAACAATTATCAGGAAACTTTACAGAAAGGGAGGATAACTTTCGAGCATAAACGAAATCCTATGCTTTGGGCTTAGTCTTTTGTGTTTCGCTAGGCGCAGTTGAATGCTTACTGTCCCCGGAATAATACAGAACGATATTTAGGCCTTTCGACCGTTAATGACAATAATGATTAAATGTCAGAAAATTAATAGGTAAAAGCTACTTACCGGAGACTGATGCCGGTCCGGATATTGGCCAGCCTTTCTTTCATGACCGATTCAACTTTGCGATATTTCCAGTGCAGGATTTTACCGTCAAATCCCTCAAATTCCTGGATCATTTTATTCTGCTCTTCCTGTGTGAAGTACTCAAGAACAGGACCGAAAAAATGTTTATTCTCCTTCATAATATGTCGGGGATAAAATATGGTCAATTCCTGAAGACAACCGATGATTTCCTGAGAAGTATCTTCTCCGGCGAAATATCTTTTGGTTATATCCATCCATCTGCTCACAATACTTCGGGAATATTTGTGTTCCGCGAGAAGTTCATTCATGATTTTGGAATGTTCCGCGGAAAGGGGTTTTTTCCCCAGCTCCCGGAAAAGGATATTTTCTTCTTTTCCATGATGGACCAGATCAGTATATGTACGGATGAAATCTATGGACATATCGATTAAAATGGAATCAACCCGCTGCTGTTCCTTAATTACCTCTATTTCGGTCTTGAATACGGCTAATGTTTTTTTGATGACTCGGTGTTCTTCTAATAAAGGCTCGATGACATTCATGGTCACTCCCTGTTTATCCGGAAAAGTATGATTCCCCGTCGGTTTAATTTGATAAAAACTTCCTTTTTCGTGGAGAAAGTATAGGAACAACAGTCTTGTGTCAAGAAAATCTTGGCCACAAAATGTGGGATGTTGTGTTGAGAACGGTAATTTGGGAATCTTCAACTGCCTGAAACCTAGAACTGGTGAAGGTTTGTGGGGTTCTTTAGTGGCAATTGTCAAGGTCAAAGATGCGACACGTTTCTTTCCCGCTTGTTAGCATCTTAGTTTATACTATTAAGTTTGTAAGATACACTATGCGCAATTGTTCGGTACCCGAGCGTTTCATTTATGTATCCATATACATTCTTATTGTGCCTTTTTTCGCCTTTGTCATCAATCCAAAAGATATATTCTCCTTGATTTACGAAATTGCGCATAGTGTACGAAATTATATTCAATTGAAAATCACCTCTGCTTTCACAATACGCGTCGGTTCTTTGCTCAGTAGATCGATTTTCGATGTCATATTTTAAGACAAACTTCACTGAAACTTCATTCGGATCAGTTGTCGCAAAATATTCAATTTCCGATTTAATCAGGCTCTTCACTTCAAACTCTCTTCGTTCTGCTAACTCTATAACGTTCTTGTACGTCTCGTTTTCGATCACCTTCACAAGTCTCTCCCTCTCTAAATGAAAGTCAACCTTTATTTCTGATAGTAAACTTGTGAGTTCATGGAATATTGATACCTGATGAGGTGCTTCTTGAGCTTCTTTCAGTAAGTTAGCTGCCAATCCTTTTTCATACTTCTTGTCTTGAAAAAAGGCTTTATCTTTGGTCACTATAACCACCTCGCTTTCTTTTGCAAAATCAAGGCAATTGGCCCAGATAACACCGTCTTTAAATTGTTGATTGTTTTCAGAATTAGGCGGCTCTTTGGCTATAATCTTCCGAAGGGAATCCCTTGCGCATTGCTCTTCAAATGGAATCCTTATAATTCGGTCTGCATGAAAATCAAAAATTTGTTCTACTTTGTTTTCAATATCCTCATCAGTCGGCAAAATAAGTTCTTTCATTTGCCCAAAAATTGCTAAAATGCGATCATAATTTTTCTTTACGCTTTCTCTATATTCGTAAAGATTTGTCTTGAAGTTGTGCTTAGCTTCGATTTCTATGACTTCTGGAAGGCCTATTTTGAACCCGCTCACGCTTATGTAGTGGCTAAGGGCGCAACCGACAGGACTCATTAATGCCAGCTCGGAAAGCCAGATATTGGTATCCAACACTATGATTTTCATAACTTCTTATATCTCCCAATGCCTGCTGCTAACGCTATCATCAGCCGCCGGGCCACTTCCGAGAGCTTAAAAAAGGAACCAGCGTTATCCCCGGTCGGCTGGATAAATTTGTTAAACCTTATTTCGATTTTTTTTCCATACTTCCTTTCATAATATCCAGTAATCCATTTAAATCATCACTTGAATTTACCGAATACCCGACCCATTTACCCTCAGGATTATAAGTCTCAACTAGAAATTTATCTCGTCTTGGAGATAGATACATAAATACCTTTCCGCCCACCTTTACTGAAATTGAATACTTAATAGGCTCTATTAATATCTTATCTTTCTTCCAATTTGGTAGGTCGGTGATCAAAGAGTCCAAGATTTTTCTAACCTCAGAAGATTTTATGTACTGCACGTGACGTGGGATAGTATATTTTTCTTCGATTGGTGCAGGTCGCGGTGGAATGTCAATTTCCGAAAATACAGGAACAATCTCGTCGCTACCCTCAAATTTTATGCATTTAAACATAAATAATGAAATCTTAGCGTCAATCCATTTACAGCGATTTATTAGGGTCTGGGAGAAACTCGGTGCTATCAGCATTAAACGGATTGATGTCATAGGGTCTATTTCAAAGTCTTTGTAAATGCGAGCAAATGCTTCTATATTTGTGGAAACATAATCGTAATAATCAAACCCCTGAAATAGCATATCGTCGTCTTCATTTATCTTTAATTCAGCAACCACAATAACTTTATCGCTATCAACCATCAGGACGTCCATCCGCCCTTTATCGGTAACTTTTTGATGGTCAACATATTTCAGCCCACCTTCAATTAATTCAGCACCAGTGCGAATCAAATCCTCTAACTGGCTTTCCTTTAACTCGATTTGCTGATATTTTTTCATTTACTCTCCAGTAGGTTTAACAATTAATATACGAACTTCACTTTTTCCGATTTACTGTGGTTGGATAGAATTATATCACAGGTCATATTCTCCCAAAAGAAAAATATTACATGATCGCAAAATCGAAACAAGAAAGATTCAAAAATAATTCACCCGCCGAGGTAGGCTTCCCCGGCAGTCGCCGGGCTCCGCGCAGAGTGCTACGCTTTACCTTTGTATCTTTGTATCATTCAAATTATTCGATACTATTTATCCTCCTAGATATGCCTCTTTCACTTTAGGATTTCCCATCAGCTCTTTGCCGCTGCCCGCGAGAACTATACTGCCGGTCTCCAGAACATAACCGCGGGAGGCGATATGCAAAGACATATTGGCGTTTTGCTCAACCAGAAGAACGGTTTTTCCGGCCTTATTTATTTCCACAAGAATCAGAAAAATATCACGCACCAAAACAGGAGATAGACCCATCGAGGGCTCATCTAACAATAACAATTCTGCATCGCTCATCAATGCCCTGCCCACAGCCAGCATCTGTTGCTCGCCACCCGAAAGCATGCCGCCCAACTGTCGCTTTCGTTCGTGAAGCCTAGGAAATAGCACAAAAACACGTTCATAATCGCTAGCAATTTTGTTTTTGTCCTTTCTCTGCCATGTAGCTAGCTTCAGGTTTTCCAGCACGGTCAGATTCCCGAATATGCCGCGGCCTTCCGGCACCTGAGCAATTCCCCTGGCTACAATTGTATCGGCGGCAATCTGCTTCAAATCATCGCCCTTATAGATGATGCTTCCCTTGTAAGGAATAATGCCCGATATGGCTCTAAGGATGGAAGATTTTCCCGCGCCGTTAGCCCCGATGAGTGTAACGATCTCACCCTGGTCCACATCAAAGGAAACGCTTTTAACTGCATTGATGCTGCCATACGTGACATTCAGGTTACTCACGGAAAGAAGCAAATCACCCCGCATTATTTCACCAGTTCCTTACCCAGATAGGCTTCCATTACTTTCACATTATTTTGAATTTGCGCGGGCAGGCCTTCCGCGATTGTTGCGCCGAAATCGAGAACCACCAATCGTTCACAAATGCCCATCACCAGCCGCATCTGATGTTCGATAAGTATAATCGTTACCTGAAAAGTTTTTCTGATCCACCCGATAAATTCCATGAGCTGCTTAATTTCGTTGGGATTCATGCCCGCGGCTGGTTCATCAAGCAGAAGCAGTTGGGGGTCTGTCGCCAGCGCCCGCGCGATTTCCAGCTTGCGTTGCAAACCATAGGGCAGGTTTTTTGATCGTTCATTGGCTGCGTCATCCAGCTTGAAAATTGATAACAATTCCATCGCGTGATCAGTGATTCTTTTTTCTTCAGCATTGTAACGCCCCATGTGCAGGAGCGCTTCCATTGGACTATAAATTGCCTGTCCGTAGCGCGCTATGCGCACATTGTCCAACACAGTCAGCTCTTTAAACAGGCGGATATTCTGGAAGGTACGGGCAATGCCCAGTTTGGTGATCTGATGCGGAGTCCTGCCGACAAGTTCATTTCCGGTAAAGTAGATACTGCCTTCCGTGGCACGGTAAACGCCGGTAATCAAGTTAAATACGGTAGTTTTTCCCGCGCCGTTGGGCCCGATAATGCCGACTAATTCGTTCGACGCTATTGTAAAGTTGAAATCGTCAACAGCGCATAATCCCTCAAAACGGTGGGTAAGGTTTTTAATCTCCAGCAGAGGCATCGCCGGACTCCTTTTTCTTTTGACGCCAAAACTTGGACGCGAATAAATCACGCAGAGGAATAAACAGGCGTGCTTCCCGCAGCCCCATAATTCCGCGGGGGCGGTAAATCATCAAAAGGACAAGCATCAGCGGCATGAAGACCATACGCCAGACGCCCAGCGGGCGCAATATCTCCAGCAGGATTGTGTAAATAAAAGCCCCTAAAATGGAACCGGCAATGGAAGCGATGCCGCCCAGATAAACCATGATTAAAATATCGGTGGATTTAATAATGTCGAACATCCGCGGATTGATATATTGGAGAGTATGAGCGAATAAACCTCCGGCAATTCCGGCGAAAAATGAGGAAACAACAAAAGCAATAACTTTAACCTGGCGGGTGTTCACGCCCATGAGGTCGCTGGCAATTTCGTCCTCGCGGATAGAAAGGACGCCGCGCCCGAATTTCGAATAAACGAGATTACGGATAACCCACAACGATAATACCGTCCAAAAAAACACCCACGGCAAAGTGGTGAGCTTTTCCATGCCCAGCAGGCCGCGCGGCCCGCCGACGGCGTCGATGTTTTCCAGAACGGACTTCACAATCATGCAGAAGGCCAGCGTGACAATAGCTAGATAATCACCACGTGTCTTAAAAGATGGTATGGCCACAAGAAGGCCGATGAGAGCGGCGGCAATTCCACCGGCGAGTATGGCTGCCGGGAAAAGAAACATGTTCGCTGTCTGCGGGAAAACATTCACTGTCAAAAGAGAGGCGACATAAGCGCCGATCGCCATGAAACCGGCATGGCCGATGGAAAACTCACCCATATAGCCGTTAATCAGATTGAGGCTGACCGTGAGGATGATGTTGATTCCCACGTAAATTAAGATCAGCTGTAAATATAAATCAAGGATATCAAAAGTTGATGCCGCGATAGAAAAAAGCAAGCCCACGATAAGGAAAATCGGCCAGAAAAATCTATGCGCGATCACAATGTGCCATTTATTGAGTAGAGTTTGATATGCGGCTTTTAGTTTCGACATGGTTACACCTTTTGCGGATTAGGTTTGCCCAGAATACCGTAAGGCCGGAAGATCAGCAAAATAAGAAGCAAAGTAAAGGCGACAAAATCACGGTATGTTGAGGGTAAAAATGCCGCGACCATAATTTCCACAGAGCCAAGAATAAACCCGCCAATCATGGCGCCGCGAATATTACCGATGCCGCCGATGACAGCAGAGATGAAAGCCTTCCAACCGATCATAATGCCCATGTAAGGATCAATCACCGGGTAGGCAAGTCCATACATCATTCCCGCCGCACCACCCAAGCCAGTTCCGATGGCGAAGGTTAGAGAAATGATTTTGTTTACGGGTACGCCCATCAAGGGAACAATCGATTTATCCCAGGAAATAGCGCGCATTGCCATGCCTGCTTTTGTCCGTTGCACAATAAAATCCAAAATCAGCATTAAAAATAGCGACAAAACGATGATAATAATTTGCAGAGAGGAAATAGAAACATTGCCTATTGTCCATGTTTGATCGGTAATTAATGCGGGAACATGTTGAGGATAAGGGTTCAACGCCAGAGTGAAATTTTCCAGAAAAAGCCCGACGCCAAGGGCAGTGATAATTGCCGATACGCGAGGAGCATTGCGCAGAGGCTTGTAGGCAAGGCGTTCGATGACAACGCCCAGAAAGGCAACTCCTATCATGGTTAAAAGAAGCGTGGGGACAAAGGATAATTTAAGGTAGAAGGCGATAAGAAAACAAAAAAAAGCGCCGATCATGAATAGATCGCCGTGAGCGAAGTTAATCATGGTCAAAATGCCATAGACCATCGTGTAGCCCAGGGCAATCAGGGCATAGATACTTCCCAGTTGCAGTGCATTAAGAGCTTGCTGAAAGATATAAACCATAGCGTCTGTGTATGCAATTCGCGCAATTTAGGGTTTAGCGAATTATTAAAAAGTCGAAAATTAGCTTTGGATCGGCTTAGTAAAAAGTTCCAGAGGCGAGGCGCGCGAGTCACGAGGAATGAGTCGTACTTTTTTGTACGGCGCAATGACGAGGGATGAAGCGCAACACAGCATATGGACTTTTTACAAAGTCGTTACGGTTTGGCGTTAGCAAACCACGTAAATTTTCCGTCTATTATTTTCAAAATTACAGCGCTCTTAATCGGATCACCGGAGCCTTCTTTAAACTGCATAGTTCCCGTTACACCGTCATACTGCGGGATTTTAGCAAGGGCGTCACGGACGGCCTGGCGATCGTTTTTGCCCGCGCTTTTCAATGCCTGCCAGAGCAGGCCGAAGGAATCATAAGTCAGGGCGGCCACGTCATCGGGTGTGCTGCCGTATTTGGCCTTGTAATTATCTATAAACTTTTTGGTGGCTGGTGTTGCGGCATCGGCGGCATAATGAGCGCTGAAATAGTAATCGTTGCAGTCGTTACCGCAGAGTTTCAATAATTCTTCGCTGCCCCAGGAATCGCTGCCGATAAAAGGAACATTTATGCCCAGACGCTTGGCCTGCTGGATTTGCAGCGGGACTTCGCTGTAATAGTTGGGGAGAAATATTATCTGGGGCGTGGCTCTCTTGATTTTTGTCAACTGTGAGGAAAAGTCTTTATCATTGGTTGTATAGGTTTCAAAGGCGACTACTTTGCCTCCGTTTTTCTCAAAAACTTCTTTGAAAATTTCGGCAATGCCTTTGTTATATTCCGAAGCCACATCATAGAGGACGGCGGCTTTCTTGAATTTAAGATTTTCCAGCGTAAACTTGGCTAAAACCCGACCCTGGAAGGGATCGATAAAACAGGAACGAAAGACATATTTTTTCGAAGCGCCGGTTTTGGAATCCAGTGTGGCTTTCGGCGCTGTTGACCAGGGTGTAATGAGGACAACTTTGCTTGATTCGGCAATTTCCGCGGCGGGCAAGGCATAACGGCTGGCGTTAGGGCCCACGATTGCCACAACTTTCTTCTGAGTGATAAGTTTCTGCGCGGCAGAGACGGATTGATCGGCCTTGCCGGCGTTATCTTCAATAATTAAATCCACTTTATATTTTTTTTCGCCGAACTGAAAGCCTCCCGCATCGTTGATTTCCTCAACGGCCATTTGAGCCGCGTTTTTACAGGAAGCACCGACTGCCGGGATATCACCGGTCAATTCGGCAATGAGTCCTACTTTAATGTTAGAGGAATCCCCTCCGCCACAGCCTAAAATTAGAAAAGCAAAAAATGATAATACTGTAAAAAGGATGTATAATTTTTTCATAAAGTCATCTCCTGCTTTTTATGCAATTATTATTCGTGAAACTCCAATTCCGAAAACGAAGCTTATAACCTAATAACCTGAAGGTCACGCGAGGTCACACGTCGGAATTGGTAAGTTGTAATGAGACCCAAGCTTCAGAAACAGAGTACATAACCTAAAGGTCACTGCCGCTGAAGCTTGCAGGTCGAATTATCGCGCGAAGCGGAGAGTATAATACATCGCAGCTTGCTTTAGGGTTCATACCCGTGATTATCGGTGGTTATAAGGCATGGCCATGTCTATGTCAACGAGATTATTGCATTCATGAAATTCATTTTCAAACTGCAGCGAAAATAATTAATTGTCTTTGCCGCAATTTAAGCACATATATAGTCATTAATGTTTTTAGGGAACGATTATGGAATCAAAGAAAGCGATTCGTATTTTTAATGATGCCACGGCGATTGTTACCGGCGGGGCATCGGGCATTGGGAAAGCTCTCGCTGAAGAATTGGCCAGGCGTGGCTGTGAAGTTGTGTTGGCTGATCTTCAGATAGAAAAGGCGCAAGATGTCGCCGCACAGATTCAAACTTCCGGCGGCAGGGCAAAAGCGCTAAAAGTAGATGTGACTGATTTTCCCTCAATGGAACGGCTAGTCCGCGAAACCGTCGAAAGTAGTGGAAGACTGGATTATATTTTTAATAACGCAGGAATAGCTATCGGCTGCACGGCAAACCATTACAGCATTGAAGACTGGAATAAAATTATCGATATCAATTTCCGCGGCGTTGTCAATGGAATCCAGGCGGCATACTTTATCATGATTGAACAGGGTTTTGGACACATAATCAATACTGCTTCAATAGCAGGACTTATGCCTAACCCGCTAGGTGTAGCTTACGGGGCAACCAAGCATGCCGTAGTAGGACTTTCGAAATCACTGCGGGTGGAAGCTGCCCAGATGGGAATACGCGTCAGCGTACTGTGCCCCGGTGTGATTCGTACGCCTATTTTGCAGGGAGGGAAGTACGGCAAAATATTAATGAACATTCCCAACGAAAAACTGCGTGATATGTGGGAAAAATTTAAACCAATGTCCCCGGATATATTTGCCAAAAAGGTGTTAAACGCGATTGCGAAAAATAAAGCGATAATTGTTGTGCCTTCGCTATGGAAGTTAATATGGTGGCTGAATCGCTTATCTCCTACTTTGGGAATGTACTTTGCTCAAAATCGTTTTCAAAAAATTCAAAAAGAATTTGATTTGTTATAATTGATAATTGTTGTAATTTAGCTTTTCCATCTAATACCATTTCTAAATCAAAGAGGATATCGAGGCGGCAAGGAGAAGGCGACGAGGCTGCTAACAAAGATAGCGCTTTGACTTAGAAATGGAATAAAATATTTTTTACATATCTGGCGATAGCGGGTGAGGCGGTTAAACCCGGTGATTCGATGCCGACAAGATTGATAAAGCCGGGAGAATCTTCTTTAATAACAAAATCGCGAAAATCATCATCCGGTCCCTGCAATTTAGGACGGATACCGGCCATATCGGGATGAACATTTTCTTCCTTTAAGAAAGGCAGAAATTTTCTGGCGCTCTGATAGAAACAGTCAGTTATTTCAGCTTTCACATTATAATTTTCGACGCGGGGAATATAAGTGGTATCAGGGCCAAGCTTTAATCTCCCATTTAAATCGATAGTCAGATGGATGCCCAAACCAATGTGTTTCTTGTCCGGTACCGGATAAATTAACCGTTGTACAATTCCCTGTTTAACTCCTGATATGCCGCAATAATTGCCCTTGCAATAATACAGATGGTAGTTGCCTCCTATCATATTAGCTATAGTATCGGATTCCAGTCCAGCGGCGTTAATTACAATGGCAGAATTGAATTCAAAGCTCTCGCCTTTTGCGTTGTGCGTAAAAAGCCGGTAACCGCCGGCCTCCTTTTCTATCTGAACAACTTTTGTGTGATAAACAATCGATGTCTTCTTGCTTAGCGCGCAAGCTAGATAGTAATTCATTAAATCGTGGGCGCTGATGATGCCGGATTCAGGTGAGTAAAGAGCTGTATAAGCTTTAATATTCGGCTCCATTTTAGCAATCTGCTGTTTGCTTAGAATTGATAGTGACGTTACGCCGTTTTTACGGCCATTAGAATGAAGCCTTTCAATATCGGCGATCTCATCAGGCTTCACCGCTACAATGAGTTTGCCAATCTTTTTATGAGGGATTTTAAATCTTGCGGCAAGATCGTAGAGCATTTGACGTCCGGAAACACAAAGTGTTGCCTTGAGCGATGTTTCGGGATAATACATCCCTCCGTGTATTACTTCACTGTTACGGGAACTGATTCCTCCGCCATGATTCACATTTTTTTCCAAAATGTATACATTTAAGCCCGGTTTAACGATTTCGGCCGCTATAGCCAAACCGATTACACCCGCTCCTATAACAGTTACATCCACTCTTTCCATCGCTTTTTATACACAATTTTTTTAATTGTTGCAAAAAATCTTGAGCGCAATCTCCACTCGTGGTATTAAATCAATGACACTCGCTGAAAACAAGCGAAGTGAAGTTTGAAGTGTAAGTGGAATCAATGAAACTCAGATATTAAAAGCGTAGCGAATTAATATCTGTAAGCTGAATTGATCCCGAAAGCGAAGCTATTCGGGATCAATTGGGTCGTATCCCCCGCTGATTGAGGCGGTGAGGTTCATTGAAGCCAACACAAAGAAAGGCAACGCCTAATATGAAGATTGCCAGTTATAACGTAAATTCTATACGCTCACGTTTGCACATTGTTTTGCCCTGGTTGCAGAAAAATAATCCAGATTATTTTTGCATGCAGGAAACAAAAGTTGACGACGCTAAATTTCCCGCGGCAGAATTTGAAGCATTGGGGTATCAAATAGTATTCAGCGGCAACAAACAATATAGTGGTGTAGCCATTGCCTCAAAGCAAAAACCGCAAAAAGTAGTTTTTGGCTTTGATATTGAACCTGCCGATCCTGACCGTTTAATTGTTGCAACATACAAAGATCTGACGATAATAAACACCTATGTTCCACAAGGTCAAGAAATAGAAAGTCCACAGTACGCGTACAAACTGGCGTGGTTTGCGCGTTTGAAAAAATATCTGGAGAAGCACTTTCAGCCGCAAAATGCCATAGTTTGGTGCGGCGATCTTAACGTGGCGCCGGAAAATATAGATGTGCACGACCCGAAAAGAATTTTGGGGCATGTTTGTTTTAATCCTGAAGTGTGGAATGCTTATAACGAAGTTAAGGCATGGGGTTTTGTCGATGTATTCCGTAAATATCACCCCGATGAAACGGGCCAGTATACTTTTTTCGATTATCGAGTAAAAGATTCCGTAAGCCGAAAGCTGGGCTGGCGCGTTGATCACATTCTGGCTACAAAATCACTCGCTGTGAAGTCCAGAAGCTGCGCTATCGATTTAGCCTCAAGGCTTGCCGAAAAGCCGTCCGATCATGCAGTCATTTACGCGCACTGGGAAAGGTGACAGAAATGGATAAAAAGGAAGATGTTCAACGGATCAATGAAGAAATTGCCGCTCGCTTCGATAAAATTGAAGCAAGCCTCAACGATGCAAAAGATGTCATGGGGCTGTTTGAAACTCTGTTTGCGGGAATCGAAAAGGAATTTAGAGTCCCTTTTGTCTGGCTTACTTTATTGAATACGGAAAGTGTCGCGCCCATTGTTACGGCAATAAAATCTTCAGATATTTTAAAAAATAGGCTTAATATAATAACGCCGGAGTTGTTTCGCGAGATTCTTCCTGCCGGCTTGAAACCGGTTCTGGCCAATAAAGATTTGCCGCCTTTTTACAAATTATTGCCTTCAAACAACAAATATTTTGTTAGGTCTTTAGCGATAGTGCCGTTCAAATTTCGCGATGAAATTGTAGGAAGTTGGAATAATGGTGATGCTTACCATAATCGTTATACGCCGGACATGGAAACCAGTCTTTTACAAAAGCTAGCCCAATCCGTATCTGTGCGCTTGACCACACTGGTTGATGCTGATTCATAAAAACATTCTGAATGACTTAAATCACTATAAATGATGTCACTAATCCCGCGTCGCTTCGCTTTGCGGGATACCACGGATATCTGCGATATCCTCCGCCTGCGTCGGGATATTTCAACTAACAAATATTACGGCACTGCGTTTGTAATATTTGAGTTTCATTAATTCGACTTATCAATTCCGATACGCTTCGCTTTCGGAATTGGAGTCTTATTAATAAAAACCCCGCCAGAGATTGCACGGGGTTTTTACGGTTATAGCTTAGAAGGAGAAGGGTTAATTAATTAAAGTTTTCAAAGCGTCTACCACTGGTGCGGTAAAAAGAGCGACCAAAACAGTATACAGGGCAAATGACCCAATAGCTTCGCTCATGTATAATCTGGTATATTTTCTTTTTAGTGAAACAATTATCAGTCCGCCGATAATTAAACAGCCCAGATGGAAGAAAGGGAAACCATTATTTCCGGTAACGCTGAATTGGGCATAGCTAAAAGACGCTGTCGTCAAAATTACAAAAGCCGCTAAAAGTGTTGTTTGTATCATTTTTTTCATAACCACTAGTCCTCCTTGGTATCCTACTTTAAAAATCTTCTTTTAATTATGATTATGAAATAAGCGTGCCAAAAACCGTTAGTGGCGAATATATTTTTTAAGTATTTAATATTTAAATGAAAAATATATTTTTTATCTTTAAGGCTCTCTTAATAAAGAAGTTTGCAGCGTACATAAATGTTGAAAGAAACGTTCAATGCTTTAAAAAAATGAATAATACATTTAATCGCTGGAACCGGCCTTAAATTGGTTGCCTTTTTTTAAGTTCAGAATAATTAGTGATATTCCTGCTAATATCGCAATGTTAATTCCCCATAGATATTGGTATGATCCAAGTTTATCATAAATAATGCCACCCAAAATAGGACCTATGCTTCCTCCGATGCCGATAAAAAATGTAAGTAATCCATAAATCGATCCCAAAACATGCCTGCCGAAGCGGTCGGCGACAATTATCGGCAAAATGGGGGCAAGAGAACCGTAACCAAATCCATAGATAATAGCATAAAGATAGAGGGTAGTGACACTGTGAGCGTAAAAAAGCAGAATCATGCCGGTAAGCAGAAATAATATACCCAGAAAATAAGCATATTTCGGGTCATGCATACGGTCACTTAACCAGCCGAAGAAAAACTGGCCAAAAAATCCGGTCATACTTACTGCAGCAAGGGATGTTGCCGCAGTTATATTTTCAATATTATTATCCATTGCATAAGCTACTTGATGAACAAAGACAGACATTACGACCATAATAATCAAGCCATGGCATATAGCTAATGTCCAAAATCGTATATCGCGAAAAACAACTGCCGAGGAAACTCTATTGATTACCGGTAAATTTGATAATTGAACAGGCAGAGCTATTTTATCTCCATCGGGAAGAAGACCGTATGCTTCGGGCTGGGTTTTGTGCATCAGTGTTTGAGAAACGGCGATTCCGACAACGAATGTTATGATTCCTAGAACAAACAGGCCTATTCTCCAGCTGAAATATTCACAAAGATAACCCGTCAGAGGTGTAAGTGTCATAGTTCCGAAACTTATTCCCATTGTGGCAATGCCGAGAGCAACGCCGCGCATTTTAATGAACCATTTGCCGACCGACGAACTGCAGACAACAACGCCCATTCCGGCCGCGCCCAAACCGACGAGCAGACCGTATGTAAGATAGAAACTGAAAGGGGTGTCAATGAAACCGGTTAAAATATATCCCGCCGCGGCAATTATGGCGCCTATGGTCATAATCCAGAGGGGGGCGATTCGATCCAGCATGCGGCCGACGAAAATGGCTCCTATAGAATAAACCATCATGTTGATTGTCGCGGCCAGAGAAATTACCGAACGCGACCAGCCATGTTCATCCGATATTGGCTTGACGAAAACACCAAAACAATAGCGGGTGCCGTAATTGACTGCCATTACCAAAAAAGCACCCGCGACGATATACCAGCCCCAAAATATTTTTTCTTTTTTTTGCATAACCCAGGCTGGTTCCTTTACCATTAAATCGGTTTGTGGTAAAATATATTTATAATGCGACCAAAGATTATTTTTAATAAAAGGCCCTTTAAGGCTAAACGCTCTTCTGCTAGCAGTAATAAATTCAAAAGAAAAGAATACTCAGCATATTATAAACCCGAAATATCTCCGGATTTAAAAAGTGTACTGGCGCAAATAGGGAAGCCTCATCCAACTTCATTTATTCCCGATGAGTTTCAGATAAAAGCGCTGGAAGCTATAAAAAAAACAGATTGTCTGGTCATTGCGCCCACTGGTTCCGGTAAAACATGGATCGCCCGGGAAGCAATTTTATCTGTGCTGAAAAAGGGAGGCCGTGCCTGGTATGCCTCACCGCTGAAGGCGCTTTCCAATTCCAAGTGGGTGGAATTCGCCCTTCATTTTGACCAGGAAAATGTGGGTATCATCACCGGTGATACCAAAGAAAATACCGAGGCGCCGATTATTGTCGGCACTACGGAAATTTTACGCAACCAGCTCTACGATGCCATGCATCATGGGTATGACTTAAATTGCGATTTGGTCATCCTGGATGAGGCTCATTTTCTGGGTGATGTTGACCGCGGCGTCGTTTGGGAAGAAGTAATGACTTACCTTCCGGTACGGATAAATTTATTGCTTTTGTCGGCAACAATCGGCAATGGAGAGGAAATCGCGCAATGGCTCGAAACTATCCGTAGAAAACAATGCGTGGTCATTAAGGAAGAAAAACGCCCCGTTCCTCTATATCCTCTTTTTTTGCATCCTTCCGGCAGACTATTGCCTTTTTTGGAAGGGAAAAAGATTTCATTACCGGTTACAGAATTTATGAAAAAAAATAATACCGGCGGCTTTACCCGAAAGCGGATGCCCGATTATGGGGGCATTATCAGAATATTGGAGCGATTCGACCTTTTACCGACTATCTTTTTTTTGAAATCGCGAGCGGAATGCGATGCCGCGTTAACAACAAGCGCGGTAATCCCACCTATGTCGCATACTGCAGAATTCAGCGATTCACTGCGGAAAATGTTGGAACGTTTCCCTGCATTACAAAATCATAGGCAATTAAAGACTCTCCAGTCGTTTGGTATTGCCGCTCATCACGGCGGTCAATTACCCGCATGGAAGCTGTTGGTCGAAGAAATGATGAATAAAGGACATCTGCGAGTGATCTTCGCGACTACCACGATAGCTGCTGGAGTAAATTTCCCGGCGCGCACGATAGTTCTTTTCAATTCGGATTTATTTAATGGACATGATTTTCATCCTCTTTCGGCAACTGAATTTCGGCAAATGACGGGCAGAGCGGGGCGTCGCGGTCAGGACAATATCGGTTTTATGCTGCCCATAAGCGGTAAATTTATGGATTTAAGGCATGTCCGCCGTTTGCTGTTCAGAATGCCGGAAGATATTTTAAGCCAGTTGAAAAACGATTTTGCGATGGTGTTAAATTTACTGTTATCTCAGACACTTTCCGATATTCGCGGTATTTTTGAAAGATCTCTGGCCGCTTATCAGCAAAGTAAACGAGACCGGCAAGCATCTTTTTCAGCGGCCAAGTCGCTTTGGGAAGATTTTTACCGCCATATGAAATTTTTACAAGATGAAGGCTTTATAAATGAATCAAGTCAACTAACCGACGATGGCCATTGGGCGGCGCGATTACGGCTCGATCATCCTCTGCTTATAGCGCAATGTTTGCGCGAGGGGGCTTTTCCCGAAGAAGACGAAAAAATTCTGGCGGCTATTGTCGCTTTTTTTGCCTATGACCGTGATGCTGAAATCAGGCTGACTGCAAAAGACCTGCCGCCAAAACTTATTCATGCTTTAAGGAAGGTAATGCTGGTAATCCGGCCGCTCTCACGCCGTTTGCAGGCAGCCTCGTTTATAACGGCAAAACTTTATCCGGCGGCAGGAGTGGCCATGTATTACTGGGCGCAGGGACGCAGTTGGGAAAATGTGATAAAGGCGACGGGAATAACTGAAGGAGATATGGCTACACTGATTTTGCGCACGGCGGATAATCTAAGACAAATAACTGCCCTTAAGGATACGCATCCTCAAGCCGCCGCTTGTGCTTATCGGGCGAGGGATGCGATATTGCGGGAGCCGGTGTTATTCTTATAAGATTGAAAACTGACAGCTAAAGGCGACAGTATGGAAAAATTTTCAATGATAACTGATTTTGTCCCGGCAGGAGACCAGCCGCAGGCAATTTCAAATTTAGTAAAAGGTTTAGAAAAGGGAAAAGAACATCAGGTTCTTTTGGGTGTGACCGGTTCGGGTAAAACTTTTACGATTGCCAATGTTATTTGCTCCGTGCAAAGACCGGCGTTGATTATTGCGCATAATAAAACTCTGGCCGCGCAATTGTATGAGGAATTCAAAGGCCTCTTTCCGGAAAATGCCGTGGAGTATTTTGTCAGTTATTACGATTACTACCAGCCGGAAGCATACTTGCCCAGAACGGATACATATATAGAAAAAGATTCGGCCATCAATGAGGAGATCGACAAGCTGCGTCATTCGGCAACACATTCGCTTTTAACCCGGCGTGATGTAATTATTGTGGCCAGCGTATCCTGCATTTATGGATTGGGATCACCCGAAGCTTATTTGGGAATGCTTGTGCAGTTGGAAGCGGGTATGGAATTTCCGCGCGAAGAAGTTTTAAAGCGGCTGGTGGAAATTCAATATGAGCGCAATGACATTGATTTCCATCGCGGCACTTTTCGCGTGCGCGGTGACGTAGTGGAAATATTTCCTCCTTATGAAAACGAGCAGGCGCTGCGGGTAGAATTTTTCGGTGACACGATAGAATCAATGACACTTATTGATCCATTGCGCGGCAAGAAATTAGGAGCCGTTAACAAAACGGCAATTTATCCAGGCAGCCACTATGTTACAACTCGCGATAATCTGAAAAGGGCGACTGCTGATATTTGCGCGGAACTGGCGCAGACGCTGGCCGAATATAAAGAACAAAATAAGTTACTGGAGGCGCAACGTCTGGAACAGCGTACTAATTTTGATCTGGAAATGATGGAAGAGATGGGCTACTGCCAGGGGATAGAAAATTATTCCCGGCACCTTACCGGACGCAAGCCCGGCGAACCTCCGCCGACTCTGATGGAATATTTACCTCAGGACGCCCTTATCATTATCGATGAAAGCCACGCCACATTGCCGCAGTTAGCAGGAATGTCTAGGGGCGACAGATCACGCAAAGAAACTCTGGTGAAATATGGTTTTCGCCTGCCTTCCGCGCTGGATAACCGCCCCTTGCGTTTTGACGAATATGAGGCATTGGCCAATCAAAGACTATATATTTCAGCAACTCCAGCTGCTTATGAATTGCAAAAAACGCATGGTAAAAGAGTGGAGCAAATCATTCGTCCAACAGGGCTGATGGACCCGGAAATTGAAGTAAAACCGGCAAAGCATCAGGTTGACGATTTGCTCGAAGAAATCAGACTGAGAATTAAAAAGAATGAACGTGTGCTGGTAACAACTCTAACCAAAAGAATGGCGGAAAATTTAACTGATTACTACGCAGGCCTGGATATTAGAGTGCGCTATCTTCATTCCGATATACATACATTGGAGAGGGTGGAAATTATCCGAGACTTGCGCCTGGGGGAATTCGATGTTCTTATCGGAGTGAACCTGTTGCGTGAAGGATTGGACATTCCCGAAGTATCGCTGGTAGCGATTCTTGATGCCGACAAAGAAGGATTTTTGCGCTCGGAGCGGGCGCTTATTCAGACCAGCGGACGCGCCGCGCGTAATATTGCCGGAAAAGTTATTATGTATGCCGACGTAGTTACCAAGTCCATTCAGGCCTGTCTTGATGAAACAAAAAGGCGCCGGATTATTCAGCATAAATATAATGAAGAAAATGATATAACACCGGAATCAATTAAAAAGTCGATCAGCAATGTTTTAAGTTCAATTTATGAAGCTGACTATATGACGGTGCCGATAGCGCCGAAGAGCAAGATTACTCCAGCTACAGAGGAAGATTTGCCGGCGTTGATTGCCAAGCTTACGAAAGAAATGAAACAAGCGGCAAAAAATATGGAATTTGAAAGAGCCGCCGAACTGCGTGACGAGCTAAAAGAGCTAAACAAAATTCTTCTGGAGATGGGTTAGTTTCATCGTCAGTCATTTCGGTAAAAACCGGAATTCAGAGAAAAATAAAAGGTCATTAACTTCTTCCTGAAAGCAACAAAACGCTAACCTTCACGAAAATGCAGGACTTCAATCCGTAATCACGGGCATGAACCACCAAAGCAAGCTCTGGGGTATTCCCTCCGCCTAGCGGGATCTTTATATTGCCCTGCTAAGCTTCACACGCGGGATTAATTCAACTTGCAGATATTACCGCACCGCGCTTGTAATATCTGAGTTTCATTAATTCAACTTACCAATTTCGACGTGTGACCTCGCGTGACCTTCAGGTTATTAGGTTATAAGCTTCGCTTTCGGAATTGGAGGTTCACGAATAAACACAATTGAAGCTCTCCGCGGCAAGCCGCAGAGAATCTTCGATTCTTAAGGAACAATATTATTCAGTATTTGCTCGCTTACTCCACAGCAAGCTATGGAGAATGCGCTCGCTACCGAATTTACACCCGACGACAAACATCGATACCACACCCCGCATTTTGCGGTCTATATTTCATTGACATACAAGATCCTTGTTCATATACTCCCATCGTGAAAAAGGAAGTTCTTATCAAACGGCTTTTAGGAGTATATGCGCCAAGGACGATTTGACAGGTTCTTCACGGATCCCGGCAGGATATTCCTCCGTTGGTTCTCCGCCCTGGAAAAGCGCTTTCTGCCTTCCTATGTATGGAGCAGCGACATGCTTACCCTCTGGCGCGAGCGGATATTGTTCGCTACCTGCTTCATCGCCGCCGTTCTAGGACCAGCCGTTTTGATTCCATCCCTCCTTCTCGCTTATGTCGAGGGGCGGTTGGACGTCATCATCCTGGATGTGTTCGCCTATGGAATGGCGGTCGCCATCCTTTTTGGTCGTCGTATCCCGTTGAATATCCGCGCCTGGTCCGGCTGTCTGGTACTCTATCTATTGGGTGTCGGACTCCTGTTCATGCTGGGAAGCGTGGGAGCCGGCTACATCTGGCTTTTTGGCGCATCGGTCATGGTGGGGGCGCTCATCGGGCTGAGGGCGTCGTTTTTTGCCCTGATGATGAATTTCGTTGCCCTGTCGGCCGTTGCCCTGTTCATCGCCTTCGGCCAGCCGAAGTGGATCGTCGATCCGACGAACGCCATCGAGCGGTGGCTGGTGATATCGCTGAATTTCATTCTCCTGAACACGTTTGTCACCCTGACGACGGCGATGATGCTCAGCGGCCTTCAAAGGGCCTTGTCAAAAGAGCTGGAGATGAGTAAAAGCCTCCGGCAAAGCGAGGAGCGATTTCGGGCCGCTTTTCGTACGAGTCCCGATTCGATCGCCATCAGCGGGCTCGCTGACGACAGGTATGTCGATATCAATGACGGATTCACGACAATGTTCGGGTATGACAGGGATGCGGTGATCGGGCGCACCATTGAGGATTTGAAGATTTGGGACGACCCCGAGGACAGACAAACATTGGTTCAAGAACTGAAAGCCAAGGGCGTCGTGAACAATATGGAGGTCCGCCTCGTGGCCAAAGGCGGTATCGTCAAGACGGGGCTCATGTCCGCCGGTCTTTTTGATTACCTCGGCGCCCCTCACGTTCTGTCGGTAACCAGGGATGTCACGGCGTTGAAAGCAACCGAACGACAACTGCAGCGGGCCCAAAAAATGGAGGCGATAGGTATTCTTGCCGGCGGTATAGCACATGATTTCAATAATATATTGCATGTGATCAACGGTTATACCCAATTGTTGATGTTGGAAAAAAGCGAGACCGATCCGGATTATGTGCAACTCGGGGAGATAAAAAAAGCGGGTGAACATGCCGCGCAACTCGTCCGGCTGCTTCACCCATTCAGCCGTAAGGCCGAATCCAAAACCGTCGTTCTCGACCTCAACAAGGAGATCATCAGCCTCAGAAAAATCCTCGAAAGAACGTTGCCGAAGATGATCGATATCAATCTCCATCTCGAAAGAGAGTTGGCACCTGTTAACGCCGACCCGGTACAGATCGAACAGGTTCTGCTGAACCTCGGAACCAACGCCGCCGATGCTATGCCGGATGGAGGGACACTGGTGATAGAAACCGCAAACGTCACGCTTACCGATGATTATCTGGATAGCCATGTTGGTGCACGTGCCGGGGAGTATGTTCTCCTGTCCGTCTCCGATACGGGAGAGGGGATGGATAAGGATATAGTAGAGCACATCTTCGAGCCGTTTTTTACCACGAAGGAATTCGGCAAAGGAACGGGCCTGGGGCTTGCCTCCGTATACGGTATCGTAAAGAGCTACGGAGGCTACATCTCCTGCTACAGCGAGGTAGATCAGGGAACGACCTTCAAACTCTATCTGCCGGTTGCTGAACGTCAGGCGGTGCCCGAAGAGAAAAAGACCGAAGGCGATCTGCCCAGGGGTGGAACAGAGACCATCCTGCTCGTGGACGATGAAGAAGCCATCAGAACGTTCGCATCGGCCATTCTGAGACGGTTCGGGTACCGGGTCTTTACCGGCGCCAGCGGGGAAGAAGCTATTGAAGTACTAGGTCGAACCGAGGAAAAAATCGCGCTGGTTATCCTTGATCTGGGAATGCCTGGCATGGGCGGACATAAATGTCTGCAATGGATACGGGAAAACAGTCCGCTCGCAAAAGTTCTCATCGCCAGCGGTTACTCAATGAATGGCCAAGTGAAGAAAATCCTGGAGACGGGCGCAGCGGGATACATTGGGAAACCTTTTCAAATAAATAAGTTGCTTCAGAAAGTACGAGAGATACTGGATGGCGTAAGTTAATCCGGGCGGCCGCTCTGAGGAATGGGGTCAGGTCTATTTTCTTGGCATATCGAAGATTTCAAACGATATTATTCACTTTTGTTAGCTCATATGGGTTGAGGACTAGTAAGTGAACTCGTTAAAAGTGACGAGACTTACTTGGGCAGTGTTTGTAAAGTCAAATATTGGTCAGGACACATCAATCCACTTTTTTCCAGGCGGGGTCAGGATTATAGCTGTCCATCGATTCGGCAATCTTTTCTGTATCCTTACCCAGATCTTTCTGATAAACGATTCCGTCCTTATTCACTATAAATGTTGTTATCCCTGAAGAGCCATACACAGCCGGATAGGCAACCAAAGCAAATCCGCCAATCATTTTCCCATCCACAACATAATCGTAAGCTCCACCCGGCGCGTCTTTACCCTGGCTTTTGAGTATATTGTAATAATATCCATGATAAGGAGAAAGTTCCACTCCCGGCCTTGTCATTCCCTTCATTTCTATCTTGGAAGCGCCGGCTACCAGAGGCCCAAGCAGGCTTGGTTTTTCTCCATCTTTTGAATCCCAGCAAAGGCCGTTTTTCTTGCCCGGGTCGCTGGCCAACTGTTGCGCATATTCACCCATGCCATCAACACGGTGCTCTCGGGCATATTCTAATTGTGAATCCACGTAGGCAAGGCAAACCTGGACGGTTGAAATTTCATTCTTGCCAATTCTACGGGCAATGATCTCTTTTATTCCTGCCTCTGTATCAAAATGCCAGCGGTTACCCGTTTTAACAACCGGAACAGGCCAGGGCCAGTCATTATCACCCACGTGCAAAACTATCTTATTTGTTCCTATCTTCTCCAGCCTGTGTTTTTCATCATAAGCCCTGGTAAATCTTTCCCGTGCCCTGGCATTTGCCTCCTCGTCAGCCGGGAAGATATCTTTACCTTGGGGGCCGAATATGGCAGCTAATTGCCTGGCATCGCCGCTCTTAACAGCCGCAATCAGCATACTGAATGCTTTATCCGGCGAAGCAAATGTCCGCTGAGTCATTTTGGCCGCATAGCTGGTGCTGCCAAGGATAAAAATAAACATGGCCGTAATAATGATGCAATAATAGATCGTTTTGATTAAACTACTTTTTCTTCCCTGCACAAATAACCTCATCACCATTCCTCCATTTGTAGCTGTTCAACCTTGCACCTATTGCTCATCTCATTCGGCCTCCGCCACCGCCGCCTCCATGAGATCCTCCACCACCACCTCCTCCATGAGATCCACCGCCACCTCTTCCGCTACTGCCAATGCTACTGTGACCACGTTCACTATGCTGAGTCACTTCTCTGCCGGTTGATCCGAAACTTTCAAAGGCATGGCCTTTCTGAGGCTGTACAACTTGTCTGCTTTGCGGCTGCCTCATCTGGCGGCCGGTATCAGGCCGTGCCGGCGGACTAATACCCACGCCCGCCCCTCTGCCTTCAGGAGCAAAGCCTCTAAATGCCTGGCGTGCCGCCACACCGGGACGCTCCGTCTGACCGAACCTACGGGCAGTTTCCGGATTATGATAGGCTACGCCGCGGCGATGAACAGGATTGTGCGCCCAGACCTCTGTGCCGCCATGCATTCTGGTAATTGAAGGTCTGTGGACAGCAAATGTTTTATTTACATTGACAAATATCTGATGCCGATTCCAGCGGAAACCGCACCAGAAATCCAGAGGGCCGATAAATATGCCCGGGCCGAAAAAGAAACCGGCGCCGGCAACGACTCCCGGATACCAAAACCACGGAGGTGCACATGCAGGATACCACCAGGGGCCATAAACCCAGCATGGATCATAAACAGGAACATAAATAACCTCGGGGGTAGCAGGCTCGATCGCTATTGCCCCTTCCTGGGAAGTTACCTTCTGCGTATCTGTGGAAGAAAGGTTGCCCTGAGCTTGCGCTTTGGCGCGCAGACTCTGGATTGTATTCATCACCTGCTCCTGTTGACCAAGAAAGGCATTCCCCAGATCATTGGTCAGATCAAGTTTGTCACTCATCATGGCGAGCACATTGGGAAAGTGGCATAATGATTTTACACTTACGTCCCAGGACTTTTCCTGAAGAGCCGTATCCAGCGAATCCCCTGTCAGACTTTGATTCTTTTTAAGCCAGCGGTCTGCTGCGACCACTTCCAGAGGATAGGTTGATGCCATAAGAACCTGTGAAAGCAGTGTATCCGGATACAGGGCCAGTGGCGCAAGAAGCCTGTCTAGTTCTTCCTGTGAATAAGTCCGCGGCGGCTGTGTGACCGCGTTCTCTTCCGGTTCCTGCGCTTTAAGCGACATCGGTAACACCAGAGACAAGACAAACAGCCATATTATTGCTTTTGAACAATATTTGGTTTTCATTTCTTTTACCTCGTAATCAGGTATTGATACACCAATGAGAAATAAACAACAGACAAAATGCGCATATGAATATGCATTTTTGCCACTTAAAAAAGAATACCATAATCTTATGTTATGAGTCAATTACTACATAAGAACCAATTGAGCAATGATAATTAAATAGGTGGATAATGGCAGCCGTCGTGCCAAGCGTCATATACGATAATTTAAAGTGTTCGGCAGAAATGAAGCGAGCGGCAAAAAATATGGAATTTGAAAAACCGACGACGCTCCGGGCATGCCCAGGCACGTGTGACCTTTAGGTTATTCGCCGGGGTTCCCTGCCGGACGACGCTGCCAACAAAAATAGCGCTTTGATTTATAATTGGCATAAATTGCCATACTGCCTGTAGTCATTTCTACTTGACTCCGGTTATCTTTTCTCTATATTAATTGTCACATTAAAAGAAATCAGGATGAAATATCGAGGAGGAGAAACTTTGCCGGCATCCATTGATCTAACTTTCCATAAAAAACCTTCTATGTTCGTTACCGCTTTTAGGGCGCTTTTGGGACGAAGATCTAAATTCGATGCCCAAAAATATTTACCCATAATTACGGTATCGCGAGACGGTATAGTTCCCGATAAGGAGCAATTGGCCAGATTTAACAAAGTATGTCAGATAAAAAACTCCGATAGACTTCCGCTTATTTACCTGCTCACCTATATTTATCCCCTTGTTCAGATAATGCTCGCCCGCAAAGAAGCCCCTTTATCACTGTTTGTAGTATTGAACAGCCAGATGCAGATAGTCCAACATCGGCATATCGGTCTTGATGAGAAACTTGATGTTTACTGTGAACTTGCCCATCATCGAATTGTGGAAAAAGGACTGGAAATAGAAATTAAATCATTCGTAAAAATTGCCGCGGAAAAGGTTTGGGAGAATACACTGACATTTTATTACCGTGGTAAATTCGGTTCGCCCGATTCAGTATACACGCCACTGCAGTTTGAATCTATCCCTGATGCCCCTGAGGTTGCCCGTTGGTTCTTGCCCGGAAATATCGGCTATAGTTTTGCCGGTATATCAGGCGATGGCAATCCTATCCATTATTTACGTCCATATGCAAGGCTTTTGGGATTCAAACGTGATTTTGCCCAGCCTTTGCTAGTACTGGCAGGATCTCTGGAGCGGCTCCTGCAGGACAGCAGCGAAAAATCCTTTTGCCTGGATATCGCTTTTAAAGGGCCTCTCTATTATGAAAATAATGTAATTTTAAAAAGCGCTCTTGCCTCCGGCATTAAACGTTTTGATATCTATGAGGAAGGTAATCCGCGTCCCTGCATCTGCGGCACCTTCAAAACTTGTATATAATATCATTTCTAAATCAGAGATGATATCGAAGCGGCAAGGTGAAGACGACGCAGTCCACCGCTACGGATTGAAGAAGCCGACGACGCCCCCAACAAAAATAGCGCTTTGATTGAGAATTGGAATAAGATCTATTGATAATCAGTAACATCCATGCTAAATAAAAATCACAGGGATAGTCATAAAAATTATTATCAGCTCAATATCAAGCTCCGAGCTATTCTCGCCCTATTCTAAAATGAATTTTATCCCTTCTCTACAAGAAGGCAGAGGAAAGTAAAAAAGTTTTTCCCAATATCAACCGCAGCAAAGTCCGAATTAACAGAAAACAGAGGAAATGATATTCATAATAGTTTAACACATTTTAAAAATTCCTGGAACGCAGGGAGAGAAGAAAATTATGAAAATGAAAATAGCCATATTAACAGGCGGAGGAGACTGCCCGGGGCTCAATGGCGCAGTCAAGTGGGTAACGAAAAGCGCGCTTGATCCAAGGATTGCGGTAAACCGTTCTATGTCATTTGAAGTTCTGGGCATTACCGAAGGCTGGAAGGGCATCATCGAGGTTGATCCCGACAATCCGAAAAGCTGCGAGAGGTACATCAAACATTTAGACGAAGAGGTCGTCCGGGCATGGGATCGTTACGGAGGAACAAACCTGGGAACGTCACGGACAAATCCGTTTAATCCCCAAAATGACCGTTCGGCAAAGCTAATTGATAACATCAAAAAGTTAGGAATTGATGCGCTTGTTGTCATCGGCGGCGAAGATACCCTAGGTGTCGCCTATAAATTACATAAGCTGGGTATCAAAACAGTGGGTATTCCCAAGACAATCGACAACGATCTCGCGGGAACAGAATATTCGCTCGGTTTTGACACGGCGGTTAACGTTATCATGGAAGAAATCGACCGGCTCAGAACAACCGCCGGCTCCCACAGCCGTATTTTTGTTGTGGAAACAATGGGACGCCATGCCGGCTGGCTTGCTCTCCACGGTGGCGAATGTAGCGGGGCGTATATTATTCTGATACCGGAGTATCCTTTCAAGATGGAACGTGTATGTGAACTTTTGCGGCAACGGCATGGCCGTGAAATCAATTATTCCATCATTGTGGTTGCCGAAGCGGCCAAGCCCGCAGGCGGGCAGGAATTCCTCAAAGATAGTTACATAGACGATTTCGGGCATGAGTCGATAGGCGGAATTGCCAGTTACGTTGCCGCTGAAATTGAACGCAAAACTGGGTTTGAATCACGCCACATAATCCTGAGTCATCTCCAGCGCGGCGGATCACCTTCCGCCCGCGATCGTCTGATGGCCAGATGGTTTGGCATTGCCGCTGTGGACATGATTATCAATGAGGATTTCGGACGCATGGTCAGTTTGGTGGGCGGAGAAATTACCGGTGTTCCCCTGAAAGAAATTATCAATAAATTAAAATTAGTAGACGTAGAAAAGTATTATGATACGGAAAGGTATAACGGACGAAGAACCATTCTGTAAAAACCGCTTTCACGAATAAACACAATTGAAGCTCTTCGCGGCAAGCCGCAAAGAATCTTCGATTCATAAGGAACAATCTCATTCAGTATTCGCTCGCTTACTCCACAGCAAGCTATGGAGAATGCGCTTGCTAACGAATTCAGGCCCGACAACAAACATCGACATCACACCCCATATTTTGTGGCCAAAATCATCTTGACACACAAAATCCTTCTTCATATACTCCCCCCGTGAAAAAGGAAGTTCTTATCAATCAAAGTAGTCTCCAATAGGAATTTCTTATGATCAAGCCCAATAAAGAGGACGTTGTTTGGATGGCTGCTGGGGCAGTAATACTGCTTTTGGTCATCCTGGGTGTATTTCATTTCTACCAAAAACAGAATCCCGCTGAGCAACTGGCCTTTAAGGCAAGCCGAGTTGACTTAGTAAGTCGGATGCGATTAGCCCTGGCCTCGGCCTCAGAAGCGGAAAAGAGCGCAGTCCTTGCCATCACCGACCGGGACTCGCAAACATTTGCGGGCCAGGCCCGAATGGCTACGACGGAAGTCGAACAGGCACGTCGGGAGTTGGGCGAACTCCTGAAAACCGGCGGCACCCAAGGCGAGAAGGAGTTATTTAACCAATTCTCTGAACTTTTCGCCAAGTTCCAGCACATCGATAACGATTTGCTAGATCTGGCAGTCAAGAATACCAACATCAAGGCGTATAGTCTAGCGTTTGGACCGGCCACCGCTGCACTCAATGAAATGAACGACGCACTATCCCGCCTAATTGCATCAAATACCGGCTCTCCGGAGGAAAGACAGGTGATGCTCCTCGCTTACGGCACTGAGATCAGCGGCTTGCGCCTTCAGACTTTGATCCCACCGCATATTGCAGAAGAAAGCGATCAGAAGATGGATGAATTGGAAGCCCTGATGTCCAAGGAAGACAAGCAGATTCGTAAAAATCTGGATGAACTGGCTGCGCTTCCGAAATTAAAGCAGAATGCTGATCTGGCGACGGCTGTATCAATCTATGCCCGGTTCAGCAAGATCAAAACCCCAATCCTGGCACTTTCGCGTGAAAACACTAACGTAAAGTCGCTGTCCATTTCCCTTAACCAGAAGCGCAAGGTTATGCTTCTGTGTCAGGATACCTTGAACAAGCTGCAACAAGCTATCTTGGAGGAACCCATTGCGGGAGTAACCTACGGCCGTCCGGCCAGACCTCGATAGCTTCCCGCAGAGACCTCGAATAAAAGGAAGCTAGGCTATGAAATCACTATTCAAGGCAATCCGCGTTGCGTGGCTTGGTTTGTGGGCGGCAATTGCGACTATTATCCTGGGTATTCCCGTCATGGTTGCGGGCCTGTTAAGCCGTACCGGCAACCTTGCGTTCTCCATCTCGAAGCTCTGGGCATACACCATGCTTGCCGTCTCCTTTGTCCGCACGGAAATAAAAAACAAAGCGAAGCTTATGAAGGGGACATCGTATATCATTATTTCCAACCACCAGTCGCTTTTCGACATCCTCGCGCTGGTTACCTCGCTGGGCATTCAATTCCGTTGGTTCATCAAAAAGGAAGTTCTCAAAATCCCGATTTTCGGATACGCGTTGTACGCTTCACGGAATATCTTCATCGACCGCTCCAATACGACCAGAGCAATCGAAAGCATTAACAAGGGCATCGATCGGTTGCCCAAGGGCGCGGGCGTAATGGTGTTTGCCGAAGGGACCAGATCGCCCGACGGGCAGATTCATGAATTCAAAAAGGGGGGATTCATGGCAGCCATAGCACACAAGATTCCCATCCTGCCGGTAACCGTCAATGGAAGCCGGCGCGTCCTGCCCAAGGGAAGCCTCGTCGTGAAGCCGGGAAAGATCCAAGTCGTGATCGGGGACCCCATCGATACCAGCGGCTATACCACCGCTACCGCTCAAGAGCTTATCGACAAAACGCGTCAGGCAGTCATCGCTAATTTCAATCCCGCGTACGTACCCTAATCACCTAATAACTTAAAGGTCACACGAGGTGACGCGAGGCGTTAGTCAGGCAGGGAACCCCGGCAGGTCGCTCCGGCGCATGCTGGGCATGCCTGGGAACGCCGGAGCTGAAGTTACAAATTAAAAAACCTGACCCGTTACATTCCCTCTTTCCATCAGCGACACCGCACCTTACATTTTGCGGCCGGCACAGCCTTGACCGGCCTCAGAAACATGTGGTAGACATATCGGGGGCAGGTCAGGCGAAGCAATGATACAAACAATTATGAGTATAGGTAAGCGTATCAGTCAGCCAGTGACGCGCCTATGGCGGCGTATTCCGTTGCGTGTGCAGGGGAAAATACTGGTAATACTTCCGCTACTGGCAATCACAATCTCTGCTGCTTTAGCCATTTTCGGCAATCATCAGCGTGCCAATATTCAAGCCGATATTCAACGTCACTTTCAGATGGTTAGGGGCTTGAATGAAGTTGTCATCTCGATGGTCAATGCTGAAACCGGTATGCGCGGCTATCTTTTAACCAAGCGCGATGAGTTTCTACAGCCCTATACTACTGCGTTGCAAAAACTCCCCTCGGCAATGTCAGACTTACGCGCTTTAGCTGAAGCAGAGCCTAGCTATGGTCCGCGGCTTAATAAGCGGCTCCTACTGAACCAAATACAACTCCTGATTGACCGGCAAATGGCAGACCTCACTTGGCAACAGCAGTACGTCACCACAGCGAACACCATTAGTTTTTTTGCTAAGGGGATGACTTTCGATACAGAAGTATATAAACACCTAGCCTATGGGAAACTGACGATGGATGAAATACGCGCCACCTTAAATGCCATGGAAAGCGAAGAAGGACAATTGCTGACCGAGCGCGTACAAGAGATTAATGCCATTCGGCGGCGTGACTATTTGGTTATTATTCTCGCGCTATTTATCGGATTGGGGACACGCCTCATTGCTCGGCATCTTTTTAACAACGGGAAGGGCTGACGTTACAAATTAAAAAACATGGCCCGTTACATTCCCTTTCTCCTCATTGATACCGCCACATATTTTTTGGCCAAGATTTTCTTGACATACAAAACTGAGTTTTTTATAGATCAACCATGAAAAAGCAATGTCTTATCAATCCGGCAAGGATTGAACTATGAAAGGTTTATTTGCGCGAAAACCACTGCGGCTTATCATGCAGGAGCCTGAGGTTGAGCACCATAAACTGAAACGGGTCCTCGGACCCTGGGGACTCATAAGCCTTGGGATAGGCGTTATTATCGGCGCAGGAATTTTTGTGTTATCAGGCCAGGCTGCCGCAAATTACGCCGGCCCGGCAATCGTGCTTTCGTTTGTCCTTTCGGCAATCGGGTGCGCGCTGGCAGGCCTCTGCTACGCAGAGTTCGCATCAATGATCCCGATCTCGGGCAGCGCCTATACCTATGCCTATGCGACACTGGGAGAATTTCTGGCGTGGATCATCGGCTGGGACCTTGTGCTCGAATACCTTTTCGGCGCATCAACGGTCGCGGTTGGTTGGTCAGGATATGTGGTCAGTTTTCTCAGGGATTTTAATATCAACATCCCGGCGGTTTTCAGCCAGGCGCCGCTGTCCTATTCCGTCACGGGCGGCTGGCACGCAACCGGCGCAATCCTGAATTGTCCGGCCATTTTTATCGTCGGACTCATGACCACACTACTGGTCATCGGTATCCGCGAATCGGCAAGGTTTAACAATGGCATCGTGGTTATCAAGCTGATCGTTATTGTTCTCTTTATCGGCGTAGGCCTGTTTTTCATCAAGCTTGCCAACTGGTCGTCCTTTCTACCCGACAATACCGGTCAATTCGGGTCATTCGGCTGGAGCGGCGTGGTGCGCGGCGCAGGCGTGATCTTTTTCGCCTACATCGGTTTTGACGCGGTTTCAACCGCGGCGCAGGAAGCGCGCAACCCTCAGCGCGACATGCCGATCGGCATTTTGGGTTCGCTTGCTATCTGCACTATCATTTTTATCCTCATGACTGGGGTGCTTACCGGCATCATGAAGTATACGAGCCTGGCAGTCCCGGATCCCGTTGCAGTTGCAGTCAATGCCGCAGGCCCGGGCATTGCGTGGCTCCGACCATTCATCAAGATCGGCGCCATTGCCGGCCTGAGTTCCGTGGTGCTCGTGCTGCTCATGGCCCAGCCGCGCGTTTTTTTTTCGATGGCGCGCGATGGTTTACTGCCCGCAGGGTTTGCCCGCGTGCATCCGCGTTTCAAGACGCCGTACATACCGACGATTCTCACCGGGTGTACCGCGGTAATTGTTTCAGGCCTCTTCCCCATCAATATCCTCGGTGAACTGGTTTCTATAGGCACGCTGTTGGCATTTGTTATTGTGTGCATCGGCGTGCTCGTGCTGCGCTACCGCCACCCGGAAATCCCGCGCGTGTTCCGCACGCCCTGGGTTCCGTTCGTCCCCATAGCCGGCGCCCTCGTGACCATGCTCCAGATGGCGTTTTTACCGGTGGACACCTGGATACGTCTCTTTGTCTGGATGGCGGCAGGTATCGTCATTTACTTCTTCTACAGCCGGAAACACAGCAGGTTGAGGATTTTATCGCCGGAAGAGTGATCCGGGCAATAAAGACTTCGTTTTCGGGATTGGAGTTTCACGAATAAACACAATCCAAATCCGACGAAAAACATCGACACCAGACCACATATTTTGCGGTCAATATTTCCTTGACATACAAAACGGAAAGTTCTTATACTCCCCCCCGCAATATCTGATTTAAAAAATACTAAAACAATTTAAAGAATGGAGGCATAAGCCATGGCAGAAGCAAAAGGATTGGATAAACCGGTAAAATTGAAAGCGGACTTGGCGGCATTACTAGGCGCCAACTCACTTCCGCGCACAGAGATAACCAAAAAGTTGTGGGATTATATCAAGAAAAACAAACTACAAACCAAAACAGTCAATGGTAAGCCGGAAAACGCCGGCAAGAATATTGTGGCTGATGCTAAATTAATTAAAATATTCAACAACACCAAAATCAAGAGCAAGACTGGCAAAGTAACGGATTTTACAAAGTTACAAGAAGGCCAGACTATCGATATGATGCAAATGGCATCCGTTATTAGCGCCAATATCGAATAGCTAAATATATATATTTGTTTTTTCAAAATAGGCGGGTGTAACAACCTGCCTATTTGTTTACCCCTTTCAGGTGAACATTTCTCATAAGGACGGATGTCCCGACACATCCCTTTCTCCTTCATCGACACCACACCTCACATTTTGTGGTCACTATTTAATTGACAAACAAGACTGACAGTTTCACAATGTACCCATGAAGAAGTAATGTCTTATCAAAATGTGCAGCAGTATGCTTCTGCAACGGTGGTTCGCCAGGGATAAGGGGCATTAGAGACAAGGAAGACGGCATGAATATCGAGTGTCCACATTGCCATATGGAGTATGACCTAGATGATATTGTGCATACGTTGAAAAAAGGTCATTTCAAATGCCCTGTCTGCGGGAAAAAAATCCCGTCCCCCTTGGCCGAGCACCAGGAAAGCACCCCACCCGCCCCCATCGGTAAATACCTCGTACCCGTTTTCATTCTTCTGGGAATTGTGGCTGCTTTTACCGCCATCTATTTCCTTGCTCCGGCCGACAAGACACCGCCGCCGGCGACGGCCGTCTCTCCAGCTATGGTGCCGCCCAGCTCCAGTCCTCCCCCTGCCCAAGTAATCGCTGCGCCCGCATCCCCGACATCCCAAGCCGCCCCGCCGATACTACAGGTCCCGGACAAAATGCAGATCGTGGCACGAATTGCCGCCGAGTTTCATAAAAGCCACTCCTATACTCTGGCGGGGGACTTCGTCTGTCTGGACATGGCCATCGACGTCTGGAACCAACTGAGAACGTACGGCATCGAGGCGAAGATCATGGGAGGGAATATCAAGGAAAACATCACCGCCTGGAACTACCGGCAACTTGCGAGGGAAAGCAATCACGCCTGGGTGGTTGCCAAACTGAGTCCAACAGAGAAGGTAGCCATCGAGACAACAGCGGGCGTCGTCATCAAACCAGGGATGAACAATGCTTCCGCCTATTTCAAAGGCATTGAATTTGATAATCCGGGCGAGATTAAACGATTTGATTCTCTCCGGAAAAAAACGAATGAGGTATGTCGAGATGCCAGTCAATTGATCAATGACTGGAATGAAAACGTCGTCGGCAAACAACGCCGTTCCGAAGAAACCATCGCCAAGCAGGCCCGAATTGGACAAAGAAAACAGGATTGCGAAAACACTCTCAACAATCTGGAAGAATTCAAATCACGGGCAATTTTTTACTAGGAAAACGAGAGATGCTAGCCTAATATCTCCCAATATTCTCTCATAAGAACGAATGTCGCCAAAAGGCCGGACAAAAAAATTGGAGGAAAGATGACTTCAAAAATTTCGAGTAACTACGATATTATTGTTATTGGTTGCGGGATAGCCGGTTCAGCTGTCGGAGCCCTGTTATCAAAGATGGATCATAAGAAGGTTCTCATCCTCGAGGCTTCATCGCAGATTGGGGGACGGGCTACATCATTTCGCGGTGAAGGTATTACAGACGCCGACCAGTTTCGCAAGACGCTGGTGCTATCTGCTCATTCTTGGGTCAGCGATCGGTCGGAACCGGATTTGTCCACAATGATAAAAAAGAAAATGCTGGATGGATATGTCCTTGAAGCCGGCGGCCGCGGTGCCTGGTTTACCAACCGGGGGCGCGTTAGTCAGGCGCTGGCGCTGTTTAACAAGGCTTCGATTTTCTATCCCAATGAAGGCTTTGTCTGGTATGGCCATAATTGGAAGCCTTACATTCTGGGCAGAAGATCGAAATACGATTGGATGAGCGATGAGGATTACGCCGAGATGGTGAAGGTACATAAACGCAAGCTTCAGGTGCGCACGATAGCCGAAGCCGAAAAATTCGATCATGTGACCTTGAAAGATTGGGTGGAAGGGATAACCAAAAATGAACTGGCTCAGGAATTCCACTATGCCATGGGGACTTTCCAGACGATCATTAATGACCCGGCGCTGAATTCTGCGGGAGAAAACCTGAAGGTATTTCTGCAAGTCCAGGAGACGAGGGTGCATATAACCAATGGTTCCTGGGCTTTCGCGGGATCGCCCGGGCATCGTTTTATTACCGAGGGATTTGCCACCGTGGTCAAAGACGCTGAAGGAGACGTTGTCACCAATGCCGTGGTTAAAGAAGTTATCATTCAAAATGGAAAGGCGATTGGTGTGGTAGCTGAAATCGAAGGCAAAACCGTGGAAATAAAATCTCCGACGGTAATCTGCACTGTCCCGCCAAAGGTCTTGCTGAAACTCATCCCGGAGAATTTACTGCCGCCGGATTTCGTCAACTTAACTAAAAAAATAATTCATACATCAATGGTTGCCGCCCAGATCGGCATGACCAAACCTCTGCATGAATTCTGCGAACTCAAAGTTGATCCCAGGTCTTTCTACCATACCTCCATGTTGATTCCCGAGAGCGAAGGGTTGTTTAGGGGTAATGTACCTCTGGACATCGTGGCTATGTCGGCTATCGCGCCTACAAGCGCGCCTGAAGGTAAGCACCTGATGGGTATGGCGAGCAGTATCCTGGATAGCGAAGCCCATGATAAGAAAAAGGTAAATATAGTGATTGACCGGATGTTGAAGTTTCTAGATACCGCCTTTCAAGGCTGGAGGAAATCGGTGGAATGGATGTTATTTACTGTTGGAGATACCTGCATCCTTTGGAGGCACCCGGAAGACGAGTGGGTGGACGTCAAATGCCCCACTATTGAAGGATTGTATTTTGCCGGTGATACCTACGGGAAGCGTATCAACGAAGGCGGCATCGAGGGAGCTGCACACTCTGCATTTATGTGTGCCGGTGCCGTAACCGGCAAGGACTATCTGCAGCTCCTGCCGCCGGTTTTCCGCTAAGCGGCATGGGAATAAAAAAAAGAGTCGTCCTGCATTATGACGACCGCAGGGAATACGATACCAGCGGCTATACCACCGATACCTTTCAGAGCTTATCGACAAAACGCGTCAGGCGGTCATGGCGAATTTCGATCCCGAGTATATACCATAATCACATAAAAGTGACGCGAGAGCACAAGTGAGGAGGCTTAAAAAAAGGGCGCCGTCGCTAATATTATAGACTGCCCATAAAGCCAAATTATTCATCAAAAGCCTCTCGTTCGCGAAGAGAGCGTTTTATGTTATAATCAGCATGCTTTTTGAGATCTTCGTATAGTTTATATGCCGGTGAAAAAGTAGGAATCTCTTTTAATGCACTTTCAGCCTCAGTTTTCATACGGATATCCTGTGGAAATGGTTCCCCAGGTGTACCAGATCTAACTCCAGAAATCGTTGATCCAAATAAAGCACTCGATGCATCCCTTAACAAATCTTTTCCATATTGATTAGCCTTATCCAAAAAGCGTATGATGAATTGTCTGTTCTCAAAAATGAAATCAGGATGTCCTTCACGAAGGATTTGTGAGATGACACATATATCGGCAGGTGTTGCTGTTTCTATCCAATCGAGAAAAAAACCTATTAATTCAGCATTATAGGGTTTAAACATGACATTAAATAGTTCACCTGCACGATGCTGAAATAGATTATCGTCTTTGTGTGACATCATCCATTGTGACACTTGCCTAAGAAGTGCGCCAAATTCTGGCGATTCTCGGAATAGAAGAGGTGTTTGACAATAAGGTCCGTGATTACATGGTCTATACTGCCAATCCTTAGTCTGCGCAGCGTACTCCACGCGATCCATAAAGAACTTAGCTACTCGCATGGCATGATCTTTAGATATTTTAGATAGAAAAGTGTCGATCCAATATCCATCAAGTTTTGGCAGACGCATTAGCTTTTTCAGAAAATGGTCAATATCTTTTTCAGTGAGCAACCGGTATGGTATTATTTCATCGTATTGGAAGAGGACCAACACATCATCGGCAACATTTGTTGATATTCCAATATCAACAAACTTGAGAAGGTCAATCGCTCGTTGTTGATCACTTTTTGCCAAGATTCGTAAAGCACTAACTGCATTTTTAACAACCCATTGATCCTTTGATGAAAGGACCTTTTTGAGAATAGTAATATCTCTTTCACTATACCACTCCGATTCAACATCTAAAACAGAATAACCTTCACCAACTGCTAAATGCAGATCACGTGAATTAGTTTCAAGGAATCGAAAAGCAAATTCAATAGCGTCATCGTGTTTCTCGTTAAGAAGTTTTGAGAGAGCCATACCTGCAAAAGGCGCTGTTCTTGAAGCTTGATTTGTAAGCGCATTTTGAACAGTTGCTTGAGCAAGAGACAATGATGATTGAATTAATAGCCGATAGAGTATGTGAGGTGATGAGTTACCAGTTTTTTCTATGTGCAAAAGATTTTGTTCCAGAAAAGTACGTAATTGTTCCCCCTCTGGGTATGTTAAAATAAGATCTTCTGTAAGCTTGTTCAGAGATTTATTCCATTTTTGATTAGACTGTCGGAAATCTCTCCTTTCCAGAATTTGTCCATATCCGTCTATGAAGGCTAGTTTCGTTCGAAAATCTAGTGAGTCCGGTAAAGATTTGAGGATATTCTTAGCTACTGATGCTGTTTCCTCGCCTGCATAATTTGCATGCCATGATACTGAGCGTGCGACTGCAATTAAAACAATATGCTCGAGATTATCAGTTTTTATTTTCTTTTCTATTTTATTAAGTGTTTGAACAAATTCTTTTGTCCATTCATCACGTAATCCTCCTCTGATTGAATATCGAATGCTTTCTTCTAGGAATTTAGCCGCCTGTATTGCGATTTTTATATTTTGATGTGTGAGTAATTTTATTGTTGCATCAATAACTTTGCAACGAAGATCAGAAACAAAAGAGAAATTTACATTAAATGAATTAATATAGACAGTCCTACCATTTGATTCAGTTGTATTTCCTTCTGTCTGAAGTATGCCTTTGAGTATATCAAAAGGTGAATATGCGTATTTCCATGAATCGTCTTGATTAAGCAGCGAGAGTCCGAAATCAACAACTACTTTATTATATTCTTTTGGCTTATTGGGCTCAACTTCGCAAAGTTCGGTGAGAATACGTATGGCGTGTTCTGGTGTTTGATTGAGTTTTCTTTTGTCACTTTTGCCCAATTCCCACAGATATCCGCATGCACGAGGAAGATGGTCTAAATTATATGCCACATTTTTTATAAGTTTTGGTAAATCACGAAGATACTTTCCTTCAGATATGAGATACTGGACAAAATCCAATGCTCTCGTCGGTTGATAATAAGAAACTGCGATTATGGCATGAATATGAGGATCAGAATATTCACTTGATGGTTTTAATTTTCGCCATATACCATCTAATAATTGGCTATTGCTTGGATCGCCATTAGCCAAACGCCAATCAAGTTTCCCAAGATTTAGAAGGACATGTTCGATGTGCAAATCACCTGCTGCATCGAATACTTTTTCTGCGTAGCCGGTTGATTTTCTGTTCAATCCGATACAACTATCTTCGATGATGTAATCAGCAAGTAAATCAGGCGATAATCGGAATTTTCCACCACGTTTAAATAGTATTCCGGCATCTGCAATTAAGCGAATTAGTCGGTTTGCATCAGCGGTACTTATGCCTTCCACTTTTTCAACAATTGCCGCAATTGATTCATCTTCAGGATGAAAAGGTTGCAAGAGAGCGAGGACATTTAGAATCTTTTTAATTGAATCAGCATCATTCTTGCTTCCAATATCGCCAGCAATAATATCACGAAATTTCCCTAAAAGAGTTAAGCGAAAAGCGTCCTCATTCTTTGCAAACTCAAGTGGGATTTTTTCTTTCGCAACAACTTGCGCACCAATAACAGTAAAAAGCGGGCAGTCGATTGTTAATCGTGCAATATCTTTAGCTTCACTTTCCGGGCCGTTAAATTCTTTCAAAACCTGAGTAGCGAGTTCTGTCGCCTGATCAAGAGTTAATTGGTCAAGCCTTCTCTCAAAGACTCTATCCCACATCAATGCAAATTTGCTTGCTTGTGCTTTGATTTTGACAAGACCATAAGGACGAAATGATAACAGCAATTTTGTTTTGTTGGACGGGACTGATGCATGCTGAAAGAGGGGTTGCAAATTATCGCGATCATGCGCATCATCCACAACAAGCAATTTGTTGCCATCACCAAGATCTTCGAGGCTTTTGTTAGTTACTTCCTCTATTGGAGATAGGAAGCGAACAGTTACTCCTTTATGTATATGGCCAAATGATTCAATCACATACTTAAGCACACGCGATTTACCACACCCTCCTGTACCGACGAGAAGCACTGCATCAATTTCATGATTCGATAAACTTTCAACGATGGCATGAGTATCTTCCGTTCTTCCGACAAGATGCCATGCATGACTGAATGCAGCATGCACATTCATAAATGGTGCAAAGAACTCCTTCGGTGTTTGCCAAGGGCCAGGCTCTGTCTCACCAAGTAAAGCTAGACGTTGTCCGCGAAAGGATGTATCGACAAGCTTTTTCTGATCGTCTTTAGGCAATTGCCTAATATAAAAAGATATGTCCTCTTTGTCCCAAATCGCCCATCCCGTATGCTTTTTCACTGCTTCACGAGATTTAGGACTAGCAACACGGCTTAAAAGAATAAATTTCTTTTTTGCCTTTCTCTTGAGATTTGCTACTACTTTATCAACCTTATCCGGCCCAAAGTTTTCTACACGTTTGCACTGGAAAGCATAACAAGTCTTATCTGAAAAGATAGCATCAATATCTACACCATCCTGGGTATGACCTTGTCCACCCACTCGGTGTACTTCTGCTTCTGGATATTTTTTTGACAAGAAATCCATGCAGAAGCGTTCGAAACTGTCTGGATTAAGAGCATCAAGTGGGAAAGGCTTATCAAATGTTGCTACTACCATTTTATTTGCCGTATAGCCTGCAGCAGCTAGCAGTTTTCCTGGATCAACTTTTAGCGTAGCAGCAAGTAGCGATATCTGTTTGTCCCGCGGGCGCGAGATACCCATTTCCCAGCGACTAACAGTCTGTTGCGTGGATTTGATCATTCTAGCTAGGTCTGATTGTTGAACAATTCCACCCTGTTTTCTTAATTTGACAAGTAAAGTCCCAAAATCTTTGTAAGGGTTTTCTTTTATCATACACATTATCCTTGTATGCATTTTGGCACAATTTTAATGTGTTTCACATTATTTGTCAAGAATTATTTTAAAAATAGATAATTGTGGACAGCGCCCTATTTTCTAGCTACATTTCATAAATTAAACCATTTATCAACGAAGCACCGTGTTTATCAAGAAAGAAGAAAATCACGATATTGCCGGAATATGTAACAGTAAAAGAAGTCGCAAGAGTCAGTAAGTTTCTCATGGACGGAAAAAATGAACCACAAATTATTTAAGCTTTTATCGAATATATATATACCTTATTTAGGTACAGGAATTATAGTTAAGAGTGTTTCTCCGGATTACAGAGAAATATATGTGCAGATGAAATTGAGGTGGTACAATCGCAATTATGTTGGAACTCATTTCGGTGGATCTTTATACGCCATGACAGATCCTTTCTTTATGCTGATGTTGATATCTATTTTAGGGGAGGAGTTTGTTGTTTGGGATAAATCGGCTCACATTGATTTTATCAAACCGGGTAAGGGGACTGTAACTGCAAAATTCTTGATCACGAAGGAACAAATCGCGGACATTATTCATAACACGTCGGGTGGTCAAAAATATTTGCCTAAGTTTTCGGTTGATATTGAGAATGAGGCAGGAGAAAAAGTAGCACGAGTAATAAACTATATATATAAAGAAAAAGAGTTTAAAATAGAAATTAAAAAAAATAATCTTCTGCTAAGGGTTTGTTAAGAAAGCAGAAAATTATGATATTGCCCGAACATGTAACAGTCAAAGAGATGGCAAAGGAGATGAAATGAACAAATTATTTGAAAAGAGCACCATTAACGGAATGAAATTGTCCAATCGTTTTGTCAGGGCGGCGACGTGGGAGGGAATGGCCGATGGCACAGGCGCTCCCACTCAGAAGTTGATCAAGCTGATGAAGGCATTGGCAGAAGGTGGCGTGGGCTTGATCATCACCAGTCACTGCTATGTAAGCCCTGAGGGGCAGGCCTCAAGCGGGCAGATCGGCATGTATAAAGATGAGTTGATCGAAAGTCTGCGTAAGATGACGACAGCCGTTCACGGCGCAGGCGGAAAGATTGTGGCACAGCTATCTCACGCCGGAAACTTTGCCGCGGAGAAGTTAACAGGACGTCCTCCCTTTGTGGCGTCCAATTTTGAAGGCCTTGCCCCAACACCGCGCCATGAAATGACGGTGCAAGATATTCAAAAAACCGTTGCCGCTTTCGCGAAGGCCGCATTGCGGGCAAAAGCGGCAGGCTTTGACGGTGTCCAGATACACGGCGCTCATGGTTTTCTCTTGAGCGAGTTCCTTTCTCCTTATTATAACCGGCGTCATGATGCATACGGCGGCCCCATCGAAAATCGGGCGCGGTTTATTCTGGAAGTCTACAAGGCTATCAGAAATGCCATAGGCAAGGATTATCCGCTTCTGGCGAAGATTAACTGTCAGGATTTCATCGAGAACGGATTAACACTTGCGGATTCCATCAAGGCGACTAGCCTGCTGGCCGATGCGGGGCTGGATGCTGTTGAAGTGAGCGGCGGCATGCTGACGGAAAGGAAGCTTTCGCCGGTCCGGGCGGGAATCGATTGCGTGGAAAAAGAGGCCTATTTCCAGGAAGAGGCCCGCGCCTTCCGCAAGCAGATTCACATTCCATTGATCCTTCTCGGGGGGATTCGATCCTTTGAATTAGCCGAACAGCTGGTGGGAGAAGGAACGGCGGATTATATTTCCATGTCGCGCCCGTTCATCCGCGAGCCCGGCCTCATCAATCGCTGGAAGGCGGGAGATCGTAGAAAAGCGCAATGCATCTCCGACAATCGTTGCATCATTGCCGGAGGCGAAGGAAAAGGCATCTATTGTCACAATGAGAAAGAGTAGCTAATCAAAATATTTTAGGAGAACCAAAATAAGAATGCAATCCATTTGGAAATCAAAAGGGGAAAAGCTGCACACACGAAACATAGAAGTAACGACATACGATTATGACGGACAAAGAGTAATTGTAGAAGGCTTCCTCAAAGATGATCGTTTCCAGGAATCTCGTGTGATAACCGGGGAAACATTTCCAAGCGGCGTCATTCATCATATGGGCATACGCCTGCTGGTTAATTGTTCTAATCTTTTAATCGAGGATATTGATGTTGAACTGATATCTGTTCCCAGGGAATTTTGCCGGGAAACTATCGGGTGCCTCGCACCCATAAAGGGATTGACTATTACCAAAGGTTTTACGGCGAAAGTAAAAAATTTGGCCGGAGGTAAAAAGGGATGCACCCACCTGGTGGAGCTCCTCCTGGCAATGGCCCCGGCTGCCATCCAGGGATATGCAGCATACCAATCAAAGAAGCCGGCAGTATTCGATCCTGATCGTGCCAAGATGATCTTAGAATTTCTTATCAATACTTGCCACACCTGGCACAAGGATGGTCCGCTTGTGGAAAGGTTCAAAAAGATGATCGATATGAAAAGGGATAATTAGATGTCGGATCGCAATGCAAGCAACACAGCCTTAGGAACATTATTTATGCGGGGAGTGCATCAATTGCTGGACGCTAAGCCTTTGATTCTGGATGATCCCACCGCACTGACGATGCTGGGAGAGGATGCCTGCCGTCAGATTAAAAACAACAAGGATCACCACCAAACGCTGGCAGCGCGCGCATTGCGCACTCACGTTGTTCTCCGTTCGCGTTTTGCCGAGGACCGTCTCGCAGAAGCAGCCGGTCGGGGAATCACACAATATGTGATCCTGGGAGCGGGTTTCGACACGTTCGCCTATAGACAACCCGCCTGGGCAAAAGCACTGAAGATATTTGAAGTAGATCAGCCGGCAACCCAGGCTCAAAAACGACTGCGGTTGGAGCAGGCAGGCATGGAGCTTCCGCCGAATCTCAGCTTTGTCGGTATCGATTTTGAGCATGAATCGTTACGTGATGGACTCCTGCGGCATGGCGTATCGCTTACGGAGACGTCTTTTTTTTCCTGGCTGGGCGTTACCATGTATCTTAAAGAAGATGCCATTGACGCGGTGCTGCGGACCATTGCTCAATTTCCGTCCGAAAGCGAAATCACATTCACTTTCGCCCAGCCGCCGGATTCATTATCCGGCCCGGCGAGCAGCTTTCATTCTTCGTTGTCTAAAATTGTCTCCGCTGTTGGAGAACCATTTGTCAGCTTCTTTACCCCCGCGGCGATCGAAACAAAACTGCGCCAGACAGGTTTCAAGACCATTGCTTTTCTCTCCGACAAAGAAGCCGAAGAACGATACTTCCGTCAGCGTCAAAAGGATCTGCACATCCCCAAACGTTCCGTTATTGCCTACGCAACGCTTTAATAGCGTAAATCCTCAAAATATTTTATTCACCATGATTGTTGACTTGTAGGTGTTTTCAGCAAGCACTTCTTCCTGTAATCAATAAACAGCAAGAGCAAGGAAAAGTTGATGATTTCAGATGGCGAACAGCATCTGATGCCGTACGTTCCATTTGACATCTCAATGGGCATGCGGTAGTTTACATAAGAGTTTTTTCACGCAACAAGACAATCGTCCTTTTTTGTTTCCAGCCAGCACCGTTTGTTACGATGGAGGAGCATTAGATGAAAGATCCATCCAAGACAAAGCAGAAACTTATCGAAGAGCTATCCGTCTTAAAACAGAGAATGCAGGAACTGGAGTATTCAGAATCAGAGCGCCAGCAGGCGGAAAAGGCGCTACGGGTAAGCGAAGAGAAGTATCGTCAGGTCGTAGAGAATGCAAAGGAAGCTATCATCATCGCACAAGATATGAAGTTGGTCTTTGCCAATCGTGCTGCTGTGGACATGATAAGATATTCCGAAGAGATATTAACACCCAAATCTTTCACAGACTTTATCCATCCCGATGATCGTAATATGGTCGTCGATCATCATATAAGAAGGCTGAAAGGTGAGGAAGTTCCCGTTGCTTATTCTTTCAGGATTCTCAATGAAGATGGAACCGTAAAGTGGGTTGAATTTAATACGGCTGTTATTCAATGGAAAGGAAGACCCGCTACCCTGAGTTTTCTGAATGATATCACCGCCCGCAAGCAGGCCGAGGAGGCGTTGCGGGAGAGCGAAGAATTATTCAGGAGCTACTTGGAGTATGCCCCGGATGGCGTCTACATGAACGATATGGAAGGCAACTTCCTTTACGGCAACCGCAAGTGTGAAGAGATGTTTGGTTACCGGCGTGAAGAGCTAATCGGTAAAAACTTTTTGGAATTGAATATTCTGTCTGAAAATAGCCTAAACAAAGCCGTCTTGTTGCTCCAGACCAATATGAAGGGCAAGTCCACCGGCCCGGATGAGATTGATCTGATCAGCAAAGAAGGGCGCCTCATACCCGTTGAGATCAATACCAATGTTGTTCAACGTATGGGTCAAAGAATCGTCCTCGCTTTCGTACGCAACATCACCGAGCGCAAGCAGGCGGACGAAGAACGTGCGCAGAGCTTTGAGCAGATGAGAAAAGCCCTGAGAGCCACGGTCCAGGCCATATCCATAACGGTGGAAATGAGAGATCCCTATACTTCTGGTCATCAACAGCGGGTAGCCGATCTGGCCCGGGCGATTGCCAAAGAAATGGGCTTATCGGAAGATTGGCAGGACTTCATCTTTACTGCCTCCACTATTCATGACATTGGCAAGATAGCCATTCCGGCGGAGATACTCAGCAAGCCGACAAAACTGATTGATCTGGAATTCAATTTAATTAAAACACACTCCCAGTCAGGGTATGATATTCTAAAAGACATCGAATTTCCCTGGCCCGTGGCCGATGTCGTCCTTCAGCATCATGAGCGGATGGATGGATCCGGCTATCCTCAGGGTCTTAAGGGAGATGATATTCTTTTGGAGGCGCGGATTCTGGCTATCGCCGATGTCGTGGAGGCCATCACTTTCCATCGTCCCTATAGGCCGGCCATTGGAATCAATCTTGCACTGGAAGAGATTTCCCGGAATAAGGGCATCCTTTATGATGCTGCTGCTGTGGATGCCTGTCTGAAATTATTTCGAGAGAAAGGCTACGCCTTGGTTTTAAAAAAGTAGCTGATAAGATAAGACGCGGTCAGTTGTCAACCTCAATCTGATCTGGACTGGATTAGCCGCCCCGCTGATGTATGAGCAGAAAAAAACGAAGTCCGTTAATTCCTTGGGCGGTGTTCGTTTAATTTAGGGAGTTGCTTTCGCACTTTCCAATGGTAATCGATAAACTTTTCGTGCTTTTATTTTGTTTAGTAGTAGATGTAATTTTTATCAGCACAGTCCCAGGTTAATTAAGAAAGGAGAAAATCATGATATTGCCGGAATACGTAACAGCAAAAGAGGTCGGAAGGGTGTGTGCTGAGATCGGGTTGGATGACTGGTCAAAGCGAAAAGAAGCAGTCGTTTCGACACAGGAAGCGTCCAAAATCCTCGCCATTGTCAATACGGAGGGCATGGCTATTCACTTAGAAGATTTTCGCCTGGGCCTGGAGGTGGAACTCGAGCATGGGACGAGATTCAGTGATGCCAATGTTACCAATAATCATCCGATCCTGACCGGAAAGATCGTTTTAGCGCATCTTAAGGAAGCCATGGATTACTATCAGAGAATCGATGTCGCCGAAATGGAAGGAGATCTTCTGAAGGCGATTCTTTCGGGAAATGTGGAAAAAATAAAATCCAAATACAAAAAACTTATTGCCGCACAAAAAGCATTAAGTGAGGCGGTTGCTAGTCAACTGAAGTAAGGCATTTTACAAGCGGTGATAAAGGCTTTTCAATAATGTTATTCTCTGTTTTATTATCTCTTCAGCCTTTTTATAATCGAGGGGATCTTTAAAAGCCAACATAAAATTCAGTTGGGCATTATCCAGCAAGGAATCGCCGCCGGTATAGGAAAGGCCTCCAAACTCGCTGAGTTCCTCATTGATGTATGGGTCGGAGGTCAGCACAGGATATGACGGCAGGCCGATGAGATTAACTATACCGTCAAAGGCATAATAAATACCCACACCGCTCAGGACCAGCAGGCTGGTTTTGATATGTTCAAATTTACCTTTCAGGTTTAATATTCTCATTTCCCATAAAACATTTTTGTTAAGATTCATAAGCTTCTCAATTTCAGGAATGTCCTTTTTTGTCATTGCTTGCCAATTCTTCGGAACTTCCAGCCTGGACGACCTGGCCATGGTGGTAAAAGCCAGATCGGGGATCACTATATTGGTGTTATCAGTATTGACGAGATCCATGGTGATGTGTCGGCGAAAGTCATAATCCATGTAGGATAATGAGGCTCGCTGGACAATTTTACTTTGAATGAAAACCTTCTCATCATCAGCCATGACTGAAAAAGCAAACGCTGCCAGATTAAATCGTTTGAAGTAACGATCAATTGTTTCTTTAATATCAGGGTCTTGCGAGTTCAGCACCGGTTCCGGGATCTCCAGGGTGCCCTGCAAGAGTTTAGGCTCACCCGCCGGATTTCCCACCAACTCCGGATGACCTTTTTCCTGAGCGGTCAGGTACCACTGATCCACCGTGTGGAACTTCATATCGAATTGTTTGTTTTTGACGTGCACCCGTAATGTTGCCGGCGAGCTGAAGTAGTAAAAATCGACCAGTTCGACCTGTAATGATGGCGCGGATATCTGCTCCATGCTGCCGGAATATGTTTTGTCCAGCTTCCTGCCTTTCCAGGCCTCTTGTAAATAGTTTTTTACGATTATCTTATTATTGAAATATTCGTTGGTAATTTTAAAATTCCAGGACGGATCAAATATTTTTTTGAAATAATATCCGTATTTGCCTGATCTGTTGCGTCCCTGAACCCGGAGCTCGCGGGCCGCATTCCCTTCTCCGGTCTGGAGTATCGTTATGTTCTTGGTAATGACCGCTTGTTTCATCCGATCATCGAGTACTTCCTTTATCGGTTCCTGTTCCCGCCAATCAGGAAGCGGCAAAGACCGCAGGGCATCCATGATCGGAACGATCTCGTCATTCTTAGTTCTTTTTCCCCTTTTATAGGTGAACATCAGCGCCGGACCGCCCCCTTCTATTTCCGCGTCAATCATTCTTGTGTACATCTTTCCTGTTTCGTTAATTACAAAAATGGTGGAAGCGGCACTGCTCATATTTTCAATAATAAAAGCGCCTCTTCCAGGGGAAGTAAATGCCCTGTTAAATGTTGCCGGCAAGCCGGTATCGGTAAAGTAGATTTTTTGCCCGGCGGGGTCAACGACATAAATGGTCGCTGTCAAGCCAAACTGAGTTTTGTTTCCATCGATATCTTCCCAGTATGTCACGATATCATGCATCGGAGTAAGTCTTTTCCATGGCGCGCGCAAGATGCTAAAACTAAAGCTCCACAATTTATTTTTCGGTAGATATAGTGAATCGGAGAACGGGGAACCGATTTCCTCGTCCCAGGTTGTTTTTTCCTCGAGGGTAGGCTGCCAGAAATAGAATCTGCCGTTGTTCGAAACTGCTACTATCATAGTTCCATCAGTGGAAAATCCGGCGATTTTGTCATCAGGCTTGAATGATGGAACATCTTCCCCAAATGGTGTGCCGGTACTGTCAAAAAGTTTCCATTCTCCCTTGATACCGGTGGTACTTTCATTGGGCTTAATCCAAATCTTGCCGTCTTTCAGGGCATAGTAATACTCATATGAAATCCCTTGTTGACTGTTTTTCAAATATACATTTTCAGGAAGTTGATCCAGACCATATGCGTTAGGGCAAAAACCTATAAGAACAGCTATAATCACGGGTATGAAACCCCAAAGCAAGCGTTGGAAACTTATTTCCGTAGCAAGCTGCGGGGTATTCAACCCTCCGCCTTTGGCGGGATTGTTCGACTTACAAATTTTAATGTGTTTCACTTTTAGAATTTGAGTTTCACAAATAAATATTATTATACCGTTCAGAAAATTACGGCATTCTGTTTGAATCACGGGCATACTGCCCTCCGCTTCGCGGGATCAATTCCACTAACGCTTCAAACTTCACGTAGTTCGTTTTCAGCGAGTGTCATTGATTCGACCTGCAAGCTTCAGCATGTGTGACCTTTAGGGTATGCACTCTGTTTCTGAAACTTGGGTCTCATTACAACTGACAGATATTACTGCACTGCATTTGTGGAGCACCTCCGGAAGGAGCCGAAGGCTATTTTCAAAGACACGACATCCCGTAACGGGATAATATCTGAGTTTCATTAGAATTGGAGTTTCACAATAAAGTTATCGTGCATATTGAGGGGTATGATACCTCATTTTTCAGAATTTCTGAATATCTTAAAGTTAATACTTATTTTTTTAAGATAATTGACGTTGATGACAAACCTCATATTTTGTTACCCATATTTTCTTGACATAACAGGTTGGGGTACATATAGTTTTTGCATGATTGAGTTGAATAACGCAACCAAACGATACGGCACTCTTACCGCCGTCGACAATGTCTCATTTTCCGTCCAGGCGGGTGAGTATTTTGCTCTTCTGGGACCTAATGGTGCAGGAAAGACGACAATCGTTAAGATGTTGCTTGACTTTGCACGGCCGACGTCGGGAAGCCTGTCGGTAAACGGTCTTCCCAGCACGCAGGCAGCGAGTCGTAACGCAGTTGGTTATCTGGCGGAGAACTGTCATATTCCTCCGTATCTTTCCGGATGGCAGTATCTGCAGCGCTGTGCGGAACTATTGGATATGAGCCGGTTAGATGCAATGCGTCAATGCGGACGCATTGTCGAGCTTATCGGCATGCAGGGCAGGGAACACACAAAAGTGAGTACCTATTCCAAGGGCATGATTCAACGGTTCGGACTCGGCGCTGCACTCATTGGAAATCCGAAGCTGTTAATTCTCGATGAACCCACCGCCAGCCTTGATCCCATCGGCATCAGAGAAATACGTGAGCTTCTAGAATCGCTTAAAGATCAAGGTATGACTATCTTCCTGAATTCCCACCTGCTGTCGGAAGTCGAAAAAATATGTGATAACGCCGCCATCATCAATCAGGGCAGGCTTTTGGTGAAGGATGCAATTTCCGCCCTCGTCAAAGATAATGATACGCTGGAAGATGTGTTCGTAAGGCTGGTGAAAGGTTGAGATGAAAATGCCGAAAACACTTCCCCCCATCATCAGAATTGCCAAATATACGCTTACGGATGAAATACGACAGAAGAGCTTCATCATTATGTTTGCTATCTGCGCCATATTTATATTTCTTGTTCGCGGTTGTTATCAGGGCAATTTCATGGTGAACGGGCAGACGCTCGATGCCGAAACTGTTATCCGGGTAGTGTCGAAATTGACTTTTCACGTTATTGCTGCAGGCGCGATGCTTCTCACTGCTTTGCTTTCGATGCGTGTATTCAGGCGCGATCGGGATGAGGGGATGCAATCGTGCGTTCTCGCCAAACCGATAGCCCGGTGGCAGTATGTCGCGGGCAAGATCCTTGGCTTGTGGGTTTTATCGGTCATGTTCATGTTCAGCCTGCACAGCGTCGTGTTCATAATTGCCTCCATAAATTTGAATGCTGTCCTGCCGGAATTCCTCATTGCCTCACTGCTATGCTTTTTCAACCTGCTCTTTGTGGTTGTTGCCGTGTTCCTTTTATCGCTCCTGATGTCCGACGTATTCGCTTTTCTTTGTGTTCTGGGAATCGGTATAGTTGGTCTGGTGGCCGATGGGATATATGCTCTAAGCCACAGTCAAATGGCGCAGGCGATGATCGGACAGTCCGGCGCGCCGTCGGACTGGACATGGTGGAAAGCCGTCTACTATTTATGGCCGAAACTTTCCGGTGCAGAGCGGTTTGCATCTTCGTTTATCGGCGGTGAAGGATTCCCCGGATTCGGGTCTATATATCCGCTCATCAACATCCTTGCCTATTGCCTTATCCTCGGCACGTTGCTATTCTGGCGCTTCCGAAACGAAGATATAGTTTGACCGCCGCTATAATTCTAGGGGGAAAGCTAAATCCAACAATCGCATCTGCGGAGCAAAACCCCACCCCGTGACCTTTGAGCTGTTACTCTCTTTGGCAACCATCACGCAATAACTTAATTGAAGAATAGCTAAAAATCAATTATAAGCAAGAACAGTAATAATTGAAGCGAGCCTATGTCAGAAAATAATAGTTTAAAAGAAAAAGTTTCTTTGGCTCCTCGCAGTCCCGGTGTTTATTTAATGAAGGACTCGGCGCAGAAGATTATTTACATCGGCAAGGCCGGTAATTTAAAAAGCCGTATCCGTTCTTACTTTACCGGTAAAGATACACGTCCCATGGCGCCGTTTTTGATGACGCGCATAAATGACATTGAGTTCATCACGACCGCCACCGAAAAAGAAGCATTGATTTTAGAAAACAATTTAATTAAGCGTCACCGCCCCCGCTATAATGTCATCTTGCGTGACGATAAAACTTACTATCACTTATCCCTTGATCCCGCGGAAAAGTTTCCCCGTTTACAGCTTGTCCGCCGCCGGCAAAATAATGCGGCACTTTATTTCGGCCCCTATCCTTCGGGACTGGCGGCCAAAGAAACGCTGCGTTTTGTGCAGCAGATGTTTCCGCTGCGCAGCTGCCGCAACCGTGAATTCCAGTTGCGCAGCCGTCCCTGCCTGGAACATCAGATCGGCCGCTGTTATGCTCCCTGCAAGGGATTGATTGCTGAGGATTCTTACCGGAAGTTAGTGGAAAACGCTGTCTCTTTTTTGCAAGGACGCAGACGTGCCCTGATTACAGATATCAAAGCGCAAATGGAAGAGGCGGCGCAGAATTTAAACTACGAAGAGGCCGCGCGCCTGCGTGACCGCATCAGCGCTCTGGAGCACACGCTGGAAAAGCAAAATGTCGATTGGGGAGGCACAAAGGATCAGGATGTTCTGGGCGTTTATGGCGATGAGAATGTTTATCAACTTTGTATTTTGTTTGTGCGCGCAGGAAAGCTTCTGGGTAGCAAATCATTTGCGCCGGTTAAAATGAAAATGGATTTGGCCGAAATTATTTCATCCTGTCTGACACAGTATTACGATGGCGATGCGCAAATTCCTAGTGAAATTATTATTCCTTGTCATTTGCCGGATGAAACGGTCATCACCGAATGGTTGACGGACAAGAAAGAGAAGAAGGTTTTGCTGACCATTCCTTACCGCGGAACAAAAAATGCCCTGCTGGATATGGCCGTTGCCAATGCCCGAAGCCTCTGGGAAACCGGGCAGAAGAAGGAAGAACAAAAATCGGCTGCCCTGCATATTCTTCAGGAAAGATTATCACTGGAAAAATTACCGCAAAGAATTGAATGTTATGATATTTCCAATATCAGCGGCAAGCATGCTGTGGGTTCAATGGTTGTATTTCAGGATGGCGAGCCGGATAAAGCGAGTTATCGACGCTTTCGGATCAAGACTGTATCCGAAGCGGACGATTATGCGATGATGTGCGAGGTGCTGGCGCGCCGGTTTGCGCATGGAGAGAATCTGCCTGATTTAGTTGTTGTTGACGGCGGCAAAGGCCAGCTAAACATAGCTCTTTCCGTGTTGAAAGATTTAAAAATTAAAGTGGATGTCATTGGTTTGGCCAAGGAAGAGCGCACCATATTTTCCAGTAAAGGCATCATTAAGATGAAAGCCGGAAAATCCGAAGATCGTGTTTATCTGCCGCGGCGTAAAGACCCTATTTATCTTAAAGCATGGCCCCATGCTTTGACGGTACTGCAAAGAGTAAGGGATGAAGCACACCGTTTTGCTTTGAGCTATCATCATCAATTAAAACAAAAAAGTGATCTGCGTTCGATTCTTGATGAGATTCCTGATGTTGGCGTGGCGCGCAGAAAAATACTGCTGAAACATTTTGGCTCGGCTGAGCAAGTTAAAGACGCAACGCTGGAGGAATTGAAAAAAGTGCCGGGAATTGGTAAGGAGTTAGCTGAAAAAATATATTCTTATTTGAGAAGCTAAAAGTGAGAATGATTGTCTAATATGAGTTTGGTGACGATTTTTTTTCTGGCTGTCAGTCTGGGTGTGGATGCTTTTTCGGTAGCTATAGGCATTGGCGCGTCAAATATCCACGGGTATGAACCCACAAAACAGGACTTGGAAACCGATTCCGCGACAAACAGGGAGGTATCATACCCTCCGTTTTGCGGGATTGTTCAACTAGCCAATTCCAATACGCTACGCTTTTGGAATTGGAGTTTCACAAACACAAAATCATGGCAGCCTGTTTTACGTCTGGCCTCGTCTTTCGGAGCTTTTCAGTTTGCTATGCCCATTATCGGTTGGCTGGCCGGTTTAACAATAGTTAATATTGTAGCCGGGTATGACCACTGGGTGGCTTTTGCGCTTCTGGCTTATGTCGGCGGCAGAATGATTTGGGAAACATTGAAGAAGGAAAAAGAAAAGGAAACAAATGATCAGACCAAAGGGTGGCCGCTGTTGATGCTTTCCATTGCCACGAGTATTGATGCGTTGGCTGTGGGTTTCAGTTTCTCTTTGTTAAAGACGGAAATAATATTTCCCGCGGTCATTATCGGCATCGTTTGTTTTTTCATGACAGTTACTGGTATGTTGTTTAGCAAGGGGCTCGCCGGAATCTTCGGCAAAAAAGTAGGGATATTCGGTGGTGTGGTTTTGATTGTAATTGGTGTAAAGATTTTGATTGATCATTGGAGGTAAAGCATATGCATTATCAAATTATTAAAGTCGGGAAAGAAGAAGTAGGACTGGTTTGGGACGATTCCGGAAAAAAGACGCGAGTGGAATATATTTATTTGCCCAATCCGAAAAGGAAATTGAAAGAGCTAATTATAAAAGATTTTCCTGAAATCAATAAAATCACGCGCAGGATTCCGGGCGGTATTGATGATCGAATTGCAAAATTATATTTTGGTAAAAAAGAAAATATCGATCTTTCTCTTTTGAATTTATCGCGGCTCACAGATTTCTCGGCAAAAGTATTAAAACAAGCATGTAAAATTCAGCGCGGCAAAGTAGCCACTTATTCAGGATTGGCGGGGAAAATAGGTGTTACGGGAGCGGCCAGAGCAGTCGGAACGGCATTGGCCAACAATCCCTTCCCGTTAATCATGCCTTGTCATCGCGTTGTCCGGGCGGATGGTTCATTGGGCGGCTTTGGCGGAGGTCTGGCGATGAAAAGAGAACTGCTCAGAAAGGAAGGTATTTCTTTAGATAGAAAAAGACGAGTTCCCGCGAAATATTTCTGGAAGTAACATTATAGTGATGGTGGCCGCGAAAGAAGAAAATAATGGAGATGAAAAAGCCGGGAGCTAACTGCATTACTTATGTCCAAGTAACTCCCGGCTAAATATTTTATATACAATTGTTCAGCGGCGATCCAATCAACCAACCGGCCAAACCTGTTTGAATGCTGTTTTCGGGAAAAAACAATATGGACATTCATCAGGTGGCTGATCGCCGTAGTGGATGTGTCCGCACATACGGCATCGCCAGGCGATTGCGTTTTTCGCCGAAGGTTCATTCAAATCAAGTCCCCGGATCAGGGGAAGGTCTTCCAGGGGCGGCATTGCCGGTTTGTAATTATTCAATACGTAACCGGAAACAATCAGCCGTTGCACCTCACTGGTGCCTTCGTAAATGCTGAATAACCGGATATCCCGGAGTAATTTTTCGATGGGGAACATTTTAGTGTATCCGTAGCCGCCGAAAATTTGCAGGGCATCGTTAACCACTTCCATGGCTTTTTCCGTTGCATAAAATTTGGCGATAGAGGCGCTTATCGCGGGATCTATCCCGTTATCCGCTTCCCATGCTGCTTTCCAAACTAAAAGACGGGACGTTTCCACTTTTTGATACATTTCCGCAATCTTGAACTGGATGGCTTCAAAGTTTGATATCTTTGTCCCGAAAACCCTTCTTTTCTTGGCGTAATCAATAGCATATTCCATAGCTGAACGGGCAGCTCCTACGGCAAATGCCCCGATACTCGGCCTGGTCAGGGAGAAGGTTTTCATTGCCAGGATAAACCCTTTGCCCGGTTCCGCAATGACGTTTTCCTTCGGTACTCTGACGTTTTTAAAGTTGAGCCCCGCTGTATTAGAACAGCGCTGCCCTAATTTAGGAATAGGCTTGCCCACGGAGACTCCTTCCCAATTTTTTTCCACCAGAAACGCACCTATACCCTCATGTTGTTTGGCCGGATCGATTGTTGCGAAAACCGTCATGTAATCAGATACGCCGGCGTTGGTAATCCAGTACTTTGTTCCGTTTAAAAAATAATCGTCCCCTTTTTTTTCGGCCAGGCAGCGCATTCCGGCTACATCGGAGCCCATGACCGGTTCTGATGTAGCGAAACAAATGCGCTTGAATTCGCGGGTTATTAGCGAAAGATATTTTTCTTTAAGTTTTTCGTTGTCAGAAAGAATGATCGGCGCCATGCCCAGAGAATTATCGAAGATTGATGTGGCTATGCCCGGACAGGCCGCGGAAATCTCCTCGGTGAGGATAACGTTTTCTATAAGGCCGAATCCCTTGCCGCCATATTTTATGGGGATATTAGTGTTCATAAAACCGGCATTGAAGGCTTTTTGCAGCAAAAAAAGTGGAATTTCATCCTTCTCATCGTAATGCCACACTGCAGGCAGGATTTCCTTGACTGAAAATTCACGAACTTTTGCCTGTAATTCTTTTTGCTGAGGGCTTAATTCAAACTGCAACATGATTTCCTCCTTAATATCTTTAATTTTACTTCCGGATAGGATTTTTTTTCGATAATAGATTGCTCTAAGTTAAGGCTAAAAGACAATGCGTTTAACAAGGTGTATTGATTTGCTTCCGCTAACATTGGGTTGTAGTTCCTCTTCAAATTAAAGCTCTTTATATCAGACGCGAATCGGCAAAATGACGGTTTCTATTCCATCCCACTGTAAACGGCGTTGAATCGCGTAAGCTGTTTCGTTATGCAGCAGTCTTTGAAATAAATGTTCCTGGCGAAAGATCAATTTCCCAGTGAAAACCATTGACTTATGGAATTCTTTTGCCAGCGATTCACACAACTCAGTCGCTTTTTCCACAACATCTGTTCCGGTATCAATTCTATAGTCTGCGGCCATCCCGTAAGAGCGGACAAGATGCACATATTTTTTAAGGCCGTCTTCTACCGAAGTAGTTAATTGCTGCATTTCTGCGGTTCCCTTGAAAGCTCCCTGATCAACTTCGGCAATCGATATAAAAATGAAGTTTTTATAAAAATGCGGAAATTTTCGGTTAATCGAAAGCCACGTATGCAGGCCAAATCCGTTGAAACCGCTAACAAGCATGATTGCTGTGGGCTCCCTTGGATTCAATGGTTCGTTATTAAAATTTTTGCCCGGACGTATCTTTTGGAGAATATCTTCCAACTGGAGAGCCGCCTGCCGGACTTTATGATAATGGCGTTTAATTAAATAGCATGAACCTATGAGAACGGACGTTATTACTAATGTAGCCCAGCCGCCTTCCCCAAATTTTTCATAAACAGTTACGCAAAGTATCGTAACGCAGAGAATAAAACCAATTACATGTATGATTATGTGTCTTTTCCAATTTTTATCTTTTTCTTTATCATGAAGAAAAAAGCGGATCATGCCGAACTGAGAGAGTGAAAATGTTAGAAAAACATTGATCGCGTACATAACAACAAGAGCAGAAATGGAGCCATGCGTATAGAACAATAGTATAATTGACGCGCCTCCCATTAGTAAGATGCCGTTTTGCATTGTGAGCCTTTCGGAGAGCATGGCGAAGCGATGCGGAAGCCAATAATCAGTTGCCATGTTGGCCATAACACGTGGTCCGTCAACAAAACCTGCTTGAGCACCTACCAAAAGCAAAGCGCCTTCGGAAAGGATCGTTATCAGTGCAATCCACGCTCCCGAAGACCAATTGCTAAATACTTCATTGGAGAGAATCGCATTTAGTGTTCTACCTTCAACCGGTTTTATCTGAAAAAGTGCATAACAGATCAATAAACCGGCGGCGGTGAAGGCGAGCGATATTGCCATGTAAGCCATCGTCCGCTTTCCCGTCTGAACTTTTGGCTCTCGCATGATCTGCATTCCGTTGGATACTGCTTCTATTCCTGTATATGTCCCGCCTCCCAGAGAGAAGGCCCGCAAAAAAATTGCCAGTATGCCGATAAAGCCGATTGATCCGATATCCTGACGGAAACTGCTGTTAAACTGGCTCAAGACAGTTTCAAATTGATCGACATGAGTAAATAACCCGTAACCAATCAGCAAAATATGAGTTAGAACAAAAACAAAGAATATAGGCGCGAGAATCATGACGGATTCCTTGACGCCCCGCAAATTCATAATGATGAGTGCGAAAATAAGAAAAGCGACGAATATCAGTTTGTATTTTTGATATGACACGGGCAAAAAACTGAAAATGGCATCGCCGCAGGAAACTAGAGAAACCGTGATTGTCAGCATATAGTCAACGATCAATGCGCTTCCCGATATTACGCCGGCGCTATCGCTGATGGTTTTTGTCGATACAATATACCCGCCGCCGCCTTGCGGGAAATGTTCAATAATGCGCGTGTAGGCATAAGCAATAATAAAAACAGTAAACGCCGTGGCGAGACCGATAAGGATGGCAATATAGGAATGAGCGCCAAGAGCCTTGAATGCTTCTTCCGGGCCATAAGATGAAGAGGATAAACCATCGGCACCCAAGCCTATCCAGGCAAGGATTGGAATAAGGGATATTTTATAAAAGATGGATGGCTCATTTACATTACGCGGTTCGCCGACAAGTTTGTGCCATAATCTGTGCGTTAGACTTTTTTTATGTTGAGAGTCTATAGTCTCCATGACAAAATCACTCTTTCTAAAAGACTATGCGTGAATGATTACTTTATTATCATTTTTTAAGCTTAAAGTTTGTTTCTGGAATTTTGTTTAGTTATAGCCAGATTATCACGGTGGATGACTTCATCGTAATCTTTGTGCCCCAGAACCTGGCTTATTTGGGAAGTTTTTAAACCCTTGATTTTACGGATTTCAGCGGAATTATAATTGACGAGACCTTTGGCCAGAGGTGCTCCTTCGCGGTCAACGCAGCTCACGGGATCGCCCAAATCAAAATCTCCTTCTACATCAACGATTCCTGAAGGGAGAAGACTCTTGCCTTTTTCCAGTAATGCCTTTTTAGCGCCGTCGTCAATAACTAATTTGCCGCGGGGATGTAAGGTGAAGGCGATCCAATATTTCTTACTGTTTAAATGATCAGCCATAGGAAGGAAAAGCGTTCCGATTTCTTTTCCCGCCAGAATGTCGGCCAAAACCTTTTTTCTTTTACCGGGAGCTATGACACACGGAATGCCGATGGCGGTAACTTTTTTGGCGGCCAAAACTTTGCTTTTCATGCCGCCCATTCCCACTGCTGTAGTTTCTCCGGTGGCGGCGGCTTCAATTTCGTCGGTGAATTCACTGACCAGAGGAATAAGCTTGGCTTTTTTGAATTCCGCCGGATTGCAATCATAAAGTCCGGCAGTACTCGTTAAATTGATAAAAAGATCGGCCTCGACGATATTGGCGATCATCGCGGCAAGATTGTCGTTGTCGCCGAATTTTATTTCGTCCACGGCAACAGAGTCGTTTTCATTGATAATAGGGGTAACGCGCCACTCCGTCAAAGTGGAAAGAGTGTTGCGTATATTTAAATACCTCTGACGATCGGTGAGATCGGAAAGTGTCAGCAGAAGCTGGGCAACGTAAAGACCGTTCTTTTCAAAAGATTTGGAATAAACACGCATTAATCTTCCCTGACCGATAGCGGCCGCGGCCTGTTTTTCGGGTATGCTCTTGAGTTCTCCGGTTACGTTCAGGCGATGTTTTCCGGAAACTATCGCGCCGGAAGTTACCAGCACCACGGAATAACCCTGACGCACCAGATCGGACATTTCTTTAACAAGTGCATGAATAATCTTGAGGTCGAGGCCGTCAGTGCCGGACAGTACTGCCGAACCTACTTTGATCAGTATTTTTTTTGCGCTCGAAAGAGTTTCTTGGCGGATATTCTTCATTGCTCTATTAGTGTTTTGCTTGATTTAATAATGTGATTATATTTTTTAATATTTCCTGTATTCCTTCTCCGGTGACAGCGGAAAAAAGATGAAGTATTATCCGCTTTTTTTTGAATAGCGCAACTTCTTTTTTAGCTTTCTCTCTAACAAAGGGAAGGTCAATCTTATTGAGAGCCACGATTTGCGGTTTTCCCAGCAGTTCAGCATTGTAATGCCCCAGTTCCTCATTGATTGTCGTAAAGTTAGACCAGGCATCAGTGTTTGGTTCAACGGAGATATCAATAATATGCAGCAGTAGCGATGTTCTTTCCACATGTTTTAAAAATTGAATGCCCATGCCGGAACCATCATGCGCGCCGGAGATAAGGCCGGGTATATCGGCAAGAACAAAACTTTTGCTGTTCGAGTATTTAACAACGCCCAAGTGTGGTGTCAGGGTGGTGAAAGGATAATCGGCAATTTTGGGTTTGGCCGCGGATACGCGGGAGATAAAGGTTGATTTACCGGCGTTAGGAAAGCCAAGGATGCCTACATCAGCCAGCAATTTCAGTTCAAGTTTAAGCGTGAATTCTTCACCTTCCATGCCCTCCTGGGCAAAATGAGGTGTTTGATGGGTGGAGGTGGTGAAGTGAGCATTGCCCTTACCGCCGATACCACCGCGTGCAACAATAAAAGTTTGGCCTAACTTCGACAAATCTGCCAGCACCTCCCCGGTTTCGAAATTTTTGATAATTGTTCCCACCGGTACGACAACTTCCAGATCTTCTGCGCTTCTGCCGGTGCGATGGTTGCCAGAGCCGTGGCCGCCGTTTTTGGCAATTTGATGTTGCTGATATTTTAAATCCAGCAGCGTGTGATGACTTTTCGCTGTGCGAAAGATAACATCACCGCCTTTGCCGCCATCGCCCCCGTCCGGGCCGCCGCGTGGCACAAATTTTTCCCGCCGGAAACTCACACAACCGCGGCCGCCATGTCCGGCCTTGATATAAATTTTTACTTCATCAACAAATTTCATGTTGAATTATTCCTTGGTTAGAAAGCTTATACCATTTTTAAATCAAAGATGATATCGAGGCGGCAAGGAGGTGGCGACGAGGCGTATTATATAAATACGTTGAGGAAGCCAACGACAAAACCAACAAAGATGGCGCTTTGATTTAGAATTGGTATCCAAAATAAAAAGGCGCTTTGTTACAAGCGCCTTTAAAATAAAAAATATTTACACCATCTTTTATGATGCGTAAACGCTTACTTTTTTTCTAGTTTTGTCGAATCTTTCGAATTTTACCACTCCATTAATCAGAGAGAACAAGGTAAAATCTTTACCCATTCCCACATTGTTTCCCGGGTGGATTTTTGTGCCGACCTGCCGCACAATTATCGATCCCGCATGGATATTCTCGCCGCTAAACACTTTGACGCCGCGCCGCTGCGAATTACTGTCCCTGCCGTTGCGGGAACTTCCTTGACCTTTTTTATGTGCCATTACTTCCTCCGCTAAATCGAAATCTTCTTTATTTTCATGCTGGTTAATTGCTGGCGATGCCCGGTTTTCTTATGGAACCCCTTGCGGCGTTTCATGTGGTAAACGTGAATTTTCGGACCTTGCTTTTGCGCGATGATTTCTCCTGTGACCTTGGCTCCGGTCACGAAAGGTTTACCGATTTTTACGCCCTTATCGCCGGAGACCATTAGAACTTCGTTAAAAACTACTTCCGAGCCTTTCTCGCCTTCCAGCTTTTCTACGGATAAAACATCACCTTCGCTGACTTTGTGCTGTTTTGCTCCTGTTTTTATTACTGCATACATTAGACTATCCTTGATTATGTAATTAAGAGCGAAGCTTATAAATAATTTGCGTCTATTTGTCAATATAATTTAATTAACCGGACAATTTTTAATTAGAGGACGTTTTTTGGCTAACATGGTGAATTAATATTAAATCATCTTGCGTATAAAGCTTGGGCGATGTAAAATAAAGCTGTAATATTAAAAATGATTGAGTGAAAATAAGGTTGCTGTAAAAATGGTTGAGACGTGAAAAAAGTAATAACATATTTTATAATCATAATGATTTTTTTGTTATCCTATGTGTCGTCATGGGCAGCAAGCGATTTATCGAGGCAGTTTATCGAAGAGCTCCTCGTGGAAAAGGGATTGGATAAAGCGCAAGTTCAGAGCATGATATATGATCCCCGAATATCTCTTAGGCCGGATATAGTTATCCAGAACCTTTTCTACGCGAGTCCAAGGGGAACCGAAGAAGAGCCTTCCGTCATGAGTATCGATCCCAAACATATCGAAAACGGCAGGGCTTTCATTAAAGAACATGCCGAATTATTATCTTTCGTGGAGAAGCGTTTTGGAACATCTCCCCATATCGTCACAGCAATTCTCATTGTAGAATCAAGACTGGGAACCTACCCCATGCGCTATAATGTTGTTACAGTTTACGCCAACTTGGCACTACTTCTCGACCCGGATTATTTTAGTCAAATACAGGAAGAATATGCCGATAAGTATCCGCTGCTCAATGATCAGGCCACTATTACCATGGCGCATAAAAGGGCGTATTGGGCATTGTCTGAACTCTACCACCTTACTCTTATAGCTAATAACTTGGGCATGGATCCATTGAACATAATGGGATCATTTGCCGGAGCTTTGGGGCCGGCTCAATTTATCCCTTCTACCTTTCGGAACTACGGAGTTGATGGAGACGGAGACGGCATAGCCAATCCATTTAATATGGAAGATGCAGCAGCAACCATGGGCAATTACCTGAAAAGTTCGGGCTGGTCTGAGGATGCTTCCACCGAGAAAAAGCGCAATGCGGTGTGGCATTATAACCGCAGCCAGGTGTATGTGAATACCGTCATGATGCTTTACGAAGAACTTGGCAAACACGAGGAAGAAAGTCAGCATTATTTACCGGACATAGAAGTTCGACTTTATTAACATTGATCAAGCATATTATGACCGCGTCATATTAGTATCAAGACGTTCTTTCTCTCAGGAATAAGGCCAATTCACGGACCAAGTTATTTGACCTTCTTTTGACCAAAAAAGATTTTAATCAACATACGATTTATAGCTCAGATACTTAGTTAATGTCAAAAAACAAAGTTTTTATTTTATTAAAGTGGATTTGTTTCGCTTCTTCTTTACTAAATCCCAGGACATGGACAATAATATCAAAAGGTCTGGCCGATCCTTCCTGCGTGTATAGCACTGTGACTTCAATTCTTTTTTCATCGGCATTAAGAGTCATGCCCTTTACAAAAGGACGGATGTCTTTAATTACGGTTTTTCCCTTGGATATCCTTTGAATTTTAAATGATGCTGATACCAGAAATTTTTCCATGTTTTCTTTAATTATATTAAGTTGGTTCTCATTTATGTTTGCTGGTAGACACAACTCGTAGATAAATCCGTATATCGTTTGAGACAGCGCCTTTGTATCGGGAGAGAGCGTCTTGATTTCCATGATTTTAATGCCCGGAGGTAAGGCGGAATTGATTTCTTTTTTCAATAAATTTAAAGCAGATGGATACTCCAATGCGGTTACATCCATGTATTCTTGGTTACTTTCCATACCAACTGCGGTGGCTGTGGCAAAAGATATTTTAGGATGCGGATGATAGCCGGAAGAATAAACAAGAGCAAGACTGCTGCGGCGCAAGGCGCGGATCAAGGCCGTGGAAAGTTCCAAATGAGATAAAAACCGTGCTCTTCCAAGTTTGTTAAAGGTAAAACGGTAAACTTTTTCATGCGCGGCTAAATTGGCTGTTGGCGGTGGTGTGGTAATTTCTTGAGTTTCCTTTGCCTCGGCAAAGATATTTTTTGTTGTCGAGAAATCACAAACCCCGCAGTTTTGGCAATTGGCAAACCGGCAATCCGCTGTTGCCGACATTTGCGCTGATTTTTTTCTTTCCTGGAGCAGAAATTGACGGCTCACGCCGCAATCAATGTTATCCCAAGGAAGTTTTTCGTTTGTCTCGCGTTCGCGCAAGTAGTCTTCAGGATTAATACCCAGTTCATCCATTGCTTCCTGCCAGAGCTCAAAATGTAAAAGCTCGGTCCACCCGTCAAAACGGCAGCCTTTACGAAATGCTTTTTCCAAAAGCTCTCCCAATCTTTCATCGCCGCGTGAAAACATTCCTTCCAGTAAGCTCATTTTTGCGTCATGCCATTTCAAACTGAGATGGCGGTCTTTTACCCGCCGGCGAAAGAAGTCCTGCTTGATATAAGTTTCTTCCAAAGAAATCTGTTTTCCCCATTGAAAAGGCGTATGCGGTTTGGGTACAAAGGTGGAAAGGCTAATGGTAACCTGCCCACGTTTTCTTGCCGCCTGGAGAACCTGATGGCCCAACCCTATAATTCCTTCCAAATCTTCCTGCGTTTCATAAGGAAGACCCAGCATGAAATAGAGCTTGATCGATTTCCAACCGGCGGCAAATACTTTATCAACTATAGAGATCAAATCTTCGGCGGTGTTGCCTTTATTTATTATCCGGCGCATTTTATCTGTTCCGGCTTCCGGTGCCAGCGTGAAACTGGTTTTACGGGTTTTCTTGATTTCTTCAATTAATATTCCGGTCAGCGACTCTACGCGTAACGAGGGCAAGGCCAAAGCGACTCTTTTGGAATAATGCTGTTTCATCAGACTTTTTATTAAAAATTCAAGGCAGCTATAGTCCCCTGAACTTAAGGATAAAAGAGATATCTCGTCATGACCGGTTACCGCTAATAATTTTTCGGCCATCTGTATGAGCAGAGAGGCGTTTCTTTCTCGGTATGGCCGCCAAATCATTCCCGCCTGGCAGAATCTGCATCCCCGCGTACAGCCGCGCGCTATTTCCAAAATAATGCGGTCGTGAACAGTTTGCATAAGCGGAACAACTGGATTTATGGGATGCGGCCATAAATTGAGGTCGGTAACGATTCTTTTTTTGATGAGTTGATTTTTCCCATGAACGGTGGGAACATAAATGCCGGAAATTTGTGCCAGTTGCTCGAGCAAATCATGCTTGAGGATTTTTTTCTTTTTGCCTGTGCGGACTGCCGCTGCAATTTCTGAAACGATTTCTTCTCCTTCTCCGATGACAAAGGCATCGATAAAGCCGGCAAGAGGTGCAGGATTAAAACAACAAGGGCCTCCGGCAATTATCAAGGGATGGTTATCTTTGCGTTCGATACAAGCAAGCGGTATACCCCCCAATTCCAGCATGTTCAGCACATTGGTATAGGACAGTTCATACTGAAGGGAGAAACCGACAATATCAAAATTTATTAAGGGCGTTTGTGATTCTAAAGATGTCAGCGGTAATTTTCGTAAGCGCAGTTGACTTTCCCTATCCGGCCAGGGCGCGAAGCATCTTTCTGCCTTCGCATACGGAATTTCGTTCAAAACGGAATATAGAATCTGCAAACCAAGATGCGACATGCCGACTTCATATGTATCCGGAAAGGCAAGAAGGAAGCTCACTTCTTTTTTGTCTTTATGAATCGCGTTTACTTCATTGCCTAGGTAACGGCTGGGCTTCTCGGCGTTAAGTAAAAGCCCGTCGAATTTATGATTAATCATGCTTCAGTTTCCGGTTTACGTTTATATTTGTACGGGTTATTTTTTATATCCTTGAGAGTAGCCAGTGCAAGCTTTTGTGGAAAATTCACGGAAGAAAGGTAATGCAAAGAATTATTTTTAAATGTACTGAGCAATTCCTCGCGGATAGCCTCCTGATTTTCTTTAGCCACAAAAGATCTTTCCATTTTGTATTCGTAGGAAAAATTATCGCCAAAGATTCTTTTTACCTGATGATAATCTCGGGAGTCGGAAAAATAAGATTCTTTTAAATCTATTTTGGACTGAACGGAAATTTCCACTTTAACTGTGCCGGCAGCTATTGGACGCGATAAATCAAAAATATTCAACTGCAATCCGTTGGCCAGATATATTTCTCCAATTAATTTCATTTGTTTTATATTCCGAACATGATTCCATACAGGGGTGCTGTCCTTACCATTTTTACCCTTGACCTGCAACGCCAATCCTTCTATATTTGATTAACAACTGCAAGTTTCAAAATTAATGAAAATGAAGCCGCCGTATGAATGATGTCAATGCCATTTTACTTTTATCCTGTCCCGATAGTAAAGGGCTTGTTGCCAAGATTTCCAATTTTATATTTAATCACAACGGAAATATTGTCCACGCCGATCAACATACCTCTAAAAGAGGAAAACTTTTCTTTATGCGGATCGAATGGGAACTGGCCGGTTTTAAGCTTAGCCGGGAAGAAATTCCAGCGGCTTTTACGCAATTAGCGAAACAATTGGACATTAAATGGGATTTGCATTTCACCGATTATGTGCCGCGTATTGCCGTATTTGTTTCCCGTCATCTCCATTGCCTTAACGATTTAATTCTGCGTCAACGAATGGGGGAAATGGCCGCTAAAATACAGGTTGTTATCAGTAACCATCTGGATGCTCGTGAGTCGGTCGAACAATTTGGGCTTAAATTTTATCATTTTCCGATTACGGTAAAAAATAAGAAGCAACAAGAAGACCGGGAGTTAGAATTATTAAAGGGGTTGAAAATTGATTTGGTAGTTCTGGCGCGTTACATGCAAATTTTCTCAGCGAAATTTCTTGGGTATTATCCCCATAAGATAATTAATATCCATCATTCTTTTTTGCCAGCTTTTGCCGGAGGTAATCCTTATCAGCAAGCTTATGATCGCGGCGTGAAAATCATTGGCGCGACAGGGCATTACGCGACGGAAAATCTGGACGAAGGACCGATTATTGCTCAGGATGTGATCAAAATAAGCCACCGTGATGCGATAGCCGATATTCAAATGAAGGGCAAGGATTTAGAGAGAATTGTGCTGGCGCGGGCTTTGCGCCTGCATCTGGAAAACAAAATACTTGTTTATGGATCAAAAACTATTGTATTTGAGTGAGTCATTAAATAAAGCAGTAGTATAAGGTATTTAACTATTTTTTAGGCTATTATTTATCTGAAAAACATAAGGTGTTTAATTGAAAGCGGATAATAATTTAGGCATCTTTTGTCAGCCTGATGATAGGAAATCCTGCGGTGCCTGTTGCGGTTTGTATAATTATGTGGATAGCTCCCGTTCTTCTCTTAAAGAAAGGTTACGCGCCCGTACACAGCGTTTCCGTAGACTTGTGAAAAAACCGGGCGATATTGAATATTATGCCGGCGAAACGTTAAATAACGAAGATTTTAAAATGAGATATGAGGTAATTTATTGCTGCGAATATCTTGGTTTTCTGGATGGCGAGGAAAGAAAGGTAGGTTGTCTGTTGCATCCGGCGCAAAACTCAGGCATTGATTTGCGCAGGGTTTCGTTTTATGGCCAGGAACTTTGTGCCGGTCATCTTTGTCCCAGCCATCACTTTATCTCCACGTCTCAAGCTCAAGTGCTGATAAAAATAATTGATGATTGGTATCTTTACGGCCTTTGTCTGACAGACATTGACCTGGTAAAGACATATTTTCGGTTGCTTGCTGATAAGATTGGCGGGGAACTTAAACCGGAAGTATTTGATAACGCGGCGCTAAAAAATATTGCCCGTCAATATTTTGATTGGAAAATCGCATGGCCGTTTCGTTCACCGGAAACCAACAGGCTGGGCAAATATTACTTTGATGGATCGCAATACATGATTAGTTATATTGATTATGCAAGGTTAGGTAGGGAGATATCAAAATTTGATACAATATTCTTGAGCTTGTCTTCAGCATTTAAAAATGCTCAGGAAATTGAATTAGCGGAAAAACTGATTTGGTCAAATATTCAAAATTTTATCGACACTTATCAGAGTGCTTTTTGATTTTTATTGACAGATAATACTCATATTGGTTAGTGTACGACATAAAATAATTAAAAGAGAAACGGCATAATGAACGAGATGTCCAAGGAAATCATCTTTTCTTATAAGGTGATTCAAAAGCGCGTAAAAGAGTTAGCCGATCGGATATCCGGTGATTACACCGGCCGTGAATTGATAGTCATCGGTATTCTTAAAGGGGCGTTCATTTTTATGGCTGATTTAGTCCGGGCCATGAGCATCCCCTGCAGGATCGATTTTGTTCGTGTGGCCAGTTATGGCGCAGGTTCAGAAAGCTCGGGTAAAGTAGTAATGACAAAGGATATAGAAACTTCCATTAATGGGAGAGATATACTGATTGTAGAAGATATAATTGACACAGGTTTGACCTTAAAATATCTGGTCGAATGGCTTAAGGAAAGAAATCCCCATTCGCTTAAGGTATGTGCATTGTTAGATAAACGCAAAAAAAGAAAAGTATCCTTTGAAGCGGATTATATAGGTTTTACCATCGATGATGGATTTTTAGTTGGTTATGGATTAGATTTCTCTGAACGTTACCGCTTTTTGCCCGAGATTTATTCTATTAAGCAGTAGCAAAAAGGATAAAGAATGATCATTCAGTGCAGGCAATGCCGGACAAAATTTTATTTTGACGATGCTTTGATGCAAGGCGATGGTATGTGGATGCGCTGCAGTCGCTGCCAGCATGTTTTCTTTCAGGATAATCCGCTAATTATAAAAGAGGAAATAGAAACACCGTTAGTCCCCGAGTCTGTTTTTTCAGAGGAACCCATGTCGGCAAAAAGAAGCACTGATTTAACTAAGGAAATCCCTCCGGTCTCCGACCGGGATGAAGACATTGTTCGTTTTCTCGATAATGTAATGGAAGCAAAAAAGACGGTAAACGATGAAGTAAACCTGGAGATAGAAAAAACAGGTAGGGAAAGCCTTGGTAAAGAAAATTTCGTGAGCGCAGAAAGAAGCGCAGCGTTTCGTGATTTAAGGGAAAAAGTTGAAGATTTTGAGCAAAAAAAGCCGTTATCCAGAAAAAGTTTGCGGAAAACATGGAAGGTTATTGTGTGGGCTGTTTTAGTAATTGTAGTCATCCCCGTTATAATTTATTTCTTTATTTTCCCGCAACTTGGCGATCGTTTCATCAAAATTGCCAATAAGTATATTGGCGAACAGGAACCAGTGCGGCCGGAAGTTGTTATCGGACAAGTCAAGTTACAAGACATTCGGCAGAGAATGTTGAATAATTATGTTTTGGGACAAATTCGAGTTATGGAAGGCACGGCTGTAAATCAGGCCGATTATTCTATTTCCAGGATAGTCATTAAAGGGGCGATCGTTGATGCGTTTGCCGTGGTTTTAGGGGAACGCACAAGTTATGCCGGAAATGTACTAACTGATGATGAACTCACGAATTTGCCTGAAGAAGAGATTTTAAGAAAGCTTTCCCAACCGGAAGGGCGCAACAATTCGAACGATAAAATTTCGCCTAACGGACAAATACCTTTTATGATCGTTTTTACCCATGAACCAGCGGGTGTCATTAAAACCACGGTAACTACAATTGGCGCGGAACGGCTTCTTTAAAGAACAATTTAATTAATTGATCTGGCGTTAATCGCTGTTGGAAACATTCTATATTCCTAAAATATTTTCAATTGATTGCCGAGTTATTGCTCCCTCGCGCAGGATAACCGGGGGATCACAGGTAACATCGATAATGGTGGAAACTTTATCGCCAATGGTGGGACCAAAATCGACAATAGCATCAATCTTGTTTCCGATTTGTTTGGCAACTTCGGAAGCTCGCGAGCATTCGGGCTTGCCGGATAAATTGGCGCTTGTGGCGGTAAGAGGATGTCCCAACTTTTGCGCGATTACCTGAGCGGCATTGCTACCGGAAACACGCACTCCAATTTTGCCCGTACCCGCTGTTAAAACCGGCAATACTCCGTCGGAAGCCTTAAAAATAATAGTCAGTGCGCCCGGCCAAAATTCTTGAATCAGCTTTTGAGCTGCTGAAGAGACGTTCTCAACCAGAGGATAAAGATTTTCAGTTCGTCCGATAATTATGGATAGGGGATTTATAAAATTTCTGCCTTTAATTTTATAAATTTTTTTTACGGCTTGTTCATTTGTTGCATCCGCTCCTAATCCGTAAAAAGTTTCGGTCGGATACGCAATAACACCGCCACGGGCAACAATAGCGGCGGCGCTCTCCAAAATACTTTCTTCTGAATTGTCTGCACTTACCGTCAGGATTTCCGGCATGAAAGGTTTTCCTGCTTTTTTTCCACTTCCCTGGCCATCTTCTGAATATGGGCGGAGAGCTTAGAGTCAATTGATTTGTCGGCAAGAGCGAGGATGCGGATAGCAAACAAAGCGGCGTTCTTGGCTCCGGCTTTGCCGATGGCCATACCAGCTACAGGCACGCCGCCGGGCATTTGTATCGTGGAAAGAAGAGCGTCGAGACCGTGCAAAGAGGTAGTGTCAATAGGAATGCCAATGACCGGCAAAGGTGTTTGCGCGGCAATCACACCAGCCAGATGAGCTGCAGCACCTGCTCCGACGATGATAACCTTGACGCCTCGCTGGGCAGCCGCTTTGGCAAACTTTGTCGTCCGTTCCGGTGTGCGGTGCGCCGATGTCAAGATCAGCTCATGCCCAATGGCAAACTCTTCGAGAATTTTAGCCGCCTCGGTCATAATAGGCAAATCGGAATCACTGCCCATGACAACACTCACTAAAACTTTTTCCTTTTTGGCGCTTTTTGTTTTCACGATCAGCTCCTTATTTAGTGTTTGAAATGTCTTACGCCGGTAAAGATCATGGCGATACCGTGTTGGTCCGCCGCCTGAATTGCTTCTTCATCACGGACGGAACCGCCAGGCTGGATAATCGCGGTAATTCCGGCTTCAGCAGCCATGTCGATGCCGTCTCGGAAGGGGAAGAAAGCGTCCGATGCCAGTACGCAGCCTTTGGTGGGCAGCACGGCTTTCATTTTGGCTATTTTAACCGAATCCACCCGACTGGTTTGACCGGCGCCGACTCCGACTAATTGGTCTTTGGTCGCGTAAACAATGGCGTTGGATTTAACGTGCTTGACCACGCGCCAGGCAAAATCGAGAGCCTGATCTTCTTCATCAGTAGGTTTTCTTTTTGTGACAACTTTGGCCTGACGGATATCAAACGGAACAGTGTCGCGTTCCTGAACAAGAAGCCCGCCAACGACGCGGCGAAAATCATAACCGGAAACGTATTTTCCGGACGTGGTCGGTATTTCCAGCAAACGCACGTTTTTCTTGGATTCGAGAATGCTCCTCGCAGCAACATCAAAGGAAGGCGCAAGGATAACTTCCAGGAATATTTTTGCCAACTCTTCCGCCGTTTTCTTATCGACGGGACGATTGAAGGCCACGATACCGCCGAAGGCGGAAACCGGATCTGTGGCCAGGGCTTTTTCGTAAGCATCGACAAGGCCGCTATTGCTTGTTGCCGCCCCGCAAGGATTGGCATGTTTGATGATGACGGCGGCAGGCAGAGCGAAATCGGACACAGCCAGCCACGCAGCATCGCTGTCCATGATATTATTGTAGGAGAGTTCTTTGCCTTGCAGTTGCTTAGCGTTGGAAATTGCCGCCAGCGACGCATCGTTTTCCCGGTAAAATGCCGCTTTTTGATGTGGATTTTCCCCGTAGCGGAGAGACTGGGCCATTGTATATTGAGCCGTAAATGTATCAGGAAATTCTTTTTTAGTGCCCTCCGGGGATATTGTTCCTAAATAATTAGAGATGGCGCCGTCGTAACGGGCTGTTGTTTGGAATGTTTTTACAGCCAGCCGAAAGTTTGTGGCCTCCGAAACCTTGCCACCGGTTTTTCCCATTTCCGTAAGAATCACACTATAATCAGCCGGATCGGTAATGACACTGACAAAGCGATAATTCTTAGCCGCAGCGCGCAGCATCGTCGGGCCGCCGATATCAATATTTTCAATCGCGTGTTCCACTGTAGCCTTCTTTCGCCACAGTGTCTTCAAATTGGTAAAGATTGATGACAACCATATCGATCGGTTCTATTCCTTGTTTCTTCATAGATTTAACGTGCTCCGGGTTATCGCGCAGTGCGAGTAAACCGCCGTGAATTTTCGGATGCAGAGTTTTCAGCCGCCCGTCCATCATTTCCGGGAAACCCGTGTATTCAGAAACATCCTTTACCGTAATGCCGCTTTTTCTGAGCTGCGCGGCTGTTCCGCCGGTGGAAAGTATTTCTACGCCAAATGAAGAGAGTTTCCTGGCAAATTCCACAATTCCATTCTTATCGGTGACGCTGATCAGCGCCCTTTTGATTTGGCTCATAAAATTATTTCTCCTCTGCATCATAGCGTTAATATAATAATTTAGCTTGTCCAATTAACTCATTGGAAATGTAATTGCAAGACAGTTTTTGCCTTGACATATCAACACGTAATATCTAGAGTCTTTTCCGCGCTGGAGAAGAGGAGATTATTATGGAAAATAAATTGATTGCAGTTATCGAGACCGAAAAGGGGACAATCCGTTTGCGACTATTTGCCGAAAAGACGCCAGTTACCGTGGGTAATTTTATCAATCTGGCGCGGCGCGGTTATTATAATAATTTAAAATTTCATCGGGTTATTCCCGATTTTATGATTCAGGGCGGTTGCCCCGTAGGAGACGGCCGCGGCGGGCCGGGCTATAAATTTCAGGATGAGTTTGTGAAAGAACTGCGTCACAGTAAACCGGGTATTCTTTCGATGGCCAATGCCGGACCACAAACCAACGGCAGCCAGTTTTTCATTACCCATGTTCCCACTCCCTGGCTCGACGGTAAGCATACTGTATTTGGCGAGGTGATGAGTGATGCCGACCAGAATGTTGTCAATAAGATTGTGCAGGGTGATAAAATAAGCTCTATTACTATTGAGGGGGATATTTCCGGGCTGATTGCCCTCAACCAGCAAAAGGTCGAAGTATGGAATAAAATAATCGACCAGCAGTTTCCACACTTGCCGAAGGCGATCGTATAAATTTCTTTTTCTAGGAGCACGGAAATACCTATAGCTTTCTTCGAATATGATAAATATATACAATGCAGTGGAGGAAAATAACAAGAAAATGCGCAGACGCTATGGAAGAAGCTGAGCAACATAATGCACAAGAAATTATCAATGAATATGAGGGGATACACGATGAAAATTAAGAAGCAGATAGTAAATTTCTTCATGATTGATAAAGAACTTATTATTGTTTTTCTTCTTGTGGCTGTTACAGGTTTTATTTTCTATTTTGTTTCAAACCAGCGAGCATTCTTAGATTTTTTTTACTTTCCGGTTCTTATCGGTGCTTATTATTTCGGTAAACGTTACGCTACACAGGCGGCGGTGCTGTCCATTTTATTGATTTCATTGCTTGCTTATATCTATCCTGAAACTTTTATTTCTTCTTCTCCTTCTTCTTCAGATTACGAAGTATTCCGATTTTTAGATATTATGATCTGGGGAGGATTTCTGCTTATTATGGCGTATTGCATGGGAAGTCTTTATGAAAAAAAAGAAGAGGCAAACAGGGAAATAAGGAGAACATATCAAGGGATTATCGAAATGTTATCTCTTCTTATCGATTCCGTAGATAAACAAACCCAGAGCCACTCCTACAGAGTTTCTATTGTCGCTGAAAGTATAGCGAGAGCAATGAATTGCTCTGAAGAAGAAATTGAAAATATTAGGATTGCGGCTTTGCTGCATGACTTGGGGAAACTTGGCACTAGTGCCGAAGTTCTAAACAAAATTGGTGGTTTATCTCTAGAAGAACGAGAAAAAATAAAGGATCACCCTAAAATCGGTGCGGATATGCTTACCCCTATAGGAGGTAAAGTCCTCCAGATTTTGCCATACATTTTGTTTCATCATGAGAAATTTGATGGGAGCGGATACCATAATAAAATGGGTGAAAAAATCCCTCTGGGAGCAAGAATTATTGCGGTAGCGGATTATTATGATGCGTTATTGTCTGACCGTTCATATCGCCAGGCTCTTTCACCATTAAATGTAAGAAAAGAAATTATTGCCAATGCGGGTAGGCATTTTGATCCCGAAGTCGTAAAAGCTTTTGAAGCTATCTTCGACACATTGGATACAGATATGCCCTCAATTTTCCAAAAAGTTTCTGTTCGTAAAAGACATTAATGACTTTTGCACTAGTTCATTAATGCGGCAGCTTTTTGGAGTCTATGGAAAGATTTTATAAAGCTACACACCTTTTCTGGGGATTATATTGAAAAAAGAACAATCAAGTTCCACGTATTTTTTTCATATGATCTATGCGCTTTTGGATTAGCTCGCTTGTTCCGATATCGGCGCGATAGGCGACAGGACCTTTAATAGCCTTAACTCCATCCTGAGCAATTTTTTCTGCTTTTTCTAATGTATCGGCAATGCCCACAATGCCGATGGCGCGCGACGAACTCAAATACAAACTGTCTTCTTTTTTATCCACAGAGGAATAGTAAAGCCTGGCCTTTCTCACATTGCCTACTTCAATTTTCGCGCGTGAAGATACCGCATCAGGATGATTAGCAGGCAGACCGTAACCTTTCGGCACAACATACTTGCAGACCGTTGCCTTGGGTTCAAATTCAATCTTCAGTTTATCCAGTGTTCCGGCAATAATGTGGCGGCAGATTTCCAAAAAATCCGTTTTTAAAAGCGGCAAGATATTCATAGCCTCCGGGTCACCAAAACGCGCATTATATTCCAAAAGCTTTACGCCGGTTTTCGTGGCGATGAATCCGCCGTACATTATGCCCTTGTAAGGACTGCCCGTTTCTTGAATCAATGCCGCGGCCACCTTACGTGATATTTCTAAGCCCGCCAAAGTATCCTCCGGGTTTAAGAAAGGTAAAGAATGATTAGGGAGGGAATACGAACCCATGCCCCCGGTGTTCGGCCCTTTGTCGCCTTCAAATCTTCTTTTGTGATCCTGCACCAGTGGTGTGGCGACAACTGTTTTGCCGTCACATAAACACTGCAAGGAAAATTCTTCGCCGTCGAATTTTTCTTCAACAATTAATGATTGATTTTCCGTAAGTATCTTTCGGCATATTTTCAGAGCTTCTTCTCTTGTCGCAAAGTGATCGCCTTGAACCATAACGCCTTTGCCGCCGGTTAGACCATCGGGTTTAATCACAATGCCTTCCAGTTTATTTACAAAAGTTTCTACACCTTCAATGGAAGTAAAAACTTTAAACTGCGGATTGCCGGGAATATTGTATTTACTCACCAGATTACGGGTGAATGATTTGGAAGTTTCCAGACGCGCCAGACTTTTGGTGGGGCCTACAGCCGGAATGCCGATTTGCGCCAATGCATCGACCACGCCATTGCTTAGAGGATCTTCCGGCCCAATCACCACAAATTCAATTTTGTTTTGCGCGGCAAAGCCTTTGATTGCTTTGAGGTCGGAATAACTGCCGAGTTTAACCGTCTCTGAAAGAGAAGCAATCCCCGGATTGTTTGCTTTCATAAAAGAAAATAAACGCGGTTTGGGCGCTGAGCGTGAAATTGCTTCGGCGATTGCGTGCTCGCGGGCGCCGTTGCCGAGGAGTAATATATTGGGCATTCCTCAATCTCCTGAAATTATTAGTATGATTATATTTTTATTCTATGTTTTATATTATTTAAAAACATCTTTTAGAAGCGCTGTAACTCTCACCTTTGGGTTAGGACGAAATTAAACGTTGCACGTATTTAACTTAAGACAACTTTGAAAAATTATGATTCCTCTTTGTGTTCGATTTCACAACATCCTGCGTGCGAAAAGAGTTTATATTGATAAGAATTATCCTTATGTTGGGGTAAAGTATAAGAAGTAAGGCTTTGTATGTCAATGGAATAATAACCACGAAATGTGGTATATAAAAACAATAATTTACGGACGGAAATATATCTTTTTTTTCTCCGATCTGGTAAGTTGTATTATATAAGGAAATTTGGCGAGGTTGCTAAATATTGAATATAACCACAGATATTTTAATGATCTTTGTTCTTTTTTTGTTTTCCGGGTTTTTTTCATCGGCGGAAGCCGCATTGCTTTCGCTTACTGATTTGCATCTGCATAAGATGAAATTAGACCGCTACCCCTTTTTGACTTATGTCGGCAAGTTGCTGGAAAATCCCCGCCGCCTTTTAATTACTATTGTTACCAGTAATGAAGCAGTTAATATCAGCATCTCCATTTTGGCGGCATCTTTTTTTATCGGTTTATTGGGCGCGCACGGACAATTGGTCTCCATATTTTTTACAACTATTGTGTTATTGATTGCCGGCGAGGCTATCCCCAAGACTTTTGGCGTAACTTATCCGATGCAAGTTTCGGCCATGGTTTCTCCTTTGATGATCGCTATTTCCCGTCTGGAATATCCTGTAGTTAGCGCTTTGGAGAAAATACCAAATTTAATCTTAGAACGATTTGGTCATAAGAAAACGCAAAGTGATGATGCTTTGATGGAGGACGAGTTCAAGACGTTGATTGATGCCGGAAGCCGTGAAGGTGTAGTGGACGAATCTCAAAAAGAACTGATCACAAGAATTTTCGAATTAGGCGACAAACCGGTAACCTACATTATGATCCCCCGCGTGGATATGTTTTGTCTGCCCCTGAACATGGCTGTGGAGGAGATTATATCAGCGGTCGTTAAACAAAGGCACGAAAGGGTGCCTATCTACACGGATGACCGCGACGATATTACCGGGATACTTTTCACCAAGGATTTACTTAATGACGCGCGGAGAGTTAAAGAATCGAAGGGCATCGAGAAATTGCTGGGAAAACCTTATTTTGTGCCTGAAGAGAAAACTATTAACGGACTTCTCCATGATTTCCAGGAAAATAGAACACAAATGGCAATTGTTGTTGATGAATATGGAGGAGTATCCGGCATGGTAACACTCGAAAATATTCTGGAACACTTATTTGAAGAAGCCTATGGCAATAGCGAATCGGCAAATAACGGTTGTGAAGAAATTGATGAAAATATAATTATTGTTCCCGGCAAAATGCCAATGGAGCAATTAAATAATATACTGGATGCTCAATTGCCTGAGGAGGAATTCGATACGATTGGCGGTTTTGTCTTGCATTTGTTTGGAAAACTGCCCACTAAGGGTGAACAAATAAATTTCAATGATTATATGTTTCGTATAGAAAATGTGGGTAGGACAAGAATATTGAAAGTAAGGATAGAAAAGCAATTGCCAACAGAGCAGGTTAACGAAAAATGAATGCATATTTGATCGTTGCCGTAATTTTTATTTGTCTCATATTGGAAGCGCTTTATTCCGGCGGCGAAGTAGCTCTATTTTCTTCGGATATAAATAAAATGAAATTTTTAGCCGGCCGCGGATCTTCTTCGGCCGGACACGCAGTAAAGTTATTGGAAAAGCCGGAGTGGTTTATTTCGACAACACTTATCGGGACTAATCTTTCCATAATTATCGCTTCCACTCTGGCTACGGGACTATTCATTTCTCATTTTGGAGTAGTTCGCGGTGAGCAAATATCTCTTATTGTTATGCTTCCTACTTTGTTTATCATGATTATTGTTCGCAGTGTCTTTCAGCATTATGCCGAAACAATGGCCATTAAAGTGGCCTATTTTATCCAGTTGTCATCAGTGGTTTTTTATCCGGCGGCTTATATTATTGCCACCGTATCCAAAGAAACAGTACGCTTTTCCACGGATCAGAAAGTGAAGCAGGCTTCTTATATCACTAAAGAAGGTTTAAAGTTCATATTGGGTGAAAAAACTAAAGGCAGTGATATTTTAAAAACAGAAAGGGAAATGGTCAGCCGCGTGTTTGATTTTTCTGAACTTACCGCGGATAAAATCATGGTTCCTATTTCAGCGCTGACGTCTTTGCCGATCGGAGCGAAAATTGAAGAAGCGGTTCAAGTTTTTACCAGCAAAAAATATCTGCGCATACCTGTATACGAGGATACAGTTTATAACATTATTGGTATTTTGCATTACTTTGATTTGCTGGAAACTTTGATTGAGAATAAAGATAATTTGGATAACGATTCTGCCGCAAAAACCATTGCTTCGTGCATGCAGAAAGATGTGTTTTATGTGCCGGAGACAAAAAAAGCCAGCGAACTTTTAATGGATATGCAAAGAAGACATGAACATATGACGATTGTTGTTGATGAATATGGAGGTGCCATCGGTATCGTGACAATAGAAGACATCGGAGAAGAAATTGTCGGCAGTATTGATGATGAATATACAACTGGTGAAAAGCTATATAAAAGAATCGTTCCCGGACGTTATTTGATTAACGGCCGCATGGAAATGGAAGATTTAAATCAGGTACTATCAATGAAGTTTCCTGATGGCAATTATGAAACTCTGGGCGGTTTTTTAATGAATAGAGTGGGCAGAATTCCGCAGAGGAGAGAAAGACTGGAGTATAACGGCATTACGTTTATTATAGAAAATGCCGATCAGAAATCCGTTAAAGAAGTGTTGGTTATTTTTCCGGCGCAATTGGATAAATTGGCGATTAAATAATATTTGAGGTTATGGCAATCTGTGAAAGGTAAAAAATTTTGCGCATTGATTTTAGCGGCAGGTAAGGGTACCCGCATGAAATCGGATTTGGCTAAAGTACTCCATGTCCTGGAGGGGAAACCCTTGCTGCATTATTCAATAGAAGCTGCCCGCAGAGCTGGTGCCGGGAAAATTGTGGTCATCATCGGTCATCAGGCACAGAAGATACAGGAGGAATTTCACAGTAGCGGATGCATCTTTGTGGAGCAGAAACCGCAATTAGGAACGGGGCATGCCGTTTTACAAGCAAAGGATGTGTTGGATACTTATCAGGGTTTAACCGTTATTCTCTGCGGAGACGTGCCGTTGTTGAAACCGAGGACAATTAAATCGCTGGTGAAAGGCCATATAACTGCGGGTGCGGCAGTTACCGTGCTTACAACAATACCAGTTGAGCCTCAAGGATATGGGCGAATAGTTAAGCGGGAGGACGGGAGTATTCTGAAAATAGTCGAAGAGCTCGATGCGACGGATGTCGAAAAAAAAATCGGCGAAATCAACACGGGTATTTACTGTGTAAATACACCATTCTTATTTTCAGCGCTGGGGAAAATTGACAACAACAATAATCAAAAAGAATACTATTTGACGGACATAGTCGAAATAGCTTGCCGCGAGGGTGAAATAGCGAGACCATACATAGTTCTCGATTATATCGAGGTAATGGGCATTAACACACCAGAAGAACTTTTTCGAGCTGGGCAGTATCTTCAAAATAATAGAAAGTATCCGGATTAATTTGTGTTTTCTGGCATTAATTCATTAAAGGGCAAAGCACTGTTGGCGCCCATGGCAGGGATTTCCAATTTGCCGTTTAGATTGATAGCGCGTTCTTTCGGTTGCGCTTTAGCCTTTACCGAAATGATTAGCGCCAACGGAATTATACGGAAATCTGATCGAACTCTAGAATATTTAAGAACCTGTGCCGATGACAACCCTCTTGGTGCGCAAATTTTTGGGGCAGACCCGGAAATAATGGCTGAGGCTGCCTGCATTGTTGCGAATCATGGCGTTGATTTAATTGATATTAATATGGGTTGCCCGGTAAAAAAGGTAATCAAGGCCGGAGCCGGTGCGATTCTCATGAATGATCCTGATCGTGTAAGTAGGATTATCAGGGCTGTAAAGAAAGCTGTGCGCATTCCTGTTACAGTGAAAATCAGATCAGGATGGACCCGTAGTTCGATTAATGCTGTGGAAATTGCGCACGTTGTTGAAAAATCAGGAGCTGATGCAATAATCGTTCATGGCCGTACGGCTGATCAGGGTTTTGGCGGCGTGGCTGATTGGAAGGTTATAGCTGAAATAAAGAAAAAGGTTAACATTCCGGTGATTGGCAACGGCGATATTTGGCAGCCGCAAGACGCCGTAAGAATGCTGCAGGAAACTTCTTGCGATGCCGTGATGGTAGGAAGAGGGGCATTAGGAAATCCTTGGATATTTAAAGGTATTGTTCAAGCATGTTCCGGCCAAATAAAAGATTATTTACCCAATCTGGACGAAAGGCAAAAAGTAATAAAAAAACATTGGGAAATGGAAACAGGATATATCGGCGTAAAGTTAGCTAATAAAAATTTTCGTAAACACCTATTATGGTATACAAAGGGATTAGAAAGCTCTACCCGGTTCAGGCAATTGGCAGGGAAATTACGAGATGGGGAAAGCGTGCTGAATGAATTGAATGAATATTTCAGGTCTTTAGAGGAGTTACATTCTACAGAGTGTACAGCCTAAAATAATGCCTTGACAATAAGAGTATAAGTTGTCATAAATTAAACGTAATTGAGAAGTATAAGCGGATAATTTTTACGTCCTTGGGGAAGGATAAAAAATTTATAGTGGAATTGGAAAAGTTCAAAGAATTAGAAGATAAAATCAAAGGAATTGTCAGTGAAAAAGGTTTTTTAAAAAAGCAAATTCTAATATTGGAGGAAGCATTAAAGAATAAAGAAGCGGAGTTAGAAGGGTTAAACAGTAAACTAAAGGCATTAGATGAGGAAAGGAACAGCGTACGCGCGAGGGTAGATTCACTACTCGATTTACTTGCAGATATAAATTTGGCAAAATAAGCTTCCAGGTCGTGTGTTTTGAAAAAAAGTTACAAAATCAGGATATTAGGACAGGAGCTTTCGGTTTTAAGCGAGGCAGAAGATGAACAAGTGGCCAACGTTGTCCAATTTGTAAATAAAAAAATTGAAGAGGTTTTGCAGGCCAGGGATGGGCTCAAAACCTTGAACGTTGCCATCCTGGCAGCTTTAAACATTTCAGAGGAATTATTAAAATTAAAGGGAATCAATAGGGAGCTCTGCGATCAACTGGAAAGCAGAGCCGAAAAATTAATTCAACTGATTGAAGATGCAAATTAGCTAATTTATATTTGCCCCTGCGATGTGCGTGATTAACATTTGTTTTTGAGCCAACATTTTGAACTTGGGGCCTATCCTTGTTTGCGGTGAGCAGGTCAGCCTTTATTCCGCTGGTCGGAAGGCAGAAAGCCTAAAGCAACCAATACCGGGCGCCCACCTTGTAAAAAGGTTCAAAAAGGTGATTAACACGGCATAGGCGGGGGTTTCTTGTACCCAACCTAGATAACGACTCCGCATTCAAAAAAATCAACAAACAATGAATCCTTCGGTGAAGTGTTTTCAGTATTAAACGCTTGCTGAGAGGTTTAAATATAGCTTTGCAGGAAACATTTTTTAAATCGATTACGATATACTCAAGTAAATGTTTTATAATAATTGGTTTTCCCGCAGAGCAACAGGAGGTAAAGTTCAATGTTAAACGGCAGTTTATTTGTGCTGGTTATATTGGTGGCAATCATTGCCGGTATTGTTATCGGCTTTATATTAAAACAATTATTTGCCGCAAAAAAAATCAAGTCATCGGAAAGCTTGGCTGCGAGGATTGTCGAAGAATCAAAGAAAGAGGCGGAGACAATCAAGAAAGAGGCTATTCTTCAGGTTAAGGAAAACCTTCTGAAAATGAAGGCTGATTTTGACCGGGAAACGAAAGATAAAAAAAGTGATCTTGACAGTTTAGAAAAACGTATTCGTTCCAAAGAAGAAAATCTGGATAAACGGATAGATGTGTTGGAACAAAAAGAAAAAAGTATTGATGAGCGAGAAAAAACAATAGTTAATAAAGAAACGGCAATCGAAGAAAAGCACCACAAATTAGATAATATTCTCAAAGAACAAAAGGAAAAGCTCGAGAGAATAGCGGGAATTTCTTCGGAAGAAGCAAAAAAAATATTGATCCAGTCTATGGAAGCAGATGCTAAACTCGATGCCGCGCTAATAGTGCGCAAAATTGAAGACGAAGCAAAATTCACTGCAGATAGAAAATCACGGGAAATCATTGCCTATGCAATTCAGCGGTATGCGGGAGATTTTGTGGCGGAAAATACGGTCTCGGCGGTCAACTTACCCAGCGAAGAAATGAAAGGGCGCATTATCGGCCGTGAAGGCAGAAATATCCGGGCTATTGAAGCGGCTACAGGCATAGATTTAATTGTGGATGATACTCCGGAAGCGGTCGTTCTATCCAGCTTTGATCCGATCAGAAGAGAAGTGGCCAGAATTTCACTGGAGAGATTGATCCAGGATGGACGAATTCATCCTGGCCGTATTGAGGAGATTGTTAAAAAAGTAAAAGTGGAGGTCGACCAAATCATTAGAGAAACCGGAGAAAAGGCATCCTTTGACGTCGGCGTTCACGATATCCACCCTGACATCATTAATATGTTGGGCAGCCTTAAATACCGTACCAGTTATTCGCAAAATGTTTTGCAGCATTCCATGGATGTTGCCTATCTTACCGGTATGATGGCCGCGGAATTAAAGATGAATGTTAAGGAAGCGAAGCGCGCTGGATTATTGCATGACATCGGCAAAGCAATAGATCACAAAGTAGAAGGAACACATGCGGCTATTGGGGCTGATTATGCCAAACGGTTTGGTGAGAATCCGCGCATAGTTCAGGCGATTGCGACGCACCACGATGATGGGCGCAATAACACCCTGCTTGGCGTTCTGGTCCAGGCGGCAGATACACTGTCGGCGGCCCGTCCGGGCGCGCGCCGCGAAATGCTGGCAACTTACGTAAAACGTCTGGAAGAACTCGAAAAGATCGCACAGTCGTTCAGCGGAGTCGATAAATGTTTTGCCATCCAGGCAGGCCGTGAAATCCGCATTCTTGTGGAAAATGAAAAAATTTCTGATAATGATGCCGTAATGTTATGCAAAGATGTTATCAAAAAGATAGAAGCGGAGCTCACCTATCCTGGACAGATAAAAGTGACTGTAATCAGGGAAACCCGTGTTTCTGATTATGCAAAATGATTTCTTTTTGTAGCGCAGGAAAAATCTTTAAATGAAGGTACTTTTTATCGGCGATATAGTGGGTAAACCCGGCCGCAGAGCGGTAAGCGAATTCGTGCCGTCATTGATTTCCGAAAAAAAAATCGATCTCGTCATCGCGAACTGTGAAAATGCCGCTGCTGGATTTGGCGTGACCAGGGAAATAGTCGAAGAACTTTTTGGAAGCCGCATTGATGTGCTTACTTCCGGTAATCATATTTGGAATAAAAAAGAAGTGTTGGATTTTATCGGAGATTATGAAACTCTTTTGCGGCCGGCTAATTATCCAGCTACAACTCCGGGCTCAGGAGCGGTGCTCATACCGACAGCGAAAGGAGAATATGTAGGCGTGCTCAATTTAGCTGGCAGAATATTTATGCACCCGAGTGATTGTCCTTTTGTAACGGCGAAGGATAAGATTGCCGAGTTGAGAGCGAAAGCAAAAATTATTATTGTGGATATTCATGCCGAAGCAACTTCCGAAAAAAAGGCTTTAGGCTGGTATCTTGACGGCGAAGTTTCCGCGGTTTTGGGAACGCATACCCATGTGCAGACAGCGGATGAAGAAATCCTGCCGCAAGGAACGGCCTACATTAGCGACGTAGGCATGACCGGACCTTTTGATTCGGTGATCGGCGTAAAAAAAGACGTCATCATTGAACGGTTTTTAACTCAAATGCCAAATAAGTTTGATGTGGCTAAGGGAGATATTAGAATGCAGGGAGTTATGCTGGATATTGAGTCGATCAGTGGGAAAGCGAATTCTATTGAAAGGATCAGCCTTAAATTAAAAGAATAAGCAGAGGCATATTTAGATGAAAAGCGCTTACGATATTCTAAAGGAAAGAGGCTTTATTGAGCAGGTAACAGATGAAGATCTAATCAAAAAGCTTTTCGCAGCAGGCAGAGTTACCTGCTATATCGGCTTTGATCCTACTGCTACTAGTTTGCACATCGGGAGTTTGGTACCCATCATGGCTCTGGCGCATATGCAGGCAAATGGAAACAAGCCAATTGCCCTTGTTGGCGGTGGTACTGGCCTCATCGGCGATCCCAGCGGTAAGACCGAAATGCGCCAGGTTCTCACGAGAGATCAAATTGACTACAATGCCCAGTGTCTTGGGAAACAGCTTTCTCAATACCTCGATTTTTCGGATAAAAAAGCGTTGTTACTCAACAATGCCGATTGGCTGACAAAAATTAACTATATTGAATTTTTGAGAGATGTGGGTCGGCATTTTAGCGTTAATCGGATGCTGGCGGCGGAAAGTTATAAAATTCGTCTGGAAAAAGGGCTGAACTTTATCGAATTTAATTACATGGTCCTGCAGGCTTACGATTTTTTACATTTGTTCCAGAATTACAGTTGTGCCCTGCAGATGGGCGGTAATGACCAATGGGGCAATATGCTGGCGGGAACGGAGTTAATCCGCAAGATTGCTGGTAAAGATGCCCATGCCGTAACTTTCCCTCTGATTACAACTTCGTTGGGTCACAAAATGGGGAAGACTGAAAAGGAAACAATCTGGCTCGATGGAACTCTTACCAAGCCTTATGAATATTACCAGTACTGGGTGAATTGTGATGATGCCGATGTGGAAAGGTTTCTCAAACTTTTTACCTTCTTGCCATTGGAAGAAATAAGTGTTGTCAAGAAGCTTACCGATGCTCAATTAAATATGGCGAAAGCGGTGCTTGCTTTTGAAGCGACTCGAATTACGCATGGAGCACAAGCCGCCGAAGCCGCCTGCCGTGCATCAATGGAAGCTTTTCATTCGCATCCGGTGGATACTGACCTGTTTCCCTTCAGTACCATACCGCGGGAAGTGTATGCATCTATATCGGAATCCATCGGAGCTACATCCTCCTTCGACGCGAGCGTAATTAGGGCTATTCCTCACTATAAAGTCTCCCGAAAAGATTTGGAGGCCGGTATCCTCATTTCTTCGACCTGCGCTAAAGCAGGATTGACACAATCCATATCCGAGACCAAACGTCTCATTGAACAGGGCGGCATTTACATCAACGAGCGGCAAGTAAAATCAGTTGATGAAAAAATTCTTACGGCCGATTTTGCCGGTGGCAATGAACTGCGCGTCCGCAAAGGAAAGAAGAAATACTTAATCATCGAGATAATGAACTGACAGCGATATGGACCTTTCAAATTAATTGGGGGGGGATGTCTTTTAATGACTATTAATAAAAAACATTGACATATTATTATTAAGTATATTTTTATTAAGTATATTTTTATCTCTCTGCTTTTTCTAAAGTATTCAGATTCAGGTTTATACTCATAAAGAATTGTTGAGGAACTTGAATATGATCCAATTAATATATGATGAAAAAATAGCAAGATTGTTTGATTATTCCGAACACAGAAACTGATGCTGTTTTTCGTCGAGGCGTGGAAAATGTGTGGTATAAGTGTCACAACAGTATTTTTTTATTAATGGGGGCCATTATAAATGTTTTAAAAAATAAATACTTAAGGAGGGGGAAGAAATGACTACAACAGACAAAATGGACAAAAAGGGCATCAGGGTTGCAATCGCAGTTGCTTTTGCCCTGATTGTGGACGGGCTGGATCTTCAAGTACTGGCCTTATCTTTGCCCAGCATCATGAAAGATATGCAGATTTCACCTATCCTGGCCGGAGCATTGAGCACTTATACCCTGATCGGCATGGGTGTCGGGGGAATCGGCGCTGGTTGGCTTGCTGATCGGATTGGCAGGGTTCGCGTCACATGGTGGGCTGTTGTAACATTCTCCGTATGCACGGCAGCAATTGGTTTTTGTCAATCGTATTGGCAAATTGCCGTCATGCGTTTTATCTCCGGCTTCGGTATTGGGGCTGTTTATAGCATCGGCAGTCTTCTTGCCTCCGAATACGTACCGACTAGAATTCGGACAACGGTCCTGGGCACGCTTCAGGCAGGATGGTCTATCGGATATGTCATTGCTGCCATTTTCGCGTCTTATATCCTACCCAGTTTTGGCTGGCGGCCTCTTTTCATCTTGGCAATTTTCCCGGGCATTATCTGCTTAATGCTGCTCCACGGTGTGACCGATCCGCCCAGCTGGTTTGCTGCCCGACAGGCGGTTCGTACGGCTGAAAAAACTGTCAATGAGTATGCCCAGATTTGGAAAGATAAGACAATACGACGGATCTTTATCCTTTGGAGTATTACCTCTATCGGCCTTCAGTTCGGTTACTATGGGGCCAATACCTGGCTGCCGAGCTACCTGGTCAAGGATTTGGGCGTCAATTTGAAAAACATGGGCTGGTATCTGGCCGCAACTTATACTTGCATGATCCTGGGGAAAGTCATTACCGGCTATCTGGGAGATTTCTTCGGGCGAAAATTTATGTGGGTCTTTGCCGGCATGGCAACGGCCATTGCGCTGCCGACCATCATGTATTTTGCAACCCCGGCCAGTGTTGTCTATCTGCTTTTAGTTTTCGGACTCCTTTACGGCGCGCCTTATGCCATCAATGCCACATATATGAGTGAAAGTTTTCCCACCCATCTTAGGGGTACAGCAATGGCGACTTCCTATAATGTTGGACGGCTGGGGTCGACCATATCGCCCTTGATGATCGGTTGGGCTGCTACCAACTATTCCATTGCCCTGGGAATCGCTCTGCTAGGAATCGCTTATGCGATTACTGCCCTTGTTCCCGGCATATTCATCCGTGAAAAAATGTTCGATCCCAAAGCGGGTGAGGCAACCAAAGCAAATGCGTAACGGAAGGGGCAAGCAACATGAGAAAAACCATTTGGGATCAACACAGAAATAAACTCAGAACAGCTGATGAAGCGGTGAAGGTTGTAAAATCGGGGGATTGGATTTATTATAGCCATTTTGCAATGACACCAGTAACCTTGGATAGTGCCCTTGCCAAGCGGGTCGGCGAAATAACCGACGTGAAGATTTCCCTGTCCAACGGAATGCATTCGATTCAGGCAGCTGCATGCGATCCGCAAAGGAAGACATTTACATATAACAGTACCTTCTACAGTAAGAGTGACCGAAACCTGGCCAAACAGGGGCTGGCTTTTTTCATACCAGCGAATTATCACGAGCAGCCCTGGCGGCTTCGCAACGGCTTTTCTCCCAAACCAAATGTCGCGATGATCAAAACGACACCAATGGACAACAACGGACTCTTCAATTTCGGAACTTCCAATTCCTACATCAAGGCCACCACGGAGGTTGCGGATATTGTGATTGTGGAGACTAACGAAGGTGTTCCCAAATGTCTTGGCGGCCACAGCGAAAATATCCATATCTCCGATGTCGATTACATTGTTGAAGCTGAAAAGACGCCGATGATCGTTGTTCCCAAACCAAAAGCATCACCGGAAGAGGTAAAGATGGCCCAGCTGATCATTGAAGAAATTCACGACGGCGCTTGCCTGCAGTTGGGTATAGGAGGGCTTCCCAATACAGTTGGTAGCCTTATTGCCGAATCTGATCTCAAAGATCTGGGAATGCACAGCGAGATGATGTGTGATGCCTTCGTAGACCTTTATGATAAAGGCAAGATTACCGGACGGTATAAATATACCGACAGAAACAAGATGATCTATACCTTTGCCATGGGGACACCGGAACTTTATGAATTTCTTGACGACAATCCTGTTTGTGCGAGTTATCCCGTCGATTATACGAATACGGCAGAACATATTGCCCGTAATGATAACATGATCAGTATTAACAACGCTCTCCAAGTGGATTTGTACGGCCAAACTGCTTCGGAAGCAATCGGCGACAAGCATGTCTCCGGTTCGGGTGGACAAGGTGATTTTGTCGTCGGTGCGGCCAAGTCGAAGGGAGGAAAGGCCTTCATCTGTCTGCGGTCGACCCGCCAGGTCGGCGACAAGATCTTGTCAAGGATCGTTCCCAATGTGCAGGGTATTGTTTCGGTTCCCCGGGCTTGGGCCTTTTACATAATCACGGAATACGGCAAGGTTTGTCTCAAGGGAAAATCGTCATGGGGTATTGCGGAAGACCTTATTTCCATCGCTCACCCCGATTTTCAGGACGAACTCGTCAAAGCTGCCGAAGCAAAAGGAATCTGGCGGAAGAGCAACAAGATTGTGTAAGGTAATTATGAAAAGACCTGGGCTAAATATTATAATCAACAGCCCAGGTCTTTTTGTGTGTAAATAACTATTCTTGGGACGACCACGTGAAAAAACTAGATGTCGCTACGATGAGGACAATATTGTTGTTCATGATTTATCCGGCTTCCCCGAAAAATTTGGGGAAGCCGGATGCGATATAGAACTGCGATGACAGGACACGGTCGGAGTATTAAGCTGTCTCAGCATTTTCAACGATAAGATTGTTGCGCAAAAGCGAGATTGACACAATCCATGTCCGAAGCCAAACGCCTGATTGAGCAGGGCGGCATTTACATCAATGATCGGCAAGTAAAATCAGTCGATGAAAAAATTCTTCTT
>Ga0208820_1000001_pt1:90000-464560 | contig 464560 bp, 416 predicted proteins | sample June2015DPH_16_5_FD_184713 | JGI IMG/M metagenome (GOLD analysis project Ga0208820, IMG submission 184713) | Peatland microbial communities from SPRUCE experiment site at the Marcell Experimental Forest, Minnesota, USA - June2015DPH_16_40... | ecosystem: Environmental >...
CGAAGGTTCCCTCAGGCTGATTGGAAACCAGCCGTAGAGTGTAAAGGCATAAGGGAGCTTGACTGCGAGACTGACAAGTCGAGCAGGTGCGAAAGCAGGTCTTAGTGATCCGGTGGTTCCGCATGGAAGGGCCATCGCTCAACGGATAAAAGGTACGCCGGGGATAACAGGCTTATCACGCCCAAGAGTTCACATCGACGGCGTGGTTTGGCACCTCGATGTCGGCTCATCGCATCCTGGGGCTGAATAAGGTCCCAAGGGTTTGGCTGTTCGCCAATTAAAGCGGTACGTGAGCTGGGTTCAGAACGTCGTGAGACAGTTCGGTCCCTATCTGTTGTGGGCGGAGGATATTTGCGAGGAGCTGTCCCTAGTACGAGAGGACCGGGATGGACGAACCGATGGTGTTCCAGTTGTCACGCCAGTGGCATAGCTGGGTAGCTAAGTTCGGAAGGGATAACCGCTGAAAGCATCTAAGCGGGAAGCCCACCTCAAGATAAGATATCCCTCTTGATGGAGACATCAAGACTAAAGACCCCTTGTAGACGACGAGGTTGATAGGTCAGATGTGTAAGCACAGTAATGTGTTCAGCTAACTGATACTAATCGGTCGTGAGGCTTGACCATAATAATTATAATGACACTCGCTTTGAGCGAATCCCGATTTGTCGGGATAACGCTCAAAGCGCAAGTGGAATTATCCCGCGATAAGCGGAGGGCTATAGCCCGTGATTATGGTCTCATACTTAACTATAATGCTTTGTTTTCAACATAGCGATATGCATTGTCATGCAATTATATAAGGAATATTTTCGGTGGCTATCGCAGGGAGGTCACACCCGTTCCCATCTCGAACACGGAAGTTAAGCTCTTTTGCGCCGATGGTACTGCATGGGTGACTGTGTGGGAGAGTAGGTGCTGCCGGATTTAATACCTGAAGCCTCGTTGAGAAATCAACGAGGCTTTTGTTTTGGCGGCCTCGTAAAAAGTCCATATTCTGCGTTGCGCTGCAGCTTTTAGTCACTGCGACCTACACAAAAGTAGGCCTCATTCCTAAAGCTTCGCGCGCCTTGCCTCTGACGCATTTTACAAGGTCGCACTTAATCACTTCTTCCTGAAATGTTATTTCCCTAATATTGCTATTTTATGCTACATTACAATTGGTAATGATTCGTTACCTAACCCGGTTATCGACCTAACTGCCCACTTTTCTTAGATGCTTTTTCAGTCTACGGCCATCATAAAGTTTATAACCTCTATCTTTACCATATCGATTTTCTGTCATCTGTATTGGCACTAGCGGGGGATGTGTTTTAATTTTAAAAATAGACTCCCTTCCACATTTCTTACATATCGAACGTAATCGCACCCCCACACTATCAATGCCGTAAAAATCAACACTATAAATATGTTCCCCGCATTCTTTACAAAAGAAATCGAAATAATCAGTCGTCATTCCACCGATCACACTATGTAAATACTGGGGAAATTTGTTCATTATTCAATCCTTTCTCGATTATTATTTTGTCGTCCAATATTCAGCATCTGTCATAGCTTTTATAACTGCATTTACTTGTCCAGTTGAAGCCTCATTTTTTTCTGCAAATTCGACCGCAAGTTTCTTAACTTTTCTAATTCCATCTTTGTCACTTTTAGATGGGAGTTTCCATTTATTTGATTGACCACCTAAAAAGCTAATCATTAAATAACCATCATCTGTAACTCGTGCTGACATTCTTCTTTTTGCTCTGTCAAGAGGTCTATTCTTATGAAATAAGACATTAGGATTTGCTACTTCTGAGGTAAGATTAAAAATTCTTCGAAGAACATCATTTGGCGTTTCACCAAATTTACCCTTTTTAGCAATTTCATTCCAAACCTCCTCTGAAATTCTTATTGTCCTCATAGCAACCCCCCTTTATCATCTTTATTTACTTAATAACTATCACAAGTATAAAGTAAAGTCAAGTAAATAATTATTTGAAGGATTATTTGGTAGGAACATTTGCTGCATCAATATATCATGTTGCTGTATGCTGTAAGCTGTAAGTGTGAGGACGTAAATATTTGTTTATGTAATAGATTTTAAATGAAAATCGTGATAACGATTTATTAAGCTACTTAAGTGAGGTGATACGTGATGAAACAGCTTATAATTTATATATCTATTTTTTCATTGTTGCTTTTCACAAGCTCCTGCACCTACCATTCTTCGTTGCTGCCGAATACAGAATTCAAAGACCCATGCGTGAATCAGAAAACACCCATGAAAATAGGGATTGTTATTTCTCAAAGTCTTAAAAACTCGGTCGCAAAGAGCAACTTGGGTAGCTTTAATGCTGAGGTAAGAGTCGATGAAGCGTTACGAAAATCGGTCTACGACTTATTTGCGTGTTACTTTACACAAGTGACATTTGTAAGCGACGCCAGTAAATTCGATGGGATAGATGCTTTAGTATACTGTGATTATTCTGTAAAAGGATTGACTACCTTACTGGAGATAATGCTTAAGGAGCGCAAAAGTGATTTTGTAATCGCAGATTATAGGCAAGAAGGATCTATAATGTATAGTGGAACAGGTAGTTTAAAAATGATGTATTTCGTAGGTGGCTTAACCCTGGGTCTCGCTACGCCTATCATCACAGAACAAGTCGGGAAAATATATAAAGACGCTCTTCTTGACAGCATAGTGACATCTTTTTCTCAAATAAATGCCAAGATGCGTGTCGATCGTAGAGTTAAGGGAGTAAAGAGGTTTGACACGGCGAAATTAAAACAAGGAATGACAGAATCAGAACTTAGAAATTACTATGGGTCAATTACAGAGGTAGTATTGAACGACCCATTCACATCTAATATTAAATACAATATTATTATTTTTGAAGTCTTGCCATCTTTAAACTCAAAAGATGTTAATAACGGTAGATCCTTTACAGCTTGGTCGATGTTTCAGGACAATAAAGCAATTGCTTTTGGAGTAGGTGAAGAAAAAGATGCGGAGCATTCTATTTACTCAGCGCTAGTAAACCAAAAATATGCTTCGGGTAAACTCAAGCAATCTCAAGCAGAACGCATGATTTTTGATAATTTCAGAAAACTTTATGGTGAACCAGAGCCTATCACCAAAGAAATGGCAATGTTTCGGATAATGCTGGCAGCGAAAATGGAAACAGGAAAGGTGTTACAATCAGAAGCCGATTATCTTATGGCACAAAAAGAAGCAGAAGTCGCTGAACGCATAAAAGAAATACAGAGAAAGGAAGAGCAACTGCTAAAAGAAGATGCCGCCCGGCGTGAGCTAATCGAACTTCAACAAAGACAACTTGCAAATCAACAACAGGCAAATGCAATCGCTCAGAGCCATGCAACCTCACAAGCCTTACTGGGAGTTGCAAATTACATTAACCAACAAACATACCAACAGCAGTTACTTCAATCATTAAATAAACCTTTTTCTATGAATTGCTGGAGCAATGGTCATTACACAAACTGTCAACAACAATAGATAAAATGAGATCGATCATCAATGGTGGACACCAATAATTGAGATAAAGAACCCCTGTTATCAAGTACCTTAATGACCAGCTAATATTTGGCGAAAATAGAAAATGGATTTTACAGAACAACTCAGAAGGCACATCAAATTTCTTAAGCGTTCGTGTGTTGACTTTGACGCTGGCCATCCTGAAGAAGCCTTACGGATAGCCGTCACATTGCGGGTATTATTTCACGATACAAATAATAGCACTTCTCTCCTTGCACATCTTGGACTCAAATCATCATCATTAATACTAACCACACTCGAACAAGGATATAAAGAAAATAAAGAGGATGGAACATTCAGTGTCACTATCCCGGTTTTTATTAATAGTTTAGGTGAACGCGCGGTACCACTTGGCAAAGCTCGAAGGCATGAATTTATTACGGTATCTGAATGGTGGAACGAGGTAATTGCTTACATGAACGATAGGATCAGTCGGAAAGACGTTGTTTTAGCGGCTGCCAATAAGGACGGTGGGGCACATGTCGATGCCAAACCAGATAGAAAGACAGAGACCATGATTCGCGGTTCCATGACGATCAAGAGAGTTGTTTCAGGCAAGATTATAGAGCAGAGAATTAACAACGACCACTTTCCATTATTGCGACAGTTTGGTTACGAAGTACTCAATAGTCCGGGACTCGTTGATAAATGAACCTGTTTAAGAATCAATTCAAGGCGATCAGGAAGAACCTCTGTGTTTATTGCAAAGCTTATTGTCCCGGTACCTCATTTACCTCGTTACTCTCTTTCAATCCGTAATCCTCAATTCTGACAACTGTCTGCTGCTGAACAGTTGTAGGTGCACTAAATAACCTATACAGGACTTAATTAGACACTGTTGCTTGTTGTCTGGTGCAATATTGGCGTTTTTGGGAGCAGTTAAATAAAGTAACTAATAGGGTTAAGATATGGGAAAGCTTACGTTTTATATAGTTGATGTTTTTGCCGAAGAAAAATTTTCCGGAAATCAACTGGCTGTCTTTCGCGGCGGGGCGAAGCTTTCGCCAGAGCAAATGCAATCAATTGCCCGGGAGATGCATTTTTCCGAAACAACTTTTATTATGTCTGAAGAAAAGCGCAATGGTGGTTATGATGTGCTTATCTTTACGCCGTCAACGGAAGTTCCTTTTGCCGGACATCCGACTTTGGGTACAGCCCATATTATTCGCAGTGAAATAGCGACTGATGTGGACAAAGAAGTGGTGTTAAATTTAAAAGTTGGACCAATACCGGTTACATTCAAAGAAGAAAAAAATGGTACTATATGCTGGATGAAACAACTGAATCCGGAATTTGGCGGGAATATTGATGCTGATACAATAGCTGAAGTATTGGGACTCAGACAATCAGAGATAGATGAAAGTTTTCCCATCGAAGAAGTATCCACCGGTTTGCCGCATATAATTGTTCCGTTGAAAAGGTTGGATTCATTGAAGCGAGCTCATATAAACAAAGATAAATATTTTGATTTGATCAAAAATACATGGGCAAAACCGATTCTGATCTTCTGTCCTGAATCACACCGGGGATTAAATGATATCAGCGTCCGCATGTTTGCCGATTATTACGGCGTTCCCGAAGATCCCGCCACTGGCAGCGGCAATGGCTGCCTTGCCGCTTATTTTGTGAAACATACTTACTGGGATAAGAAGGAAATTGATATTCGCGCGGAGCAGGGATACGAAATTAATCGTCCTTCGCTTCTATATTTAAAGGCTCAAGAAATTAACGGACAAATAGATGTTTATGTGGGCGGTAAATCAATTACCATCGCTAAAGGCAACTTTTCGGAATAAATTCTGAATAATTATTTTCGCTTATTTTTTTCTTGGTATAGTAATTGAAAAATGATATTGAGCATCGCTAGTAAAAAGTTATTTTCCGACTATTAGAGAAGTCACACAATGATAGACGGCCTTTTATATAATGTGAAACTGTTTTCTACGTAAAATAATAAATAATAGAAGAAAGGAATTTTTTATGAGAGAAGTTGTAATTGTTAGTGGTGCCAGAACAGCAATTGGAGATTATATGGGGTCCCTTTCGGGTTTGACTCCTGTGCAATTGGGCGTGACTGTCTTAAAGGCGGCCATCGCCAAGGCCGGTATTGACAAAAACCTGGTTCAGGAAGTGGTTGCCGGTCAGTGTAACCAGGCCGGCGCGCCGGGAAATAGCGCCCGTCACATTGCTCTGGGTGCGGAACTGCCGGTGGAGTCCTTCGCCTTTACGGTTCATCAGCAGTGCCCCTCTTCCATGCGCGCCTCCGAATTACTTTCACAGGAGATTATGCTGGGCAAGATTGACATCGGTGCCGTGGTTGGTATTGAAAGCATGAGCAATGCCCCCTATCTGCTGTTCGGCGCCCGCAAGGGTTATCGTCTGGCTGACGGCGAAAAGATTCAGGACAGCTTGATGATCGGCGGTCTGGTCGATGCGCTGCTGGGTTATCATATGGGGATCACGGCTGATAATATTGCCGACCAATACAAAATTTCCCGCCAGGAGCAGGATGAATGGGCTCTGATGAGCCATCAGAGAGCCTGTGAAGCCACCAAAAAGGGCTGGTTCAAAGATGAAATCGTGCCGGTGGAAATCAAAACCAAAAAAGGCCCGGCTATATTCGACAAGGATGAACATCCCAGAGCCGACACTAGCATGGAAAGCTTGGGCAAACTCAAACCCGCTTTCAAAAAAGATGGTACCGTCACCGCTGGCAACGCCTCCGGTTTGAACGATGCCGGTTCCTGTATGATCATGATGGCTGCCGACACCTCCAAGAAAATGGGTATTAAACCCATCGCCAGAGTAGTTGCTTCCGCACCCGGCTCCGTTGAGCCCCGCATCATGGGTATGGGCGTTGTTCCGGCTGTACGAAATGCCCTAAAATTCGCCAATATGAAGCAGGAGCAGATTGATTACTTTGAATTCAATGAAGCTTTTGCCGCTCAGATCATTGGCTGCAACCGTGAGTTGAAGATTAGTCTGGACAAAATCAATGCCGTCGGTTCCGGCATCAGCATGGGCCATCCAGTCGGCGCAACCGGCGCCAGGTTGATCATCACCATGATTAATGAAATGAAGCGGCGCGGCGTAAAATATGGTTGTGCTTCTCTTTGCGCCAGCGGTGGTCCCGGTCACGCGTTTATCGTTGAATCCATTTAGATTATAAATTGAAAAATCCATCCCCGCAGCTTTATGCAGTGGGGATGGATATATTACTCGCCGATTATTTTAACTAAAACTCTTTTCTTTCTGTTGCCGTCAAACTCGCCGTAAAAAATTTGTTCCCATGGACCGAAATCGAGCTTGCCTTTGGTAATAGCTACCACTACTTCTCGTCCCATTATTTGCCTTTTCAAATGCGCATCGCCGTTATCTTCACCCGTTCGATTATGAAGGTAGCGGGAGATAGGTTCATGGGGAGCAAGCTGTTCCAGCCAATGGTCATAATCATGATGCAGGCCGGATTCATCATCGTTGACGAATACGGATGCCGTGATATGCATGGCGTTTACCAGTACCAACCCCTCTTGGATGGCGCTTTTTTTTATGCTCTCTTCCACTTTTGGCGTTATGTTCACAAAGCCTCTGCGGCTGGGAATATTAAACCAATATTCTTCACGATAAGATTTCATAATTTAATCCCTTTTTTTCTTGAACATACTCAATCAATATTTGATTGTCAAAACAAAAGATAAAAAAGGAACACCTTTTCCTCAAATAACGATGTAATTAACTTTACAAGCTTATTGCCTTGTGTTATTAGGCAAAAAAAATTATAGTTAAAACCACCGTTGGGGAGAAAGAATATGTCTGGCCATTCCAAATGGAGCACGATAAAGAGGAAAAAAGGGGCTATTGATGCCAAGCGTGGTAAGATATTTACCAAGATTATCAAAGAAATAACCTTAGCGGCCAGGCTGGGCGGCGGAGATATTGAAGGGAACGCGCGACTCAGACAAGCGGTTCTGGCAGCTAAAGAAGAAAACATGCCCAAAGATAATATCGAAAGGGCGATTAAAAAAGGAATTGGCGGCGGTGAGGGTGCGGCCAATTATGAAGAAGCGACTTATGAAGGTTACGGTCCCGGTGGAGTGGCCGTTCTTGTTGAAATCATGACCGATAACAAAAATAGAACCGTGGCGGAAATTAGACATATCTTTTCCAAACATGGCGGAAATCTTGGCGAAAACGGATGTGTAGCCTGGATGTTTGCTAAAAAAGGCAGTATTGTTATCGATAAAAAAACAATTGACGAAGACACCCTGATGGAGCTTGCTTTAGATGCGGGAGCTGAAGACGTAAAGGGCGAAGACGATGAATACGAAATAATTACAGCTGCCGCCTCTTTTGAAACAGTAAAGAAAGCTATTGACGATAAAGGAATAGAACATCTGGAAGCACGCATCGGAATGATTCCTTCCACTACAGTGAAATTGGAAGCAAACAAAGCGGAACAAATGTTGAAGATGATGGAAAAGCTGGAGGATAATGACGATGTACAAAATGTCTATGCTAATTTCGATATTGACAAAGATGTGATGGAAAAATTAAGCTAAAATTCAACTCACTTTTATACGGAATACAAATTGAGAATTTTAGGAATTGACCCAGGCAGCCATATTACAGGTTATGGCGTTATTGAAAAAGACGGCAATTATTTGCGGCATGTAATTCATGGCGAGGTCAAACCGCAAAAAGATTCAACCTTATCGACGATATTAATTTCCATCCATCAGCAAATATCCAAAGTTATTACACAGACGGCTCCCCAAGCGATAGCACTGGAAAATATTTTTTACGGGAAAAATGTGCGCAGCTTGATTAAGCAGGCTCAAGTAAGGGGTGTGGTTATATTTGCCGGAGCAGATAAAGGTATATTAATTTTTGAATACGCACCTTTGGAAGTGAAAAAAGCTGTGGTTGGTTACGGACGTGCAGAAAAAAGACAAGTACAATCAATGGTTAAAGCGATTTTAAAGCTTCCTGTTTTGCCGACGGCAGATGCCGCCGACGCTCTGGCGGCTGCAATATGCCATGCTAACTTCTTAAAGGAGCAAACAATCTGATGATTGCTTTGATCAGCGGCAAAATTGTTTATAAAGGTATTTCCCATGTTGTTATTGATGCCCACGGTGTTGGTTATCGCATTTTTATTCCTTTAACTACTTTTTATGAACTGCCCGAAGCCGGACAAATCATAACATTGCATGTTCACACACACGTCAAACAGGATGCCATAAATTTATTTGGTTTTTACACAGTTCAAGAAAGGGATCTTTTCCAATTGATGCTCTCCGTCAGCGGCATTGGACCAAAAATGTCCATGAATATTCTTTCCGGTATTTCCGTGCCAGAAATGTTACGCGCTATTTCCAGCGGAGATGTAAGGAAACTGATCAGCATTCCCGGGTTAGGTAAAAAGCTGGCTGAACGTTTGATTCTGGAGTTAAAGGAAAAAGTTGTAAAGAAAATGATGGCTGAGGAAATGCCGGCGCTAGACAATCAACAAAAAATAAATGAGATTATCAGAGAAGATGTTCTTTCCGCTTTGATAAATTTAGGGTATAAAAGTAATATCGCCCAGGATGCATTAGATAAAGTGTTATACACATCTGCAAAAGAGTTGGCGATGGATCAACTTTTGAAGAAGACTTTAAAACTTCTTTCCGGCTAAAACGAATCAAGAAAAAGTGTAATATTATGGATGCTCCTATAAAAAATCCTTTAGTCAATCCCGGTTGCAACGAAGATGAATATAAATTCGATGTTAATTTGCGTCCGATAAGATTAAATGATTATGTAGGACAGGAAAAAATAAAGAATAATTTAAAAATATTTATTGAAGCGGCGAAAAAACGTCGCGAGGCACTTGACCATGTTCTTTTACATGGTCCGCCGGGCTTGGGAAAAACTACTTTGGCTTATATTATTGCCAAAGAAATGGGTGTGGAAATCAAAGTCACTTCCGGACCGGTTATTGAAAGGCCGGGAGATTTGGCGGCTATTTTGACCAATTTGCAGGAACATGAAGTTCTTTTTATTGATGAAATCCATAGGCTTTCGCATGTAGTTGAAGAAATATTATATCCAGCCATGGAAGATTTCCATATTGATATTTTAATCGGACAGGGGCCATCGGCAAGATCAATGAAACTGGATATACCCAAGTTTACCTTGGTGGGTGCGACAACTCGCGCCGGACTTCTGACTTCTCCCTTACGTGACCGTTTTGGAATGCACTTTCGCCTTGAGTTTTACTCACCGCAAGAACTCGCTATAATTATAAAGAGATCCGCTTTAATTTTGGGAATAAAACTTGTCGCTGAGGGAGCAGAAGAATTGGCCACGCGCGCTCGCGGCACACCACGCATAGCGAATCGATTGCTTAAAAGAGTTCGAGATTATGCAGAAGTAAAATCTGATGGAACAATTAATACAAAAATAGCGCGCGAAGCGCTGGATGCTTTTGAAGTTGACCAGAAGGGATTCGATCAAATGGACAGGAAACTGCTCTTGACTTTGATTGAGAAATTTAACGGAGGACCTGTAGGAGTGGAGAGCCTTTCCGCAGCAATGGGCGAAGAAAAGACAACAATTGAAGACGTATATGAACCGTATTTGATTCAGGAGGGTTATTTACAAAGAACGGCAAGAGGGAGAATCGCCTGCGCCAAAGCTTATGAACATTTTGGTCTCAAGGTATCTAACGGACAGAAAGAAATATTTTAAGATAAAGTAGCTTTTGCTCAGGCAAAGTTCATAACATGAAGTTATTAATGCATATCTGTTGCGGACCCTGCACAATTTACCCACTAAAAGAACTGCGGACCCACGGGCATGAAGTAGTGGGTGTTTTTTACAATCCCAATATCCATCCTTATCAGGAATACCAAAAACGCCGCCGGACTTTAAATGATTATGCGGCCATGGCGTTTTTAAACGTTATTTGGTCTGAAGGTTATCCAATGGAAGAATTTATCAGGAACATTGCTTTTAAGGAGAATGAAAGATGCGCATACTGCCTGCTGGATCGTTTAAAATATACAGCCGAATTGGCAATCCAAGAAAAATATGATGGATTTACAACGACTCTACTCTATAGCAAATATCAAAAGCATGACTTGATTCGGGAAATTGGGGAAAACTTAAGCAGGGAATTGCGAATAATTTTTTACTATCAGGATTTTCGCGTCGGCTGGCCGGAAGGCGTAAGAATTTCTAAAGAGTTGGGATTGTACCGCCAACCGTATTGCGGTTGCATTTACAGCGAAAAGGAGCGGTTTTACAAATAAATCCTATCATTTAGGTTTGTTTCTATGTTTCTATCAATTCGCTGTGGCTTTTACGACACACAAAAATAATCCGTGTCAATTTATTATCGGATCATTTATAGAAAAATCATTATTATTACAATAACTTAAATTCAGCAAATAAGTTTAGTAATATGGTATAATACTTGCTTATATTTTCTCTATATTCAATCGAGTTAAAACCTATGTATTTACAGCGGACATTAAAAAAGGAAATAAATTGTTCCAGTGTCGGGTTGCATACTGGACGAAAAGTTACCATGAGGATCAAACCGGCGCATGTAGATACGGGTATTATCTTTAAGCGTAATGATTTGCCTGATGCCCCTCCAATTCGGGCAGAGTTTAATAATGTTTGTGACACTACATTGGCAACTTCATTGGGAACTAATAGTGTTACTGTTGCTACCGTTGAGCACATCCTTTCAGCTTTCAGCGGTATGGGTGTGGACAATGCCATTGTCGAACTGGATTCTTTCGAAGTTCCTATTATGGACGGCAGCGCCCTTCCTTTTGTAAATCTCCTGAAAGAAGTGGGTACTCATACACAAGGAAAAACCAAGAAACTCCTGTTAATAAAAAAGCCTGTTTCGGTAACAGAAAAAAAATGTAGTGCTGTTTTACTTCCTGCTGAAGAATTCAAAATTACTTATGAAATTGATTTCCCGCACCCCATAATCGGCAGGCAATCTTTTAGCATGACTTTTTCTGATGAGAAATATGAAAAGGAAATTTGTTCCGCCCGAACATTTGGTTTTTTAAGAGAAGTCGAATATTTGCAAGCAAAGGGTTTGGGACTGGGAGGATCACTGGAAAACGCTATCGTTCTTGATGATCAGAAAATTATTAATAAAGATGGGCTGCGTTTTCCCGATGAGTTTGTAAAACATAAGATCCTTGATGCTATTGGTGATTTGTTTTTGCTGGGCATGCCGATTATTGGTCATTTTGTGGCTTTCAAGTCAGGCCATCGCTTGAATAATCTGTTGCTCAAAGAATTGATGTACAAAACAGATTGTTGGGAAATTGTTAATTGTATCAATGAAGATGAAAGTGCTCATAAGATTAGTTCATTAAAAATTCCCTCCTTTAGAATTCTTGACACCGTTCAGGTTTAAACCAAATTAATCTTGATTTTTATCGTTATGTTACCTAGTATAACTCTTTAAAATTTTTTAAAATAGAGCAGGGTTTGTGAGGCTGCCTTTTCCGGTAAAGTCAGCGATTTTGCACTATATTAAAGAATAAAATTATGGTGCATCTTCCTATCCGCCGTAATATGCTATTAGTAAGAGTACTAGCGGGGAGAGGGCGCGTAGTGATAATTACTCTTAGCCCATAAGGAAATATCGTCCGTGGCGTTGCGGATACCGATTATATCTAGAGTAGTTATTAAAATATGAATTTTAGTAAGATACATGATTATATTTGCCTTAAATTTGCTGGAAGTTGGCGTATTATGAAAAAGATAAAAAAGGTTTTTTATACTGTAGTTTGCATTTCTCTATTTGTTTCTGTAGTACTGCCGATGCCAGCGCAGGCAATCGAACCGAAAATAACGGATATTTTGATTAGCAGTAATCAAAAAAATGTCCTTTTGTATGCGCGGCTGATAAATGGCTTTAAACCGGAAATGGAATCGGCAATTCTCGCCGGTGTTCCCACAGTCTTCAGTCTTCAGTTGGATGTCTATCAGGAAAGACCATATGTGTGGAATAAAAAAATAAACGGCCAAGAAATTAAACGTATTATAAAGTACGATAATCTCAAAAAAACATTTAGCATTTATACTACCGGCAACCCGGAACCGTCTATTTTTCCCGACTTTGAAAGCGCTCAAAATGCAATGGCGGATTTTAGTGGAATTATAGCGACTCCTATATCTTTTCTAGAGAGAGGGAAATATTATTATTTAGAGATGAAAATAAAAATAGATAAGGTGCGTTTGCCTTTGCACATGGAATATATCTTTTTCTTCGTATCTTTTTGGGATTTTGAAACAGCTTGGTATCGACAAAATTTTTCTTACTAATAGCTTATTTTCCAAGAAATAATGAATTGGATTGAACTGTATAGCCAATGGAGAAAAAAAGAAAAAAAATTTACATTGACGAAAAGGAATTAAGAAAACGGCGACGTGAGCGGATTATTATGGTCGTTGTCGGCGTTTTAGCCATTACTTTCACCTTAATAGCCAGCCATTTATTCAACAAAGATGATTTGCCCATAACAACAAATATCTTTGTTTATGGTCTCACCAGCATTAATGTTATCTTAATAATTTTATTGCTTTTCCTGATTGTCCGGAATGTGGTCAAACTTTTTTACGAGCACCGCCGCGGCATTATTGGTTCAAAATTAAGGACAAAGCTTGTAACTGCTTTTGTCGGTTTATCTCTTGTGCCGACCATCTTACTTTTTTTGTTTGCCATAAATTTTCTTTCTTACAGCATTGAGTTTTGGTTCAACATTAAGATTGGTGATGCGTTGAACCGGTCGTTGGAGGTGGCACAAGTTTATTACCAGCAAATGGCGGAACAGGCAAAGTTTAACGCCCGTCAAATAAGCGCTGATATTACAAAAAATCGTCTTTACGAGCGAGAACGGGTGGAATATTTAAAAAGTTTTATCGGACAGCGTCAAAAAAATTATAAAGTGGGCATGGTCGAAACTTATTTCGACTTCCAAAAAGAAAATATGGTCTTTGCCGATTCTGAACATCCGGAACTGGTTCCGTTAAATCTTGTTCCAAAAATGTTGGAAGATATTTATTCCGGCAAAGAAGCATCTGCAATACAGCCGACTGATGTCGGCGAGGCAATTGTCGGCGTTGTGCCTGTTTTTTCTTTTGCCGTACCCTCGGAAGTGATTGGCCGTATTTCGGTAAGTTATAGCGTGCCCAAAGGTTTTGTGGATAAACTCCGAAGCATTGCCGACGCCTCGGAACAATATGGACAGATAAATATTCTAAAAAATCCCATTAAATTCAATTATCTCATTACATTGTCTATAGTGACTCTGGTAATTATATTTTTAGCGACATGGTTTGGTCTTACTCTAGCCAGCGGAATTACCGGACCTATTCAAGATCTTGTCCAAGCCACCAATAAGATTACACAGGGTGATTTGGACATCCAAATTGATATTGAAGCGGACGATGAAATAGGAATGCTGGTAAAATCTTTTAATCAAATGACCAAAGATTTAAAGAAAAGTAAAAATGGTTTGGAAGAAGCTAACCTAAGTTTGGAACAACGGCGCAAATATATGGAAGCAGTTTTACGCAATGTGTCCGCGGGTATTATTTCTATGGATGGAAATGGGATTATAACCACAATCAATCATGCTGCGGAAAAGATGTTTGATCTTGTTCCCGAGAATATCCTGTTTCATAACTACCATGATTTGATGATACCGGAACATCTAATCCTTGTCGAAGAATTTCTACAAGAAATGAAAGAAAACAATGAAAGTATATTGGAAAAACAGCTGGAACTTGTACTCAAGGACAAAGCTCTTACTATACTTCTCACCATTACAAAAATTAAAGATGAGGACGGCAACGATTCCGGTATTGTTGTGGTATTTGAAGATTTAACTCAACTGCAAAGGGCAGAACGTGCTGCTGCCTGGCGTGAAGTAGCAAGACGCATGGCTCATGAGATCAAGAACCCATTAACACCGGTACAGCTTTCTGCGCAAAGATTACAACGAAAATATGGAGATAAATTAGGCGAAGATGGCTCTGTCTTTAAAGAGTGTACTCAGACAATTATTGATCAGGTGGAAGTATTAAAAAATTTGGTCAATGAATTTTCCCGTTACGCACGCATGCCCGTTACCACTCCGGCATTAAATGACATGAATGATGTAGTTGCCGATTCTGTTATACTCTTTCAGGATGCCCATAAGGATATAGTATTTGAATTTAGCAAATCTGAAGGATTACCAAAGTTTGAATTTGATGCCGAGCAAATTAATCGAGTCCTGATTAATTTGCTGGATAACGCAGTTGCGGCGATTAATAAAAAAGAAGGCCGGATTGAAATTAAGATAAGTTATGACGAACAACACCGTAAGGCCACAGTGGCAGTTGCCGATGATGGTCCGGGAGTTCCGTCGAGTTACAAACGAAAGGTATTTGATCCATATTTTTCAACTAAAAAATCAGGCACTGGCTTGGGTTTGGCAATTGTCAGCTCGATAATTTCTGACCATCATGGTCAGGTAAGTGTATCGGACAACCATCCCACGGGGACGGTTGTTTCTTTTCAGTTGCCGGTTTCTGGAGTTTAAATTATATTATAAAAAAGTAATTGGATGAAAAAATAATAATTATGAACGAGACAATTCTTGTAGTTGATGATGAAGAGAGCATTTGCCAGTCGTTAAAAGCTATTTTAAGCGACGAAGGACATCAAGTGATGGTGGCGGACAGTGGCGAAGCTGCCATTAAAATTGTTGAAGAAGAAATGCCGAGGCTGGTATTATTAGATATCTGGTTGCCGGGTATAGATGGTTTGCAAACACTAAAAACAATTAAATCTGAATACCCTGATGTATTGGTAATTATGATGTCCGGCCATGGTACAATCGAAACCGCAGTTAAAGCAACAAAACTGGGTGCCTTTGATTTTATTGAAAAGCCTCTCTCCCTCGATAAGGTCATAATCATGGTGAACAACGCTCTCAATGTAATTCGTTTGGAAGAGGAAAACATTTTATTGAAACAAAAAGTATCTCACCAATACGAATTGACCGGCATTAGCCCGCAAATAACAGAACTCAAAGAAATGATCGGTATTGTTGCTCCTACAAATGCATGGATTTTGATTATGGGGGAAAACGGCACGGGGAAAGAACTGGTGGCGCGCTCAATACACCACTTAAGCCGGAGGTCGCAAAAATCCATTGTCGAAGTCAATTGCGCTGCTATACCGGAAGAACTTATTGAAAGCGAATTATTCGGCCACGAAAAAGGGGCTTTCACGGGGGCCACAGAAAAAAAGCGCGGCAAATTCGATCTGTCCCATGAAGGCACAATTTTTCTCGATGAAGTAGCCGATATGAGCTTGAAAGCGCAAGCGAAGATTTTACGTATACTGCAGGAAAAGAAGTTTGAAAGAGTGGGCGGCAATAAATTAATAGATATGGATGTGCGGGTTTTAGCTGCAACAAATAAGGACTTGGAAAAGGAAATGGAGGCGGGGCGTTTCCGTAATGATCTTTATTATCGTTTGCATGTAATTCCACTGCGCGTTCCGTCACTGCGCGAAAGAAAGGAAGATATTAAGCTGTTAGCGGAGCGTTTCTTGTTGGACGCTGCCGTTAAAGAAGGTCAGGAGCCAAAGACCTTAACTACCGATGCATTGGCGTTGTTGATGGAACATAATTGGCCCGGGAATGTGCGCGAGTTGAAAAATATTATAGAGAGATTGATTATTCTAACTCCTTCTAATGAAATAACTATCAAAGATATTCCGCTTTTGAATATCAAGGCGGAGGAAGAGAAAACCCCTGGCCTTGATAATATAGTTACCGATTCCTTAAAAGATGCGAAAATCGATTTCGAAAGAAAATTTATTTTAAAGAAACTGGAAGAAAATGAAGGTAATATTTCGAAAACGGCGGAAGCAATCGGCTTGGAACGTAGTAATCTACATAAAAAATTAAAAAGCCTTAAAGTAATGGCAAAAGAATGATAGATGGCTTTGATTGGACTACCTAAACTTTTATTTGACCTCTGCATTTAATTTATTTTGATTCATCTGCTTTTTCATGTCGGCAATGGAAAATTTATTAAAGGGCAGAAAGATTACACCCAGGACGATAACAACAGCCATCGACATGAAGTGATACACAAGGGCGAAGGAAAAAGCTTCCGGTTTGGCCACGCCGAAAAGACTCAATCCCAGAATACAGGCATAATGCCAGTTTCCGATAAAACCGGGCGCGGTGGGAATGGCAATGCCCGCGATAAGAATTACCATCACAACGAAGGCCGCCAGAACCGGCAGATTAAAACCAAAAGCAAAAAGCAGAGCATAAATGGCGGCGACATCCACAAGCCAGACGACCGCCGAAAGAAAAAAAAGATACAATAACATTTTTACGTTTTTGATGACTTCAAAGCCGTCAATGAAGTGGTGAATCACGGGATCCATTTTGTCGGCGATCTTTCCGGGTAGTTTACGAACAAACCATTGAATAACGATAACCGCCTTTTCCCGACGCCAGACTAAACTCAACGTAAAAAAAATCATAATCAGCGTTATGATGAAAAACAGCACTGCCGATATAATCATCTCGAGAGGTAGCTTTTGCCAGAACACAAACAACATTAAAATAGTGATGATAAGGATGGCAAGAAAGTCGAGAACTCTTTCAATAGCCACGGTGCCCAGACCTGAAGACATCTTTATGGAGCTTTTCCGGGAGATCAGAAAAGGCCGGGCCAATTCGCCCAGACGGGCGGGAATCGAAGCAATAGCGAGAAAACCGACACAGCTAACGGCAAAGAGAGTAAACTGCGAGATCTTTTCCAGCGGCTGCAGGATAACCCCCCAGCGGTAGGATCGCAAAGTCTGCATTAAAACGATAAAGAAAAGAGATAAGGCGGCATAACCAAGGTGGATTTTCTTCAGGTGAGAGATGGTTTCATTAAAATTGATTCCCCGAACCGAGAAGTATATCAGGACAATGCCAAGCACTACGCCAAAAAGAAGTTTTTTATTCATTTTATTATCAGGTTGCAGCCTATTTTAGATATTTAATTTTTGGCCAGGTATTCGGCGATTTTATCGTGCAACAGTTGGGAGGATAGTTTATTCCCGATTAAGCCCACGCGTATAGCAACTGTAGTGAAATTCTTTGATTTATAAGTTATGTCAAATTTAACTTTTTCGCCATTGATAACTGTAGTAATTTTCCCCTGGGCGATTTCTTTTACTGGAACGACTTCAATACCGCGCATATCAGCTATTGTTTTCTCGCAGGCATTCCAGGTCTTATCAAAAGATGCATAGTAATCGGTCTTCAATTCACCGTTGACGTAAAAGTAAGTTCCCGTACCGGCTCCTACTGCAGCGCCGCCAACAACAAGTGCGGCACAGCCGGAAAAAAGAAAAAGAATAACTGATAAGTAAATAAGACCAAAAATATTTCTTTTCATATTTCGTCCTCTAGTGATAATTACTGCGAAATTTCTAATCATATGTTTATTGTTATTGCAATAACTATTATCCGGCAATACTAATTTTGCTTTGTATAAAATTGCATCAATGAGGATATCGCTGTGAATATTTTTCGCAAGGCATAAAATATAGCTGTCTAATCTTCTTCGTCGTATCTATGCCCTGCCGAAAAAGCATATGTCAGGATTAATTTTTTTGCGGATAGTTTTCGGCGAACAAGAAAGGAACTTCTCTATCGGTTGGTATTAGTTAACGGATGGGCTTAGTCTATCAAATTCTCTTAAAAGTTCTTCCTGCTTTTTGCTGAGTTCTGTAGGTGTTTGTACAAAAATATCGATGATCTGATCACCGCGTCCCAAACCGCGAACATGAGGAATACCTTTACCTTTGAGCCGAAAAGTTTTACCGGTTTGAGTCCCTTTGGGGATTTTTATTTTTTCATTATCTTGAAGAGTAGGGACTTCAATTGTTGTCCCCAATGCAGCCTGAACGAAAGAAATGGGGACGCGGCAAATTATGTCGTCGTTTGATCTGGTAAAATATTCGTGTTCTTCTACATGTAAAAAGACATATAAATTTCCACTTGGCCCGCCATGATCGCCTGATTCACCCTCACCGCGCAAACGCAGACGGGAGCCGGTTTCCACACCGGCAGGAATTTTTAGCTGAACATTTTTCTTGATATTCTCTTGGCCCATGCCCTTGCAGGTATTGCATGGTTTGGATATTAATTTGCCGCGACCTTGGCATTGAGGGCAGGTGGAACTAATCATGAAGAATCCGCTGGATTGAATTACTTGACCGCGCCCTTGACATGTCCGGCATGTTTCCGGAGAGGTTCCCGGTACGGCTCCGGTGCCTTGGCAGTCATGGCAGGTGGCTAGTTTTTCCAGTTCAATTGTTGTGGTCAGTCCAGAGGCGGCATCAAGGAAAGAAATTTTCAGATCATAGCGTAAATCAGCTCCGGTACGCACAAATGAATGCGATCTGCCTCTTACACCGCTAAACCCAAAAACATCCTCAAAAATATCACTGAAATGAGAAAAAATATCATCAAAACCGCTAAAGCCTCTAAAGCCGGTACTGCTTAAACCTTCATGACCGTAATGGTCATAGATATCCCTCTTTTGTTTATCGCTTAATACTTCGTAAGCTTCAGCCGCTTCTTTGAACTGTTCTTCCGCTTTTTTATCGCCCGGATTTCTATCCGGATGATATTTCATTGCTATTTTACGGTAATTTTTCTTTATTTCTTCTTCAGAAGATGCTGATTTTACACCGAGAATTTCATAATAGTCCTTTTTTGTCATGCGCTTTTTCCAAGTTTCTCCGCTTCCATAATTTTCTTCAGTGAATTTAAATTCTCCTGGTTGCCCGCTTTTTCCAGGGCATGTTGAGCAAAAGAATATTTTTTTAAGGCGACGGCTTTTTGACCGATGCTTTCCCAATCGGTTTTATTTAGTTCCAAGTTTAGGGCTTTCGCGGCGCGTTGAAAAAGCATTACATCGCCGGTATCAAAAGCTATGTCCTTTATTTTTTGCATACCTTTATGGTGCTTTGCTTTTTCATAAAAATCGAGCGCATCGGATATACCGCCTTCTTCCAGAAACAAATTGCCATAATTCTGAAGAATTTCAGAGCTGGTATTATCGATATATAATATTTTTTGTTTTAAGTTGTAATCTGGCAGTTTTCTAGAGCTCAAATGTGTCCCCCTGAAACTAATATATTTGGATAAATTTAATAATGATTTTGATTATGTCAATGGGGTAATAAATTATTTTACCAGACGTTTTAGGGCTTCTTCGTATTTTGCTCTGGTTTTTTCAATAATTTCCGGCGGCAATTCCGGTGCGGGCGGTTTCTGGTTCCATTTGATGGAAAGGAGATAGTCCCTAAGGAATTGCTTGTCGAAACTTTTTTGCGCCCGTCCTTCTTTGTAATCATCGCTCGGCCAGAAGCGGGAGGAGTCGGGAGTGAGCAGTTCGTCGATCAGGATTAATTCCTTGCCGATAAGGCCGAACTCCATTTTAGTATCGGCAATGATAATTCCGGCGCTTTTAGCTATAGACGCCGCCCGTTCATAAATAGCTAAGGAGATATTTATAATTTTAGCGGTTAGTTCTATGCCGATAATGTCTTCCATTTTGCCTCTGGTGATTGCTGTATCATGCTTGCCTTCAGGAGCTTTGGTCGTCGGAGTAAAAATGGTCTGGGGCAGGCGGGAAGATTCTTTCAATCCGGACGGAAGTTTAATGCCCGAAATTGATTGACTGTTAAGATAATCTTTCCATCCAGAGCCGGAGAGATAACCCCGCACAATGCACTCCACCGGCAGCGGAGAGGCTTTTTTCACTAGCATGCTTCGGCCTTCCAATGCTTCTCGATAGGGGGCGCATTCGGCGGGAAAATCAACCGCATTGGTTGATACAATATGGTTGCCGATAATATCTTCCATCTGTTTGAACCAAAAAGCGGACATGCGATTTAAAATCACGCCTTTGCCGGGAATCGGATTGGGCATAATAACATCAAAAGCTGAAATACGGTCCGTGGCCACGATCAGTAAGTAATCTTTTACGGCATAAAGATCGCGAACTTTACCGCGATTAATAAACTTTAATTGGGGAAAATTGGTCTGCTGGATGCTCTTAGTCATAAAAGATATGCTCCTTTATCTCACTGATGGATTGTATTTTTTTTCATGGCCGATCGTGGAAGTAGGTGTACGTCCGTAATTATGTCCCGGCATAACTTTAGTGTCATCCGGCAGGGTGAAGAGTTTCTTTTGAATGGAATCGTACATTATCTGCCAGGAACCGCCCGGCAAATCTGTTCTGCCTACCGCTTCCACAAAAAGAGTATCACCAGTGAAAATAAATCCGGGGGTATAAAGACACATTCCGCCGGGAGAGTGCCCGGGGGTGGAAATAACTTTCAGCTCAATATTGCCCACGGAGATTACATTTCCGTCTTTAACCAGAATGTCGGCAGGTGGGGATTGTTTCGCCCCGAACATCTTGAGCATCATGGCCGGCGTGGAAGTGAGCATCGGGGCATCGTTTTCGTGAATGATTATTTTAGCGCCGGTAAGTTTATGCATTTCGGCATTTCCACCTATATGATCGACATGGCCGTGAGTATTGACAACATAGTTGATCTTCAATTTGTTTTTTCTGGCTTCGGCAATAATATCTTTGACATTATCCGCAGGATCAATGACCAGCGCATCGCCGGTGACAGTATCTCCGAGTAAATAGGCAAAAACAGCCATCTGGCCGACCTGCATTTGTTTTACGAACATGAAGGCTCCTCCAAAAATCTTTTGCAAACTATCATTTTTTTGTTTCTCTCGTCAATTTAAATCAAACACATTAAAAAAGATTATATCATTGGCTCTTCAATATAACACCAAAAAAACCATCCATATTATTCGCCTGTGGATAAGTATGATAAAAATTGTGCTTGTCCAATAGTTGAGGCTTTATTAATGAAGTGGGCTTGCATAAAGAAAAGCGTTTATTCGACTTTATGAAATCATCTATAATGCACTCATTTTCCTCGGGCAAAAGTGAACAGGTAGAATATATTAAGTGGCCGCCTTTTTTAACAGCCAGAGCAGCATTGCCTAAAATAAGCTTTTGAACTGCAGTATAATTATGCAAATCCTCAGGACGGATACGCCATTTGATTTCGGGATTTCGCCGCAGGGTTCCCGTGCCGGAGCAAGGGGCATCAACAAGAACATGATCGAACCTTTCTTTTAATGAATCGGGCAGACTAATACTCAGATCAGCCGTTTGGGTTGCTATAATTGTAATTCCCATTCTCCCTGTTTCTTTTTTTAGCTCAGAAATTTTTTTTGAATCACGATCAGTGGCAATGATTTGACCTTTGTTTTTCAAAATTGCCGCTAAATGAGTTGTCTTTCCGCCTGTGCCGGCACAAATATCAAGAACTGTTTCATTTTCTTTCGGACTGACCAGATAAGAAATACACTGTGAGCCCTCGTCTTGAATACGAATCAATCCTTTGTGAAAAAAGGATGTTTTTTGAATCGGTTGATCTACATGAGACAGAGTAAAACCATCGGGAGAAAAAGTTGTTTCATTAATATCAAGGCCTGAGGATACAAGTTTTTCTTTAAGTTCTTCCCGTGTGGTTTTTAAAGTATTAACGCGTATGGTCAAAGGCGGTATTTCATTATTAGCCGCGCACAATGCCAAGGTCTCTTGTATGCCGAAAATATTAATCCATTTTTTAACGAGCCACAAAGGATGGGAATGAAATGCCGCAATGTGTTCAGCCGGGTTTTTTTCGAAAGAAGGGAAAGATATTTTTTTACCATAGCGGAGGTAATTTCTTAAAAGTGCATTGACCAGCGCGCTTTTGGCGGGGCGAATTTTTTTGGCGATCTTGACAGCTTCATCGACAACGGCAAACTCTGGTAACCGTTCGCTGAATTTAAGTTGATAAAGGGCAATGCGTAAAATATTTTTAATTTTTTCATTGAGTATGGAAAAATCACCTTGATATAGTTTGGCGATTATCCAATCAAGATGTCCCTGAAAGCGTAGTTCTCCGTAAACAAGGTGAGTAAGCAGACGCCCATCAGCAGTGCCGGATAATTTATAAGCATCGAGGCAGTTATCGATAAGCGGTGCGGCAAATTTTTGGCGTTTTTGAATCAGAGTTAAAATGTCGACCGCCAGATGACGAACGGATTTATCCATAGTTCTATATACTTATGCGATTATTGATAATAAATACAGTCATTTGATGCCAGGAAATACGAGAATATCGGGATATTGATGATCAAAAAATATTTTTGCATACATACATCATATCCGGCGCATTATAAAAATAAATCATTTCTGGGACGAATAGCAGCTGGGCTTGTTTGATCAGGATATTTTCCCTTAACTGTTAGATAAAAATCACGAATGGCGCTCATGTCCCGATCTATATCCCCAGTTGGATAAATAAGCGGTCCGACACCGCCCGTTTTGTTTGCATAATCAATAAAAGCTAGCTGGATGGGTACATGTGCGCCTTCCGCTATATGGTAAAAACCGGATTTCCAGTAACCTGCTTTATGGCGGGTACCTTCGGGAGCTATGGCCAGGACGAATTTCTCATTTGCTTCAAATTCATGGATCATTCGATCCACAACATTACTTGATAATGCCCTGTCAATCGGCAATCCGCCCAGCCATTTCATAAGCGGGCTGAAAGGCCACCTGAATAATTCTTTTTTAGCTATAAAACAAGCGTCAAGTTTTAGCGCGAAAGCCAGGATCACACCATAGAATACATCCCAATTAGAAGTGTGCGGCGCAACAATCATTAAATATTTTGCTTTTTCGGGTAGCTGACCGATTTCTTTCCAGCCAAGTGTCCTTAAAAAAAACAGAGATATGCCCCGCAAAATTGATTTAAGAAGAGGAGTATTAAATATTGTGTAAGGCAAAACTGTTTTTCCCACTTTATAGAATCGATGTTTTATCAAAAATTTGAATTCGGTAGCGAGCGCATTCCCCGTAGCTTGCTGTGGGGTAAGCGAGCGAATACTGAATAATATTGTTCCTTAAGAATCGAAGATTCTCCGCGGCTTAACGTGGAGAGCTTCAATTATTTACTTTTTTTATTCCACTTTCATATTATTTTAAGTATATTCAAGGTCTACCATGAGTGTCAAGATAATAAGCCGTTAATAACTAAAACAGATATTGCTCTTGATCAGGATTATATTTACAGGTCATGAGCCTAGAATGACGTTGGGATTAAAGCGATAACCGCGGAGAAAAGCGCTGGCCGGCATCTTTTTTTTACCGGCAAGTTGTAACTCTTTTAAAAGCACATATCCGTTTTCAGCGGCAATAGGTATGCCCTCCGCGGTTATAATGCCAATTGTGCCCGGAATATTGTCGACTTTGTCTGGTTTAGGTTCGACATCATATATTTTCAGTAATTGGCCTTCTAAAATCGTGTAAGCTGCCGGTATTGGGCTCAGGCCACGGATAAGATTTACAATGTCGAAGATATCGGCGTGCCAGTTTATTCGGCCGGTTTCTTTTGTCAGACGGGGAGCAAAGGTAACTAAAGAAGAATCCTGTGCCCTATCGGCTAAATTACCGGCTAGTATTTGTTCAATAGCAGTCATGAGTAAGTGAGCTCCTTGTGTCGCTAAGCGGTCATGCAATTGGCCGTAGTTTTCATTAGCAGAAATAATAGTTTCGCTTTGTAAAATAATGTTGCCGGAGTCCATCCCTTCATCCATGCGCATAATTGTAACACCTGTTTTTGTCTCTCCATTAATGATTGCCCAATTGATCGGCGCCGCGCCACGATATTTCGGCAAGAGGGATGGGTGAATATTCAGGCATCCCAGAGGTGGAAAATCAATGATAACTTTCGGCAGAATTTTGCCGAAGGCCGCAACAACGACCATTCCCGGATTAAGTTTTTGGAAAAGGTCTATAAAGGATTGTTCGTTAATATTTTCGGGCTGAAAAATCGGCAAGCCGAGCTTTTGCGCGAAAGTTTTTACGGGAGGAGCAATTTTTTTTTGACCTCTTCCCTGGGAGCGATCAGGTTGAGTAACAACACCGATAAGGGGATAGTTCCGGGTGTGGAGTATATCCAGCGCAGCAATGGCGAAAGGTGGTGTTCCCATAAAAAGAATGCCCGGCTTGGTCATTAAAAAGAATCCTTTCTTTTTTCTATAAAAGCATATAGGTAAATAAATCTAATGTGTCAAGGGCAACGATCTTACAGCTCTTTTATTATAATTGTTGCAAAACTAAATATGTTTCTTTATTTTAAGTAAAGATTACTAAAATTATTCACAGTGTATGGATAAATATTAAAGGGTAAATTACATAAGGGTTGCTTCAACATTTTTGCGATTCTATATTCGCGAGGCAAATATGAGAAAGTGGCTTTTACTTCTATTAATATTTATTATCTTTGGTTGCGATCAACCTGCAAATGAAATGATCAGAAATGATTTTCAGCGAATATATCCGAAAGCGCAAATTGTTTTGATAAAACCAATTGAAGAAAGTTCCGATACCTATCGCGTTAATATTAGTTATCGTGCTGATACTAGCTACACCACGGAAAATAGTAGTTCCTTTCAAGAAGATGTTTTTCTTTATAAAAAAATCGACGGTAAATGGGTCAATACTTGGCGAAAATCAAGCGGAAAAAAATAACGGCTTATAATAAGCATAAGGTAGCGCTTTTTTTCTCCGATTAATAATTTGAACATAAAATGAATACTTTTTATGGCAGGTTAATGCTATTATTCAAAAAATTAAAAACAAATTATTTAGCTTGCCTTGGGACTTCCGGCTATTTTTAGCGGCTACCTTTGTTTTTGGGTTTGCGCAGAGTATTGTTGATTCCACTTTTAATAATTTCTTGAACGAGACTTTCTTTATCACCGATTTCCAGCGGGGATTTTTAGAATTGCCCCGGGAAATGCCTGGTTTTCTGGTTATCTTTATTTCGGCGCTTTTGTTTTTCCTGTGTTCCAGAAGACAGGCTTTTGTTGCCAATTTACTGTGCGCTTTCGGCATACTATTGATCGGTTTTGGATCGCCGGGTTTTTCCATCATGCTTGTCTGGCTTTTTATTTTCAGTGTCGGCCAGCATTTGTTCATGCCGTTGAATCAGAGTATTGGTATGGAACTGGCGGCTGAAGGGCAAAAGGGCAGAAGGCTTGGGCAATTCAGTGCAGTCGCCAACGTGTCGGCTATTATCGGCTCTCTGGCCATTTTTATCGGATTCAAATATTTAAATCTTAATTTCCGGGTTTCTTACGCGGTCGCTTTTTTGGCTTTTCTGACAGTGGCGATCTTATTATTTATGATGCAAAAGGATCGGCCTTATGCGGCGAAAACAAAATTTAAACTGCGTAAGGAGTACAAACTGTTTTATTGGCTGAATATCCTGTATGGAACGCGCAAACAAATATTTTTAACCTTTGCTCCCTGGGTGCTGGTAACTATTTTCCGGCAGAAAACGCAAGCCCTTGCAATTCTGCTGGCCATTGGCGGCGTTATCGGTATTTTTTTCAAACCCATGCTGGGAAAAGCAATCGATAAGTTGGGGGAAAGATTTATTTTGACCGCGGAGGCGGTAATTCTTGTTTTCGTCTGTATTGGTTATGGTTTCGCCAGAGAGATTTTTTCAGAAACTGCCGCCCTGTTTGTCGCTTTTGCCTGTTATGTCCTTGACCAGTTACTTATGTCGGTGAGTATGGCGCGGGCAACCTATCTGCAAAAGATTGCTGTTGTTCCGGAAGATGTTGCCCAAACGTTAACGATGGGCGTTACGATAGATCATGCCCTGTCCATCTCTATTGCTCTCCTGGGCGGGTTTCTTTGGGTGATATGGGGTTACCAGTATATATTTCTTCTGGGCGCGATCATCGCCGTGATTAATTTCTTTTCGGCATTGAGAGTTAAAACAAAGTAAATTATACTAGGGATAGGACTCCGGCAATTAAGCGTTTAATCTGGATACGGCGGCAGTTGAAGGGGCATCCTCTCGCTCAGCGTATGCCCCTTCAACTGCCGTTTTTCACATTGCACGTATTTGCATAAAATAATTGCAATAATGGGATTGTTGCGGTAGATTTAAACGCAAAAGAATTTCGATATAAGGATTGTAGCGAGTCGCTTTATTGCGGGTTATACAGACGGAAAGAGGCAGATAGAATTTATCTGGAAACCATATATATAGTAGTTAGGGCTCGGAATAATGGCACTCATTAACGAATCGAACGCTCACGAAAATTGGTTTGATGTATTGGCTTTGTGGAATCGGATTGCCAACTGGATTCACTACCAAACCTCTGAAACGGAGCTACGGCAGCAATTCAAGTCAATGCTGGTTTATCTATGGAGCGAGAAAGATTGGTTGCAGTGTCAGTACCCAACCAAAGCAAAAAAAATCGAGCAGGCGATTGATGCGTCTAAGTACATGGGTATCGTCGGCGACCTGGCGAACACAGTTAAACACCGAAATCTCACCAGGCATCGTCGAACTGCTGCTACCCAAACCAATTATTATGGCAAGGTCACCGTTTCTAAGGGTGTTGAGCGGCGCATGTACTACATCAGCATCGGGAGCGGAAAGCACGAAGAAATCATGACCGTGCTTCGCGGAGCGTTGGATGAGTTTAAGAAACTCAGGCACGGTTTGCTCTCCGGCTCGCTATGAACCAATCCCTAACATTTCCTTCCAGTGGACTACCTTCGGTAGCCGCTGAAGTCAGGCGTTAGGCAACGCGGCTTGAAACTTGTCTAACGATAAAGGATAAATAATGAGAGTTTATACAAACAAGGGGCAGGGCATTTCAACCAAAATTCGAAGTAATCGCGACGGCAAGAAATATATTATTTCGACTGCCAAAGATCCAAAAGGATTTTGGCAACTTGCAGTCTTTAGGTCTGTCTTTGGCTTCTCGAATCCCTACAAATCTTTGAGGGTTACGAATTCCCCAACTTTTGAGGAAGCGGAAAAAAAACACTTCGATGCCGAGGAACTAGTCGCAAACTCGCCAGTTGAAGAATGGCAAAACTGGGACTGATTTGGTTAAAGATTTCGGAAAAATATTTTCTTTACAACTATTCTTATTCCCAAACTAGGACGTTGCTAACAAAGATAGTGCCCTCAACTTATGTTTGGGGCTGTTCAAAAATGCTTAGATGCAAGGCGCGCAAAAAAGCGGGCCGCGAGGCGTATATAGACATACGTCGAGCGGTGCGGTTTGTAGCGCAACACAACAGATGAGCGTTTTGTAAAGCCTTCGGCTTTTTTCGGCAGGGAATGTGTTTAAGCATGTTTGCGCCTCCCTTGCCGGAATGCGCCCCCGGTCAACAGCTACATCACATAAAATTTTCCGGATCCACATCAACCGTAACCTTCACTGCGCTGTCAGTATGTTTGAGCAAGAGTTCCTGCGCGATTTGATGCAAGACATTTATGTCCTGTCCTTTGATCAGCATCTGGAAGCGGAAGCGTCCTCTGATTTTAGCCAGCGGTGATTCTGCCGGGCCGATTATTTCCGCGGCATTACTAAGACGTACCGATAGTTTCCTGGCCAGTTTGCCGATGAGCTTTGCCTGCTGAACAAGTGCTTCTTTTTTGTTGGAAGATAAACGCATATTAATGATCCGGCCAAACGGCGGGTATTGCAGCGATTGGCGAAAGCCGATTTCTTCGGCGTAAAATGATTTGTAGTCGTGATTTTGTGCATGTTTCAGAGCATAGTGTTCCGGATTAAAAGTTTGAATTATTACTTTGCCCGGGGCATCCCCACGACCGCCGCGTCCGGCCACTTGCGTCAGCATTTGAAAAGTTCTTTCTGATGCCCGGAAATCCGGCATATTCAGAGATGTGTCTGCCGCGATAACGCCAACCAGTGTGATAAACGGAAAGTCATGTCCCTTGGTGATCATTTGTGTGCCCAAAAGTATATCGATATCCCTTTTCCAAAGAGATTGTAGAATTTTTTCCTGACTTCCCTTACGTGTTGTCGTGTCGGAATCCATTCTTTGCAGTCGGGCGAACGGAAACAGGAGTTCGATTTCCTTTTCCAGCTTTTGTGTGCCTATACCATAACTCAACACGCGGTTGCCCTTGCAGGAAGGGCATAACGGCAATGCTTTCTGGGCGTAGTCGCAATAGTGGCATTTGGTAAGATTTTCGGCCAGATGATATTTCAGGGATACAGCGCAATTAGGGCAGCGGAAATTATAACCACAATCGGCACAGACAAGAAACGTATCAAAGCCGCGTTTGTTCAGAAAAAGTAAAACCTGTTCTTTTCTGCTTAATGTTTCCCCGATAGCAGAAATCAGAGCAGGGGAAAGAATCGGTGCCTTGCCTAGTTTTTCTTTTTGCGCCTTCATGTCGATAATCTCCACTACGGGTAAAGGCTTGTTGTTAATCCGTTGAGCTAATTCCAGATAATGGTATTTTTTTGTCTGAGCGTTGAAATATGTACGGACACCAGGTGTTGCCGAACCAAGCACAATGACAGCCTGAGCTAACTTTGCTTTCAAAACAGCCAGATCACGGGCATGGTAGCAAAGTCGTTCATCTTGTTTATAGGATGCATCATGCTCTTCATCGACGATGATCAGTTTCAGATTCGGCAAAGGAGCAAACAGAGCGGAACGTGCGCCGATTACCAGATTGATTCTGCCTCGTTTGATTTGCCGCCATTGATCGTAGCGGATAGATTCCGCAATACCGCTATGCAGTACGGCAATCTTCCGGTCGTCGAATCTCCCGGCAATACGGGAGATTAGCTGCGGGGTTAAGGCTATCTCCGGGACAAGGTAAATTGCCGATCCGCCATTTTTCAGAACATCTTCAATGGCGTTTAAATAGACTTCGGTTTTTCCGCTGCCGGTGACGCCATGAAGTAAAACCGGTGTAAAAATATTCTTTCCCAGATTTTGAGAAATTTCTTTGAGTGCTAGTTTTTGCTCACTGTTGAGAGTGATCCTTTCTTCGGCGCGGCTGATTGTCGGCTGAAGGGAAGCTTTGCGGATCACTTCGCTTGCTGTAAATTTGATGATTCCTTTAAGATGAAGATTATTGACAACGGCAATGGAGACTTTAGCCTTTTTCATTAAGTCGGTTAAAGCCATGGAACCATGTGCTTTCAGAAATTCGACAAGCAGTTCTTGTTTGGCGGTTAATTTTGTTCCGGCGATTTTGCTTTCGTCCAGCACCGCGATTTTTTCACTGCGCACGGAAAGTTGTTTATTTTGTTTTTCTTCAATCCGCAAAAGCCCCGACAGATGAAGATTTTGCACGATTGCAGAAATGTTTTTCAGGCCGCTTTCTTCGGTCAGAGCGTGCAAAGTAATACCCTCCGGAAATTGCCGCAATAGTGTAAGAACTTTTTCCTGCGCGGGAGACAAGGAAATGCCGTCAGGCAAGTCCAGAGGCGTAATCCAGAGAAAATCCTTTTTTTCGGGACCTGCAGGAATCAGCTCGGCTAAAGTTTTGCCCAGCGGATACATAAAATAAGTAGCAATCCACTGATAAAAATCAAGATCGGCCGTACTGAATAGAGCTTCGTCATCAAGTATTTCTAAAATGGATTTTACAGCGGCCAGGTTGCAGGTGGCATTTACAGCGACAATAAAGCCGGTGCGCTTTCTGCGGCCAAAGGGGATAAAGACTCGTTTGCCGATTTCAATTTCCTGCCGTAAATTTGAAGGAACTTCATAAGTGAAGAGCCTGTCGGCAGGAATGTTTAAAGCAACATTTACGAACATATAATCTTGTCCAATTCTAAAGGAATTTTTTGCCATACCGGCAAAAATTCTCGGCAAGGTAAGTTTTATTTTATTATGCGCTCCCTGACGGGAATGCGCAACCGATCAAAGCGCTATCTTTGTTGGCAGCGTCGTCAGCTTCCTCAACGTATTAAAATATACGCCTCCGGAGCCTCCTCCTTGCCGCCTCGATATCATCTTTGATATAGAACTGGTATTAGCATTTTTAGTTTTAAAATGGAATTATTTCCGATTGCTTGAGCCAAAAAAACGCCCCAAAAGCGGAGCGTTTTCAATAAAGAATTTGTGTTTGAGTTTATTCACCTTTGAGCTTCTCGATTTTTTCCTGCTTTGTTTTGCAATCGATGCAATCAGTGGTAACCGGCCTGGCCATAAGTCTTTTTTCCGAAATCGGCCCGCCGCAGGATTCGCAAACACCGAATGTTCCGTCATCTATTCTTTTGATTGCTTCCTGCATTTTCATGATGAGTTTGCGTTCTCTATCCCTGATGCGCAACTCAAAATTCCGATCGGATTCCAGAGATGCCCGATCGTTGGGATCGGGGAAATTTTCTTTGCCGTTGGTCATTTCCGAAACAGTTTTTCCTGCTTCAGTCAAAAGCTCATTAATTTTCTGAATCAGCATTGTTCGAAATGTTTCCAGTTTTTCGGGCTTTAAAGTCGTTTGCTTCTCCAATGTCTCTACTCCTCGTGATAAAACTTAGCGTTGCTTATTACCTAATGACATATTGTTTGTAAAGCAAAATAATCATGCAAATAATATCTAAGAAAAATAGACACAATTTCTTAGTCGTTAGAACAATACATTTTTTTTATCTTTTCCACAATATTTGTTGTGGATTTGCCTGTAATTTCAGGGATTATTGCCACTCTGCCCCCCCATTTTTTTATTTCTTTACTGCCGACAATCTTCTCTTCCGGCCAATCGCCTCCTTTAATAAGGACATCAGGTTCGAGGTAATTAATGAGTTCCAGTGGAGTTAACTCTTCAAATATTGTTATAAAATCAATAAATTCAAAGGCGGCAAGAATTTCCGCCCTTTCTTCTTCACCGACCAATGGCCTTGTCTCTCCTTTGATTTTTCGTACGGAAGAATCGCTATTGAGCGCCAATACCAAAACATCGGCAGTTTTCTTAGCCTCCCTCAAATAACGGACATGGCCGACATGAATAATATCAAAGCAACCGTTAGTGAAAGCAATTTTTTTGCCTTCTTTGCGCAGTTTTTCCAGCTTGTTTTTGAGTGTATTTCTTTCTAAAATTTTTTTCATTATCGCCTGTCGCCCATCATATAATTGAATTTTGGAGAACTCTGGCCAGTGTCAATACAGCTACTTTTTGCGCTCCGGCTTTGATCAATTTTTTGGCACATTCATTGAGAGTAGCTCCGGTAGTATAAACGTCGTCGATAAGAATGATATTTCTGCCGGCAATTTTTTCATTGTCTCTTACCTCAAACGCCCCCTTAATATTTCGTTCCCTTTCTTTTTTGTCTAAACCAGTTTGAGTTAAAGTAAATTTGCAGCGTTTTAGCAAGGAAAAATTTACAGGGATTTGCCATTTTTTTCCTATGGAGTCAGCCAATATAATGGATTGATTAAAACCCCGTTTTCTCAGCTTTTTAATATGTAAGGGGACTGGAATGATTAAAGAGTAGTCCCTAAATTCTAAGTCAGGGAAAGAAAAGTCGGCCATGAGGGATGCCAGCAGGGCACCGATGGATAAATCGCGGCCGTATTTAAACTGATGGATTGCGTTTAGGATAATGGTCTCATAACTGGCGACAGCACGGGCACAAGAGAAATAAGGCTTATTTTCCAAACAATTTCCGCATAAATGGCTTGCGGACGGACTGTCGAAAAACATCATACCGCAAATAGGACAAAGACTGCCGGTTAGAAATTTTATTTTTTCCCGGCATGCAGAGCAAAATACTTTTTCTGTAATCGGCTGCAAAATAGCGGCACAGCTTATACACTGGGGTGGGAAAATGATATCGGTGATATGCCTTAAAACGTCATCTATAATCAAGCCATTGCCTTGTTTAATCTTTTTATTTCCGTCGCCTTTTCATCGATACTCATACGGGGGGCATCCCACAAATTTTCTATAGCATAGAAGGCTCTAAGCGATTCTTGGAAAATAGAAATTACGATGTCATCGTAATCAAGCAAAATCCATTGGCCGTGAGCTTCACCCTCTACACCCAATGGTTTGATTTCCGATTTCTTTAAAAATTCCTGTATGGCAGCGGAAATTGCTTGAACTTGCCTTTCAGTTGCTCCACTGCAAATAAGCATGTAATCCGTAAAAGTGGAATTTTTTTTGACATTCAAGACGGTAATATCTTTAGCTTTTTTCTGCAAAGTCGCGTTGATGCACAAAAGAAGACGCTGCTGGTTTTCATTTTTTTTTGCCGGCAAATACACCTCCCGTTTTTGTAAGATTTTCCCTTTATGTCCTTCAGTCTTCAGTCTAACCACCTTAGATATTTTTATATGCCACAAATAATCTGGGTTGACAATGTTACATTTATAATGCAGTTGTTCCCGCTCGGAAGTATTGGATTATGTTCTTCAGTGTGCTAAAAGAATGACCTCTAAAGCTGCAAATATATTTTTAGCAATAATAATTTTTTGGTTATTGTGAAATAATAATGGCCATGATAAATGAGCTTTCCATATCAATTTATAAAGGAATTTCTTAATGCTCGATATTTTAAGCAAGGTTCATGTACACATGCCGTTTCATCTTTTGCCTCAATATCAGGAAACCATTCTCCAGCGGAAGTTGAATCCGGAAATTTATTTTAGTCACTATGCATTGCAGAACATAGATAGAGCAATATGTGTGGAGACAGCAAAACTTTTTTCCAGTGCCGGCTTAAAAGTCACTTTTCATGCCCCATTTATGGATTTACGCCCCGGAGCGCTGGATGATAAAATCCGGCAGACAAGCCTTGATAGAATAAAACAGGTATTCGGTCTGGCGTCTTATTTTCAACCATTAAGAATAGTTTGCCATGCTTCTTTTGATGACCGGTATTATGTAGATTGCGATGATTTATGGCTGGAGAATAGCATCAAAACATGGACAGAGTTGATCGCTCTGGCTAAAGAAGCTAAAACAATTATTGCATTGGAAAATGTCTATGAAAAAAATCCGCATATTTTGCGCCGTCTTTTCGATGCTCTGTCTTCGGATAGTATTTGTTTTTGTTTGGATACAGGGCATTTTAACGTGTTTTCTTATACACCGCTAAATATTTGGCTCCAAGAGCTGGGAAAATATTTAGGTCAGTTGCATTTACATGATAATCATGGATTGACTGATGAGCACCTGCCGGTAGGCAATGGAAAATTTCCTTTTACTGAGCTTTTTCAAACTTTAAAAGAAAATAAAATTCATCCGATAATAACATTGGAGGCTCATGCGCAAGATGACCTTTGGCAGTCGCTGGAGAACATTAAAAGCATGGCCCTGTTGGATTTTATTCGTGAAACTCCAATTCCAAAAGCGAAGCGCGTAGGAATTGGCAAGTTGAACAATCCCGCGAAGCGGAGGGTATAATGCCCCGCAGCGTGCTGCGGAATCTGTTTCGAAAGCTTACTTTGCGGTTTATGCCCGTGGTTTGATCATTATTGATTTAGACAATGTAGAACTGGTTTAGGGAATTAGCGTGCTTCGATATATCATAAAAAGATTAATTTTTATGATCCCGCTTTTACTGGGGATTACAATCATTTGTTTTTTTGTTATGCGTCTGGCTCCCGGCTCGCCAACCGATCTGCAGACCCAAATGAATCCAAAATCTTCCGTGGAAATGAAAGAGCGCCTCAAAACCTTATATGAACTGGACAAGCCTATTCATGAGCAGTATTGGTCGTGGCTGAAAAAGATTAGTCGTGGAGATTTGGGAATATCCTTTTCCTCTGATCTCCGTCCGGTTGCCGCTAAAATTATGGAGCGGCTGCCCATTACCATCATCTTGGAATTTTTATCTCTTTTAATTATTATTGCTGTTGCTATACCCATAGGAGTGCTTTCTGCCGTCTATCAGGATTCTCTTTTCGACAAAATCACCGGCGTATTCGTATTCATTGGTTTTGCCGTTCCCACATTTTGGTTGGCTTTATTGTTGATGATATTTTTTGGCATCCAACTTGGCTGGCTGCCCATTTCCGGTTTGCGTTCCTTAAACTATGAATACCTTACTCCTTGGATGCAATTCGTCGATTTGGCCAAACACTTAGCCTTGCCCGTGTTCATATCCGCCTTTGGCGGATTAGCAGGCCTTTCCCGTTACATGCGGGCGAACATGCTGGAAGTAATCCGACAGGATTATATTATGACTGCGCGGGCTAAAGGTTTGAGCGAAAGAGATGTTATCTACAAGCATGCATTGCGCAATGCGCTTTTGCCGGCCATAACTATTTTAGGACTTTCCATTCCGGGCCTTATCGGCGGAAGTGTCATCTTTGAGACAATATTTGCGATTCCGGGTATGGGACAGCTTTTTTATATGGCGGTTATGGCCAGAGATTACCCAACGGTTATGGGTATTCTGCTCATTGGCGCTATTTTAACGCTTTTAGGAAATTTAATCGCCGACGTATCTTATGCAGTGGCTGATCCGCGTATTCGCCTATCTTAATAGAGTTGAAAAATGAACTTCTGGGAAATGTTTTATAAAAATAAATTAATGCTCACCGGCAGCGGAATTGTTTTATTGTTTTTTCTCATTTCGCTTCTGGCGCCCTGGCTCGCACCTTATGACTTCGGGCAAATTGATTTGACTAATGTTCTGGCTTCTCCTTCGGCCAGCCATTTATTCGGAACGGATCAGCTTGGGCGTGACGTGCTTTCCCGGATGATTTGGGGCGCACGGATTTCATTGAAAGTTGGTTTTGCAGCTACCGGTGTGGCCATCATTATCGGAACAATACTGGGAGCTGTTTCCGGATATTATGGCGGTTGGATTGACGCGGCTATCATGCGGTTTGTGGACATCATGCTTTGCTTTCCGACATTTTTTCTGATTCTGGCGGTAATCGCCTTTTTAGAGCCTTCTATTTGGAATATTATGATAATTATCGGTTTGACCGGATGGATGGGTGTCACAAGGCTGGTACGGGCCGACTTTATTACGCTAAAGGAAAGGGACTTTGTTCAAGCCGCGAAAGTAATAGGAGCAAGCGATTTAAGGATTATTTTTCTCCATATTCTGCCTAACGCTATGGCTTCAATTTTAGTCGCGGCAACATTGGGCATTGCCGGTGCGATACTTACGGAATCAGCCTTGAGCTTTTTAGGGATTGGCGTGCAGCCGCCGACGCCCAGTTGGGGCAACATTTTAACTGCCGGAAAAGACAACATAGATATCGCCTGGTGGCTTTCCTTATATCCGGGGCTGGCCATATTAATCACGGTTGTCGGCTACAATCTTTTGGGAGAAGGCATCAGGGATGCACTAGATCCGCGGTTAAAGAAGTGATTTTGGTATTGCGAAAAACAATTAAGGATCTTCCAGCAAATCAACGTCTATTTTTACTATCAGAAGGTTTTATCTGGAAAAAGTATTTCAATAAATGAATTGGTTTATATTGTTTTTATCAGGAAATGAAAGGGCAAGATGATTTCTCTGGTAATTATCCCTCCATTTACGCAGAATTTTACTTTCTATATCAATTTCACCGTTTTCAAAAATGAATTTCATCTTAACGATAGCCCCAATTTCATGTTCTTCATCACCCTCGTATAAGATGATATGAGCACCGATGCTAGATATGTTTATAACCTGACTTTCCTTTCCCTGGCAATAAGCGCGTATATTCGGAAGTAAGTTAAGGCGGATTCTTGGCCACGTTCTTAAATCACAAGGCGCCGGATCATTTAATTTATGCAGGATAATTCGGGAGTCCGATGTAATAGCCTGAATTCTCGCTTCAAAACCCAAACGGCCGGGTATTGCAGTAATTGTTTGGTAAGTTAAAAGAACGATATGGTTTAAGTAACCGTTTTCAATATGTTGCGGAGTTTGCTCAATCGCAAAATAATCGTTGGGCAAAAGCTGAATAAGCCGAGATTTACGAATTTCTTTTCCTTCCAGGAGCAAGCATATTTCTTCTCCTGGTTCAATATTCAGCCGCATTAGCGATTAAACTTCTCCTTTTGATATTTAGTATAAAAAAGGAACCAACATCCTTGATCTCTTAATGTAGACGGCATAATCATCTCCGAACTTAAGTAGATTTTCTTTTTCTTCGGAAAGAGCTGTAGCGTAAATAAATACTGCAGTAACGGCAAACAGGCTTAAAGCCAAAAGTGAAGGATTTTTCATTAAAGAACCTGCGCCAAGAAATATTAACGAGCTATAAAGAGGATGACGGACGTATTTATATATTCCCGTAGTTACCAAAGTGGTAGTTGTTTCAATGTTGGCGGAGCTTGCGGGTTTGCCCTTGTGAATAAGGAGGTAGAAGCCGGGAAGAAATAAAAGGAGGGAAATTATTATTAATCCCCAGGAAATTATATGAAAGCCAGAAAAAGGCTTATGAACCCAGTAACTGCTGTTGACTAAAATTAAAATTAGGAGGAACTCAAAAGCAAAAAACCGATAAAACTTTCGACTGTTTGTATCGAATAAAGCTGGCCAGGAAATTATGATAAATATTACAGAAACGGCAAAAAATATTATAAGATTAGTCATAATTTCGCCTAATTAAAATCAATGAATAGAAAAATACCGCAGAGAATATTTATTTTTTAAAGTTTGTGTAATAATTTTCAAGTCCATAGCTATATTTATCTATTAAACAAAAACAAGCTTTATAGCAGCAACCGCACTATATTTTTATAGTATTTAGCGAAAAGGTTCGCGGGTGTCAAGGTATTTCCCATATTCGATGTTACAGTATTTATTTCTTGTGACTTGATAAAATTGAGAAAATGTAATAGAAGTCCACTCGTTCAATTAAGCGTAGAAGGAGAATTCTTAACATGGCCAAAAAAGTTAACCCGGAATTACTTAAACTCGATAAACGCATTCTTTCCCGCCGATTATTATCCGGTGAAATATCCGAAAAAGATTTGCAGAGTTTATTAAAAAAAATCCCCGATGTCGCGGAGAATGCTGAGGAAGTTAATCCGGATGGAAACGAAAAATAGTTTCGTATGCTGATTGATTCTCACGCTCATCTGGAAATGAAAGAGTTCGATCATGATCGTGAGAAAGTGGTCGAACGTGCCCGGCAGGCGGGCGTTGATTTTGTAATTACTGTAGGAACAAACTTGACTCTCAGCCGTAAAGCGGTTGAGTTGGCCGAGAGGCATGAAAATATTTACGCAACAGTCGGTATCCATCCCCATGATGTAGTCAACACTGATAATAAAACTTTCGATACTCTCCTTGAACTTGCCCACCGGAAAAAAGTTGTCGCCTATGGCGAAATTGGATTGGATTTTTTTCGCAATATTTCGCCTCAAGAGAAACAATTGGATTTGTTTGGCCGTCAACTGGAGCTGGCTAAGGAATTGCAATTGCCGGTGATTATTCATGATCGCGACGCCCATGAACAAACGTTAAAAATGGTTAAGGCCTCCAGTATACGTTGTGGAGTATTTCACTGTTTTTCCGGTGATTATAACATGGCCAGACAATGCATAGATTTGGGTTTCTATATTTCCGTGCCTGGCGTTGTGACCTTCGATAAGGCAAAAACTATTCAAGATGTTGTCAGGCACATTCCCTTGTCTTCACTCCTACTGGAAACGGACGCTCCTTATCTTGCGCCTATTCCGCACCGCGGAAAAAGAAACGAACCTTCTTTTATTATCCATACGGCAAAAAAAGTAGCGGAGCTTAAAGGCGTGTCTCTGGAGGAAGTGGCCCAAGCCACAACCAAAAACGCTAAGAGTCTTTTTCATATTGAAGCTTTCGGCAGCAAATAGTAACGTATTTTCCAAATAATTTAATAAGTGTCAGGATAATGAAGAACAAACTGAAAGCAGTAGTTTTATTAAGCGGTGGTGTCGATTCCACCACAACATTGGCTATCGCCAAGAATAGGGGATTTGCCATCTATGCCTTGAGCTTCAGGTATGGTCAGCGCCATGAGGTGGAATTGGAAGCAGCATCCCGCATTGCCCGGTATTTTAATACGGATGAGCATCTTATTGTCGATATTGATCTGCGTCGCATTGGCGGTTCTGCCTTAACAGGGGATATTGCTATTCCTAAGAGCCGCAACATTAAACAAATGGGAAAAGATATTCCCGTAACTTATGTTCCGGCACGCAATACCATCTTTCTTTCTTACGCTCTGGCCTGGGCGGAAACAATAAAAGCGTTTGATATATTTATCGGTGTTAATGCTCTGGATTATAGCGGTTATCCCGATTGCCGTCCCGAATACATCGAAGCTTACGAGAAGATGGCCAATCTCGCCACAAAGGCCGGAGTGGAGGGTAAACAGAGAATAAAAATTGATACGCCGCTTATCAGAATGACCAAGGCGCAAATTATCCGTAAAGGAATAGAGTTGGGTGTTGATTATAGCCAGACACACAGCTGTTATGATCCATCGGCAGAAGGCGTTGCCTGTGGAGAATGCGACTCCTGCCTTTTACGTTTAAATGGTTTCCAAGAAGCGGGCATTAAAGACTCTATTAGATATAAAATCTAAAAGGTCAATTTTGAGCTATTTTATCAAGGAAATATTTTACTCGATCCAAGGGGAAGGTTTTCATTCTGGCCGTCCCGCGGTCTTTTGCCGGTTTGCCGGTTGCAATTTATGGTCTGGAAAGGAAGCTGATCGGAAAAATGCCCTGTGTAAATTTTGTGATACGGATTTTATGGGCGTTGATGGACCCGAAGGCGGGCATTTTCCGAGTGCGTCACAGTTGGCAAAAAAGGTCAGGCAATTATGGCCGGGAAATAATGCAAAATCAGCAGGGCCTTTTGTTGTATGTACGGGCGGTGAGCCGCTTCTGCAACTGGATGGGGAGTTAATTGACGCGTTACATAAAGAAGGTTTGGAAATTGCCGTGGAGACCAACGGTACTATCATGCCACCAGCGGGTGTTGATTGGATTTGTGTCAGTCCCAAAGCCGGTGCTGAATTGTTGTTACGTTCAGGCTAGGAGTTAAAATTGGTCTTCCCACAGTTGGGTGCGGAGCCGGAAAAATATGACCAGCTTGATTTTCAGCACTTTTTTTTACAGCCAATGGATAGCACCGATCGTGAAGCGAACAAGCAAAGAACCTTGGATTATGTCCTTGCCCATCCGCAATGGCGCATTAGTCTTCAGTTGCATAAAATATTGGGAGTAAGATAAGGCTTGCCAATCCTCCTTAGGAAAATGTAGTTAGTCAAACCGACATGTTGCCAGTCCTCAAGATATTTATAAAAAAAAATGTCATTGTTAAATCTTAATTTTGACCGAATAGTTAATATTAGGAATATCTTGGTAACTCGTTAATGTTCAATGTGTTATCATATTTTCTGATAACATTAAGAATATCTCCTTTATTTTAAATCTTAATTATTACACGGATTATAAGCCTTTATTTAATATATAAACATTACTTCCTGAAGTCTTCAATTTCCAAATTCATAATTTTATGCTACGTTACAAACAATAATCATTAAAAAATCTTTGTTCTTTAAAAGTTTCATGCGGTAATTTAGCGGCGTTTGTAATATTATCACTGATCCATATAAACACTGTTAGCCATTATCAATACTAATGGGGAGTGGTTAAAATGCCAGAATCTGATAATTTTTATATTTACATAGGTAGTTACCTAAACGGACTTGGTCGTGCAACAGTAATTATTACCGTTGATACCAAAGCTAGACCATTAGCTTATAGTGAATATTTTGCATTTCTTGAAAATGATGATCTAATTTATGACGAATTGAGAATAGACCTTAATACATCTAATGTACCGAGGGACATTGCAAATTTTGACCTTTCAACAATGGTTGATGACTCGGTATCCCAAGCTGAACAGCGTTTGTCTCGGAAATTAAGAGAAAAATACAAAAGCTATCTGCCCAATAATTCACTTTCAAAGTTGATTGATTTATCATCCAATGATGAGAATGCTATATTTAGACTTATAATGAGAAATAAATTTGCTGAAAAAATTGATCGAGTAATAAAAATTACCAAATCTGAAAAACTTCGTAGTTTCTTAACGAAGTATAAGACATTACCGAAATTTGTCTATCATGATAGTTTGACATGATCGTTTATAAATATGCAAAATTATTAAGTTGTTCCCACAATTTTTAGAGAATTTTTAATTCATTTCGCTTGACATAGATATTTGTTTGGTATTTCATTAAACACTTATAAAAATAATTATTATGTGCTGATAGTTCTACCCGTAGAAAAAAAGGAGAACTTTAGATGAAACAGATATCTGTTTATGCAATTTCCACACTTGTAGTAGGACTGATAGTTGCCTATTTTGCTTTTAATTTAAATAGAGAGTATGTAGATTTGCGTTATACCCTCTCCGAAAAAATACCTACAAAGTTCAATGAAGCTTCCACCGTGGAAACTATCCAACAATTAGTTGTAAAAAATAACGGCAATATATCTGCAACACAAATACAAATCAAAATAGATGGATTTGTTAAGGACTATAAAGTACGTAAGAACTTGGTCAGTGATGTGGTTAAAGAACAGAACCTAAACGGCCATTTTGAAGCTATCTATCCTTCTCTACCTCCGGGTGCCGATTTTTTATATATTTTCAAAACATCCGGTGAGGGCATCAAATCAAATAATATAGAAATCAAACACAATAAAGGTAACGCTAAAGAAGCATTAGCAAGTGATGGCCAATCAATTTATGGCATAATACGTTATTTTATTTTTTACGCACTAATTATTTTCTATCTTATTATGATTCTATTTCAATTTCGCTCAATAGCAATTGATGGGCTAGAGTCACGTGGTGCCTATACGAATTACTATGATTATCTGAACAAAAAGAAACCAATATACGTATCGCGAGAGAAATGGGTTTCAATTAGAAGAAAATATATTGAAGGGAAAATTAAACCTACATCTTTAGATATAATTAATATTGAAGAGGAAGAAAACTACAAAATATTGAATCAAGACAAACCCAATTTTTTGACTGAAGACGAATGGGAATTATTGAAAGATAAAGCATCAAAGAGCTTAGAAGATCAGTTGTCGTATTCAATTAAGACAAGTAGTTCCTTCTCTAATTTACAAAAATATTTTCTTTTGAAAAAACCAAAACATTTTCCAGAAAACAAATGGCAAGAAATTGTTAAAAAGATAAATGAAAATTTTATAACAGTCCAAAAACTAAGGAAAAAATTTCACCTTTCAAAGGATGATATATTAAAAGAATTGGAATTTGGAATCCCTTCAGGGATGTTACCAGTATTCTTGGATGAATATAAGAAATTCCTAACAGAGTGTTACTATGAACTGGTTTACACAGAAATTCTCAAATACTATAACTATAACCCATTAAAATATTTAAAAGAGACTAATTTGTCCATTTTAAATAAAAAAGATCAAGAATCTCTAGAAGATATCGCATACAAAATTCAGCTCTTAGGGATTGATGATATATCGTCTTTATACGAAGCCCAAGAATTTCTAAAAAAGGATAAGCCAGAATGGATCAAATATAAAGACCTAGAGAAATTAAATAAAAAAGCGGAGACATATATTGCTTTAGATAAATCAATTAGAAAAAATAAATCACTAGCAAACGCTCTCAATAGTATTGTCAACTTAACCCCGTTGAAAGAAAAACCAGACACTTTGGACAACAGTGAGTGGGATAAAGTTGTTGAACTTGAAAGAGCAATTGCAACAACCTCGGCAGAGATTGAAGAAGACAAAGCGAACCTTGAATCTGAGAAACAAAAAACAGATGAAATAAAAGATAAGATACTAAAACAGCTTTCGATAATTGATGATCTTCTTATTAACCCAAAATCAATTAATAAAATCGAAAGCTACGAGAATCCTTTTTCGGAAGGAAATTTTGCAAACCTAGAGAAACTTAGCAAGTTGGCAATTGAACTAATGAAAATCAAATAACAATTGCATAGTGGTTTACTCTCTTTCCATCCGTAATCTTCATTTCTAAAAATCGACCACCGCTGAACAGTAGTAGATGAGAACAACGCGTGAGTTGATTGTTTCTGTTTGTTTAGATCAGAATATTCATAGATAATCTTACAGAGCCGTTATTCGTATTGCTCCAGAAATTTATATAATGCAATTTTCATCAGGTCAAAGGAATAATTTTGTTATATTTATGACATGCAAAACTGTTTTTCCTATACTTCTTTTCAAAAAAAGCAAGTTCTTATCAAACGTTCTGCCGGAATACCTTGCTCATCGTCCATCTTTGTCTACTGTTATTTACGGAGATATAGCTTTCTTTAATATTTAACGACCACGGCAATGTCCTATTTACAGCTTGCCATTTTCCCCTCAGTGCTGATAGAGTAATACTAACTTCACAGAGAACAAAATCTCACAAGATGGTGCAGGATATGGAGAGCGACGACGATATAAAACTGCTCCTCATGGAGGAACAAACTCTCCTCTCACGCGAGAGGACAATGCATTCATATATGCAGACAGGCCTGGCCTTCACGTCCGTCGGTCTTGTTATCATGAAGTTTCTGAGCGGTCTGCTCTATTTTTGCACAGGGGTGGTCTTTATTATCTTGGGCGTCCTTCTCATCGCCGAATCAGCGAGGCGGTATGTGCACTTCAGGAAGGCAATCCGGAAACTCCGAGAGAAGGAAACAAAGTTAGGGTATGAGATTGGGATGGTACAATAGGGAAAAAAATCGGTGACGCTTGTTAATGCTCAATAATTAGGTAACTCTTTTGAAAATAATTAGCGAGCTGGTACAACAGCCCCCTGTTATTACTATAGAATAGATAGATGCTTCATATTTATATTATCCTGTAAACAATAATAGGAAAGAGTTTGGATGTACTTTAAAACCCTTAGTACCATTTTAGCTTGTAATCTTCTTTTTATTTTGATTGCTATTCCGCTCATTTTGCGCAGGGTACCGCCCAATCCCGTTTATGGATTTCGCACCCGCACAACTTTAGCCGATGAAAACATTTGGTACGAATCTAACGCCTACTTTGGCAGAAACTTTGTTATTTCCAGCATTATTTCAGGGATTGCCGTTTACCTTCTGTACATTTATCAATATCTCCTTCCAGAGTATTTCATGAAGGCAGGACTTTTCTGTCTCATCGCTCCGCCGCTCATTGTTATAATACTCACGTTGCGTTATTCGCGAGTGCTCAACAATCGTAGTTAGAAATTTATCTCTGGACTGATCAATTAAACAGTTTGCATTTTGGGAGTTATTGTAATAAATTTATGTCAATGGGGTGCCATTGATGGCTGAGATTATACCCTTTGAACCTGACCCGGGTAATGCCGGCGTAGGGAGTGGCGGCAATAAAAATTTTTAGTAAAAGCCATATCCCCTAAGGGTATGGCTTTTATTGTTTTGGGAACTATGAGAATTGTATGACGAAAAAAATAATCATTGTCAGCGGCGGTAGTGAGACTCCAATTACGCAAGCGTAGCGTAGCGGAATTGGTTAGACGAACTATCCCGCGGTTGGTCACTAAACATTGTATTTGCGGGAACGAGTATAGATAAAAATTATGACTGAGAATGTAATTATAATCAGTGGCGGTAGTGAGACTCCAATTACGCAAGCGTAGCGTAGCGGAATTGGTTAGACGAACTATCCCGCGGTTGGTCACTAAACATTGTATTTGCAGGAATGAGTATAGATAAAGATTATGACTGAGAATGTAATCATAATAAGCGGTGGCCGCTTCGGCGATCCAATATTTTTTAAGAAAAAGATAGCGGAAATAGGAGCCGCTCTGATCATTACCTGCGATGGCGGGGTGCGTCATTTGCAACAATTAGGAATTAAGCCAGATGTGATTATCGGCGATATGGATTCTATTGAGCCTGCTCAACTGATAAGTTACTCCACACAGGGTGTCAAGATTATCAAATATCCGGCCAATAAAGACTTCACCGATACCGAACTGGCTCTTGATTACGCTTTGAATTTGAAGCCAACGGCCATTTATATCTGGGGAGCGCTGGGCGGAAGAATCGATCATACTCTGGCTAATATATTTTTACTTCGTAAAGGACAAAAAGCAGGAATTAAAACTTATCTGATCGATGAATACTGTGAGGCTTTTATCGTTGATAAGAAAGCCTCTTTTGTTGACGCCAAGGGCGTTACTGTTTCTCTTTTTGCCTTTAGTCCCCAAGTCGAAGGTTTATCTCTCAGTGGTTTTGTTTATCCTCTTAAAGGTGCAGTATTGACTATGGGTGAGTCGCTGGGAGTCAGTAACATTATTAATAAAGCTCACGCCAAAATCAGTGTGAGAGCTGGAAATCTTCTAGTGATTCGTTATTGGCAAAAAGGTATTTTCCCGGAGGCGCTTTAATTTATGAAGCCGGTTAAAGTATTATGTATTGGCGGTTCCGATTCCAGCGGTGGTGCAGGGATTCAGGCGGATTTGAAAGCTATCAACGCCTGCGGCTGTTATGGGATGAGCATTATCACGGCGATTACGGCGCAGAATACGCGGGGGGTTCAGGATATTTATCCGGTTTCACCGAAGTTTGTCGCCCAGCAGTTGGAATCGGTGTTGAGCGATATTGACGCGGATGCGGTAAAAACCGGAATGCTTCTGACAGCCGGAGTTGTTCAGGTAGTTGTAAAGAAGATTAAGGAGTATAATATAGGCAGAGTTGTAGTTGATCCGGTGATGATTGCCAAAGGCGGGTGTTCTTTAATGCAGGATAAAGCGCGGGAGGCGCTTGTAAAAAAGCTTTTGCCTTTAGCTTTTGTTGTAACGCCGAACATACCCGAAGCGGAGGGATTAACACGATCAAAGATTAAATCAGTTGATGAGATGAAAAAAGCGGCGGCTTTAATTTATAGTCTCGGCGCGAAGAATGTTGTGATTAAGGGAGGACATCTTCCCGGTGCTAAACAATCAGGCGCCATTGATATTCTTTATGACGGGAAGAAATATTACGAGTTTTTCGCTCCCTGGATTGATTCGTACGATACTCATGGTACTGGCTGTACTTACGCTTCAGCCCTGGCCGCAGAAATTGCCCGCGGTGTAAAAGTTGTTGCCGCGGCGGAAAAAGCGAAAAAGCTGGTCACTGACGCGATAAAAAATTCGCTTAAAATAGGGGCAGGACACGGGCCGGTTAATATTTGGGGAAAATGTTTAAATAAATAATTGTCATTCCGGACTTGATCCGGAATCCAGGAGCAGCAAATGACACAATTAGAAAAAGCCCGCAAAGGCTTAATTACGAAAGAAATGAAAATCTGCGCCGCTGAAGAAGGCGTAGACGCAGAATATATCCGTCAGGAGATAGTCGAAGGCACTATTGTCATCTGCCGCAATGTAGAACATAAGACAATCAAGCCTCTGGCGATAGGAAAGGGTTTGCGCACTAAAGTCAATGCCAATATCGGCACATCGAAAGATCACGCTGATTTGAATTTAGAATTAGAGAAGTTAAAAATAGCAGCCGCAGCCGGAGCCGATGCCGTGATGGATCTCTCTACGGGAGGAAACCTGGCCGAAATTAGAAAAGCAGTTATGAAAAAGTCTTCGGTAGCCATAGGCACGGTGCCGATTTATCAGGCCGCGGTAAAGATGTTGGCGGAAAAGAAAGCGATTTCCGAGATGACCGCGGAGGATATGTTTGCCGTAATCGAAGAAAACGGTAAAGACGGTGTCGATTTTATTACGGTTCACTGCGGAGTGACGAAAGACAGTGTCGCGATTGTGGAAGGGCAGGGGAGAGTTCTGGGAATAGTCAGCCGCGGCGGCTCCATGACAGCGAATTGGATGTATTGCAACAATCACGAAAATCCTCTTTACGAGGAATACGATAGGCTTCTGGAAATTGCGCATCGTTACGACATGGTATTGAGCCTGGGCGATGGGCTTCGTCCGGGCGCGATTGCCGATGCCACTGATCAAGGACAATTGCAGGAGCTGATTATTCTGGGAAAACTGGCCGAGCGAGCTCGTGCCGCAGGTGTGCAGGTGATGATTGAAGGACCCGGCCATGTTCCCATAACTGATATTGAGGCCAATATTAAACTGCAAAAAAAACTTTGTCAGGGCGCTCCGTTTTATGTTTTAGGGCCTCTGCCGACTGATATTGCTCCTGGTTACGATCACATTACCTCCGCCATCGGCGGGGCTATTGCCGGAGCTGCCGGGGCAGATTTTTTGTGCTATGTCACTCCAGCCGAACACTTGCGTCTGCCTACTCTGGCCGATGTCCGCGAAGGCGTTATTGCTGCGCGTATCGCCGCACATATTGCCGATATTGCCAAAGGTGTTCAGGGGGCGCGTGAAAGAGACCGTAAAATGTCAGTGTGCCGGAAAAACTTTGATTGGCAAGGGCAAGTTGATTTATCTATTGATCCGGAAAGAACTCTCGCGCTCTTAGAAAAGAGCAAAAGCGCGCAAGATGAAGGTTGCACCATGTGCGGCGAATTCTGCGCAATTAGGTTAGGTAAAAAATAATTGGTAATATTTGAGTCTCATTAACCACGGGTATCTATGATACCCTCCGCCTATGGCGGGATTAATTCCACTTACGCTTCAAACGGAACTCCGTTTGTTTTCAGCGAGTGTCATTAAAAGGAGGCATACAAATGATTCGTGTAATTGCCGTAGCGACATTAAAAGAAGGTAAGCGAAAAAATTATTTGGAAGAAGTATATAAAATTATGCCCCTGGTGCACATAGAAGACGGCTGTATCGAATACGGACCGCATATAGATATGGATTCCGGTATTCCCATTCAGAAAAAGCTTGGTCCTGATACAGTCGCCATTATTGAAAGATGGGAAAGTCTCGAAGCATTAAAAAAACATGGGATGACACCGCACATGAATAATTTCCGCCGTGCGGTAAAAACTTTTATGCAGTCCATGCAATTACTGGTGCTGACGCCGGCCTAATCATTTTTTTAAGGAGGTGTCCTTGTCCGTTGCGCGGGAAAATAAGATAATTGATAAACGCAAAAATGCTGATGAAATATTTGGCAAATTGAAAAAAGCTGGTTTTGAAGCATATTTTGTCGGCGGTTGTGTGCGCGATTCGCTCTTGGGAAAGATTCCCGACGACTACGATATTGTAACTTCCGCGCTTCCCGATCAAATAATCTCTCTGTTTCCTCATACCGCAGCAATAGGGGCAAAGTTCGGCGTTGTGGCCGTTATTGTTGAAGGACATCCTTATGAAGTGGCAACATTTCGCAGTGATGATATTTACGAAGACGGAAGAAGGCCTTCCCAGATTCATTTTTCCACAGCGCGTGAAGACGTTTACCGTCGCGATTTTACCGTCAACGGACTATTGATGGACCCGGTGACGGGCGAGATAATCGATTATGTAGATGGCCGCAAGGATATTAAGAAAAAAATAATTCGAACCGTCGGCAATCCCGAAGAACGTTTTAATGAAGATTATTTGCGGATGCTGAGAACCATTCGTTTTGCCGCAAATTTGGATTTTACAATCGAGCCGGACACGAAAAGTTCAATAGAAAGAAATGCCGCGAAAATAAAACAAATCAGCGCGGAAAGATTGCAGGAGGAACTGGGTAAAATTCTCACGCGCGGAGGCGCGCGCCGCGGTTTTGAATTAATGGCGCAAACAGGGATTTTAAAGGAAATTTTACCGGAAATAGATAGATTGCAAAAAGTGGAACAGCCGCCGCGTTTTCATCCCGAAGGCGATGTCTGGCAACATACATTAATGATGCTGGAGTTACTGCCCAAAGAAGATTCCAATGTAAATATATTACTGGCGTGGGCTTCGCTTTTGCATGACACGGGTAAAGCAATTACGCGCACTGAAGATGAAAATGGCGTGCACTTCTACGGGCATGTTCAAAGTGGAGAAGAAATTGCTGATAATATAATGCGACGATTGAGATTTTCGCGCGCTCATCGGGAAACAGTACTTAATCTAATCCATTATCATATGGTTTTTATGAATGTACAGAAAATGCGCCCGGGACGGCTAAAAAGATTCTTGCGCATGCCTGATTTTGATTTGCATCTGGAGTTGCACCGGCTTGATTGTCTGGCCAGCCACGGGATGCTCGACAATTATGAATTTTGCCGCGATCAGCTGCAGCTGTTAGCGGCGGAAGATTTAAACCCGCCGCGCTTGCTTAATGGTAATGATTTGATTGCTCTTGGCTTTGTTCCGGGTAAAATCATCGGGCAAATTTTACAGGCGTTGGAAAACGAACAATTGGAAGGCAGAATTTCTACTAAAGAAGACGCAAAAAAATACATTCAAAAATACTGGAAAAAACCACGGGTATGAGCCCCAAAGCAAGCTTTGGAAATCGATTACGCAGCAAGCTGCGGTGTATTATATCATACCCTCCGCCTTTCGGCGGGATAATTCGACCTGCAAGCTTCAGTGCACTCTGTTTCTGAAGCTTGGGTCTCATTACAACTTGCCAATTCCGACGTGTGACCTTTAGGTTATACGCTTAGCTTTCGGAATTGGAGTTTCACAAATAAATATGCAGCAAATCTATTTTCTGGTAAACTATCATTCAGAAGATCAATCTTTAAAAAATATTCAAAGAATGATGAATCGATGAAAAATAACCGGGAAAAATTATTTATTCTTTTTATAATATCTTTGTTAATTTTATCCTGTGCCAGCCGAACCACACATGTAAGACCGGTCGAACCGGTGTCACAAAAAAAATCATTGGAGCTTATGGGCTATACCATTCAAGCCGGTGCGTTTGCCCAAGTGGAAAACGCAGTTCGTTTGACGGAAACGCTTAAAGCACGGGGATTGGATTCCACATATTTCAAGGACGCCGATGGATTATTTAAGGTTCGTTTTGGTAATTATCCCACCAAAGAAATGGCCAGACAAAAAGCGCAGAATCTTAAAGAAGCAGGAATCATTCAAGAATTTTACATTGTACGGCCGGAAGACTACGCTGTTGCCGGACAAAAGCGTTACGGTGGCAATTACCTGCGAGAAGCTTTGGTTAAAACTGCCCAGGATTTTATCGGAGTCCGTTATCTTTGGGGCGGCACTTCTTCCGAAACAGGATTTGATTGCAGTGGATTAACCATGACTGTGTATCAATTAAATGGATTGAATTTACCCCGCAAATCAACAAGACAATTTGAAGTCGGCAGTCCGGTGGTTAACATCCGCCAGTTACAAAAGGGCGATCTGGTGTTTTTTGCGTCGAAAGGAAAGAACAAGGTTTCGCACGTCGGGGTTTATATTGGAGATGGAGAATTCATTCACGCTTCCTCACGAGGTAAAAAGATTCGTATTGATTCCCTTTCTGCTAAATCCTTTTCCCAAAGATATATGGGTGCAAGAACATATCTATAATTCAGAGTAGCTGTAATTTTATTTTATAGCGCTGTCGGATTCAAGGTACGTGATTATTAAAATGATCTAAGTACTGAATAAATTATTTTCTGGATTATTTCTTGAATACCTCAAAATAGAGATTTAATATTTTTCCGGATAAAAAATAAAATCACTTTGTGATTTGTTGCTACATGCGCTTTTATGATTGTTTAAAAATAATTTATACGGCATAAAAAAAATAAAATAAATTGTAAAATATGCGTAGTTTTTGTTGACCAGATGAAGAAAATAAAGTAACATTAACTCAGAAAAAAAGAATTTGCAGTTTTTTAATCCTAAAGAATACAGTTTTACAAAGGAGGCATTACTTGATGAAAGCAAAAGCAAAGAAGAAACCAGTAAAGAAAGTCATGAAGAAAAAAGCTACAAAGAAACCGAAAGCAAAAAAAGTTGCCAAGAAGAAACCGGCAAAGAAAGCAAAAAAGAGATAACGATTAAGAAAAAAATAATTAAACGATAATTAGTCATTTAATTATAAAATCGTTCTATTTCGCCTTAAGCAGAGTAGTGTTTTAAAATGACACTGCTCTGCTTCAAGTAATATTTAAGTTCCCTGTCTTTTTTAAATAAATTATTTTTCTAAAATGCACTATAGCGGTAATTTATGACCAAAGACTTAATCCTGGCAATCGATAATGGCACACAATCCGTAAGAGCGTTGATTTTCGATTTACGGGGTAATATAGTTCATAAAGCGCGAATTCCTCTGGAACCATATATTTCGCGCGAGCCCGGCTGGGCAGAACAAGACGCAGATTATTACTGGAAGTCTTTATGTCAGGCTTGCCAAAAGCTCTGGAAGGAAACATCAGTATCAAAAGATGCTATTGCCGGAGTCACGATTACCACCCAACGCGCCACGATGATTAATGTCGATAAAAAAGGTAATCCTTTACGTCCGGCTATAGTCTGGCTGGATCAGCGACGAACAAACGGTTTAAAGCCGGTCGGCGGTTTTTGGGGACTGGCTTTTAAAGTATCACGTATGTCAGAGACTGTGGCTTACTTGCAGGCTGAAGCTGAATGTAATTGGATCAGACTGCATCAACCGGAAATATGGAGTAAAACATACAAATATCTTTTTCTATCCGGCTATTTGACATATTGTTTGACGGGAAGGTTTGTTGATTCCGTGGGCTGTCAGGTAGGATACGTTCCTTTTGATTATAAGAAAAAAAAGTGGGCATCTTCCTGGAATTGGAAATGGCAGGTTACTCAAATCGAACCGGAAATGCTGCCCGAGCTTATTGCCCCGGCCGATACAATGGGTCAGATTACCAAAAAAGCAGCGGAAGAGACGGGCATACCGGAGGGTCTGCCGCTGATCGCTGCTGCCGCGGATAAAGCTTGTGAAGTGATAGGTGCGGGATGTCTAGAGCCGCATATCGGATGTTTGAGTTATGGTACGACTGCCACAATCAACACCACGCATTACAAATATATCGAAGCAATTCCCCTGATTCCGCCATATCCTTCGGCGGTACCCGACGCTTATAGTTTGGAAATTCAGATTTATCGTGGTTATTGGATGGTCAGCTGGTTCAAGGAGCAATTCGCTCAACTGGAACAAAAAATAGCTCAGGAACGCGGCGTAGAGACCGAGACAATAATTGAAGAATTATTGCATCAAGTTCAGCCGGGATCAATGGGTCTTATATTGCAACCATATTGGTCCCCAGGAATAAAAGTTCCCGGACCGGAAGCAAAAGGTGCTATAATAGGTTTTGGTGATGTACACAATCGCGCCCATCTATACCGGGCGATATTGGAAGGTTTGGCTTATGCTTTGCGCGAAGGAAAAGAGCGCGAGGAGAAACGCAGCGGCATAGAAATAACCGAATTGCGGGTCTCCGGTGGCGGTTCGCAAAGCAACGCAGCAATGCAGCTGACCGCCGATATTTTCGGATTGACTACCGCGCGGCCGCATATCTATGAAACATCCGGATTAGGCGCAGCAATCGATGCAGCAGTAGGATTAAAACTTCATCGTGATTTTAAGACAGCGGTGCAAGAGATGACGCGCATCGGCCAATTATTTGAGCCCAATTTGAACACGCATAATATATACGATAAACTTTACAAGAGGGTTTACAAACAAATGTATAATCGATTGAAACCTCTATACGAAGAAATTCGCTCCATTACCGGTTATCCCAACCGGGTGGGGTAAAAGTTTATAAATAATTATTATAATTGTAATATATAATCGAATAATATTTTTTTTGACGGAATGTTGTGTTGTCGAATTACCAAGATTAAATTCAATATAAAAAATCATCAATGAAAAGAAAGAATATTATTTAAAAATGAAGACCAAAATCAAAAGTAAGATCGGATTTAGGAATTTGTTGGTAACGGGAGGTTGCGGATTTATCGGCAGTAATTTTATTCGCTATTTAATGGCACGGAGAGATTATTCCGGCAGAATAATCAATGTGGACAAACTAACATATGCCGGCAATCCCAAAAATCTGGCGGACATTGCCTCTGACTTTGCTTCAAAATATATATTCCAAAGGGTGGATATTTGTGATGCCGCAAAACTCGAAGATGTATTTCTGAAATATGATATTGATGCAATTTGCCATTTTGCGGCTGAATCACATGTTGACCGCTCTATAAAAACACCTGGTAATTTTATTCAGACAAATATTATTGGAACTTTTAATCTTTTGGAAATAGCTAAATCTCGCGGCGATAAATTTAAAATCTTTCATCATGTCAGTACCGATGAAGTTTACGGGAGCCTCGGTGACAAAGGTTTATTTCACGAAGATACTCCCTATCGACCCAATAGCCCGTATTCGGCATCAAAGGCCGCTTCCGACCATCTGGTCCACTCCTATTATAAAACGTTCGGACTGCCCATGACAATTTCCAATTGCTCTAATAATTACGGCCCCTATCAGTTTCCGGAAAAGCTCATTCCATTGGTTATTCTCAATGCCTTGGAAGGAAAGACATTGCCTGTTTATGGCGACGGGAAAAATGTTCGTGATTGGCTGTATGTTGAAGATCATTGCAAAGCTATCTGGCAAATTATGAATTCCGGTAGAATCGGGCAAACTTACAATGTCGGCGGTAATTCCGAGATGGAAAATATTTTAATTGTACAAATGATTTGCGATATTCTGGATGAAATCAAACCGCCAGTCGATGGGAAACCGCGGCGCGATCTGATCACGTTCGTTAAAGACCGCCCCGGACACGATAAGCGTTATGCGATTGATTTTTCCAAGCTCAACAGAGAATTGGGTTGGTCTCCAAAGGAATCGTTTGGTTCCGGTTTGCGAAAAACTATTAGCTGGTATTTAAATCAAAAAATGTGGGTGGCCAATATTAAAACCGGCACATATCAGAAGTGGATTGAAGAACAATATGGTTCTTGATGCAGAGCAGATAATTTACGGCTAAGATATAATATTGTATTATTTCCTAAGGAGCGAATCATGCCAAAGTTGTCCAATCTAAAGAATTCGTCACGATATTTTATGGAAAGCGAAGAAGAGACTATTCGCCTCGAAATAAAAACTGATCCGGAGGCTTTACGCAAGCAGGCTCTCTGGTGCGGAATCAAACCCGGTATGCGCGTTCTGGATGTGGGTTGTGGTACGGGGAAAACAACGTCTCTTCTTTATGAAATGATTCAACCCGATGGCTGTGTTGTTGGCATTGATTTTTCCGAAACACGCATATTTTTTGCTAAAGAAAATTACGGCAAAAAAAAAGGCATTGAATTTCATCTAGGTGACTTTCGCGAATCAATGAAAGATTTGGGGCAATTTGATTTTATTTGGGTAAGGTTTTTGCTGGAATACTACCGGAAAGAAGCTATTGATATTGTCAAAAATTTAAAAATGAGTGTAGCGCCAGGAGGTTTACTCTGTCTGCTCGATTTGGATTATAATTGTTTAAATCACTACGAGTTGCCCGTTCCACTGGCGAGAATACTGCCGAAAATTATGAATTATGCGGATAAAAAATACAATTTTGATACATTTGTGGGACGAAAACTCTACTCTTTCCTTTATGATAGTGGCTTTGAAAAAATAGATGTGGAGTTAATGGCGCATAATTTAATCTTTGGCGAAATTAAAGATAAAGATAAATTTAATTTGAGTAAAAAAATAGAAATAGCAGCGAAAAAGGCTGAAAAATTAATAAATTCATATCCCGGCGGTTATCAACAATTTTCTAGTGATTTGAATAAATTTTTATTTGATCCAAGACGTTTTACCTACACACCTCTGCTGCTTTGCAAGGGTGTTAAGCCATTTTCTTGCTAGTATGAGGTATCGAGAATTTTCCTAACACTGAGCAGTAAATCTTCCGGGCGGTATGGTTTGTTAATAAATCCCGCCGCTCCGGCTTTGGTTAAATCTTCGATTTGTTGGGAAGTGGAATAGCCGCTGGTCATTAAAACTTTAGCCCTTTCATTAATGGCCAACAAATCAACAAGGCATTTTTTACCGCCTTTGCCGGGCATATTTAAATCGAGAAGCACTAACTTGATTTTATCTTTTTGAGCGGTATAAACATCTAACGCCTGCTCGGCGCTTTCAGCAATCATTACTTTATAACCGTAAGAGCTCAATGTTTCTTTGACTGTTTCTAAAATGTTTTTTTCATCATCAACGACAAGTAATTTTTCCTTGCCGCGGGGAATTTTCACGGTTTTTTCCTGAACTTTTTGTTGCAGTTTTCCGGATGTTGTGGCTGGGAATAAAATTTTAAAAGTCGTTCCCTTGTCCGGAGTGCTTTCACAGTAAATAAAGCCGTCGTGATTTTTCACAATTCCATGAACAACGGCAAGGCCCAATCCGGTTCCTTTTCCTGCTTCCTTTGTGGTGAAAAATGGTTCAAAGATGTGCTGTATCAGTTCTTTTTCCATACCGCTACCCGTATCGGAAACCGACAATTCTATATAACTGCCAGAAGGAATATTCAAGCCAGCTATGGAAGCATTTTCTTGAAAAATGATATTATTTGTACTTATTATTATTTTTCCGCTATCACCCATGGCATCGCGGGCATTAATGACCAGATTCATGATAATTTGACCTATCTGAGTAGAATCGGCGATGAGGGGGAAAATATCGTCATGCAGGTTTGTTTGTATATTGATCATCTTAGGAATTGATTTTGTAAGCAAATTATGCATGCTTTTAATTTCTTCATTGATATTGATAATCTTCGATAGCGGTTCAACTTTTTTGCCAAAAAGCATTAATTGGCTGACAAGCTCTCGAGAGCGTTGAATTAGTTCTCCTATACTTTTAAGATAAGATATCTCTGTTTCATTTCCGGTTCTTCCCGAAATCATTATCTGGTTGTAACCCATAATTGCCTGAATAATATTATTAAAATCGTGGGCTATGCCGCCGGTTAGGGTGCCGACGGCTTCCATTTTAGAGGCCTGTAGAAGTTGAGCTTCCATAATGCGCAATCTGGTGATGTCTTTGAGAGTTCCAACAACACCGATTACACTTCCTTCCGCATCTATGTCCGGTGCTCCGGTAAAAGTTACATAACGTGGCAAGCCTTTATCATTTAAAATGATAAAATTTTTATCTCTAATCGTTAATTTATTGTCGAGAATGTTTTGAAAAATTTCAATAAATGCCGCCCGATCTTCCTCACGTATAAAATCATTAAGATGTTTATTCTGGATTTCGTTTATATCATGGCCTAAAACCTCTTTCCATGCGGTATTGACATAAGAAAACTTTCCTTCATGATCCAGCCGATAAATGATATCAGGTGAATTATCGCTTAAATTGCGGAAACGTTCTTCGCTTTCTTTAATTTTTTTATGAGCAAGAGCGTTATTTAAACTGATACCGATTTGTTGAGCGATACCCATCAGACAACTCAAATCGCTTTGAGTTGTCTGGCTTTTTGTTTTGGTATTATCAACAGAAAGAATGCCTTCTGATTTTCCCTCATAAATGATCGGGACGCAAATAAATGATTCAACTCTAAATTCTTTGATGTAGTTGGAGCTTCTTTCGGAAAGATCATTTTCAATATCATTTACGTTATTAATGAGGAATGGTTTTTGATCTCGATAGGCCAAATAAAAACTCCCCTTGGATAGCGGATTGTTAAGATTAAAGTCCATGCTTTTTAATATAGCTTCTTCTTGGGGTGTGTAGCCGTAACCGGCGGTATATACAAGTTTTGTTTTCTCGGGGTTGGCGAGCATAATCATACCGCGTGTGAATTGAAGACGTTTTAGCAGGGAATCCGTAATAAAATGAAAAAGCTCTTGAGGTTCAAGAATAGAGGAAGCTGCTTCGCCTATTTCCCTTACTAGTAATAACTCATTGTAACGGAGTTCTATTTGTTCAAATAGCTGGTCGGATGCTTTTCCTTGATCTGTTAAAACTTTCTTCATTTCATCAGAATTAAGAATATTGCCGTAAAGTAATACGCCAGTCGATAATAACAAAGTGGATAAAAAGAAAAATAACAAATAGCTTAGAGGCAGAAAAAAGAATAGAGGTAATGTAGTAATTAAACTTAATAAGAATAAGAAACTGCCGATTCTTTTCCATATAAATGATGATGGTAAATCCCATGTTATTATATAATGACAACAATGCCCGCCACGGTGAATGCATTCAATGTGTTCAATATTAGCGAATTTGTGTGTAAATATTTCTACGACGGCTTCAAACTGACCCATGCGATTTTCACATTGGAAAGGTTCTTCTTTAACGTTTTTGCGGGGTGTTACGATTAGTTCTACTTTATTATCTTTTAATTTATTAAATTTTACTGTTTGATGACGAGTAATAGTTGATCCTAATTTTTCCGCCGCCCAGAATACGATTGCTGGTGAAAGAAAACCGGTGATTGACTTACGAAGGATCTGAGATGAAGGGGGAGATAATATATATCTCCCTGCTTCTCTTGCTATGTTAGGATTGGCGGTGATCAATTGGACATATTCTTGAAAGCGATTCACCTGCTTTTGGGTCAGCCAATGTCCTCTGTCTTCTATTTCGTAATTGGTAATATTACAATATGCTAAAAGTTGCTTTAGATCTAGGTTTGGATAAGTCTTTTCCAGATAATCAATATAAGTTTTAATTATGATGCTGTTATATAATGGTATATTTTCCATCATTTTATCCTGTATCTCATTCTGAATTTTCTTTCCATATATTCAGTATAATTTTCCACATAAGGATCATTTTTTAATATAAACAACTGGTAATTTCTATCGGCGCTGATACCTTGTCCGGCTAGATAATTAGATGGAAAAACAAGAAGAGGTATATGTCCCTCTTTATAATAGAAGCTAAGCTTATTAATGGCAGCCAAAATAATATCCCACTTTAATTTTTTATCATTAATTATAAATATAGTAATTCCATTCAGCAAATCAGAAAAATTTAGTCTGAGATCGGATTTGTTGACAATAAAAAAAGCTGCTAGCTTACCTTCAAAGTATAAACAAAATGTTTGACAATTTCTTATAAATCCAGCTTTAGCAAAAGATTCTCTCAAAGGTTTCATTTGAATGTCTAATCCTAATGCGTTAAGCATAAGTCCGCCGGAAGAATTTCCATAAAAATCTTTCATTATTTTTAAGTCATTAGGAGTGCATTCATGCAACATCCAACTGGATGGAAGGTCATGTTTTAACAGACCATTTTGAAACATGGTATATGAAAACAAATCAAGAGAACTTCCCTGGCGATTTCCTAAATAATCAACAAAACCTCCAAATATCAGATTCATTGCTTCGTTTTCCGGCCGGTAATAGGCCATTACATAATCCATTCCTCCCGAAGCAAAACGGTAACAACCGTTAATATAATGTGTTATCTGTCTTAAAATCATGATACCGGTTATCTTACTTTCCATTGGTCTAGCGGCGAAATGATGGATTATCCACGATGGGTTATATGCATGTACCATCGACATATGCCCATAAATTTTCCCGTTTTCTTCATAGACAAAATGCCGTGCGATATCCGGGTTATATTGATACAGTTTCCGGTAAGTTTCTTTGAAGATCTCACGGTAACACTGAAGATGTTCATATTTTTCGCCGTAAATAAAACCGGTATCAAAAAAGAATTCCCACAGGGCATCCATATCGACTTCTGTGGAAACACGGGCATTACCGTCGAGATATGCACCTAAAATATGATTGAGATAACTATATAGCTGAACAGCCATATCCAAAATAGCCACACCGCATTGTACTACGTTATTATTTTTATCTTCATGGCGATAAACCACGTGAACGGAACAATCCATTTTCAAAATACCAGCATAAACAATAGACATATTCGGAATGATCATTCCAGGGGTTAGAGTTTCTTCTTCCATATTATCGCGTACAGAAAAACCAGATGTGGAGATTTCAAAGATATCTCGTTTCACATTTTTCTGAGTAAAAGGATGCTTAAAGCTTATCGAAAAAGAAGGGGTAATATGCTGGCGCGGATTGCGCATTTTTCTTTTGGGAAACCGCTCCATATGAGTGGTGAGCGGTTTAAAAACAATTTTATCATCGGGAGAATTTATTCCGTTGCGCATTAAGCGGCATGGCCCGGAATAAAGTTTGACTCCATTTTGTGTCAGATTAATTTCGACAGAATTATTTTCGTCAAATTTATTTATATTTTCATTTACAAATAATTTAATTCCCAGGGCGCTGGGCGTAAAATCTATCAGCATGCCTTGGGCGTTAAAACCATCCTGAGTTAATTCGCAGGAGATATCGTGACAGTAATGGCGTCTTGTTTTGCGGGTTTTTATGACGCGGCTTTCATCGGGCAAGTTTAATTTCAGTGTATTCCCTTCTATATTGATTAATTTGACAGGCGCCAATATAACGCTAAGTCCATCATCGATCATTAAATAATCAAACCTATATTTATTTTGATCAAGAAAATTATCTTGTAAATCCAGTCGACAAATGAGTTCATCCTTTATGCAAGGCTGGGGGTACGCTTTAATTAAGATATGCTCGTCGGTTTCTCTATTGTGCAAAACAATAAAAACATAACCATCGATAAAATTCAGATGATTTATTTTGTTAACCAGCTTTTTTTGATCCCATGGCCGTTCTGTAGCCGTAGCGGTAAGGAGTTCTTGGTGCTGAAAAAGCCATGGCAGAGAATAATAAGGTGTAATGTTCTGAGCAGGAGTAACCGCGATTTTTTGACTTTTTTCCTTCAAAACATTATCTCCTCAATCTCAATAAAAGATAATAAGGTAAGATTAACTGTTTTTATTGGTTCCAATATTAAAACAACTTGATATATAACAACATTTTGCTAATATTGTCAACGAATAATTGATATTTTCTTTATAGCTATACTTCAAGCTTAGAGAAAAGTTTATTTCCATGTGTCACTTATTGATATCTTAAATATTGGAAATAGTGCTGTTAGCAAATTGAAAGTTCAGGTAAGTTTTTATAGATGCTTTCAGATACGAAATGCCGCGTGTTTTGTCTATTTTTCATTGACATACAAGTCTGATTTCCCTATACTTCTATACGAAAAAAGCAAGTTATTATTCAATATACATTTAATTACACTACTTTAAAGAGCGCTTAAAAATGTATACGCTGCTACTTATTAATCCTGTCGAAAAAAAGTCTAGTTTAGGCGCTTATAAATCTTCTTCAATGCCCCCGCTTTCCCTGGCATATATTGCCGCTCTTACACCCGAAGATAAATATAAGATTATAATAATTGATGAAAACGTAGAGTCTTTGGGCTATCCCAATGCTGATATTGTGGGCATTACATCTTACACAGCCCATGTGCGCCGGGCCTATGAGATCGCTCAAGTGTACCGTAAAAAATCGGTTCCTGTTGTAATGGGTGGAATACATGTATCAACGATGCCAGACGAAGCTCTGAATTATTGTGATGCGGTCGTCATAGGTGAAGCTGAATCGATATGGCACAAGGTCTTAGATGATTTTGAGAATAAATGTTTGCAATCAAAATATAACGCCGAGCGCCTGCCTTTAGAGAACATGCCTTTCCCCAAAAGGGAATATATGCAAAACAACCGTTATCTCTGGGGGACTATTTTGACATCCAGAGGATGCCCTATGGATTGCAACTTTTGTTCCGTGACAAGATTCAATGGCCGGAAATTCCGCAGAAGAAAAGTTGAAGATGTTATAACAGAATTATCCGATATCAAAAGTAAATTTGTAATGTTTGTTGACGATAATATTATAGGACATGAAAGTTCGGGAGGAGATGGTGATAACGGTGGTAAGAGATGGCTGGAACAGTTTTTCAGGGCCATCATCAAAAATAAGATTAAAAAATATTTCTATGTTCAAGCTTCTTTAAAGCTGGGAGAAGATTTAAGGCTTCTGAAGCTTGCCTATAAAGCCGGTGTACGCATCGCGCTGCTCGGAATTGAATCGGTTGAATTGGATAGTCTGAAAATATACAATAAAAATCTGAATGCCGCTTATATTAAGAAGCATAGTTACCTGGAACTTATAAAAAACATCAGAAAAAGCGGTATCGTAATAGTTGGCTGCTTCATCCTTGGTTGCGACAATGACACAGTTCAAAGCTTTAAAAAAACATTAGATTTCATTTTGGAATCAAGAATAGACATTTTGCAAATTACAAAACCAACCCCCTTACCCGGAACAAAGTTTTATAATGAGCTATATGAACAAAACCGCATTGTCGATACGAACTATCCTGATGCATGGAAGCATTATACATTTACGCGCATGCTCTTTAAACCTCAATGGCTGGAAATTAAAGAAGTTTATCAAGGAATGCATTATGTAAAGAAAAATTTTTATGCATCTCGGACAAAAATGAAGCGTTTCTTTCAAACATTGCTTGATACTAAAAGCATAACATCTGCCATCATCATGCTAGTATTAAATAGTTCTTACGAAAAGGCTTTTTTTAATTCCGATATTTATCAAAATTACGACATGAGAGAGCTGGAAAAAAAATTCAATTTCAAAAACTAACCTCGACAACCTTTTATCGTTACGGGAAAATTGTTTATCATACTTATAAATGGTATTCATTTTTTGATTGTGGGCACATGTCTTTAAATTGATATTTACCAAATTTCTTTTCCGGCAACTTCGCATTTTGAGTAGATATTATTTCTTCTCTGAAATTTTATTTAAAACAAATTGTTCATAATTATTGCACTTGTGGTTTTAATATGAATTTGTCATTATATTGACACTTCAAATATAAGGATCCATTAGCCAAGGAGGAAATTAATGATGATTGTTAAGAAAAGTATTTTGGTGACGATCGTTTTTGTATGTTTAACCATCCTAATGAAATAAAAAACTATTAATTGTTTAATTAATTTATCTTTCTTAAAAAACCGGAGGTATTTTATTATCAATAAATGAGAGAAATAATTATAGTTATCAGCGGTATAATTCTATTTCTAATCGGTATGGTTCATCTTTCTTCCGCCGTACAGAAATTAATTAATGTCCGCATCATACAATACATCAGATACGCCGTAGAAAAACCTCTGTACGGGCTTTTTACAGGTGCGATTTCTACAATTATTTTTCAAAGTTCATCCGCTACTACTGCGCTTACCGTTGGTTTGGTGAGCGCAGGATTGATCAGTTTTTATAGTTCTTTGGCAATTATATTGGGAGCTGATATAGGTACTACGTTGACTGTGCAGTTTGTTATTTGGCGGTTTACGGAAATTTCACCGCTCTTTATTTCCCTGGGCGGTCTTTTGTGGTTAACCGGCAGGGGCAGATGGAAAATTATTGGCGAAATGGTTTTTTATTTCGGCCTTATTTTCTTTGGGTTAGATTTAGTGAGTCAAGCGGCGGAGCCTTTAAAGAATTCTCCGTCCTTTATAAACTTCATTGCCCAGACAAAAAATCCTTTTTTAGGGATTGGACTGGGTCTGATTATAACGGGCGTTGTTCATGCGTCTGCTATACCAATTAGTATTTTAGTTCTTTTAGCGCAGCAGGATTTAGTATCACTGGAAAATGCTCTGCCTGTAATTATGGGGGCAAATATCGGCACTACAGTCACGGCGCTATTGGCCGGAACAGTCGCAACGATGAACGGCAAAAGAAGCGCAGTATCCCATCTTATCTTCAAATGCTTTGGTGTAGTTGTGTGCCTTATTTTTATGCCGTACTTCGTGGATATAGTGAAAAGCATTTCTTCCAGTACTACTCAGCAAATTGCTCTGGCGCATTTTTTACTTAATCTTGTCATTGTATTTATCTTTATTTTTTTACTGCGGCCTTTTACCGGTTTAATGAAAAAACTTTTACCCGGAGAAGACGAAGTTTTGCCTATATGGCCCGAATTTCTCGATCAAAAAGATTTAGTGAATACAGAAAAAGCCCTGGACAATGTACAAAAAGAATTAAAAAGGGAAATCACTCTTGTTCAGAAAATGTTTCTGAACAGTATAAATATGATCAACTCCTATCAGGAGGGTAAAAAAAGAGACATTTCGTATATCGAAATGGTAGTTAATAATTTACGTACACAAGTAGTTAAATTCCTGTGGAAAATATCAGCTCAACATCTCTCAGAACAACTCTCGAAAAAACTTTTTGCTTTTACGGCAATAGCTGCAGATATTGAAAGTATCGGCAACCATGTAGTGTTGATAACCGAGTTAGCTGCTGAAAAAGCCGGGAAAAAAATCGAGTATAGCGAATGCGGTGAAAATGAATTACGAGAGATAATATTTTTAGTAAACCAGAATCTTAATGATTCAGTGTTTTTGATTGAAGTATCGGACTATGAAAAAATTAACGGTATTATTAAACGAGAGGAGGAAATAGATATTAAGGTTAAGGAAGCGCGGGATAATCACCTAGTAAGATTTCATAACCGTCTTTGCCAAGCTGAGGCCGGGCCGATTTTTGTGGAAATGCTCATTCATTTAGAGCGCATTTCGGATCATTGCGAAAATATTGCTGAATATATATTAGATATTTAAAAATACGTATAATAAATATTGCTCTGAATAATAATATATCATATACTCAATAACAATTTAAAAAATTCCGTCCCTCTGCTCTAACATGCTCTTTAAGGAGACATTAGATGAATAAAAGAATGAATGCTTTGAAGTTTGCCCTGGAAAATGAACAAAAAGAGCGCGAATTTTACCTGGCGAATGCCCGCAGAACTAAAAATATGGCGGGTAAAAATATGTTCAAGCAAATTGCCGATGAGGAAAAGGAACATTACGAAGTCTTAAAAAAGTTGCATGAAAAATGGCAGCAGCAAAAAAAATGGCCGGCAACGGTTCCGCTGAAGGTAAAGAAATCTTTAGTCGGCAGTATATTAAAATCTATGTCGGGTAAAAAGGCGGCTCGTATTGCCGGAAATGAAGACGACCTCAAGGCCATTCGCACAGCGATTGATTTTGAAGCAAGGGGTGTTGCTCTTTATACAAAATTGGAGAAGGAAAGCACCGATTCCAAAGAGAAAGGCTTCTTTAATTTGATAGCCTGTGTTGAACGTGATCATCTTCTTTCTTTGCGCGATACCGAAGAATTTCTGACTGATCCGGCCACATGGTATCAAAATATGGAAAAACCCATGTTGGATGGCGCTTGATATAGACGCCCGTCCTTTAGTGCTCGCCGATAATTGTATTGATATTACCTGCGGCCAGTTGTTCTAATTTGTAACTCAGTTCCGTCCAGATAATATAGCAATGCTCCAATTCTGAAGTAATATCTTTTAATTCTATGTTTAGTTTCTTTATTTTGGATGAATCTTTGTGTGTTTGGGGATCACATAAGACGTATTCGTGTTCGGCTTTTCTGGCTTCCAGCGACTGAATCTTTTCTTCTGTTGCGGCAAGTTCTTTTTTCCAAAAACTTTTAATTTTGGAAAGTTTGTTTCTCTCCTGGGCTTCCAACCTCTTTTTCTCTTTATTTTTAAACGCCTGTTCTTGATTCGGTTGGTGTGTAGTCTGCTCGTTTTTGAGCTGTGCGCTTGCCTGGCTGCGTTTTTCGATAAAATATGTGTAATTACCATGGTAGTCGTTGATTGATCCGTCCTTTAGTTCAAAAACTTTATTGACCAGATGATCCAGGAAATAGCGGTCATGCGAAACGATGGCGATAGTGCCGTGGTAGTTGATCAGCGCGTTTTGAAAAATATCTTTAGTCTTTAGATCAAGATGGTTGGTCGGTTCATCAAGGATCAGAAAATTTGTATCGAGAAGCATAATTTTTAAAAGAGCAAGGCGCGATTTTTCGCCGCCGGAAAGGACGGAAACTGGTTTAAAAATATCATCTCCCGAAAAAAGAAAAGCGCCCAGAAGGTTACGTTTTTCCTGATCGGAGGCATGGGTAGGGACAGAATTTACTTCTTCCCAGATTGTCTTTTCGTAGTTTAAGTTCTCCGAGCTTTCCTGAGAAAAGAAAGCCATGTTTACGCCTTCACCAAACTTTACAAATCCTGAAGCAGGTTGCTCCGATAAGCTTAACAAGCGGGATAATGTTGATTTGCCGGAGCCGTTGACACCAACAAAAGCCACCTTATCACCGCGGAATAAAGTAAAATTTAGATTGCCAAACACATTTAAGCTGCCGTAGTTATGCCCCAGATCAATTGCCTTGACTACTTCTTTAGCGCTTTTTTTACCTGCGGGAAATTTCATGGTTACGCTTTTAGTTTTTGCTTCGAGCGTTACTGCGGAAAATTTCTCCAGCATTTTAATGCGGCTTTGTACTTGAGAAGCTTTGGTTGCTTTGTAACGGAAGCGTTCCACAAATTCTTCAATTTTTTTAATGTGTGCTTTTTGCAGTTCCAGCTCTTTTTTCAAAACAGCGTGACGTCTTTCCTTCTCGTTCAGATAATAGGAATAATTCCCTTTGTATATGTGAATCCGGCAAGAGGAAAGCTCTGCAATTTGTGAGGCGATCTTATCGAGAAAAAAACGGTCATGAGAGACGACGATGATTGTCCCCCTGTAGTCTTTAAGATAACTCTCCAGCCATTCCATACTTTCGGTGTCCAGATGGTTGGTCGGCTCATCCAAAAGCATGATGTCTGGTCGCGCCAGAAGAATCGATGTAAGCAGGATACGCATTTTCCAGCCGCCGGAGAATAGATCACAATTCTGTGAAAAATCACTTTCTTTAAAACCAAAGCCTTTGAGTACCTGTTTGGCTCTGGCTTCAAAAGCATAGCCATCGAGCGCGGCAAAGTGTGCCGTTGCATCCGAGTAGTTTTGGGAGATTTTTTTATATTCAGGAGTATTTTGTCTGGCCTGAGAGATTTGGCGCTCCAGATCTCTTATGGATTCTTCGAGGGCGGTGATGCCACTTTTCTTTTTGAGGAATTTGATCAGGGGTACAGATTCAAGTTCCACGAGGTCTTGCGGCAGATAGCCGAGGGTCTTTTGTTTCCTATTGGGAATATCGATTGCGCCTGAGTCGAGATGAACTTGCTCAAGTATTGCTCGAAATAGAGTCGTTTTACCCGTGCCGTTATCGCCGACCAGGCCGATCCGGCTTTTGGGATGAATTGTCCAGTTGATATTATCGAACAGCTTTTTATCCAGAAAAGACAGGTTGATATTGCGTAAGTAGATCACAAAATGCCCTCCACGAACCTGCGGCTATATAGGTAAAATCCGTGGAGTTGTCAATTCGGAATTATTTTATGAATGATATGTAGGATGGCCTCTGAATAAGTGGTGGGAAAAATAAGAAGAGGGGAGCGCGGCTCCATTACATCTACAAAGGGTAAGTGATGAAAAGTTGTCGGGTCTGAGCATTACGAATAAAAAGGGGATTACCGTATTTCTTACCTGCAGGCGTGTAACGACATCGAAACACTTGGCAGGTGTAGAAAAAATAATGCGGCAATAGGTTCTATTTTTCCAGTATGTCCGGTGGTAGCCATAGCCCCTCGCTATTTGGCTGATAGCCATCAAGCCATGAAAATAGGTCCCTTTTGTCCTTGACTTCAAGGCCTTTTGCTCGCCACTCATCGCGGCTGAACTTCCGTGTGTCTGCAGCACCGCCAAGAGCCATAATCCACGCCTGGTGCCAACCGAACTTCTCACGTTCACTGACCATCGCTCCTAGGACTTGATTGAATACCTCAACTCCAATCCGATCTTTCCATCTTTTCGCCTCGATAAATATCTTGATAGGAGTTGCCCCGTCTGGCAGAAAGTGACCGGCTAAGATGTCAGCTGATGTTTCATACCTGCGGCCAACCAACTTTACCTCTTTCCATCCCATTCCAGCCAGTAGCTCGGCAACTATTTCTTCAAACACGCGTGCTGGCACTTTTGTTATATCTTCATGCTCATGTTTGAGATGAAGCATAAGATCTGGAGACACCTGCTTGATACTCGCTAACGGTTGTATCAGCGAGATTCTTGGGGCCAATAACACACTCAACAATCTTCGAACTTTTGATTGGTCTTCCCGTCCTGGATCCCAAATGCCCAATCGCAGTCTCATGACCTTCTCTTCTCTTGGTGTGAGTAAGGTGAGAACCTTATGGGTACTGGAGATATCGGCAAACAGTACCTCCTTCATTTTTTCAAGTTCTTCATCTCGATTCATCTCAGATATACCTTATAATGGAGCGAAACTAAGCGAATTCCTCATACTACGGAATTATTAGTGATGAAAATCTACACCTTTGTGCAAGTCATGTCAAACGTTGGCTTCAGGAAGAAGTGTTTGCTGAAAATGTCTAGAAGGTGAATTATCCCGACACGCTGCGCTATCGGGATAGTTCGACTTACAGGTCACAGTTCACTACGTTTCTGCAACCTGAGTCTCACTATTTCTTTTTCCGGAATATAATTTTTAATGGCACACTGTCAAAGCCGAAAGTTTCACGGATTTGATTCATCAAGTAACGCTCGTAGGAAAAATGGATACCTTTGGTGTTGCTGACAAAAAAGACGAAAGTAGGCGGTTTGACATCAGTCTGTGTGGCATAAGAAATATGCATCTGACGGTTGGCATAACGCGCCATAGAGTTTTTCTGCACAGATTTTTCCACCAGATCATTTAATGAAGATGTGCCGATTCTCTTTGTATACTGGCTATAAACTGAGTCGATCAGATCAAAAATCTTTGGCGCCCGCTGCCCTGTAACTGCTGAGATAAAAATAATGGGTGCAAAGTCCATGAATTTGATTTTATCCTTAATATCGTCGACAAATTTCCCCACGGTGGAGTTATCCTTTTCAATCTTATCCCATTTGTTAACTACGATGATGCAGGCTTTGCCGCGCTCATAGGCGAGCCCGATAATCTTTGTGTCCTGCTCGGTCAGCCCCTCTTCGGCATCAATCAAAACAAGGGCGATATCACAGCGATTGATTGATTTGAGTGCCTGAACGACGCTATATTTTTCCAAAGTCAAGCTGATTTTGCTTTTCTTGCGGATTCCCGCTGTGTCGATCAGCAGATAACTTTTGCCGCGCACCTTTACGATCATATCAATGGCATCTCTTGTTGTGCCTGGGATCGGATTGGTAATGCTTCTTTCCTTGCCGAGGATGCGGTTGACGAGTGAGGATTTGCCGACGTTGGGTTTGCCGACAATGGCAATTTTCATTTGATCGTCTTGCTTATCCTTGGCGTCTGTTATTGAGGCGAAATTATGTGTAACAGTAACCAATAGTTCATCAACGCCCAAACCATGCTGTGCTGAGATTGGATAGAAGTGGTCGATCCCGAGCTTATAAAATTCACCCAGCATTTCTTTGTGGCGGTCTCCATCTATTTTATTGGCAACGTAAAAAACATTCTTATCTTTACCGCGCAGTTGCTTAGCGATTTCAATGTCTGAGGGTGTCAGCCCATCTTTTCCATCCATTAGAAAGATGATGACATCTGCTTCTTCGATGGCCAGATTGGTCTGCTCGCGCATTTGCACGAGGATTCTTTCTTCCGAGGCTGGTTCAAATCCACCGGTGTCAATGAGCGTAAAATCTTTATCGTCCCAGACGCAGTCCATATAGTTACGGTCGCGCGTAGCGCCCGGCTCGTCAATAACTATAGCTTTTTGCCTTCCGGCAATTCTATTAAAAAGAGTCGATTTGCCGACATTGGGCCTGCCGACGATGGCGATTAGGGGTTTTGCTTGCATTTAATTTATTATATATCCTCATTTTTTTATACCTGCGGGATTTACGCGGCATCAGCCGGGCAGAATGAACATTACAAATGGTAATCAATTTAGCGTTTCAATATGCCCAATTCTTGCAACATTTTGTCTGAGCTTGTCCAGTTTTTCATTACCCGCACGTAAAGTTCCAGGAAAACCCTGGCGTTAAAAAATTTTTCCATTTCCAATCTGGCTGACGTGCCGATTTTTTTTAGTGTCGCACCTTTTTTCCCAATAATGATTGCTTTCTGTGATTCTTTCTCCATAGTAATTGTGGCGCTGATGCTGATTAGATTTTTCCCTTCATCTTCCTTGAATACATCAACGATAACGGCGCTCGCGTAAGGAATTTCTTGTTTAGTTAAAAACAATATCTTACCGCGGATTAATTCGGCAGCAATAAATCTTTCGGTAGAGTCGGTGGCAATATCATCAGGGAAATATTGCGGTCCTTCCGGCAGGATTATCTTTATAGCTTCCAATAAATCATCAACGCCATCTCCTTTTAATGCCGAAATCGGAAAAATATCCCGGTAATTGTAAAGAGTGCGGAATTTATCAATCAGCGGCAGGAGATATTTTTTTTCGATAAGATCGATTTTATTTATGACCAAAAAAACGGGAACTTGAATTTGCGCCAGGTATTCAATTAAAAAAAGGTCATGGTGATGAACGTCGGCATCGGCTTGGATAAGCATCAGCAAAATGTCCGAATCATGGATGGTATCTTGTGCCGTTTGCACCATTGCCCGATTCAGCGGTGTTTTTGGTCTGTGCATGCCGGGAGTATCCAAAAAAATAAGCTGGGAATCAGATAAATTTTTAATGCCGGTAATTTTGTTTCTTGTTGTCTGCGGCTTATCCGCGACGATGGAAATATTATCACCGATAATAGCATTGAACAGTGTTGATTTACCCACATTGGGACTGCCAATAATACCTATAAAACCTGATTTAAACACTCTGATATAATTCTCCTTTAAGACACTTTGTTTATAATATTCCCGAAATGCTGGTGGAGACATGTTTTCCTTTGTCGTCAGCTACTGAAATTACACCGGGTTTTTGCCGGGTAAGTGATTCTATAACTATCTTTGTCCGGGGATAAAGGTTTTTTATTGCGGATATATTAGCATTCTTCAAGCCGCGAAAACTGGAAATATCATGATCAGACAAGTGGAAGCGAATCTCCGGAGTTTCATGAGGAATATTATCCAATAGTTTGATTGTGCGATTGTAAAAAACAGAAGAAAGAACAAGGCTGCCCAGGGAAGGATGAATAGGCCCAGCCAATACGCCGTTATCATTTTCCATCTCCTTAGTCAAATGCAGGCCAATTCTGATGATGCGGATTCCTGCCGCGGATAGCTTTTCCCAAGCAAGGCAGCTTAATTCTACGGCGTGAGAAAGTTCCAGCGGGTGATATATTCCCTGGAAGAATTTTTCCGCAAGAATAGTGCCGCTAAAAACGATAACAGGATGAATGCGCACCATATCAGGTTTTAGCTCAATTGTCTTATCAAGGGAATAAGTAAATCCTTCCTTTGTATCTTTTGGTAAGCCGACCATTAAATGCAAAGAGGTTTGAAAATCGTAATCTTTTAAAAGCATCATCGCGTCTGATATAACAGCGGCATTGTGTCCTCTCTGCGAAAATTTCAGCACCTCATCGATGAATGATTGTGCTCCAATTTCTACCGTAGTAACGCCATTCTCTTTAAGGAGAATCAATTTATCGCCGGTGATATAGTCCGGCCGTGTCGAAATTCTAACGGAGTTAACAAGACCGGCCTGAATATATGAATTAGCCCACCAAAGAAGTTCCTTTTGATAAGCGGGGTCAAGTCCCGTGAAATTTCCGCCATAGAAAGCGATTTCCACTTTTCTTGTTTTATCTTTATTCCATTTCAGATAAGATTCGACTTCGGTTTTAAAAATATTTTTTGTAAGTTCCTGTGGATAGTTTCCGGCGGAAATTTTTTGATTGCAAAAAATACATTGATGCGGGCAGCCTTTGTTCATAATGAAAACAGGAATAATCAGTGGTTTGCCGTTATTCTTAGCTTTACGATTATCTATTTTCATCTTGCAATACTTCCCATGCTTTTTGAGCCGCTTGTTTTTCAGCATCTTTTTTGTTTTTACCGCTGCCGATTTGCGTTATTTTATCCGCAATTGTTATCTTGACTTCGAAAGTTATCGCATGCTCTGGTCCATGAGAATCAATAAGTGTATAAATAGGCGTTATTTTATATCTTTTCTGACAAAATTCCTGTAGAGCGGTTTTATAATCAAAATATTTAAAGGTTATGCTATCGTCTTTCAACAAAGGTTCAATTAATTTATTTACGGCATTTTCAGCTTTGTTAAAATTGGAATCGAGATATACGCTGGCAATAACTGCTTCTAGCGCATTAGCCAAAAGGGAATCCTTGGCGCGGCCGCCGGAATTTTCTTCTCCATGCCCGAGTAAAAGGCAATCCCCGATTTTTAAATCCTGTGCTATCCGGGCTAAGAGTTTTTCGTTGACCAAAGCCGCGCGGATTTTGGAAAGAGCGCCTTCGGAAAAATCGCCATATTTTTTGATTAGCAGGTTACTCACGCAAAGCCCCAAAACGGCGTCGCCCAGAAACTCGAATCTTTCATTATCGGAAACGGAAAGGTGCGGATTTTCGTTGACATAAGAACGGTGGGTAAGGGCGATCGAAAGAAGAGAAATATCGTGAAAACGATATTTAAGCTTTTTTCCTAAAGCATTTAAAATATCCAGCCTGTTTTTATCCAGGGACGATTTTCCCATAAAGTTTTCCATCGTGATATTTTTCCGCGCAAATCTTTACGACCCTGCCCCCGACGGAAGAATCGTTGTTTTCCAGTAAAACCGGCAAATAATTGTTCGAAAAACCTTTCCTTAAACCTGTTCTTTTATCTTTTCCTTTTTCCACCAGCACATCAAGCTTTTTCCCCAGGAAGCGCAAAGAAAATTCTTCCCTCTTTTTTGAACTCAGGTTTCTGAGAATTGAGGCGCGTTCCTTTTTTGCCTTTTCCGGCACTTTAGGATAAAGTTTTTGCGCCGTTGTTCCCGGTCTTTCGGAATAAGGAAAAACATGCAGATAAGCAACCGGCAAATCCTGCAGTAATTTTAAAGTATTATTAAATTCAGCATCGCCTTCTCCGGGAAAGCCGACCATAACATCAACGCCAATGGCTAAATCACTTAAAGCTATGGAGATTTTTTCTATAAGCATCCGGTAAAAGTAAGAATCATAATTTCGTTTCATCATCTGGAGAATTTTATCATCGCCGCTTTGCAGGGGAATATGTAAATGCGGACAAAGAATATCCTCTTTATTCAAAAGTTGCAACAACTCGTCAGTGATCTCACCGGGCTCTATGGAACTCAAACGCAACCTCACGTCTTTGCGGCAATTTATTATTTGACGCAAAATACCGGTAAGGTTAGCGGGAGGATTAAGATCATATCCATAAGCTCCTAAATGAATACCGGTAAGCACAATTTCCCTGTAACCATTTTGCACAAATTTAGTCACTGCTTCCAAAATATTTTTTGGAGGCAAGCTGCGGCTTTTTCCGCGGGCGAAAGGAACAATACAATAACTGCAGAAGGAATTACAACCATCTTGAATTTTTAGAAAAGCTCGTGTTCGCCCGGAAAATTTGGTAAGCGGCATTTCGCAGAAAGTCTTTTGCTGAAAAATATCATCAGAGAAAGTTCCTTTTGAATTAATGGCGCCCTTCTGAAGAAGGGCGGGAATGATATGTTTCTGATCATTGCCTATGACAAGATTTACTCCATTGAGAGCGGCGATCTCTGCGGCGGCAACCTGGGCATAACAACCGGTGACGATAATTTTTGCCTGCGGATTGGTACGCTTAGCCCGCCGGATCAACTGGCGGGCTTGAAAATCGGAAAAAGCCGTCACTGTGCAGGTATTGATAATGTAAATGTCGGCCGGAGATCTGAAAGAAACCAAAGAAAAGCCTTTCTTGCCTAAGTCTTCGGCCAGTGCCGTCGATTCATATTGATTGACTTTGCAGCCCAGGGTAGTCAGCGCTACTTTTTCTTTATTCGATTTCATGTCTAATCAATACTCCAGTTAAAATTAATAGTCTTTGGCCGGTACTGGTAATATAAATAATCATGCCTTTGATAAACATTTGAATTGTCTTGAAAAAATCATTGATATTTTGGTAAAATCTAGTCAGAAGGGCAGGGTTTGTCAAGTTTAAATAATAATGGATTTCATAATAAAAATAAGATAAATTTATGTAAATGGGGAGGAGTTTTTAAATTATGGATGCAATAGCAGGTTATATAGCCGAACACCCGGCAATGCTTATAATGATTATTGTTTTTGTTATCATATTTATCCTATATTTTATTTTCAAAAAATTAGTCAAATTAACTTTGGTTGTTTTGTTTATTTTGTTGGCGGCGGCCGGTTACTACTATTTTAAAGATCCAAATAAAACCGCGGAAAAAATTAAGAACACAAGCGACACGATAAATGCCGGCATTAATGAAGTAGTGGATAAAAGCAAAAACTTATATAAGGACACAAAAGCTTTATATGAAAAGAGCAAAGAAGTCCCCGGCGATATTAATAAATTGCTTAAAGATTCCACAGAAAAAGCAGGAAAATAACGGGTTGCTTTTTTCAGTTCTATAAAATGTCTAACTGGACAAAGATAATTAGCTGGCGGTTTCTATTTTTGCTAGCCGTCTTAATTATCTTGGCGGCAATTTTTTTACGGACAGTCAGTCCTTGTCAGGAGCCGTTGACTTACCGTATTGGCAAAGTGGATGAAAGATTCGGTCTTACCCGGCAAGAATTCGCTATTGCTGTGGATATGGCAGCGGCAATGTGGGGGAAGCCACTTTCCCATGAGTTATTTCGGGAAAATCATAACGGCACAATCGAGATTAACCTGGTTTACGACTACCGGCAAGAAGCGACAGATAATTTAAAAAAACTCAATTTCACAATTAACAATACAAAAGACTCTTATGGAGAATTAAAAAGTCGCTGGGAACGTCTGAAATCGGAATACGAGCAGAAAAATGCAGCGCTTAAAGTAAGTTTTAGCGCCTACAATACACGGGTTGATGCTTTTAATGCAGAAAATAAATCCTGGAGCTGGCGCGGCGGTGCTCCCGAAAGTGTATATAAAAGATTAACCTCGGAAAAAAATGATTTAAATTCTTTGCGTGAAAATCTGCAAATGCAACAGGATGAGCTCAAAAAGCTGACTGATACCATCAATAGTCTGGTAATTGTCATCAATGAAATTGCCACAAACTATAATCTGGATTTGGTTAATTATCAAAATACGGGAAATATACTGGGGCATGAATTTTGTGAAGGCCTTTATGAATACAAAAACAGGAAACAATCAATTACTATTTACCAGTTTGATAACGACTACCGGCTGGTACGCGTACTGGCCCACGAATTTGGTCACGCTTTGGGATTAAAGCACAGTGAAGATCAAAAAGCGATTATGTATCGGCTAATCCAATCGGATATAATCGAGCTTTCGGCGGATGACATAACCAGCCTCAAAGCACGCTGTAATATTCATTGACAAAACGAATTGATATACGGTTTTTTATCCAACAAAACCTTGACTGATGATTCAGAAAAAGGCAAACGTTTAAATATGGAAGCAATAATATTTCAGGTTATCTGTGAACAGTTTGAATTAAGATGCTAAGAAATCTATCTAAAGCAGGTTGATTTCCATAGCGCGGACAGGGCACGCGGAAACGCAAAGCTCACAGCCATTGCATTTTTCGGGATCAAACAAGACTTTTTGAGTTTGTTTTTCGAACGATAAAGCTCCTATAGGGCAAAAGGCAGTGCACGCTCCGCAATGAACGCACTTATCAATGTTTTGACTGACACTTTTGGATAGAGGTTCTACTTTAAGTCCCATATCCTTTAAAAAACGGATACCAAGATCAAAATCTTCTTTGGAGCCGCTTAACTCCAGGACAATAACACCCTCGCGGCGGGGGAATATCCTTGCTTTAAGAATATTAAAGACAAGATTGTATTGTTTAACAAGCTGGTAAATTACCGGCTGCTGAACAATATCAGGTGTATATCGAATAACAATCTTTTTTGAATACATAATGCTATTATAAAATCAAAATATCTGGTGAAATGTTAATTTATAGGGTAAGCATTGTCAAGGCAATAGTTGAAAATTCACATAAATATTAAGCCACATTATACATTTGAAAATTACATATACGTAAGATTGTATCTCTTTTAATTATGAAATTTTTCGATTAATAATCTGACTGCAAAAGATTTCTCCAATCGAGAAGGGGGAATGTTTTGTGCAGAGAATGGTCATCATTAACAAAATGATGATCCAATTGCCGGAATATTTTTACGGCGATATTTTTTACGGCGAACGGATCGACAATGTTATCGTTGATTCCATGATAAACAATAACCGGAAGCTGAAGCATTTTGTCAGGCTTAGGGCTAAATTCGGGAAGATTCAACGCCGGAGCAAGTAGAATCAATTTTTTTACTCGGATTTCGTTTTTCATCGCATATTGGACAGCCATTAATCCTCCATAACTGGAACCCACTATTATCAAGTTAGTTTTTCCGGTCAATACAGCGGAAAGTTTAAGCATGCGTGCAGCAAAATTTCCCGTATAATTTTCGATAAGCATCTGCGGAAAATTTTGATGAAAAAATTGCCCCTTCGTGCCTTGCGCGGTACTTTCCAAACCATGAATAAATACTAGTGTATTTTCCATTTTTTTCCCCTTCAGGTTTAGGACTTGTCCTGAGATTTAATACTCTTCGTAAATTAAATTCTGTTTTGCATAATTTTGCGTTGCCTGGATTATGACAGTATGTTAGGACTCCCGCAAGAGGAGATTTGATTATGGCTTTAGTTTTACCGTTTAAGGCGATTAGGCCGCAGCGTCAATATGCAGCGCAGATAGCTGCTCTACCCTATGATGTAATGACCAGAGAAGAAGCTCAAAAGGCGGTTGCCGGCAATGATTTGAGTTTTATACACGTAGAAAAATCGGAAATTGATGTGCCGGATGGTACTCGAAGCGATGATGAACTTATTTACCGCACGGCAAAAAGCAACTTTGCCCGGATGAGAGAAAAGGGAATCGTTTTTCAGGAGAAATTCTCCTGTTTTTATATCTACCGGCAGCAAATGGGCTCTCAGGTGCAAACCGGAATCGTCGGAGTAATGAGCGCCGCTGAATATGATGCAGGCAAGATCAAGAAGCACGAATTGACCAGAAAGGATAAAGAAGAAGACCGCATCCGTCACGTTGATATGGTCAATGCACAAACCGGTCCGGTTTTTATCAGTTATATTGCGCGTCCCCGGATAAATGCTATAGTGAAGAAGATAGTAGCCGGTAATCCCGAATATAATTTTACCGCCGAAGATGGAATTATCCACACGGTCTGGGTTGTAGCTGATGCCGGACAGATTGAACAAATCAAAAATGAATTTCTGCAGGTCGATGCTCTATACATTGCCGACGGACATCATCGTGCCGCCGCCGCTGCCGCTGTTGCCCGCCAAAGACGAAAACAAGATAATGCCGCAGGTTCGATTAACGAACCTGATATGGTGCTGGCGGTGCTTTTTCCCCATGATCAATTAAAGGTGATGGATTATAATCGAACCGTCAAAGACCTAAACGGTTTAACGCCGGAAAAATATCTGAAGAAGATCACTGCCAGCTTTATAGTCAATAAAAACTTTGCCGCAAAATCACCGCAAAAGTTGCATGATTTCGGCATGTATCTGGGCGGGAGCTGGTATAAGCTTACCATTAAAAATGGAATGTATGATGTAAAAGACCCGGTAGCGAGTCTTGATGCTGCAATCCTCCAGGATCATCTGCTAGCGCCGGTTTTAGGGATTTCCGATCCCCGAACGGATGACCGCATTAAATTCATCGGTGGCATTCGAGGCATGTCGGAACTGGAAAAGTTGGTGGACAAAGACGGCTTTGCCGTGGCCTTTTCCCTGTATCCGACAACAATGGAGCAAATCATGCATGTGGCTGATGCCGGAGCAATTATGCCGCCCAAGTCCACCTGGTTTGAACCGAAACTGCGCAGCGGTATGTTTGTCCATGATCTTAGCTGAATAAAACAGAACCAAAATCATGGTAGAAGAAACTCTCGACGAAATTTTTGATGGTCATTTACGTGTTTTTCAAAAGAAAAGAGGATACAGATTTTCTCTGGATTCTATCCTTCTTTCCCATTTTGTTTTCTTAAGGCCGCATACATCTGCCATAGACTTAGGATGCGGCGGTGGCATTATTCTTCTTGTTCTGGCAAAACGTTTCCCGAATATAAATTATGCCGGTTTAGAAATTCAAGAAGAACTTGCGGCGCTGGCACGAAAAAATGTTAACTTTAATAAGCTAGTACATCGCATTAAGATAACAGAAGGTGATGCGCGCAAAATTAAAAATATTTTTTCCGCAAATTCATTTGATGCCGTAATATTTAATCCGCCTTATCGAAAGTTAAGCTCCGGCAGGATTAATCCTCAGTTGGAAAAAGCCATCGCCCGCCATGAAATTCAAGGCTCTTTGAAGGATTTTATAAGGGCGGCAAAATATTTGCTCAAACCGGAAGGAAAAGTATTTACAATTTATCCGGCGAGAAGATTGGTTGAATTGATAACGCTTTTCCGTAAAAATTTCATCGAACCAAAAAGAATGAAGCCTGTTTACTCTGATAATTTGTCCGTGGCGGAGTTTGTTCTGGTCGAGGGCAGAAAAGGATCAGGCGAAGAGCTTAAAATTGAGCAACCGCTTTTTATCTATGATCAGAATAAAAAATATACGGCAGATATGGTGGGCATATTCAGCGAGCTTGCTCGTTTTCCCAACGCCGCCGGCGATTGATTTCCGCTTGCATCACTCGCTTGAAGATTATGGCCAATTCGCGGTCGGCCAATGCCGCAGTGCATTCCGCTATCATTTTTTTGTCTCTTTCTTTCAATAATGATTTTTTTGCCGCAGGCGTATTCGCATCAGTCCTTGTTTGAGCAAGCTTATGGCCGACTGAAAAACGTATGTCTTTTACAGCAATTTTCCCGGCAAGTTCATTAAGCTTTTGGAGAATTTCTTCTTTCATGAAATGAAGCTGTTGTACCCATACCGAGGAAGTTGTTTTGACAAATAAAGTTCCATTTTTTAAGCAATCAGGTTGTGTTTGCAGAACGATCTGTTGACCGACGGCTTTAGGCCAAAGTTTTATTAGAGAATTTTCTTCAATTTTTGCGGCAACGCCCTTTCCTTTAAAGGACGAAAATAAAATTTCGCCGATTGATTGCAATCGAGATTGGTTTTTTTTCTTGCGCATGTATTTTTAGTGGCACAATTCAAACAAAAGATCAAGAAGGCGGAAAATAGGGCACAGGATTAGGAAGTTAAATATAACTAAAAAATTATTCTAAAAATATCTTAATCGTAAACGATTATTTTATTTTGACACGGTTTTTTGTTTATCGATAATTTCGCGCAATTGGGAAGCGATATCTCGAATTGTAAAGGGTTTTTGGATGAATCCCACACAGCCGCGCTTGATTATTCTGCTTGCCTGCCCGTTTAAACTATAGCCGCTGGAGAGCAAAACTTTCACCAACGGGTTAATTTTTTTGAGTTCGTCAAAAATCTCTCCACCGCTCATTTCCGGCATTACCATATCGAGGATAACCAAATCGATATTTTCTTTTGAGTTTTTATATAAGTCTATCGCTGATGAACCGTCTTGAGCGGTTAGAATCGTATAGCCTAAGGTTTTTAATATTTCACTGCCGACGGTCAATATCATTGCTTCATCATCAACGAGAAGAATTGTCTCCGTGCCTTTGGCTATCACGTTATCTCCATCAACATCTTTATCTTTATCGTGAGTATCCTTTTTGAGAGACGCCGGAAGATAAATATTGAAAGTGGTTCCCTGTCCTTTTTCGGAGTAAACATTGATAAAACCATTATGGTTCTTAATGATTCCATAGACAGAGGCCAGACCGAGTCCGGTTCCCCGCCCCATTTCCTTGGTCGTAAAAAAAGGTTCAAAAATTCTTTCTTTTGTTTTTTCATCCATGCCGACGCCGGTGTCGGTTACCGAAATTTTTACGTAATGACCATTCATGGTTACGTATGGTTTAAAATGGCTTTCTTCAACAAAGACATTTTTGGTTTCCAAATAAAGATTGCCACCGCCGGGCATAGCTTGCCAGGCATTGACATAGAGATTAAGCAATACTTGCTCAATTTGTCCATGATCGACATCAACCGGCCAAAGATCATTTTGAAAGTTGCGGTGAATTTTAATTTCTTTTTTCGTGCGGCCGATTGTTTCCGAAGTTTTTTGAATTAATAAGTTTAAGTCTACGGTCTTTACCTCATATTTGCCGCCGCGGGCAAAACCAAGAAGTTGTTTGGTTAAATCGGCTCCGCTCGTGACAAGAGTTTCGATAGTTTTCAGGTGTTCAAAATTAGCATTTTGAGGATCCATATGCAGAAGGGCCAATGAGGCATGCCCTTGAATGCCCATGAGCAGATTGTTAAAATCATGAGCGATACCGCCAGCAAGCGTGCCGATAGATTCCATTTTTTGAGCTTGAAATAGCCGTGCTTCCGTTCTTTTTTGTTTTGTTATATTTCTCATGGAATTTAGAATTGCCGGTTCATTGTCCCAATTTATACCAACACTATTGGTTTCCACCCAAAGAGTCATGCCTTGTTTATTGGTGATACGAAAAGAATAATTAATGCTGGGATTTTCCCCCTGCAGACAGCTTTCCTGCAATTCCAGAACCATGTCGCGATCTTCAGAAACAACAAGATTGATAAATGAAATTGAAGATAGCTCTTTCATACCGTAACCCATCATTTGCGCAGTATGCAAATTGGCATACTTTATTTTTCCATCCATAATAATAAAAATGGCTTCATTGGAATTTTCAATAAGCAGACGGTATTTTTCTTCCGATTTGCGCAATGCCTCTTCGGCTACTCGTCTCTCGGTGATATTTTTGGAGATAATAGCGACGGCGATTATTTTTTTATTATCTACGGGATCTCTTACCGGGCTGAAAGTGCGCAAAAAATAGCCGCTACGAGGGCTTTGGTGCTCGTCCTGAAGGGATTTATTTGCGGTGTACACTTCTTTGACTTTTTCGGCAAATTCTTTGCTTTGTTCGGCAGAATGAAACTCATCGTATGAATGTCCGATAATTTTTTCTATAGGCAATTTCAATCTTTGAATATGGTTATTATTCATAAAAATATAACGGCATTTCTCATCAACCAGATACAAAGAGTCGGTAGTTGAATCAACGAGATAACGATATTGATTCTCAGTATTTTCATACTGCAGAATGTTTCGTTCAAGCTCAGCTATTTTTTGTTTAAGCTCTTCGTAAGTCGGTTTTGATTCCATTTTCCCGTTATATATATGAAGTATTTGACTAAACCAATTTTTTCAATTCTGCGGAATAAACTTCATAAATTAGCCGGCTGAAAAGAATATGGCGAATAATCTTTATACCCGTATTGCTTCGGGCGAATTCAATACAACTCTTCAGCGCCAAACGAGCTGCTTCTTCCAGAGGATACCCGTAAATACCGGTGCTTATAGCCGGAAATGAGATGCTTTGCAATCCTTTTTCTCGGGCAAGTTCCAGGCTTTTTTTGTAGGCGCTCTGCAGAAACAAAGCTTCGCTTTTTGTTCCGCCTTTATAAATAGGTCCTACAGTGTGGATTACGTATTTAGCCCGGAGATTTCCGCCGGTAGTAATTACAGCCTGACCGGTCGCACAACCACCGATGAGACGGCATTCAGCCATAATTTCCGGACCTCCGGCGCGGTGAATGGCGCCGTCAACACCGGCACCGCCAACCAGGCGCTCATTGGCAGCGTTAACAATGGCATCAGTAGTTTCCTCAGTGATATCGCCGCAGGCAAGCGCTATCAGAGTTTTATTGATTTTTGTCTCCACCGGCTATGTTCTCCTAACATTTTTGGTCTTCGGATGATTATTGATCACCATATTAAGCGCAAGTCTAAACAACTGTAAAGAAATACTTTTGGGCAGCCGGACAAGAGGGCCTTTTTAGTTGAAAATTAAGCTCTTAAATGCTAGAGACTCTACACATTTGAATAAGAGAAAAAACCATGATTACACCGCAAAACAGAAAAGACAAGCAACAAGATGATTTGTGCGAAGAACTGTTGCGGGAAAGAGCGGCAGTTTTGAGTCGTGCGGGTACGGCCGTAAGTGATGCGATCGATCGCCTTATGCGCATGGATCGGGAAATCGAAAAGAAAATATTTTTTTTAAAGGCGTTAAACAGGAACAAAAATAAACGGGAAATCTTGCAGGAAAAAAAATTGATCTGCGAAGAAATCAATTTAAGCATTAATCAATTCAACGCTACTCGTCAAAAAGCGCACCTCCAATATTATTATTTGATTGTTACACGGGAAGCACTGGGATTAAGGCGGCATGAAATGGTTCAGGAAATTTACAGGATTCCGGCAGAAAAGAAAAAATTATAGGTAATTTAATGGACAGGTATAAGAAACAACGAAAACGAATGGTGGAGACCCAAATAAGAATGCGGGATGTATACGACGCCTGTGTTTTGAAAGCTATGGAAACCGTTCCCCGGCATCTTTTTATCGATGAAGGGCTCATTGAACAGGCCTACAATGATAATCCGTTGCCAATTGACGCAAATCAAACCATTTCCCAGCCCTACATAGTCGCCCTCATGACCCAGGCGCTGGAATTAAAAGGAAAGGAAAGAGTTTTAGAAATTGGCACCGGTTCCGGTTATCAGACAGCGATTTTAGCTTCTCTTGCCGACCGTGTTTTTTCCATTGAACGTATTGCCGCGTTGGCGGCAAAAGCGCGTAAAATTCTCGATCAGTTGAATTATTACAATGTGGCCATCAGGGTCGGAGATGGTTCCTACGGCTGGAAAGAAGAAGCTCCTTTTGATGCCATTATAGCTACGGCCGCAGTGCCGGAAATTCCTCAATATCTGGTCGAGCAGCTTGTAGTTGGCGGGAGACTTGTCGTACCGGTCGGTAACCGCGATGTGCAAACTTTATATAAATTGACTCGTCTTTCGGAAAATCCGCAGGAGGTAATAAAAGAGGACTTAGGCGGGTGCCGTTTTGTAAGCCTGATCGGGGAGAGCGGATGGAAAGATTAAAGCATTTATTATTTTCAAGTCTTTTAATATTTCTAGTTTTGTTGTTTATTTTTTCTTGTTCCGGTACTCAGGTGCAAAAAGAGCCGGTAAAGGGAGTTTACCACCGGGTGAAAAAGGGTGAAACGGCATGGAGCATTGCCCGTGCTTATCACATAAAATTACAAGATTTGGCGGAAATAAACGATATCAGTGATCCCAATTTGCTTGAAGAAGGGGCTGTTATATTTATTCCCGAAGCCAATCAAGTAATTGATGATGTTATGACCTATGTAAAGAATTTGGATGCGACGTCTAAAACTACGGCCAAAACTGATGGGCCTGATAAGGTTAAAGGTTCTGCGGAAATTATCAACGGGGAAAAAGGAAAATCCTCGACTGAAGCTAAACCCGTTACGGATAAAAAGATAGAGATACCGGCAGCGTTGTCTGAAAAACCGCAGGAAGCAAAGATTGAACATCGTGATGAATTGAAGCAGGTGGATGCAACTCCGGCAATAAAACTTCCTGGCGAAAAAATCGAGACGGAACCTAAAGCAAAACCGCGAATAGGAGAAAAGGAACAAATTAAATTAGAAAAGAAATTATTTATTTGGCCGGTAAACGGAAAAGTAAAAACGCGTTTTGGCATTCAGCCTAATAAAACTTACCATAATTGGATTAAAATCATTTCGGCTGCGGGAAGCGAGGTAAAAGCTGCGGCTTCCGGCAACGTTATTTTTTCTTCGAAATTAAAAAATTATGGACAGACAGTTATAGTTCGCCACGAAAATAATTTCTCTACTGTTTATACTCATCTGAAGAAAATAAACGTCAAGGCAGATCAAAATGTAAAAAAAGGAGAAAAGATTGCTCTGGTTGGAGACATAGATAAAACCGGAGACGCATATATAAATTTTGAAATCCGTTTACAGGGCAAAGCACGCAACCCATTATTTTTCCTGCCTTGAGAAATTTTTTCCTAACTCTTGCCTGGAACAAAGAAGTAGTTATATTAATCATTATTGTTCTAATGAGGTAAAAGATGGAGAATTGTTTTGAGCAAGGACCGATTCGCCCCCCTAGCGAGGCAACAAGCCTCTTAATTCGTGTAACCAGAAACTGTCCATGGAATAAGTGTGCCTTTTGCCACACTTATCGTGGCACTAGGTTTGAACTGCGCAGCGTAGAAGAAGTTAAGATGGATATCCAAGCGATGAGAGACTTTGCCGATCACATTGTCGAGCTTTCTTGGAAATTGGGGGAGGGCGGCCGTGTTAACAAGAATGTGTTGAAGCAAATATCTAATCACAAATTCCATAATGATTTTTTTCAGACGGTGGCGGTTTGGCTTTACTTCGGCGGTGAAAATGTATTTTTGCAGGATGCCAATTCGTTAGTTGCAAAAACTCCCGATCTGATAGCTATTCTTGATTTTCTGAAGGAAAAGTTTTCGCAAATAAAGAGGATTACAACATACTGCCGTTCACACACGGCAGCGAGAAAGACTGTAAGTGAATTTGAACAATTAAAAAAAGCCGGCCTTTCGCGTATCCACGTGGGCATGGAAAGCGGCAGTGATGATGTCCTAGCTGTAATTAATAAGGGTGTAAAGGCAATCGATCATGTTAAAGCCGGTCAAAATATTCGGCAAGCCGGAATTGAACTCAGCGAATATTTCATGCCCGGATTGGGCGGTACAAAGTATACGATTCAGCACGCGTTGGAGACAGCCAGAGTCATGAATGCCATCAATCCCGATTTCATTCGGTTAAGAACATTGCATGTCGTACCGGGCACAGAGCTAGAAGATTTGGTTAAAAACGGTGAATTCCAGCCTTTGGGTGATGAGGACATCCTCAGGGAAATCCAGTTGTTTATCGAAAATCTGGAAGTCAAAGGAAGTCATCTGGTTAGCGATCATATTTTAAACCTGCTCGAAGAATTGGAAGGCACGTTTCCTGAAGATAAAGCTAAGATTTTATCGTTGATCAAAAGATATTTTGATTTGTCCGATGAAGAACGGCTGATTTTTCGCTTGGGAAGGCGCAGCGGCGCATTAAGAAGGCTGGATGACCTTGCCGATAAAGAAACTTTTTTAAGGCTGAAAGCGGTAGTTGATAATTATGCAGCGGAAGGAGGCAATTTAGAAGAAGACATGGTTAAAATAATGAATAATTATATTTAGATACTGAATAAATTTTATCAGAGATTTTACACCTGCATTGAAATTGATTTAATTTGAACATTAATCGCCCTTTTTGAGGATAAATATCGCTTAAGAATAAAAAATCAAAGACACTCAAATTTTGGAAAATTTAAATATTTTGGAAATATTTCAGGTTCTTTTTAGAAGAAAAAAGTGAAGAATATTATTTATTTTTCATTCACATTTCATCGGTCCATTGTTCATAAAGCTATTATTCATTGACTATAAATGCAATTAGTGATAAATATATCTTTTAGTCATAGAAAGGCAGGAAAATAAAAAATGTTCAAAGTAGGGGATTTGGCGGTATATCCGGCACAAGGTGTCGGAGTCATTGAAGCTATTGAAAACAGGGAAGTAATGGGCAAGAAGCAGCCCTTCTATATTATGAAGATTATGGGAAATGGCATGAAAATAATGATTCCCACGAATAGTGCTAAAGCTGTTGGTCTGCGTGAAGTTATATTGGAAAAAGAAATACCCAAAGTATTCGAAATATTGCGGAATAAGGATGTTACTATAGACAAGCAAACCTGGAATAAACGTTACCGGGAATACCTGGAAAAAATTAAGACGGGGTCGGTATTTGAAATAGCAAGCGTTTTGCGTGACTTATTTATTTTGAAGAGCGATAAGAATCTTTCGTTTGGCGAAAGAAAAATGATGGATACAGCTAAGAATTTGCTGGTCAAAGAAATATCTGTGGCTACAAATAAGCAGGAAGCCAAGGTTGAGCAAGATTTGCAAATGATTTTCACTGTGCAATAATAGATTGCTCATTAAGAAAACGTTCTTTGAAAATTGAAGATAAGTTAATTGCCTTCCCTTTTTTCATGGAAATCCGCAAAAGTTACCTCCGTTTTAAATATCAAACGATTAATGGTTATGAAAAGGATGAGAAAAAAATATAATGCAGCATAGTAAATTGAAAGGAGGTGAAATGGATTGATCATTAGAATTATTTTGATCTTGGCATGTTCTATAAGCGGTTGCGCTATCGCTTATTATTCCGCAGCGCCAAATTCATATTTATTTCTTGAATCAATTGGCGGCTTTATTATTGGATTATTAATTGCTTTATTGGTTATAAAAGTTGAACAGGATATTCGCAAATTATCTTTAAAAATTATTGCCGGCGGCGTAATAGGCATAATAATCGGGTTGTTGATCGCCTTTATATTGGGTTTCGGTTTAAATCTAGTCAGTAAAATAAGCGATAATCAACAGATAGTACCATGGATTTACCTGCTGTTAACGGGAATCTTAGGTTACCTCGGTCTTGTTTTAGGATCGAAAAAAGTCGAAGAATTTAATTTTCAAGGCACCGGTTCTAAAATTAGCAGTGAATACCGTATCTTGGATACGAGTGTAATCATCGACGGCAGGATTGCCGATGTTTGTGACAGTGGGTTTATTGAAGGAGAATTGATTGTTCCGCGTTTTGTGTTGAACGAATTGCAGTTTGTCGCTGATTCTTCGGATTCTATGAAACGATCACGGGGAAGGCGCGGACTCGATATCCTAAACCACATGCAAAAAAGCACGAACATCAACATTGATATAGTTGAACAGGATTTTCCGAAAATTAAAGGAGTAGACGGCAAGTTGGTGGCTCTGGCCAAAAAAATGAACGCCAAACTTCTGACCAATGATTATAATTTGAACAAGGTAGCTGAATTACAGGGCGTTCGGGTTTTGAATATTAATGAGTTGGCCAACGCCATGAAACCGGTGGTACTGCCAGGCGAGCAGATGAGCGTCAAAATCATTCGCGAAGGTAAAGAAGCAGGGCAGGGTGTCGGCTATCTGGATGACGGAACGATGATTATCGTGGATGCCGCGCAAAAGCTGGTTAACATGAATGTGGATGTAGTAGTGACCAGTGTTTTGCAGACAACCGCCGGCCGCATGATTTTCACGGAATTAAAAGAAGCGGCGGATAAGAAAAATCAACATAACGCGAAGATTCCTTCAGAGGCGGCAAACTGAGGTTTCTTTAATGCTTAAGGTAAATATCATTTGATAAATAAGCCCGGGAAAATTATATTCCGGGCTTTTCTTTTTTGAGGACTTTTCATGAGGACGGTGGCCATCATTCCTGCCGGCGGCGTGGGAAAAAGATTAAAAGCGCAAAAGGCAAAACAGTATTTGCTTTTAGCTGGCGTGCCGGTGTTAGTCCATACCCTTAAAGTATTTCAGCAAGCGGAAATAATCGATGAAATCATATTGGTCTTACCGCCCGACGATGTGCCATCAGCACGAAAACAATTAATTAATAAATATGGTTTAGCAAAGGTGAAGGATATCGTTGCCGGTGGCAAGGAGCGTCAGGATTCCGTAAGAAATGGACTTGCCACCATTTCCGGAGAATTTGATATTGTGGTCATCCATGATGCGGTACGACCATTTGTTACTCAAGAATTGATTCATCAGGTTGTTGCTGCTGCGAAAACCACAGGCGCGGCATCCGTCGGTGTGAAGGCCAAAGATACAATAAAAGAAACCAAAAAAAATAATTTAGTTGCAGCAACGATACCGCGGCAAAACTTGTGGCTGACACAAACTCCCCAGGCCTTTAAATTCGATCTTTTGAAAAAAGCTTATACTGCTGCCTACCGCGGCAAATATTATGGAACAGACGACGCGTCTTTGGCCGAGAAAATAGGCGCAAAGGTAAAGATGATTGCCGGCTCTTACGAAAACATTAAGATTACTACTCCCGAAGATCTTATTATGGCAGAAGCTTTGATGAAAAAAAAAGGTGGAGAAATGAATTTTCGCAATGGTTTTGGTTACGATAGCCACAGATTTGCCTATGGCCGAAAGTTTATCTTAGGCGGAGTGGAAATTCCTTTCAATAAAGGCCTGCAAGGACATTCCGATGCCGATGCTCTCTTGCACGCTATTTGTGACGCCCTTTTAGGCGCAGCGAGTTGTGGCGATATCGGCAGGCATTTTCCCGACACCGATGCCGCATACAAAGATATTTCCGGCATAATTCTTCTGGAAAGAGTAAAAAAAATAATCGAAGTAAAGGGATTTTCAATTAACAACGTTGATGCCACTGTTGTCATGGAAAAACCGAAACTGGCGCCTTATGCCGCTCAAATGGTGTCTAATATTGCCCGCACTTTGGAAATTACTGAAACTGCTGTGAACATCAAAGCTAAAACTAATGAGAGTATGGGCTTTGTAGGCCGAGACGAAGGCATGGCGGTTTTTGCGGTAGCTACAATTATAAAAAGCAAAATATGAATAAAAAAATTAGAGTAAGATTCGCGCCGTCTCCCACGGGAGAGTTGCATGTAGGCAACGCGCGCACCGCATTGTTTAACTGGATGTTTGCCCGTCATTCCGGTGGTGCTTTTATTTTGCGTATCGAAGATACCGACGAATCGCGCAGTGCTCTTTCTTATCAGATCAATTTGTATGAAGATTTAAAATGGCTGGGTTTGGACTTGGACGAAGGCCCCCAAATAGATAGTTCTTATGCCAATGGGTATTATGGTCCATATAAACAGAGCGAGCGTTTAGATATATATAAGAATCATCTACAGAAGCTTGTGGAAGAGGATCTGGTTTATCCCTGCTACTGCACGGAAAAAGAATTGGAAGATGAACGACAGGCATTGATTCTGAGCAAACGCATGCCGCGTTACATGGGTAAGTGCAGAAATCTTACGGGAGATGAGAGAAAACAGCGGGAAAATGAGGGAAGAAGACCTTCATTTCGCTTTAAAGTTCAGCCGCAAGTTATTGAATTTGAAGATTTAATCCGCGGAGCAATGAAATTTGAAGGTGGAGCCATCGGTGATTTTATCATAATGCGTTCCAACGGCATGCCTGCATATAATTTTGCCGTAGTCATTGACGACCATCTCATGAATATTACACATGTCATCCGCGGTGAAGATCATCTCTCCAACACTGCTTTGCAGATGATGCTTTACAAGGCTTTCGGCTTTGAACCTCCTACTTTTGCGCATCATTCTTTAATCTTTGGTAAAGACCGTGCCAAGCTCAGCAAACGCCACGGTTCGGTCTCTGTAGGTGAATTTCGCAAGCAGGGTATTTTACCGGAAGCGCTGATAAATTATCTGGCACTTTTGGGAAGTTCTTTTACGGAAGGCCGGGAAATATTATCGTGCGAAGAAATGGTTAAATATTTTTCTCTGGAGAGAACATCAAAAAGCGGAGCAATATTTGATGAAGAGAAACTCCACTGGCTCAATGCGATTTATATCAGAAATTGTAAAACGGAAGATTTAGTCGAGAGGTTGCGGCCATTTTTACAACAGGCAGGTTTTAAAACTGACGTTATTGATGCAAAGTGGCTTAATCAGGTTATTGAACTAGTAAAAACTGAATTGACCACGCTTTCCGAAATAGGCAGTTACATAAATATATTTTTTAATGATAAATATGAAATGACCGAAGAAGCGAGAAAAATTCTGGATAGTGAAAAAGCGCGTAAGGTAATCATTGCTTTTAATGAATATTTGAAAACTGCCAAGGAAAATTTACAGGAGCTATATCCTGCGGCAATAAAATGCGCCAAAGAAAAAACAGGCGCTAAAGGTAAAGAACTTTTTATGCCTATTCGCGCCGCGCTCACCGGCAAAACAACTGGACCGGAATTGGATAAAGTTTTTGCGATAATAGGCAAAGAAGCAGCTTTAAAAAGATTGAAGCTTGCGACTTCGTAAAAAAACCATATGCGGCGTTGTATGTCAATCTGCTAGGAGAGTAATTTTCTGAGGAAAAATTGTATAGTGTATCTCGCCAGTGTCCCCATGTAGTGGGGTGCGCGTGCAAGCCACGCGCCGATAATAAAGACCACATAGGAGAGAGCGTAGGTCGTCGGGCAGCCGATGACGGCGATCAGCGGCTCCTTCAGCCAGACTGCCAGAACGCCCAAAGCGGCCACTGCCGGCCAGCCGATAACATAACTCAATCCCATCAAGATCAATCCGGTGATCAACCGCGGCGTCGGACGTTCCTTGAATTCACTGAGATCCGCCGGGTTTTCCAGTATCTTAATGATAAATTTCTTCCCGGCAAGGTATTGGGCAATTTTTCTTCTAATCATAAAGCCTTATCCTTGGATTAAATACACGAGGCTTCCCTTTTCTGCAACCGCTTTCCCGCAATTCGACAGCCATTTCTTGACAGGGCACAATGCTCATATTATAGAAGTAGGGCAAAGAAAAAGGCGCTTGATCGAGGATACCGTGAAGAAAGAGACTAATGGCTGGGATTTTTTTGATCGCATCTACTACATCTCCTTGGAAGAGCGTGAAGACCGGCTGCTGCGGCCTCGTTTGCCAAAGTGGGACTGACCGGAAAAGTTGAATTCGTCATTGTCCAGCGTCATCCCTTCAATGTCGAACAGGGGATGTATGAATCTCACATAACCTGCCTCCGTAAAGGCTTGGAGACTGGCGCAAAGAGGATCGTTGTTTTCGAAGACGACATCGTTTTTGGCCGCTTTGACTCTGAGCGCTTCAAGCAATGCACTCAATTTCTGGTGGAACATCCGGACTGGAAAGTGCTGCTTTTGGGGGCCTTAATACGCTCAAGTCGGAAAACGACTAATCCGTTCATACAAAAAGTCAGCTACCAGAGCCTTGCGCATGCGTATGGCTTAAACAAACCTTACGCTGAAACAGTGGCTTATCAATCCTGGCAGGGGATTATCATCGACACCCTGTTTAGGCCTTTGACTGATCACCTCTATGCCATTTATCCCATGTTTGCGTTTCAAAACGATTTTGCCTCGGACAATGACAAGAAATACGAGAGCCTTGAACGTTTCAGGCGATTGTGCGGCGGCCTTGAGTGGATTCAAAAGGCAAACGAATTCTACCAGCGACATAAATTTGGTGTTATCGCCGCTCACCTCATGATTCTTTTATCTCTTCTGATCGTTCTAATCTCTCGATGAGTCTACCGTACCGATTGACCATTACCAAGATATAGGCAATGTGACAACGATAATTTGATTAGTGCACAGGCAAATAAAAATGAGGGCAACGTACGGCACTAACTGGCAAAACAACCGGGCCGGAGTTGGATAAAGTTTTTTCTATTCTGGGCAAAGATACCACTTTAAATAGATTGAAGCCTTTTACTGGTTAATCTACTGACTACACCTACACATCTATAAATGTCTGTATCAAAGAGAATCAATGATAACCGTTTGTAACGATGAACCTGCTGCTAACTATTTCCGGTTCAGTATTGGAATTTGACTTATCTAAAATAGTTCTATAAGCATACCTTCATATGGAGAACCATGGCAAGATTCATGGATTATGAGAGGAGAGACAGCAATGATAAGAAAGTTGTGGATATCGGTTCTGATGGTGGTTTGTTTCACCGTCTTGGCGGGAAATGCCCTGGCTGCTTGGTGGACGAAGGAAATCGATAACGAGAAGTTTGCCGTCACATTTGCCCGGGAGGTGGAAAGGGGGGCATATAAAATCATGACTGCGGCTGAGTTGAAGGTTTGGATAGAGCAAAAGAAAGACATGTTGATCGTGGATACGAATCCAGAAGCTAGTTATAAAAAACAGCATATTCCCGGTGCGGTGCATCTGGAAATCCAGCGGCCGGAGATTACCAAGTTGGACGACAAATTGAAAAACGACATGCTGAAAGTATTAGGACCGAACAAAAATCGTATCATTGTTTTTTATTGTGGCTTCACCGAATGTACGCGGAGTCACAACGGAGCCATGTGGGCCACACGGCTTGGCTATACGAATGCCTATCGTCAGCCCGGCGGGATCAAGGCCTGGAGTGACGCTGCTTATCCCATGGAAAGCGTTAAATAGAAGTGAACTGCCACCGATACTTGTAACACATGTTAAGTTATAGTTCCGCAGTTTTTGATTATTTCCGATTGAAATGTTGTAGGAATTGGGAAAATGAGAAAAACAACATTTCAGGAAGAAAGAGATAAAAAAAGTATTTGTTGTACCTACTCCACAATATAATAAAATAAATAAATCTGAAGATTACTGGTTGAAATGTATCAGTGCTCTATCTATTTAATTTCTCTTTTTCTGCCCAAATTGAGCAGAAAAGCCTTCATTTAACTGTGAAATCATAACGGGCAGATACCGTGTATCGTGCGGGGCTGTAACTATAATAGGCCCGTGCCTCGTATCTTCCCGGTCGTGGAGAATTAAAAATCAGGACACCTCGCCCTCTCTTGTGTATGTGTTGATAGTGCCCAGCTATAGTGTCCGGGGAGCCTGCCGGTACTATACATATCCAATCTCCTGAATAGCCAGGCGAATTGTAATAATGCACCCTGATCTTTTCACCATAATTATATATTTTCTTATTTGTTTCGATGAACGGTTTGCCCCCGGCAATAGCAGTCTGGCAGCAAAAGGCCAGTATGATCAAAATAATCATGGAAGTGATTGATCCAATTTTGGTAGTTGTTGTTATCATCTTTTTACCCTTAATCCTTTATAATAAGAACTTGCTTTTTATTGAAACGAGTATAAGAAAAACGACGTTGTTTGTCAATGATGATGTGGTCATCGAATGTGGTTTTTAAAAAAAGGTGTTTATTGATTTCCGAGTGAAATGTTGCATTAAGAATCCAAATTCAAAAAACAACAGTACAGGAAGAAGTGCTTACTGACAATACAAGAAAAAAACATCCGGTATTGGTAATGACTTGTAAAATAAATAATCGACGACTTCTCTGGATACTTATTATCCAACTGGATACTAATCATTGTATATATCTTATCCATTTTTAATAAAAAGAATCAAATCAAAAAAATGTATAATTGCTCTATGCGCTTTGATATCTTATACTTATGTTGCTTTCCTCTTTTAGGTATACTTCTTGCTTATTATTCATGGAAACAACTTGATAAGAGGAGTATAAAGATTAAAAACACATTTACCGAATTAAGCAAGGAGGAGAAATATGAAGAAAGTTGCCTGCGCGGTTCTTGTTCTCATAATGGTCATCTTTCTCATAAACCCATTGTCCATTGCCGCAGGAGGCGGCTATGGGGGAGGCGGCCATGGAAGTGGTGGCTATGGAAGCGGAGGTCATTGGGGAGGCGGTTATGGAAGAGGCGGCTATTGGGGTGGCGGCTATTGGAGAGGTGGCTATTGGGGTTGGTGGGCTCCTTGGGCAGTAATAGGAGGTGCAGCAGCTCTAGCACCTTATTATTATCCCTATTACTATCCTTATTATGATTCCTATTACAATTCACCCTATTATGCACCTCCCCCGGCAGTGGTCCGAGAACAGTCCCCGGTTTATGTTCAACCTGCGCCATCATCAAATGGGAGGATATTTGTCTATCCCCGCAACGGCCAAAGCGAAAAACTACAGGCTAAAGATCGTTACGAATGCCATAGCTGGGCCGTAAGCCAGACACATTACGACCCGACTCAGCTTACTGGTGGCATGTCAGAAGCCCAGTTGAACCAAATGCGTTCAGACTATAAACGGGCGATGGGTGCCTGTCTTGACGGTCGCGGGTACTCCATGAGGTAGCTACCGTCATGCTGCCCGGATAAAAAGACAGCCGTTCTTAGTTTATACCATGAGAGATGGGAGGGTTGGGCACATAATGAAATAAGGGAGTTATTTCTTTCACCTGCAACTGTTCAGTGATGGGCATCTGTCAGAATTGAGGATTATGGATAGAAAGAGAGTAACGTGCGGATCAGCGGCTGCAACGTACCCGTTGTTATGCCGCCACTTTTAAGCAAGACGTTTGCTCTTTAGTCGGGTATCAAATCGCAGTAACAAAAACGGTTTTCTCGTAAAACGATTTCTCCAAGTGCGTAAGATACTTTATCTTTGAAAATCGGCCCGTCGTATACAAAAGAGTGATATTCACCATTCTCGCCACACACATCAACAGTTGGAGGAAGTTTAGACAAGAATTGCTCATCAATTATTCTACCAACAAATTGCCTGCCCAGCGTATTGATGTCAATGCAAGTGGTAATCGCTTTGAAACCCAATGCTATGAGAGAATGGGCTAGTTCTTGGGTATTTCTTTTCCAGATAGGGAAAATGCCCCGCATATCCAGTGTTGCAAGTTTGTCTTCCCGATATGCTCTTAGGTCTTCCAGAAAGATATCGCCAAACACAACCGAGGTAATGCCTGCCTCCTTGTATTTTGCAAGCACCTGTCCCATGTCCAATTCATATTCTTCATTAGACGCATTCTTTGAAATGAATACTTTTTCAAGCGGAAAGCCCAACGAGGCAACTTGTCGCTCAAGCAGAGTCCGCCGCACACCGTGCATGCTGATTCGGTCATAATCTTCGGTTACCGTGACGAGCAAAGCGGATATTTGGTAGTTTTGGTTTTTGAGGATTTCATACAGGGCCATCGTACTATCTTTTCCACCGCTCCACGAAACGAGTACATTTTCCATTCCCGTCAATCCTTTCTTGTTATAGTAGTTCATGTCCTTGTTGAAAGTACGGATAATTTGTCCAAGATTACCGGTTGAAATCAAGCATTATTTTCAACGGAAACGTTTTACTGACTTCAGGAAGGAGTCAATAGACGAGTTGACAGCAATCAGCCAATATATGCGTTTCACAATTTGGTGATGGCCACCTAACTTCGGATGACTATTACCAAGATATAGGCAATGCGGCGATGATAATTTAAAGCGGAATATTATTGTGTTTCTTGGACACCCTTATTTCTTTTTTTTCTTTCAGCCCCTCCAAAAGAGCAATGATTCTTTTTCGTGTATCGCGCGGGGCTATGATTTCTTCGATGATGCCCAGGGATGCCGCGAAGTATGGATTATTGAATTTTTCTTCATAAGCGGCGACAAGCTCCGCTCTTTTGGCCGTGGGATCTTTGGCGGCGGAGATTTCACTGCGGTAAATAATATTGCAGGCACCTTCCGCGCCCATGACAGCGATTTCCGCTGTCGGCCAAGCCATAACATAATCCGCTCCCAACTGTTTACTGCACATGCCCAGATATGCTCCGCCGTAAGCTTTGCGGGTGATGACGGTTATTCTCGGCACCGTCGCTTCCGAATAAGCGTGTAGCAGTTTCGCGCCGTGGCGGATGATGCCTGCCCATTCCTGATTGGTGCCCGGCATATAACCGGGAACGTCGGTAAAAGTCAAAAGAGGAATATTAAAGGCGTCGCAGAAACGAATAAAGCGGGAAGCTTTATCGGACGCGTTCACATCCAGAACACCGGCCAAAAAACGCGGATTATTGGCGATGACTCCCACCGGTTTTCCCATGATACGGATAAAAGCGACAATGATATTTTGCGCCCAAAGATCATGCGGTTCGAATATTTCGTTATTATCGGCAACGGCTTTAATGATTTTTTTCATATCATAAGCACGAGCGACTTTATCGGGAATGAACGTGTCCAGTTCCGTGCAAATCCTCTGAGCGCTATCGGTGCAATTTACTACCGGAAGAGGAGAGTGGCAGCTATCGGGAAGGAAGGAAAGCAGGCTTTTTATTTTAGCGAGGCAATCTTTGTCGTTTTCCGTGACAAAATGACAGACGCCGCTTTTTGTAGCGTGAGCAACTGCTCCGCCCAATTCGTCGTGCGTAACTTCTTCGCCGATAACAGCTTTAATGACATCCGGGCCGGTGATGTACATGTAAGAGCTTTCTTTGACCATAAAGACCCAATCGGTAAGGGCAGGGGAGTAAACAGCGCCGCCGGCTGTCGGTCCCATAATGGCTGTAATTTGGGGAATGTAGCCGGAGCCGATAGTGTTGCGGTAAAAAATTCCGCCATAGCCTTCGAGCGCCGGAACGCCTTCCTGAATGCGCGCGCCGCCGGAATCGTTAAGCGCCACAAAAGGTTTTTGGGCGGAAATAGCCATATCCATAACTTTCCATATTTTCTTTGCGTGCATTTCTCCCAGGCTTCCGCCGGAACTGGTGAAATCCTGAGCCGCAGCGAAAACAACGCGTCCGTTTACTTTGCCGAAGCCGGTAATAACACCGTCCGAAGGAATTTCTTTTTTATCCAGACCGAAAAGAGTGGAGCGATGCTGAACAAAAAGCTGAACTTCCTGAAAAGTGTCCTTATCAAATAATAAATCCAGACGCTCGCGGGCGGTAAGCCTGCCGCCTTCATGCTGTTTTTTGATTTGCTTTTCGCCGCCCATCATCTTCAGACCATGGCTTTTTTTCTCAAAGTCGTTAATTTTGCCTTGTGTTGTCGCTTTTGGTAAATCGTCACTCATAAATTCTCTCCATTTCCTTCAGCGAATTTCTTAATTAGACTAGTACGAATTTGGAAGCGATAATTACTAAGTGTTCAATGTTAAACAGAAATATTTTTGATTCAGGGCAATACTAGCGTGTTTGATAAAAACTGGCAAGAAAAAATGATGAAATTTGGCGAGAAAATTACTTGGGAAGAAAATGGAAAATTAAAACTTCTTCTTTATTTTTTTGTCCAAACCGAATAAATTCGTAAGCGGAAAAAGTTTTAGGAAGAACTATGCGCAATTTTAAAATGATTGTGGAATATGACGGCACTGCTTATTGCGGCTGGCAAAGGCAGGAAAACGGCTTGACAATTCAACAGGTGTTGGAAGAAGCGATTAAACTTATTACCGGGCAAAAAATTGCCGTTATCGGTTCCGGCAGGACGGATGCCGGAGTGCATGCCTTAAATCAAGTGGCCAGTTTTAAATGTTCCACAAGTTTGCCGGTCATCAATATATATCGGGGCATAAACAGCGTATTACCGCCGGATATTGTGGTCAAGGAGCTGGAAGAAGTTGAAGGCTCGTTTCACGCTCAGCGTGACGTCAAAAGCAAAGTCTATGTCTATAAAATATGTAATCAACGTTTACGTCCGGCATTGGGAAGAAATTTTTTCTGGTTCATTCGTTTTCCGCTGGATTTGGAGAAAATGAGAGAAGCGTCTCGCTTCTTAATCGGCACGCATGATTTTTCCTGCTTTTGCGCCAGCGGAACTCATGTTAAAGATCGTGTGCGGACGATTATTGATATGGAAATAAAAACTGGCGATGATGGGCTAATCGAAATTAAATTGGAATCTCACGGCTTTTTAAAATATATGGTGCGCAACATTATCGGCACGCTGGTCGAGGTTGGCCGGGGTAAACGAAAGCTTGAAGAAATGAAGGTAATTATTGAATCTAGAAATAGAAAAAGTGCAGGTGTTACAGCGCCTGCCTGCGGTCTGTTTTTGAAGGAGGTCAAATATTAAAAATGAGAATATTGCTGTTGGGTCATAAAGGAATGCTGGGAAGCGACCTTCTTTTAAAACTTCCTAAGGAGCATGAAGTTGTCGGTATGGATAAAGAAGAAATTGATATTGTTTCCCCAGACGAATGCGTCAAAGCGATAAAGGAGATAGAACCTAATATTGTTATCAATGCCGCCGCTTATACCAATGTTGACGGTTGCGAATCGGCAAAAGAAGAATGCTTTGCCGTCAATGCCGAAGCCGTAAAAAATATTGCCCAGGTCTGCCGAAATAAAAATATCCGCATCATCCATTTCAGCACAGACTACGTTTTTGACGGTACGGCCAAACAGCCCTACAAAGAAGATGATCAGTGCAATCCCATCAACGCTTATGGAGAATCCAAGTTGGCGGGCGAACGTTACCTGCAATCCCTGGTGGATAATTATGTCCTCATTCGCACTTCCTGGTTATACGGAGTGAAAGGGAAAAACTTTGTGCAGACAATTTTGGAAAAAGCAAAAACAACAACAACGCTTTCGGTTGTCGATGATCAGGTCGGTTCGCCCACCTACACGAAAGATTTGGCGGCGGCGGTAGATTTACTGATTAATCAAAACCTCAAAGGCATTTTCCATATAACCAACAGAGGCAGTTGTAGCTGGTATCAGTTTGCTGTAAAAATATTGCAGGAATCCGGCTTAGATGATGTTAAGGTGACATCCATTAAATCCGATAAACTTCCAAGACCGGCCATGCGTCCCGCCTACAGTGTTTTGAGTATGCAAAAATTTATTGCAGCGACCGGAAAAACAATGCAGCCCTGGCAACTAGCCCTGCAGGATTATCTGAAAAGTATTAAGCAGTTGAATTAATTAACCTTGACACCGAAATCCGATTTATTTAAGGCAATAATATACTTGACTAATAATTTTATCAACAATACGTTGTTAATGCAGAATTTTTCCTCTATTTATATTGATGCCCGCCGCAATTGGTTAGGCAAAAATCCGCCGGATCAAAACACTATTTGGGGCGAAAGCATCAATATAAAACACTGGTTAGCAAAAAAAGAAAACAAGGCTTTCCGAGAAAAATAATAAATACATGGCTTGTTTATTTTTTATTGTAAGCGTATGTCATATGTTACGATGATATCCAAATTTTCTAAAAAAGCGAAGTTCAGATATTAATTGTTAGCTGTCAATAAAGCATTAATAGAACATTGGGGAGCGCAGTATGGCGATACTCCAAGAGATATTAAAATGGGCTAACAGTCTTCCACCGTGGCAGAGCGATGCGATTTCACGTCTTCTGGCGAAGCAGACGCTGGCGACAGACGATCTAGCTGATATTTTTGCGCTGCTCAAAGCCGCGCATGGCATCCCTGACCCTAAAGGGCGTACCCCGAAGCCGCTTACAGCTGATCAGATCCCGGCACCAGTCCAAACTTCGATGCACGTTGTGTTACTTGCCATAAAGAACATGCGTAATGTCAACGCGATCGCCGAGAACGAGCGTTTGCCCTTCGATAGTGTTGGGCTGACTGTTATCTATGGGGACAACGGTTCGGGCAAATCCGGCTATTCGCGTGTACTCAAAAAAGCTTGTAGAGCCCGCGACCAGGCGGAGCCAATTCATCCGAACGCGAATCTTCCAGCTGACAGGACTTATGTTGCTGAAGCCGCCTTCGAAATTGCGGTCAATAAAATAAATCAGGATGTACATTGGACTAATGGCAAGACTGCACCTCCCGAGTTGTCGTCACTGTCAATCTTTGACGCACGCTGTGCACGCGCCTACCTCGATAATGAGGATGATTTCTCTTATGTCCCCTATGGGCTCGATGTCTTGGAAGGGCTTGCGAAGGCCTGCGGGCAATTAAAGGGCATGATCGAAACGGAGCACGCGCAGTCTGCCGTCGATCTCACGGCGTTTGCCCATCTCCATGGTGATACGGCAGTCGGCAAGTTAATTGCAGCGCTCACTGCCAAGACTACGACAGCCCAGATCGAAGCACTCACTGCAATGACCCCGGAAGAGTTGGCGCAGCATACCGAGTTAGACAAAGGATTGAAAGAGAACAACCCAAAGGAGAAAGCCAGTCAGCTGCGCTTGCGTGCACGCCGGATAGCCGCGATTGCAGAAAATGCAACCAATAAGGCTGCCCTGGTTGACCAGACGGTGGTGACCAAGCTTCGTGGCCTCGCTGACGGATACCGCGCGGCGCAAGCGGCAAGTGCACTTGCCGCCAACCAGTTCAAGGAAGGCGAGAACCTGTTGCCTGGCACGGGTGGTGAAGCCTGGAGAGAATTGTTTGACGCTGCCCGTAAGTTCGCACTTGAATCCCATCCCGACAAGACGTTTCCGGATCTGGGTGCTGACGCTCCATGCCCTCTGTGCCAGCAACCCCTTGCGAAGGGTGCCGCTCGCTTACTGCGGTTTGAGGAATTCATTCAACAAGAAGCAGAAAAGACTTCTCAAATGCGTCGCGCTGCGCTTGCTACGGAGATCAAATCATTTGCCACGCATGTGTTGACCATTTGCCCTGATGAAGAGAGCTACAGTGAGATTAAAGCTTTGGATGCAAAACTAGAGGCGGAAGCGCGCGCTTTTGAATTGGCATTAATTGCTCGCTACAAATCTATTAAGGCAGCTCTGGAGTCCAATCAGTGGAAGGGCCTCGATGCAACACCGTCAAATCCAGCAACGAAGCTTCAGGCACTTGCTAGCAAATTGAACGTCGAAGCTGAAACTTTGGAAAAGATATCGGATGAGAAAGCACGCGCTGCGCTGCAGAAGCAGTTCAGTGAACTTGATGCACGTGTCAAGTTGATGCAGGTCAAAGATGCTGTCATCACTGCTGTGTCCAGACTAAGCCATCAGTCTAAACTCAATCAGTGCCTATCGGCAGTTAGGACCAATTCCATTTCTTTGAAATCGTCGGAACTGGCCGAAAAGGTAATATCCAAAGAACTTGCCGATGCACTTAACAGAGAATTCAAGGCGCTGGGTGTTGGTACTCTCAAAGTGTCTCTTCAAAGCCGCTCCGACAGGGGTAAGGCTTTGCACAAGCTGAAGCTGGAGCGGCCACAAAGCTGTAATCTGGGCGATATTCTCAGCCAAGGCGAACAGCGCGCCATCGCTATTGGCTCTTTTCTTGCCGAAGTGAGCCTGAGCGGTAGTAAAGGAGGCATTGTTTTCGATGATCCGGTATCTTCGCTCGATCATCTAAGGCGAGAGCGTGTTGCCAAGCGCTTGGTGGCCGAAGCTGCCCATCGCCAAGTCGTCGTGTTAACGCATGAAATCTATTTTGTGTGCATTCTGGCGGAGGAAGCAGAATCGGCCGATATCCCAATTACTACGCAGAGCTTGACTCATCGAATCGGAGGGTTTGGTGTCGTTGATCCAGAACTTCCGTTTGAGGGTAAGAGCACTAAAAAACGAATCGGCGCGTTGAAGGCGCAACATCAGCTTATCGCAAAGCTATATAGGGATGGCGGGGAGCCGAAATGCCGACAGCAGACCGTTGACGCTTACTCCCGGCTGCGACTGGCATGGGAGCGCGCTGTAGAGGAGGTGCTACTGCGTAAGGTTGTCCTACGCTTCCGCAAAGGAGTGGAAACACAGCGGCTGGCCGGAGTCATCGTAGATGATCCCGACTATACCCAAGTAGATGCCGGGATGGCGAAGTGCTCGAATTACACGCACGACAGGGCGGTTATGGCCGGTATTGCTGTGCCTGAACCTGATGAACTGTTAACGGACATTGAAGCATTGGAAAGGTGGCAAAACCAGATCGAGCAGAGAAGCAAAGATACCGAAAAACGGCGAAAGCATTGATTGCATTTACTGTAGAACCTTCAGGCTAACACATTTGTTCAAGCAGACCACCTTCAGTGGCTACTGAACTTAACTGTTAGATCAATCATTCCAAACGCAAATACTCAAAATATTTTAATCATCATGCTTGTTGACTTGTAGGTGTTTTCAGCAACGAAATATAATAAAAAAGTAAGCATTAATTCCTATTGCAACACAGGCTGGATTTTGTTACTTTAATGACGAGTTAAAGAGCGTTTAATTTGTCTTTACGGGATATATGGTTTAGGCAAACATTCAAAAAGGAGGATAATATGAAGTCAAAGTTCATATTTATAATTATAATGCTGGGCCTGTTGCTTTTTTTTACGGGAGCGGGCATCTGCCAGGAAAAAGTCAGCATGAACGACTGGGTGGAAAAATTCAATCAAGGTTCTATTAACTGGACTGGTGGTTACATTGAAGCTACCGGCATTGGCGCTCCGGCCGAAAAATCAATCAGTAAAATCAATGCGCGGCCGGGGGCTCTGCGTGCGGCTAAATTAGATGCCTATCGCAATTTATTGGAAATAACCAAAGGTGTTCAAGTTGATTCGAGAACCACCGTTAGAGACTTCACAGTGGAAAGCGATGTTATTAATAAGCAGGTGAGCGGCCTAGTGCAGGGCGCTGTAGTCGTAGATCAACAATACATATCCGATGGAACGGTTGAAGTTAAATTAAGAATGCCGCTTTATGGAGATTTAGCGCAAACAGTTCTACCGGCGACGATTGAAAGGCGCAAAGAAGTAAAGGAACAGGAAAAGCCTGCCGCGCCTGCTGCTGCTTCTCCTCCTGCAGCCGCCCCTCCGGCACCACCTGCTCCTTCCACAGCGGAAGCACCTGCACCAGCGCCCCCTCCAACTGTAACAACTCCCGCCGCGCCTCCGGCTCCTGCTCCGCCTGCGCCTGTTGTTTATACCGGCATAGTTGTTGATGCCCGCGGAATTCAAGCGCGACCGGCAATGTCGCTCCGAATCTTCGATCAAGATGGCAAAGAAATTTACGGTTCCGCCAACGTTGACCGTGAATTCGCGGTGCAGCAGGGAATGAGCGGTTATGCGCGTAGCCTTACTGCCGCCCAGAGCAATGAGCGAGTAACGGCAAATCCCGTGACCGTGAAGGCGCTGAAAACAACCGGCCCCGGAAAATCCGATGTCGTTATCAGTAATGCCGACGTTCAGCAAATAAGAGCTGCGGCGGAAGATGCCGCCTTTATGAAACAGTGCCGAGTGATGATTGTTCTGGACTGAAAGAAAAATCACAGTTCGCGCAAGCTTGAAAAGACAGCCGCAGTCACAAAGGTATTTGGTGGCTGCGGCTTTTTAATGAGACTCAAATTTCAGAAACAAAGTGCACTGAAATTTGATAGTCGAATTATCCCGAAAGCGCAGCGTAGCGGGATTAATGATACCGTCTCAGAAGCGAAGCGAATAACCTAGAGGTCACACGCTGAAATCTGTAAGTCGAATTATCCCGAAAGCGCAGCGTAGCGGGATTAATGACACCGTCTCAGCAGCGAAATGTATAACCTGAAGGTCACGTATGTATAATACGCCTCGTCGCCTCCTCCTTGCCACTGCTTAAGCTGGATAGTTCAACTAGCAAATCCCAAATCACTGCGTTTTTGGGATTTGAGTTTCACTACCGCCTCGATATCATCTTTGATTTAGAAATGGTTTCTGATATAGAAAGAATCGATTGCCGCAGGTCAAAATATTTTTTGTTGCTGCCCGTTTATTTATAATTGCACAATGCCACAGAGGAATAGATATTGTCTAAGCGCATAATCATTTTATCCGAAGAAACAACTAATAAAATCGCTGCCGGCGAAGTCGTGGAGAGACCGGCTTCCATTGTCAAAGAATTGGTGGAAAATTCCATTGATGCCGGAGCCGGAAATATCCGCGTAGAATTGGAAAAGGGCGGCTGTCAATCAATAAAGGTCGTTGACGATGGTTCGGGAATCGAAAAAGAAGATGTGGCCCTGGTTTTTGAAAGGCATGCCACCAGTAAAATAAATAAATTCGAAGATATTTACAATGTGGCGTCTTTTGGTTTCCGCGGCGAGGCCATGCCCAGCATTGCCTCCATTGCGCAAGTGGAGTTATTAACGCGCAGGGAAGGTGATTTAGAGGGCACAAAAGCTGTTATTGATGCGGGCAAAATCAAAGAAATAACGCCTGCCGGGTGTCCTTTAGGCACGCAAATATTCGTCAGCAAAATATTTGCCAATATACCCGTGCGCAAGAAATTTTTAAAAACAGAATCTACGGAACAGAGTTTATGTTTGGACGCAGTTACCCGTCTGGCGTTGGCTCATCCGGAGATCCGCTTTAAAGTTTTAGTCAATGGGCGCGAGGTCTTTGCCGTACCCCAAGCCAGTGAAGTATCCGAGAGAATTGCCCTGGTAATGGGAATGGATTTTTCCGCTCATTGCATTGCCGTCCAGGAGCAAAGGGAAAATGTCAGCTTGGCGGGATTCATTTCGCATCCGGAGTTTACCCGGTCCAACTCGAAAAATATTTTTTTGTTCGTCAATAAACGTTTTATCCGCGATAACAGCATAACGCACGCCGTGCTATCCGCTTACCGTCAGGTGATTCCGGCGCGGCGCTATCCGGCGGCTGTTTTGTTTATTGATCTGCCGGATTTCGATGTTGATGTTAATGTTCATCCGGCTAAGATGGAAGTGCGCTTTAAGGATTCGCGCTTAATTTATGAATTAGTTTCTCAGACAATCGCGCAGGCCCTTGCCGGTGCGGGAAATGTAAAGGGCAGCTTCGTCTATCGGCTGGAGGCGCGGGAAAAAACAAGCATTGCAGGAATTGCGCGTAAGCCGGAAAGAATTCGAGAAAAATCTGCCGGTTTATTTTCCAGACAAAATTTGCAGAAGGCGATTGATAATGATTTACTGGCTCGTTCAGTGACGGAAAAAATAACGAGTACCGGAAGTGATGATGCCGCAGCAAAAGAACCTATAACTTTTACCGACTTCAGATATTTGGGGCAATTTTTCAATACCTATCTCGTTTTTGCGGGTGATGAAGGATTGCTTTTGCTTGATCAACATGCCGCGCATGAACGGATAATACTGGAGCGATTAAAAAAAGCAGAAGGACAGAAAGTTATCAGTCAACAATTGCTTATGCCCGAAGTTGTCAGTTTAAATCCGTCACAAGTAGCATTATTTCCCGGCTACATCGATTTTTTGCGCCAAATCGGTTTAGAAATTGAAATCTTCGGCCGGGATGCAATTGTTGTTAAAGCGCTTCCCGCAATTTTATCTTCTATACAAGCCCGGGCATTAGTTTGTGATATTGCCGATCAATTAAGTGACCAAAATCGTGCCTCTTCTTTGCAGGAGAAAAAAGAAAAAATATTTGCCGCGCTCGCCTGCAGGGCGGCAATCAAAGCCAACAGTTCTCTTTCTTCCGAAGAAGTAGAAGCTCTTTGTCGTGATTTGGAAGCGACTCCTTTTAATCTTACTTGTCCTCATGGCCGTCCCATCAGTATTAAATTCTCGCTCAGTGAAATCGAAAGAATGTTCAAAAGAAAGTAAAAATGGAAAAAGTGCCTTTGGTTATAATTAATTCACCTACGGCAACGGGCAAGACCGGATTGGCGATTGAACTGGCGCTAGAATTCGGCGGCGAAATCATCAGCGCCGATTCCCTGCAGGTTTACCGTTACCTGGATATCGGTACGGCAAAACCGACAACGGAACAGAGAAATAAAGTTAAACATTATTTGATCGACGTTGTTGACCCGGACGAGGAATTTAATGCTGCTATTTTTACCGAAAAAGCGCGTGCTATCATTGCCGAATTGACAGAGAAGCGTAAGCCTGTATTTGTTGTAGGGGGAACAGGGCTCTATATCCGCGCACTGCTGCAGGGAATTATCGAAACGCCAAAAGTAGATGAAAATATAAGAAATTATTACCGTCGTCTTGGCGATATTCACGGGAAAGAATATCTTTTCGGCTTATTGCAAAAGAAGGATCCGCAAGCGGCCCAAAAAATAAAGCCTAATGATACAATCAGGGTAATCCGCGCCTTGGAAGTTTTGGAACAAAGCGGCGAATCAATTATATCGAAACAAATTAGGCATTCATTTGCGGATAATCCTTACAATACTTATAAAATCGGTCTTCAAGTCGATTCAGAGCAATTAAAGGAGAGAATTGCCCAAAGAACAGAGAAAATGATAGCTACAGGGTTAGTGAGAGAGGTGGAAAATCTTTTAGGACGAGGTTACAGTGAAAAACTTAAGTCTTTGCAATCATTGGGTTATAGGCAGGTTATTAAATATTTAGCGGGTGAATCTAAATGGGAAGAGGCTCTACATTTAATTAATCGCGATACCGGGCATTACGCCAAGAGGCAGATGACCTGGTTTGCCGCCGACAAGGAAATAAATTGGTTTAATCCTGATAGTTCGGAAGAAATAAAAAAGAATGTGGAGAAATTCTGGAAAGAAACGGGATATTATTAAGGATATGCAATATTGCTTGACATCGGCAGGCGGTGAAGATAATTATACAAATTAGCTTTTATAGGGGTTATATTTAAAAAAAATTTCTTTCAAGAGTTCATCCAAGTCTTAAAAGAAAGGGAAATTATATGCTGAGTCCAATCAGAATCAGCAAGATGCTCGTGCTATTTATCTTTTTTGCCTGTGTTTTGCTGTTGGTTTCCTGCGCACCGAAGGAAAGAGTGGCGACAAGTCAACTGGATACTCCTGAACATCATACTTATACGGGATTAAAATTAATTGATCAGGAAAAATATGCCGATGCCCAGGGGGAATTTGAACTGGCAATCCAGTTGGATACGAAATATTCTAAAGCTTATACAGGAACGGCGTTAGTTAAAATTTATACGGCTAATTTTGATGCCGCCTGGGATAACCTCAAAACCGGTTGGAAATATACCAAGACTGATGAAGAAAGGCTATTCGTTTATGTCAGCCGTATTCAGTACTATACACAGAGTAAGAGTGAAAAGAAATGGCTGGCTCTGGCTAAAGATGATTTCGATGAAGCCGTCAAATTGGATCCAAAACATTCTCCTGCTTATTATTTCATGGGTTTAGCTTACAAAGCCGGTCTGAACTTTAATTCAGCCGGTCAGATGTTTACAAAAGTTTTAGAACTAAAATCCGGCTACGTGGATGAGGCCGATGTGCAGTGGAAATTCCTGCAAAAAGTTCAGAGGGCAATGCCCGGAACAGCCACGGGAAAGCAGATTGCCCTGGTGGAACGTCTTACCCGTGCGGATGCGGCGGCATTGTTCATGGAGGAATTAAAGATAGATGTGCTTTACAAAAAAAGAACACCGAAGACTTTTGACACTTCCTTTAAAAATCCGGAAAAGACTGCAGCAAAAACTGCCAAAATAACGGCCAATGATATTGCCGATCACCCTTTAAAAGTAGATATCGAAGGAATTCTGGAAATTGGTGTGCGCGGATTGGAAAATTATCCGGACGGCAATTTCCATCCGGGCGAATTAGTCACACGAGCCGCTTTCGCGATGATGCTGGAAGACATATTGATCAAGGTGACCGGTGATAATTCCCTGGCGACAAAATTTATCGGCTCGATTTCTTCCTTTCCTGATTTAAAGGCTGACTTGCCTTATTTCAATGCGATAATGGTTGTTACCTCCCGCGGTATCATGGAGGCAAAAGATATGACTTCCGGTGAATTCGCGCCGCTCAGTCCGGTGGCCGGTGTCGATGCCCTTTTGATTATCCGCAAAATCAAGGAAGAATTGAAGTTTAATTAAGAGGGTCTGCGCAAGAATGGTTTTAAACAGGCGGGATGTTTTATGTTCCGCCTAAATTTTTGATTAGTAGTTTTCGGAGAAATTAATAAAGGGCGTTAAGCCCTTTTTATTTGTGAAACTCCAATTCCGAAAGCAAAGCATATTGGAATTGGTAAGTTGTAATGAGACCCAAGTTTCAGAAACAGAGTACACTGAAACTTGCAGGTCGAATTATCCCGCAAAGCGGAGGGTATAATACCCGTGATTAGTGTCCAATCGGAGTGGAAGTTGAAATGGCAAAAAGAGAATTAGGCAAGGCATTTGAACCGCAGGAAGCGGAAAAAAGATTATATAATTACTGGCTGGAGAAGAATTTATTTCACGCCAAGGATAAAAGTAAAGCCCATGCTTTTTCCATAGTAATACCGCCTCCCAACGTAACCGGAATGCTGCACATGGGGCATGCTTTGAATAATACTCTGCAGGATGCCATCATTCGTTTCAAAAGGATGCAGGGTTTCAATACCCTTTGGATGCCGGGAATGGATCATGCCGGAATTGCCACTCAAAATGTCGTGGAACAGGAATTGGCCAAAGAAGGATTATCCCGCCATGATTTAGGAAGGGGAAAATTTATTGCCCGTGTCTGGAAATGGAAAGAAAAATACGGCGGCGTAATTATCAATCAATTAAAAAGGCTGGGTTGCTCCTGTGATTGGGAAAGGGAGCGCTTTACGATGGACGAAGGTTTATCTCAGGCGGTGCGGGAGGTTTTCGTCCGGTTATATAATGACGGTTTGATTTACCAGGGAGATTATATTGTCAACTGGTGCCCGCGGTGCCATACGGCGATTTCGGATTTGGAAGTGGAATTCAAGCAGGATGCGAGTTTCTTGTGGAATATCCGTTACCCCTTTGCCGAAGGTAAGGGAGAAATCATTGTAGCCACAACCCGTCCGGAGACAATGCTGGGCGATACCGCTGTGGCTGTGAATCCCCATGATAAAAGATACAAAGATAAAGTCGGCAGATATGTAATCCTGCCGTTAGTCAATAAAAAAATCCCTATTATTGCCGATGAATATGTAACAATGGACTTTGGTTCGGGCGCGGTTAAGATTACGCCCGGCTCGGATCCCAATGACTTTGCCATGGCCCAGCGCCATAATCTGGAAATTATCACGATAATGGATGGGAAAGGTATTATTAATGAAAACGGTGGAATTTATAAGGGGCAGGACCGTTACGAAGCGCGCAAAAGTGTAATAACCGATTTGGAAAAAGGCAAATATCTCGTCAGCACGGAACCATACACGCACAGTGTCGGCCAGTGTTATCGCTGCAAAACGGATATTGAGCCGATGGTTTCCAAACAATGGTTTGTAAAAATAAAGCCACTGGCCAAACAGGCGATCGCGGCTGTAGTTAAAGGTAAAACAAGGATCGTCCCCAATACTTGGGAGGCAACTTACTTTGAATGGCTGAACAATATCCGCGATTGGTGCATTTCCCGGCAATTGTGGTGGGGTCACCGGATTCCCGTTTGGTATTGTGATAACTGCGGAAAAATAATCGTGACGACGAACGATCCGGACAAATGCCCTGATTGCGGCGGCGGTTCGTTAAGGCAGGATGAAGACGTGCTCGATACCTGGTTCAGCTCGGCTCTTTGGCCATTTTCCACATTAGGCTGGCCCGCAAAAACACCAGCCCTAAAAACATTTTATCCCACAACATTGCTGGTTACAGGATTCGATATTCTTTTTTTCTGGGTGGCGCGCATGATGATGATGGGTCTTTACGTCATGAAAGACGTTCCCTTTAAGGATGTTTATTTGCATGCTCTTGTACGGGACGAAAAAGGGGAAAAGATGAGTAAGTCCAGCGGCAATATTATTGATCCGCTGGTAATGATCGAGAAGTATGGCACTGACGCTTTTCGTTTTACCTTGGCGGCTTATACCGCACAGGGGCGGGATGTGCGAATGTCACCGGAAAGAATTGAAGGGTATAAATTTTTTGTTAATAAAATTTGGAATGCCGCCAAGCTTACTTTCGCCAATTTGGAAGATTATAATGAAGAAGATGTCATATCCGCAACGGATTCGCTTCCCGATAAATGGATTAAGACAAAATTTAATAGGGCGGTTGAAGAAGTTACGGAGAGCCTTGATGAGTATCGCTTCAATGATGCCGCCGCTGTTATTTATCGTTTTATCTGGCATGAATTCTGTGATTGGTATCTGGAGCTCAGCAAACCCGCTCTTTACGGCAAAGTAGACTCTCCGCAAAGACAAGCGGCTCAGCGAACTTTACATGATGTATTTAAAACTACGCTGAAACTATTACACCCCTTTATGCCGTTTGTTACTGAAGAGCTCTGGCAGGTATTAACCGGAGGCGATGAAAATTCAATTATGATTAGTCAGTTTCCAACGCCCAATAAAGCATGGAAAGACGAAAAAGCGGAAAAGGAAATGCAATTATTAATGGATATTATAACCAGTATCCGCAATATCCGCGGAGAAATGCAAATACCTCCTTCTCGTAAACTGCAAGTTTTGATTTCAGCAAATGACCGGCAAGTAATAAACATAATTGAAAACGGAAAAGATTACATAATCAACATGGCTAATTTAGAAACGTTGAGAGTGCAAGCAGATTTAGTTGAACCCAAAGGAGTGGCTACGGGAGTTGTCGGTTCAACAAAAATATTTGTTCCTCTCGCCGGTATTGTGGATACAACGGGTGAAAAAGCTCGCCTGCAAAAAGAAATTGTAAAAATCGAGAAAGATTTGCACCAATGTTCGAAGAAACTGGCCAATCGGGATTTTTTAGAAAAGGCCGCAGAGGCTGTCATAAAAAAAGAAGAAGATAAATTAAAAGAATTTAAAGAGCGTCATGCCGCTTTAGAAAATGCCTTAAAAAAACTTCAGGGAATTATCATATAGACAGAATTATTTTTATTCCAACAAAGGCGATTTGTATGACAAAAAAAGAAAATACTTCCCATAAAGAAATACTGCGGATTATAAAAAATGCACTTGCTGAGGATATCGGCAAAGGGGACATAACCACGGCGGCAATTATCCGCGGAAACAAGAGAGGGCAGGCGCAAGCCATTGCCAAAGACGATTTCATCATAGCCGGAATTAATGTTTTCCAAAAAACCTTTCTTTTTTTAGATGACCGGATTGAATTTGAGGCCTTGATCGCTGACGGAGAAAAAGTTAAGAAAGGTGAAACTATAGCTCAAGTTACTGGTCCACTAACCTCCATTCTTCGGGCGGAGCGAGTAGCCCTCAATCTTTTTCAACGGATGTGCGGTATAGCAACTTTAACGAGAAAATTTGTGGAAGCCGTACACGGTACAAAAGCAAAAATTCTCGATACCCGCAAAACCATACCCGGTTTGAGGCTGTTGGATAAAATGGCGGTAAAAATCGGGGGTGGTTTTAATCACCGGATGGGGCTTTATGACGGCGTGTTGATCAAAGATAACCACATTGCCGCAGCGGGCGGTATTCAAGCCGCAGTAGCAGCGCAAAAGAAAAGCTATACCAAAAAGTTAAAAATTGAAGTCGAAACTAAAAATTTGATAGAAGTCGAGGAAGCGTTAAACTCCGGTGTGGATATTATCATGCTGGATAATATGCCTGTTGATGAAATGACGAAAGCCGTGGCGCTAGTCAGGGGAAAAGCGCTTTTGGAAGCATCCGGCAATGTCAGCCTGCAAAATGCTGCCCGAATTGCGGCTACCGGTGTGGACTTTATTTCAGTGGGAGAAATTACGCATTCTGTAAGGGCGGCAGACATCGCCTTAAAAATTATGGCCAGCGCAATTTGAGGAATTTATTCTTCGTTTTAAGATGTTTAGAAAAAGATAAATTGACAAAAAAATGCCAATATTATTTATTGCAAAAATATACTGTAAATAATTATAATAACAAAGTATCACCGGGTGGAATAAATTGTAACTATAAAATATTTAAATTGGAGTCGATATGGCAATTGAACAAACATTGATACTTATTAAACCAGACGGACTTGTTAAATCGCTTACGGGCAATGTCATTTCCAGATTGTCAGAGGCAAAACTGACTATTATGGGGGCGAAAGTTGTACGCGTCAGCCGGGAGCTTGCTGAAAAACATTATGAACATCTCAAAGAAAAACCATTTTTCGCCGAATTAATAAACTATATCATTGGAGATGTGCACAAGACGTATAGAGTGCTTGCTTTAGTGTATCAGGGTGAGGATGCTATAAAGAAAATCCGGGATATTGTGGGTGAAACAGATCCGGAAAAGGCAAATCCGGTATCCATAAGAGGAGCGTATGGAAGAATTACGACCAGCGGGGTATTTGAAAACGTTGTCCACGCCTCTGCTAATTCTGAAGATGCGGAAAAAGAAATAAAGCTCTGGTTTCAGCCCGATGAGATTGTCGAAGATTTGTATCCGATAAAAGAAGTGACCATTAATAATTTAAAAAAGACCGTTTGGGCATAATAAACCATCAGGTTGAAGCTCAGATACAACACTTATGAAATTATTACTTGCGGTTGAAATTGCTATTCAAAAATTAACCTAATATATTCTCTCCCAATTCTTATTTATCTTTATGGACTATGCCATTCAACTATTGGAAAATAAACTTGCGGGAAGTCTTATCGGGCATAAGATTCATTTTTATCCGGAAAGCGGTTCCACGAATGATGAAGCATTTAATCTTGCTGCCGCAGGTTCGCCTGAAGGCACTGTTGTTATTGCCGACAGCCAGACCAAAGGCAAAGGGCGCTTGCAGAGAGTCTGGCATTCGCCTTCAGGAAGTAATATTTACACTTCCATTATCCTGCGTCCTAACTTAAAGCCGGATCGTGCGCCGCAGATTTCTATATTAGCCGGTGTCGCAGTAGCCGAAATTATGGATAATTTCTGTCCCGGCATGGTTAGTCTGAAATGGCCCAACGATGTTCTTTTGAAGGAGAAAAAAGTATGCGGTATTCTGGCGCAAATGAAAACATCAGCAAGCCGAGTTGATTTTATTATCTTGGGTATCGGCATTAATATAAACATTAACTATAATCAATTGCCGCAGGATATTAAAAATACCGCCACGTCTTTAGCTATAGAAACAGGGAGAAAAATTTCCCGTCAGGAATTAATAATTGGCCTGTATGAAAATCTGACAAAATGGTATAAAAAGCTTATTGAGGATGGTTTTAGCGCTGTAAAAGAAAAGTGGTTGAGCATGACGCCGATGATTGATAAGAGAGTTCAAATAATATCCGGTGATGAAGTGATAAGCGGAAAAGCGCTAGGTATTGACGAACAAGGTTCACTACTGCTACTTACGGCGGAAGACAGAAAAATCAAGATATCCGTGGGAGATGCAACAATATTAAAGGAGACTCAAAAAAATGTTGCTGGTAATTGACGTAGGCAATACCAATACTGTGCTGGGACTTTATGACGGCGATCAGCTGATTCATGACTGGCGAATTCGTACGGAGATTGATCACACAATTGATGAATATGGTATGCTCATTTTTAACTTGTATCAGTCCAGCAGAATGAAAACCGAAAAAATTAAAGCAGTAAATGCGATTATTATTTCGTGCGTAGTACCGCCGATGCTCAATATCTTGGAACCTTTGTGTGTAAAATATTTCAATGTAAAACCGTTGATCGTAGGACCTGGAATTAAAACAGGAATGCCTATTTTTTATGATAATCCCAAAGAAGTAGGAGCCGATAGAATCGTTAATGCCGTTGCCGCTTACGATAAATACCGGCAGGCGGCAATTATAATTGATTTCGGTACGGCGACGACTTTTGATTATATTTCACCAAAAGGAGAATACATGGGGGGATGTATCGCGCCCGGAATAATGATTTCCAGCGAAGCGCTATTTGAACGGGCGGCAAGGCTTCCCCGCGTGGAATTGAGCAAGCCTAAATCGGTGGTTACCAAGGATACAGTGAGCGCAATGCAGGCGGGAATTATTTTTGGTTATGCCGGACTCATTGACGGCATTGTGGAGAGGATGAAAGCCGAGATAAAAACTAAACCTCTGGTAATCGCCACGGGAGGATTGGCTCGCTTAGTGGCTTCGGAAACAAAATGCATCGATAAAATTGAAGATATGCTGACTTTGGAAGGTTTACGCATTATTTATAACTTAAACAGCAAATCATGACGACTTCGTAAAGAGTCGTCCGGTATTTATAGTTTTAGGACTTATTACGAGGTTATCGAAAAAATGTTAAACGTCGGATTGACGGGAGGTATTGCTTGCGGAAAATCTACAGTATCGGAGATGTTTATTCGGCATGGCGCTCATTTGATTGATTTCGATCAGCTTGCGCACAAAGTTGAAAAACCGGGACAACCTGCTTGGGGAAAAATCGTCCAATATTTTGGCGAAAGTATTCTGCTGCCGGATAAAAATATTGACCGTTATAAATTAGCACAGATTGTTTTTGCCGATTCACAAAAGCTCAAAACCCTCAACGGTATCGTCCATCCTTACGTATCGAACGAGTGGAAAACCCTTCTGGAAAAAATTGAAAAAAAAGAAAAAAACGTCATAATTTTATCGGATGTTCCTCTTTTGTTCGAGGAAAATATGCAGCATCTTTTCGATTTGACTTTGCTGGTTTTAATATCTCCCGCTGAGCAAATTCAGAGGCTGATTGCCCGCAATGGTTTGAGCAGAGATGAAGCCAAAAAACGCCTTATGAACCAGATGCAGATTGGCGAAAAGGCTCGATTGGCGGATATTGTGATTGATAATCAAAAGACTGTTGCCGAAACGGAAAAAAAAGTGGAAGAAGTATGGCAAAAGCTTTTAAAAATTGAAAGAAATAAAACCCAGCATAAAAGCAGAGAAAAAACTTAAAACTACGGTTTTTCTAATTTTTAAGAATATTATTGCGGAGGCAAAAAAATGATTGAAAAGAATGTTCAGGCTGATTTCAGTAAACGCGTATCCGAACCTATTATTGGTTTTTCCACATATGTTCATCCGCTGGCGGCAGTAATCGGAAATGTAACCTTAGGAAAAAATATTATGGTTGCGCCTGCAGCTTCGGTTCGCGGCGATGAGGGCCAGCCTATTTACGTAGGTGATGATTGCAATATCCAGGATGGCGTTGTGATTCACGCGCTGGAAACTGAAGTTGACGGAAAGCCGGTAGAGAAGAATCTCTGTGAAGTGAACTCAAAGAAATACGCCGTTTATGTGGGCAGCCGTGTTTCGCTGGCTCACCAGGTGCAAATTCATGGGCCGTCTGTGGTTATGGATAATACTTTTGTAGGCATGAAAGTGCTGGTGTTTAAATCTGTTGTCGGACAGAATTGTGTAATTGAACCGGCGGCAGTGCTGATGGGCGTGAAGGTTGCCGACGGCCGCTATGTGCCGGTGGGGTCGGTTATAAAGACCCAGGCCGAGGCCGATAATTTACCGAAGATTACTCCCGATTATCCGCTTAAGGATATGAATAAAGGAGTGCTCCATGTAAATATTGTTCTGGCGAAGGGTTATTTGGCAGCGGCAAAAAAATAATGGCAGAGCTTTGAGAAAAAGTATAACTATTGTTAATAATGAGAAGCAGAATCAGTGCCTTTCCTGCGGATCAACGGAAAATATCAATAACCGTAAATATTGTTCGATCAAATGCCGGCAGAATCTCCGGCAGAAACTGAACATGAGAAGCGGTTTACTGCAGGCGTTAAACACGCGTTACGCGACTTTTTATTTTTCCGACACAATAATTATTCTGGATATAATACCCCGCGGAGTAAAAGAGATATTCAGATTTACGCAACAGCGATCAATAAACCACAAACCGGCGGAGGATTTCGGCAAAATGGCCAATATGCTGGGAAGAGCCTGGTGGGAAGAGGAAAAACGCACGGCGAAAAAGTATTTAGCCTCCCGCCGTGTGCTGGAATTGGCGACAAAATATCCTGCTCAGATATCCTTACGGCCTACAGTAATAAACATCCCCGGTGTTAAAACCAACGCCTTAAACTATCTGGGAATTAATAAAGATGATTTAACCTCCGTTGAATTGCGCAAAATCATTAAAACCTCATACCGAAAGCAGGCTAAAATTCATCATCCCGACCTTGGCGGTCATGCTCCAACTTTTAGAAAGTTGCATAAGGCCTATAAGGAGCTTCTTCATTGGGCGGAAAATCCCAGCTTTATTCACCGTCGTGGTTTTGCAAATAAGTGGTTTTACGACGGTGAAAATGAAAAATGGGTGCAACCAATACCAATACATAAGTAAAAAGGTTGATAGGCTGAAGGTAGAAGGTTGATGCAGTGAGCCTTCAGTCTCGCGTGCCCTTTAGGGTATCGGGGTATGAGTCAGTCTTCAGCCTAATCACCTCTAAATCTTACGGCGTGTTGATGTTGAGGAAGAGGTGTCCATCTTTGTTGAATGGTTTAATCTTTTCTTCAGGAATACTCACCGGTGATTTTAAGTTTATCCGCGATCAGAGTAGTCTTCTTATCGGGGAAAGACAATTTTGGGAATAGACAGCCTACAGCGGCTTAAAACCATCAGATAATTGGGAAACCACAATCGGAAATATATATTCAGTCTAAAATATAAAAGACTTAGCGCCCGGATAAGACATTATCTGATTATTTTTCTGTCTATGGCCACAGGTTGGACACCTTCTTTTTCCACCATTGTATTAATATTAACATTGCCTTTGAACCTCAACACATTGAGCATAAATATTTCCAATTTGCTGAGAACATTGGGAGGCAAAAGGTTGCCGTCAATCTCGATGGATATTATCGGGTATTTTCGTTCTCTGGCCCATGGAGTGAAAAGCCCCTCAATGACTCTTCCAATGAGACAAGCAAAAGGTGAAATATTTACTATGCCGGAGTAGCCGTCCATCATTGCCGTAGCAGCAACACCGCTCGATACACTGATTTCCGAATAAAGCTCATGGCTCACGAAATATTTTTGGGTGTTTTTCATAATCTCTTGCATATTATGCGGAGTGTGCGGAACAAGACCTGTTGAGTTCAACGCCCCATGAACGTTTTTTTCCACTTTGTGTTTGTAGGCATGTTCTATATTCCAGTTGATCAAATCCATAATTTCTCTGGTAAAGATCCGTCGATACCAGGGGATTAAACGCAGTCTTTTTTTGAGTTCATAATTGCGGACAAAATCACAGTAGTAAATCCATTCGGCAATATTAGATATCTTGCCGATAATCCCGTGATTACTGAAGTGTTGAATCAATTCATCCACGGCAAAATCGTCGCGGCGCACATATATCTCGCCAACAATGAGTATCTTGGGGCATTCATCGATTTTCTTCTTCAAGGGGATATGGGCAATATCGGCCGAAATCTCCTTTAAGATGGGAAGAACTTTGGTGATGTCATGTTCGGCGACACTGATCATCCTGCGCCAAAGCCGATCATATATTGCCATCGCTTCTATAGGATTTACCGCGCAGGTTCTAAGCGATGTTTCCACGTCTTTCATATAGTCACCGATAATAATTCCCCACCACGCATATTTGGCGAAATCCTGACCAAGCTCGGTATAGGAGTTGTCTGAATCCATCGTAATGATAACAACATTTTCCAGACGCAAATCCTTAAAGAGGTTTTCATAAAAGACGAAGTATTGACCGGTGCGGCATGGTCCTGTTGTGGTAGGAACAAACAATAGATAAATTTCATCCTTGCGGTATTTTTCGGAAGATAAATATTTGAGGACGCTGCCTAAGACCAGATGCGACGGCACGCATTCCTTGCCGGAGGCATGATTACGCGCCATCTGCAGAGTATATATATCCGGAACCGGCATCGCTTCCGCATTGACGCCGAATGCTCTGATCGTCGCCGCTATAAGCTCGGCCGATAGCCTGCCCATGCTCGAGAGAAGCAGTTTGACGCGCGGATTGTTTTTGATAGGAATCTTTTCTTCGGTAACAATATTCTTAATGTAAATTTCTTCGTTGCGATTATTGATAAATCTCAAAGCATTATCATATCTGCTCTCGCTGATCTTAGCAACTTTTGACCTGTATCCTTCGATGATGTCCAGAAAAGCCTCGATGCGCGTATCCACTCCGGCATCGGCCGTATGAGAATCCAACTCCAGAATTAAAAAAGGTTTGGTACCCATTATCCATTTAATATAATGCAGCATAAAAGAATCGGGCGCGCAGGAAAAATTAGAAATATAGGTAATATATATATTATCTTCATCTTTGAGCAGCATACTGGCTTTCATATCCTGCTGGCCGTAATACCAGTACATATTGGGATAGATCGGCTTATCGGCAAAAGGAAGAATATCATAAGGGATAACTGAATAGCCGCGGGTTGTATATTTTCGGGGAATGCCCATATTCGCGTCAGTTGTAAAGGCGTTGTAAGGACGTCCCAGAAGGGCAATAACAGGCCTTTTGGCCTTCCGTGCTTCTTTAAGCGCAGTTTTTCCTAGTTCAGCAAATCGGGCAAAACATTCCGTCTGTTTTTTGTAGGCGATCGCAAATGCGTTTATAGCTTCGCGTTCAGAAAATCCTAGCATTTTGGCCATTTCAATAAAAGACTCGCTGGCCTTTTCAATGCCGTACATAAAACTGACAACAGGTGTTAAATATTTATCTTCCGGAATTTCCGGGAATGCTTTTTTGATATAATAAGGCAGAGCTTGTGTAATAGGGCAAAAATTTGCCGGAGAATCTTTTTCGTAACTTTCCATATCCCGGAAGTGGGGCAGGAAAATATAATCTAGATTGCGGTCAAATATGTCCTGAACGGCTCCATGGGCAATTTCTGCAGGAAAACAATAACTGCTTTCGACCCTCGCCGTGCCTTCATGCGAAATGTTCTTCGAGACAACAGTTTCAATTCCTAAAGCGTGAAAAAACCAGGAATAAAGAGGCCAAAGCGTATAGATGGAAAAACAACGGGGGATTCCAACAATGAAATCTTTCTTCTTGATTAGCTCGTCAGGATCGGGAGCGAATTCCTTAAAGAGGAGATCGTTGCGCTGTTCAATATAATCAAAAACTTCGCCTTCATTAATTGTTTTTTTCTTTCTGATATTGGCATACTTGTTACACCTGCCGCCGAACATATACTTGTTGTTGTTCACGCTGAGAATGCGTATCGAACAGAAATTATCACAGGCTTGGCACTGAAATTCCTTTTCATAAATAATTTCCGTCATAAGTATGTGGTCAATATCGTAAGCGGCTTTGGTCAAAAAGTCATCGGATAATTTCTGTTTGGCAAGTATTCCTACGCCAAAACAACCCATTAGTTCGGGATCGGGAGGCACCAGAATATCCTTATTCAACAACATGGCAAAAGCCAGAGGCACAGCCTTGTTTTTGGCTACCCCCCCTTGCAGGACGATGTTTTTGCCAATGGTCCTATTACCCACAACTCTGTTTAGATAATTAGAGACGATGGAGGTGACGATACCGGCGGTAATATCTTCACGGGAGGCGCCCTGTTGAATAGCGTTGCGGATGTCCGAGTTGATAAAAGCGGAGCAATGTTCGCCGAACTTCAACGGCTCTTTAGCCTCAATAGCGATATCCCCGATTTCCGAAGCATCGGCGATATTCAAATCGCCGTGCGCCGATTCTTCTAAAAACGAACCGGTGCCGGCGGAACAGGCTTCGTTCATGGCGTAGTCTATCGGAACTTTATTCTTTAGAAAAACATATTTGGCGTCCTGTCCGCCGATTTCGAAGATTGTATCGATATTATTCCTATAAAAAGTAGTGCCGACGGCATGCGCTATAATCTCATTATAGACAGCCGGCGTTTCCAAAAAAACGCCCAGTATTTCCCGGGATGATCCGGTCGTCGAGGCAAGTGTTATGCTAATTTTACCGGCACCTATATCTTCTTTGATTTGTTTCTTCATTTCGATAAGGCAATTTTTGAGAGCCGCGACCGGATCACCATGTGTACGTCCATAGAAGGATGCAGTGATTTCATTTGTTTCTATGTCAATTAAACAGGCCTTCGTGGTAGTTGAACCGCCGTCAACGCCGAGGATATACTCTTTGCCTGCAATAACTTTTGTCTTTGAGGAAGGTAGATAAGTTACTCTGCCTTCAGCATTTTTTAAGTTTTTAAATCTCTTAAATTGAACGCGGCTTTGCTTAAAAAGAGAATTTACAGGAGGCAGAATGCTGCCGGAATTTCTGGCCATAAGCGCAGCCCCGTACGCTTCAAAATACGGAGCCTGATCGGGAACTATTAATTCGATTTCCGGCATCCGCTCCCGGATAAACCGAATGATGTATTGATTTTGTGTAACACCACCTACAAGCATCACTTTGCCCTTGGCTATCCTGGCCCTTTTAAGAAAATCAATCACTTTAATGGCCATTACATCGCTCAAAGATAAAGCAATGTCGCCCTTATTTGCTTCGCCTTTATTCAAGCGATGCGTGCAGTCGCTTTTCATAAAAACAGAACAACGCGAAGATAGTTTTAAAACACAACAATGTTCGGGAATTGAATTAATATCATCAAGATTCATGTTCATCCGGGCGAGCTGCTGTTTAAAAAATTCGCCGGTACCTGAAGCACATTTATTTCCAGAAAAACTAGTTATTATCTTGTTGTTTTTATCGATGGTATAAACAACAAGATCTTCTCCGCCCAAAGAAACCAAAGCATCAACTTCGTAATTCAGGCGTTGAAGCGCTTCTTCGATACAAAGTGGTTCGATTACGCTGTTTATATTTAGAAGATGTCTGCCTTCTGTGCCTGTGGCCAGTGATTTAATATCAGCCGGAATATTGCGTGATAATAATATATTTTTGAGAGTATAAAGAAAATTTCCTTCATGAGGTTCTACAGAGCTCCATAAAATGTTATTTCCCTCCAGCATGGTCACTTTAACATTAGAGGAGCCGATATTAATTCCTAAACTATGCATAAATACTCACATATAAAAAACATAGACGAATATTAGATATTACGATTGAGCTTAGCCGTCAAGTATCAGATGGAACTATTTGAAGAATACTTTTTATCGATATTTTAAATAAACAATAAAAGCTAAAAAAGCTGAAAGCGTGTAGCTATCAGCTTTTTAATAATTGCATTAAAATAATTCGATTTCTTTCGCAATCGGAAGTAATATTACGAGCGGTCAATTGGCTGTTCTTCCTAATTGCTGTAAGCGATTATCAATGACCTTCTTCCATTGCACTTGATATGTACATCATTGCCAGCAGCATAAAAACTACAGTTTGAATGATCGATGTAAAAATCATCAACACAAATACAGGCAAAGGAACAAGTGTCGGAACAAGTAATAATACAACAGCGAGAACTATATCTTCGCCTTTGATATTGCCGAATAAACGAAAAGTCAGAGAAAGCGGCCTTGAAAAATGGCTGATGATTTCAATAGGAACCATGAGTGGAATAAGCCACCATACTGGTCCCATGAATTGTTTGAAATATTTCCAGCCATGGGTCATTACTCCAACAACATGCGTCGAGAAAAAAACTACAATAGCCATGGAAAGAGTAGTGTTAATATCGGACGTAGGCGATTCAAAGCCGGGAATGATACCCAACAAGTTCGCCGTTAATATGTAAATACCCAGCGTAGCGATAAGGGGAAAGTATCTCCGGCCATTGTGTCCCATTATTTCATTTAGCAGAAAATCAAATCCGCCAACAATCACTTCCATTACATTTTGAAACCTACCGGGATAAATTTCCAGACGGCGGGTAGCCAAAAAAGATAGCAGGGCCAAAGCAATAGCAAGAAACCAGGCGTAAGTTACGTGTGGAGGAAAATAGGGATTCTCCAAAAAAAGCAGGGGGTGCATATATTAAATAACCTCCTCAAGAAAGTTTTTTTTTGTAAGGGTGGTAATAACGGTTACAACGATGGTTATTACTACTACCGATAATCCAATAATCAAGCCGATTATATTTACGGTGTCGGTCGAAATTAAAAAATATAAAACAATAGCAGTCAACGCCAGGCGAATAAAATATTTAAAGACCACGGCGCCTTTTACGTTTCCCGTAAGTTTTTCAAAAACACGGCGTAAACTGCGTTCCATCCAATAAAAGTTTAGAATGCTGATGAAACCACCCAGAAGCACACCGAGAGCAAATTTAAAAGTGCCGAAAATTAAAGAAGGAATAAAAATAAGGACGAGAATAATCCAATTAACAATTTCAATTTTTCTTTGGAGCGGGTCTTTGGCGATGAGGTTCACTTTTTATACTCTTTATTATTGGTTCATCATCAGTAAAATTTTTTTTAATCAAAACATATATGTTACGAAACCCGGCCGCAATACCAATAAACAAGAAAACCATGGAAAAAACGTGACCGGATTCAAACTTTCTATCTAAATAGGATCCAAACCAAAGACAGCCAAAAATTGCCAGGACCATGGCAATGCCGATGCTGCTGGCATAAGCCATTTGCATGGCATTTTTTTTGGTTTCTTGATCCATTTATTTAGCCGCTCCTTAACATTAATGAAAAGCAAAGTCAAACAAAATAATGACCGGCGTTCAGGGATTAACGTACAATATGGCGGTTGTTCCTATACCATTCAATTGTTTTCATCAATCCTGTCTGGAAATCAGTACTCGCTTTAAATCCAAATTCTTTCATCGCTTTAGAAGTATCGAGCAGACGTCGCGGCTGGCCATCTGGTTTGGATTTATCCCAAAGAATATTACCTTTAAAACCGGTAATTTGGACAATTAACTCGGCAAGCTCCTTAATGGATATTTCAAAGCCGGCGCCGATGTTGATCGGTTCGCTTTTGTTGTAAAATTTGGTTGCCAGGTAAATAGCCTCGGCGGCATCTTCCACGTAAAAAAATTCACGTGTAGCCAAACCTGTGCCCCAAACTTCAATTTTACCGGCATGTCCGTCAATGGCATCAAAACATTTTTTTATTAGTGCCGGAATAACGTGAGAGGAGAGGGGATCGAAATTATCTCCCGGACCGTAAAGGTTTACCGGAAGCAAAAAAATTGAATTGAATGAATATTGTTGACGGTAAACTTGAGACTGTACCAGCATCATTTTTTTAGCAAGTCCATAGGGCGCATTGGTTTCTTCCGGATATCCGTTCCAGATATCTTCTTCCTTAAAAGGCACCGGAGTAAATTTAGGGTAAGCGCATATTGTTCCCAGAGCGACAAATTTTTCAATTTTGTGCAGATATGCTTCGTGTATCAGTTGAGTACCCATGATTAAATTGTCGAAAAACAGTTCGGCTGGCTTTTCCTGATTAAAACCGATGCCGCCAACCTTGGCGGCAAGGTGAATGACGATTTCCGGGTTGGTTTCTTCATACATACGGCGAATATCGGTAATATTAGTCAAATTGTATTCGGGAAGGTCGGCAATTTTAACATGGCCACAGCCCTGAATTTCCAATCTTTTGAGTAAATGGCTTCCTAAAAATCCTTTTCCGCCGGTAACGGTGATACGTTTTTCTTTAAACATTCAACAATCCTTAGTTTTCAAATGATACGCTCGCTGCTGTTGCAGGCGAATCCGGCTTCAACTAAAGTTTTTTCTTTCTTAGCCAGTTCCAAATCCGCCGCAATCATCATATCGATAAGATTTTCAAAATTGATTTTTGGCTGCCAGCCGAAAATCAATTTTGCTTTGGCGGAATCACCTAAAAGAACGTCTACCTCGGTTGGCCGAAAATAACGCTGGTCCACAATTACATACTTATTATAATCCAATCCGAGTTTGGCAAAGACTTTCTCTGCAAACTCCCGTACCGAGTGAGTTTCGCCAGTGGCAATGACGAAATCGTCAGGTTTTTCTTGCTGCAGCATCATCCACATCGCTTCCACATAATCACCGGCAAAGCCCCAATCTCTTTTGGAGTCAAGATTACCCAAATAAAGTTTTTCTTTAAGACCTAACTTAATTTGCGTTGCCGCGCGGGTGATTTTTCTAGTCACAAATGTTTCACCGCGTCGCGGCGATTCGTGGTTAAAAAGAATTCCATTGGAGGCAAAAATACCGTAGGCATCTCGGTAGTTTTGCGCAATATAATAGGCATAAACTTTAGCCGCTGCATAGGGACTGCGCGGTTGAAATATCGTTTTTTCACTTTGGGGCGGCGCCGCAGCTCCGAACATTTCGCTCGAAGAAGCTTGATAAAATTTGGTTTTGATACCGGTTTTACGAATTGCTTCCAAAATTCTCAACGTTCCCATCCCGGTTATATCTCCGGTATATTCAGGCATGTCAAAACTCACCCGGACATGGCTTTGAGCTCCCAGATGATAAATTTCATCGGGTGTAATAGAATGAAGTAAATCCATAAGTTGGCCGGAAACGCTTAAATCGCCATAATGCAGAAATAATCTTGTATCCGGGTCATGAAAATCATGGTAAAGATGATCAATGCGGTCGGTGTTAAAAGTGCTGGAGCGCCGTATCAAACCATGAACTTCATAACCTTTGCCCAAGAGAAGTTCAGCAAGATACGAGCCGTCTTGTCCGGTAATGCCCGTAAGAAAAGCTTTTTTCATTTTACCTCCTAAAAAAATTAGTGGTGTTTATAGACGCCAATATTTAATACCTAGTTTCCGCGCGCGTTCGGGTTCGAATAATGATTTTATATCAATTACAATGGAACAATCTTTGCGGCAGAGTCCGGCAATGCGCATTAGTCCCAAATCCCTAAAAGCGCTATGGGCTACGGCTAGGACAATAGCATCAACATCACGGATATCACTCAAAGGTACCAGCTCTATGCCATAATAATGGTGGGCTTCTTCGGGGATGACTAACGGATCGTGAACCAGAACATCAACACCATATTCTTTTAATTCGGTTATGATATCGGTTACGCGTGTGTTGCGTATATCCGGAACATTTTCCTTGAAAGAAAGTCCCAAGATGGCCACACGGGCATTGTGCACTTGTTTGTCGGTGGCTATAAGCATTTTGATTGTTCGTTGCGCCACATATTTGCCCATGTTATCGTTAATGCGTCGACCGGAAAGAATTACTTCGGGATGATAACCTATGCTTTGAGCTTTATAAGTGAGGTAATAAGGATCAACGCCGATGCAATGACCGCCGACCAAACCGGGACGAAATGATAAAAAGTTCCATTTTGTTTCCGCCGCTTCCAAAACTTCAATGGTGTCAATTCCTATTTTATTAAAAATTATAGACAGCTCATTCATCAAAGCGATGTTGATATCGCGCTGAGTATTTTCTATTACTTTTGCCGCTTCGGCAACTTTTATTGATGATGCCTTGTGCAAGCCGGCTTTAACTATTGAGCTGTATATTCCTTCCAAAAAATCTAGAGTTGATTGATCGGATGCGGAAATAATTTTTACCGTGTTATCAATGGTATGCACTTTGTCGCCGGGATTGATGCGCTCGGGAGAGTAGCCGATCGTGAAATCACGGCCGAATTTAAGGTTTGATTCTTTTTCTAAAATAGGGATGCAAATATCTTCGGTAGCGCCGGGATAAACGGTGGATTCGTAAACTACACAAGAACCGGAAGATAAACGCCGGCCGATTATGGCGGAAGCATTTTCTATCGCGCGTAAATCGGGAACATGGGAATCGTCTACCGGTGTGGGAACGGCAACGATGAAAAGTCTGCAGTCAGAAAGTTCGGCGGCATCGGATGTAAAATGAATATCGGCTTTTTTTAATTCGGCATCGGTAAGTTCCAGAGTGCGATCATGGCCATTTTTTAATTCGGTAATATTGACTTCGTTATTGTCATAACCAATAACTTTAAAGTTGCGTGATAAATGAGCGGCCAGCGGTAATCCCACGTATCCCAAACCGATAACAGCGATTATATATTTTTTGGCAAAAAAAGATTTGACGGTTAGATGTTTTTGCATGACTTGATTCCTCGGATCAATTTATACCGCAACTTTTAGCAGATATTACAGTAATGATAAGCGGTTGTCAATTAGGTGGTCATAGTTTTTTCAATGCAGATGCGCAAGCATCCAGAGTAAAAGCAATATCTGCATCACTATGGGCAAACGACATAAAAACTGCCTCAAATTGTGAGGGAGCCAGCCATATACCTTTTTTCAACATATTATGGAAAAAGCGGGCAAATAGCGCCGTATCTGATTTTTGGACGGAAGTTAAATCATAGACAGGGCCTTCCTGGAAGAATATCGTGAACATCGAATGAACACGGTTTATACAAGCAGAAATTCCTTTGGCGGCAAATAGGTTTTCCATTCCACTGCAAAGTTTATTAGTTTTTTCATTCAGTGCAGAATAAGAGGAAGCTTTTGCTTTAAGGATTTGGAGAGTGGTCAAGCCTGCAATGATAGCCAAAGGATTGCCGGAAAGAGTGCCGGCTTGATAGATTTCGCCCAGCGGGGCGATCTTTTCCATAATCTCTTTTTTGCCGCCGACGGCGCCGACGGGCATTCCTCCGCCGATTATTTTGCCCAAACAAGTCAAGTCTGGTTTAATTTTTATTAAATTCTGATAACCGCCAAAGTTAAAACGAAATCCTGAAATTACCTCATCGAAGATTAAAACTATGCCGTTTTTTTCCGTAAGTTTTCTTAGCTCTTCTAAAAATCCAGCCCGTGGAGGAATCACTCCCATATTACCAGCTACCGGCTCAATAATAACGGCTGCCAGCCGCGAACCATGGCGCTCGATTGTTGTTTTAAGGGCTTCCAGGGAATTATAAGGCAGACTCAAAGTTAAACGTGATAATTCATTAGGAATCCCCGAAGACCCGGATATGTCCAAGGTTGTCACGCCGGATCCTGCTTTGACTAAAAGTGAATCGGCATGGCCATGGTAACAGCCGTCGAATTTGGCAATCATATCCCTGCCGGTAAAGCCGCGCGCCAGACGTATTGCCGTCATTGTTGCTTCCGTACCGGAACTGGTCATCCGTACAAGCTCTATGGAAGGAATAGCCAGACAGATTAGCTTGGCCATTTGCGTTTCCGCTTCAGTCGGCGCGCCGAAACTTGTTCCCTTTTGAGCAGTGCGGCAAATAGCAGAAATTACGACGGGATGAGCGTGACCTAAAATCATCGGCCCCCAGGATAAGACATAATCAATATATTTCTTGCCGGACGTATCATAAATTTTACTGCCTTTAGCTCTGCTAACAAAGAGAGGATTATCGCCGACCGCATTCCAAGCGCGTACGGGAGAATTGACGCCGCCGGCGATAACATTCCTGGCTTCAGTAAAATAATCAGTATGTGCTTTGGACATTAAAAATACTCCGGAGTTGTCTTTTTATATTCTTTTAAGCTTTCCAAAATTAAAAAGTCATGGATATCAATAGAAGCCGCCATTTTATTTGTCAGAGAAGTCATATCTTCGCCTTTGCTGTGCAGCATCGTAAAGAGATTGTATTTGGACTTAAATACTGGATTCCTTTCGTAGCAATGGGAGATAAAGGGAAATGAAGCAAAAGTAATTCCAGCTTTTTCTATTTTATCCTGCGGTACAGACCAGACAACCAGCACGTTTTTTGCATAGCCGATTTTATGGTGGCGTAAAACAGCTCCAAACTTGCGTATATAACCTTCCTTGTTCAGCTTCTTTATAATATTAATAATTTCCTTTTCAGTTAGGCCGCAGGAATCCGCGATCTGGCGGAAAGGACGGCTTTTTAGCTGAATATCGCCCTGAAGCTGGCTAGCAACTTTAATTTTTTTAGCGGTTATTATTTCCACGAAATAAGTTTTAACCTGCTTGATAAATAAAATCAAGAAGTGTGTTATAGATAAATATTTCTTGACAATTATTATGTGGAACATTAAAAATTAAATAACGTGAAAGTCAGAGAGCGAAAAAATAAACGAAAGGAGGCATGCAGAGTTCCAATTTTATCAAGTTAATATTAATTAAGTAAGGAGAATTCAAATGAAAAAAGGTTTTATTTACAGTGTGATGGCTACGTTGTTGATTATTGTTTCTTCTCCCTTGGTATTTGCAGCCAGCGAAACGCAAACGGGAACTGTCGATTATACAAAAGCAATTATAGTCGGCTGCTCCGTGCTGGTTGCTGGTTTAGCCATAGCTTTTGGTACAATCGGCACAGGATTGGGTATGGGGAACGGTTTGAATGGCGCTACTAACGCTGTGGGGAGAAATCCGGAAGCGCAAGGCAAAGTACTTCTAACCATGATGGTTGGTCTGGCTATGATTGAATCACTGGCCATTTATGCGCTGGTAGTTTCATTAATCTTGCTTTACGCTAATCCGCTTTTGAAGTATATCGGCGGATAATTGTTGCTATCATAAAAATTAGGGAGGGGAAGCGTGCATCGACTTTCTCTCCCTTTTTTTCCGTGAAACTCCAATTCCGAAAGCGGAGCGCATCGGAATTGGTAAGTTGAACAATCCCGCAAGCGATGCGGGATTAATGACACCTCATCGACGAAACTAAAAAATTACACCCATCTTATTAAGTTAATCGTCAATAATAACTCTACCGCGTAAAACTTTTTTTTCAGCTTGTTTATGCTTGGCGGTGAGGATTTTTTCTTTCGCCCGCTTTGTACGTTTCCTCTTTTGGCGCCGAATCTTTTCTATCTTATCTCTTTCTTCGGCGATAAAACCTTTTTGCATTAATTCAATCTTATCTAGTAATAAACGGCGAGCCAAATGGCGGTTTAATGCCTGTGATCGCTCCCGCTGGCATTTTACTGTAAGACCGGTAGGAATGTGGATTAGGTAAACACAAGAGGAACTTTTATTAACCTTTTGTCCGCCCGGTCCGGAGGAGCGGATAAAAGATTCCTCAAAATCACTTTCAGTGACCCCCAGATTCAGCATTCTTGCGGACAGGGCCTTTTCTTTTTCCCGAGAAACAGGCATGATTGATTTAACGCTTACGGGATGGAATAAATTTCGTCATAGATTAAATGGATCCAATTTTGAGTAAGAATTTCTTTGGCATCTTCCAGTTTATCCACGCCGATTATTAAAATAGTTTCTTTGCCGATGCGATTGATGGTGGTGTAGAGGTAATGGATATTGATTTCCGCTTTGGCCAGAGGCTTCAAAATAGCATTCATGCCTCCTGCATGCAGGGGAACTTCCACGGCCAATACAGGCGTAACTTCGAAGTTAAAGTTGAAGCTTTTCAAAACCGCAGCGGCACGATCAGGATCATTTACAACAAGCCGTACAGTACTATCCACAGCAGTGCTTGCTGCGGAGACGGCCTTGGTGCTGATATCTTCCGAATCCAGAATATGAGTAAGTTTGGCAAAAGAACCGGGAATATTGCCCAACAAGACGGAAATTTGTTTTACGGCCATAGATTATCCTTCAATTGTCGCTGACATAATCGAATCCGGCGGCGAAGGCTTTACGATTGACTTCCGCAACCGTTTTTTTCTTACTGCCCATGATCAATTCCAAATTTTTTAAATACATTTCAGCAGGAACTATGTTCGTTTTCTTAATAAATATGCCCATCATGATGATATTGGCTACTCTACTATTGCCTAATTCTTGCGCAATATCACCGCAGGGAATAGCGCAGACTTTAACATCCAGCCGGTTGGGACGGTCTTCGACAATAGAAGAATTTAAGAAGATAGTTCCACCGGCAGACAGTTTATTTTGAAAAGTAAAAAGGGAAGGTGAGTTCATAGCGACAAGATAATCCGGCTCCGATGCGACGGGAGAAGCAATTTCCTCATCGGCTATGGCTACGGTGCAGTTGGCTGTTCCTCCTCTTACTTCCGCGCCGTAAGCGGGGAGATAAGTTACGTGATACCCGCTGTTCATTGCGCTATGAGCAAGACTTAAGCCCATCATCAAAACGCCCTGACCGCCAAACCCCGAAAAAATTGTTTTGACGATCATTATACGGCCTCCGCAATTTTCTTTTCTTGCGTAATATTATCTTTGAACATGCCAAGAGGAAATTCCTTGCTCATCACTTCATCAATCCATTTGCAGGAATCTATGGGCATCATTTTCCAGTTAGTCGGGCAGGGGGAGAGAATTTCCACCAGCGAAAATCCCAAAGAGTCAAGTTGACATTGGAAGGCCTTTTTTATCGCTTTCCTTGTTTTGTTGATATTGGCCGGAGAAGTTACCGTACATCTTTCTACATAAGTTACACCTTTTAATGGAGAGAAGAGTTCGCATACCTTGACAGGATAACCGTCCAGAGTCTTATGTCGCCCCGCAGGAGTGGTTGTTGTTTTTTGTTCCAGCATCGTTGTCGGAGCCATTTGCCCGCCAGTCATGCCATAAACAGCATTGTTGATAAAGATGACGGAGATATTTTCTCCCCGGTTGGCCGCATGAAAGCTCTCGGCGATGCCGATAGCGGCAAGGTCTCCATCTCCCTGATAAGAAAATACAACACGATCAGACAAGGTTCGTTTGATTCCCGTGGCCATTGCCGGGCCTCTTCCATGCGGTGCTTCGATCATATCAAAATCAAAGTAATTATAAGCCAAAACAGCGCAGCCTGCCGGCGGGACGCCAATGGTGATTCCTCTGATTCCCAATTCATCAATCACTTCAGCTATAAGCCGGTGCGCAATGCTGTGTCCGCATCCGGGACAGTAATGAAAAATATTTTCTTTTAAACTTTTTGGTCTGCCAAAAACTTTTTTTGCCATATTTTTTCTTGTCCTCAAGTTCACTATATATTAATCGTTCTTGTCGTAGTTACGAGCAATGACGTTGGCCAGCTCTGACGGTGTCGGTACGGCGCCGCCTGGGCGGCCATGAAAATCAATTTTAGCGTAGCCCTGCAGTGAAAGGCGGACGTCATCCAGCATTTGACCGGTACTCATTTCAAAAACAAGAAAGTTCTTAACTTTCGCCGATAAAGCGCGCAGATTCAATTCGGGAAAAGGCCAAAGAGTTATGGGACGGAATAGCCCCACTTTCAGGCCGTTATCGCGCAAGCGTTTAATGGCTCCCTTGGCAATACGGGCAGCCGTCCCATAGGCGACAATAACCATCTGGGCGTCTTCAATTTGATGCTCTTCATAGCGTATTTCGTTTTCGGCAATAATTTTATATTTGCGCGCCAGTTTCCAATTGTGCTCTTCCATATCAATAGCATCGAGAATAAGACCACGTATAAATTTGCTTTTGCCGGTACCCGCGCCCTGCAGAATGAATTTTTCGCTATATATACGAGCTTTTGGTTTTTTAAATACTACCGGCTCCATCATTTGGCCCATCATGCCGTCGGCAAGGATCATCACCGGTGAGCGGTATTTGTCGGCAAGATCGAAAGCATCCATTGTTAAATCGGCCAATTCCTGGCAGGTGGCCGGAGCGAAAACAATCGTGCGGTAATCACCATGTCCGCCGCCGCGGGTAGCCTGAAAATAATCCCCTTGCGATGGACGAATATTTCCTAATCCGGGTCCGCCGCGCATAATATTGACGATAATGCCCGGCAGTTCGCAGGCAGCCATGGAAGAAATTCCTTCCTGCTTTAAAGAAATTCCCGGGCTGGATGAAGAAGTCATAACTCTCGCTCCCGCAGCACTGGCGCCGGCAATCATATTAATTGCGGCAATTTCGCTTTCCGATTGAATAAAAACACCGTCCGGAGTATTGCGCATGTGATTCGCCATATACTCGGTAAGTTCATTCTGGGGAGTGATCGGGTAACCGGCGTAAAAGCGGCATCCGGCGCGAATTGCCGCCTCTCCGATGATATTATTTCCCGACATCAATACTTTATTCACGGTAAACCTCGATGGCTACATCCGGACACATTGTGGCGCATAAAGCGCAGCCGGTGCATTCTTTTTCCTTGTTCGCACACACAGGATGGTAGCCGCGGGAGTTGTACTCTTTTGTGGGCATAATGTGACCTTGGGGACAGAAATGAATACAGAGATGACATTCCTTGCAATGTTCTTTATCAATTTTTATGTATCCTTTCAAAATTCAATCCCCAAAAAAGTTTTATGTTGGTATTATGATACTAGCAGGCCAAGGTATGTTGCGCATAATGGCTGGAAAGTCAAGTATTTTCATGCAATTTTTTGTGATAAAGGCAATAAATAGATTAAAGTTTGCTGATTTGATACCCCTCCAATTTCATGGCAATCGAGCGTTGCAAAAGTTCTATGGTAATTACGAAAAGCTCCTTTTTGAAATCGCTCTTTACTACGATACCTTCCAATCCGGCAAAAGGTCCGTCGATAATGCGCGCCGGTTCGCCCACTTTGGGAAATTTTATGGTAAAAACTTCTGCTTTTGTTTCTATCAAATGCCGAATGGCACTAATTTTATCATCCGGTACAGGTATAGGTTCAGAATTTTCTTTTTTACCTAAAATGCTTACGACACCGGATGTTTTTAAAATAGCTAATTTTTTTTCATTGTCCAAACAAAGAGTTTCTATAAAAAGGTATCCGGGGAAAAGGGGAATAAAGATTTTTTTCTTCCGGTCTTTGCGCTTGCTCCATACTTCCGTCTCGGGCAGAAAGGTTGTAAAGTTTTTTTGGGCAAGAGCAAAGTTTGCTTTATATTCATGGCGACTTTTTGTGTGTACGGCATACCAAGGCATTGATAATATCCGCCAATTTCATTTTTTTAAAATAGATTTTTAACCTTCTGTCTATAAAAAACGGCTATCGATAATGATGTCTTCTCCGCATCTTCTAATTTTACGAATAGATAAAATTTTTGCCGAATTCATCTCTCTAATATTCAAATCACCCACTGCTTCGATTCCCTTACCTAAAATTTTTGGCGCAATCACCGTTACCAAGCGGTCGGCTAAGTTATCTCTTAAGATAGAAGTAATGATTTGAGCTCCGCCTTCGATTAACACCGACGATATTCCCCTTGCGGCAAGTTTTTTTAATAGCTTTTTCAGGTCAACTTTTCCTTGTTTGTCGGCAGCGACGGTGATTATTTGGGCGCCTGTTGCTGTAATGTTTTGAAATTCGGCATCACTGGAATTTTTAATTGTGGCAATAAGTGTTTTTGCCGGTAAGGTGTTTTGTAGAACTTTGTATCGATGCTGAATTTTTAATCCGGAATCAACAACAATCCGCAGAGGGTTACGGCCGCGAACTAATCGCACTGTAAGTTCAGGATCATCTTTTTTTACGGTTCCGGATCCGACTAGAATGGCGTCATGTTCGGCTCGGAGTTTATGGGCATATTTCATGGAAGCCCCAGAGCTTATCCATTGCGATTGGCCTTTCATTGTTGCTATGCGGCCATCAAGGGTTTGGGCATATTTAATGGTTACAAAGGGCAGCCCGGTTTCCATATAATGGAAAAAAACTTCATTGAGATTGCGGCATTCATTTTCCAGAACCCCGGTTTTTACTTCGATACCCAGGTTTTGCAGATAATTAATACCTTGACAGGAAACCCGGGGATTGGAATCTATTGCCCCAATAACTATGCGCGCTATATTTTTTTGGGCGATAATATCCACGCAAGGTGGCGTTTTTCCTTCGTGGCAGCATGGCTCCAATGTAACATAAAGAGTTGATCCGGCAATATCCGCGGTCGCGTTCTTGATTGCGTTTACTTCGGCATGACTCTCACCGTAGCGTTGATGATAACCCCGGCCGATGATTTTCCCCTTTTTGACAATCACGGCGCCGACCATAGGATTAGGACTGACCTTGCCCCGGCCTTTTGCGGCAAGCTGCAAAGCTAAATTCATGTAGTATTCGTCATTCATGCTTTATAATTACCCCATTGTCCTATCATATGCAAAGAAATTTATTGTCGATATGTCGCAAGATGTGATATGAAATAACAAGTTCTAAATATTTAAACTAAAAGCAATTTAATTTAAGGAGCGGCCATGAAAGGCGTTGTTCTTGCCGGTGGATTGGGCAGCCGGCTTTACCCCCTGACCAAAGTGACCAACAAGCACTTGCTTCCCGTTTATAATGAACCGATGATTTATTATCCGATCAGGATTTTAGTCAATGCCGGCATTAGCGAGATATTAATTGTAACCGGCGGCAATAATGCCGGTGATTTTTTGCGCCTTTTGGAAAACGGCAAAGACTTCGGCCTGAAACACATCAATTATACCTATCAGCAGGGAGAAGGCGGAATTGCCGCAGCTTTGAGTCTTGCTGAACATTTTGCGGATAGGGATAAAATAGCCGTAGTTCTGGGCGATAATATTATCGAGGGAAACATCAAGGCTGCCGCAGAAAAGTTCCGCCAACAAAAAGAAGGAGCCCGCATTTTGTTGAAGGAAGTGACCGATCCGCAAAGATTCGGCGTGCCTGTCTTCGACGGCAAAAAAATTATTCGCGTAGAAGAAAAACCAGCTAGACCAGCATCCAATTATGCCGTTATAGGAATTTATATGTACGACTACAGTGTTTTTGAATTTATCAAGTCGCTAAAACCATCCCAACGCGGCGAGTTGGAAATTACAGATGTCAATAATTTTTATATTTCCGAAGGGAAGATGCAGTGGGATGTGCTGGAAGGCTGGTGGTCTGATGCCGGAACTTTTGAATCCCTGCAATCCGCGGGAAACATGGTGGCAAAAACAGGAGCAAATAAAATATGATCAACGGTGTAATGGTGAAAAAACTTAAAGTAATTCCTGATGAGAGAGGAAGGCTGATGGAAATACTTCGTGCTGATGACGAATTTTTCCGGAAATTCGGTCAGGTGTATATGACCACCGCCTATCCGGGAGTTGTTAAAGCCTGGCATTATCATAAGAAACAGGATGATAACATGGCCGTAGTCAAAGGAATGATGAAAATAGTTCTATACGATAGCCGCAAAGAATCAGCTACTTTCAGCCAAATCAATGAAATATTCGCGGGGATTCATAATCCCATTCTGGTGCATATCCCTCATTTTGTTTATCACGGCTTTAAATGTATTTCGGAAAAAGAGGCAATTGTAATAAATGTGCCGTCGGAGGTTTACAAATATAATGAACCGGATGAATTTCGTCTACCCGCTCACGGCAGTGAAATACCCTATGATTGGGAGAGAAAGGACGGCTAAATTCAACTATTTTGTAAAAAAATCATCAGCAATTGAGCTGGATTCCTTTGATTTATGGATAATGGATAAAGGTATGGCCCGGTTGATGATAATTTGTAAAATAGCTGATATCATTTATTTAATGATAAAATAGTTTTAAAAATTATTCTTGACTTTGGAAATAAATATTATATAATGAATCCATAATTCTGGAAAGGGCAAACCGTTTGAAAAGACGGGACGCAAAGTTACTGACCTAAGTCTTGTAGATTTTATAGGGATAGGGTGGCAGAACTGCCGGGTAACTTCTACGGAAGTACAGCAATTCTATATCCCCATCCCAGATACATAACTAATTAAAATTTGATTGGAAGCAAATTAATGCTATTAAATTTGTTTGCCTTTATTTTTGGAGCTGTCGTCGGTAGTTTTTTAAACGTTTGTATTTTTCGCCTGCCGGCACATGAGTCGATTATAAAACCGCTGTCGCGTTGTCCGCATTGCCATCATCCTATCCGTTTTTTTGATAATATTCCGCTGATCAGCTTTATTATTTTGAAAGGAAAATGCCGCGACTGCGGGGCAAAAATTTCCTGGCGTTATCCGCTGGTGGAATTAATCACCGCTGTATTGGCCCTATTATTATTTTCCAAGTTTTATTTATTCTGGAATTTCTTAATATTTTTCATTTTCACTGCTGTTTTGATAGTAATCGCTTTTATTGATCTGGACCATCAAATTATTCCTGATATTTTGACCTTGCCCGGAATACCAGTTTTTTTCCTGTTGGCTGTATTTGTCGTGAAGGTTCCGTGGCTGGAAGCTTTAATCGGCCTTGCCGTCGGCGGCGGGGTGCTTTTTGCCATTGCCTTTTTTTATGAACTTATATCCAAACGGGAAGGAATGGGCGGGGGAGATATTAAGCTTTTGGCAATGATCGGCGGTTTTTTGGGATGGAAATCGTTAATTTTTATTTTATTGTTTAGTTCTTTTTTCGGGGCGCTTGTCGGTATAACGGCGATGATTATCAAAAAGCAGGATATGAAGTACGCCGTGCCCTTTGGACCATTTTTGTCAGCAGCAGCAGTTGCTTATCTTTTTTGGGGGGATTGCTTTATGCGCATGTTATACCTGCGTTATTAATATAATATTAATTAAATAAGAACATGAAAAATGGTGAAAATATTTTAAACCAGATATTTGGAGATCGGATGGGGAAAAGGGAATAGATTGATGAGGGAAAACAATAAATAATCTGCTGATATTAAAAGATATTGATGCATGGACGTGTTAATAAAAATTTGTAATGCTATATTGTAGAGATAAGATAGATTTTTTTATAATTTTATTTGGGGTTAGTCGTGAAAATAAGGGCAAATGGTGGCTTCAGTTTAATTGAAATGATGATAGTCTGTGCGCTGTTGGGTTTTATTGCGATAGTGGCAACGCCGACATTTATGACCTATCGGCAGAATTCCAACTTAAGTGAGGCGGCGGGAGAGTTGTCTTCCGATATTGCCTTATATAGGCAAAGAGCTGTCGCGGAAAATAGGGGTTATCAAATTACTTTTAATCAAGCGGCAAATAACTATACAGTGAATATAGAAACTCCTCCTGGCACCGGGACTTACACAGCTTTAAATCCGGCTGTAACAAAAAGTCCCAGCGCTATTAGCAGTCAGGTTATCATATCAAATAGTCCAGCAAATATCACTATTCAGCCACGAGGAACCATGATGGGTGCAGCTCCAGTTTCAGTTATATTACAACACACACAGAGCCTTTTAACAAAAACGATAACCGCGAATTTAATGGGAAGAGTGAGTGTTCAATAAAATATTTAATAATAAAGGCATTAGTATCGTGGAGGCGATGATTGCAGCTTTTTTGACCGCCGTTGCCGTTGTTTCTCTTCTGCCCATGCAGAGTACATCATTGAGAACGGGATTTCGAGCGGATTATTTGGGCAGGGCGGTCGGAATTATGCAATCCGAGCTTGAACATCGGGAGAATCAACTAATGTGCACTGGTGTTCCTCCAACCTGTGGGATACCCCCCTGTACGATTAACCAAACAATTACAGTAAGTGACCCCATAAACGGCACAAGCGCGGCTACTGGCGATGCCACTTTTACTATTGTGACAATGATCACTTCTCCGACAGGAAGTCCAAATCAGTGGTTGGTGAATGTTACGGTTACCTGGACAGGGGGGCCTGCCAGTGGTATAACCAGCAGTATATTCGTAACGAGGCAACTGTATTCTTGTTAATTATACGAGCAAATTATATTAAGATGAAAAGAAACGGTTTTACTTTAATTGAAGTATTAATAGCGGTTGTTGTTGGGTTGGTGATCATGGCGGCGGTATACAGCGCGATGATCATAGTTCAGCGCACTTCGGCTAATTTAGGACGCAAAGTAGTAACTCAACAGGATACGCGGGCTGTTCTTGATTTTATGGCGATGGAAATTCGCATGGCCTCATACAATCCGACAAGGAATTCTTTGGGAAATACCTGGAGTACAATACCTAATAATTGCGCATCCCTGGCATCCCCACCCATAGGGTTCGCAGCTCCTGTTGTTGCCAATAAAGGCATTCAGATTGCCAATGGCAATGGCCTTCTGGTAGCAATGGATTTAAGTGGTGATGGTGCGATTGGTTGTAGTTGTGGTTCATGTTGCGGGCCGCCAAATACATGCAGCACAACCCTTCCCGGGAACGGGGGAATCGGCACTTGTGCCGGTCTCAATGAATACATAGCGTATTCATATGATGGAGTAAATACCATTAATAGGAATGTCAGTTGTGGTGGTAATTCGGCCATTTTAGGCGGTGCCGCTCCGGGTAGCAATATTAGCAATGCGGCAGCTGGATTTAATTTATTCCGTTATTTTGATGGTAATGATAACGAATTAGTAGCGCCGGTCAATATACCGGCGATACGCAGGATTTTAATTACGATCGTCGCCGATACCGCCCAAAACGATCTTAACACAGGTCAACCGAGAAGAATGATTTATTCCACCAATGTTATTGTGAGGAACCATGCACCTAGTCCATAAAATATTTGATTATCGCCAAAAATCGGAAGGCGGTTTTGTTCTTATTGCCGCGCTGATGGCCGTGATGATTTTGATGGCCGTGGGATTTTTAGCTCTAACTGTCACCAGCCAGGATATATTAATCAGCTCGCGGTTGGTGGGGGAGCGCAAGGCCCTGTCGGCGGCAGAAGCTGGAGCGCAGCAATTGTGTGTATCACTTAATATCGCCGCACCTCAAGCTATAAGTGCATGCGCTGATCTGACCAATGATCCTTCTTCCTGCTACACTACTACTATCCCTATTCGAGATCCCAATATGCCGACAATGGCTGCAGCCGGCAGTGGAAACCTCGCTCAGGGCTCTGGAGGAAGCGTTTATGACACGACTGTTACCGGTAGCGACGCCAGTCACAACTCATCGGTGAGCATTGCCATACAGACGGTATCTACATCGAATCCGAGCAATCCCATATACGGGAACTAAGGAGCCCAATGTGGTTAAAGTGTAAACAATTAACCGTTTTGTTTTTAATTAAGGAGGAAAGCTTACTATGTTAAACAAGAAAAGCTTGATATTATTTGTTGTCCTAATAAATATAATTATATTTATTTGTTCGGCCAGCAATGTATGGGCTCAGGATGATGATGAATCTGCCACCTTTACTTCTCTTGCCCCTGATGCGCTGATAATTCTCGATTTATCCGGTAGTATGAATGATAATCCTGCGGGTATACAAGTCAATAATAATCCTGCCCCCTATGGGAGCAGCACGTCCTGCGTCGCGGATACCACGAATTGCGCCAACATCGGACACAGCACCAATTGCAGTGGTGGCTTCTGTCAGAATTCTCAAACCAACTGTAATGTTAACTGCAGCAAGGTGGCTATCGCCCAAAGAGCGTTATTTAATATTTTAGATGACAATAATAATGGTACTATTGATAGTAACGACTCCACCAGCTTGAATATTAGAATCGGCTTTATGCGCTACTATAATTGTAGCGGCGATGTTCCTGTTATTGCATGGGGAAGCAGCACTAAAAGCAGCGGTTGTGCAGCGCTTGTTCGAGGCATAGGTAGCGCATACAGCCAGATCTATTGCAACAATACAACCAGTTGCGCTTCCACTGTGAACAGCTGTAATCCGTCCGGTGAATGTATAATTGGTGAACAAGCCACTGGCGGCACGCCTCTGGCCTCAACTCTCAAATTAGCTAAAAATTATTTAGATTATAATAAAAGCCAGGATAATGCTCAAGCCTGCCGGCTGAAATTTGTCATTTTAATGACCGATGGGGCAGATACTTATAGCTGCAGTGGTAATGGGGGCGACTGCCAAGCGGGAATGTATGAACGCCGGGTAGAAACGGTAGCGGCGGCAAAACAATTAGGCGATGCTGGTTATAAGGTGTATGTCATCGGTTTTGGCTCGACAATGCCGGCTTATTTGCAAAATACGCTTAACTGGATGTCTTACTATGGCGGGACCAATAACCCCCTTGTGGACAATACGGGTGACCCAACAGCCTATAGTATTCCTTTGGGCTGTAATGCCAATCCGGCTGTTCCCACAGCCTGCTGCAATTTCTCTACGAACCCAACCGCGTGCTATCCGTCCGGTGTTACCAGTTGCATGACCACTACAAATACATCGTGTTCTAATGATCCAGAATGCGGTACTGGCACCGGTACTAACTGCACTGGTGGCACTGCCAAGTTTTATGCGAACACGAATGATCCAGGTTTACTTCCTCTTGGCGGCTATGCCTTCCTCGCGCAAGATGGGGATACGTTAACGGCAGCGCTGGAAGCTGCGTTTGGCGCAATTCGCAACTCGACTTATTCTTTCACCCAGGCATCAATTCCGCCGGTGAGGACCACAGCTGAAGATTACGTTTATGAAGCATCGTTTCAACCGCTCACTTACGATCCCTTTTGGCCTGGTCATTTAATGCGATATACCATTAACGCCGATGGTTCCATTGCTAACACGGCGGATTGGGATGCAGCCGCTGTCTTATCTGCGCAAAGTGCCAGAACAGTCTTAACGTATAAGGCCGGTTCTTTAATAGCATTTAATTCTACCAATTTAACGCCGGCTGATTTTGGCGTTACTACCACGACGAAAGAAAGTTTAATTGTAAATTTTATCCTTAATGGTGAGACTAGCCAAGATGTAACCAATTGGAAATTAGGTGATATATTTCATTCTTCACCGATGGCCATAGGTACGCCTAACTCTGCGTTTTATGATCGGTGGGATCAAAGTAATCCCAAGGCCTTTACGACTTTTCTTAACAATAATATACGTACTACCAGTAACGGCATGGGAATAATCCTCGTCGGAGATAATGACGGACAGTTGCATGCCTTCAGGATGGGGGCAGCTGGTGCAGGCGGCGGTTCAGAGGCATGGAGTTTTATACCCCCCAATTTACTTTCCCAATTGGCGGATATCGCTCATAACACGCATCCTACCTCGCTAATACACACTTATTTTGTGGACGGACCCTTGAGCGCTGCGGACGTTTGGCTGGGGATGGCAGGACCCATAAACACTACATATAAGTCGGCCAGCGACTGGCACACCTATTCCATTATGAGTGAGGGGCGGGGTGGGAACTTGACTCTCTGGAGTTCAGCCACAGACTGCGAATCCGGCTTTAGTTCAAAATATTCTTCAACTTATACCAACTATTGCGGCTATTATGCCTTTGATGTTACCAATACTTTGAATAATCCAGTTTATAAATGGCGTTTAGGAGGAAGTAGCGGATTATCAGCTACAGATGGTGCGTATCTGGGTCAGCCCTGGAGCAAAATGTATATCGGGCGCGTCCTGATAAACAATACCGAAAAATGGGTAGGTTTGATCGGCGGCGGTTATTCCGGAGTTAATTGCCCGGCCAGCGGGACTTGTGACACTCGGGGTAAGGGATTTTACGTGGTTGATTTAAGTAACGGTTCCATCTTATGGAGATACACGAATAGTAATAACGCAAGCATGAAATTTGATCTTGCGGCCGGACCGGTTGCTGTGGATTACGACAATGACGGTTTTCTAGATACGGCATATATTGGTGATTTGGGTGGTAATGTTTGGCGCTTTAAATTCTGTTTGGCCAGTGACGGAACAAGTTGCAACACTGCCAATTGGTCGGGTGGTTTGTTATTCAGTAATTCTTCTACTAATCAAAAAATATTCAGTTCAGTTGCCGTCACAATTGATCAATCTAATAATCTTTGGGTTTATTTTGGTACGGGTGATAATACCGATCCCACTGTTTTTAATGCTACGAACGATAGCTTTTATGCTATTAAAGATAATGATCGATCAACAACTTATTATCTTAGCAACTTGGTCAACATCACTTCGGGAACATATACAGATTCATCTACGAGGCATGGATGGTATATTAACTTAGCCAGTGGAGAAAAAGTATTGTCGGCTCCCAATATAAATTTCCAAAACATATATTTCACAACTTTTACTCCTCCTAATCCTAATAACCCCTGTGATCAAAGCGGCAATGCACAACTATATATCATTAATTATATTACCGGTGCAGGCGTATTCGCCAATAACGTCAGATCGGAAACTATTGGTATCGGCATACCTAACTCTCCGATCGTTTCCCGTAACCCCTATGGTGGAACAGATATTTATGTTTCCTCAAGCCAGGTCCAATCAGGATCAGGCTCACATACACAAAAAGAAACTGATCCAACTGTCTGGCCTTATCCGCCCAATAATCTGATTTATTGGCGAGATATCCGTCTACAGTAAGGGAAAATTATTTTTGGCATACGCCTTATTAAGGAGGCCAGAAACAAAAAAACAAAATTTCTTGACATAGCGCCGATATCTTTATAAAGTTTCGTGCCGAATTACTGAAAAACTCGACTGTGCGATTGGTTAATGTTGAGTTAATTAGGAAAAGGATTTGCTTATGGGTGCCGAAAAAAAATATTGCGCGATATGCGCCTGGCGCGGCGGTTGTCAAAAACGTTTCAGTGTCGCTACCGATGCGCAGGGATTTGTTCACTGTCCCGATTATTCCCGCGACTTATCCATTAAAGACGCGGAAATCGATGAAGCGCTAAAGCGGGATCAGCAAGCTTAATCACGGGTATTATACCCTCCGCTGCGCGGGATTGTTTAACTAACCAATTTCCCTGCACTTCGTTAGGGAAATCGGAGTTTCAAGAATAAATATAATAGTTCAACTTGCAGTGGCAAGCGGCAAATGATATTTAAAGCCGCTTGCCATTTTTTTTAGGGGATATGGTTTAAGCTTCATAGGAACATAGGCAAAGGTTTTTTCATGAAGAACAAAATTATCAGTTTGATTAAAAAGGCTCTGCAAACCTGTGTTCAAAAGGAATTGCTTCCCGCAGTAAATTTATCCTACATCGAAGTAGAAATTCCCGGCACACCTTCTCACGGCGATTACGCCACTAATGTTGCCCTGATTCTGGCGTCGCCAAGCCAGCAAAATCCGCGTAAAATAGCCGAAATTATCCAGGCGAATTTAATTGACGCCGAAAAAATCATCGAGAAAACTCAAATAGCCGGCCCAGGTTTCCTTAATTTTTTTATTAAAGACGATATTTGGCGGAAGTCTCTTCAAAATATCGAAAAGCAAAAAGAAAAATATGGCCTGATAAACATAGGTGGCGGCAAAAAAGTTCAGGTGGAATTTGTCAGCGCTAATCCGACGGGCCCTTTGCATATCGGTCATGCCCGCGGTGCGGTTGTGGGCGATGTAATTACAAATTTACTGACCGCGGCCGGATATAAAGTATCCAAAGAATATTATATCAATGATGCCGGAAACCAGATGAATAATCTGGGCAAATCAGTGTTACTGCGGTACCGTGAACTATTAGGTGAAAAAATTGAATTTCCCGAAACCTGTTACCGGGGAGATTACATTAAAGAGATTGCCGGTGACATTATTAAAAAGGAAGGGAATAAATACCTGACGGCGATAAAGGAGGAAGAAACAATCCGATATTTTACCTCTTTTGCCGGCCGTATTATCCTGGATGAAATCATGAAGGATTTAATGGATTTTGGAGTTATCTTTGATGAATATTTCAGTGAAAAAAAATTGTATGATAATAACGGCGTAACAAAACTTTTGGAAAGTTTAAAAAAGAAGGGATTTGTTTATTCCGACGGTGAAACCTTATGGTTTAAAACCACTGCTTTTGATGATGAAAAAGATCGTGTCGTTATCCGTAAAAACGGTGAGCCTACTTATTTTGCCGCCGATATTGCCTATCATCAAAATAAATTTTCCCGCGGCTTTGAGACAATTATAGATATCTGGGGCGCCGATCACCACGGTTATATGCCGCGCTTGTTTGCCGGAATTCAGGCTCTTGGTCATGATAAAAACAGTCTAAAAATCATTTTGGTGCAATTGGTTAATTTACTGAGAGACGGAACGCCGGTGGCCATGTCGACACGTTTGGGCGAATTTGTGACTTTGCGGGAAGTACTCGATGAAGTGGGTAAAGATGCCGCCCGTTATAATTTCTTGATGAGGCGTTCCGACAGCCATTTGGATTTTGATCTGGAACTGGCTAAAAGACAAGTGAGCGAAAATCCTGTTTATTATGTGCAATACGCTCATGCCCGGATTTGCTCTATTTTAAATATGGCGCGTGAGCGCGGCATTTCTCTGCCTCGTTACGCGGATATCGAAACGGCATTATTGAATGAGCCCGAGGAAAAAGTTTTGATTAAATTAATGGCTCGTTTTCCGGAAATTATCGAGGGCGCGGCAAAAACTCTGGAGCCGCATCGGATTGCGTTTTATCTAAATGAACTGGCCGGAGTTTTCCATAGTTACTATAATAGAAATAAGGTAATTTCCGAAAATGGTACATTAACTGCCGCCCGGTTATTATTAGTAAAAACAATTGGTATAGTTTTGCTAAACGCGCTAAAAATATTGGGTGTGAGTGCACCGGAAAAGATGTAAAAAGAAGAAATTGCCGAAAATTTAAATAATATTTTTTTGTAATTATCGTAAAAACAGGAAGTTGGCAGTAGCAGGTAAAAAAATGGCTTCGGGAAATATAAAAAACTTTGAATTGAGACTGAAAAAGCTGGGATTGATCATCGTCATTGTGGGAATGGCTGCCCTTTTATGTTTTGCTTTTTTATTGGGAGTAGATGTAGGGAAAAATATCGATACTTATCCCGAGCAAATTGCCGCACTGCCCCGGAAGGCATTAGCGTTTATCTGGCGTCCGGCAAAAATTCAGCAAGAAGACTCCAAAGACGGAGAAAATATTGATCTTACATATTACAATACTTTAACCAGTAAAAAAGGCATGGCTAAAGAACAACCTGTTGCATCAAAGAAGGATAGCATAGAGGCTCAGCAGCCGGAAACAATCGCTTCCTTAGCAAAAAGCAATGAGGAAAGTTCAAATGTCGATGCAGATTTGGAAGCGCAAAAAAAATCAGCCGCGATTAAAGAAATAACTAAAGAAGAAAGCAAAGCTAAAACAAAAGAAACTCCGGCATTGGCCCCTGCGAATAAACAAAAATTTATAATTCAGGCGGCTTCTTTAAAGGAGAAGGCTAAGGCTTACCAGTTAAATAAGAAAATAGCGGCATTGGGATTCGAAGCGCTGATAGTTCCGATAGAAATTAAAGGTAAGGGGACCTGGTATCGCGTTGTTATTTCCGGCTTTGAAAGTAAAGCGCAGGTGCAGGCGGCCGCTGTAAAAATTTCCAAAAAAACAGGGACAAAGTGTATCATCAGGAATGTTGATAGTAGCGTGAAGAAGAACTGAAAAGAGGCCAATTATTTTATTATGTTCGAAAATCTATCGGAAAAACTGGAAAATATTTTCCAGAAGTTAAAGGGGCGCGGAATTTTAAGCGAGGAAGACGTAACTGCCGCGCTCAAAGAAATACGTATGGCGCTTCTGGAGGCCGATGTAAATTTCAAGGTGGTTAAGGATTTTGTAGAAGATATACGCGTCCGGGCGATAGGCAAAGAAGTATTGGACAGTATTACTCCCGGCCAGCAGGTCGTGAAAATCGTTTATGATCGACTTGTTAATTTAATGGGCGGGACCAGTGCCAATATTAAATTCGGAGCTAGAATTCCTTCTGCCGTCATGCTTGTTGGTTTACAAGGCTGCGGTAAGACAACGACAGCCGTAAAGCTGGCGCGTTTATTATCGGGTGAGCAAAAAAAAGTTTATCTCGTTTCGGCTGATATTTACCGTCCGGCGGCTATGGAGCAGCTTAGTGTATTGGGAAAAAAGATAAACGCGGGTGTTTTTGAAGCCGGTAGCATACTAAAAGACCCGGTAGAAATTTGTACTAAAGCTTTGGAGAAAGCTAAAAAAGAAGGCTGTGATGTAGTAATTATTGATACAGCCGGAAGATTGCACATTGACGATTTATTGATGGAAGAACTAAAAAACATTAAGGAAAAAATCAATCCGGCGGAAATTATTTATGTTGCTGATGCAATGACGGGTCAAGATGCCGTCAATGTCGGCACAAAATTCAATGAACTGATCGGTATCGACGGCGTTATTATGACCAAAATGGACGGTGACGCACGCGGTGGTGCCGCACTGTCGCTAAAGTCGGTTATCGGGAAACCCATAAAATTTGTCGGTGTTGGAGAAAAAATCGATGACCTGGAAGTCTTTCATCCGGAAAGAATGGCTTCGCGCATTTTGGGCAGGGGTGATATCCTGACATTGGTGGAAAAAGCTAAAGCCTCTATCGATGAAAAGACTGCACGGGAGCTGGAAAAGAAAATAAGAAAAAATGAATTTGGTCTGGATGATTTCCGTGATCAATTAGGCCAAATTAAAAAAATGGGATCGGTTAAAGAAATTTTGGGCATGGTTCCCGGTTTAGGAAAAGTAAAAACCCTAAAAGAAATTGAACCCGATGATAAGGAACTTATAAAAATAACGGCGATTATAGATTCCATGACACCAAAAGAACGCTTCCATTATCAGATTATCGACGGACGGAGGAGAAAAAGAATAGCTTTAGGCAGCGGCACGACAGTTCAGGACGTTAACCGTTTGCTGAAGAATTATGGCGAAATTAAGAAGATGATGTCTAAATTTAACCAAAACAATTCCATAAAATCTTTAATGAGGAATTTTCCCTTTCAAAATATAAAAAACTATGGTAAGTAATTATAACTACATAAAATTATTGTTTAAGGAGGTTTTACTTAAAAACAATGGCGGTTAAAATTCGACTAACTCGTATGGGTGCGAAAAGCAAACCATTTTATCGTATTGTGGCGGCGGATACGGATTTTCCCCGAGATGGAAGGTTTTTGGAAATTTTAGGCAATTACGATCCTAAGAAAAATCCGGTGGAAATTACTGTAAAAGAAGGACGCGTTCGTGACTGGTTGGCTAAAGGAGCAAAAGCGACTCCGACAGTTGCCAGCCTGTTGAAGACAAAGGGAATAGAAGCCGGCGTTAAGTAAAAATGATTTATTCGTGAAACTCCAATAGCTTGCTTTAGGGTTCATAGCCGTGATTACTTTAATCATTTGTAACTGTATAATGAAAGAAATCTTTGTATGACAACGCATCGCCTGAACAAAAGAATTGTAGTTGATAAAATAATTGGGCCAAAGAATTAATCAAAAGAGTGGAGGTTATGACGATGAAAGAGTTGATCAAGTATATATCTCAGGCTTTGGTAGATAATCCGGAAAAAGTTGAAGTAACTGAAGTCGTCGGGGAACAAACATCTGTGATTGAATTGCGTGTGGCCAAAGAAGATTTAGGTAAAGTCATCGGAAAACAAGGCAGAACAGCCAAAGCTATCCGCACAATTTTAAGCGCGGCCTCTGCCAAGATTCATAAGCGGTCAGTTTTAGAAATTATTGAATAAAAAAATGGATCTCTTTGCGATCGGGGAGATCGTAAAAACTAGAGGTCTCCGCGGATGTTTAAAAGTCTTCTCTTATGCGAAGACGCAGAAAAAATTTGCCGGGCTCAAGTTTATTTATATAGAGAAGCCGGCGGGGCAAAAAAATCGCCATAACATCAGAAAAATTGATGTATCGGGTAAGTTTTTATTTATCGAACTGGAAGGAATAGACGATGTGGAGTCGGCCGGGCGTTTTGTCGACTGTATGATTTTTGTGCCGAAAGAATTATTTCCAGACTTGGCGGAGGATGAATATTACTGGCAGGATATTATCGGGCTTAATGTTTTTAGCGAGGAAGGGAAGCATCTGGGACGGATAGAATCTGTTTTTCCCACAGGAAGTAATGATGTTTATGTCTGCAAAGGAGGCCCACGAGAGATACTTCTTCCAGCGATTGCTGATGTTATTCGGCAAATAGATATTCCTCGCGGGATAATGACTGTAAAAGTGCCAAAAGGGCTATAATAAAGTGATTAGGTTTGATGTCCTTTCTATTTTTCCCGAGATGTTGATTTCTCCCCTCAGTTTTAGCCTGTTAAAGAAAGCCCAGGAAAAAGGTCTTGTGGAGGTTTCCCTGCATGATATACGCGATTGGGCGGAGGATAAACACAAAATGACCGATGATGCCCCTTATGGCAGCGGTTGCGGTATGGTTATGAAAGTCGAACCGGTGGAAAGGGCGCTGACGGCTATTAAAAATCCCGAAAAAGAAGCACTGGTGGTGCTGATGACGCCGCAGGGGGAAACTTTAGATCAAGAAATTGCCAAGGAATTAGCCGAAAAAGAGCAAGTAATAATTATTTGCGGCCGTTATGAAGGAGTGGATGAAAGAATAAGAGAACACTTAACTGATAGGGAAATATCCATAGGAGATTATATTTTAACCGGGGGTGAGCTTTCCGCTTTAGTCTTAATAGATGCCGTATCCCGTTTTATACCGGGTGTATTGGGGAATTCGGAATCAACGCTTAGCGAATCTTTTTCTCATGGTTTTTTGGAATATCCTCAATATACAAGGCCTGCTGAGTATAAAGGCTGGAAGGTGCCGGAAGTTTTGGTTTCCGGAAACCATGCCGAGATTGAACGATGGCGCAGGTATGAATCGCTCAAAAGGACATATAAGCGCCGGCCGGATTTACTGGAAAAAACCGAACTTTCAGAGGTAGATAAAAAAAATCTACAGAAAATAAAGCTGGAAGACACATAATATCTTGATTTTGAAAGCCGTTTGCGGTAGTTAAAGCAGCTCTTTTAATTAATGAGACTCGCTGAAAACGAACACCGTGAAGTTTGAAGCGTTAGTAGAATTAATCCCGCCATAGGCGGAGGGGATAATTAATACCCGTGGTTAATGAGACTCGCTGAAAACGAACACCGTGAAGTTTGAAGCGTTAGTAGAATTAATCCCGTAAGCGAATCAGGACGGGAAGGTTCACATGGGAAGTATTTTCCATTAAGGTATATAAAACCAGAAAAGCACTTATGCTTTATATAGCTCTTTTACATTATCCAGTATACAATAAAGATGGAGAGGTTGTGACCACGGCTATCGTGAATATGGATATTCATGATATAGCCAGATGCTCCAAGACTTACGATGTAAAATGTTTTTATATAGTCAATCCCATATCTGCCCAACGTGATTTGGCGAAAAACATCATCAGTCACTGGCGGGATGGTTACGGAGCGAATTTCAATCCACCGCGCAAAGAAGCCTTGAAACTGGTTAGATTAAAGGAAAATCTCGAAGAGGTTTTGATGGAAATTGAAGGGCAAACGGGATCTGTCCCGAAAACGATTGTAACCGGAGCAAACTTGAAAGACAGGCTTTTATCATTCACAGAGCTGAAAAAAATATTAAAAAATGGTGATTTGCCTTATCTTTTAATATTTGGTACAGGTTCGGGAATTGCTGAGGAATTGGTAAATAAAGCCGATTTCCGCCTGGAGCCGATAATAGGAGTTAAAAAGTATAATAATCATCTTGCCGTTCGTTCGGCGGCGGCTATAATATTGGATAGAATTATGGGTAATTAGGCTAAATTATTATATATAGGTTGCGGATTGCAGGAGGAAATAGAAAATGAATATTGTGGAAATGATTGAAAAGGAACACATGAGAGGTGATATTCCCGGTTTCAAAACGGGTGATACGGTGAAAGTATACGTGCGCATTATTGAAGGTCAAAAACAGAGGATTCAAGCTTTTGAAGGGATAGTCATCCGCAAACGACGCGGCAATAGCCGGGCAAATTTTACGGTAAGAAAAGTCTCTTACGGTGTCGGCGTAGAAAGGACATTTCCTTTGCATTCGCCGATTATTGACAGGATTGAAGTTGTCAGCAAAGGGCAGGTGCGCCGTTCCCGTCTTTACTATTTGAGAAGCTTGAGAGGTAAAAAGGCGAGGATTAAGGAAGCAACAAACAATAATTAAGAGTAAGTTATTTTTAAATTTATACCGATATGCCTTGAATTTTCGGTAGGGAAACATTAATTGTTGGTATCTGCTATCAATGGATACTTTCGAAAAACTTGCCCACCATGAAGGATACAAACAAATTGCCGGCATTGATGAAGCAGGGCGTGGACCACTAGCGGGACCGGTCGTGTCTGCGGCGGTAATTTTTCCCGTTGCCTATAAAAATTCAAAAATAAAAGATTCCAAGAAGCTTTCCGCGCGCAATAGAGAAGAACTCTACGATATAATTGTAAGCGAAGCGATTGCCGTCGGTGTGGGAATTGCCGACGCAGAAATAATTGATCGAGTTAACATTCTGCAAGCAACTTTTTTAACTATGCGCGAGGCGGTACTGGAACTTTCCACTCCACCGGATTTTCTTTTAATTGACGGCCTTCATTGTATCCCTATGCAAATCCCCCAAAAACCATTGGTCAAAGGAGATAACCGCAGTGTCTCCATTGCCGCGGCATCGATTATTGCCAAAGTATCACGCGACAGGATTATGGAAATGTACCATCGCCAATTTCCCCAGTATAATTTTTTGCAAAATAAGGGTTATGGAACTAAAGAACACTGCAGCGCCGTAAAACAATTCGGCCTGTGTAAAATTCATCGTAAATCATTTCATATCAAACATTTAAATCAAACCATCTTGGATTTGTTTGAAGTAAAATGAAAGATAAGACAAAAATCACTACCGGAAAGGAAGGAGAAAAAATTGCCGCTGATTTTCTGAAAAAAAAAGGTTACCGGATAATCGATAAAAATTTTCGGTGTCTTTTGGGTGAAATAGATATAGTGGCGCGTGAAAAAGGCGCGATTGTCTTCGTCGAAGTGAAGACCAGAAAATCAAGTGAATTAGGTTATCCTGAAGAAGCGGTGGGAGTACGAAAGCAAAAAAAAATGTCTCAACTGGCCATGTGGTATTTGCAAAAGAAAAAAATTATCGATATCAGCGCGCGGTTTGACGTGATAGCCATAACAATGCTTTCTTCCGGAAACGAAATTAAACTTTTCAAAAACGCGTTTGATTATATTGGTTCTTAAGAGTTGTTTTCGGGCTGAAAATGGCTCAAAGCCGGTTTACCGATAGGATAAACATTAAAGCCAAGGGCAAAACATTTCTTGTGGTCGATAATATTGCGGCCATCGAAAAGGAAAGCCGGTTTGACCATGGACTTATATATTTTCCGGAAATCCAATTTTCGGTATAAATCCCAATCGGTAAGAATGGCTAAGGCATGACAGCCGGCGGCGGCGCTGTATGGATCTTCGACGTATTTTACACTGCCTTTAACGCCAACAAGGTCGAAAGCGGCGTTTTTCAGAGCTTTGGGGTCGGAGATGATGATTTCAGCATGTTCCGCGAGCAGTTTACGCGTAATATAAATGGCCGGACTTTCTCTGGTGTCGCCGGTATTGGCTTTAAAAGCGAAACCTAAAATACAAATCTTTTTTCCGGCCAAGGTGTTAAACATGCTGCCGAGGATGTTCGCCATAAAGCGATCCTGTTGGTACTCATTGATTTTCACTACACTTTCCCAATAATCGGCCACTTCCTTCAGACCGTAATAACTGCACAGATAGACAAGATTTAAGATGTCTTTTTTGAAGCAGGAACCGCCGAATCCTATCCCGGCTTGGAGAAATTTACTACCCACACGGCTGTCCATTCCCACGGCTTTGGCGACTTCCGAAATATCGGCATCGGTTTTTTCGCAAAGAGCAGAAATCGAGTTAATGGATGAAACACGCTGAGCCAGAAAAGCGTTGGCAACTAATTTGGAGAGCTCAGCGCTCCAGATATTGGAGGTGATTATTTTTTCTGAAGGAACCCATCTGGAGTAAATATCTACCAATTCCTGACGGGCTTTTAAGCCGCTTCTTGTTTCATGGGAGCCGATAAGCACGCGGTCGGGATTTTCCAAATCTTCAATAGCGGTACCCTCGGCTAAAAATTCCGGATTGGATAGAACATCAAATCTAATTTTACCCTTTGCTAAATTTAGAATTTTTTCCATAGCCAGAGCGGTTTTCACGGGCAGAGTGCTTTTTTCTATTACGATTTTCGATGATTGGGAATTTTCCAGAATTTGCCGGGCTGTTTTTTCCCAGTACTGCAAATCTGCGGCCATACCCGCGCCGGTGCCGAATGTTTTTGTCGGCGTATTGACGCTGACAAAAATGATGTCATTTTCTTTGATCTGTTTTTCAATATCCCTGGCGAAGAATAAGTTTTTGCCGCGGGTTTTTTTTATAATTTTGTCCAATCCCGGTTCATAAACGGGAAGTTCATTGGAATTCCAGGCGTCAATGCGTTCCGGATTAATGTCAACTACAGTTACTTCGCAATCAGGGCATTTATAGGCAATAATGGCCATCGAAGGGCCTCCGACATAACCTGCCCCGATACAAAGTATCTTCTTTTTGAATTTTATTTTACTAATAGAGCCTCCGCAAGTTAAGTATGCTTTAGAATATCACGAAAATATTCGATTGTGTTTTTCAAACCTTTTTCCAAATTTACTTTAGGTTTCCATCCCAGCTTATTTCCGGCCAGAGTTATATTCGGTTTGCGCTGAGTCGGATCGTCCATAGGCAACGGCTGGAAAATTATCTTCGAGGCGCTTTTTGTCAGTTTAATTATTAATCGCGCCAATTCCAGAATGGTAAATTCTTCCGGATTGCCGAGGTTGACTGGGCCGTAAAAATCATCAGCGCAGTTCATCATTCGGATTAATCCTTCCACCATATCGTCCACGTAACAAAAGGATCTGGTATGACTGCCATCTCCGTAAACAGTAATGTCTACGCCTTGCAGGGCTTGAATAATGAAATTGCTGACAACGCGGCCGTCTTTAACTGCCATGCGCGGTCCGTAAGTGTTAAAAATACGGGCTATTTTAGTATTGACGCCGTTTTGCCTGCGGTAATCCATCATCAGGCATTCCGCGGCTCTTTTCCCTTCGTCATAACAGCTGCGAATTCCGATAGGATTGACGCGTCCCCAGTATGATTCGTTTTGCGGGTGCATTTCGGGATCACCGTAAACTTCCGAAGTGGAAGCCTGTAGAATTTTTGCTTTAGCCCGCTTGGCAATACCCAGGACGTTTATGACTCCGATGACGTTAGCTTTGATTGTTTTAATCGGATTGAGTTGATAATGTACCGGCGATGCCGGACAGGCCAGATTATATATTTCATCAACTTCCAGATAAACGGGATTGATTATATCATGGCGAATTAGCTCAAAATGGGGATTCGTCAAAAAATGGGTTATATTATCTTTATTACCCGTATAAAAATTATCCAGGCAAACAATGTCGTTATCTTCGTTGAGCAGCCTCTCACAAAGATGAGAGCCTAAAAATCCGGCGCCACCGGTAATTAATATACGTTTTATCATATAATTTTATTATTCATTGTGGTAAATATCTTGTGGTTTTGCTATTAAACTTAAACAGGCTTCAGATGTCAACTTAAAAAAATGTTTTTGTGCGGGTTTTTATGGCGGAAAGAGCAAGCATAAAAAAGGGGATTCTTTATATTGTTGCCACTCCCATCGGAAATCTGGAAGATATTTCCTTACGGGCAATCCGTACATTGAAAGAAGTTAATCTTATTGCCGCCGAAGACACACGCCATACCAGAAAATTACTTAATGCTTGCAAGATATCAACGTCCTTGATTAGTTTGCATGAACACAATGAAAAGGAAAAAAGCGAGCTTATCATTTCCAAAATAAATTCCGGAATGAATGTGGCATACGTGTCCGATGCGGGTACTCCCTGTGTTTCCGACCCCGGTCATTACCTGATAGGTTTTGCCCATGATGAAAATATCAGAGTTATTCCCATTCCGGGGCCATCCGCGATAATTACCGCTTTGAGTGCATCCGGTTTTTCCGCGGATAGTTTTTTGTTTTGCGGGTTTATGCCTGCCCGGGAAAATAAAAGACGAAAATTTATGGAATCTCTGAAAGACGAGGAAAGAACGATTGTTTTTTATGAATCACCCATGAGGTTTTTGGACTCGCTGAAAACTTTACAGGAAGTGCTGGGTAATAGGGAAATAGTTATGGCGCGCGAGCTGACCAAGATATTTGAAGAAGTTAAACGGGGTAAAATATCCGAGTTTCTTGCCGGTAAGGCAAAACTTAAGGGAGAGATCACAATAATTATCCAGGGCGAACAAAAAGCCCCGGTCACTTTAACTGATGAAGAAATAATAAGCAAACTAAAGTCATTTTTAAAAAATAAGCAGTTATCATTGCGCGATGCAGTAGCCGAAGTTGTAAGCCAAACAGGTATATCCAAAAAAAAGGTTTATGATCTTGCGCTTAGGCTTCGTTGGGGGGGGGAAGCAACTAAAAGGGTAGGGTGATATGTTTAACTGGAAAGTGCAGGAAAGAATATCTGCACTTTCATTATTTTATCGCTTTCTTTTTCGATGTTACACTTTCAGTGTATTTAGTTTAGCCAAAGTCGCTTCCGCCTCGCTGATAATGCGGCCCATAAGTTCTTTTGTAGTGGGTATATCTGTGATACCGCCGCAGCACTGGCCGGCAAAGAGGATGCCGCCTTCCACATCGCCTTCGTTAAGAGCCTTCAGATGCTTCATATTTCCCACAGCCTGACGGGCGAGCACCATAAGCGGATGACCTTCTTCAGCCCTTAACATTTCCATGCTGACACCCATAAATTTCAAAAAGGATAGATTCATCAAACGTTTGACCAGAAGCGCTCCCTTGATGGCTGCGATGAGCGGAAAACCGCGTTTCATCATTGCTTCCGCTTCCTTTGTTTTCAGCACACGGCCGTCCATTCCGTCGAACACATTATCGTAGAGAGTGTCTTGCTCCGTTGCCTGGATGCACAAACGCTTGAAGTTTTCATGAACCATGCTTTCTTTGACTACCATAAAACGGCTACCCATGGAAATACCGTCTGCCCCTAAAGCCAACGCCGCCGCTAATCCCCGGCCATCGTAAAATCCTCCCGCCGCGATTAAAGGCACCTTCACCATGCTGGCCACCAGAGGAATCAGAACCATGGAGGTAGCCGCCGCGCCGTGCGCCGCCGCTTCGTGACCGGTTACCACCAGAGCATCACAGCCTAGTTGGACAGCTTTCGTGGCATGTTTGGCGATGGCAATCGTTCCTACCACTTTGCCTCCATAGGCATGTACATCGTTGACAAACCAGGGCTTACCCAGTGAATAATTGATGATGGGCACCTTTTCTTCAATCGCCACGGTAATATTTTCCTTTGCCCCGGGGCCGACCAAAATCTGATTTATCCCGAAGGGCTTATCGGTCATATCTTTTAACTGGCGGATATTTTCCTTCGTTTCTTTAGGAGTGCATCGCGCTATAGCCAGTATGCCTAAGCCTCCGGCATTGCATACCGCCGATACCAGTTTCGGTTCTGTAATCCAGTTCATACCGGCGAGCATAATGGGATGCTCAATTCCGAACATCTGAGTCATTCTTGTTTTGAACATAATTTTCTCCTTGGAAAGAAGTGTGCTTGGGCAAAGCCATTGTAGAGGTTGCCTCAGTATCAGGTGCGGGACAGGCTGCCTCGAGATAGCGGTGTGTCACCCGCTCGATATAAGGCCTAAGGCCGCAGAAGCCGTATTGCCGTGATAAATGCTCATCATAAATCTGTCTGAGGATTAATAAAAGGGGTCAGAAAATTGACCCCTTTTATTTTAAAAATTTAATCCAATAATTTCTTTATTTGGCCTTGGCGACTTTCTTCAGTACGATCGCGGTTAAGATCTTGTAGATGCCTATGATGCCGAGAACAAATAATCCGCCGCCAATGAGTAAAACTCCAATCCATAAAAACGGAGCCATTTTGGGATTTGGATTGGGAACGTTGGTGGCCAGAGCGGCGATGAGGAAGAACATGAAGCTGTAAATGTTCACGAAGATCGGAATAATTTCAGCAAAAGCGACGATGACATAAACCACAAGCAGAATAAAGATCAATTTTGCCGTGCCCAGTCCTATGCTCGGTCCAACGCCCATAACGAAAAACTTAGCTACAACCAGAAAGAGGATTCCGACGGTGCCGCCTACCAGGATTGGAAGAGCGGTTTTCTTATCACCCTTGGCCATCAGGAAGAAAATCAGCACCATAAATGCCGGCCAGGTGGGTACTTGCAATGCCTCCATTGCCAAATAACCTATCGCTACAAGTATAATTAGAAACAATCCGAAAATAAGTCTGTTGCGGTTAAACTTTAGCATAGTCTTCCCCTCCTAGTTTTTTTAAATTTCTCAAGGACTATTCTTTGAATTTCAAAGATGGGCATGTAAATACCACATACAGAGTAGAGTATCAATCTATTTCAATGTGCACTCTGTTTTCTTAATGTAGGTAAGCGACCTTGCCTGTGGATAAAATACAAGTCCGCGGGATTCAGAATTCCAAAAATCACCATATAAAAGGGCAAGGCTCCCTCGCTGGAAAAAGAGGGAGCCGGATTGCCTGCTAAGCCGTCCTACTGCAGTTTTCTCAATTCTTTCTTCAGAATCTTGCCCACCAGCGTTTTGGGGAGGGCAGACATGATAACGATTTCCTTGGGGACGAAGAATTTCTTGAGCTTGCCTGCGCAGTACACTTTGATTTCTTCCGGTGTCGCCGTTTGCCCCGGTTTCAATGTCACAAAGGCCTTAATATCTTCGCCATAGACCGGGTCCTTGATGCCGATAACAGCCGCCTCGACTATACAGGTATGGCTGTAGAGGACTTCCTCAATCGTCCGCGGCGAAATATTTTCGCCCCCCTTAATGATAATATCCTTCTTCCGGTCAGTGATAAAGAAGTAGCCGTCCTTATCAACGTAACCTATATCGCCCGTATGGAGCCAGCCATTCTTGATCACCTCGGCCGTCGCCTCGGGCAGGTTCCAGTAGCCCTTCATGACCATCGGCCCGCGGAGAACTATTTCGCCCTCTTGACCTTGGGGTACTTCCTTGTCATTGTTATCAAAGATCTTTATCTCCATTCCCTTCATGGGGATCCCTATGGAGCCGGGCTTCTTCAGGGCCACATGGGATTGACCGGCATTGCCGGCCCCGGCTTCGGTCAGGCCCCATCCTTCGGCGATTTCGCCGCCGAATTTTTCCTTGAACTGTTTCCAGGTATCCAAGGACAGCGGCGCCGAGCCGCTAACCCAGTTCTTAACGGAGCTTACATCATACTTGTCGGCGTCAGGAAACAGCAGCATATAGACATACATGGTAGGAACGGCCGGGACACTCTGGACCTTATACTTTTGGATGTTGGAGAAAAGATGTTCGAGATTGAACTGCCGCATAATGACGACTTTGCCGTGATAGCGGAGGAAGGCGCCGTTCATCATGGCGACCCCGAAAGAATGGCAAAGCGGCAGAACGGCAATCGTAACCAGATCCTGCGGAAGGTTGGTCGTATCCTGTTGGCATTTGGCAACGAAGTAAAGACCGTAATGAGTGAGCATGACCCCCTTTGGGGTGCCCGTTGTACCGGAAGTATAAATCAGGGCGGCAACGTCATCGTCGGCAGTTGCAACAATTTTAAGCTTATCTGAATTCTCTTCAACAAGCTTCTTAAAGGAATGTGTACCGGGGTGTTCTTTGTCGGAAACCATGATGATGTTTTTGACTCCGGAAACTTTGGATTGTGCTATCTTTACTTTGTCGAGATGTTCAGGGGAGGTAATGATAGTATTCGCCCCGCTGTCCTTATAAATAAAATTGATTTCTTCTTGACCGACCAGATAGTTGATCGGGATAGTTATAGCGCCTATTTTCCAGATGGCCTGAAAGGCCTGGAGGACTTCCGGGCAGTTCTGCATCTGCATGATGACACGGTCACCCCTTTTCACCCCCAATTTTTTGAGAGCATTGCCCAGTTTCTTGGCGACACGGTCCATCTGCATGTTCGTTATCTCCTGCCCCTCAAAGATATAACTAACATGTTCTCCTACTTCTTGATTTTTTAAAGCTAATTCAGCGATGTTCATCTAGGTATTACCCCCTTGTGGATTATGTCCATCTCACCCGTTTCGGAGAACGGGTGAGATGGATGCTAAGCTCATGCTAAATTGATTTTCCGGACAGCACTATATCGATATCAGTGTTGGACTTTCTGAATGTCATTTTTATAATGGTGAGCCGATCGCAGCCAGCAGAACAGGCCGAGGATCGCTACTGTGCAGACGATCATGACACCGATCGTCAACCCGTACCAGTCGCCCGGCTTTCCCGTCCCCATGGCATCCGCTATCGATCCGGCGATGCCCGAGCCCCAGCCACCCCCCAAGCCATACATCGCAGCCATGGCAACGCCGAAAGAGAGCGATTTCAGATGCACCGGCACGACCATCTGGGTGGTCGCCCCGACCGCGCCGCCCACACCGGCAATGACCACGGTGTGCAGTATGTAGAATAGAAATCCGAGGATCATCAGAAAACCCCATTCGTTAAGCTTTCCGGTGTAAAGTATGAACGCAAAATAGAAATAGAGCACCGCGAATACGGCGCCGCCGAAGGTGCAGAGCGCGGCGAAGCGCATCCTGCCGCCGGGACTCCTTTTCTCCCATCGATCGCAAAGCCGTCCGCCGAGGGGATAGGCGAACAGGGTAGCCAGAAGGATGACCGCCATAATGGTCGGGGCCCAAGCGACGCTCAAGTTAAACCGGTAGACCAGGAGCGTTACGTTCCAATGCGCGACGGTCACGATCACCATCATGTGCATTCCGAAACCGACATAGAGCCACCGGAGCGTCGGAATCTTCCAAAGCGTGAAGAAGTTTTTCCAGAAGTTCCCTGATTCCGCCTTCGGCCTTGTTGGGTAATCCTGCATGAACAAGGCGATAATGCCGAAAATGACGCCCGGGATGGCAAAAAAGAAAAACGCCGCCGCCCAACCCCAATTCTGGGCGACAAATCCTGCCAGGACCAGGCCGAGAATGACCCCTACGGCGATGGACATGTTGAAATAGCTTAGCTTGTGGCCCCTTTCTTCCGGCTTATAGGATGCGCCGATTAGCGCGGTTCCGCCGGGACCAAATCCGGCCTCACCGACACCGACACCGATCCGCGGGATCAGGACGCTCGTGAAACTTCTGCCCAGGCCGGTCGCAAAGGTTGCGATGCTCCATAAGATCGCCATGATGCTTATGGACTTTCTCCTGCTCCACCGGTCAACCAAGTATGAAACCGGCAGGGCAAAGAAACCGATGCTCAAGATGAAGAAGTTCTGAATCCAGCCCACCTGAGCTTTGGTCAAACCCAGATCCTTCATCATCGGCGCGGCCACAACCGAAAAGACCTGACGGTCCATCCAGTTGATGCAATAGAGTATGCAACAAATGACCAGGACGAAAGTTGCCCTTTTCCCTCCTACCTCAAACTTTTTTTGTTCCATAATTCCCTCCCTTTTTTAGTATTGTACACATCTACAACCTACATATAAAGCCCATGTCGGGTATAGCTGTTAGAATAGCCAGGCGGGATCCAGATTCCCCAAGAATGGGGAAAAGAATCACACCGGGGAGAGAAGAAAAACATCGAATTTCAATTTCACTTGAATGATCGGCTGACAAGTATCACCCTGGAAAACAAGTTTCTTAAATTAAGGCCATTCCGGGGCCCTGTTTATCTTTTATGGTAGTGAAGTGCGAATTCATTAATTATGATCCTCACTTACAACAAGGGACCGAAAGAAACGCCGTTTATGAACTACACTGCAAGTACGCACTTATCACAAGCAAAAGACGAAATCAATTCTAATCAGAGACTCACTGCAAGGTAAATGGCAACATTTCTCGGTTCATTAACCATCGTTTCTCCACAGTCAACGGCAGACCTGACCCCTTTGTTTTTTTGCATAAAATTTATTGACAAATATCTATTGTTTTAATTAAATTTTGACGATAAATTTCTTGGTGATGCAACCAAAATTTTCAAAGTTCATCGGAAAAATAATTTATGCCGAAAGATGAATTGGATTCAGTGTCCAGCAAATTGATGGCATAAATTAAAAATAAGCAATTGGAATGAAGAAAAACAAAAAATTACAACTGTGGTTTGTATGGGCAGTTAAAATCATTCTTGCCCTTACGGCTAGTGGGCTTTTACTTGCCTCCCTTTACATCAATTCAGAGCCCGCGCAAAAAAGGATCGGTGCCATAATTGCACGAGAGATGGGCGATGTTGTTAAATTTGAGCGCGCCGATCTTTCGATTTTTCCCCGTCCCGGTCTGGCTTTTTATCAGGTGAGCATAAATATTCCCGCAGGAACATCTATCCGGGCGGAATCAGCAAAAATATATCCTCAAATATTGCCACTGCTCATTGGAAAAGTAAGAATCGCGAAAGTAAAGCTTGAAGAGCCTGACATTATCGTGGACATTTTGGAAAAGCCCCAACAGAGGGCGATAAAAGATAAGACTTCTTCTCCAGCAGAAGTTCTGGAAAATGTTACCTCGGTCATTTCGTCGGTACAGTCAGTTGCGCCCGGCCTGGTCGTAGTAGTGCAGCGGGGGAAAATGATTGTGCGGGAAAATAACGACAGTGTAGCAACTGTGCGCAAAATTTATGCCCGTATTGCTCTTGCGCCCGAGGGAGTAGAATTTAAGTTCAAAGGCGATGTTGATAAATGGGGGGAATTTTCTGTGCGCGGAAATATTCACATGGAGAAAAATAACATATTGATAAATGGTCTGTCCATCAATACAATAACGATGAACAATGTTCAGGCTTCCGTTTTTGATTCCTCGTTTGTGGCCTCTGTTGTAATCTCCGAAACCGCGCAAGCTATAAATTCTGCTGATGTAACAATGAGCGGCAAGATTGGGCCGGAAACTCTCCAGTTGGTTTCCCAGACGTTTAGATTGCCGCCTGAGCAAACCTTGCATGCCCCTGTATCTATCTCTAATACTCATATTGTATGGCAGGCCGGAGCAAAATTAGCTATTACTGCGGAAGCGGCTATTGAAGATGGCCCAACGCTTTCGGTAACTCTAAGCAAAAATGCTGCGGATTTGGCCATAAGTCAGTTAATGATTTATGATAAAGAGTCCCAGGCGAATATTGCGTTTACGTACACAAAGAATCTCATAGACGTCTCTTTTAAAGGAAGTTTGACGGAAAAGACCCTCAACAGGATATTCGAGCATAATTCATTTCATCGCGGATGGATAAAAGGAGATTTTCGTGCCCATGTGCAGTTGGATCAGTATGGGAAATCCACGGCGCAAGGACATCTGGAGGGCGCCGATTTTATCATTCCCCTGCCCATGAATGTGCCGTTGAAAGTACGCCGCGTTATTCTTAGTGCGAACAACAAAACTCTGAAAGTGGAATCGGCCACTTTAAATTGGGGAGAAAACAATCTGGACCTGAAGGGTAAGGTAAAGGCCGCGCCGGATGGATTCCGTCTCGATATGGATCTCTCTGCGGACGCGATAAAAGTGGAAACCATAGCGCAAAATCTGACAAGTCCGGAAAAGCCGCAAAAAATGAAGCCCTTTAAGAAACATTCTAAAAAACCGGCGCTCCGGGGGATTATCCGGCTCAATGCACCATCTATAACCTGGGGGCGTTATACCGCCAGCCCTCTTCATGCGAACATCCTGCTCGATAATAAAGGCATCAATGCTAACATTACAGAAGCCGTTCTCTGTGGGATTTCTATTCCGGGAAATCTGACCTTTGGTGAGGATGATATCCAGCTTGATTTTAAACCGGTTGCCTCTGGAAAACAACTCGAACCCACGCTCGCTTGTCTTCTTTATGAAGACTCGCGCATCACCGGGACTTTAAATTTGCAAGCCGCGGTCAATTCCCGGGGAAAATCTGATACGCTGGTTTCCTCATTACAGGGAAGGGTGGAATTTCTATCTAAAGACGGAATCATTTACCGTTCTCATCTGCTGGCAAAAATTTTCTCCTTTTTGAATGTCACGGAGCTTCTGCGGGGAAAACTTCCCGACTTCGCAACAGAAGGATTTAAATATAATTCCATCACCATCAAAGGCGATATTCGCCAGGGTGTCTTTCTGATTCAGGAGGCGGTCATTGATGGAACTACCATGCAACTAGTTGGGCAGGGTGAAATCAATCTCGCCAGCAATAAAATTAACCTCACTATTCTGGTAGCGCCGTTCAAAACAGTTGATTTTCTGATCAGCAATATCCCCCTGGTGGGATATATTCTTAAAGGAACGCTTATTTCCATCCCTTTAAAAGTAACCGGTGATCTCGCCGAGCCTACTATAATAGTTCTTTCGCCTACCGCAGTCGGTGAAGGATTGTTGGGTATCATGAAAAGAACCCTGTCTCTGCCGGTAAAAATAATCGAGCCGGTCATTCCCCGCGATAAAAAAGAGGAAAAATGACGGCTAGATTCGTTACATGAAGCCGCATAAAATTATTGACAAATACTGAGTAATTAGATTATCATATTCCATTCTTTACAACGTCCTCAATAGCTTTACTTAAAGCGTTCTTAAACCGGTCAGAGACCGGATTTATCAGTTGTCCATATAAAAAACAGTTAAGAAAAATAGGAACAGCACCATCTGACATTGTTCATCATCAAAGGAAATAGAGTAAAATTCCCTCGGCAATAAGGAGGGTATTAAATAAGAAAAGGAGAAATGGTTGTAATGAAAAAAATATACAGTTTGATCGTATTTCTTGTGTTCGTGACTTTTATCTTGTCATCATGCAGCAGCGGCGGCGGTTCGGCACCGCTGGTATTACCGCCACCAACACCTACAGCGCCTACAGCGCCGACAGGGGTTAGCGCCACAGCAGGGAATGGCCAGGCAACCATTGCCTGGACGGCGGTTTCCGGCGCAACTTCTTACAACATTTACTGGTCCACTACGACCGGGGTGACTCCAGCCAACGGTACCAAAATAACCGGGGCGACCTCTCCTTACACGCAAACGGGGCTCAACGATGGAACACACTACTACTATGTGGTAACCGCGGTAAATGGCATTGGTGAATCAGCGGCGTCAGCACAGGCCAGTTGTACACCGTCAACATCGGCAACGCTAAAAGTATTTGTGACCTCGGTACAGGGGACTGGTGATCTTCATTCCTGGACGGACGCCGGTGGGAAAACCGGGGTTGCGGCGGGCGATGCGGTTTGTCAGGCCCGGGCAAATGCCGCCGGCCTTCCGGGTACTTTTAAGGCCTGGCTTTCGACCACCACCACCGATGCGTATTGCCGTCTTCAAGGATATACCGGTACTGTTACGGGCAAATGTGGGCAGTCTACGCTTCCGGTAGCTGCCGGTCCCTGGGTACGGACCAATGATGGCTATCCTTTTGCTCCTACCATAGATACATTAGTAAATATCGGTCAAGTTTATGCTCCGGTCAGATACGACGAAAATGGAACAGCTGTGACAAACTTGTATTATACCGGCACTAAGGCTGATGGGACAGTAGCTTTTACTTGTACCGATTGGACCAACGGTGTTTCAGGTGGAGGTAGCTCTGGTAGTCCGGATGGCGCAACAGGCTGGTGGACTGAACAAGGCGGATTTACCTGTAGCGTTACGTTTCAATTACTTTGTTTTCAGACCGGCATCGGAGCGCCGCTGCCCAGTTTACCCGCTGTCCCTTCCGGGGCTAAAAGGGTATTTGTGACCTCGGTACAGGGAACTGGTGACATGAGTACCTGGACGGACTCAGGTGGGGTCAGCGGGGTTGCTGGCGGCGACGCAATATGCCAGGCCCGGGCAACTGCGGCAAGCCTGGCAAATGCTGGAAACTACAAGGCCTGGCTTTCTGACAGCACTAATGATGCGATAACCCATGTTACTGCTACCGCAACTGGTCCCTGGTACAGGATGGACGACGTAAAAATAGCGGATACAATAACAGACCTTACTACTGCGCCTCTTTTTACCGCTATTGCTGTTGATGAAAATAGTAATTATGTTAATGGCGCTCCCGGCTATCTCTATGTATGGAGCGGAACAGATGAGACAGGCGTTAAAACCGCTTCACTTTGCGTTGATTGGACAGATGGCACAAGCGGCAACACTGGCACCATAGGAATTGCAAATACGTCGAATACGTCCTGGACGAACTTTAGTAGCCTTACGACATGTGATGGATTCGCTGCGCTCTATTGTTTTGAAGACGATTAAAAAAAACGTAACCCTTGTCTTCTGCTTTTGCTATATATAGCTGTTGGTAGCCAGGGGTTACATCACCATACAGGAAAGACTCCCTGCGCCTGGGCGCAGGGAGCTGCCCTTTTCAGAAACAGGACGCTGATTCTATTTCTAATTTATATGATTATATTTATATATTAAGATGTTATAAATGCTTACTTGAAGTATTATCTATGATATTTTATAGTACGAGTTTACAGTTTTTAGAGTGTTATTAGGTTTCTTATGGTTCGCCTGTTTTCATCATTCCTATTTGTTATCCTCTGTTTTGTTTTTTGTTCCCCTACTCAAGCCCTGCAAAATGAGCAAGTGTTGGCTGTAGTCAATTTCTACAAAACAATATTGACTTTCCAAGACGGCGGTGTTCCTTCCCGGAAAAACATCGACCGACTTTCACCTTTCCTATCTGCAGATTTCCGGAATCTTTTGCTCGGTGCCCGTGATGCGGAGGACAAGAACTTTCAAAAGACTAAAGGAACTGAGCCGCCATTGGTTGAAGGCCGTCTTTTCTATTCACTCTTCGAGGGCGCGGATAAATACACTGCCATTAAATTTGAACCAAGCAAAAAGCCTGTCTCGTATTTAGTCAAGCTGGAATATCGCGCTCCTTATGGAAAACACGAGATCGTGAAATGGCAGGATCGGGTTATACTGATTAAAGAAAATAACAGATGGGTGGTGCATGACCTTGAACTGCTGGGTAAATGGCAATTCGGCGCCAAAGGAAAGGTCTCGGATATACTTCGAGGAGTCATCAAAGAAGGCAAAGATGCAAATCCGTCAAAATAGCTACTTATGTTAAGAGAAAAGAGAATATGAAGATTAACAAGATCAACTTTGAGGGAAAGTTTGCCAAGCTTCCGGGCGCCGATTACGCGGTGGGAATAATAGCGAAGATGAACAACTACGAATTCAAGATAGTCAAATTTAAAGGCGACTTTATCTGGCACAGCCACGAAGATACCGACGAGACTTTCATTGTCTTGGATGGTACATTGATTATGAACTTTAGAGATCGGACTGTAGAAATCAATAAGAGTGAAATGATAGTAATCCCTAAAGGTGTTGAGCATAAGCCATCATCAGTCAATGGGTATAAAGTTTTATTGATCGAACCAGAAGACACCCCCAATACCGGCAATGTGAAAAGTGATGTGACCATAAAGAAAATCGGCTGGGTTTAGCTGGGAAATAGGGCGATTTGAGCGCTCATTATTTGTCTTTGACATGGAAAGGTTTATATCTTAATATTCTTTTTCATCAAAAGAAAGTTCTCATCAAATTTAATAATAAGTGTAGGGAGGTTTCCAAATGAAAAAGCTTTCGAAGAAAACAATTTTTTTGACGCTTGCAGTTGTTGTAATAATTATTGCCGCGATACTTTATTTTGCCGCTCCGGCATATTTATACAATAAAGCAATTAACGGATTGCGCAAAGACGCCGGGCTGACGATTAAATCGGTGAATATTCCTGATTTTAAAATTGTTTACGCGGAGGGCGGAGCAGGTGACACAATAATTATGCTTCACGGCTTTGGCGGAAACAAAGACAACTGGCCGAGGTTCGCAAAATACTTTACGCCTAATTATCGGGTAATAATTCCCGATCTGCCCGGTTTCGGTGACAGTTCCAAACCACAGGACGCGAAATATAACATCATGTCTCAGGTGGAAAGATTGAATTTGTTCGTAAAAGAATTGAAACTGACAAAATTTAATATAATCGGAAATTCAATGGGCGGCAGTATCGCCGGCAATTACGCCGTAGAGTACCCGGATATGGTTAAAACTCTCGCGCTATTCGATTCCGCAGGTGTTGTGACTCCAGTAAAAAGCGAACGTGCCTTGCTTTTGGAAAAAGGCATTAATCCTCTGGTTGCAAAGGATGAAAAGGGATATGACAGATTGTTAGAAATCGTTTTTAACAAACCGCCTCAATTGCCTTCAGTAATAAAAAAATATTTAGCGAAACAAGCAATGAAAGCCGCGCCTCTTAACGAAAAAATATACAATGAAATTTCGAATACGGATATTACCGCACTGGAGAGCAAATTAAATAAAATTACCGCTCCCACATTGATCGTATGGGGAGATAAGGATAAAGTTATTGACGTCTCCTCTGTCCTGATTTTTAAGAAAAAAATTAAAAATTCCCAATCAGCGATAATAAAAGAATGCGGTCATCTTCCCATGATGGAAAAACCGCAGGAAACAGCTTCAATATATCAGAATTTTTTGAAGGGAAAAAACTAGCGCAGTACCCGCCCATCGGATTAAGGTATCTTAGTAGATAAGAAGAGGGGCGGAGTCTTCATTCCGCCCCTCTTTGCATTATTACTTGGATGATGTTGCCGGAGGCTATACCCATGGCTTTTATCTCATTAACAAATCAGATCTGAATCTTTTTGACATTTTATTTTCAGGTCTTAAATTAGGTTCAGATGATCGGTAGGTTTTTTATTTTATAGAAGAACATAATGAAAAGGGGGCCTATATGGAAAAAAGTAGAATTGTTTTTTTAATTGCAGCAAGCGGGTTTGTAGTCGCTGTTATTTCTGCCTTAATTTCGCTCATTGCCGGGTTGGGCACTAGATTCCAGTGGTTTTTCTTCCGGACAGGACTGGAGATAATGGGTATTGCGGTTATTGTCGGGCTCGTGGCGGGAGCTATATCAATTATAGGTTTAGTTACCTATTTCTTTACTCCGCTAAACAAGGGTATTTATCTGAGTATTTTGGGCCTGATTATCAGCATACCTGTTGCGGTAATTCCTTTGTATATGCGCTATGAGATTAAAGTGCCACCGATTCATGATATAACAACGGATATTACCAATCCACCGGCTTTTGTTCATGTATTGCCTCTGAGAAAAAATGCCTATAACAAACCGGAATACGGCGGCCCGGATGTGGCAGCGCAGCAGACCAAAGCATACCCCGACATTAAAACACTGGCTTTAGATATGGCTACCGATAAGGCTTTCTCCAAAGCGCTTGATATTGCCAAAAACATGAGTTGGGAGATAGTGGCTGCAGAGCCCAAAGAAGGCCGTATCGAGGCTACAGCCACGACTTTTTGGATGGGATACAAGGATGACATTGTTATCCGGATTAAGGCATATGATAAAATGAGCAACGTAGATATTCGTTCCGAATCCAGAGTAGGGAAGAGCGATTTTGGTGTCAATGCCAAAAGGATAAGAATATTTTTAAGCGAAATGCAAAAATAAGCCTATAAAAACAATCGAAGGAGGTATGAAATGGATAGACGAACTTTTATAAAAGGTGCAGCACTGAGTTCTGCTTCAATAGGACTGGTGAGTCTTGTCAATGCGGCAGAGCTTTATTTTCCCTCGAAAGTGGATAAAACGTTATTTGAGGGAATCAACAGAGTCAAGGACCCTGCCAAAAAAACCCACCTGGAAGAAACCCATGCTCCGTTTATAGTTGCGCCTCGCTCGGTAAAAGCAGATGAACCATTCTCCGTTGAGGTCAGCGTAGGAGAAAGTCTTCATATTATGACACCTTCCCACTGGATAGAGTATATTCAACTGAGCATCGGCAATGAGCCCGCCGGCCGGATTGACTTTCAGCCCAGAGGATATATGCAACCAAAGGTAAAATTCAATGTAGTTTTGTCAAAGGAAGCGGCGCCTGACGGCAAAGTAACACTTGTAACCACTCAACATTGCAACCTTCATGGCACATGGGAATCGACTTTTGATGTTAAGGTAACCTGAGAAAATAAAGATAGAAATATAAGTGCAAGTTGCGCACAGTGACTCCATGACAGTCACTGTGCGCAAAAGTTTTTGACAAATATCACACCTTTGCTGGAACCAATCACAAGACCTTAATCATAATCCTGTTAACTGTAATCACATCTCTCGCAGTACCTCTCCACCTTTTGATAACCTCCAAAAAATTACCGAATTAATGAGCTAGTGCAACGGTTCTAATTATGCGATAATGTATGCACGTTAAATAGATCCGTTATCAATGGCTATAAGGCTCTTTTAATCGAACCGGAGGACAGCCCAAATACCGGCGACGTAAAAAGTGATATGACGATAAAGAAAATTGAATGGTTTAGATAGAAAATAGGGCGCTGACCCTATTTTGTGATGCCTGACATTGGCTCTATATAATTATTGGAGGTTTTCATGACTAAGCAACGTGCGGTTTCTTCAACACGCAAAGTACAAAAAAACCGAAAGTAAAGCAAGCAAAAAAACTTGCCCGCCAAAAATCTTTTGCATTGGAGATACAACATTTTATTCGTCAAATAGAGAGTCTGTCCAGGGCAACCGATATGACTATGAAAACCGTTAGTAATGCCTTCTTGAATGAACGAAAACGGTTTAATAACTTCATAAAAATGAAGGGTATTCGAACTGTAGAAAAGGACGGATCAGAGTCATATGAGATCAAGCATGAAGACTTAGTAACATTCAAACGAATTGATAAGGATCTTACATCATACATTTTAGCGATGAAAAACATACCCCGGAGCTTTCTGTGTTCTCTCATTCACCATTATGATGCATATCTAGGTCGGTTGCTTCGTATGGCTTTTTTTGTAAAACCTGAACTACTGAACGCTTCTCAAAAACAACTTTTATTTACAGACCTTGTTGCTTTTCCATCCATTGAGGCTGCACGTGAATACATGATTGAAAAGGAAGTTGAAACAGTTATCCGTGATAGCCATGTTGCTCATTTTGATTGGATGGAGAACCGCTTCAAACTTAACCTACGCAAAGAATTGTCCATATGGCCTAAGTTTGTCGAAATTACTGAACGGCGTAATCTTTTTGTTCACTGTGACGGAGTGGCTTCTTCTCAATATTTCACAATGTGCCAGAAGCATGGCGTCAAACTCGAAAAACAGATTAAGGTAGGAGAAGAACTTGGCGTAACCCCAGACTACTTCCAACAGGCTGTGGAGTGTATTCTAGAGATCGGGGTGAAACTCGGACATGTATTATGGCGAAAGTTGCAGCCAGATAATCTTTCTGATGCAGACATAGCACTTCATCATGCAACATATGATTTTTTGGTAGAGGAGCGATATGCATTGACAAAGACCTTACTTAATTTTGCAGTTAAGACACCTATTATTAAGTCATCAGAAGAGATTAAATGCTTCAATTTGATAAATCTTGCCATTGCACAAAATTTTTCTGCTGAAAGGACACAAGCTCTTGCGACATTAAAGAGTCATGATTGGTCTGCTTCAGAGGATCGATTTAAACTTGCAGTTGCAGTGCTAGAACGTAGGCATGATGATGCTGTCCTAATTATGAAGAGAATAGGATCAAAAGGTCCTGTCACTCGTGTAGAATATTCGTCATGGCCTCTTTTTAAGGATTTTCGTAACACAACAGAATTTCTGGCTACATATAAGGAACTTTTTGGTGAAGAATTTATTCTTCCAAAGGTTGATGATCTAGAGGATAAAGAGGAGAAAAAGGTATCAACAAAAGTAGCCGAATGACCGGGAGCGCCTTCCGTAGGAAAGCGCATAGTTAAACAGATAATTACCTTACCGGGAATTAACGCGCGTAGGGCGGGAACTTCCATCCAAGTTGGGAGTGTTAGTCCAGCAGAGGGGCGTTTATATCTTCCTTATCAATGCCCAATTTCTGAATCCGTTCAATTTCGTTGAGCTTCATTTTGATAACCACGATAAGTCCGATGATAGCGAGCCAGAAAACAGCAAGGCTCGTGTAGATTGTGTAAACCTCAACAGGCCCAGTAGGGAAGACGGGAATTTTTTCTTCCGCAAAGGCTAAAGAGTTGAAAGTTAATAAGAATAAAAATGACAGATAAAAAATCCTGGATTCCTGCCTTCGCAGGAATGACAGTAGTGAAATAATTATTTGAAGAAAAAGTTTTATTTTCATAAGCTCACCTAACTTAAAAAGCCGACCAGTGTCATAGTGATAAAATAAAGAAGATATATAACGCCAATTACCGTGAAGATTGGGCTTCTCTCGCCTCTGTTTGATTTGCGATCCAGAAAGGGAATGAGAAAGAAAAAGAATATTCCCATCGAAACACAGACAATAGCGATAGTTTCCCCATTGAAACCGAAAATGCTGCCGGGGAAAAGTTTTAGTGTTTCCAGCAAAAAGAGAAAATACCATTCGGGTTTGATGCCTTCCGGCGGAGCAGCGAGTGCGTTTGCCTTTTTGCCGATTTCCGGCGGCAGTAGAATTGCCAGCGTCATCACAATGCCCAGCACCACCAGCCAGATCATCATATCCTTGTAAAAAACATTAGGGAAGAAAGGCTCTTCTTTGTGATCTTTGCCTTCCAGAGAAACGGGAATGCTCATGCCGTGGTATTGCACAAAAAGCAGATGCAGGCCGATGAGAAGCATTGACACCAGCGGCAGAATCGCCACATGAAAGGCATAGAAGCGGGTAAGGGTATCACCGGTTACATCTGTGCCTCCCCTTAAGAAAATTTTGATAAAACTTCCGACAAAAGGTAAGGCGCCTGCTCCGCCGGTGGCCACTCGCACAGCGGCAAAGGCGCGCTCATCCCAGAGCATCAAATAACCGCTCAGGCCGAAGAAAATGGAGATGACTAAAAGAACAAATCCGGTCACCCAGAGAAGCTCCCGCGGCCTGCGGTAGGACTTAGTAAGCAGCGTGCCGAAGAGATGAATAAAGACAAAAACAATGCAAAGCTGTGCTCCCCAGTGATGCAGGGAACGGAAAAACCAACCTATGTTGATTTTCGTGACAATATCGATGATACTTTCGTAAGCAAAGTCGATATGCGGAATATAATAAAAAGCCAGCAGCATTCCTGTTATAAATTGTAGGATAAAAAGGAAAAGAGTAATGCCGCCGGTATAATACAAGAAATCGTAACGATGTTGAGGAATAAGTTTGCTTTTAGCCAGCCTCTTCAGTTCGGCAATATCGTAGCGCTCATCAATCCAATCTTTAAACTTTGGCCAGATCAACTTTAGCTCCCTTCCTGGCGATAATCATCTTTTCGCCTTTTTCCATGACTTCAAAAAACTCCAACGGTTTGGGCGGAGGACCGGCAATGTTTTTGCCTGTTTCGTCAAACCAGCCTTTATGGCAGGCGCAGTAAAATTTTTTCTCCGCCGGCCTGTAAGCCACATTGCATTCCATATGTGTGCAGACGCCACGTAAAGCGGCTGTAGAACCATCCTCTTTCTTCAGATAGATCCCGGGTACTCCACCCCAGGCAAATATTTTAGCTGAATTATTAGGAATAGCGGCAAAATCAGTTTTGTTTAAAACCACGAAATCCGGTTCCTTGCCGAGGGTAGGGAAGGCGAATTTGGCCAGGGGAAAGAGTGTGCCAGAGAAAAAGGCCAACAACGATCCCCCGAAAAGGGTATTGAGAAATTGCCGGCGTGTAATAAGGGAATATTTAAGCTTCATCTTTTCCCACCCTCCAACATTTTTTTAAACTTGTTTTTCAGCAGCGTCTTGCGCAAGCCCACAATGCCGTCGGTCGGACGCACATCCTTCGGGCAGGCGTCAATACAGCGAAAGACAGTATCGCAACCCCAGACACCTTTTTCATTATTGAACATCTCCAGCGATTTGGCAGGTCTTTCGTCACGTGAATCGAAAGAGAAACGCTGCAATTTGGCCAGCGCTGCTGGTCCTGCATATTGCGGGTCTCTATTCAGAACAGGGCAGGCGCCGTAACAGCAGGCGCAAAGGATGCAATTGACAAACTGATCTATATTCTTTCTGTCATCCTCACTTTGGCGTACTTCTTTTTCCGGAGTTGGGCTTTTGCGTATAAGATACGGTTGAATTTTTTCATACATCTGCCAGAAGGGCGTCATATCCACCACCAGGTCTTTGATAACCTCGAAATTGGGTAGTGGCTCCAGAATTATCGTATCCGTGTCGAAAGTGGCAACCTGCGTCCGACAGGCCAGATCGATTTTACCGTTGATAACCATTGCACACGAACCGCAGATGGCCGAACGGCAGGAACAACGGAAGGATAAAGTTCCGTCAATTTCATCGCGAATCCGCAACAGCATTGCCAGAACCGTCAGGCCGGGAATAACTTTAATCTTGTAGGATTCGAAGCGCGGCTCTTTATCCGGTTCTTTGACGTCATACCGTAAAATCTTGAATGTATAAATATCGCTCTTGATCAATATTTTCTCTCCATGGGTTGATAGTTGGTAATGACAACGTCTTTATAAGATATGACCGGCTCTGCTTTTTTGCCCATCTTGGCGATGGTGTGTTTGAGCCACTTCTTATCGTTTCTCGTCGTAAAATCGCGCCGGAAATGAGCGCCGCGGCTTTCCTCCCGCAAGAGTGCTCCCAGAACAATGGTATGCGCCACCTCCAGCATATACTCCAGCTCCAGCGCGTTGTGCAGTTCATAGTTCATGTGCGTGTCCGCGGAGGAAATGCTGACGTTTTTGTATCGTTCCTTTATTTTTATGACCTCATCCAATGCTTGAGCAAGTTCTTTCTTAGTACGGAAAATACCAACTTTTTCACTCATTACAGCGCCCAAATCAGCCGCCAGTTTGTAGGGTCTTTCGCCTTCAGGTTTTGTGAGATTGGCAATCTTCTTTTCCACTTCTTTTTTTAAATTCTGTAGCGGTTTCTCTTTAGGTTTTAATTTAGTTGCTGACAATTCTTCATCAATAGCTTTGGCGGCAAGTTTCCCGAAGACGATGGTATCAAGAAGCGAATTTCCGCCGAGACGGTTGGCGCCGTGGACGCTCACGCAGGCGCATTCACCCGCGGCGTAAAAGCCTTTTATCGCGGATGCGCCTTTTTCATTAACGTCTATTCCGCCCATCGAATAATGCTGAGAGGGCATAATCGGAATCGGTTCTTTCACCGGATCGATGCCGATAAAATCGATGCAAATACTGCGTATGCCGGGAAGACAATCCAGAATCTTCTTTTCCCCCAGATGGCGCAAATCAAGCTGAATATATTTTCCCAGCGGATGATCGAAACCGCGGCCTTCGTTAATTTCCGTCTGGATACAACGCGAAACGATATCTCTTGGGGCAAGCTCCATTGCCGTGGGAGCGTAATTCTTCATGAAGCGCTCACCGCGGTTGTTAAAAAGAAAACCGCCTTCTCCCCGGCAGCCTTCGGTCATCAGAATATTCGTGCCGATAAGCGTTGTAGGGTGAAACTGGACAAACTCCATGTCTTTGAGCCCGACTCCGGCCTTGTAAGCCATGCCGATGCCGCTGCCTGTATTAATCAGGGCGTTCGTGGAGTTTCTATAAACCCTGCCGTAGCCGCCGGTGCCGAATATAGTTACTTTGGCGCGCACAGGAACTAGATCGCCACTGTGAATATTCAAAACAATCACGCCGTGGCACTGGCCGTCTTCTACGCAAAGGTCGGTAACAAACCATTCCGGATAAATTTTAACTTTTTTATAAACGGCTCTTTCATAAAGAGTGTTCAAAAGCGAATGGCCGGTAACATCGGCGGAATAGCAGGTGCGCGGGTAGCCCCCGCCGCCGAAGGGACGCTGAGCGATCGTTCCGTCGGGAAATCGGCTGAAAGGACAGCCCCAGTGTTCCATCTCGAAAACAATTCCGGGTGCCTCCTTGCACATGATTTCAATGGCGTTTTGATCGCCCAGATAATCACTGCCTTTGACCGTATCGAAGGTATGCTTTTCCCAGGTATCGTCGTGGCCGTCGGGATTGTTGGTGAGCGCCGCGTTGATGCCGCCCTGCGCGGCGATGGAATGAGAACGAACGGGATAGACCTTGGAAATCAATCCCACATCGTATTTATCGCAAAGGCCGACGGCCGCCCGCAGTCCGGTTAAACCGCCGCCAACTATGAGAATATCGTGAGTAATCATGATTACGAAACCCTGACAAAGAAATAAATTAAAACAGCCGAAACAACCGCCGCGGCAATGTTCGATATCCAGAGCAACTGTTTTTCCCTGCGGTAACCAAAATCAATAATGATGGTGCGGATACCATAGATGCTGTGAAAAGTAAAAAGAATCAGGATAAGAACATCAATAACCGGATGCCTGTGCAGACTCAAAGCCCAGTCGGGTCGATTATCCTTGGGCAAAAGAAAATAGCCGGTTAAAATTTTAATGCCGATCAAAACGATCAGAGTCGCGCCGCTAATACGGTGAAAAAGCCAGATGAACATATGTTCCCCCTACATATTTGTGATTAAATCCCTCATTTTCCTTTATAGCTTGGTTTTCTTTTTTCCAAAAAAGCCTTCATGCCTTCTGTTTGATCTTCACTGGCAAAGGCCAGAGAGAAAGACGCTCTTTCAATTATTTTGCCCGTGTAGTTATCAACATCTTGCGAATTTTGCACGGAAAATTTGGCGAGACCCACAGCAACGGGGCTGTGCCGGGTAATCATCTTGGCCATGGCAAAAGCCTCTTCCATTAATTTATCATCAGGAACTACCTTGTTTACCAGATTAATGGCCAGTGCTTCTTCGGCAGAAATCATTTTGCCGGTAAGGACAAGCTCTTTAGCTTTTCCCAGGCCGACAAGTTTGGAAAGACGGACCGTTCCGCCGGCGCCGGGAATGATGCCGATATTGATTTCCGGCTGGCCGAATTGCGCGCTTTCTCCGGCCACGCGGATATCACAGCCCATGGCCAATTCACAACCGCCGCCCAAGCAGAAACCGGCAATTGCCGCGATAAACGGTTTTCTCGATTCTTCCATTCTCAAGGTGATATCCCACAACTCCGAATTGGAAAACATTTCCATGGCCGTGTTTTTCACCATAGCCGCAATATCGGCACCGGCCGCGAAAACCTTCTGCCCTCCGGTGAGGATGATGGCGCGCACGTTGTTATCCGCTTCCATATCGGCGATAGCCTGGGCTAATTCCGTTCTGACGGTTTGATTGATCGCGTTGCGCACTTCGGGACGGTTCAGCGTAATGATGCCGAGTTTCTCCTCGGCTTTTTTCTCGACAATAATAGCAGTATAGCTCATGGAAATCCTCCTTATTGAGTTTGTTTAATTAATCACCAATGATTCTTCCGGGCAAGTCAAAACAATATCTTCTTCGCTCTTAATCAGCTCTGTTGTGAGAAACGCGTTGGGAAGTATGTTGTTTAAGTAATAGCGGGCGGACGCGATCTTGCCTTCATAAAATATCGCCTCGCTTGTGCCTTTTTTCTGGGACGAAAGCTTTGTCGCCGCGACCAGGGCCTGCTCCATAAGGCATTCGGCCACAAATACTTGAGCGCAAACAAAGAGTGCCCTCATGGCGTTAAGCGGTATCAACTGGCGCTTGGCCTCAAAATTACTATACCAGGAATCATAGGTTGCTTTAACTTCGGTCAGCGCTTGATAACCTTTGGCCAGATTTTTCATTTCCTTCTCCAAGCCCTTGGCCTTCATATTGGCATCGATAAATTCCTTGACGGAAGCCATCCATTGGGCGAAAGGCGCTCCTTCTTTCATGCGCATTTTGCGCCCGATCAGGTCGTTGGCGTGAATAAAAGATGTTCCTTCCCAAATGGTCAAAATCTTGGAATCACGCAGATATTGTTCCACGGGATATTCTGTTGAGTAGCCGACGCCTCCTAAAACTTGAATCGCCTGAGCGATAACGCCGAGACTCGCCTCACTGCCGTAGCCTTTGACCAGCGGAGTGAGAATTTCCGCAAATTCACCTAGTTTTTTAGCTTTGTCCTTGTCGCCGGAATTGCTCTGAATATCCAGATAATAAAAAGCTTTGAAAATCATCGCCCGGATTCCTTCGACCGTGGCTTTCATATCGAGAAGCATACGGCGAATATCCTCGTGTTTGATAATCGGCACACGCTCGGCGTTTTTGATGCCGAAAGGCCGACCCTGAATGCGCTCCGTGGCGTACTGCGAGGCAAAATAGTAAGCGGCTGCTGCCTGAGTGTTCGAATTATGGCCGGTGCCGATTCTTGATTCGTTCATCATGTGGAACATCATGGACAAACCCTGAGAAAAGCCTTTGGCGTCGGGAGCTGGGCCAAGCATGATGCCGCGGCAGTTCTCCTCATCGCCGAAATTAAGCAGAGCTGTCGCCTGAGCGTGCAGTCCCATTTTATGCTCGAGGCTGGCAGTAGTGACGTCATTTGGTTTTCCCAGCGAGCCGTCATCATTGACCCAAATTTTGGGAACGACATAAAGCCCGATACCCGGCGATCCCGGCGCTCCTTTTTCGGGGCGCGCCAGTACCAGATGGATGGTATTTTCACCCGTTCCCTGGTCTCCGGCGGTGATGAACATTTTGGTTCCTTTGATTTTCCAGATGCGGGGATCGTCTGTGGGATAGGCGCGCGTGATGATATCGCCGGTATCCGAGCCGAAGTTCGGTTCGGTCAGGCACATTGTTCCCTGCCAATCGCCGCTGAGCATTTTCGGGATAAACATATCGTTATCTTTTGGAGTACCGAAACGCAGGATAAGATTGGCCGCGCCGCTGGTCAACTTGACGCACGAAGTAAGGGCAGGGCAGGCGGCAGTATTCATTTCTGCGATGGCTTTATAAAGTATCAGGGGCATTCCTGCTTCGACTTTGATGCATTCACTGCTGGAGCCCCAGCCGTTTTGCTGTAAAAACTGGTAGGCTTCTTTGAATCCGGGAACAGGCGTCACCTTGCCGCCTTCGAACTTAACGCCAATCTTGTCTCCCGGGGCGTTGATGGGATTGACGATTTCTCGCGCCACCTTGTATCCTTCATTTAGCAGCATTTCCACATCATCGAGGCTGAAATTTTCCTTGAATCTGTCGCAGGCAAGCACTTCTTCCGCGGGCAGCCATTCCTTAAGAATGAATTTCAAATCTCTGAGGTCGTACTTAAATTCCATTTTTACTCTCCTTGTTTTTTAATATTCTATTCATAAATCTCCGTAAGCAGTTCCAAAATCTTGGCCTGGCTGGGTGTTGTGGGATCCGTGGCCATATTCACCGCATCACGCGAGGAATAAAAAGCAATGCCCTTCAAGTCATCTTTGGCAATTCCGTGTGTTTTCAAGCTCAGAGGAATCTCTAGTTCTCGATAGAGATAAAGAAGACTTTCCTCCAGATCGTTGGATCGATTTATGAGCTGAGCCATGTCGATGAACGGTTCTTTACAAGCTTCCTTGTTGGCTTTTACAAAACATAAAAGTCCAAAAATTGCGGCTCTTCCATGAGGCATGTGATAATGAGCGCCCAGCGTGTGTGTTATGGCGTGTCCGACACCCAAACCTTTCAAAAAAGCAAGACCCCCGCAGATGGCGGCCATACACATATCGGTGCGCGCGGATATATTGTTGCCGTCTTTATATGCCGGAATTAAACTTCGCCCAATCAGTTTAACGCCGTAAAGTGCCATGGCTTCGAAATAGGGATGATAGGGCGTAGCGAGCGATACGTATCCTTCAATGCAATGAGCAAGAGCATCCAGGCCTGATTCTATAGTAAGTCCTCGCGGCATTGTTTTGCAAAACAGAGGATCGACAACCGCCAGCTTGGGAATGAAGTGATTACTCATTAATATAAATTTGAGATCTCTTTCCTTATCGGTAAGAACCGCGCAGGGATTGACCTCGCTGCCCGTCCCGGATGTTGTCGGTACACAAATAATTGGCGGGAAAATCGGTTTAATCTTGGCGCCTCCGCCCATAATACCTTCATATTCTCTCATATCCCCGCCGTGGGAAACTCGCAAACCAAGTGTTTTGGCCGTATCCAGGGAACTTCCGCCGCCGAGACCAAGGATTCCGTCACACCCTGATTCTTTGTAAATTTTGCCGGCTCTTTCAATCAATTCAATAGGCGGATCCGGTTCAACTTCAGGGAAAATAGCAGTCTTGATTCCGCTTGCCTCCAGAATCTTCTTAACATCATCAACTCTGCCGCTTTTGAGCATAAAAGGGTCGGTTACTAAAAATACTTTCTTTACTTTAAGCTGTTTTATCCGCTGCCCCATATTTTGCGCGACTCCCGCGCCCAGCATTACATCCGGAAGGGGAGGAATACGTACTTCCCACACTCTTTCTTTTTCCCGGAAAGAATCCAATCCATTCCAAAGATTTTTTACCTCCGCCTCATCAATGTCAAAGATAGAATCTGTAGGCTTAATGGTTTCTTCTCTTACAAAGGAAGGCATTTTTAAATCTAGTTTGCTGAATTCAGCTTTTTCATTGAAAGCGAGTTGATCCCGAAGGGTTTGTTTACCGATTTCCATAACATCTTCAGGAGTCATCGTGAGACCGTATCTGGCGTTCATCAGCTCGGCAAAAAACGGATAAACCGACCGGCTTGCCGGAACGGAATTCAAACAATAACCGAACGCGTCACAGGTAACGGCCTGAATCTGGGACCTAAGAGAATTTTCCGCCTGCTGATCTTTATTTTTGGGCATACGATAGGTAAGCCCGGCTGTATGATCGGCGCCCATCGGGCTGGTAAAATAGGTCATACCTGTTCCTTTAACCGATCTTGGGTCGTGTGCCGGTATGGCTTGACCTTTAAATGCCGGTACACGGCTAATGTTCAGATATTTGGCGGTAGCGACCACGCCGTTTCCCAGTGCAACACCCAATGGGGTTGCCTTTTCGATTTCCTCGAAAAGCTTTACAGCTGATTTCTCATCGCCCCATTTCATTTTGTGGGCTTCAGCCGCGACACCGAGCGCGCTTCCTGTTTCGACTCCGTCGACACCTAAATCATCGCACATGAATTTTAGTTTGGCGATGGCGTCGTTATCGGTGATGCCCAGGTTCGTTCCCAGAAGGGCAATCGTTTCGTATTCATAAGCGCCACAAAGACGTTTTCCGTCTTTATCGGGATAAATGATGGAACACTGAACAAGACAGCCGGGCATACAGCCGTGCATTTTCCCCCCGCGTTCAAAAAGAATTTTCTGGATGCTGTTGCCGCTGACGGCAATGAAGTTATCCGGCCGGCCCGAATGGTAATTATTCGCGGGCAGGGTGCCGTGGCTGGCGGAGTTGTTAATCGCAAACGGGGTACCGAATCGTGAATAAAGACTGCAACTGACATCGTGTTTGATGGTATCAGCCCACGATCTGACGGCTTTCCGAAATTCTTCGGGATGGGCAAAATCAACTTGAGCCGTATCTGAGGAATCCAAAATAATCGCCTTTAGTCCTTTTGAGCCCATGACAGCGCCTAAGCCCCCCCTGGCGGCGTTTCGTGATGGGTCTCCGAGTATATCCGTAAGCGAAACCGACGCGCCTTTATATTTTCTCTCACCCGCGATCCCTGTCGAGATAACGGCTATTTTTTCTGAGTACTTTTTTTGCAGAGCGTTAACCAGAGCATAATTCTTCATACCGCGGTATTCGTCAGCAGGAATTAATAGCGCCTTATCTTTCGATATGAACAAACAGTATAACTTATTGTTTTTTGGTAATCCCTGAACGATAATAGCACGAATTCCCAGTCGATCGAGAATTTGTGCAGCAGGACCGCCGGAGTTTGCCTCCTTTATTCCCATTGTCAGAGGACTTTTGGCGCCGATCGATATTCTTCCCAGCTGCGGAGCTTTCGTGCCGGCAAGAGGACCGGCGGCAATAATTAAGTGGTTCTCGGCGCCCAAAGGATCGGCGCTTGACGGAACTTCTTTGTTCATAATCTTGGCAATGAGGGCGCTGCCGCCAAGGTATTGCCATTCCTGAGGAAGATTTTCGCTGGTAATCTTCTCATCTTGCATTTTTACTCTTAGAATTTTCATATCGATCTATCCCGTGCTGGAAATAGTTAGACTATTCATATGGCAAAAAACCTATATATTCCCATCTGTGAATTGTCCAAGGAAATCGTGCCGTCACTTAAAGCGGCATATTTCCATGTTTCCTCCAAAGACGAGGTTCATCTCTTTTTCCGTCAAGCATCTTCAGCGCCTTGATGATCGCAGGTCGGGTTTCTTTGGGCTCGATGACCTGCTCGATGAGCGCATGACCGGCGGCCTGATAGGGTGTGGCAAATGTTTCGACATATTCCGCCATCTTTTTTTTCAGTGTCTCGGGATCTTCTTTGCGGAAGATTATTCTCGCTGCGCCCTCTGCGCCCATCACGGCGATCTCAGCGCACGGCCAGGCCATCACAATATCCGCCCCCGATTGGCCGGAGCACATCCCTATATAAGATCCGCCGTAAGCCTTTCTGATCGGAATAGTGATCTTCGGTACGGTCGCCTCCGGGTAAACATACAGCATCTTGGCTCCATGACGGATAATCCCGCCGAATTCCTGCGCTGTGCCGGGAAGGTACCCGGGCACATCAACAAAGGTCAGGAGAGGCAGATTAAAACAGTCGCAAAAGCGTATAAATCGCGAAGCCTTATCAGAGGAATTGATGTCCAGGCAGCCGGCGAGCACCTTTGGTTGGTTAGCTATGATCCCCACCGATTGGCCATTCATGCGGCCGAAACAGGTAATTATGTTTCTTGCGTAAATAGCTTGGCTCTCGTAAATTTCACCATTGTCGACGACCATTCTGATAAGTTTTTTCATATCGTAGGGGCGGCTGCTTTTATCGGGTACTATTGTGTTTAGTTCCTCATCCATGCGGTCAACGGGGTCAGTGCAGGGAATAATGACGGGAGCTTTCTCTCGATTGTTTGAGGGAAGATAACTGAGGAGCTTTTTAATTTGGTCGATACAGTCCTCATCGCTTACTGCAACAAAATGAACGTTCCCGCTCTTTGTGTTATGGGTCATAGCTCCGCCCAGTTCCGTTGCGCTCACGTCCTCATCCATAACTGTTTTCAGAACCTGGGGTCCGGTGATGAACATCTGAGAGTATTCTTGATCGATCATATAAATGAAATCCATCAAGGCCGGTGAATAAACAGCGCCGCCCGCGGAAGGGCCCATGATAGCGCTGATCTGCGGAACGATGCCCGATGCCTTGACATTCCTGCTAAAAATATAGCCGTAACCGGCAAGGGAATCCACTCCCTCCTGAATGCGGGCGCCGCCGGAATCGTTAAGTCCCACAATAGGAGCCCCAACTGACACGGCTCTATCCATAGCCTTGCAGATCTTTACGGCATGCATCTCGCCCAGTGACCCGCCCATTGCGCTGAAATCCTGTGCAAAGGCGAAAACGGTTCGATTATTGATCATACCGTAGCCTGTGACCACACCTTCACCGGGGACTTCCATCTTATCCATTTCGAAATTGGCGCAACGATGTTCGGCAAATTTATCCAACTCGACAAATGTCGCCGGATCGAAGAGACGTGCCAATCTCTCGCGTGCAGTTAATCGCCCCGTGGCCTTGATTTTTGCAAGTGCTTTTTCGCCGCCGCCTAGCTCGATTTTCTTTTCCTTGTTCCTCATTAATTTAATTTTTTCTTGCGTACTCACGATTCCTCCGAAATTTTGAAATGGGATGTATCCGTATCAGGCAGCTTTTCCCTTCAGTTTTTCCACCAGAATGGGCAGAGCATCTTTGTAATCGGCAACAAGTCCGAAGTCCGAAACGCGGAAGATATTGGCATCCGGATCTTTGTTAATGGCGACAATTTTACCGGACCCCAGAATTCCTGTAATGTGCTGAGCAGCACCGGAAATGCCGACAGCAATGTAGAGATCGGGGCTGACAATCTTCCCGGTTTGTCCTATTTCCATATGATGCGGAACCCATTTTTCATCGACGGGCACGCGCGTGGCGCCAACGGCCGCATTCAGAACTCGTGCGAGTTCACCCAAGATCTCAAATCCCTTGGCATCACCGAGACCGCCACCTCCCGCAACGATGATTTTAGCATCTTCCAATCGGATTCCATCTTCCCGGTTTTTTTCGCAATTGATCAGTTTAACATTGCCCTGAATTTTAATTTTATCATCTGCTATGGTGACCCTTTCGCCGCTTCGTTTTTCCTGTCTATCCAGGGGCGGCATTGTTTTGGGCCGGATCGTATCTATTTGTAATCTCCCCAGTGACGACGCAAATATAGCCATGGCCTTTCCACCATAAACGGGCCTTGTCTGAACAAAACAGTTTTTATCATTTTCATATTTGACTTCCGTGCAATCCATGCATAATCCCACATCGAGACGAGCGGCCAGACGCGGCGCGACATCGCGTCCGAGATCAGTCTGTCCCATCAAACAGAGTTCAGGGCTGTTCTTTTTACAGAGTTCTTCTGCTACTGTCGTGATTGTGTCGATATCAAATATCGTGACATTGGGATTTTCGATAACGAAAACCCTATCCGCACCGCGACAAAGATTTTTCCAGTCCTGATTTCCGGATGCCACCAGCAACACATCAACGCTTCCACCCAATTCATCAGCGAGCTTTCTTGCCCCACCTAGTAATTCGCCTGACAGGGAAGTATAACCGCCTTTTTGATCGAGTTCTCCGATAACCAATATTTTTCGTCCATTACTCATGCTTTTTCCTCACTTCCCCGTCATATTAGCGATGAGGTCGGCAAGCCTGCCCGCAGCTTCTTCGGTGTTTTTTCCCGCAATGAGTTCACACTTCCTCTCGTTGGAGGAGGCGTAGAGTTTGAGGAGAGGGTTTCTGCCTAAGACTTTCCGATGGTTGTCTCCCAAGTCGCTTTGCGACCAGGATATAATTGATTTTTTGGTTGCATTAATAATGCCCCATCCGGATGGAATTCGGGGCTTTCCCATCTCAGAGCTCACGGTTACCAGAGCCGGCAAAACCGTTTCGTAAGTTTCATTGCCGTTTGCCGTAATCCGTTCAATCCTCAGCTTTCCATCCGTAATTTCTATCTTTTTTGCCCTTGTCAGGACCGGGATTCCCAAATATTCGGCCGTCATCGATCCTGTTACCCCGAGATCCCAATCGGCCGCCTGACGCCCGCAAATGACAAGGTCATAAGATCCTATTTTTTTGATCGCGCAAGACAGGAGGGATGCTTTGGCGGGTCCATCGAACTCCTGCAAACCCTCCACTTTCACGATGACGGCTTCATCAGCACCCATGGCCAGGGCCTTTCTTTGCACATCTTCTCCCGATCCCAGGGTGATGACGGTAACCTTACCCTTTTGTTTTTCCTTAATCTGAAGAGCAGCCTCCACAGCTAATGCATCATATGGATTCATGACCGCGGGCATTCCCTCGGGTGGAATCACGCAGTTCTTTTGCGCATCGATACTAAATTTCATCGGGGGTAAATCCGGATCAAGCACCGGTTTAATACAGACGATTATTTCCACTATCTGTCTCCTTTTTAACCGAATTGATAACTTATGCCGAAACCGCCGCGTGGGTTCACCCATTTGATGGCGCCCTTATCGCAGGCGATCCTGCAGCTGCCGCATTCCAGACATCCTTCATAGGAAAAGGTAATATGCTGGTCTCTGAGAACGTAGCAATCGGCTGGACAGGTATAAACGCAAACCGTCATGTTGCATTCCCGGCATTTTGATTCATCCACGGTAATATGAACTTCCTTGTCGATTTCGAATTTATTCAGGGCTAATTTTTCTTCGACTTTCACAGCGACTCCTTTGCCATCCACGCATCTTTCATTAATTGCCAGATTGAAATCTTTCCCTTCATTGACCCCATCAGGGTTTTAAATGATCCTTCCCGCACCGTGCCGTCATTCTCGAACATCTTCATTGCCGCCGAGCAGAGAAGTTCGGGGTATGTGTTGTAAATTCTCTCATTCTCCAAGAATTCCGGCGCCCGTTTGAAGGCATTCAATTCCTTCAGAACAAACCGGCTCTTCAGAAGCCCTTCATAGTGGTCCAGCGCTTTTGTTGTAAAATCTCCTGCTTTTTTGGCTTTGATCACCGTCTGGGCGGCGGCAACTCCCGAAGCCATGGCGAAGTTCGCTCCTTCCAGGATCAAGCCCGTCCCCAGAACAAGTCCGGCTGCATCTCCGGTAATGAGAATGCCGTCTTTCGCAAACGTAGGGAGAATTTTTACTCCCGTTACCGGAATCAGATGGGCGGAATATTCGACCGTCTTGCCCTTGCTGATATATCGCTGGATCAGAGGATGGTTTTTGAAATCCTCCAAAAGGTCCGATGCTTTTACTTTTTGTTCGCCGACTGCGGCGAGTTGGACGACAACGCCAACCGATAGACTGTCATGATTCGTATACAAGAATCCGCCCCCGGGAAGACCGCGGGTGCAAGATCCAATGAACTCCAGGGCGGCCCCTTCGTCATCCTGTAGTCCAAAACGATCCTCAATGACCTCGCGCGGCAGTTGGATTACCTCTTTGACCCCCTGCTTCACGTCATGAAGGCCGAATTCCTTGCGTAGTCCCGCTTTAGCAGCGAGAAGTGAATTGGCACCGTCGGCTAGAATAACCACACTGGCGGGGAAGCTTTCACTTCCCACCTTAACACCGGCGACGGCACCGCCTTCGTAAAGAAAATCGTCCGCTTCGAGGCTGGTGGCGATGATAGCCCCGGCTTGCTCCGCCTTCTTGGCGAGCCATTGGTCGAATTTCGCCCGCAGAATGATAAAACCGTGGTTTTTGTCTGCCCGGTCCGACCGGAAATCAAACGATAATGATTCGTGTTCCGTAAGCATGGAAATGGTATGGCGGCTCACGGATCTTTCCACCGGAGCTTCTTTCCAGAAATCAGGAAAAATCTCTTCCATCACGGGGCCGAAAAAGGCGCCTCCCCACATGTTTTTGGCGCCGGGATATTTTCCGCGCTCCAGAACGAGGACCTGCAAGCCCTCTCTGGCCATTGTATACGCAGTTGCACAACCGGCGGGTCCTGCTCCTACGACAATCGCATCAAACTTGTCCATAAAACACCCTTCATCGGAATGCATCAATGCCCAGTGCAAACCTGCCGATCACAAGTCTCTGAACATTGGCCGTTCCGCCGAAGATCAGAGGTCCGGTCATGTCCCGATAGAATCTCTCCATCGGAAAATCGTCAGTCAGGGCGTAAGCACCGTGTATTTCGAGGGCCGTCCTGGTCGCTTTCATTGCAACGTCCATATTGTGGTACTTGGCAATGCCCGTTTCCCGCGTGCTCGTGATTCCCTGGTCTTTCATATAAGCAACATGGTAGGAGAGCCACCGGGACGCTTCATTTCCCACGATCATATCGGCGATCTGTTCCTGGATCAGTTGGTTGCTCCCGATCGGCCTTCCGAATTGCTTTCTCTCCAGGGCGTACTTGATGCTGGCATCGATGCAGGCCTGGGTAACACCTACGGCCATGCAGGAAATTCCGAAACGAGTGAATTCGATGCATTGCAGGGCGGTCGCCATGCCTTTACCGATCGCGCCAAGAAGGTTGTCTTTGGGAATCCGGCAGTCCCGGAAGAAGAGTTGTCCGGTATCGGAGGAGCGGCACCCGAGTTTATGGCTGATCTTGGTTTTGCTGTATCCGGGCATTCCATTTTCGACAATGAAAGTGGCGATCCCTTTTGTTCCTTTGCTCTTGTCTGCCTGAGCGAGGACAACACTGTAGTCGGATACCGTCGCATTGGTAATCCAACTCTTGTTTCCGTTCAGAACCCATTCGTTGCCGTCCGGTACGGCTGTCGTCTGGACAGATGTTGCGTCGCTGCCGGCGTTAGGCTCGACCGCGGCGAGGCAACCGATCTTTTTTCCGGTCATCAAATCCGGGATGAATTTCTTTTTTTGCTCTTCTGTTCCGGCAATGAGTATTGGCATGATTTCCAGCGAGGTCTGAATGTAGAAGGTAAGTGCAACCGAAAAATCAACGGCCGCAATCTGCTCGGCTACCAGCCCCATCGTCGTCCAGTCCAGCCCGAGCCCGCCCATCTCCTGGGGGACCTTGATGGCGAAGAAGCCTTGGTTAGCCATCTTTTGCATTATTTCGGGAAAGAAGCGTTCTTCACGATCCCTTTCCTGAACCGAAGGTACTACCTCTCTCTCGGCGAATTCCTTCGCCATATCGCGAAACATCTCTTGTTCTTTCGTCAATGTAAAATCCATTTAATTTCACCGCCCGTATTTAATTAAAGAATCGACCGATTCCAATTATTCGCAACCCTGTCATTCATGTTTTTAACTTTTTCAGTATTTCATTATCGGTTTCAATCAGGGAGCCCGATCAAATCCGTTTACGGGTTTAGATTCGCCCGTTCTCCTTATCTCCGAGTGCAAGTATTCTTAATGGTACAGGATCTGCAAGACATTATCGGCAAAGATCAGATCAGTGCGATTTATCCCTCCTCATGACACCTTGCTATTTAACCCTGCACATTTGCCGGCCTGTCGAGTCCTTTCACGATCTCAGAACGTATGATTCGAGGTAAAATCATATGATGTTTAGGACAAATCGCTTGCGGATTTTGATAAACGCAATTGGTAAAGGCCACCAGATATTTACGGATTTCGTGAAAACGTACAACTTCATCCACAAAACCCTTCTGGGCACAAAACAAAGGCCCTGATGTCTTGTCATAATGTTCGACCATCTCATTCATTTTGTCGATAACGGGTTTTAAAGGATTCCCCGCATCTTTTTCCTTGACCAGTCTGCGGGCATAACTTGCGGCAGCCGCTGTTTCTCCGTGCATGACATTGATTTCGGTTGCGGCCGTGCCCAGCGAGAAAGCGTTATTGTTATTGGCTGTAGGACCTCCTAAAACATAATGCGCGGCGGCAGTTCCCTTGCGTAAAACAACAAGCATCATCGGCAGGTTTGTATTTTCAATGGAATAGATCAATGATTGACCTAATCCCAGAAGTTCTGCTTTTTCCGCGATATCTCCCACATCGATTCCGCTGGTATCCTGAAACCAGATTACCGGAATCTTGTCGCGAGAACAAAGTGTTACGAATTCGCTCATTTTGATTAAGCCTTGACGATAAAGCTTGCCTCCGACGCCGATGTATTCATTGGTGTATTCAGGGTAATTAGGTAGAATGCCCTGGCGGTTACCGATAGCGCCGATAAGATAGCCGTTGATTTTTACCAGACCCGTGTAAATTTCCGGGCCGAATCCCGGACGGAATTCCAGATGCTCGGAATTATCCACCAGCCTGGCCAGAACCTGTTCGAAATCATACACCCTTTTTTTGTTCATCGGAATAATGGAGGCAATTTCCGAAGGTGAATATTTTGGTTCCGCGGGCGGGGACACTCGGAAAAACTTGGGATTATAAGCCGGCATATCCGCCATATAATCTTTGATCGCGTCCAGGACTTGCTTTTCTTCATCAAAAACGGCGCTGAAAAAACCAGTTACGTCATAATGAACTTTAACACTTCCCGGAGGAACCGATTTAAAATGTCTGGTAGCGTTGATAATCTCCTCCGCTCCTTCTTCATCAAAAGAACCTTTCGGGGACATACCGCTCACGATCCCGCTGCCGCCGACAGCCATGTTGGCTTTTTTATGAGCAAGCAAAATAGTCGGGCTGATGGCCTGGTAACCGCCGCCGGCGGGATTGGTTCCGTAGATACCGGCAATAACGGGTATGCCCATCTGTTCCAGTTCGGCATGACGGAAAAAGCATGTTCCCTGACCGCGGCGATTCGCATAAACCTTTTCCTGTTCGGGAAGTTTAACACCGGAGCAATTCACCAGCCAGACGAGCGGAACATGGAGAATCTTGGCAATGTCTGTTACCCGCAGATTGTTTTCCGCCTGCCCGGCAATCCAGGCGCCGGCCATCCATTTATTGTTAAAGCCGATCAGAATGCACCATTTGCCGTTGATACGAGCCAGACCGTCAACAACACCGGTACTGCCTGATTCCTCGTTTTCCGGATCGAATATGGTGTGCAACGGGCAAAATGTTCCCGGATCGACTAAATAATCAATGCGCTCCCAGACGCTCATTTCACCGCGCTCATGCATTGTTTCCAGCGCTACCCCTATTTTTTTAATCCTCTTTACTTCGGTATCGAGCTGCTTCATTATTTCTTCCGCCTGTTCGATGTTGTCCTTCATACTATCTATTTGTTTCGGCGAAAGCGCTTTTCCTAATTGATCCATTTTCTCAAAATATTGTTTCATATTAAGCTCCACAAACTATGAGTTGTTAGAGGTTTGTATATTTAAGGCCTGTTTCATCGCCTCGGCTATTTTGGTGGGACTTTTCGCCACGGTAACACCGCATTCGGAAAGTACCCTGATTTTATCTGCCGCCAAGCCCTTGCCGCCGGTAATAATCGCGCCGGCGTGCCCCATGCGTTTACCCGGAGGTGCCGTCAGGCCGGCAATAAAAGAGGCAACGGGTTTTCTCATATTTTCTTTGATCCATTCGGCCGCTATTTCCTCCGCATCGCCGCCGATTTCGCCAATCATAAAGACTGCTTTTGTTTGAGTATCCTCCTGGAAAAGTTTCAACACATCGATGAAACTCATACCGATTATCGGATCTCCGCCGATACCAACGCAAGTAGATTGGCCTAAACCCGATTCAGTTAGCTGTTTTACCGCCTCATAGGTGAGTGTGCCGCTGCGGGAAACAACGCCGATGTTTCCTTTTTTATGAATGGCACCGGGCATGATTCCTACTTCGCATTCACCAGGAGTGATAACTCCCGGACAATTCGGGCCAACAAGGTTCATTTTGCTGTCCCGAAGATATTTTTTTACAACGACCATATCGCGTATAGGAATGCCTTCGGTTATACAAACAGCCAGTTCAATCCCGCCATCTGCCGCTTCCAGAATCGCCTCTGCCGCCCAGGGGGCGGGAACTAAAATCAAGGAAACCGAGGCTCCTGTCGCCTGGATGGCTTGATCAAGGGTATCGAACACGGGAAATCCCTCGATCGTAGTGCCGCCTTTTCCCGGAGTGACTCCTCCGACAATATTGCTTCCGTAATCACGGCACTGCAAAGCGTGAAGAAGGCCGCTTTTGCCGGTGATGCCTTGAACAATTATTTTAGAATCACTGTTGATCAAAATGGCCATTTCTTTATCCGTCAGCTTTAAAATTATTTCTCAATTGGCGATGACTTTACGTTTTTTACTCACCCTCTGCACTATTTTAGCTACGCCATCTCCGAGATTATCAACCGTTTCGACGTTTAGCCCTGATTGAGAAAGAAGGCTCTTGCCTTCGGTAAGACGGCTTCCATCCATCCTTACCACGATGGGAAGATTACACGCTATATCAGTTGTGGCGTCAATAATGCCTTGGGCGATTATATCACAGCGCATAATGCCGCCGAAAATGTTGACAAAAATTCCTTTTACATTCCTGTCCTTTAAAATAATTCTGAAAGCTCCGGCCACTTTTTCCCTGTTTGCTCCGCCGCCGACATCAAGGAAGTTAGCCGGTTCGCCCCCATATTCTTTCAAAACATCCAGTGTGGCCATGGCCAGACCTGCGCCATTCACCATACAGCCGATGTTCCCGTTTAATTTTATATAAGCGAGGTCAAATTTTTTAGCCTGAATCTCCAGAGTATCCAGTTGGGAAAAATCAATCATTTTTTCATACTCCGGGTGACGGAATAGGGCATTGTCGTCGAAATTTATTTTACAATCCATGGCTATCAACTCACCAGCCTTGCTGACAACAAGAGGATTAATCTCGATTAATGAGCAATCCTTTTCTAAAACGATTTTATACAAGTTCTGAATGAGTTTGACGCCATCTTCGGCAATTTTGCCTTTTAGTCCCAAGAGCATGGCAATTTTGCGGGCATGATAGGAGCGCACTCCGATGAAAGGATCAATATAAAGAGGATGAAGTTTTTCCGGCGACACGCGCGCCACTTCTTCGATATCCATGCCTCCTTGGGCAGAAGCGATAAGGCAATAGCGGGATGTCCGTCTGTCCAGGGTAAGGGAAAGATAAAACTCTTTTTCGATTTCTACTGTTTCCTCAACAAGAATACACTTGACGGCCAGACCCTTGCTTCCGGTCTGAATAGTCACCAGCTTTTTTTTAAGGAGATCTTTTGCCACTTCGCAGGCCTGCAGAGAGTCCAGTACTTTTCTTACTCCTCCGGCTTTCCCGCGGCCGCCGGCGTAAATCTGCGCCTTCAACACACAGAGACGACCGAATTCCTCTACAGCCTTCTGAGTTTGGCGGACTGTTTTCACCATTCGCCCGCCCGGCACCGGGATACCGTATGATTTCAGAATCTCTTTGGCCTGGTATTCATGAATATTCATTTTATTTTACCGGTTCAAGCACGTGTGCTTTGCTTTTCATTTAAACACGAAAAAGTTTCATCTAGATCAAAAAAACGATTTGAGCATCTTGGATAAATCATTTGAATGATCTCTTATACTCTGTTGGGGGCATAACCAAGCGCGGCGTTAGCCACGATCATAGTATGCATATTGGATGTTCCTTCCAGCGTTTCGAATTGTTTTGCATCGCGCAGGAATCGGCCGCAGGGATATTCATCGGAATATCCAAATGATCCGAATAACTTCATGCATTCATTGGCCGCGTGAACGACCTCTTTAGCTCCGTAAAGTTTGGACATCGATGTTTCCATCACGTTGGGAAGGCCTTTATCCTTTAACCAGGCCGCTTTGTAAACAAGATCAGCCATTGCGGCATGTCCCATTTTCATTTCCGCAATCTGTTGTTGAATCAACTGGAATTTGCCGATCTTTTGTCCAAACTGGGATCTTTCATTGGCGTATTTAATGGAGGCGTCCAGGATAGCTCCGGAAAGCCCCACTGCGCCTGCTGCACATCCGAGCCGTGTGGCATTCAACTGGGTCATGCACATTTGGAATCCTTTGTTGACAGTTCCCAGAATAAGTTTTTTCGGTACCTTCACATCTTCAAAAGTAATTTCCGCCGTATCGGAAGCCAGCAGTCCCACTTTTTCATGAATCTTTTTACGGGTAATGCCCCGGAGGCTGTAATCCATGATAAAGCAGCTGATCCCATTGGCTCCGGCGTCTTTATTGGTCTTTACATATAATAAGCCATGATTGGAAACTGTTCCGTTCGTAATCCACATCTTATTTCCATTGAGGAGATAATGATCTCCTTTATCTTCCGCCAAACATTTCATGCCGGCCACATCGGAGCCGATATCGGTTTCCGTCATGGCGAAGCTGCCGATATATTCGCCGCTGACAAATTTGGGAATGTAATGCTGCTTCTGTTCCTCTGTTCCGAATTTTTGAATGGTCAAAGAGGGTCCCCAACACTGCATGTTAAAGGCCATACGCCAAGATGTATGGACTTTGGCGATTTGCTCGATGACCAGGGCACCTTCCAAATAGCCCATGCCGTTTCCACCATATTTCTCATCAATGCAGAAACCGAAGAAACCTAATTCAGCCATTTTATCGAATATTTCTTTGCGCCAATGCTGATTTTTTTCATCTTCTTCTACATGGGGTTTGATTTCATTTTCGGCAAAATTCTTTGCCATATCCTGAAGTATTTTTTGTTCTTCGGTTAATGCAAAATCCATATTTAAAATCCTCCCAATTTTTTCTTTAAACTATTTTCTTTCCACGATCATGCAGATGCCCTGACCGCCGCCGCCACATATGGTTTCCAGACCATAACGGCACTCTCTTCTAGTCATTTCGTTGATCAGTGTTGTTAAGCGCATTACGCCGGTAGCACCGATAGGATGCCCCAATGAAATTCCGGAACCATTAACGTTTACTTTTTCGTCCATTTCTTTGTCTTTAATGCCGGAAAGCCGGGCATCAGCCAGCGCCTGAACGGCAAAAGCTTCCTGAATTTCGATCAGACCGACTTGATCAATGGTAACTTTTATTTTTTGCAGCGCTTTTTGAACGGACACAGGCACGGCCGGGTAGGTCAAAGTTGGATCAGTTGCCGCAATCGCACAAGAACGGAAATAAGCGAGGGGTTTTATTCCCATCTCTTTCACTTTTTTTTCGGAAGCAAGCATTATAACCGCCGCGCCGTCATTTTCAGAAGAAGAGTTTCCGGCCGTACAAACACCACCGGAATAAACAGGCTTTAGCTTGGCTAGTTTTTCCAGAGTAGTTTCTCTTCTCGGACCCTCATCTATACTGAAGAAAGTCGTCTGTCCGTTCTTATCTTTACCGAGAGGCACGGGAACGATTTCTACAGCAAATTTTCCGGCATCCTGCGCCGCAATCGCTCTCTGATGGCTCCGGAATGACCACTGATCGGCTTCTTCCCTAGTTATTTTTTCTTTTTTGGCCGCAGCTTCGGCCCAAGTCATCATAGAACTTAGCTCGCCGTACCGGGCAATGGGTTGCGACATGACACGAGCACGCTGGATACGATCATAAAACGGAATTCCCCACATGGCCAGGGCGCCGTGTCCTCTGGGCATGAAACCGTATTTTTCATGATTCTTGCCCCCCAGTCCCCACTTGATATCGCCGGGGATATACAGTTCGGCTTGGCTCATCGAGTCCATACCTCCCGCGATAATAATATCGGCATTTCCCGTTTGTATTTTCAGAGCACCGAAAAAAATAGCTTCCAGACCTGAACAGCAACGCCGGTCAAGAACTACTCCCGGAACGCTGTCCGGCCAGCCGGCTTCTAGAACTGCCATGCGCGCGCCGTTGGCGCATTCGCCGTTTTGATAAGCCGTTCCCATAATCACATCTTCAACCTGTGCCGGATCTATTTTTACCCGTTTAACTAATTCCTGCAAAACGATAGCGCCAAGTTTATAAACAGGAATATCTTTTAAAGAACCACCGTATGCGCCGATGGGAGTGCGCACACAACTTAAAATGACTACATTTTCCATGGTTTCATCTCCCCATAATTTTTATTTTAAAAATTTACGTCTTTTCTCGGCTTCATTTCTCCGGATGTATAATCATACCATCCTTTTCCAGTTTTTCTTCCCAGGTCTCCACTCTGCACAAGTTTCTCCAAAATTAAAGCGGGACGGAATTTCGGATCTTTATATCCCTCATAAAGTGTTCTAAAAACATTAAGACCTATCTCGAGTCCTACAAAATCACCTAATTCAAACGGCCCCATGGGATGATTGAGTCCCAGCTTTATGGCTTTGTCTATATCTTCAATAGTTGCGACACCCTCCAGCAAACAATTATAAACCTCCGCTCTGAATGCTGCATTAACCCTGTTAACAAGAAATCCGGGCACATCTTTCACCCGGACGGTTTCTTTCTTCAGTTTGGCTGCAACCGTTTCAATTATTTTTGTGGTTTCCTCAGCTGTTTTAAATCCCGGAATGATCTCAACCAGACGCATTACCGGCACTGGGCTGAAAAAATGCATACCGATGAACTTTTCCGAGCGCTGCACAGTTGTTGCCAGAGAAGTAATGGGTATGGAAGATGTATTTGTGGCAAAGATAACATCTTTACGGCAGAGAGAATCCAACTTCTGGAAAATGGATTTTTTAACCTCAAAATTTTCAAAAGCTGCCTCAATAATCAAGTCGGCTTTTTTCGCTTCTTCAAAATCGGGTGATTTGCTGATTCTAGCTAAAATTGAATCTTTATCGGCAACCGTTATTTTTTCTTTCTTAACCCGTCCATCAAGTATCGAGCTTATGGAATTGAAGCCCTTGTCGATAAACTCCATCTTTACATCATTCATGATGACGTTATATCCGGCCTGGGCGGAAACTTGTGCAATGCCCGATCCCATGAGCCCCGAACCAATAACCATAATATTTTTGATATCCATATTTTTACTCCTTGCTTATCGATTTTTACATCCTATTATCATTTTATAAAATCAGCAAATATCATACCAGTTATATCATCCCGCTTTAAAAAACGTCTTATGCTAATATGTGGTAGAGAATATTTTTTATCTCCTTCGTGATTTGGACTAACCACACCGCCTTATTACTGGCAAATAGTAAATTGAAATTCAATGAGTCTTATTTCAAAATGAAATAATTTTGTGTAATTTTTGTTGACTCTTTTGTATTAATTGTATACATATTTATACGAAAAAAGAAAAAGTTATGGAAAAAATTCCTCAATTTTTAATAAAAACGCTACAAGATCTTTCGGATGCAGCCGCAATCATTGATGAAAATAAATATGTATATTATGTAAACAGTAACTTTGAAGATCTATTCAAATTTAAAATTGGAGGTAAAATAAAAAACCACTGCGATGCTCTTTCCGGTCTAAACATAAAAACATCAGTCAAAGTAATTATATCGCCGCAATTTTTAAGCATTCCCGGTCATCAACAAAAAATCAGCCTGTATGTATACTTATTAAACAAATCAAAAAACCAAGAGCATTTTTATCTCTTAATTGCCAGGGATTCTGAAAAAAAAGATGATAGATCTTATCGGATAAAAAAGTCTAATCCTTATGAAGATGAGGAAAAATATAGGACAGAAAAACTTTCTCATGAGTTTGGCGAGTTAGTAGGTGAGAATATAGAATTTAAAAAAGCCCTGGTTATTGCTCAAAGAGCCGCAAAATCCAATATTTCCGTGCTGATCATCGGAGAAAGCGGTACAGGTAAAGAAATACTCGCGCGCGCGATACACGGTACAAGTAAGCGGAGCTGTAGGCCATTGATTGATGTCAATTGTGCCGCTATTCCGGATACTTTAATCGAAAGTGAACTGTTTGGATATGAAAAAGGAGCGTTTACCGGAGCAAGAACAGAAGGAAGCAGAGGCTATTTCGATGAAGCTCATGAAGGGACTATCCTTCTGGATGAAGTTGGGGATGCGTCGCTTCAGACGCAATCAAAGTTATTAAGGGTTCTTGAATCCGGTACTTTTAAGAGGGTAGGCGGTACGAAAAACATTAAGGTTGACGTCCGCATAATATCTTCAACAAACAGAGATTTAACCTCTTTAATCGAACAGAAGGCATTTCGGGAAGACCTTTTCTTTCGCTTAAATGCTTTTACTATTTACCTCCCGCCGCTCAGGGAGCGCAGAGAGGATATTCCTCTGTTGGTCGATTATTTTCTTAAGTCCAACGACGATATCGAAAAACGAAATTTAAAATTTTCCTCCTCGGCGATGGAAATTCTAAATTCGTATCACTGGCCTGGGAATGTGCGTGAATTGAAAGGCGTGGTGAGCTACGCGGTCAACATGAGCAGAGATTCGATAGTTTCTCCGAGTTCACTTCCCAATTTTCTTTTTACCCAAGAACCGGAACACAATCATGTCGGTTTATCCATAACTTCTTTACAAGATAAGACTTACAATCTTACACAAGCTGTTAAAAGTTTGGAAAAAAAACTAATCAAAGAAACCCTGGAAACATCCCCTAACAGAACCATGGCTATAAAAAAACTGGGAATCAGCAGAAGAACTTTTTACATCAAAATGAAACAATATGGTTTTGATTAAAAGAAGTAGCTCAAATTTATAAGTCTTTAAACATTTTTCCTGTATCAGATTATTTTAAAGGCATAAATATTTATGGAACGTATTATGCATAATATATCTAGACGAAATGAGAATAAAATTTTCCCGGAATTAATGATTTTTTTTATTTATTAGGATAACTATTTTGAAAAAGGAAAATAAAGTAACCATTGTAGAAATATCTCCGCGCGACGGTTTACCGGCCGTGCGTAAAAGCCTTTCGGCTGACAATGAGGTAATGTTTATAAATAAATTATCTCAAGCCGGTTTTAAAAAAATAGAATGTGCATCTTTCTTGCATCCGCGTCTTTTACCGAGAAACTACGATGCAGAAAAAATTATTGATGGGATCAAAAAACAATCGGGCGTCACCTATGTGGGGTTGGTGCCTAACGAAATCGGCTGCCGACGGGCATTGATTACTCAAATTGACGAAATTCTTATGCTCGTAGCCACGAGCGATGTATTCAATAAAGTAACGATGGGACGAACATTAAAGGAGACCGTAAACAAAACGTTGCCTGCTATTTTCGACGCTACCGGCAAAAGCGGAAAGAGTGTCAGAATTTATATTCTCACCGCCTTTGGTTGTCCCTATGCAGGAGTGATTTCACCCGAAGAAGTATTACAACTTGTATTGAAAATAAGTTATATGGGGGCAACAGAAATTTCTCTTGTAGATTCTACCGGTATGGCCAACCCTAAAAAGGTGAAGGCCCTTATAAAATCCATTCTTGATTTGAATCTAAATATTAATCTTGCCGTGCATTTTCACAATACCAGAGGTACGGCTATTGCAAATTGTGTTGCCGCCTATGAGGCCGGTATAAGAATTTTTGACACTTCGCTGGGCGGCATGAGTGGAACACCTTACGGTTCGATGGAACTTGATCTGGGATACTGGAACGTGCCGACGGAAGACCTTGTTTATTTATTTGAAGAAATGGGGATAAAAACAGGGATCGATTTCAATCTTCTTCTGGAATGCGTTAAAATCGCGGAAAAATTTGCCGGAGAACCTTTACCCGGACACCTTCTCCGAGCGAATCCAAATTTCAGCAAAACAAAAGTGTCCGAGAACCTTAAGCCGCCAATGCATTTGGATGTATGATGACGGGCAAATATAGTAAATGTTTTATATTTCTAGCGTTGTGATTCATCACCTCTAAGGAAAAAACGTTTCGGATCGAAGCAGCGCATAAGTTTTAATTCTTCTGCGGACGGCAAGGAAAGAATCTGCAGTTTGCTCTTAACTTTCAATTTCCAGCCGCATTGTTCCTGAATGCTCCTCACACATTCCTCTTCAGATGCCGAGGGGGTTACAGGAAAGTACCCGGTCAATGCCAGTTCATTATTTCCCGCTTCCTTTTCCAATATTCCCAACTGCGAAATTACGGTGGTTACTCTAACACCCGGTGACGTTATATAGGCGACTTTTTCTACAAAGCGATTCTTGTTTTGCTCCAAAGTAACGACCGTTTCAGTGGCACTAGAGGCCACATCATTGGCTCCTCCTGACCCGACTAAAAAAGGCCCTGTTTCGGATAGTCTTGTCGTATTTACATTTCCCCACCTGTCCACTTGTCCCGCTCCGATAACTCCAATACTGGAAGTCTGGGAACCGCCCATAATAATGCCCAGAGAAGTAAAGATATCCGAAATCATCTTACAGGAAGGAATGTTGCGAAGATTGAATACATAAGGATCGGATGGTTGAGGAGAGTAACCATAGTAACCTATTTCCGCTACCAGCTCCAGAAGGTATTCTTCCCGCCGCAATTTGTAATAGGCCAACCAGGCGGCAAGATTAGAAACGCCGATGCCGCAAAGAGCCAAACGATAATTTTTTATTTTAACAATTTCCATAATTTTATTGGAAGAGGCGCTAACCAAACGTTCGGCAGAAGTAGATTCTTGGGGAGAGGGGAGACGACCGGCCAAGACGGAAAGTTCAGATATCCAGGAATCGTTTTGGATTTTCCCTTTTAAATGCCAAATACGCTGTTGCCCAAGACGGGAAAGAAAATCTTCATGATTTTTGCATCCCAGTACCCATTTTTCCACCCAGGCTTGATATTCATCAGAATTTCGGGCAGCTTTTCTTGCTTCTATAATCCATTCTTCATCTTCTCCGTATCCTTCCAATTCGGAGACACCCAGAGCATGAATGCCCATAGGATGGCCGCCCATAGGTGCAGGGCAGACCGCTTTGACGATATATCCGGGAAGGCGAGTCATATGAGCGTGACGTCGGATAAAATCGGCATCGACAATTTTTTCGACGGTGACGATCACACCTTCCTTGGCTGCTAGTGCTCCAAAGTGATTTCCGGAATACGGCGCGGACATAATGGTGTTACCGTCTTGATCTGCCGCCCATCCGTGAGCAATGGCAATATCCGGATTATAGGCTTTAACAACACTTGCCGATTCTCCCTCTGCAAAGGGATTTGGAATTTGACAAAAACTGTCCTTATTATCCAACTCCATGGAACTGCCGCGAATTGATTTGGTAGGGAAAAACGGTACACCTAAAGCTCCGGCCATGAAGCGAAGAACAATCGTTAATTGTGTCCAGTTTTCCAGAAAGACAGTTCCTTCCCTTAGAGCTCGGGCAAGAATGGGATTAGGAGCCGGGAATGGATACCCGTCGCCGGTGAATGCAGCAATGATTTTGTTACATAACTTTCCATGAACGAAGAGGGCAATATTGTAAACACTTCCTGAAATCCCAATAATGGTGAATCCGGGATTTTTCCCCCAGAATTGCCGGGCGATTTCAAAAAAGATGGCTGTCGGCGTGGTCATACCGTTTCCAAATTGAATGCTCATCTGCGGCCGGACAAACAGGCGCACAGCTTCGGAAAGTACCATAACTTTACTTGCGCCGCCGGAATCCCGGAATGTCAATTTTTCCTCCAGAAAACGTTTCAGGTGGGTATCCATAATAATTTACTCCTAGAAATTGTTACAGCTTAATTTACCTATATCAATTTAGAAACCATTATCAAGTTTTTTCCTATCTTGTGCAAAAAGAAAACAATCCGATATATTTCTCCAGTATATTATGAACATTTTTCAACAGAGCTACTATATTCGCTCTTTTTCAATAACATTTCTTCTGCTTTTATCGAAAATTTCGAGCAAGAATATTGTTTTGCGGCTTTATTTTCTTGACACATAAACTACATCTTCATATACTTGAAATCAGGGGGTGTTCATGAATTTTAAGGCATGGATAGCTAAGTTCACTATAGCAGATAAAGACATCTATTATAAGCTTTCCCTTGCCTTTGGACTATTCTTTATTGTTCCTGTCACTGGTTTTCTCTATTTTGCCGTTAAATACGAAATTCTAAACGACAAATACGTTCCTTTTTTCTTTATTACATTGCTGGTCTTTTTTTTAGTCGGTTTCCGATTATTACGAAAACTGTTTGACCATATCCGATCTATATCAACCACAATAACCAAGACGGTGCAGGAAGAAATTGCTGGAAAACCTTTGACGGCGGCTACGGACGAACTGGGAAATATCGTTCAGTCCTTTAGAATACTGGAGGATGAATTAAGGAATAAGTTTCTCCATCTGGAGAAAAAAACGGCGGAGCTGGCAACATTAAAGGAACTCTCTGACCTTTGCTACATGACCTTTAATTCTGAAGACCTTCTTTACATCACTCTGGAGCGGGCTTTGAAGCTAATAGATGCCGATAGCGGTTCCGTCATGATTTTAACCCGACCTAAGCGGGACGCCTTTATTATCGAAGCCACTATCGGCCTGGATGATTTCGGGAAAAAAGGAACGATTGTATCCTTTGAAGAAAGTATTGCCAAGTACGCCGTTATCAATAAATCTCCTCTATTGGTGGAAAATATCGAAACGGATAGCCGTTTTGGGCGAGAATCACGAGCCCAGTATTCGACGAAATCATTTATCTGTATGCCTCTGAAAACCAGCAACGATGTCATCGGCGTACTAACAGTTACCCGGCGAAAATCCGAGAAGGTTTTTTCCCAGGCGGATGTTGATGTCTTAACGCCTCTCCTGAGCAATGCTGCTTTTACTTATGACAATCTTCGCCTTTTGAATGAGACTGATGATTTATGTAAAACATTGAGATCAATGAGAATGATCTCCATGTCCATTAATTCCAGTTTAAAAGACGGTGAATTGTTGCAGGCTATTTTCCAACAGATGAAAAAAAATATACCTTTTGATATCGTTGCCGCCTTAAGCTGGGATGTCAATATCCCCAAGCAAATATCCATCATTGATTTTCTGGCCTTTATTCCAACGGATATAAACCGAGGAGATTCATACCCCTATGAAGGATCGATACTCGACAAAGCAATCAAACAACAACAGGCTCTATTTATTCATAATCCCCAGGAGCTTACATGTTTCGTCGAGAAGAAACTTTTTTATCAGAGGGGAGTTGAATCATGTCTGGTTATGACGCTGAAGGTTGAGGGCAGGGTTAGCGGGCTTCTTCTATTATATAATATTACCGAAAATCAATGGGAAAAACTCAGAGATATCATTGATACTATGGGTGAGCATCTCTCTCAAGCAATAGAGAAGGACCGCCTGATGGGATCCATGATAAAGCGCGATCGCGAGTTGGAATCCGTAAGACTAATAGGCAGTGCTCTTTCTTCTTCCACATTTGATATCGATAAAATGTTATCCTACACCATGGATATGATTAAAGGAGTCATGAATGCTGAAGCAGGATACATTATACTTCTTGAAGACAGCAAGCTTAACTTTGCAGCAGCCTTTAATTTTGATATGGAAAAATTAAAGAACATCCGTTTACACAGAGGAGAGGGGATTGCCGGCTATGTATCCGACCGCGGTATGACGGTTATGTCCAATGATGCCCAGAAGCATCCCCATTTTTCGAATGTAATAGATAATGATACGGGATTTCATACACAATCAATTCTCTCGGTGCCGATGATTTCACAAGGGCAAGTAATAGGCGTAATTGAACTCCTGAACAAGACGGAAGGAACTTTCATTTCCGAAGATGAACAGTTACTGCAGTCAATAGCCGCATCCGTGAGCATTGCTTTGGAAAATGCGAGACTTTACGATGAAACGTTGGCCATGGCCGATAAAGAGCGGGGTATTCGTAAAGTTTTCCAGAAATTTGTTCCGCGGGAGGTTGTCGATAAAATTATTCTGGGAGCTGATAAGGAAAGACCAATATTGGAAGAATTCAAGCTGCTGACCTTGCTGAATATAGACATTCGCAATTTTTCCCCTCTGTCTAAAAAGATCGGCCCCAAAAAGACGGTGGATATGCTGAACTATTTCTTTTCTGTAATGGGAGAGGTTGTTTTTAAATTTCATGGAATAGTTGACAAATATCTCGGCGATGGTTTTCTGGCCGTTTTTGGGGCGCCGGTATCCAGTGGTTCCGATGCAGAAAATGCGATCATGGCCGCTCTGGAGATGCAGAAAACAATGGTATTGGTCAATGATTATTGTCAAAATAAATTTGGTGAAACGCTTTTTATTGGCCTAGGTATCCATACAGGTGAGGTCGTTGCCGGCAATATTGGATTCGAAAAAAAGATGGACTATACGGTTATCGGAGATGCCGTCAATTTTGTCTTTAAACTGCAATCGCTTTGCCGGGATTGGCCTAATGAAATTTTGATTAGTGAAACGACAGTGCAAGCAGCAAAATCAAACCTCAACGATGCTCAAATCGGCGTATCCGAAATTAAACCCGCTCTGGAAAAAATAAAAATTTACCGATTAAATAGAGACGTTAAGTCCGGCAGGAAAAAATTGAAAAACAGTTAAGGAATGGATTATCGTTATTATATTTAATCGATTAAGGAATATAGATAATATCAACACATATAATAAGAATTTAAAAGGAGCAAATAACCGATGCAAGTTTTAGCTTTTAACGGAAGTCCTCGTAAAAAGGGAAACACATCGACAATCATTGCAGCTATTCTGAAAGGCGCCCGCGACAAAGGTGCCCAAACAACTGAAATAAGACTCCACGATATCAACCTGAAAGGGTGCAGGGGATGTCTAAGTTGTCAAAAAATTTCGGTCACTGCGCGCAGCGGGATGATCTTAGTCAATACTTAGAAGCAATAAAAAGCTGCACCGGTGTTGTCGTAGGTTGTCCCATCTATATGTATCGTATTTCCGGTCAGATGAAGCTCTTTGTTGATAGAATATATTCACTTTACGCCAACCGTCCGGATGGTGGCTATGATTCCATGGTGCCGTCCGGCAAAACCTATGCTCTGGCCATTTCACAGGGCGCTCCCAATCCGGAGCAGTATAAAAGATCAATTCAATATCTCGCCGGTATGGCGGGAAGCGGTCTCGGGATGGAGGAAGTAGGCCGGATTATCCACGTAAATAGTGAAGAGCGTCCGGCCGCAGGGAACAAAACTCTTTTGAAAGAAGCTTTTGAGACCGGCAGAAGATTAATAAAGATTCAATAAGCAAATCAGGATTAGCCTAGTTTTAAGATAATATCATAGAATCATTTTATATAACTCTTGAACTGTTTTATACACTATGATAGTTGTCGCAACATACACGTAAAGATTAAAAAATCGCTTTTTATTTAACAAAGCGATTTGTTGGGGGGTTTATGGATTCTGATTCCAGAAATGGGAAAAAAATATTTGATTTGACCGATGTATTGGAAGAAAAAAACGACAAAAATAATCAAGAAGTAATTATAATAGATGGGCGAGGTTATGAGAAAAACGTCAAAGTTAATAACTTGCACGATATTGTTAATGAAGTTGAGGAAAAGCGACTAGAAAGTCAGCTTAATGAAGAAATTATCCAGCGGACAACGGAAATCGCCGAAAAAATAGCCCGCGAAATAATCCCGGAAATTACCGAAAGAATCGTGAGGGAAGAAATTGAAAAACTAAAGAAGATAAGCGGCAATAATTCCATGACGAATGATTAACCTATGAGAAAATACCTGCTTTTATCAATTCTTGTTCTAATTACTTTTATTTCGATTCCCGTTTATGCTCAAAACGATGAAGGTGTTTTAAGCCTTTATGTGGAAGGCAGCGCGAAAATAAATCAAAATGATGTAGCCGGGGCACGCGAAGAAGCCATTCAAGATGCATTAGAAAAAGCAATACTGAAGGCCGTATCTAAAGTATTAGCTGTTCCGATTAAAGATGAAAAGTTTCAGCAGGCAAAAAACATTATTATTAACGAGCAGGATAAGTATGTCCAATCTTATAAAATTACTGAAGAAAAAAGACAATCGCAGAATTTTATAGTTAATGTAAATGTTATGGTAGCTTTGTTATCTCTGAAGAATGACTTGCATAAAATGGGTTTTCTTCAGACATGGCCAGCGGGAAAAAATAATATCAGAGTTTCTTTAAGTGTTATTGGATTAAAAAAATATTCAGATTTCGTGCATTTAAAAGAATTTTTACAAAATCGCACAAAATTAGTAAAAAATATTTATCCTTGCAGTTTTAAATGGTCTGAAGCTCATTTTGAAATCGAGATTTTTGGAGATGCACAATTTTTCGCAGCTGAATTGGTTAAAAACGTTGCTTGCATGCCGGATATTAAACAAACCGACAATAATAGAATAGAGATGATTTGTTTGAAAAAAATGGAGGAAAAGTGAAGGCTTATAAAATTCATGTTTTTTTATTGATGATCTTAATCATTGTTTTTGCCGGATGTTCTTCGAAATCAACAAATGTTTTGAAACCTGAGTATGAACAAAATTGGGTAAAGGTTATTGCTATTCTTCCTGTCGAGAATAAGACTATGGACAACAAAGCTCCCCAGCTATTGAGATCTAAATTACTTGATCAACTTTATTTTAAGGGTTATTCTAAAGTTCCATTGGCTGTAATCGACCAAAAACTGGAATCGTTATATATTAGTGACAAAAAAGGAAACGTAGGCATAATCGCACCACAAGTTTTGAAAGATTTGGTTGGTGCTGATGCTGTAATGTATTGCACGTTGTTGGAAAGCAGTAACTCGATAGGTTTATTTTATGCGCCAGTGGCAATCTCTCTTTACTGTGAATTACGTAGATCTGAGAGTGGTGAAGTTCTTTGGAAGGACAAATATAAATCAACAAACAGAAATTTCGATTTTACGCGCAAAAATCTGGAGATGAAATCCTCTGAAATTTACGAATCTGTCATTGAGGAAGTAGTCAATAAAATTATAGAAACTCTTCCTGATGGTCCCAACTTGCGTGGCTAAAATATTTTGTTAAACTTTAGACGGGAACTAAAAATTAATGGAGATGCACTTATGAAAAAAATTTTAAAAATCATTTTGTGTATCCTAATATCGTTTAGTTTTTGTTATTATGTTTTTGCCAAGGCGCCAGTAACTCTAAAAACTTCCGTCGGTGGTGCAAAAGTTACCGAATTGGAAGATACAACCAAAGCTCTGTGCGAAGGTCAAAAAGATTTCCGTAACCTGAAAGTATCAGACACGCTTAAGACAGGTTGTGAAGTTACCACGGAGATCGCAGCAGGCTGGAGCTTTTTCTTTCCGATAAAAGTATTGTCCGCTTTGACGAAAATACAAAGTTTAAACTGATGTGCGAAGATACTTATGATACTGGTACAAGAGAAGTAAAAATCTTCATTGCCTTGGGAAAAATTTGGTCTAACGTCCGTAAAACCATAAGTGGTAAAAGTGGATTTGAGGTTTCATGCGAAAATGCTGTCGCTGGTGTTCGTGGTACAATATATAGAATGAATGTCGAAGGCGATAAATATGCTCTCGTCAAGGTTTACGAAGGCGAAGTCAGTGTTGCCGCTCCTGTTACTAAACTGGAACAAAAACATTCGATAACTGGAGCGCCAAAATCCGTACCAGTACCAACTGCTATTGCCGGACCAAAGCCAGTTTCGATGAATGAGTGGATATATATCATTAAATCCATGCAACAAATCATGATAAAAGCGGATGGCAATGCAGAAGAGCCAAAGGAATTTATCGCGGAGGAAGAGATCGATGGCTGGGTGGCCTGGAATAAAGCGCGAGACAAAAAATATTAAGAATGAATAGAGAGTCAAGTTGGCGATGAATATACCAAATTTTTTATCATTATCGCGGATTATTCTTGTTCCTGTAATAGTAATTTTTTTGATTCAAGAATCATATACCCAAGCCCTGATTACTTTTACAGTTGCAGGATTAACCGATATTATTGATGGTACCTTAGCTCGCACGCTAAATCGACAAACCAAACTCGGTTCCTTCCTAGATCCAATTGCGGACAAAATACTTCTGGCTACAAGCTTTGTAACATTGTCTATTTTTAGTTTAATTCCCAGTTGGCTTACTGTAATAGTTATCAGCAGAGATTTTATAATACTACTCGGTATGGCCATATTATCAATGATGTCGATAGCATATGAAATTAAACCGGCATTTATCAGCAAGGTTACAACTGCCCTGCAAATTGCCACTATTTTTTTCGCCCTGCTTTTTAAAGCGGTTGTTCATGATATCAGTTTTAATTGGATTATAATTTTTTGCTGGTTAACCGCAATTTTTACTATTGCTTCAGGATTGACTTATATAATTCGGGGAATAAAATACATTAATCGTGCCGCCAAAAAGAGCTAATATATAAGATATTTGCTTGACACTATAACGATTTACTGTTAGTAGCTCCAAATTCTGAAGTTGGATTATATATAGGCACGTAGCTCAGGGGGAGAGCGCCATCCTGACGCGGTGGATGTCCAGGGTTCAAATCCCTGCGTGCCTACCATTTTTACGTTAAAGTCAAGTGATAAGTGCCAAGACAAAGGGCATCAACAAAATGGTGATGCCCTTTTAAAATAGTGCTTAATATTAATAGTGAGTTCATCAGTAATTTAGTTTTATGAATATAAAAATTATTTTCCCCGATAAAAAAGAAGCAGCTATTAAGCCGGGCATTACCGCCATGGAAGCTATCTCTGAATGGCAAAAAAAAGCTTTGGATTCTGCTGTAGCCGTTAAAGTTAACGGAATAGCAGTGGATTTAAGCTATATTTTGAAGGAAGACTCAATAATTTCTATAATTGATATTTCTTCAGCCGAGGGATTATCTATTTTACGTCACAGTATTTCTCATGTAATGGCTCAGGCTGTTCAAAATGTTTTTGCAGGAGCAAAGGTTTCCATCGGTCCTTCTATTGAAGACGGTTTTTATTACGATTTTGAATACAAGGAACCATTTACTACAGATGATTTTGCTAAAATTGAAAAGCGCATGAGGGAAATTATCGCCGCTGATTATTCTTTTATTCGTGAGGATCTTTCTCGTGCCGCCGCGGTAAAATTATTTGAAAAAAAAGGTGAGAATTATAAAGTTGAATTACTTGATGATTTGTCGGCTGAGGTAAAAGTTGTCAGTGTGTATAAGCATGATGATTATGTTGATTTATGCCGGGGGCCGCACATTCCTTCGACAGGCAGAATTAAGGCTTTCAAACTTTTGAGCGTTGCGGGAGCTTACTGGCGTGGTGATGAAAAAAATAAAATGCTGCAACGCATTTATGGAACAGGTTTTGCCGAAGAAAACACTCTTAATGAATATTTAAAATTACTGGAAGAAGCAAAAAAAAGAGACCATCGCCGCCTGGGCAAGGAACTTGATCTTTTCCAAATTAATGAAGAGGTTGGTCCCGGTTTGATTATTTTTCATCCCAAGGGAATGATGTTGCGTTACATAATTGAAGATTGGGAACGAAAAGAACATTGGAAGCGCGGTTATGAAATGGTCATGGGTCCACAAATTCTTAAGGTTGATCTCTGGAAAAAATCGGGACATTTTGATCATTATCGCGACAATATGTACTTTACCGAAGTGGATGAACAGGCTTATGGAATTAAGCCGATGAATTGCCTTGCCCATATGCTGATTTATAAATCTAAAATTCGAAGTTATCGCGATTTGCCCCTGCGCTATTTCGAGTTGGGCACAGTTCATCGTCACGAGAAGACGGGCGTTTTGCATGGCTTGATGCGGGTGAGACAATTTACACAAGATGATGCGCATATCCTTTGCACACCACAACAGCTTAATTCCGAAATCCGCGCCATCGCTGATTTTGTCAATTATGCCATGGGCATTTTCGGTTTTGAATATGAAGTGGAATTAAGCACCAGACCAGAAAATTCTATCGGCTCGGATCGGGATTGGGAGCTGGCAACAACAGCGTTGGAAAATGCTCTTAAGGATAATAAAACAAATTATATAGTGAATGAAGGCGATGGAGCTTTTTACGGACCAAAGATTGATTTTAAATTAAAAGATGCCTTGAAAAGAAAGTGGCAGTGTGCGACAATCCAATGTGATTTCACACTACCGGAAAGATTCGACTTAAATTATATAGGAGCAGATGGAGAAAGACATCGTCCGGTTATGTTGCATCGAGTTATTCTCGGTGCGGTGGAACGGTTTATGGGCGTGCTCATCGAACATTATGCCGGAGCATTTCCAGTTTGGTTATCACCAACACAAAGTGTTTTGTTGACCGTTACAGACAAGCATATACCTTACGCAGAAAAAGTTTATGGTGAATTAATCGCGGCCGGAATTCGTTGTGAAAAATCTTTGGAAAACGAAAAATTAGGGTACAAAATTCGTCAGGCGCAAATACAAAAAATACCATTTATGTTGGTCATCGGCGATAAAGAGGTAGAAGCTAATACGGTTTCTCCACGTGCGCGTGACGGCCAAAATTTGGGAGCGCTGTCAGTAAAAGAATTTATTGCTCTTGTGCAGGAAATGTGTGAAAAGAAAAAATAATACTTTTTTTTTGGAGCTTATTGTTGCAGGAGGTGACATATAGTTAAAGATTTACGAATCAACAGGGAAATCAAATCAGCCACTGTTCGGGTAATCACTGAAGAGGCTAAGCAGTTGGGAGTAATATCGTTAGAAGAAGCGTTAGCCTATGCGGAAAAAGCTGGTTTGGATTTAGTGGAAGTATCGCCTACCGCAGAACCGCCGGTATGCAAGATAATGGATTACGGTAAATATCGTTACAAGCAAAGCAAGAAACTGCATGATGCCAAAAAAAGTCAGACCGTTATTCATGTTAAAGAGATTAGATTAAGACCAAAAACGGAAGAACATGATGTGCAGGTTAAAGTTAAACATATTAAAAAATTTTTAGAGAAACACGATAAGGTTAAAATATCATTGATGTTTAGAGGGCGGGAAATTGCTTTCACCGAGATAGGCCGAAAACTTATGGAAGAAATAAAAAGTCAACTGGCTGATGATTGCGTAATTGACCAGGAGCCGCGCCTTGAAGGACGAAATATGGTAATGATTGTTTCGCCTAAAAAATAATAAAAATGCTGAAACAGAGGAGATTAAATGCCAAAACTGAAAACACACAGAGGAGCCGCTAAGCGCTTTTCGATTACTGCAAAGGGCAAAGTTAAACGCAGTAAGGCCTTTGCCAGCCATATTCTCACGAAAAAGACGACCAAGAGAAAAAGAGGTTTAAGAAGAAGCACTTTGGTTGATTCGGCAAACTTAAAGGAAATTAAGCGGCTTATTCCCTATCTGTAGGTAGTAGGGATTATTATATTCGTTATTAATTAGGAGAGAAAAAGAAATGTCCAGGGTAAAGAGGGGTATCACAGCCCGCAAAAAAAGAAGAAAGATTTTAAAACTGGCCAAAGGTTTCTTTGGCGCACGCAGCCGTCTGATCAGAACAGCCACTGAAGCCGTAAATAAAGCGATGAAATACGCTTATCGTGATCGCCGGGCAAGAAAAAGGGAATTTCGTCAATTATGGATCGCCCGTATTAATGCCGCGGCCCGTCTCAATAATATATCTTACAGCCGGTTGGTTGATGGTATGAAAAAATCCGGCATTGAGTTGGATCGTAAAATACTAGCGGAACTGGCTGTCAATGATCCGCAGGGTTTCGCCCAAGTTGTTTTAATAGCAAAAGGCGAGCAGGCGGCATGATCGGCAATCTTCAACAGCTGGAGAATAACGCTCTTGCCGAAATTGATGCGGCAACAACGGAAGATGAAATTTCAGCTGTTAGAACAAAATACCTGGGCCGCAAAGGGCTTTTGACCGGCCTTTTACGTAACATTGCCCAGGTGCCTGATACCGAAAAGCCTTTATTAGGAAAGCGCAGCAATGAGCTTAAAGAACTGCTCAATACCAAGATTGAAGAAGCGCTCCAGCATAAATCTCAGTTGCAAAAAGAAAACATCTTATTAAAAGAAAAAATTGATGTTACCTTGCCGGGAAGGTCTGTTCGTTACGGCAGAATTCACCCTGTAATTAAAATCCGTCGGGAAATCTGCGCCATCTTTGCTTCGTTTGGTTTTTCCGTGGTCGAGGGCCCGGAAGTAGAATTGGATTATTATAATTTTGAAGCTCTCAATATTCCCAAAGATCACCCTGCCAGGGATATGCAGGACACTTTTTATATCGAAGAAAATATAGTTTTGCGCACTCATACATCGCCGGTTCAGGTACGGATAATGGAAAAGGTTCAGCCGCCGATAAGGATTTTATCACCCGGAAGAGTTTACCGGCGTGATTCCGACGTTTCCCACACCCCCATGTTTCATCAAATAGAAGGATTAATGGTAGATAAAGGCGTCCGTTTTAGCGATTTGAAAGGAATTTTAACTGTTTTTCTCCGGAAGATTTTCGGTAAAGAAACTATCTTGCGGTTTCGGCCAAGTTTTTTCCCCTTTACAGAGCCTTCGGCGGAGGTTGATATCCGCTGTGTAATGTGTCAGGGGCGTGGCTGCCGGGTTTGCGGACAGAGCGGGTGGCTGGAAATCCTGGGTTCAGGTATGGTTGATCCCGCAGTTTTCAAAAATGTCGGTTATGACTCCGAAAAATATACGGGCTTTGCTTTTGGGCTTGGTCTGGAACGAATAGCCATGCTGAAGTACGGCATTTCCGATATTCGATTATTTTTTGAAAACGACTTTCGATTCCTTAAACAATTTTAGGAGAGATTTTCTTTATGCTGGTCAGCCTCAAATGGCTTAAAGATTATGTTGATATTGATCTAACAGCGTTGGAACTGGCTGATAAATTGACTATGGCCGGGTTGGAAGTGGACGAGATCAAAACCATTCTTCCGCAATTTAGCGGTATTGTCGTTGCCAAGATTTTGTCGGTAAAACCTCATCCGAATGCGGATAAGTTATCTCTTTGTGCAGTGAGTGACGGCAAGCATAATTATCCTGTTGTTTGCGGCGCTAAGAATATAAAGTCAGGCGATATTGTTCCTCTGGCAAAAGTTGGAGCGGTTATTCCCGGCGAATATACAATCAAGTCATCAGTTTTGCGCGGGGAGAAATCGGAAGGCATGCTCTGTTCGGAGACCGAACTGGAAATCGGCGACGATGCCTCCGGGATTATGCATTTGCCTGCAGATTTGTCGCTGGGTTTGCCATTAGAGACGGCTCTAAACATAGGTGACACTGTTTTAGGCGTAAGTGTGACGCCCAATCGTTCTGATTGCTTAAGTATGATCGGCATGGCGCGAGAAGTGGCCGCCATTACCGGTAAAAAAATGAAACAGCCATCCGTGAAGGTTAAAGAATCCTCCGAAGATATCAGCAAATTGACTTCAGTCAAAATCATTGATGCAGACCTTTGTCCGCGTTACACGGCCAGGATGATCAAAAACGTAAAAATCGGTACATCGCCTGTCTGGATGAAGACAAGGCTCGAGGCGGCCGGAATGCGCGCTATTAATAACATTGTTGATGTCACCAACTTTGTTATGCTGGAGATGGGACAGCCCCTGCATGCTTTTGATTTTCGCTTCCTGGCAAAAGGAAGGATTGTTGTCCGCAAATCCAAAGAAAATGAAGAATTTATTTCACTCGATGGAAAAAGCCGTAAACTTTCCGCGGACACTTTACTGATATGTGATGGTTTAAAGCCTGTCGCCATTGGCGGTATTATGGGCGGTCAAAACTCTGAAGTAAAGGAAGATACGCCGGTTATTTTGCTGGAAAGCGCCTATTTTAATCCCACTTCAATTCGCCGTTCAGCGCGTAGATTGTCTATGTCCACCGATGCGTCTTTTCGCTTTGAAAGGGGCATTGATCCGGAGGGAGTGGTGAGAGCGCTCAACCGCGCGGCGCAACTCATTGCTGATCTTTCCGGCGGAATTATTTGTAAAAATTACATCGATGAATATCCACGAAAGGTTCCCGCTATTAAAGACATTACCTTGCGTATTGACCGAATCCGGGAAGTAATAGGCACATCTATCGGATCAAAAGACGTTGTTCGAGTATTACATAGCATCGGCATGCTTGTAAAACAAATTGATAAGGGAAAGTATATTATTAAACCCCCAACATTTAGAAGCGATATAACCAGAGAAATTGACCTGATCGAAGAAGTCATCAGGCTTTATGGTTATGATAGTGTGCCGGTAACCATGCCTAATGCTGCGCTTACGGAAATGACTGTTATCCCCCGCTTGGATCTGGAAGAAAGAATCAGACAATTACTTAACGGCAGCGGGTATTCGGAAATAGTCAATTACAGTTTCGGCAATCCCTCTTTTGTCGACCATCTTTTTTTATCGGCAAATGATGAAAGGCGGAGTTTGGTGCGGATAAAAAATCCGCTGACGGAAGATCAATCCGCTATGCGAACGACTATGGTTTATGGACTGCTTCAGATGTGGGAAAATAACGTTAATAACGGCTCTGATGATTTGAAGTTATTTGAAATAGGCAGAACATTTCTTCAGCGCAAGAAAGGTGAGCTGCCGGAGGAAAAAAACATGCTGGCCGGACTTTTAGCGGGCAATATTAGCGATGCTTTATGGGGTTCTAATGAAAGTGCAGACTTCTTTGACCTGAAAGGCTGCCTCGAAAACATATTTTTCGATTTAAAATTAAAAAATTACCAGTACCACTCGGCAAATACTGAGCCATTCTTGCATCCCGGTAAATCTTGCGCTGTCTATTTAGATGACTTGCATATGGGTTATTTAGGCTGTGTTCATCCGAAAATTATGGAAAAGATGGATATAAAAAACAATGCCTATGTGTTTGAAATTAATCTGGATATTTTAGTTAAGCACTTGGGGCAAAGTATCTTATGCAAAGAAATATCAAAATTTCCGGCAGTGACACGCGATGTCGCTTTTGTTATTCCCGCGGCATTGGAAGCGGATCAGATGCTGAATATTGTTTTGAATCAACATGAAGATTTACTTGAAAATGTGGTAATTTTTGATATATATCAAGGGAAAGAAATACCGGAAGGAAAGAAAAGTATTGGTTTGAGGTTTTCTTATCGTGCAGCTGACCGGACGCTTACTGATATTGAGATAAATAGCGTCCACGATAGGATTATACGAAACATCGTTAAATTAACGAATGCAAAAATAAGAGGCGAGCAATAAGACGAAGTAAAAAAACGGAGGGAGAAAAATGACGAAAATTGATATCATCCAAAGTGTTTACGAAAAGCTGGGTTTTTCTAAGAAAGATTCGGCGGATATTGTTGAATCTGTGTTTGACCTTATTAAAGATAAACTCGCGCAAGGTGAAAAAGTGAAGATTTCCGGATTTGGTAACTTCGTAGTAAAAGAAAAAAGGTCTCGCCGCGGCCGCAATCCGCAAACCGGCCAAGAAATCTCCATTACTGCGCGCAGAGTGTTGACCTTTAAATCATCTCAGGTATTGCGCAAAGCGTTAAATTAATAATAAATAGAATTATCCGCCTGCACACACATTTTTAAATACTTTAAATGCCAATTTTTGGCATAATTTAAAGTAAAGTTAAGGTATTGTATTTTTTTATTACCTCTCTGATGTGCAGGGGAATTTGGCCGTAAGGATTCAGGAATTGTATGGAGATAATAATTCCCGACAAGGCTTATTTCCGTATTGGTGAAGTAAGTAAAATCCTCAATGTAGAACCGTACGTTATCAGGTATTGGGAAACTGAATTTAGAACAGTCAAACCGGTGCGAACCCGTTCTGCACAACGTTTATACAGAAAAAAAGATGTGCAGGAATTACTGACAATAAGGAATCTGCTTTACACGCAGCGTTTTACCATTGATGGTGCGAAAAAGCAGCTTTATAAAATGCGTGGGAATGGCGAACTGGAAAATGAAAATTATGAGAAACAAAAACTAATTCGGATTAAACAAGAATTAGAGCAAATAAGAAAAATGATTAGCTAAAAAGCCGGCGATAACAGCCAGCTTTTAGTTTCTGAAAAGATTGCAAAAATTCGTTGTTATCCTTTTTTACTAGATCTCTTGGAAGCTTTTAGCGGATTGATTTTTTGCGTTGTTTCGTTTAGTTCCAACTTGATGTGAGTTGCGGTTGGACACTTTCCATTGAGCCACTTGCTTGATGGATCCGGATAAACAACGCAGTATTTGCCGGATTCATAATTCATTATCTTGCTGCAATCCTCGCACTGCGCAATTACTGCATGACAACTACCGCCAAAGAAACCGCAACCTTTTTTGCTCATGAAAGCACAGTCAAGTTCCGCTTTAACAGTTTGACAAAGCATTTGAATGATCCTCCTATATGATAAATTATCCTTTTTAAAGACGTTGCGGTAAAAATAGATAATAATAATTTTCACGAACGCCATTGACCTTAAAATGGAGGAGTCCTTAACAACAAAAAATGCTCTTGTCAAGATAAAATAAATACTTACTTAGAAATCAAAATAAGGTGTGATTATTAAATTTCCCTGCGGATACTTGTTGAAAATGATTTACCATTTACGGCCATTTGTTTTGTCTTCATACTTCATATATACATCATCCCTTGGCGGATATATAACCACTTTATTGTCATCTTTCATTTTAACAGCAATGCTTCCCGCAAGCATTGAGTACCAAATGCCGATTTGCTCGCCTTTATCGTTGAGAATCATAAATCCTACCTGCTTTTCTACACAGCAAGACAATAACCTCATTTGCATATTTGTTACAAGTTCACTAAATAATTCTGGCGTCATTTCTATTTTTTTCCACAAGTCTGTATCGAGCGTATAGGCCTTATTCAATCCTAAAATTGACGTCGGGTAAACATCTGAGCCGCTGATATAGTAGTTTAAATTGGCGTTAATTTGAAACTTTTCAAAAGCGTTAGTCGCATCGGTATCCGGTCTAATGCTGCCCCAGTTTTTGGATATGAAAACGCTGCAACCGGCAAGCAATAAAACCGCGCCGAAGATAATATAAAAAATTAATTTTGCATTTTTCTTCTCCTACAATCATTATTAGCAAAACTGTCTTGATAATTCAATCAGTTGCAAAGTAAAATATCAAAAAATATTTTGTAATTCAATGAAAGAATCTTTAAATTGTAAAATTGAATTATCGTCATAGAAATGACTTGAACGCAGAACAATTTGTTGCTAGCATACGCTAAATTTAAGCAGGATTTTCAATGCGTGCAGTTATTCAGAGAGTCGACCGTGCCGGTGTTATAATCAATCACGAAGAGTTTTCCTCGATAAAAGCTGGAATTGTTATTTTTTTGGGAATAGAAAAGGAGGATACAAAAATTGGCGCTGATTATATTCTGGAGAAATCGATCAATTTGCGCATTTTCGAAGATGACGAAGGAAAAATGAACCGTTCATTGCTGGATATTGACGGTGAAATGTTGGTCGTTTCCCAATTTACTCTTTTAGGTGATTGCACCAAGGGACGAAGACCTTCGTTCGTCAGGGCCGAAGAACCACTGAAAGCTAATGAACTTTATGAATATTTTGTCCGGGAAGCCCAAAAGAAGGTAAAATATTTGGCGACCGGAAAATTTCAGGAGATGATGCGGATTGAACTTGTTAATAACGGTCCGGTGACAATTTTACTCGATAGCAGAAAGAATTTCTAAAAAAACCATGGAAGAAAGTGAGATTAAAATCGATAAAGAAGGCACCTGGTACTATCGTGGTGCGCATATGTTTCGCAAAGAAATATTATGCGTTTTTTTTGAACATCTTAAAGTTGATGAATGCGGAAAATACTTAATTGAACTGGGTGAAGAACACTGTTATCTTGATGTGGAAGACACAGCTTTTGTTGTTTCCGCCGTTTATAAAACGGGATTTCCTACGGACGATCATGATAATATTTACATTCTATTGACCGATGATTCCTTGGAAATATTGGATTTGAGCACTTTACAAATAGGCAAAGATAATGTTCTTTACTGCCAGGTGAAGGAAGGAAAGTTTGCCGCCAGATTTTCCCGTAAAAGTTATTACCAGTTGGCCGAATTTATCGAGCAGTCGGAAAATGAAGAAATGTTTTTCATCAGATTAAACGGTCAAAAATATTATATTAATAGGTATTAATAAATATTAAGATTATATTATAACGGAGGGTATAATGCTTGATGATGTGGTAAAAGAATCTTTAACATTCGATGATCTTCTCCTTGTTCCTTCGGCTTCCAGCATTTTGCCGCGGGATGTCGATACTTCCACAAAGTTAACAAAAAATATTTCCTTGAATATCCCCATCATCTCGGCCGCGATGGATACCGTAACTGAATCGCGCACAGCTATTTGCATGGCTCAGGAAGGCGGTATTGGTATAATTCATCGCAACATGAGCATAGAACAGCAAGCCATCGAGGTAGATCGGGTCAAAAAATCGGAAAGCGGTATGGTTGTCGATCCCATAACAATAGAACCGGATCAGAAGGTAAGCGCTGCACTGGAGCTAATGAGCAAATATTCCATATCCGGTGTCCCCGTGGTGAAAAAAGGTAAACTGGTCGGAATACTGACTAATCGCGATTTACGATTTGAAGAAAATTTAGATCAAACTGTTTCTGATGTTATGACCAAGAAAAATCTGATCACTGTGTCTGCAAACATTTCTCTGGAAGATTCGAAAAAGCTTCTCCACAAACATAGAATCGAAAAATTGCTGGTAGTAGATGACGAATTCAATTTAAAAGGCCTTATTACGATTAAGGATATCGAAAAGATTCGCCGCTACCCCAGTGCTTGCAAAGATTCTTTAGGCAGACTGAGAGTTGGTGCTGCTGTCGGTATTATAGATAGGGAAGCCAGAATAGACGCACTGCTTTCTGCGGGAGCGGATGTCATAGTCATTGATGCATCACATGGACATTCTAGCGGTGTGATAAATGCCATTAAATCGACGAAGGCTAACTTTCCTAAATGTGAATTAATTGCAGGCAATGTTGCCACAGCAGAAGGTGCTAAAGCTTTAATTGATGCCGGTGTCGATGCAGTGAAAGTCGGTGTCGGTCCTGGTTCGATTTGCACAACCCGCATTATCGCCGGTGTAGGCGTTCCGCAGATGAGCGCCATCAGAGATGTTTACAAGGCGGCATCCAAGCATAATATTCCGGTAATCGCGGACGGCGGCATCAAATATTCAGGTGATATTGTCAAAGCAATTGCCTGCGGAGCAAACAGTGTAATGGTCGGCGGATTGTTCGCCGGTACGGAAGAAAGCCCCGGGGAAACTGTTTTGTTTCAAGGAAGAAGCTATAAAGTTTATCGCGGTATGGGTTCATTGGAAGCGATGAAACTGGGCAGCCGTGACCGTTATTATCAAGATGATATAGAAGGCCAATCGAAGCTAGTACCGGAAGGAATTGAGGGTAGGGTGCCTTTCCGTGGTTCACTTTCAGCAAGCATTCTCCAATTGATCGGCGGGTTCAAGGCAGGCATGGGTTATGTCGGTTGTAAAACAATCCCGGAATTGATGGAAAAGGCTCGCTTTATCCGAATTACTCAGGCCGGGTTGAAAGAAAGCCATGTCCATGACGTAATTATTACCAAAGAAGCTCCTAATTACTGGCTGGATTAAGAACTTATAAATTTTTTTATCAATATATTTATTCCGGACAAAGTGTAATTATGAAACACTCTGATTTTGTACACCTACATGTCCATACCCAATATAGTCTTCTAGACGGAATGATTCGCCTCGAAGATCTTTTCAAAAAAGCGCGCGAATATAAGATGCCGGCTATCGCTATTACCGACCATGGCAATATGTTCGGGGCGATTGATTTTTACCAGCAGGCCTACAAGCAGGGTATAAAGCCGATAATCGGCTGTGAATTATATGTAGCGCCTCGCAGCCGCCTGGACAAAAGTTACTCTATCGGTGAAACGGCCAGGCATTTGATTGTTCTGGTCAAAAACATGCAGGGCTATAAAAATCTTATGAAGCTAACGACAGCGGGTTATTTAGAAGGCTTTTATTACAGGCCGAGAGTGGATAAAGAAATACTCAAAGAATGTTCCGAAGGCCTTATCGCTTCCAGCGCTTGTCTGCATGGTGAAATCAACGATTTAATCCTTAAAGGCAGAATGGATGAAGCTAAAAAAGCGGCGCGTTCTTATCAGGCAATTTTTGATGACGACAATTTCTTTCTGGAACTTATGGAAAATGGTATTCCGGAACAAAAAATTGCCAATAAAGCTTTGATTGAAATCAGTAAAGAACTTTCCATTCCTCTTGTAGCGACTAATGATTGTCATTACTTAAACCGTGAACATGCCGAGGCTCATGATGTTTTGCTCTGTATTCAAACAGGCAAGACTATCGAAGATAACGACCGCATGCGCTTAGGCACGGATCAATTTTATTTTCGTTCACCGGAAGAAATGCACGAGATTTTTTCTCAAACGCCGGAAGCTTTATCCAATACGGTGAGTGTTGCCGAAAGATGTAACCTTTCCTTGGAATTCGGTAAGTTTTACCTGCCGAATTTTGAGATTAAAAATCCGGAAGAAACTTTAAATGATTATCTGGAGCGCAAGGCCAGGGAAGGGCTCCAAAAGCTCATACCGGATATTTTAAAAGATCAAAAAGAAAGTGAACTAGAGATCCGGGAAAAATATGAAAAACGTTTGCGCGATGAGTTGGAAATAATCAAGGCAATGGGTTTTGCGGGGTATTTTTTGATCGTTTCTGATTTTGTTAAACACGCCAAGCACAATAATATTCCCGTAGGGCCGGGCCGCGGCTCGGCCGCCGGCAGTCTTGTGGCCTACGCTCTAAAAATCACCACTATTGATCCCATCCGTTATGCGTTGTTTTTTGAACGATTTTTGAATCCCAACCGTATCAGCATGCCCGATATCGATATCGATTTTTGCCAAGAGGGCAGGGATGAGATTATTAAATACGTAACCGAAAAATATGGCAAAGATAAAGTTTCCCAAATTATCACCTTTGGAAAAATGCAGGCCAAGGCAGTTATACGCGATGTCGGCAGAGCTTTGAATATTCCTTATAGCGAAGTGGATAAAATTGCCAAATTAGTTCCTAACGTTTTGAATATTAATCTGGATGAAGCGATAAAAACGGAACCAAGGCTTGCCCAGGAGGCCAAAAATAATCCTCAAGTGGCCAAACTTTTATCTTTATCGAGAATTTTGGAAGGTTTGAACCGCCACGCGTCCACTCATGCTGCCGGAGTTGTTATATCCGATGTGCCTCTGGTGGAAAGAGTTCCTCTTTGCATACCTAAGGATGAAATTGTTTCCCAATATTCAATGAATGATATTCAAACCGTCGGCTTGACCAAATTCGATTTCCTGGGTCTTAAAACATTGACAGTCATAAAAAATTCGGTTAACTTCATCAAGGAATCAAATAATATCGATTTAGATATTAATAGTTTACCTCTCAATGATAAACAAACATATGAACTCTTAATGAGAGGCGATACAGACGGCGTATTCCAATTGGAAAGCGACGGCATGAAAGATATTATGAAGAATTTAAAGCCGGACCGTATCGAAGATGTCATTGCTTTGATTGCTCTGTACCGGCCAGGCCCCATGAAAATGGTTCCAGAATTTATCAGCCGCAAGCAGGGAAAAACAAAAATTAGCTATGGGCTTCCTGAATTGGAAGCGATTCTCAAGGAAACATACGGAATAATTGTTTATCAAGAACAGGTTATGCAGATTGCCAATGTGATCGGAGGCTACACGATGTCCGAAGCCGACACCTTGCGCAAGCTGATGGGCAAAAAACAATTTGCCGTGATAAAGGAAAAAGAGAAACCCAAGTTTCTCGAAGGCGCAAAAAAGCAAAAAATCAATGAAAACAAAGCAAAAGTCATCTGGGATCAGATGGAAACATTTGGCGAATACGGTTTTAACAAATCCCACAGCACCGCCTACGCCATGATTACGTATCAGACGGCTTATCTCAAGGCAAAATACCCGGTCGCTTTCATGGCTGCTTTACTCACCAGTGAAAAAGATAACCGCGATAAAATAATAAGGTACATGAGTTCTTGTAAGGAAATGGGCATAAATATTCTGCCTCCGGATATAAATGAATCATTTAAAGATTTTAGCATATCAGGAGAAAATATCCGTTTTGGTTTGGCCGCGGTGAAAAATGTCGGTGAGGCCGCCATTGATTCCATTATTTCCGCCCGGGAAAAAGGCAATTTTTCATCATTTATGGATTTTTTGACACGCACGGATTTGCGCAAGACAAACAAAAGAGTTATCGAAAGTTTAATAAAATGCGGCGCATTTGATTCACTTGGCTACAAAAGACGCCAACTCATGCAATATTATGAAGAGGCTATGGAAGAAGCTCAACGCCGGCAAAAGGAAACTCAAAGCTCACAGTCGAGTTTTTTTGAAGAGTTCGATTCCGGCTCTTCTGCAAAAAATGGAATAAAATCAAATGAGATGCCTGATGTTCCCGAATGGGATCAAAAAGAACTCTTATCTGTCGAAAAGGAAGCTTTGGGCTTTTATATCTCCGGCCATCCCTTACTGCGTTTTGCGGATCGTCTAAAATTGGTTACAAACAGTGATTCCAGTAACTTAAACACCAAAAAGGACAAGGAAACCGTTACCATTGCCGGAGTAATCAGCAGTCTTGTAGAAAAGCAAACCAGGAGAAAAGATGTAATGTGTAATATTACTTTGGAGGATTTACAAGGTTCCGTAAACATTATATTTTGGGCAGACACCTATAAGAAATATTACTCCGTATTGCATGAAGATGAGCCGGTTGTTATTCAAGGAATTGTTGATATTGGAGATGAGTCACTAAAGATCATTGCTCAAGAGGCAGTAGCTCTTTCCAAAGCGCTGGAGAATCCTTACAAACAAGTGCGCTTCATGGTTAACGCGGATAAAATTTCTAATGAAACTATCATGTCTCTAAACGAAACAATAAAAAAGTATCATGGCAAATATGACGGTTACCTGCATATTATCAACGGGAAAAGCGAAACCATCATATATTTGGGAGATGAAATGCGCGTAGATATTAATGAGAAGTTAAAAAAAGAAGCGGATAGTATTCTGGGGGAGGGCGCCACAGTATATTCCTAATATCATTTTCTACTTTGGCCAACTTTGTTGCGTTCGTCGTCGACTTCCTCAACATATTAATAATATGCCTCGTTGTTTCCTCCTTGCCGCCGCGTTATCCTTTGAATAAAATGATATTAAGAGGAATGCAATTTCATAATTCGTCATTACGACTCCACTGCGGTGTCGTGAAACTTTAAGACCAAAGACGATACACTAATTTATTTTTATTGAGTATTTTATAAGTTGACTTCTATGAAATATGAGGCAAGAACTTATAGAAATTTAATCTCCAAAAACAATTTAAAATCATACAATGTCGCTATCGCCGAAAGCGATCTTTTTATAAGCAGTGATGTCAATCTGGCCTCTGAGGCCAAAAAATCCTTACTCCATCACCGTTTGTTATTAGAAAATTATATAAAAAAACACCCTCAATTTTTGTCTTCATTGTTGCCGTTGCCTGAGGATGGTTTAGCCCCACCTATTGTGCGAGATATGTTAATTAATTCGAATATTTGCGGGGTAGGGCCGATGGCTGCGGTTGCCGGTGCAATTGCTCAATTCGTAGGCAATGACTTATTCGATCTAACAGAAACTTTAATAATTGAAAATGGGGGAGATATATACCTTAAATCCAAGGAGAAATTGACTGTTTCCGTGTATGCGGGGAAATCGCCCTTAAGCTATAAAGTAAATTTTATTGTTAAACCAAAGAATACACCTTTTGGCATTTGTACATCCTCGGCGACCGTCGGGCCATCTTTGAGTTTTGGGAAGGCTGACGCGGTTTGTGTTCTTTCTAAATCAGCAACCCTGGCCGATGCCGCGGCTTCAGCTATCGGCAATAATGTTAAAAGTAAAAATGATATAAAAAAAGCGCTCGATTTCGGAATAAAAATTAAAGGCGTTACAGGAATAATAATTATTTTGGGAAGTGAAATGGGTGCGATAGGGGAGGTTGAGTTTGTTTAAAAAAATTGACAAATATTTTTATTGGGGAGTAGGGTGGATTAAACAATGAGCAGATACATTAGCACTATTGATGAGAAGGGGATTTAATGTCACGAGCCGCTGATTACACCATCAAAGGGTTTCTGTATCAATTCAATAAAACGTTGCTCGAAATCCTCAATTCTCAGGATGATCTGACCCCGAAAAAATGGACATCTCTTCAAGCCGCTTTGACATAATTTTGTTCAAAAAGCAACGGCGAGTCATAATTTCGTTGCGAGTGCCTCCTTTCCCGGTTGTAGAATGTTTCTATGTAATCAAAAATACTTGTTTTGGCTTCAGTCCTGGTCGCGTATTTTTCAAAGAAAATATGTTCTACTTTTAATGAATGAAAGAAACTTTCCATAACGGCATTGTCATAACAGTTTCCGGAACCGCTCATGCTTTGCACATAACCATGTTTATTTATCGGTCTAGAAAACAAATATTTGAAAAGCAGAAGTCAGAAAAAAGCCTCAAAGATTTATATTTAAATGCCTAATGTTTACATAACATATCTTATAGGACGTAGATAGTTTACGATAAAAGTCGTCAAAAGTTTTAATTCTATTAATATTTTAATGTAATTTGGATCGATTGGTTGGTTTTATAGTCCGTCGTCGGCTAATTGCTTGATTAGCTTCGCCTGGCGGTCAGAAATCTTCTTCGGAACTTCGACATTGATTTTTACGTATTGATCTCCTTTGCCGCCGCCTTTAAGTCCTGGAACACCGTATCCTTTCATTCTTATCTTCGTGTTATTCTGAGTACCGGGGCCGATTTTGAGTCTCTTCGTGGAGCCATCTAACGTAGGAACATCAATGGTTGTTCCCAGCGCGGCCTGGGTAAATTTGATAGTTTTTTCAACGTACAGATCATATCCGTCTCGGGAAAAGATGGGATGAGGCGACACATTGATATTTAAGTATAAATCACCACCGGGTCCTCCATTATAACCGGAAAGGCCTTTACCGGGCAACCTTAACTTTTTACCGGTACTGATTCCGGGCGGTATCTTAACACTTATATCTTCAACACGATTTTCCAGCTGAAAAGAAATTTTCTTATCGGCGCCATATACTGATTCTTCCAAAGATATCGATAAGTTATACTCGGCATCCTGTCCCTTCTGAGGCATGTTGGCGTATTGCCGGCCACCGCCCATGGAACTGCCGAATAGACCTGCAAAGGGATCGTCATCTTCCTGAAAACTGCCGCCTCCCCTTCTGGTCGTGCGAAAAGTAGTTCTGCCGCCACCTCTCGCCCCGCCAAAACCGAAACTGCGCAATATTTCATCCAGATCGAAGCCCCGGAAAATATCTTCCTGTGAATATTGTTGACGATACTGGTCTGCGGAACCGAAGGTATCGTATTCCTGACGCTTTTTTTGGTCGCTTAAAACCGCATAAGCTTCACTTATTTTTTTGAATTTCTCTTCAGATGCTTTTTTATTGTTAGGATTCTTATCCGGATGCCACTTGACGGCTAATTTACGATAGGCTTTCTTAATTTCCTCGGCGGAGGCCTTTTTATCGACCCCTAAAACTTGATAATAATCTTCTGCCATAATTATAAATACCTATTAAACTTATTGTTTTAAAATATTTTTGATAGCCAATGCGATTTGTCTATTAATTTAAGCAGTCTTACCGATTTGGAAAGCCGCTAAATTCATTTTTATTAACTTTTCCGGAAACGATTTTTTGATGATTTTTTCCCAAATAGCTGAATTAATTTCCATTAAATTGGATATGGCCCCCAAAAGAACAACATTGGCGGCTTTAACATTTCCCGCCTTTTGGGCTAGCTCCGTGGCATCGATTTTTTGAACAGTTTTATACCTTTCCTGTAAAAGCTTAGTAATATCTTTAGGATAAGGTAAATCACCTATATTTACCGCTGGGGGATAAATTTTTTCGCTGTTTACTATAAGTGAAGCATCTTTGCTCAGATAATTCAGATAACGCATGGTTTCCATCTTTTCAAAAGAAATAATAATATCAATACTTTCGAGCTTAGCCAAAGGGGAATAAACTTTGCTTCCGTAACGGACATGGCTGGTGACACAGCCACCGCGTTGAGCCATTCCATGGACTTCGCTTTTTTTTACGTCAAAACCGGCTTCCATTAATGCCTCACACATAATGTCACTGGCCCGCAGAATGCCCTGCCCACCTACACCAGCCAGTAAAATGCTTTTTACTTCATTATCCATGTAGATGTCCGTATTTGTTAACTTATTGATCCAAACTTACATACCTGCATACATAAACCGCAGCCGTTGCAAAGAGTTTCATCAATCATTGCTATCCCTTCCCTCTTCGAACCTTCTTTTTTCTCAATTTTTTGCCAGGAAATAGGAGGACAACCAAGCCCCAGGCATACTTTACAGCCGGTGCATTTGTCGGGATCTATCTTCAGCGCTCTTTCAGTCTTTAATTTTGACCTCTTAAATAAAACGCAGGGACGTTGAGATATGATTACCGAGGGGCCGTCTTTGGCCAACTCTTCTTTGATAGCATTTCTTGTTTCTTTAAGATCATACGGATCGATAACTCTTATATTATCTATACCTAGCGCCGAAACTAAAACTTTTAGATCAAGCTGTTTTGTCTTTTCTCCTAAGAGCGTATAGCCTGTTGCCGGGTGTTCCTGCATTCCGGTCATAGCTGTTGTACTGTTATCACAAATAATGATCAAGGCGTTGCTTTTATTGTACGCCATATTTAAGAGTGGAGTTATGCCGGAATGAATGAAAGTGGAATCACCAATCACCCCTACTATCTTACCCTTCCCTTTTTCTTTTAGGGCTTTGCTCATTCCGTGAGCCATACCGATGCTTGCTCCCATGCAAATGCAGGAGTGCAATCCTTCCAGAGGTTTCATGAAGGAAAGAGTGTAACATCCGATATCGCCTGCCACAAACACCTTCAGCTTGCCTAAAACATAAAATAAACCGCGGTGCGGACAACCCGGACAAAGATTTGGCGGCCGTGATGGAATATTCTGCACAGAAGCGGTTGACGGCTTAGTTGATTTATTGATCGCGTTTTCGATAATTCCGGGATCAAATTCATTCGTATAAGGAAAGATTTCCTTGCCGATAACCTTGATACCCATCGCCTTGATTTGCTCTTCTAAAAAGGGATCAAGCTCTTCAACAACGTATATTTTTTTAACCTTAGCCACGAACTCGCGGATCAATTTCTCCGGTAAAGGGTAAACCATCCCCAATTTTAAGTAGGAATAATCAGGAAAAACATCTTTAGCATAGTTATAAGGCATTCCCGCTGTGATGATGCCGACATCGGGATTGTTAATTTCCATTTTATTTTCGCTGAATATTTCGGCATATTCTTTTAAGTTCACTAAACGTTTTTCAACTTCAACGCGTCTTAAACGGGCATAAGCAGGCACCATAACAAATTTTTCCGGGTTATATGAAATCCGTGTCTTGTCTTGATGTGGTAGAGGTTCCTCCAGAGAAACAAGTGATTTGGAATGTGAAACCCGGGTCGTGGAACGCAGGAAAACGGGTGTGTCGAATTTTTCGCTGATTTCAAAAGCCAGCTTGACGAATTCCTTTGCTTCTTGCGCGTCGGCCGGCTCCAACATGGGAATTTTAGCAAACTTAGCGTAATTGCGGTTGTCTTGTTCGTTTTGCGAACTATGTAATGAAGGATCATCCGCGCTGACGATGACCAATGCGCTGTTGGTGCCTGTATAACTCACCGTGAAAATAGGATCGGCAGCCACATTAACACCGACGTGTTTCATAACGGCTAGTGCTTTTTCTCCCGCTAAAGCGGCGCCAATGGCTACTTCAACGGCGACCTTTTCGTTGGGCGACCATTCCGCGTATACTCCCTCATATTTGGAAAATTCTTCCAATATTTCCGTGCTGGGAGTGCCCGGATAAGCGGCGGCAAACCGGACACCTGCTTCATAAACACCGCGGGCAATCGCTTCATTCCCTGACATTAATACTTTCAAAAGTTTAATTCTCCGGATCAGTTTTAGCTCAGAGATGATATTTTGCGTTTAATAAAAAGAACCATTGAAGGATCGGCGGTCTTGACCAATGCATTCTGATAATTTTCCAAAGCTTTTTTCTTATCGTTTAATTCTTCATAAATTCGAGCGATGTTGCGATAACCAATCGCTTCAAAACCAGTGTTGTTGCTTTTTTGTGCTTCCTCAAAATAATTGAGTGCGGATTTAAAATCTTTCTTCGCCTCAAAACAGTATCCCAATGATGTTAAAGCCAGAAACTTAATTCCGGCATCATCAGATTTAGTGGAAGACACAAATTTTTTATAACTATTAATGGCATTATCCAAGTCACCTGAATTATAATAAATATTACCCAGATGATAATAGGCCATCCGCGCGCTCCAGCTATGCGGGTATTTATCAATCAATTCCTGGAAAATTTTCATGCTTTCTGGGACAGCCTCAGGGTCTACTTCGCTTCTGATCACACTGGCTTGGGCCTTGGCGTATATTTGTGCCGCGGTTGTCTGATAATTACTCCAGTAGAGATAAATACCGAACGCGATAACGACAGTTAAAATTACTGTAGTCGCAATAGCAAAGAAACGAACCGTGTTTTCGGAAATATAATCAGTGATTTTTTCGAAGCTGGATTGAAAAATATCGGGTCCTTTCAATTGTTTTTTGGATAGTTTTGCCGACATATTATTCCCCTTTAATATTATATTTATTTAATAATTCAAGAATTTGCGAAGGAATTCTGCGTACCTTCCCCTCTGAATTTGTACAGGCATGAACGGTATAACCTTCCACGAGAAGATTTTTTCTGTCTTCGTCCCAGACATAGGAATTAAATTTCATGCTCGCTCTTTTTATATAATCTATTTTAGTCTCAATTGTAAGAACATTGTCGTATTTTGCCGGCAAAAGATAGTGGCAGCTAACTTTAGTCAAGGGAAGATTAAAGCCCAGATGTTCCATTTCTTTATAGGCAATTCCCAATTGCCGCATCAATTCATTACGGCCGACTTCGAACCACTTGATATAATTGGTATGATATACTATGCCCATAGCGTCTGTATCGGCGTATATCACTCTAATTTTTGTTAAGTTGTTGACTGACAAATGTTCTCCAATTCTTGATGAAATATTCCATTAATAAATAGCCGGGAGAAATTAAAATGGAGCTCTCTTTAGCGGCTATTTCATTGAAGGGCAAGCCGGAAACTTTGTTTTCAGATTTCTCGGAAGATAGAACCGCAAAAGGACTGGGATCGCTAACATGGGTTTTCAAATCCAGCGGTGTCGGATGATCGCTCATAACAAGTACACGATAATCACCGAAAGCTCCGATATTGTTTAAAATAGGCCCGACAATTTTTTCATCAAAAAATTCAATTGCCTGAATTTTACCCGCGGCGTTACCCTCATGTCCCATTTCATCGGGAGCCTCCAGATGGACAAAGATGAAATCCATGAATTTCAACGCATCTAGAGCCATTTTGGCTTTGCCTTCATAATTTGTGTCAATATAACCGGTTGCCCCTTCCACGGGAATAACTTTTAATCCGGAGATAACACCAATTCCTTTGAGCAAATCAACGGCGGAAATCATACCTCCCTGCAGATTATATTTCTGTGAGAGAGAAGCAAGGTGAGGCTTTCTCCCCTGCCCCCAAAGCCAAATGGAATTAGCCTGTTTCTTGCCTGCTTGCTGTCTTTGGGCGTTAATCGGATGGCATGCTAGAATTTCTCCCGCCCTCTGCATAAGCGAACTTACTTCTTCGGCAAAATCACCACGTGGAAGATAAGATGCAATTTTTTTTCCTGTTATGTCATGGGGTGCAGTAGTTTCCGGCGAGGAAGAAGCGTTACGGCAAACACATAAATGACGGTAACTCACGCCCGGGTAAAATTGAAATTGATCCGATCCTATTTGTTTATTGATATCCAGGATAATTTCTCTGGCCTCTGGAGTGGAAATATGGCCGGCAGTGAAATCATCCATAAAGGCATTGACGGAATCCTTTTCACCGATGGTTACAAGATTGCAACGATAAGCTATATCATTTGGTCCAAGATTTATTCCCATGCTGGCAGCTTCCAGCGGTCCCCGGCCGGTATAAGCATGCACGGGGTCATACCCCAGAACGCTCAAGGTGGCAACATCGCTGCCGGGGTTTAAACCGGCAGGAATTGTATCCACCAGGCCCAGAGTGCCTTCCTCGGCAATCTGGTCCAGATACGGTGTAAAGGCGCACTGAAGAGGCGTTTTCCCTCCGAGCAGATTTGTCGGATAGTCGGCCATTCCATCGCCGAGCAACACTACATATTTCATATGAATGTTTCTGGAATCTTCGTTGTGAAAAATTTTAATTTAGCTCGTCCTCAATTCTAATCAAAATTGTTTTGTCCAGCACGATATCAAGTTTGTCTATTTTTTTCAGAGCTTCGCGCACATTTTTTTCTTTGGCTTTATAAGTTGTCATGACTACGGGCACGGCGCTGTTTTCTATTCTTGCTTTTTGAATAACGGTGGCAATGCTGATATTATTTTCGCCCAGTATGCCGGATATTTTAGAGAGAACACCAGGCCGGTCAACAGCGGAGAAGCGAAAATAATACTTTGTTTCGATTTCATCCATGGGTTTGAGTTTTATATCTCCCATGGCTGCTTCGTTGATTGATCTAAGCGGCGTCCTTCCGGAGATGCCTTTTAAAATATTGCGGGCGATGTCGATAATGTCACTTAAAACGGCGCTGGCCGTGGGCATCATTCCCGAACCCTGTCCGAAAAGAAAAACCGGACCGGAAGCATCACCCACGATGTGAAAGGCATTGTAATTTTGATTGACATTGGCCAGAAGATGAGCAGAAGGAATCATCGTCGGATGAATTCTCGCTTCCACAACGTAATTCTTCATGATGGCAATGGCCAAAAGTTTTATTCGGTAGCCTAATTCTTTGGCGAAGGCAATATCTTCACTGCCTATTTTGGTTATACCTTCACAATAAATTTCCTTTAAATTGATTTTTTCCCCGTAGGCCAGCGATAACGTTATGGCCAGTTTATGAGCTGTATCGATTCCCTCGACATCGAAAGTAGGATCCGCTTCGGCAAAACCCAGAGCTTGCGCCTCCTTCAAAACAACGTCGAACTTCTTATCTTCATCGGTCATCTTGGTCAAAATGAAATTGGAAGTGCCGTTCATGATGCCCAAAATGGAATTGATTTTATTGGCTACAAGACTCTCTTTCAGGGTTTTGATAATCGGAATAGTGCCGCCGACACTGGCTTCAAAGCCGATGTCTATGCCTTTTTGTTCGGCAGCCAGGAATATTTCATTGCCGTGAGTGGCCAGAAGAGCCTTATTGGCAGTGACAATATGTTTGCCTTGAGAGATAGCCTCTAAAAGAAGAGTTCGCGCCGGTTCATAGCCACCCATAAGTTCGATGATGATGGAAATGTCTTTATCGTTGATTATTTCCTTAGCGTCGGTAGTCAACTGATTTTTATTAAGTTTAACCGCTCGCGGTGTGGTAATATCGATATCGGCGATTTTCTTTAAAACCAGCTTCGCGCCAAGCTTTCTGGTAATCAACTCCTCGTTTTGCTGTAGTAGCTTGACAACGCCTGTTCCAATATTCCCTAACCCGATTAAACCGATATTAATATTTTTCATCGCATGTACCTAAATTAGCCTAAATTTTTATGTTTTGTCCGTTTTAGGACAACAATTTCGAATGCATTTCCTATAACAAATACAGCCATTTTGTCAAACAGATATAAATCAATGAGACAAGGTTTTTTGCATGTAAACTTAGGAAATGGATGAAACGAAAATCAGCGGATTACGCCCTATTGTTGTTTAGAGATAATTTTATGAGCTTTCCGGCGCCGAGTCGTTTTCTTACGGAGATCAGTAGAGCGTACACTTATATTCCCATCAACTTCCAGCACCGCCAGATCTACCTCTGACAGTGAGGCAACACTGTGCTCCCGTATCACTTCCATCAATTCATCTTCCGTTATCCCGGCGTTCTTCAGATTTGAAGACAATATTTTCCCATTGAACACCAGCATGATGGCTTCACCCTGGATTGCCTTTCCGAGCTTAGGAAAGCGGATTTGCATTTTTTTGATAATTTTGAAAAATGTCTATTATAAAATTCATTTTTATCCTTATAAATCAAAGCACTTAAATCAATAAAAACTACTTCAATTGGGTATAAATTTCATTATGCAATGGTGTGGGAATGGCCAGCTATTTGTCCGATTTTATAATATATACTTAGTAAAAATGTCAATCTCCGTATCTCTGCCGCGTTCTCTATCTACCTGCATCGAAGTCTTGGTATCGTAGGCAAAATGGCTGATTCTCATCTCTTCAGTCTTTAGTCTCTTGCGTCCTGTAGGGTATCAGTCTTTTTCTTATCCAGTCCTGGCTAAATCCAGTTTCTCCTGCCACTTCCAAAGCAATGTTTCTTTCAAGATTAAGTGTTCCGGTTTTTCTAAAAACGGGTCGCTGGCGGCCAATTTAAAAGCGTCTTCTTTAGCATCGTTTAAAATGCGGGCATCACGGATGATACTCGCAATCCGAAAATCAGGCAGACCGGATTGGCGTGTGCCCAGAAAATCACCGGGGCCGCGAATGGCCAAATCTTCTTCGGCAATGGCAAAACCATCGGTAGTTTTTTCCATCACCTTTAACCTCTTGCGGGCATCTTGCGAAGAAGCGTAATTGGCGAGCAAAACGCAGGTGGACGCGATTTCCCTTCTTCCGACACGGCCGCGCAATTGGTGCAACTGCGAAAGGCCGAATCGTTCCGCGTGTTCTATAACCATTAGCGATGCTCCCGGCACATCAATTCCCACTTCGATTACAGTTGTGGACACAAGGACATTGATTATATTGGCCAGAAATTCTTTCATTACGGCATCTTTTTCTTTTTCCTTCATCTTGCCGTGAATGAGGCCGACTTTGTATTCAGGAAAAATATCGCGCTGTAAATGTTCCGCCATATTGGTCGCGTCTTTCAAATCCAGATTTTCCGATTGTTCCACTAACGGGTAAACGATAAAAGCCTGATGGCCTTTGGCTAGCTCTTCGCTGATTAATTGATAAACATTGTTTCTTTTATTTTCACCCATTAAAATAGTGCGCACCGGCTTTTTTCCTGCGGGCATCTCATCGATTACGGAAACATCCAAATCGCCGTAAACCGTCATTGCCAATGTCCGCGGAATGGGTGTCGCCGTCATGACTAACACATCCGCGTTAATTCCCTTGCCGCGTAAAGTTGCTCTTTGCATGACGCCGAACCGGTGCTGTTCATCGATAACAACCAGACCCAGCCTATGAAAATCAACACTTTCCGAAATCAATGCGTGTGTACCGATAACTATATTCGCCTCTCCGCTGATTATTTTATCCAATGCTTCTTTTCTTTGAGCGGTATTGAGGCCGCCGATAAGCATAACCGTTTTTAGCTCCAACGCGGTTGCCCAATTCTGAATATTCTGATAATGCTGTTGAGCTAATATTTCAGTCGGCGCCATTATTGCCGCCTGATATGAATTTTCGCAAGCTGTAACCATTGCTGCCATGGAAACGATTGTTTTCCCGCTGCCGACATCACCCTGCAATAACCTGTTCATTGCGGTTTCTTTAGCCAGATCGGCTTGTATTTCGTTGATCACTCTTTTTTGCGCCATCGTCAAATCGAAAGGCAGAAGCGCAAAAAATTTATTTAAAAGAGTTCCCTCAATATTGAATTTAATACCGGCATCTAAAATCCGCCCCGTTTTTTTTATAGCCATCCCTAATTGAAAAAAGAAAAATTCATCATAAATCAGTCTGCGGTGAGAAGGCGAACGATTGGAATTATATTCCTCCAAATCTTTATTGTTCTCCGGAAAATGGACAGACCTTAACGACTCCTGAATATTGGGCAGATCGCGCTTTTGACAAATATCCGCCGGTATGGGTGAAATAACATAGCGGGCGTAATTTTCCAGCGCCTGATACATAATTTTGCGCAGATATTTTTGACGCAGGCCTTCCGTTTCCGAATAAATAGGCACTATTCTTTTAAAATTTAAAAGATTTTCCGCTTCATCTTCTTCCAATATTTCGTATTCAGGATGAATCATCGCTTTTCCCGCGTAATTCGGCCTTGCTTCTCCTGTAAAAATTACTCTGGTCCCTTTCTTAAAAACACCCAAGAGATAAGACATCTGTCCTTTAAACCACTTCGCCGTTAAATTGGCGGTACTATCGCTGATTGTAACCTCTAAAATATGCTTCTTCCCGTAGTATTTGTATTGAGCGCCAACAACGCTACCCGCTACAGTCTGAATTTTACCGGTTTCCAGATGATTGATTTTTTTTATTTCCCGCCTATCCTCATAAGTCCTGGGTAAAAAATACAATAAATCTTCGACTGTATTGATTTTTTTAGCTAAAAGACGTTGAGCCATTTTCGGCCCAACGCCCTTTAAATATTGAACCGGCAGGGTCAGCTTGGACAGAGCTTCTCTTAAATCAGATACTCTTTGTATTGTCTGTGGGTCGTCAGTGTAAACTGAAGTTGTTGCTGGCAAAGAATCAATTGCTTTTTTCAGTTTTTCCCAGATAACTTGCGCTTTTTCTATCTTGGTCTTTTTTAATTCCAGCTTTTGCCAATCATAATCGGAAAATATCTGCGACAATTCCTCAATCAAGCTTAAGACATCGTTATTGCCAGCCAGCAGTGAACCCTTAAGCGCCGCCAGCAAATTCAAAAGAGATTTGCCTAAATCTTTTATATGAGATAAATTTTTATAATTATCTTTGGAAGCAAAATTCAAAGGTTGTTCAATTTTTTGCAGAATCTTTTTTAGTGCATTCATTTAAGTCTCCGCAGGGGGAAGTTAGCAAACCTAAATTATTTCCAATAAATTGATGCTTTTTTGTTAACAAATATCATTTATTTGCGCAAGGAATGATTGACTTAGTAGATGATTTACGTTACATGAGCGGGCACTATATTTTTACATAGAAAATCAAACTTATAGGAGATTATGCCAACTAAAACTACATACAAGTCAGCAGGAGTAGATATCGATACCGCCAACGAATTTGTCGACCGCATTAAACCATTGATCAAGACAACGACGCGCAAAGAAGTTCTTTCTGGTATCGGCGGTTTCGGCGGGCTTTTCCATCTGGATTCGGCAAAACTGAAAAATCCGATACTGGTTTCTTCCACCGACGGTGTGGGCACCAAACTCAAAATAGCCCAATTAGTGGATAAGCATGATACGATCGGGATTGATCTTGTAGCGATGTCGGTCAATGATGTTGTTGTTCAGGGCGCCGAACCTTTGTTCTTCCTCGATTATTTCTCCACGGGCAAAATCGATTTGGAAAAAAGCGTGCAAATCGTCGATGGTATTGTTCAGGGCTGTATTCAGGCCGGCTGTACTCTTCTCGGCGGAGAAACCGCTGAAATGCCCGGTTTTTATAAGAAAGGTGAATATGATCTTGCCGGATTTTGTGTCGGTGCAGTGGAATCCGATAAATTAATTGACGGCTCTACTATCAGTATTAACGACCGGGTGATCGGGCTTACTTCCAGTGGCCTGCACAGTAACGGATTTTCTTTGGCCCGGAAAGTTCTACTGGAAAAAGGCAAATTGAGTGTTAAGGACAAAGTTCCCGGCCTGAACAAAACAATAGGTCTGGAACTTTTAGAGCCGACACGAATTTATGTTAAATCTCTTCTTAATCTTTTTAAAAGCTTCAATATTAAGGGTATTGTCCACATCACCGGAGGTGGATTTTACGATAATATTCCGCGAATAATTCCTAATTCCTGCCGGTGCGTGATTAACAAAAAAAGTTGGGAGGTGCCGCCCATTTTTGATGTTATCCGAGAAATAGGTAATATCGAAGAAAGAGAAATGTTTCGTGTATTTAATATGGGCATAGGTATGATGATCATTGTTGCGGAAAAGGAATGCCAGGGAGTTCTGGAGCAGTTGAAAATGCCGGCAATGGGCGAAAAAGCCTACTTAATTGGTGTCATAGAAAAAAGAGAAGATAGTCAGGATCAAGTTTGTCTTACTTAGTGAAACTCCAATTCCGAAAGCGAAGCATATCGGAATTGGTAAGTTGAACAATCCCGCAAAGCGGAGGGTATAATACCTTTAGCTTGCTTTGGGATTTATACCCGTGACGAAGATTAGGAACTAATTTATGGCTGCTTTATTGAAATTGGGAGTTTTAATATCCGGAAACGGCTCTAATCTCCAATCGATTATTGATCATATCGAAAAAGGGTCTCTAAAAGCGGCTATTAAAATTGTTATCAGCAACAATCCCGATGCTTTGGGGATAACCAGAGCAAAAAAACACGGTATTCAGATTGCTGTTTTGAAAAATGACGATTTTAAGTCTAAAGAAGATTTCGATTCCGAATTGATAAATATTTTTAAAAAAAATGATGTGGACTTGGTCATTTTGGCCGGCTTTACGCGTATTCTTACCGCCGGTTTTTTGCAAGCCTTTCCCCATAAAATAATGAATATCCACCCTGCCCTGCTTCCTTCTTTCCCCGGATTGCACGGGCAAAAACAGGCCTTGGAATACGGCGTTAAATTTACCGGCTGTACAGTGCATTTTGTTGATGAAGGCGTGGACACAGGCCCAATAATCATTCAAAGTGTTGTGCACGTGAGCGATGATGATACTGTGGAAACACTGGCGGCAAGAATATTAAAGGAAGAACATCGGATTTATCCGCAAGCGATTCAATTTTACGCTGCAGGCAGACTAGAAGTGAAGGATCATAAAGTGAAGCTTAAATCTGCTAAAAAATATTCTTCTCCTTCGCTACACAATCCATCTTTGACCGGCTTTTGATGATTATTATCTAAAAAACTATCATGTATGAGGAAATAAAATAATTCATGTATGATCTAATTGTGATTGGCGATGATCTTTCGTCTTACATTGCCGCGGCTTATGCATCTCATTACGGCCTTAATACTGTTCACATAGCAAAAAACGATTGTAGAGCAAAATACTCGATTGGCAGTTACGCTTTTAATATTGATCCAACACCCTTAACTGGTTTTGGCGTTAATCAACCTGGTTTTTCACTTTTAGCTGAACTTAATATCCCATTGATTGAACAAGAAGCCTCTTTGTTAAATCCCGCTTATCAGATTATAATGCCGGAACACAGGATTGATTTTTTCAACGACAAAGATTCACTTGTTCAGGATATTATCCGGGAATTTCCTGAAATGTCTAAGGAAATTAAAGCATTCTACGATATAGTTGTAAGAAACTCCGCTGCCTTTGCTAAATGGCTTCACGATCATCAGTTCATCCAGCCCAGAAGCATAAAAGATTTCTTTAACTATTTGAAATTTTTCCCTCGTTTAATGAGATTTAAATTCGATGCCAAGAAAATTGAGCGAACAATTTTACAGAATCCTTCTTTCAGAAAGATTCTGGAGGTGCAATATGTTTTGCTTTCCTGCGCCAAAGACGGTTATGATTCTTTTACTTCACATTTTCAATATTCGGCACCTCTGCGAGGCGTCTACCACTTCCCGCAAGGGAAACAAACACTTTTTAATTTGTTAATAAAAAAATTGCAATCCGCCAATGGTCTATATCTTGGCAACAATAATTTACTCTCCATCACAAAAGGCAAACTAATTGAAGTTGAAGTAGAAAACAACAAAGGCATTATTTCTAATATATCCGCAAAATACATGATTATCAGCGCTAAATCTGAAGACATGCGCTTATTGCTCAAAGGCAAAAAAAGAATTAATATAGGCGAGCTAATCAGGCCAGTTAAAATTTCTCATTACCCTTTTACGATTCATTTAGGCATTCCGCAAAAATGCATACCCGAAAAAATGGCCAAACATGTTGCGGTAATATCTAACGTAGATAAAGATATTTATGATAATAATTTGATTCTTTTAGAATCGAATACTTCTCCTGAAGAAAAAAGAAGTATTTCAGAAAAAAAATTGCTAACGGCAACTGTTTTTCTTCCTATCGTTTCAGCTGCCTGGTCGAAAGAAAACTTAGAAGCTCAAGCTCAATCAATAATCGAGCGTCTTGAATATTTTCTGCCTTTTTTAAAAGAAAATATTCGGTTCATCGATATAGAGAAATCCATCGATATTTCAATAAAATATCGTAATATAGTTAATCCAAAATATAAGCTAAGAAACTCTTTTATTTCCGGATTTTCCGCGAAAAATAATAAAACCAGTTTTAGAAATATTTACCTTACCGGAGCATCTCTATTAATGGACGCAGGCTCTGAAGGCGAAATCAGTTCCGGCATGTTTGCCGTATACAGAATACTTGATAAAAGGAAATAAGTAATGAAATATAACTTTTCGATTAGGAATCTTGGCGAACGGTTAATTAAATCGCCTCTTAATATCGGTAATTTCACGCAAGATAAAAAAAGATTATTGTTTAATTCCTATTTAGATGACTATTTATCGTTAGCCGATAAAGAAGGAAAACCTCTTTCTTTGGAACTTGCCGGGCCGAGAGATAAAATATTTTTCGATCCACATCAGACAAAAGCGGCAATTGTAACATGCGGCGGTCTTTGCCCGGGTATCAATGATGTAATCAGATCGATCACCATGACTCTCTTTCATCGTTATGGCGTCAAAGATATTTTTGGAGTTAAATATGGTTTAAGAGGATTAAACTCAATATACGGGCATGAGTTAATCAAATTAACTCCCGAAATTGTGAAAGATATAACTAGTATCGGCGGCAGCATTCTTTCGACATCTCGAGGTCCTCAAGATTCAGTCCAAATAATGAACTTTCTTTCCCGATCAAAAATTTGTATTCTTTTTTGTGTAGGCGGAAATGGCACAATGCAGGCTGCCGCGCAATTAACCGACGTAATTTCCGAAAATAATTTAAAAATATCAGTAGTTTGCATCCCTAAAACAATTGACAATGATCTGGATCTAATTGAGAAGTCCTTCGGATTCGATACGGCAATAGAAAAAACTGTTGAAGCTATCAGAGGTGCTCATGTAGAAGCCAAAGGTGCTTTCCACGGCATTGGTTTGATCAAAATAATGGGACGCATCTCCGGGCATATCGCTGCCCACTCCGCCTTGTCTCAAAATGACGTTAATTTTGTTTTAATTCCCGAAGTGCCTTTTGATCTGGAGGGTAAAAAAGGATTTTTGAAGGCTCTGGAGATGCGTATAAAATCCAACGGTCATGCCGTAATTTTAGTTGCGGAAGGCGCAGGTCAAAATCTTTCCCGGAAAAATACTACAACTCCGGAAACAGACCCTTCGGGAAATATCCGCTTGTTCGATATTGGACATTTTTTGAAAAGTTCTATAGAAAATTATTTCAATAAAATTGATTTGGAAATAAATTTAAAATATATAGAACCAAGTTATCTTATCCGCTCGGTCCCGGCCAATGCTGCGGACAGTATTTATTGCAGTTCGCTCGGACAATACGCGGTACATGCGGGTATGGCCGGGAAAACAGGCCTTCTGGTGGCTTTGAGAAAAGATGAATACGTGCACTTGCCTCTAAGTACGGCAATTTCAGGCCGTAGAATCGATCCACGAGGCAATGTCTGGTTGCGGGTACTGGAAACGACGGGACAGCCTTCATCAATGTCAAATTGCTAGTTTTGCACCCTTTTAAGAGTTGGTGGAAAAATGAATTAATGAAATAATGCTTGCAAAATATTGCCTTATGTTCTAGTAACGACGCAGTTTTTTTAGGAGGATTTATTAATGTCTCGTGTTTGTGATGTATGCGGTAAAAAACCGGCAATCGGCAATAGCGTCAGCCATGCTAACAATAAGACAAAAACAGTGTGGTATCCCAATTTACAAAGATTACGTTGCGTTGACGAAAAAAACGGATCGATAAAAAAAATAAAAGTTTGCACGCGATGCATTCGCTCCGGATTTGTTAAAAAAGCTATGTGAGGGGTGGAAACCAACCATAATTTTTTATAGTTTGAGCGGTTTCTCGAAGAAATAACTCATCGTCGTCGTCAATTAAATCTCTTGCCTGCAGAAATAAATTTCTAACACCTTCATAAAGCAATTGATCACTACTTTTTAAGCCGAATTTGTTTGTATAGAGACGAACCCTGCCTTCAATATTCATGATGCGCTCCATTCTTTCCTTTGTGATATAGAAGGAAGCCTCCTTCATCACTTCTTTAATTTTACTTTCTCCCACATCATAAAGCCGGTTGACTGTGGCTGTGAATTCATCAATTTTATTTTTTGCCGTGAAATCTATCGCCTCCGCCAAAAGATCAACGGTTTTAAGTGAGTTGATATGATTCAAGATTACAAGATCATAGATCATTTCGATGATCAGGTGGGAACGGTAAGCCGCTTCATTATAAGAAATTTCCTTTTGAATAGTATTGTATAATTTCAAAATGGCGTTGATCAGAGGTTTTCCTTTGGTATAGGAATAGCCTTGAGAATGGGGATCGAATTCTTCTTTATAATCCTGACAAATATATCCGTAATGAGCAAGGTCATCGACTAAAAGATGAAACATCACATAAGCCGATCGGGGATAGCCTGCCGGAATTTGCAGAGTTCTTTTTATACTATGCGTTTTGCTGGAACTTATTTGCGGGTGAATTGTTAGTAAATCAGGGACAATATTATAAACATAAACATCTAAATCTTTGTTTTTTATATCTGCGGAACCCAAAACTTTCTGCAAAAGATATGTATGGGTTAACATCAGCATAAATTATTTTCCTTTTTACAATTAGTGGAGCCCCCTCCGGTAGGAGCCGGAGGCTCCTTAAAACAGTGCGACCTCCCGCGCGTGTCACGGCACTTTCATCCCCCGGCTGGAGCCAAGGGATTCCAAGTCGCGGGATTGATTTCCTCGATCTTATATTTATTCTTTAAAGCCTCAATGAGGCCGTTAATTTCCGAAATAAAATAAGGTATGATTGAAATTTTTATTATTGCGGTGTGCGGATCAATCGTTGATACTGTGGCCATTCCTTCATAGCCTTCGATAATAAACTGTACAACGGCAATGTTATGACGATTTAATTTAAACAATTTGTTTATCATCTTAGCTTCGCATTACCACTGATCTCCTTAAAGATCAAGATTAACGGCCAATTGACGTATGCAGATAAACACTGTATGATTAATAAAAAACCTGAGGCGATATATGCGTATCAGCAGAATTATACTAATCTTTTTATCGTTATTTATTTTATCTTGCCAGGCTACCAATTCCAATATTAGAAGCATTACTGCCGGGGATGTCAATGCATATTTAAAGCAGGCTCCCCGGGCGGATGAATATCCTAATGCCGGTGCTGATATTTTATATACCTATTCTTATACCGAATTTTTTAATGATGGCACCAGCGTTACCAGAAATATAGAACGCATCAAAATATTCAATGAACGAGGGCGGCATTTAGCCTCCAAAACAATTTCCTACCGTGAGGGTTATCAGCAAGCCGAAATCTTTTTCGCCAATACCATCAAACCCAATGGACAAGTCATACCAGTTGATCGCAAAGATATTCATGATTCTTCCGAATATGCGGGATATGAGTTTTATACAGATATTAAACAAAAAAGCTTTACCATGCCCGCCGTGGAAGATGGCTGTATTATCGAATATGCCTACGAAATAAAAAACTTAAAACCTGTTCTCCCCTTCGATTTTTTCGTTACTTTTTTCTGCCAAAATTTTTATCCGATGGAAAAAGATATAATGGAAATAGTATTACCTACAAATATGGAGTTAAATTATAAAAAATTCAACACCAACCTAACACCGCAAATAATTTCCAAGGAAAATAAAAAAACTTATATTTTTACCAATAGTAAACAAAAAGAAATAATTCCTGAACCGCGCATGCCCTCTTTAAGAGACAGAAATACTTTTCCCCAGTTGACAGTTTGGACACTCAAAAATTGGGAGACTATATCTCGCTGGTACATAAATCTTGTCCAGGAACAAATGAAATCCGGTAGTGAACTTACGAGTTTCACCAGACAACTCGTAAGCGATAAAAAAACTCAGGAAGAAAAAATCAACGCGATATTTAATTTTGTTTCGCAGAAGATTAGATATGTAGCCGTGCTTCTTGGTCCCTACACTCATAAACCTCATGCCGCATACGAAATTTTCCAAAAAAGATACGGAGATTGTAAAGATAAGACAATTCTTTTACTCACTATGCTTAAAATTGCCGGTATTGAAGGCAGGCCTGCTCTTGTTCCCTCATATAGCGAATACTTTGATGAATCAGTGCCGTCTCTGGAAGATTTTAACCATATCATTGCCGTAGTTCCTTCCGGCGACAAATATTTCTGGTTAGACGCAACCAATGAGACAGCCGCATATAATTCAGTGCCCTTCTTCCGTCCCACTAATGTTTTTCTTATCAATACCGATGGATCTTATAAATTTATAAAAACACCGGATTTAGATAAAATAAAAGATTCATCATACGTGGAAATAAAATATAAAATTGATAAAGAAGGTGACGCTGATCTGGATTGCACCTATACCTATTCGGGGAAAGCAGCCGAATCGATACGATATTTCTATAAATATTCACCGCCAGAACAAAGAAAGAAATATTTTGAAGGTAGAGGTATCTCCGTAAAAGAATTACATTTAAGCGACTTTACCGACACTCAGGAACCCTTTGTAATTAAGTTGAAAGGCTCTATGAAAAATCTGGCGCAAAAGCTGGATGAGAATTTAATGGTATTATCCAACATTATTCAATTAGATTCTTACCGCGATATTACAGCGGCAAATGAGCGAAAATATCCGATTGTCATCAGATCTTCATATCATTCTAAAGAAAATTACAGCTACGTTTTTCCCACCGGCTTTAAGATAAGGAAAATGCCTCCGGCCTTTTCCTTGAAAGAGCCATTTATACAAAGAAGTGAAAAATATTCTTTTCAAGGCTCATCGCTGGAAGTATCTATAGAAAAAAAATCATTTGATCATACTATTAAATTAACAGACCTTAATGATTTTAAAAAATATGCCCTGGAAGTACAAAAGCATGAATCATTATTAAAAAACATTATTCTGGGGAAAAAATGATGCCAGCTTGACATTAAACCCGGCATTGATATGATACATGGAAAAGAAAACTAAGATAAAGATAAAACAATGACGATACCCAAACAACTGCCGACAACTCAATGGAAATTGAAAGAATCCGTCAATAAAGATATAGAAGATTCTTTGAGTAAAGAATTTGGCATTTATCCGATTATATCCCAAATTCTTGCCAACAGGGAAATTCTGGATATGGAAGGCGCCCGCCGCTATCTCTACCCTTCCCTAACTGATCTGCATAGCCCTCTTTTGATGAAAGATATGAGGAAGGGTGTTGCGCGTCTGTTGAAAGCGATCTACGAACACGAAAAAATAGTTATTTATGGCGATTATGATGCTGACGGGATAACTTCCGTTGTCATACTTTTCAAGTTTATCCGGCAAATAACGCCTGATGTATCTTATTATATTCCGGACAGAGTAAAAGAAGGTTACGGTTTAAAAACACCGGTAATAGATAAGTTTAAAAGCAATAATGTCAATCTGATCATTACCGTTGATTGCGGTATTTCCGATGCGGAACAAATTGCCTATGCTCAATCAATCGGCATTGATACGATTGTTCTGGATCATCATGAAATATCAGGAGCACTTCCTCCCGCCGTCGCCTCCATAAATCCAAATCGCGAAGACTGTATCTTCCCTTTCAAAGAGCTGGCCGGCGTGGGCATTGCCTATAACTTTCTCATTGCTTTGCGCGGCAGTTTGCGTAAGGAAGGATTTTGGAAAAAAGAAGATTATCCCAATTTAAAAGAATATCTCGATATTGTCGCTCTGGGAACTATTGGCGACATTGCGCCGCTGGTTGATGAAAACAGGATTTTTGCCAAAATCGGTTTGGAACTGATTACCGAAGGCAAGCGTCCGGGAATCAAAGCCCTCAAAGAAGTCAGCGGCGTTGACGGTCAAACGATCGATTCTTTTAAAGCTTCTTTTTGTCTCATTCCCCGCATTAATGCCGCCGGCCGCATCGCTTCTCCTCTGGAGGCAGTGGAATTGCTTTTGACTGAAAATATTGACGAAGCTCGCCTATTGGCCGAAAAGCTTGATTCCCACAACCGCCGCCGGCAATCAATCGAAAAAAACATTTTAAACGAAATTCTCGAAAAAATCGGCAATATCCCGGATATAGAAAAGTTGAATGCTCTTGTTTTTGCGTCCGATAAGTGGCATCCGGGCGTTGTCGGCATTGTCGCTTCTCGTCTTGTCGACCTTTTCAGCCGCCCGACATTTGTTATCAGTTTAAAGAACGGTGTGGGTAAAGGTTCCGGCAGAAGCATTTCTGATTTTAATATTTATAAGGGAATTCAGCAATGCGCTTCTCTTTTGCTTTCGTACGGCGGTCACAGCCATGCGGCAGGCATTTCCATCAAGGAAAATGATATTGATGAATTTGCCAGTCTTTTGGATGAAATAATTCACGATAGCGTTCAATCTCCGGAGCTTATTCCCCAAACGTTCATTGATTCGGAATGCCAACTTTCTGATATCAATCTGAATTTAATCGGCCAGATGGATATGCTCGCACCCTTCGGCAGCAAAAATCCGGAACCGGTCCTTTGTGCCCGTAATATTAAAGTTTCGTCCCCGGCAATAGTCGGCAATAATCATTTAAAAATGAGGCTCACGAGCAAGGGGATGTCTTGCGATTCTATTTGGTTTAGCATGGGTAAATATCTAAATGCTCTTACGGGAGCCACTCTTGATGTTGCTTTCACGCCGCAAATTAACCGTTGGAATGGAGCTTCCGATATTCAGCTAAAGATGAAAGACGTTACTGTTCTTTCTTAATATCCAAACTTATGTTTTGTTGGGGGGAGGATAATTTATTAACTTAGCCACAAAAGCAGCATTGTTAAGCGCATTGTTATTCCCCGGCTGGGGACAGCTTTATTTAAAAAAATATAAAAGAGGATTAGCGATTATACTGCCAGTTGCGGCCGGAACTATATATATTGTCTGGGCAGTGGTTCAAGTAGCTCTTGCTGTTTTGAAAGCCACTCCTTTTAAAAAAGGCTCTGTTCATTTCAGCGATGTAGTTATTCTGTCGATTAATTCCGTCAAGGCGCTGGACTTGTTCTACTTAATGCTGATTATAATATTTATTATTCTTCTGTGGATTTTTTCCACTGTTGACGCTTATTTTTTGGGGAAAAAAGAAATTCAAAGTACTGTTGCCCCCAAAGAATCAATTTGAGCGGACATTGCTTATGACCTTCCGCTTTATCCCGCAGTAGCGGGATAAAGCGACCAGCAAGTTTCAGTGGTAGTGACCTTTAGGTTATGCACTTTGTTTCTGAAACTTGGGTCTCATTACCACTGACGTTGATCAACAATCAGCTTCTCGTCCGGTTTGATTTTACCTCTATCCACATACTCCACTTGATCTACTTTAACGGTACAAAGTTCTTTAAATAAATTTTTAAAACTTTGTTCCCACTGAACGCTGCCGATTTCCGGCGCCATTTTTTCAATAATAATTTTTAGTATATCTTCGTGACCTTTACGATTCACAATTGCCTGCAATGGAATATTATTGAATTTTGACTGAATCAGTTTAAGCTGGCTGGGCGCTATAAAAAGCCCTCGGACTTTCACCGCATCCCCTATCCTTCCGGAAATTCCGGCAAGCCTGTAAGATGTTCTTCCACACTTACACTTATCGGTAATTATTCGCGATAAATCCCCCGTACCGAAACGCAGCAGGAAAAATATATCATTTAGTCTCGTAACGACAATTTCACCTAATTGCCCCGGAGCAACATTTTTTCCCGTTGCCGGATCAACAATTTCCACAATAGTTTCTTCGCAAATGTGCCAACCATTCTTCTGCGAACATTCATAAGCCACATCCCCAACTTCAGTGGCTCCATACATCTGATAAGTATCAATGCCGTATTCGTTTTCAAAAGTCCGGCGTAAATCCGCTGATAACGGTTCGGCGGCAAAACACGCTTTTTTTAATCGAAAGTCCTTTTTAAAATCAAAACCCATCTCTTTTGTCTTGATAATTATCGCCATTAAAAAGCTGGGCGTGCCGACATAAGCGGTTACTTTTAAATCTTTGATTAATTGCACTTGAATTTGAGAAGAAGATGTGCCTGAGGGAACAACAGTAGCGCCAACTTTGCGCAAACCGTTATGGAAAGTGAGCCCTGCCGCTACCAAATGATAAGAAAAGGCGTTTAGAGCAATATCGGTGGTACCAATTCCCGCGGCGAAAAAAGCACGTGCCCACAAATAATCATTTTCGGCAAGATGCGGTTCATAAACAGGCCCGGGGGAAGTGAAAATTCGATCGATCTGCGCGGACGGATTTTCCAGAGAAGCGTACGGAGCGTTCCGTAACTGCATTTCCACTAATTTTTCTCGTGATGTAACCGGCAGTTTTTCCAAGTCCTTTCTTGTTTTGATACTCTTGGGATTGATCTGATTTTCGTCCAATATCGTTTTAAGGCGATGTGATTTTTTGTAGCCCAACTTCACCATGTTGGCGAGACTCTCATCCTGCCCGGATTTTCTTTCTTTATTACTCCAAGATTCTTTTTTATCAAATAAGCGCTTCATATATTTCCTTCTTAGTTATAAGAAATAATTTTTATGTTTCCAGAATTTCATCTAACGCCCGAAATCAGCGGTGCATTAGCATCCGCTGGATTGATTTGTTGTGAGGTAATGTTTATACTTATTATATAGCTGAACACAGCTAGGGCTATGCCGAGCAAAAAAAGACACGCACCCAGTTTGAATAGTTTTTTTTCTGATATTTTTTCAATTGAGGATCGTGCATCCAACAGGCCCCATCTTTCTTTGACCTCTTTTTGCTCCTTGTCATACGCAATCAGCTCAATATCATTTCTTACCTGCGGACCAAGAGAGACAAATGCTACGCTTCTCCCAATGTATTCTACTGATTGTTTACTAATCAAGTCTGGCCATTTATTTAATAATATCTGAAATCCCTCGTCATTTTTGGTTAAACTAATTTTTTGATCTGCTTCTAAGCTATCAAGTGCCTTTTGTGCAAAAATGCAATCAGGTGCTATTTTAAGCATTAACCATTGAAATTTATTGGCCCGGTCTAGAAACCATCCTACAATTGAAATTAATATCCCTGACGTAAATATGATATGCATTATCATTTTATTTCCGTATAACATTTAATATACCAACTTGGTATTTTCTAAGTTTCGATTTGATCCTACTCTTTTTCATAAATAATAAAAAGAGGAAAGCGAAAGGGTATCAATTCCGACACGCTGCGCTATTGTGATAATTCGACTAACCAATTCCGCTGTGCTCCTCTTGCGGAATTGGAGTCTCATTATTACAGCCAGCGTTTACGGCGGCGGTATGATTTGACATCTTTATAGGACTTGGCTATGCCGCTAGCCGACATGCCCAAATAAAATTCTTTAACATCTGGATTTTTAGCCAGATCATCAGCGCTGCCTTCCATCACTATTTTGCCGTTCTCCATGACGTATCCATAATGAGCCACTTGCAGGGCCATATTGGCGTTTTGTTCCACCAGGATTATAGTTGTTCCATGCTCTTCGTTGATCATCTTTATTATGCGAAATATCTCCTGAACAACCAGAGGAGCAAGCCCCAATGAAGGCTCGTCCAGCATCAATAGCTGCGGATGGGCCATTAGAGCCCGGCCGATTACCAGCATCTGCAGTTCACCGCCACTGCAATATCCGGCCAGAGATTTTTTTCTTGGTATTAGTGCCGGAAAATATTTATAGACAAGTTCCAAATCTTCCTTATAAGGCTGGCTTGAGCGTGTAGCAGTGCCGACGCGTAAATTCTCTTCAATGGTCAGATATTTAAAAGGCTGACGCCCCTCGAGAACTTGAATTATACCCTGTCGCGTGATGTATTCGGGCGCCTGATTTTGGATATTTTTACCATTGTAGATAATCGACCCATCCGTAACCTTGCCGTTTTCGGGTTTAAGCAGACCGGAGATAGCCTTAAGCGTAGTTGTCTTACCCGCGCCGTTACTGCCTAATAGCGAAACGATATGGCCCTTTTCCACAGATAAAGAAACTCCTTTTAATACCTGTATAACATCTGAATATACAACGGAAATATTATTCAATTGTAAAAGTATCTCGCCCATTTTTTATCCTAACCCCGATAAACGGGATAAGTGTTAACGTATTTGCTTTCTACCAGAAAGCAAAGGCTAACTTACTAATCCCGCTATGCGGGATAAGAAAATTTACGTATTTGCTTTTTATAAAAATGCAAATACTATTTTCTAATACGAAAAAGGCCACAGCCGGAAACTGGAGCGGGCAATTCGCCATAGTTCGGCCAGTCCTCGCGGTTCCAGCAATATAAATAAAACAATAACCAGCCCAAAAGTAAATTCTCTAAGCGGCGCCATATTCAAGCCAAAGCTCACGACAAAGCCGATATTCATGAGAAGCCCGGTAAAAAACCTCAAAAATTCATTTAATAAAGTAATAAAAGTGGCACCGAAAATAGCGCCGGGAATGTTTCCCAATCCGCCGATTATGACCATCGCGATAAATTCAACGGAGAGCCCCAGATTAAATGGTTCCGTAGTTATGCTTATCATATAATAAGCCCAAAGCGCTCCGGCAAAACCGGCATAAAAGGAGCTGATCGCAAAAGACAACAATTTATACCTGAAAATGGGAATACCCATACCTTCTGCCGCGCGGTCGTTGTCGCGGATGGCGATGAAAGCCCGGCCGTACTTACTGCGCATAATGTTTACTGCAAACCAGGTCATTAGAACCAGGCTGATAAAAATCAAAAAGAAAAATGCTTTATCTCCGGCAATTTCCCACTGGATAATTTTCGGCGCGGGCAAAGTAATGCCCATCGTTCCTTTGGTTAGGCTATCCCAATGAATCAAAACATATTCAATGATAAACTGTCCGGCAAGGGTGGCAATAGTCAAATAAAGCCCTTTTAAACGTCCCGAAGGAATACCAAAGATCATACCGACAAGGGCGGTTATAATACCCGCCGCCGGTATGGCTAAATAAAACCCCAATCCTAATCTGGTGGCCAAAATAGCGGCGGCATAAGCGCCCACTCCGAAAAAAGCTCCGTGACCCAAAGATATCTGCCCGGTATAACCGATCAGAATGTTGAGCCCGATTGCGGCTATCGCCGCTATGCCGATCATATTTAGAATATACAGCATGTAAGCGCTCACAACGAAAGGCGCGACAGCAAAGAATAATATCAAAAATAATCCCAGGCAAATTCGGCCGAAATATGTTTCAAATATTTTTAATTCTTCAGCATAATCTTCGCGATAATTGCCGCAAGAATGAAAGGAAAATTTTTTCATTTAAACCCTTTCAATTTCTACCAGGCCAAACAAACCGTAAGGTTTGACCAGCAAAATAAGAACAAGCACAATATAAGGCACGACATCACGCAGTGAAGGCGACAAGTAGCCGCCGGTAAATGTTTCCAGAAGGCCGATTATAATGCCGCCTACTATCGCGCCGCCGATGCTGTCCAGCCCACCTAAAATTACCACAGGAAATACTTTTAAGCCGATCGAGCTCAAATCGTGTACATTAACACCGTTGATAATTCCGAGAACTATGCCGCTCATGCTGGCCACCAGCGCGGCAATAGCCCAAGATAGCGCAAAGACCCGCCGGACGTGGACTCCTAGAGAAAGAGCCGCTTTTTGATTATCGGCCACGGAACGCATATAAATTCCCTGAGCCGATTTTTTAAAAAACAGCCCGAATAAAACCAGGAAAATAATGCTGATAATCAGGGTTGCGGTGTACACAGGTGCAATATATATGGATCCCAACTTCAGTGCGATTGATTCGCTTAAAAATTCGGGATAGGTATGCAAATTTCCGCCCCAAATCAGCAGAATAAATCCTTTAAACATCGCCGCCAAACCTACCGTCAGCATAATGACAAAAATCAGTTTTTCTCCAATTAACGGACGCAGAAAAAATTTCTCAATTAGAAATCCCAAAATAAAGCTACCAACAAGCGTCAAAACAAAAGCAATTAATATGGGCAATTTAGCCCAACTGATCAACGCTAAAAAGAAGAAAGCTCCCAGGGCTAAAAGTTCGCCATGAGCAAAATTCAAAACGCTGGAGGACTTAAAAATCATCACAAAGCCCATCGCCGATATACCATAGAGAAGCCCTACGCAAACTCCGTTAACCAATAATTGCAGAAAAAAATCCATGGATAGATTCCTCAACTGACCCTGATAATATTTACTGTTGTTTCAATCTCGCCTATTCGCCCATCACGGTAGCGAATTTTTCCGATTACCTTAACATTTTTTTCATCACGATACATTGATTCGATGATTTTAATATATAAACCGTAAACAAAACGGCGCCGGACTTTGCCGGTACGCGTTAATTCCTCTTCGTCAGCGTCCAGAAGTTTATACAGCAAAGTAAACTTTTTGACCTTCATTACATCGGGCAGCTGCTCATTAACTTTACATACTTCTTTTAATATCAATTCTTCCACTGACGGCTGCTGCGTAAGATCCATATATGTCGTGTAGGGAATCATACGGTCTTCCGCCCAATTGCCGACATTACCCATATCAATATTGATCATGACGGTAATGAATGGACGGCCCTCACCGAAGATTACCGCTTCTTTAATGTAGGGGCTGAACTTCAAACGTGTTTCGATAAAGTCAGGAGAGAAAGCCTCGCCGCTTTTATTGCGGATAATATCTTCTTTGCGTCCAATTATTAATAAGTGGCCATCATTATCAATGTAACCGGCATCACCGGTTTTCAACCAGCCATTATCATAAGCTGCCTGTGTTGCTTGATAATCATCATAATAACCCGAAAAATTAGCTTCAGAGCGTACCAAAACTTCCTGATCATCGGCAATTTTCACTTCCGTCTGCGGCAAGGGCTTCCCCACTGTCTCGAGCTTTACTTCATTATCCGGCTGAATTTGGAATATGCCCCCCGCTTCGGTTAGTCCATAGCATTGTTTTAAATTCAAACCAATGGCGCGGAAAAACAAAATTACATCGGGGCTGATTGGATGACCGCCTGTAAAGGCGCTCCGAAAACGAGAGCAACCTATCCTGTCTAAAAGCGGATGGTAAACAACGATAGACATTAATTTATATAGAATCTTTAACGATAAAGGGATGACAGCTTTTTTGGCCTTTTTATTGACGTAAGCTTTACCAATTTTCTCCCCCGAGTAAAACAATTTTTTCTTTATCCAGCCCGCATCGGATATTTTTACGCGGATGCGCGAAGCCATATCTTCCCAAAAACGTGATGCCGTAATTAACATGGAAGGACCAATTTCCCGAAAATCTTCAATTACCGTTTCCGCGGTTTCCGGAAAATTCATTGTCATTGCACCTGAAAGCGCCACGCCCATACCCCACATCTGATCAACTATCCAGGCCGGCGGCGACATGGATAGCCAATTTTCTTCGGGCTTAATCCCTGCCGAATCTATCCATTGCACAGCCATTTGCGTAAAATTCCGATGGGAAAGAACGGCTAATTTGGGAATGCCTGTCGTGCCCGAAGTTTGAATCATGACGGCGATATCATCAGGCCGGCCTTTTTTTATTTCCTCATCAACAAAGCAATTATTTTCTGAATTAAATTTTTCTCCTTCCTTTAAAAGCCGTGCATAACTGATCAGCCAAGAATCGTTTTCATAAGACGTCATCCCCGTGGGGTCAATATATACGACTTTCTTGATTTGCGGCAGCTTCTCTTTAACTTCTAGAAGTTTATCTACTTGTTCTTGATCCTGAACTACTATGATTGAGGAATTGACGCGTTTAATAGATGTGCATAATTCTTCGGCTATGGACGATGTGAATAAATTCAGTGTGATTGCGCCCAGAGCATGGGCGGCAATTTCGCAAAAAAGCCATTCCGGATGATTTTCTAGATTAAGGCAAACAGTTTCCCCGCGCTGAAGATCAAGAACAGCAAATCCACCGGCCGTTTTCTTCATATAACTATTATAACCAGACCAGCTATATCTTTGCCAAATGCCGTAAGCTTTTTCCCGAATAGCAGTTTTTGTTTCGCCGTATTTGACGGCGTTTTCGGTCAGGATTTGCGGTATCGTTAAATTATATCCGTACGATTGTTTTTGTGTCACAATGCCCAAATTATTTACGCCTTTTTCATATCTTTATAATATACCGGAATCGCCCAGATATGCCCTGATAACTTCGGGATGGCCGCTGATTTCTTCAGCCGTGCCCTCCCCTATTTTTTCGCCAAAATTTAAAACCATAATGCGCTTGGAAATATTCATGACTATAGACATATCATGTTCCACCAAAATCATTGTCAGGCCCCATCTCTGATTTAATTCCAGAAGAAAACGAACCATATCTTCCTTTTCTTCCAAATTCATTCCGGCGAAAGGTTCATCCAAAATAAGCAGCTTGGGCTCCAGCGCCAGCGCCCTTCCCAACTCAACCCTTTTCATCATTCCGTAAGGCAAAGAACCAACTGTTTTTTTCCGAATTGACTGCATCTCCAGAAAATCAATGATTTCTTCCAATATTTGCCGGTGGCGAATTTCTTCTTTTTTTACGGATGGAGAAAAAAGACAAGAATGAATAAAGCTGTAATGGCAGTGAATGTGGCGGGCCAGCGTCATATTGGCGAGCACCGTCATCCCCGGAAAAAGCTCAATATTCTGAAATGTTCTGCCGATACCCACATCAACAAGCTGGTGAGTGTGTAAGTCGGTAATATCCGTGCCGTTAAATGTTATTCGGCCTTTTTGGGGGCGGTAAAATCCAGTGATGCAGTTGAGCAGACTGGTTTTACCAGCCCCATTCGGGCCAATGATTGCCATCAACTCGCCAGTATGAACGTTGAGATCAACATCTTTTACGGCCGTAACGCCTCCAAAAGTAAGGCGCAGACTTTTAATTTCCAGCTCAGCTTTTTTATTTTCTTCTCGTCTGCTGATCATTATCGACGGCCGGCTGCGGAAAGCTTTCATTACAATCCTTCAGTTACTTCGCAAAAAATTCATCTGCGGCGTTTACCCTGCGTAGAATTGGGTTTTGCTGCATCCATATTGTTTCTTCACAATTAAGAAATATTTGCGCTTAACTATTTCTTGAGCAATTTAATTTTGTCTTTGCCCGGAACATAAAAATTAGTCAGCGGTATATATGTTCCGTCTTCTTTTACTTGGACCATGCGGGCAGTGAATGACGCTCCGTGATCTTCTTTAGTGTATGTTATATTGGGGACCAAACCGCCGAAATCTTCATTTTTAAATGATTCCATGGCGGCATTGATGGTTTCCGGATTTATTTCTTTGCTCCTTTCATAAGCACGTATAAATGCTCTTTCCATAATCATTCCGACAACAACCCCTTCCCAATAGGAAGCGTCGAATTTTTCCACTGTCTTATAACGCTTCCATAATTCGCTCAATATCTTCATTCCGCCGGATCTGTCACCCGGCAACGTTCCGGGAAACTGAATAACAAGCCTATCACGAATCAGCCCGCCGCTCATTTTAAAGAAATCCGGATCGGTGGAGGTCCATGTTCCCAAAAACAGAGGCCTGAAATTAATGCGGTCGGCGCTTTTGAAGGCGGTTATTATCGCTGAAGGCAGCATTTGCATAAAGATATATTCCGCTCCTTTTTTCTGCAGACGAAGCAGTTCGGTGTTCAAATCAACTGTTTTCGGTGGAAATTCCTCAATGGCAACTATATCAATATTTAATTTAGCGGCGTACTCTTTGCTGGGCTCGTGAATTGAGCGGCCGTAAGTGTTATTGTAAGTGAGAAGGCCGACTTTGGGAGCATCTTTGCCTTTATGAATTGCTTTAATATATTCCAACACAGCGTGACAATCCATTTTATAACTGCCGAAAGGAAGATACATATAATCTACCGGCTTTTCGAGTATTTCCCAACTGGTGGAATAATTGATCGTCGGCACTTTGTATTTTTGAATTATTGGTTTTGCCGCTAATCCTTCACCGGCGCCCCAGGTGGCGATCATATCTACTTTATCCTGCAAAACGAATTTCTGCACAGCAGCCTGAGCCTCTGGCACTTTATACGCCGTATCCACAGTAATCATTTCTATCTTATTGCCGAATACTCCTCCCTTAACTTCATTTACATAGCGGAAATAATCGCGCTGACCTTTTTCATGAAACTGACCCCAAGTCGAAGCCGGACCAGTCAAATTGATAGCCGCGCCTACTTTGATCGTCTTGGCCTGTGCATTTATAAGAGCGGTAAACAAGAAAACAGTAACCATCAATGTAATTAAAATACCAATCCTATTTTTCATTTTCCCCCTCCCTTTATTATTCCCAATATTTATTTCCCAAGCTTCACGACAAAAAAAAACCGTGGGCTGATATTTATCTGCCCACGGTTTTTCCCCTTATATAACCGGTCATAACTCTATCAGGCAGACCCCTCTTTTGATAAAGCCAAAAAAGTATATAAAAGCTGCCCTTTTAAAAACCAATTTCTCAATCATACCCATTCATTCCGCTTGTATGGCGCATATAGAGCAAATATGCGGAAAAAGTCAAGAAAAAAGTAAATAATCATTTTCGACGATCTTTAAAATATTATCGAGTCATTAATAACCGACAATGTTATGGTTAATCAAAAATCCATGCTATTGACCTTATATTTTCTCAACCAAGCTAATAAGTTTTTACGCTGAAACTGCGATATCATGTTGTTTAATTTTCTTGACACATATGCACCATTTTCATATAGTTAGGAAACTGGATACAGTTTTTTCGGAGAGGAAACATATAATCATTATAGCGATAGCGCGAATAGTCTCTTAGGAAGTAAATATGAATCAGCGTTTTACAGATTTAATCCTAGCCGCCATCAAGCAAAGACTTTCCGACCTCCACATTACGGGAGGTTTTCCTTTGATCTTCCGTAGAGACGGCGTCATCCATTTTGATAAAAATATTAAATGGTCGCATACGGAAATAGACGCTATGGTCAAAGAAATGTTGAGCGACCGGCAACTGCAAATGCTCAGAAAAAGATGGTCTGTTGATTTCGCCCTTTCTTTCAACCATGTGCGTGTTAGAATCAATGCGTTTTATACAACCCGTGGGTTGAGTCTTGCTATACGTCTGCTTCCGGAAACGATTCCTGATTTAACTTCGCTCAACCTGCATCCATCGCTTAACCAGATAGTTGAACTTCAATCCGGCCTTATACTGGTTTGTGGAAGTACGGGTTTTGGCAAATCGACCACCATTGCCGCCATTATTGAAGAAATCAACCGAACTAGACCCACCCATATCATAACAATTGAAGATCCGATTGAATACAGGTTTAAACCTAAGAAATCTTTCATCGAACAGCGCGAAGTCGGTGTCCACGTCCCTTCCTTCAACCAAGGACTTCTGGATGTTCTGAGAGAAAATCCCGATGTGATCTTCGTAGGAGAATTAAGAGAACCGGATACAATTCGACTAACCCTCAATGCCGCCGAGTCTGGGCACCTCGTTTTCGCGACACTGCACGCAGCCACTGCTGAAGATGCGGTTTATCGGATCAACAACTGCGTTACCGGTGAGAATCAGGATGTCATTCGCTACCAGTTCGCTTCAACTCTTTCCTGGCTTATTGTTCAGCAATTGACCCTTATTAAAAAAGTCGGTTTCCGCGTGCCTATTCTTTCTATCTTAAAGGGGACACCATCGGTTCAGAGCAGTATTCGAGAAAACAAGCTGACACAATTAGAAACGATCATGCTTACGAGCAGAAATGAGGGCATGTTCACGATGAACCTTTATGAAAAGGAATTTATCAATGAACGTTCCTCGTTTGTCCATCCCTATAAGAGTTTCGGCATGGGGGCGGATTCTTCCAAGGAAAAGGATTACGTTTCCTCCCTTATCGATCCCAACGCCGTTCAGGATGTAATTTATATGTCCTCTGTAGATGACGCCTACAAAACCGACGACGCCTCAAAATTAACCGCCGGTGACGACGATGAACAGCGTTATGTGATTCTGGAAGATCACGACATGGAACTTAAAGATATCATTGCCCAGTATGACGAATCAAAAGAAGAGAAAATAGTGAAAAAGCGCCCGAAAAAATAACGCAGAGCTAAGCTGTGCGCTGCTTTTGCGCGCCCGCCTTGAGCGCCGTGTTTAGACGGCTGGCCCGAGGTATCGTTTAAGTACGGCATGACGGTGCTTAAAAACGCGACCAATAAACCAAGCAACAAGTCTCCGGCTCATCCGTGGCTGAAAGGTAAGAATGTCCGTAAGTGTGCAACCGTTTGCACCGTTGCTTATCCTTCTTTAGTGATGCCAGAGAGTCATCGATCCCAGGGGAGACTGTTCAACAAATCCTCTACACTTGTCCAATTCCAAAAGGGTTACGTCGGAATGGTCGGTGGGTATTATTCCGAATAAGTACATACGGCTTCGGAACAACGGGGTGCCAGGGACGACGTTCAGATCATCGATGCTCGTTACACTGTTCGGTGCCATCTTACGGAAGTAAGGCAAAATTTCGGTAGAGATGCTCTTCCACGAAGTAATCCATTTCCAAACTTCATCCGTTGGCGCAGCGAGCCGAGAACTAAATTCAAGGCGAATAGGCAGCATGTTGTTCTCCGGAGATCTCTAACAATGTTTATAAGTATCTTTATAAAAATCCAAACACCGCTAAAAGGGTTATTCTACTCCACGCCCAATTTCTCCATACGATAACGGAGTGAATCAAAGGTGACGTGCAAAAGTTCCGCGGCCTTCGTTTTTGAGCCTTTAGTTTTCCGCAGAGCTTTCTCGATAATTGTTTTTTCTATTTTTCCCAATTCCGAATTCAAGTCAATTCCAGCGTCTGTAATTCCGATATCAAAATTTTGTACGCCGGAGGCGGCATTGGCTGCTAATACTAAGTTTTCCGGCAAGATTATATTGGAGCTTTCCATGGCTACGCCGCGTTCGATGATGTTTTCCAGTTCGCGAATATTTCCGGGAAATGCATAATTCATCAATAACTCCATCGCATATGAAGAAATTGTTCTTATTTCCTTGCCGAATTCTTTCGCGTATTTCTCAATAAAATGCTTCGTTAGAAGAGGTATGTCTTCTTTTCTTTCTCTCAGCGATGGCATACGAATAGGAATGACATTCAACCGGAAATAAAGATCCTCCCTAAATTCTCCTTTCTTGACTTTTTCTTCTAGATTTTGATTAGTAGCGGAAATTATCCGCACATCAACTTTGATATTCTCAGATCCACCAATCCGCCGAAAGGTTTTTTCCTGAACTATGCGCAAAAGTTTTACTTGAAGTACAGGAGGTAACTCTCCAATTTCATCAAGAAATACTGTACCTCCCTTTGCCATTTCGAAAAGTCCTGGCTTATCGGTATAAGCTCCGGTAAACGAACCTTTCATATAGCCGAAAAGTTCGCTCTCCAGCAGATTTTCCGGTATTCCGCCGCTGTTTATGGCATTAAAAGGCATTTTGGAACGTGGTGAGTTTTCATGAATCGCGCGTGCAACCAGTTCTTTACCTGTTCCGCTTTCTCCTAAGATCAAAATATTTGCCGGAGTGTCGGCTACTTTTTTGATTGTTGCGAATACTTTTATCATTTCCCTGCTTGTTCCGATCATTCCGCCAAATGTTGTATCTTCAGCTTGCTCTTTTTTTACAGTCTCATTTTCGGTCAATAGTCCCTTTTTTACCAAAGCGGCGCGAACGATCTTTTTTAGTTCTTCAATACTGCCTCCTTTTTCCACATAATCATAAGCTCCTTCTTTCATGGCGTTTACAGCTGTTTCCCCTGAGGCATAGGCTGTAATAAGAATAACTATTGTTTCCGGTTTTTTATCCTTAATGGCTTTAAGAAACTCAATGCCGTCGATTTTAGGCATCCTCAAATCAGTGATAACCAGATCAAAGTCTTTTTTATTGCAGAGAGCGATTGCTTTGGAGGGATCTTCGGCGCAAACTACGTCGTAACCTTCTTTTGTGAGCATTATTTCCATAAATTCTCTCATGTCCTGATTGTCATCAACAACCAAAATTTTGGCCATACTCTCACCTTAGTTTCTCTTACGTGTTATATACAGTTGTTTGCTGAATGCTTTCATCTTTTGCAGGCAGCCAAACGGCGCAACTCGTACCAATATTTATATCGCTCTCTATCTTTATTTTTCCGCTGTAGCCTTCAACAATACGGCCGACTATCGTTAAACCTAAACCGGTTCCCTTATCTTTATTAGTAAAGAAAGGTTCAAATATTTTCTTCAAATTTTCTTGATCAATGCCGCAGCCGGTATCCGTAATTTTAATTTCAGTGTATTCCTTTTTATCGTCCAATTTTACCAATGCAGTTTCCACAGATAAAACGCCTCCTTCTTCCATTGCCTGAACGGCATTAAGAACAAGATTGTGAATAATTTGTCTGATCTGTCCCCTGTTGGCAAAAATAGCGACATTATCTGAAAATACTTTCATAATTTTTATTTTACTCAACCATTCATTGGATAATTTCATGTTCTCGAGAACTTCTTCGGCAACCATGTTTACATCAACCAGCTCCCTGGACAGAGGAATGGGACGAGCCAGCAGAAGAAAGTCTCGTACAAAGCTATCCAGTTGATTTTTGCCGCGTAAAATTATCTGCATCAAGCGTTTATCGGTTTCTTCTAAGTTCAATCCCTGCTTCAAAAGCTCAATTGATCCGGTTATCGAAGCCAGCGGATTTCTCATTTCATGCGCCAATCCCGCGGCCATTTCCCCAATTAAAGCCAATCTCTTACTCTTTTCGAGGTTCTCTTCCATCCGCCTAATTTCTGTGATGTCCTGAAAAATCAGGATATTCCCTATTTGCTTTTCGTTCTTGTCCTTTAACGGGGAAATCGAACAGCCCAGATGAATTTTTATCCCCTTTTCTCCCTTGATAATAGTTTCTATTCGGCTTTTGTTCTGTATATTAGCGTTCTGCGCTGAAAAAAATGGCATAAATTCCGGGAAAAAATCCTCAATTTGTCTGTTTTCTATGTCCCGCAGGGGAAATCCGGTAATCTCTTCTGCTGCTCGATTAAAAGTTTTTATTCGGCCTTGTAAATCTATTGTCATTACACCAGTGTCAACGGACTCAATTATACTGCGAAATAGCAAGTCCAGTTGCGCAAAAGCCGATTCTTTTTCTTGCAATAAATATCTTGTTTTCTTTTCTTGTTCGACAACAAAACTGGCTAAAAAGGCTATAATATAGAATGAGACAATATGTACCAAAACGCGAATGAGAACATCTCCCGCGCTGACATTGTAATCACGATCAACAAATGAAATGGAAGGTAGCCATTCGTAAAATTCTAGGTCTAAGAGCAGTCCATAAAATATGCAGGAGGCTGAGGCAACGATTAAACCTCCTCTACGGCCAAGGAAAATTACCGAATATATTATAACCAGCGTGTAAAGAAGTGAATAATTACTGCGGGAACTACCGGTGAAATAGACAAGGAAAGTAATAAGTATAATGTCTACAGTTAGCTGTAGGTAAATATTGAAGCGCAAATCCTTAGAGTATTTCAAGAGTAAGGCGTAAACAACGGAGATTATATAAGTTAAGACGATAATCGAATAAAGCAAATAGATGGTATTTGATGAAACTGGGGGTACCTGCTTCTTTATATCGATATAAATGGCAATCCCCAGAAACAGAGTCATGATGATAACTCTGTATATGATTAAAAACCGTAACCGCCTTTTATCTTTTTCATCTATGGAGGTTTCTTTATACATCACTATCTTCTTAATTATTTTTGGGCGCTACATTTTCAAGATCATGCTATAATATTTTATGAATTTTCGCTAATAAATTTGAACTTTTTTTTGAAATAAAAATATTAAAAATATATGCGCGGACCGTTAATTTATCCCTTAATCGCTCTAATTACTGGCATCATCGGCGGTTATTATTTGGCCATTCCCGGATATTTGCTGTTCGGAGGAATCATAGTAATACTTATTTTTCTTCTTGTGGCCATCATAAAAAAATGGACTGCGGCAAGCTTCCTTTTAATCATCAGTTTTACATTCCTGCTGGGTTATTTCGATATTCAAAGTCAAGAATATTTAATTCGACCCGATAAACATATAAGCCGCTATATCAATGTGGGCAAATTAGTGTTGGAAGGCGTTGTCATCGAAAATCCCTTCGCTTATCCCGATAAACTAGTTTTATTTGTTCGCTGTCAGCGCATTATAAACGATAAAGCATATATTCCGGTTTCAGGCAATATTCGCCTGGTAATTCCTTCTGATTTAAGTTTCCAATATGGTGATTTTATTCGTTTTCATTCTGTATTGAAGAAAATACAAAGCTTTCAAAATCCCGGTGGTTTTGATTATGAACGCTATATGAATCTCCAGGGTATTTACGCCACCGGGTTCGTTGCCAATAATTCACAAATTGTACTGCTGAGACAAAATACCGCCAGCGGCATCAGATTAAAACTGGAAACATTCAGACTTTATTTAAAAAGTATCATTTACCAAAATGCTTCTACTCCGCAAAGAGAAATTATTGAAGCCATGACCATCGGCAATCAAAAGGCAATCCCTGCTGCCGTGCGGGACAATTTCAATAAAACGGGCACTTCACATATTTTGTCAATTAACGGCCTGCATATTGGGATAATTGCGGCGTCCGCTTTTTTCTTTGTTTTTCTTGTTTTGAAGTCCTCAGAATATCTGATGCTCAGATTTAATATAATTAAATTAGCGACGGTGGCCGCGTTTCTTATGGTATTAATTTCTGCTTTCATTGCAGGAATGGAAATTCCCGTCCAGCGGTCAACTCTCATGGCGCTGGTCTTTTTAATTGCCCTGGTTGTGGGAAGGCAAAAAGACCTTTATAATACGCTGGTTATGGCGGCTTTAATTATTCTGGTTATTTCACCGGAAGCTCTTTTTGATAGTTCTTTTCAACTTTCTTTCATGGCCGTTTTGGCGCTCATTTACATTATTCCCCGTTTCCGCGATTTTTCTATAAAGCAACTTGACCTTCTTCCGTTATGGGGCCAAAGTATTATCCGGTATATATATTTGTCAGCTATTGTATGCAGCGCTGTAACAATCGGCACTTTGCCTTTGATCATATATTATTCTAACCGTGTCTCTTCTATAACAATCATTGCCAATCTGATTTCCGTTCCCCTTTTGGGAACACTGGTGCTGACTATATCCATGTTTTTTATCCTCTCAGCCTTCTTTTCCCCGGTAATCGCCGGTTACTTAATTAAACTGGCTTCTTTCTTTGTGCAAATATCAGTAAATATAATAAACAAATTAGCGGCGGTCCCCTGGTCTTCTTTCAATTGCATCACACCAAACATAGTTGAAATTGCAGTTTTTTATTTATTCATTTTTCTTCTTATTCAATTTATTGACGAGAGGGAAAAAAAGAAAACTCAAAAGGAATTTTTACTGCGCCGTTTCCAAGTTTTAAAATATTTATTAGTTATTGTCGTTTTATTTTTTGCGGCGGACATAACTTACCTTACATTTAAAGACAAATTTTCGTCTGATTTAAAAATCACAATTATTGATGTGGGACAGGGAAATTCAACTTTTGTGCGGTTTCCCGGCGGGAAGAATATGCTTATTGACGGCGGCGGTTTTTCGTACAGTTCCTTTGATACCGGCAAATCTCTTCTCGCTCCTTTTCTCTACCATGAAAGAATCCGTAATGTTGATACTGTGGTGCTAAGCCACCCTCATCCCGATCATTTACTGGGACTGATCTACATTATGAATAATTTTGATGTCCGGCAGGTTTGGAGGTCGAACTTACCAATTGATTTAGAAATCTATCCGGAATGGGAAAAAGCAATCAAGCTTAATAATATTAATATATGTATGACCTCTAATAAATCTCCGGAAAGAATATTTAACGGTGTCAGAGTCAAGGTCTTATGGCCGTTAAATTATTCGCCTCAAGATATGAATAATCTTTCTTACGATGAAGTTAACGATTCCTCTCTGGTTTTAAAAATAACGTTCGGCAATGTAAGTTTTCTTATTCCCGGTGATATTTCAGCCGATGTGGAAAAGCAGCTCATTAAATCTGGGGTAGATTTACGTAGCGATGTTCTGGTGGCTCCTCATCATGGCTCAGGTTACTCCAGCAGTGCCGAATTCATTAAAGCTGTCGCCTGCCGTTATGCGATAGTCAGCGCCGGTAAAGCAAATGTATTTCACCATCCGCATCCGTCAACTCTCCAAAGATATAACGATGCCCGCGTTACTATTTTCCGCACTGATCGCGATGGAGCGGTAACTCTGATGACCGACGGCATAAAATTGAACATTGATACTTTTCGGAAAAGCAGATAAGCACTTGTTGATTAACCATTCATTTTCATTGATAATCATCATACTATATGCTAGTTAACTTCACTATATTCATTAGATTTTGGTCTGATATTTATGGAAAAAATAACCACAATTAAAGGCATCAAAGATATATTGCCGGAAGATGCTCCGACTTGGAATCATATCGAATCAATCGCCCGTCAGGTTTTTGGTTCTTTCTGTTTTCGCGAAATTCGGGTCCCGATTATGGAAAAAACTGAGTTATTCAAACGGAGTATTGGGGAAACAACGGATATTGTCGAAAAAGAAATGTACACCTTTCGTGATCGCGATGATGAACTCCTAACATTACGCCCTGAAGCCACAGCTTCCATTATCCGTGCCTACATCGAACATAATATGCACTCTTTTGACCAGATTACGAAACTCTACACAATGGGGCCTATGTTTCGACGGGAAAGGCCGCAGAAAGGCCGTTTCCGTCAATTCCATCAGATTGATGTTGAGTTGTTTGGCGATGAGAAGCCTCAATCCGATGTAGAAGTTATTTTCATGCTGATGCATTTTCTACAATCAACGGCTATTGAAGAATTATCTCTGGAAATTAACTCTCTTGGTTGTAAAACTTGCCGGCCGGTTTTTTCACAAGCTGTCGTCAATTATTTAAGAGGATCGAAAAATGCTCTTTGTCCTGACTGTCAAAGACGTATGAGCACCAATCCTTTGCGGATATTTGACTGCAAAGTAGAAACCTGTAATTTAATTATCGCCAAAGCTCCGCAAATTCTCGACTACTTGTGCCCTGACTGCAAAGAACATTTTGCTCAGGTAAAATCGTATTTAACCGATTTAAATGTTGCTTACGGCATTAACCCCAAAATGGTGCGTGGTTTGGATTATTATACCAGAACAGCTTTTGAAGTTAAATCAGGATTGCTGGGAGCTCAAAACGCACTGGCCGGCGGCGGCAGATATGACGGTCTGGTTCATTCCTTAGGCGGACCGGAAGTATCCGGTATTGGATTTGCTGTGGGAATTGAACGTCTTTTTGCCTGTTTGCCTAATAATAAAAAAAATATATTCCCGACGGATTTATTTATTGCCGCTCTCGGCGAACGCGCGCAAAAGATGGCCTTCGGATTGACTAACGAGATGCGCCGGGCCGGTATTTCCACGGAAAAGGATTACAGCGATAAAAGTTTGAAAAGCCAGATGAAACGTGCCGACAAATTAAATACCTCCTTTACACTGATTATAGGTGATAAAGAGATTGATGAAAAGCGTGTCGAGTTAAGAAATATGAACACTAAAACCCAGCAAGTTTTGCCTATGAACAACTTGCGGGATACAATAATTAAAATCATTAAGGAAAGGTGAAATCCTTTGGCCAATTTTTTAGCTACAGATAAAAGAACGCATTATTGTGGTAATCTGAACATTTCCCATGCCGGTAAAGAAATAATTTTAATGGGCTGGTCGCACCGCAGAAGAGATCACGGCGGCGTTATTTTTGTCGATTTGCGTGATCGCGAAGGAATGGTTCAAATCGTTTTCAATCCCGACTCCGGAGAGGCTGTTCATGGAGAAGCGCATAAAATCCGCAATGAATTTGTCCTTGCTGTTAAAGGAACTGTACTCAAAAGGCCACAAGGTATGGAAAATCCCGCCCTGAAAACAGGTGAAATCGAAGTCATCGTCTCTGAATTGGAAATAATGAATGAATCGAAAACACCGCCATTCTCTTTTGACGAGGAAGATATATCAGAAAACGTGCGTCTCAAATACCGCTATCTGGATTTACGCCGTCCGGCGCTCCAGCAAAATTTATTTTTGCGCAGTAAATTGGCCGCCGCTACGCGCAATTACTTCGATAAAAACGGTTTTATTGAAGTGGAAACGCCTTTTCTGACAAAAAGCACTCCGGAAGGCGCCCGCGATTACCTTGTCCCCAGTAGAATTTACAAGGGGATGTTTTACGCCTTACCGCAATCGCCTCAGATTTTTAAGCAATTGCTGATGGTTTCCGGCTTTGACCGTTATTATCAAATTGTGAAATGTTTCCGGGATGAAGATTTAAGGGCCGACCGTCAACCGGAATTTACGCAAATCGACGTCGAAATGTCCTTCATCACCGAAGAAGATATAATCAAAATCATGGAAGGATTGATGGCGCAAATATTTAAGGTATGTCTCGACCGTGAACTTAAACTCCCCTTTCCCCGCCTCACCTATCACGATGCCGTAAACCGCTATGGTAAAGATAATCCCGATACACGTTTCGATATTGAACTGGTGGATATTACGTCAATAGTAAGTAATTCCGGCTTTAAGCTATTTCAGGAAGTCGTTGCCGCGGGTGGAATTGTCAAAGCGATTAAGCTGGAACAAGCTTCCGGCCTTTCACGCAAAGACCTCGACGAGCTAAAGGATTACGTTGCCGTTTACGGCGCTAAGGGACTGGCGTGGGCGAGAATTAACGCCACCGACTGGACTTCTCCTATTTACAAATTTTTGCGGCCGGAGGAAGTTGAAAAAATAAATAAAGCAATGGGCGCGAAAGAAAGTGATATTATATTTTTTGTTGCCGATGTTCCCCGCGTTGTTAACGATTCTCTCGGCAATTTGCGCCTACATTTAGCGAAGAAGCTGAACTTATTTAAACCGGACGATTTAGCCTTCAATTGGATTACCGAATTTCCGCTGATGGAATATTCCGACTCCGAAAAGCGTTATGTCTCCATGCATCATCCTTTCACTTCACCTGTTCTGGAAGATGTTGCGTTATTTAACTCTCAGCCGGGTAAAGTTCGCGCGCGCGCTTATGACCTTGTGTTGAATGGTTCAGAAATAGGTGGCGGCAGCATTCGGATTCATAGGAAAGATTTACAGGCTCAAGTGTTCAAAGTTTTAGGTTTGAGCAATGAAGAAGCCCGCAGTAAGTTTGGTTTTCTTCTGGATGCTTTGGAATACGGCGCTCCGCCTCACGGAGGAATTGCCTTCGGTCTGGATAGGCTCACTATGATTATGACTCACGCGGAATCAATCCGCGATGTGATTGCATTCCCGAAGACGCAAAAAGCGGCTTGTCTCTTATCGGATGCGCCGTCAAAAGTAAGCATCGAACAACTTATGGAACTTTCTTTAAAAATCGTTTAGCTATAAATTTATGGAGAATAAATGATGGCGAAATTGAGTAAAGTAAAGAAATCACCCGCTAATAAAAATAAAAAGAACTGGAAATATAAGCTAAAGGAACTCGATGAGCCTAATTTATATAAAGATATATTTCCCTATACTGAAGTAAGTAAAGTTATTTTTGACCACAAAATCTTACCCGTTAGTCTGGCGAGAGAAATATTTATTACAGACACTACTTTTAGAGACGGACAGCAAGCTCGTCCTCCTTATACAGTAGAACAAATTGTTAATATTTTTCAATTTCTGAGCAAACTCGGCGGGCCCAATGGCGTAATCCGGCAATCAGAATTTTTCCTTTACAGCAAAAAAGATAAGGAAGCGGTAGAAAAATGTCAGGCACTGGGTCTCTCTTATCCGGAAATCACCGGTTGGATCAGAGCGGCAAAAAAAGATATACCTTTAGTTAAAAACGCAGGCATCAAAGAAACAGGATTGCTCACATCAGTCTCCGATTATCACATTTTTCTTAAGCTGAACAAGAAAAGACGCGAAGCCATGGATGATTATCTGGGCATCGTCAAATCCATTTTGGCATTAGGCATCATTCCCCGCTGTCATTTCGAAGACATTACCCGCGCCGATATTTATGGCTTTTGTGTCCCCTTTGCGCTGGAACTAATGAAACTGAGGGAAGAAAGCGGCATCGATATCAAAATCAGGCTTTGCGATACAATGGGCTACGGCATAACATATCCCGGAGCGGCTCTTCCCCGCAGTGTAGACAAGCTTGTCCGCGCCTTTATTGATGACGCCGGGGTGCCCGGCCATCTTTTAGAATGGCATGGCCACAATGATTTTCACCGCGCCATGACCAATGCCACGACTGCATGGATTTATGGTTGCAGCGCGGCCAATTCCACTCTTTTAGGCCTTGGCGAACGAACCGGCAATCCGCCTATTGAAGGTCTGATTATTGAATATATCGCGCTTAAAGGAAATAATAACGGAATTGATACGACCGTAATCACCGATATCGCCGAATATTTTGAAGCCGAACTGGGAGTAAAGATACCACACAATTATCCCTTTGTCGGCTCCGAGTTCAATGTTACCCGCGCGGGTGTTCATGCTGATGGCCTTATTAAATGCGAAGAAATTTATAACATCTTCGATACCAACAAAATTTTAAAAAGACCTATTGTCACCATGATCACCGACAAATCAGGCAATGCCGGTATAGCCTTCTGGATTAATCAGCGCTTCGGCCTCAAAAGTGACAGCGTTGTGGATAAAAGGCATCCAGGAATTTCAAAAATCAATAAATGGATTGCGGAACAATATGATTCCGGCCGAGTTACCACGATTTCTCCCGAAGAGATGGAAAAAAGGGTGCGCTTGTATTTGCCGGAATATTTTATGTCGGCATTAGAAAAAATTAAAGATATGGCTGAAAAAGCCGCCGTGGCCGCAGTTAGTCAAATTATCGAACATCCGTTAATGAAGAGCATGAATACTGAACAACAAGAACCTCTGATGCAAGAATTCGTCGACGAACATCCTTCTGTTCAGTTTGCATATATAGTGGACATGAACGGCAGAAAGACAACTAAAAACATTACCAACATTGCTGATCGTGCTAAATATGAGAATTATGGAGTAGGCATCGACCAATCCGACCGGGAATGGTTTATAAAACCTTTGCAGACAGGAAAAGTTCATGTTACCGATTTCTTCATTTCCAAGATGACCGGTGTTTTATGCTTCACCGTTTCTGCGCCTATCGTCAATGATAAAGATGCAATGATCGGTATTTTTGGTGTAGATATTCAGTTTGAGGATTGGGTTAAAAGTGCCGAAGGCATGGCGGACATGGATCATATAGCTCTGCGCGCGGAATATGAAGAGGTGAAAAGCAAAGCAAAATACGACCACCATTAGTTCGACTCCAATTCTGAAAGTGAAACGAATCGGAATTCGTTAGTCGAACTTATCCCGCAAGTGGAGCGATGCGGGATTAATGACACCTTATTCAGAAACGAAGTGAAATGAAATGTGAGTTTCTCTAATATTCTTCGTAAAGTTTCCACTGCTCAATGGGGCGATTTTCATCTTGTGCAGAAAGTGGAACTATTTCTTTGATAAAACGCGATTGCGCCAGCATTATATTTCCCGAAGCGCGGCTATAATCCAAGGCCGGGCAGCACAAGTACAGTTGATCTTTTGCTCGCGTCAAGGCGACATAAAAGAGCCTTCTTTCTTCTTCTTCGCCGCTTGGTTCCTTCAGTGCCCGTTGCAGAGGAATCATGCCGTCTGCACACCAAATCAAGAATACATAAGACCATTCCAGCCCTTTAGCCTGATGAATTGTACTCAATATTACCTTGCTTTCTTTCTCTTCTTCCTCAAAAGCTTCTTCCTGGGCCATATTGGTAAGCAAGGCCAATTCATTTAAGAAATCTTCCATTTGCGAATATTTAGCGGAGAAATTTCCCAACTGAATCAAATCTTCTTCTCGAAAAACGGCGTCGGAGTAATTTCCCTGCAAATGAAAACGATAACCTCCTTTATTTAACAAAACGTCTATTATCTTCTCCGGCGTACGGTCATACGGATGCAACTCTAAAATCGACTGCATCGTTTTATGGCATTGATCCATTCCTGCTTTTGCCGGTACCGGCACAATTTGCATAAATTCATTGGCCAAAAAAGCTTCCAGGGCATTTTCTTTTTTTGATAAATATTTCCAAATTTTATTAAAAGTTATTTTTCCTACTTTTGGATACATTGTCAGCACGCGTCTCCAGGCCAGCTCATCTAAAGGGTTGACTAGAATTCTCATAAATGAAGTCACGTCTTTAATATGCGCCTGTTCAAAAAAACGGATACCGGAACGAATATCGAAAGGAATATCTCTGCGCACCAATTCCATTTGCAATTCCATTGAATGATAATGCGCGCGGTACAGAACCGCTATTCCCTGCAAGGGCACACCGCCACGGTTCAATTCTTCAATTCTCTGCGCCACAAAATCAGCCTGTTTCAAAACATTTTGAGCATAAACCATAACCGGCCGCATGCCTTTATCGCGCACCGCTTTTAATACCTTGGGAAATTGTTTTTCATTATTATTTATACTTAAATTTGCTAAATGCAAAATTTCCGGGGTGCTGCGGTAATTTGTTTCCAATTTATAGATTTTACAATCCGGATAGCGTTGAGGAAAATTAATGATATTGTTGAAACTTGCGCCGCGAAAGGAATAAATACTTTGTGAATCGTCGCCTACTACCATTAAATTCCGATGCCCGGTGGCCAATATATCGATAATATCGGCTTGAATGATATTAACGTCCTGATACTCATCTACCAAAATATGTTGAAATCTGCCGGACAAATTCTTTAAGATATCTGAATTCTCCATCAAAAGTCGGCGACAATTTAGGAGCAGGTCATCAAAATCCATTACGGATAGCTCTTGCTTTTTTTGGATATACAGACATGCTATTTGATTGATTTCATTTGATAAATAGAGAAAGTGCGGGAACCTCGATTCCAGTACTTCCTCCAGCGAGTTTTGCGTGTTAAAGGCTAAACTAATTATTTCGGCAATTACATTGCTTTGAGGAAATTTGCTGATTTTCGGGTCAATTTTCAATTCGGAAAGACAAGTAGCGATGAGTTGGCGGGAATCTTCGCTATCCAGTATGGAAAAATTACTTCGATAGCCGAGACGGGAAGCGTAATTTCTCAAAAACATATGGGCAATATGATGAAAAGTGCCGCCCATTATTTTTCCGGTATATAAGCTGATCAGGCTTTCCACTCGATTTAACATGGAACGAGCCGCTTTGTTGGTGAATGTTGCCAGTAAAATATTTTCCGGTTGAATGCCGCTTTCCAACAGACGGGCGACGCGGTATGTTAATGTCCGTGTTTTGCCGCTTCCCGCTCCGGCCAAAACAAGAAGGACTCCGCCTTCTTCCATTACAACACGATATTGCTCCGGATTGAGTTCTTTTTCATAATCAATCATTTAAATTATATTAAACGACAACAGCTCTTTTTTTATTTTTTTTTCAGCGCATTTTTTAATTTCAGCAACAGTTTCCGGGGCAATTAGCGATGGAACATTTTCCAAAAAACCTTCGTTTTCGTAGAAACCGATAAGCGGCGCAGTTTTTTGGCTGTATATCTTTATTCTGTCGGAGATTGCTTCGGCTGTTTCGTCCTCTCTCTGGATAACATCATGCCCGCATTTTTTACATTTTCCTCCCTGGGCCGGAGGATTGTTTTTAACATTGTAAATTTCCTGACAGGACGAATTTACACATGTTCGTCTGGTAGCAAGCCTGTCTAGAATAATATTTATCGAAACTTCCAAATTGACCACAAAATCCAGCTTTGTATTTAATCTCGCCAGTATTTTTTTTAATTCCTGCGCTTGTTGTATCGTCCGGGGAAAACCATCTAATATAAAACCATTCCGGCAATCGGGCTCCTGCAAACGCCCTTCCATAATCTCCATTATCAGCGAATCGGGAACCAGGTCTCCACTGTCCATATATTTTTTTGCTTTTTTTCCTAAATCGGTCCCCTTTTTGACTGCTGAACGTAAAATATCTCCGGTGGATATTTGAATCGAGCCGTCGTATTGAGTAAGAAGCTTCGCTACAGTGCCCTTCCCCGCTCCCGGAGATCCTAATAAAATTATTCTCATGATTTTCTCCAAATAAATTTTAATCACGGGTATGAGCCCTAAATCAAGCTATGTAGACCGATTCCACAGCAAGCTGCGATGCTCATACCCTCCGCTTTGCGGGATTGTTCAGCTAACCAATTCCGATACACTTCGCCCTGCATACGCCGGGCTTCACTTTCGGAATTGGAGTTTCACAACAAATGATTCGCGCTTATAATGTAAAATATTTTTACGGTCAAGCTAATATCACGGGTATGAACCCCAAAGCAAGCTGCGGCGTCTCATGCCCTCCGCTTATGCGGGATCAATTTAACTAACAAATTTCAATGCGCTTCGCTATTGAAATTTGAGTTTCATTGATAAATTGCCATAGAACCAAGTTTACTTGACAGCGAGTGTAACAACGACCTCAAAGCATAACTTCCTGTTATTCACAAATCGTCAACCTCTATGATGATGCTCAATTTCATACCGGAATCAATAATGTTATTTTTTCGGTAATTATGATATTCACGACAATAATTTGGATGTTTGGCTCTATGAAACGGAGAAAACAAACCTCAAACCTAACAGTATCGGGAGAAACCGGTCTACTCGACTCAATATGCGAGACCTGTTCTCAGGGAATTGTTGGTAGGGGAACAACTTAAATAAATTGAAAATTATAAAAATTCAGAGCAAATCTTCTTAGAGTATTTTTAATATGAATCAGCTAATAAGAAAATTGGAAAATGCATACTATGTATTTAAACGTGTGAAGATAATTGATGAATCAATAGACAGATTAATTTTTCAATGTCTTAAAGGTGGATCATATTCCACGATACATAAGAATTATGGAATAATGCATGTTATATGTAAATGTGGTCATCGTACAAAAATTAACACAGGGCATGACTTACATAGAAAATTTGGTCAAATAGATTATCCAACCCAGGGTATTTCATCAGAAGAGGATAAGATTGTTAGAAAAAAGAGGCATAAATACGAAATATTTCATAAACATATAAATGAGGATTTACAGGAGCTCTATAAAACACTTTCGAACAAACGTAATGTCATAGAACAAGTTGACTATCAACATTGTATAAAATTACTGAAGAAAAAAGATATTAAAACCAAATATGAAGAAGTTATCAAATATTTACAAGCTTTTCTTGATTTAAAAGAAGTCCCTATAAATATAACTTGGGAACCCCTCAATAACCAAAATACCTTGAGCGATATAAGAAGTGAAACAAACATATTGGGGACAACGTATACCATACCAATGGGTACACTAATATTTTACACAATTTATTTAAACCAAAAATTTACAAATAATGAAGAATTAATGCTTGCGACAATAGCGCATGAGTTAACACATGTTTATGTTTCTTATAACAATATTAAATTATTATCACTAGATGACGATAGGGGTAATAAAGAATATAATGAACAGATGACTGACTTACTTGGGGTTGTTCTGGGGATGGGAAAACTAATGTCCACTTCTTCACATGAGGAAGAATCTTATAACACAGGTTATTTAACAAATAATATGATCCGCGAATCATACAACATGTGGAATCAATTTTTTTATCCGGTAAAAATAATATTATTAAAGTTATCGTTCAATGTAAGAACTGCAACCAAAAAATAAGAATACCTATAAAAAAAGAAGGATTGATAATAACTTGTCCAAAATGCAAAAAAACCTTTTGATTCAAAAAATCAGATTATTTTTTTCTATAAGTTATGCTTAATTATTAAGTTGTTTCCTACGGTTTTCAGAGAATTATTTAATTCATTTCACTTGGCATAAATATTTATTTGACATTTCATAGAATAAGCATGAAATAACTATTAAGTTTCGAAAATAATATGGAAACGAATAACTTGATCACACTTTTATTTTTCTTAGTCGCAGTCTTAGCCGCACTGTATGCGAGGTGGGCGGCAACGGCAGCCCGTCGTCAGAATGAGATAGCAATTCACAATGAAAAACTGAAGATATTTAAGGCATTTCTAGATTTCCGCACTAAGCTTACTGCGCATGGGACTAACGTATCAGAAAGGGATTTATACTTGGAACTATATCCGCAGGTGCAACTGTCGGAATTTTACTATAGTCATGCCGTGTACGACGAATTCGAGAAGTTCTTTGACTGCCTACGCAAAATGATAGAACTTAGAGAACTCGCTGCATTAAACAAAGATAAAGATACGATAAGCAATAAACATGCGCAGCTTAACGCGTGCAGAAAAGCAGCGAACCAGATCGATGAGGTAATGAAAAATGATTTGCGCCTGATCAAAACTCATCAATCGCTTTGTTCACGGCTCATGTGGAGGTCATCATGGTTGAAATAATTGGTGCAATGGTTGCGGTCTTATTACTTTCACTTTTATTAAGGATGATTTTACTTAAAGCGACAAAGTTACAGCGACGATTGGCAACGACAATCGCATGCATCTCTGCCATACTTTTCTCTACCTTTGCTGCTTTGCCACTAATGGGTAGATCCGCTCTTGTCCTGTATCCAGGAAGCGGTGCGATAGTATGGGTATGGCTATTCTTCGATCTGCCCATCTACAAAAAGAAAAAGAAGATCGATCCTAATTTCTCTGGCTAAACCAACTGTTCGAGCGGACAGGTTAAAGCTATGCTTTGCCCGTCCGATGAACGCAAATATCAATCATTTCATTCGTAAATCTTCAAGATTTTGATTCACTAACCTTACTGTTTTGCAGTTAACATCGATAATCAAGGCAAGGCATAATTGGACACTATCTGTCAGGTTAAATATAGGTCAGATTATATATTTTATAATTACTTTTGATCTTTAATCACTACTTTAATTTCAAAAATATTCGGCCAGAGCTTCCCGGTAACAAAAATCCTGTCCCGGTTACGATCATAGGCTATTCCATTCAACACATCTATCCGGCTATTTTTGGGAATTAAGGAATACAGAAGGCTTAAATCTACCCATCCTAAAACTTTACCTGTTGCCGGCGAAATACGCACAATTATGTCTTCACGGAAAATGTTTGCCCAAATTTCTCCTTTAATAAATTCCAGCTCATTGAGACTGCCAATTTGTTGTTGCCCTTCGTGAACAATAATTTTTCGGACAACGGCAAACGTCATCGGATCAATACAGGAAATAACCGATGATCCATCGCTCATAAACAGGTATTGGCCGTCTGTCGTTATCCCCCAGCCTTCCCCCTGATATGAAAATGTTCTTACTTTCTTGAATTCTACCAGATCGTAAACAAAGCCGGTTTTATTCAACCATGTGAGCTGATAAATATTATTGCCGAGAATAGTTATTCCTTCGCCAAAATATTCATGCGCCAATTTAATTATCTTGATAATTTTTCCTGTTTTAATGTCCACCTTTCTTAAAGTTGACTTTCCATGGAGACCCGTGGATTCATATAAATATCCTTTGTAATAAACAAGGCCCTGTGTAAACGCATCAATGTCATGCGGAAAAATGTTGATGACTTTTATTGCAGATATAGGGGCTTTTGTTTCTTTATGAAGAGCGTAGTGCGGCCATTCTTGAACTTTATCAGCGGCAAGGGCGGATTCGAGGTAAAGGAAAAATACGGGCAACAATAGAATAATTCGTACCCAATTCATATTCAAGAGCCGCCAAAACCGATTTGGCGGGCATATTCAAATTGCCTTCCCCAAGGAACATTTTGGTGCGCTTTATCAATACAATCAGCGCCTACTAACTTAATTGATTCAGCATCGGCCGTAACCGGATGATAAGCTCCGATAAAACCTTTGTCCTCAGCAATGGAGTGATGATTTCCCGGCAAACAATCACATTCGGCTACAATATTAAGCAAAGCATTGATAATAACAGTTTTATTTTGGATTATTCTCCAGACCGCAGCAGCCGTCTCCACAAGCTTTTCCTGAAATATTTTAATATCGGTTTCCCAAATTATCTGGAGTGCCGTTTCCGGACACATGGCGATGCACTGCGCGCAGCCGATACACTTATTCAAATCGTACAAAGGGTATTCATTTTCCTCCATGGTCGCGGCGCCAGTGGGACAGACTTCGACACATTCGCTGCATTGAACACATTTAGCCTCAATGAGCATTGGTTTTGCATCGGCATGCATACGCTGTTTCTGTGCCCGTGATGCAAAACCCATGGAAATATTTTTTATCGCTCCACCGAATCCTGTTTCCATATGACCCTTGAAATGGGAGAAAATAATAAAGCCATCTGCCTGATCAACGATTTTTCCCACCTGAACTTTCTCAAAATTTTTGTAATCTGCGGGTAAATCAATAACACTTTTACCATCAAGGCCATCGCCTATTTTTACGGGGCAACCTAAATAATCCTGGCTATAGTTATGCGTTTCTGCGGTTTTCAATGATTGTTTCCCATCACGTCTTCCGCCGGAGTAAAGAACTGTATTGTCAAAAATAAAGGGATTAAAATTATTTTCTTTCAACCATTGAACGATTTTTTTTGCATATATCGGTGGTAAGAAATTTTTGTTGCCGATTTCCCCCCAGTGTAATTTGATGCCGATAGAAGCATTTTTTTTAAAAGGCACTTGAATCCATTGCAAGACATTTTGTAACGCCTTCAGCCGTGATTCTTTGGTAGATAAACACTTTTCGTATAATATAGGCTTATTCATGATTTGTTATAAAACTAATAATGTTTCTTCATATATTACAACTCTAAAACAATTAACTCCACATAAATATTTATTCTGCTTTGACACGTGAAAAGACCAAAAGGTGAGCAGATTTCTTATAAGAACGAATGTCGCGATGTACCTCCAGCGCGGTCATCAGTGCTGCACCCAACATTTTGCGGCCAAGATTTCCTTGACATGCAAGACCGAAATTCTTATAATTAAACAGAAATAATCAATGTCTTACCAAATAAATTAAGGAGTAAATCGACCATGCTAATCCGTCATTTTAAAAAAAAACGTATAATCCCACTTATACTATTCAGCGGAATCGGCTTGCTCTTTTATGGCATCACTGCTTTTTCACAAACTGCTTTATCCGGATTCAATTTGGAAATAAAGAACTTAGCCGAAAAATGCCGGGGAGAAGTAATTGCCCAATTCGAGGATTTGTTGACTAACAAATCCTTGACTATCGATCAATTATTTGACACTTTTTATATCCCGATTGCCAATACCTATCCTCAAAAATATAAAACCCAATATGACACTTTAGTCGACCAACGGATCCAAAAAATTCTGGATAAATATTTGGCTACTGACCGGCGGATTATATTTGTAGTGATCGTCGATTCTAACGGTTACCTGCCCACGCATAATAGCCGTTATTCCCGACCTTTAACCGGCGACAAAGAAATTGATTCGGCCAATAATCGCGCCAAACGCTTGTTTAATGATCGTACCGGTCTGGCAGCTGCCAGGAATATAGAACCGTTTTTGTTACAGCAATATAATCGTGATACAGGTGAAGCTATGTATGACTTGTCGATTCCTATCTCCATTAAAGGCAAACATTGGGGAGCAGTGCGTATCGGCTACGAGAAATAAATTTTTCGAATGATAACCAATTTAACTGGTTTGGGGGACAAAAAATTATGATAAATTATATCAAAAAAAGACTGGCCATTAAGATCGCCTTGTTTGTTAACTTGATTCTTTTTGTCGTTATCTGTGGAGCCTCTGTTTTTCTACTCTGGCTACAGAATGCCCACCTTGAAGAGCAATTACGCAACAAAGGTGTCAGTCAATCCATAGTCGGTGCCAAAGCAGTCGGTCAAATCATGGAAGAAGCCATTGATAATGGTGTCTTTTCAGTTAAAGATGCTTTTGATACGGATTATCAACCTATCCCCAAATTTGACCCGCCCAAATACCATACTAAATATGATGCCTATTTGGATAAAGCCATTTTAGGTGTCGAGGATGAGTTTCTTTTGGATGAGAGTCTGACCTATGCTGTGGCCGTGGATTTAAATGGCTATATCCCAACTCATGACAGTCGTTTTCAAAAAGCACCCACTGGCGATATTGAGAAAGATAAATCCGAAAATCGTACCAAACGTATCTTTAATGATCCTGTTGGTCTCAAAGCTGCCAAAAATGAGGTCAAAGGATTTCAACAAATTTATAACCGCGACACTGGTGAAATCCTTTGGGATTTCTCAGCGCCTATTTATGTCAAAGGCAAACATTGGGGTGGTTTTCGCGTGGGCATCTCCTTGGCTTCCATCAAAAAAGCCAAATTAAATCTGGCCTTTGGTCTAATTTTAACCATGGCTATTATTTTCGCGGTCTCAATCATTTCCATTTTGATCTATGTTAATTGGTCTCTCGCTCCTCCTTTAAATGAATTAATCAAATATGCAGGAGGCCTGGCCAAATGGGATATTGGACATAAAATTGCGCTGAATCGAACTGATGAATTGGGTCAACTTTCAGAAGTCTTAGAGCGGTTACACTACAGCATTCAGATTACTAAAGAGAATTTAACCAAGAGAACTTAACCAAAGGATATTAGGGACAGCGGGGCTATTGAAAAACTTTGATTTCAGTCACGCTGCTCCATACGAACTACTTACTAAACATTGCTGGCATAGAATACAACATCGGTAATCGGTTCTCTTTGATTTATATAACCATCCAGAAAATGGTCGACGCGCTTTAATGTGCGATCATTAGGAATAAATTGTTCGATATCTCCTGTAATGAAAAGTGATGGACATACTATATCATTAAAATACTCTATTGTTATATAATATCAAAAACTTATTAATGTTATTGGCGTTGATCCATAGAAGTCTCTTTATGCCACATCAACAAATACCCGGTAGAGTTTTTCAACAGCCTCATAAATCCTTATTTAACCTTCAAAATGTCTATTTTATACTACCTAATATAATGAATTATTTCTTGATTTCTCACCCCAATATATACGATAATATGAAATAAGAATGTTTTGTTCTTTTATTGAACAAAAAAAGAAGCTTAATTTAGTGGAAACTATATGGAAAAAATTTGCATTGTCAAACGCCGTCAACAATACGCTCACGCGGACAATTTGCAAAATATTCCTGATTCAAAAGTCGTGGAAGAACTAGATGATTGTTCCGGTCATATAGTTTCCATAATTATGACTAAAGAGCAATCAGACATATTGCAGAAATCAGAATATATAAAAGATCTATTGGATGAGAAAAAAAATGATCCTAAATTGGATGTGAACCTCAACAGCGAAGGACTGATTATTCTCAAACTTCACCTTAACAATTCCTTATTGCTAAGAATGTTGCGCTGTGATCAGGTCTGTCAAATGCTCCAAATCAGCCGGAGTTTTTTGCAGAAACTTATTCACGAAAACAAATTAAAAAGCTATAAAATCGGCAGGCTCAGGCGTTTTTTGCTGGAAGATATTTTGGAATTCTTACTCAATAACGAAAAATTTGATCAATTTAAAGAAGTAAATTGATTTTATTATATTATAATAACTTAAGGATATACTTCTTTTTTAGATACATTTTGTGAGGAGAAAAAAGACAAATGTATTGCGATTATTGGAAGTTTCATAAGCCGCCATTCGATAATGTACCCGATCCATCCATGTATGTAGATTGTCATGTTTCCATGGAAAATGTTATTTCGGAAACGATTTTCGCTATCAAGGAAGCAAATGAATGCTTTGCCGTTATTATAGGCGATATTGGTTTGGGTAAAACTCTCTCTTTGCGCATCATCATTGATTCTTTGGAACCGAAAAAATATAGAGTCGCCTTAATTACCAATCCCAGTATTCCCTTTATACAACTTTTAAGAGAAATCATCGGTCAAATAACAGGAAAACAATGCGAAGAGAAAACGAAGGTTGATTTACTGGAAATGTTCAATCAGCTTTTGTTTCAATTAATCAATCAAGGTATGAAAGTAGTCATATTTATTGATGAAGCAAACGCTATTTCGCCGGCAAATCTGGAAAATTTACGTCTTTTAACAAATATGCAAGATGACCAGAGTAATCTTTTTACATTGGTTCTTGCCGGCCAAATGGAATTGGCTCGCAGATTAGAACATCCTAAAAGGGCCAATTTATTCCAACGTATCGGCACATACGGACGAATTGATAAACTGCCCTCGGAAGAAACCGTTAAGACATATATTGAAACAAGATTGAAACTTGCCGGCTCTCAAACAAAAATATTTTCTGATGAATCTATTGGTGTAATTTGGGAATATTCCGATGGTATACCTCGCCTAATTAACAAAATTTGTAAACTCTGCTTGAAAGCAGGAGAAACTAATGAATTTAGAATTATAGCGCCTGAGGTCGCCACCCAGGTTGCAGAAAGGTTCCAAAAATTAAGTAATGCGGCATTGCAAAAACGTAAACCCCGCAGCCGTCCAGATTTAGAATCAACTGAGGAAGAAATAGAGGAAATAGAGGATTCACAGGATATTTCCAAAACAATTACTTCTCAAGAAACAGTAACCAAAGTTCCAACACCTGCAGAAAATTTAGAAGATAGATCGAAAGTTATTGGTCATCAAGAAACACCGCCGGAAGTGCCACTTTATAAAATTGATGTTTCCACTCCTTCTGTAGACAAAACTATTGACACTAGGCCGAAAGAAAACGAAGTAGAAGAATATGAGGAAGTACTAATTGGATCTCATAAAATTAAATTGACTATCCCGAAACAAATCATTAAACAGGCAGCCTCATCTGATCGTGAAAGCGCTACTAAGCTGGCAGGTTCATTTGCTGCGCAAATAATTAAAGAAAATCCGTACCTGGTAAATTCACCGCTTGTTGATCCGGTTTCCATTTGGCATGAAATCAAAGATGTTATTTTAAAAAAGTTGAACAGCACTTAAACATAAAACTACCCTGAAATCGTTATGAAAGATAGTGATAAAGAATTTTTAGATAAGAAACGTCCGAAGCAACTCTACGATGTTCATCTTAAAGATTATGAACTCATCATCAAACACTATCAAGAAATCATTGATAAAGATGAAAACTTTTCTGATGCCTATGTCAACTTGGGTTTTATTTATCTCGATACAGAAGATTATGATAAAGCTATAAAATGTTTTCAAAAAATAGTGGAACTGGAACCGGAGAATCCGGAAGCATACAATAATTTGGGATATGTCCATGAAAAAATGGATATGTTTGATTCTGCTAAAAAATGTTACGAAAAAGCCTTGAAATTAAACAAAAACGATATTGAGGCAATAATAAACATCGGACATATATTGGAATTACAGGGCGACTATCACAGTGCCCTCAGTCAATATCAAAAAGCAATTAAGATTGATCCAAAGTCTCTTTCGGCTCGTTTCTGCCTAGCAGTTTTGTATGATCACCATGATATGTACGATGAAGCTCTGAACGAATATACAGAAATTATCCAAATAAATCCATCTCACACAAAGACACTTTATAACCTGGGTAGAATTTATTTTCAGTTTGGAAATTACGCTGACGCTTTGAAAAATTTTCAGCATGTTCTGGAATTGGATCCGGAAAACGCCGATGCCTGGAATAACTTAGGTTCTGTTTATGAGACGACCAATAAATTAACTAAAGCACTTTCTGCATATAACAAGTCTCTTGCAATTAATCCTTTCCATGAAGAAACTAATGTTAACTTATCGAATATTCAATATTTATTATATTTATCCGATCCGGAAAGTATTAAAATCGACGATATACTCCGCCGTCTTCATTTTGTCCTCTCCTTAAACCCACACAATAAAAAAGTCCAAAAACTTTTGGATAAAATACAAAAACCATCACTCCCACAGCCCAAAAACACAAAACTCAACAGTGCTATCGACACCCTGAAGGAAAACCTGGGCGGAGCTTTGCTAGCTACGGACATCTGGGGGAGCGCTGACGTGCAGTCGGTCGCCGCCTGGAACCCCCAGCCTGCCGCTCGCACACTCTTCGGCAAGATTATCAACATGACTAACCAAGCTTTGAAGGACTCGGGATTCGCCATTTTAAGCAAATACTACCTATTTGACCTGGTTGACGCAAAAATCATGATCGTGATTCCCATGGGCGATTTCATGTGGGGCATGCTCATTGACGGCAAAAAGGTCCAGCTCGAACTTTTGCTGAACATTGCCCTGCCCAAGGCTATCGCCGCTTTTGAGGATGCCATTACCAGCAACTGATTGACAAAATGAAAGACAAACCCGATATTGTTGAAAAGTTCAAAAGCATAGCCAGCGAAATACTCGGCCGCAGCATTGACGAATTCCTACAGTAACCGGCGGACCTTGAGGGAAGGGTTTTTCCCTTGCCCAATGAGATTGCTCGGTGAGGAGAAGTGTTTCCCACTCTCCTCACCATTGACGGTTGCCGCAGCACCATGAATGACAATCGACACTGCTAACCAAAAACCAGGAACTCGGCAGCATCATATTTTTTAAAAATAAAGGCGGGTTAGGAATGCGCGTAGCTGCCGAATTGTAAAAGTTCGCCAAATCAAGCACTTCAAAATAGTGACTGCCGCCGTGTATTGAGGAAGGGGACAACGCCCCAGGCATACCCAGGCATTCGCTGGGATTCCCTGCCGGTCTGTATTGCTAATAAATATAGCGCTTTGATTTAGAATTGTAATTAGGTTTCAAATATTGATTTACGAGGTACAGCATCGGCTGAACGCAAATAAAAGGGGACAAGTGTCGAAGCGTCGAGCAAATCATTTTCCGCGAATTTCTTACGTCCCAAAATTCCCACTGCGGAAGCTCTGATATAGTGTTGCAAGTCTGAATCTATACTTACTTCCGGTGTTTTGATACTTTTGATAATCTCCGTATATTTGATGGCTCCATCGCCGACATACAATGTATTCTTATCAATATTATTTATTATTTCTTTAGGATTTGCAGCTTTCTCTTCGCTAATTTGCTGCAAAATATTTTTATCGTTATATCTAAAATAAGCAACATAAACCTGCCCCCGTCCGGCATCCATCATGGAACATATTAATTTTGAAGTTTTGCCGACGTTTAATGCAAGTGCCGCCAAGGAAGAAATTCCGGCAGCAGGTTTTCCTGTCGCCAGCATCAGTCCCTTGAGAGTGCTGACACCAATGCGTAGGCCGGTGAATGAACCGGGACCTATTGTGCAGGCAAATAAATCAACATCCTTAATTTTTACGGATATCGCCCTTAAAGCACGATCAATTTCCGATAATAGCACTTCCGAATGTTTTAAGCCTGTATTAATGATGTTGTCGTATAGTATATCGCTATCTCTTAACAAAGCAACGGCGGCAGTTTTAGAAGAAGTATCAAAAGCTAAGGTTAACATTGCTTATTTGAAATGTTTCATAATATCGTCAACAAATTTTAGATTCATCCGTTCAATATCGACCATAATGACAAATATCATCAGCATCATCAAAAGCACGAAACCGATTTGTTGAAAAATTCCCTGCCATTTCATGCTCAGAGGTTTACGCCTGACAAGTTCAATTACATTGAACATTATATGGCCGCCGTCAAGAATAGGTATCGGAAATAGATTAATTATGGCTAAATTTACGGAAAGGAGTGCCATTAAAAAAAGAAATGGGACAATTCCTTCCTTGGCGACTGCACCGGCTGCTTGAGCAATGAATATCGGTCCGCCCAAATTTCGTGGTGATACCTCACCTTTAAGCATTTTGATGAAGACAACAATTGTAAGTTCACTGAATTGCCAGGTCTTTTTCAACGCAATAATTGACGATTCCCAGGGATTTCTTCTTTCTATCACGACATTGTTCGAAGGAGTAATCCCAACAAGATAAGCTGATACCTCTTCACCAAAAATATTTTTTGCTTTTGACAATCTCGGCTTAATAAATAATTTTTTTGTTTGTGTTTCTCTTTCCACAACGAATTCTAACGATTGCCCTTTGCTCTCCGTTATTATTGGTTTTATCTCCTCCCAATATGTTATCTTATTTCCACTAATCGAAATGATTTTATCGTCTTTTTTCATTCCTGATTCAGAAGCGGCGGATTTTTTTTGTACTTCCCCAACCACATTGTTTAGCGTTGGCACCCCATAGATATAGATGAACGCATAAATTAGCACTGCTAATAAAATATTGAAAAAAGGCCCGGCAAAGATAATCATTATTCTTTTCCAGATCGCCTTTTTCATGAACGACATTTTTTCGTCTTCGGCCGACAATTTTTCGTTTCCATCCTCGCCTAGAAGCTTGACGTAGCCGCCTAAAGGAATCAGAGAAAGAACATATTCTGTTTTTCCTATTTTTTTCCCGACTATTTTCGGCCCGAATCCCAGAGAAAATTTAACTACACCTACACCGGCAAACCGCGCCGCCAGAAAATGGCCGAATTCATGAAAAAAAATCAACACACCCAATAAAATTATAACGGAAACAATGGATATTCCTATCAAGATATTATCCTTTCTATATTTTTTTTCGTCTGCATTCTCGCCCACTGATCAGCTTGAAGTATTTCTTCTAAAGACGGATCAACTGACGAATCATGCACATTAAGAACTTTTTCAATTATTTCAGATAAATCAGTAAATTTGATTTTTTCGTCTAAATAAGCTTCTACGGCGATTTCATTGGCGGCGTTTAAAACAGCCGGAGCAGTACCACCACAAATGCCGGCCCTGTAAGCCAGCCCCAGACACGGAAACTTATTTATATCCGGTTTGGAAAATTCCAAATTTTGAGCTTCCGCAAGATTAAGAGACGGCAAATCATTGATGATTCTTTCCGGATAAGTTAAAGCGTAAGCAATCGGGATTCTCATATCAGGAATGCCCATTTGCGCCAAAACAGCGCCGTCAATAAACTCAACCATGGAATGCACTATGCTCTGCGGATGAATTAAAACATCAATATCGGCGATGTCCATATTAAACAGCCATTTTGCTTCGATTACTTCCAACCCTTTATTCATTAATGATGCGGAATCTATCGTTATTTTCTTACCCATTTTCCACTTAGGATGTTGCAATGCCTGAGAGGGCTTAACTTCTTTTAATTTATTCTTAGTAAAATTTAAAAAAGGGCCGCCGGAAGCAGTCAAAATTATCCGCCGTAAATTTTTGTATTTTCTCCCCTCCAAACACTGAAATATTGCGCTGTGTTCGCTATCAACGGGAATAATATTCACACCTTTCTTTTTTGCTTTTTTAGTTACAATCTCTCCGGCTGTTACCATTGTCTCTTTGTTGGCTAAAGCTACATCCTTACCCGCTTCAATTGCTGCCAAGGTCGGCATTAAACCAGCAGCTCCTGACATAGAGGAAATTACAATATTTGCCGAGGGAAAAGAAGCAATTTCTTTCAAACCATTTTCGCCGTAAATAATTTTGATCTTGTCCTTAACTTTTAGAGCTTCATGTAATTTTTGAGCGCTTTCTTTAGTGCCTACAGCGACTATTTTCGGCCGAAATTTTATTATTTGCTCCCTTAGTAAATCTATGTTTCGACCCGCGGCTAGTGCCACAACTTGAAAACGTTCCGGATTTTTTTTTACAATATCCAGCGCATTACATCCAATTGAACCTGTTGAACCTAAAATCGCTATTTTCTTCATTATCCAATCACAAATATCCGGTAATAATAAACGAAAGGCACTATGAAAATCAGACAATCCATCCGATCCAAAAGACCGCCATGTCCGGGCAGAAGTGAACTTGCATCTTTGAGCCCATAATTTCTTTTGATTGCCGATTCACAAAGATCTCCCAACTGCCCGATAATACTTCCTACAAAAGAAAGAATGAAAATATGAACCATTGATATTTCCGGCAGGCAAAAATAACTGAAAATTAAGCAAGCTACAACGCTTCCGCAGACAAGACCAATTGTTCCTTCCACTGTTTTACCAGGACTTATTGCTATAATTAATTTATTTTTACCGAAATATTTCCCAATATACAAAGCTGCCGTATCTCCCGCAAAGGCAAGAACCAAAACAAACAATACCCACAATACTCCATTTTCCAACATTCTCAACAAAATGAAATGAGATATCAAAAAAGGTATGTACATCATCCCGAAAATAACTTTTGCCACGGATGAAATATCAATGGTTGATTCTTTTACCTGCCAAAGAAATAAAATAAATACTGACAAAATACAAAATGTTATGACGGCAATTAAAATTTGATTATTGCCATATAAAATGGCCACGGGTATTAAAACGGAAAAAATCAAGCTTTCGATTTTTTCCTTGATAAACCCTTTACCAAATACGATTTTATTGTATTCCCAGACGCCGCCGAATATGAATATAGTAATAACAGCAGCCAGTGCCTCCGTAGACCCGATTAAAATAATTACAAGTATTACAGCCGCTAAAATAACACCGGTCAACCATCTTTTTTGCATATATTTCCCGTTTTTAAAATTATTTTATCCCTGCGATTGCTCCGTTGTTAGGCCAAAACGTCTTTCCCGTTTTTGATAACTGGCTATTGCTCTGAAAAGTTCGTTCTTTGTAAAATCAGGCCAAAGAACATTGGTAAAATAAAGTTCTGTGTAGGCTATTTGCCAGAGTAAAAAATTACTGATACGATATTCGCCGCTGGTACGAATCAACAGATCGGGATCGGGCATCCCGCAGGTATATAAATAGCGTTGAAAAGTTTCCTTATTGATTTCATTTATATCAATTTTACTTTTTTTACTATCTTGAATTATTTTTTTTACGGCGTAGATAATTTCATCCTGCCCCCCATAACTCAACGCCAAATTTAAAATCATTTCATTATTTTTTGCCGTTTCTGCTTTTGCCTGTAGAAGTTTTCTCTTCAATTCCGGATGTAAACGATTTATTTCGCCGATAGTCGTAAGCCTTATTCCTTTTTTTTGTAATTCTTTCGTTTCTTTGGTCAAATATTCTTCCAGCAGGTACATCAATGCATTTACTTCTTCTTCAGGGCGCCCCCAATTTTCTATGGAAAAGGCAAATAGGGTAAGATACTTTATGCCAATTTCACGGCAAGCACGTACCGTTGTCCTTACCGCTTGGGCTCCTTTCTTATGTCCTCTGATTCTGCCGATTGTATGTTGTTTTGCCCAACGCCCGTTTCCATCCATAATTATAGCTATATGCTGGGGCAGATTATTCCAATCAATTTTCATGAATATTTTTCTCCCGAATAATATACATTTTAACAGACAGATAAGTTCTTTTCAATCGAAGATCTGATTTTCAAAAATCAGATCTTCTTTTTCTTTTCCTGAATTAAATAAGGATTATGCCGGAGACAAAAAGTGCAGAAAAACAAATGGGGAGCTTTCGACTCCCCATTTGTTTTTCTATAAAGTAAACTTTATAGTTCCATAATTTCTTTTTCTTTGGCCACGAGGATTTTATCCGTTTTTTCGATATAGCGATCAGTTAATTTCTGAACTTCTTCCTGCGCACCAAAAAGTTCGTCTTCAGCCATTTTATTATTTTTTTTGAGGTCTTTCAATTCTTCATTTGCGTCTCTGCGCGCGTTACGTAATTTAATTTTACCTTCTTCGGCCATCTTTTTTACGACTTTAACCAGTTCTTTACGCCTTTCTTCCGTTAATTGAGGAATAGAAAGGCGTATTATTTTGCCGTCATTGGCTGGCATTAAACCTAAATCCGATTTTTGAATTGCTTTCTCGATTGAGCCGATTATCGATACATCCCAGGGAGCTATAACAATTAAACGGCTTTCCGGCACGGAAAGTGTGGCCACCTGAGCAAGGGGAGTAGAAACACTGTAATAATCAACTTTAATTCCATCCAGCAGCGAAACGGACGCTCTTCCCGTTCTTACCCTGCCGAAAGACTTATCTAAACTTGTAATAATCTTTTCCATTTCATCTTTAAGTTTTTGAAAAATATTTTCTTTCATATCATTCTCCCACGTAAGTACCAATTTTTTTGCCGCATATTACACTGCGAATATTTCCCTTCTTCTGTAAATTAAAAACAATAATTGGCAACAAATTGTCACGACAAAGAGATATTGCTGTCGCATCCATTACTTTAAGATCCTTGGTTAATACATCGATATAGCTTATTTTTTTAAACATCTTTGCAGATTTATTCTTTACCGGATCACTGTCATATACCCCGTCAACTTTGGTGGCCTTCATGATAATATCCGCTTTTATTTCCATTGCCCTTAAAGACGCGGCTGTATCCGTCGTAAAATAAGGATTGCCGGTCCCTCCGGCAAATATCACTATTCTTCCTTTCTCTAAATGACGTACAGCTTTTCTTTGGATGAAAGGCTCTGCTATTTCATGCATTTCAATTGATGATTGTACGCGTGTCGGCAATCCGTGCATTTCCAAAGCACTTTGCAGTGCCAAACTATTAATCACCGTGGCCAACATACCCATATAATCCGCTGAAGTTCTGTCAATTCCTTTTGAATCAGCCTCTAATCCACGAAATATATTCCCGCCTCCGACGACGATTCCAATCTGAACATTCAAATCTGAAACTGATTTTATTTCTTCAGCGATAAAATTAGCCACATCGGGATCAATACCGAAAGATTGTTTGCCTAAAAGAGATTCTCCGCTTAATTTCAGTAATATCCTTTTATAGACGGTTTTTTCTTTTTTCCCGGGCATTTATTTTTTAATTTCCTCTCCCAGCTGAAATCTAGCAAATCTCCGAATAATAATATTCTCACCGGTTTTGGCAATCATATTATTAACAAGCGTCTCTACATTAATATCCGTATTTTTTATGAATTTCTGCTCTGTTAAACACACATCTTCATAAAATTTCTTTAATTTCCCCTCTATTATTTTATCCCATATTTTTTCCGGTTTTTTTCCCTCGCGTAACTGACTACGGTATATTTCCTTTTCTCTATTTAAAGCCTCCGGCGGAATTTGATCCGGCCGGACATAAAGCGGATTAGAGGCGGCAATGTGCATAGCAATATCCTTGGCCATTGCCTGAAAATCCTCAGTTTTAGCCACAAAATCTGTTTCACAATTTATCTCAACCAAAACACCGATTCTACCGCCCATATGAATATATGAAGCTATGGCACCATCTTTGGCCGCTTTCGAAGATCTTTTTGTTGCCGCAGACAATCCCTTTTTCCTTAAAATATCAATGGCTTTTTCAAAATCCCCACCTGCTGACGTTAACGCCTCTTTGCAATCCATCATGCCTGTGCCTGTTTTTTCTCTCAACTGTTTAACCATTGCTGACGATATTTTCAATTTATTTCCCTCCCTAATATTTTCAACAAGAACGTGTCTAATTATTTATATGACTTACCGCTATATTCTTCTGTGTCCTCGGTCTTTCCTTCCATTTCTACGCTTTCAGGAATATCGGATTCTGCCCTTTTCTCTTCGAGAGCCGCTCCCGATTGCTTATTAGATTCGGCAGATAGCTTTTCTTCAAACTGCTTCTTTCCTTCTAAAACCGCATCGGCAAATTTAGAGGCGAACAGCTTTATCGCCCTGATAGCATCATCATTTCCGGGAATGACATAATCAATATCATCGGGATCACAATTCGTATCTACTATTGCCACTATGGGAATTTTTAATTTTTTTGCTTCTTTAATTGTTATATGTTCACGATTAGGATCGACAACAAAAACAGCCGCGGGATGCGATTTCATATTTCTGATTCCTCCTAATACATTTTCCAGTTTTTCCTTCTCTTTCTGCAGCATGGTTATTTCCTTTTTGGGAAATGCCTTGATAGAATCGTCGGCAAACATGCCGGTTAAAGTATTTAAACGGTCAATGCTCTTTTTTATCGTAAAGAAATTTGTCAACATACCCCCAAGCCAACGCTGATTTACATAAGGCATGCCGCAACGCATAGCTTCTTCTTTAACAGCTTCCTGTGATTGCTTTTTAGTTCCTACAAAAAGTACATCTTTCCCCTGACTAACAATATCGACGATAAAGTTGTAAGCAGTTTGAAACATACCTACTGTTTGTTGCAGATCAATAATGTAAATATTATTTCTCGCCCCAAAAATATACGGTTTCATTTTTGGGTTCCACTTGTTGGTCTGATGCCCGAAATGGACACCCGCTTCCAGTAAAAGTTTCATTGAAATTGCAGACATAGTTTTCTCCTTATTTTGTTTTTTCCTCCATCCTTTTCAACTTGCACGGTACACTTTTTAAAAAAGCAACATACCGGCAATCCAAGGATGTGTGAAATTTGGCTCGCGGCAATTAACATAAATAATCTAAATGATCAAGCGCTAATCACGGGTATGAACCCCTCTCGTCTCTATTTAAGTCGAATAATCGGCGTTTATTTTCACATAGTCATAGGAAAGATCAGATGTGTAAACACAATATGATTTATCTCCGCCCCCTAACCAGATGCGCACATCAATTCGGTCTCTTTGAAAGATTTCTCTCAATTTATTTAAATTTAAATTCGTTGGTGAATCCTGGGAAAATACCAATACATCTCCTATTGACAGGCTTACTCTTTCCTTTTCCAGAGGTATTCCTGACGAACCAAGGGCAGCTAGTATCCTCCCCCAATTGGGATCTTCTCCAAAAAACGCCGTTTTGACTAAATTGGAGTTGGCAACGGCGTAAGCCGCACGGCGAGCATCAGACCTGGACTTTGCTCCTTCAACATTTATAGATATAAATTTAGTTGCCCCTTCACCGTCCCGGACAACTGCCTGGCAAAGTTCCATTAAAACATCGGAAAGCATATCGCGAAAACGCTGCAGCCTGGCCTGAGCCCTTTCCAGGGGATTATTGCCAGCTAAACCGTTAGCCAATATAATCGCCATATCATTGGTGCTCATGCACCCGTCAACGCTAATGGAATTGAAAGTGTTATCGATGGCCTGATGAAATACCGTATTTAAGGCTTTGGAATCAATTAAAGCGTTGGTCATTACATAAGTCAGCAAAGTGGCCATATTGGGCTCGATCATACCGGCGCCTTTGGCTATGCCGCAAATGATAATGTCTCTTGCTCCGACAATTCCTTTCCTTATGGCTATTTTCGGATATTTATCGGTGGTCATCATCGCCGTTTCCGCATCTTCAATGCCAAACCCATTCAACCCCTTGACCAATTTGACCATACCGCCGGCTATCTTTTTGACTGGAAGTCTTTTCCCAATAACCCCTGTCGAACCCATCAAAATAAGTTCTTCCTTAATCTTCAATTGGCCGGCCAATGCAGCCGACACACTTAAAGCATCCTTATAACCTTCTTTACCCGTTGCCGCATTGGCACATCCGCTATTGGTAATTATAGCCTGGGCTGTTCCTTTTTTAACACGCTCGGCGTCAATTAACAGCGGCGCGGCTTTAAAAGAATTCTTGGTAAATACGGCCGCTACCCTCGCCGGAACGGTTGAATAAATTAAAGCGAGGTCCTTCTGATCCGAATCTTTAATGCCTGATGAAATTCCATTGGCCAAAAAACCGGGAACGCTGATTCTATTTTTGTTTTTTTGCATGAAGCCTACTCCTCTATTGAATAACTCAAGCGCCGCAGCATTTTTTATATTTTTTACCACTTCCACAGGGACAAGGTTCATTCCGTCCGACTTTACCGCTTTCATGTTTAATTATTTGTGCGGCAGGCATATCTTCTCCGCGGCTTAAAACGTAATCCTCTTTTTGTTTTCGCCTGATATTTTCCACTTCGTCCTCTCTCTGTATTCTAACCAAACAGAGTTTTTCCAGTGTGTCCATTTTAATATAGAAAATCATTTCCATGAACATTTCGTAACCTTCACGCTGATACTCTCTTACGGGATCCTTTTGTCCGTAACCACGCAAGCCAATCCCTTCTCTTAAATGATCCATGGCCAACAAATGTTCTTTCCAGTGATCATCGATTGCCTGAAGCATGATTACTTTCATCAAGTAATCCATTAATTCTTTGCCGAAATTTTTTTCTTTTTCGCGTAAAAGATTTAGGACATTTTCAATTATAACTTCTCGGATAGGCGGAGCGGAAGCTTTTTGGTCTGAATTAGCCAGATTAAGCTTTAAATTGAATTGCTTAAATATAGCGTCATCAAGTCCTTTAAAATTAAGGTCATCGGCATGACTTTTTTCATCTATGTATTCGGATAAAAGGTCGTCAACTATTTCTTCAACCATTTCTTCAATATCTGCCCATAAGTTATCTCCGCGTAATACTTTTTTTCGCTGTTCATAGATAACTTTTCTCTGTCTGTTCATCACATCATCATAATCCAAAAGATGCTTGCGGATATCAAAATTTTGTCCTTCCACACGCTTCTGGGCATTTTCAATAGCACGGGAAATATACTTATGTTCGATCGGCTGATCTTCCTCAATACCGATCCTGTCCATAATCGACGATATTCTATCAGCCCCAAATATACGTAGTAAGTCATCCTGCAAAGAAAGATAAAAGCGGGAAGAACCGTCATCGCCTTGACGTCCCGAACGGCCTCTTAATTGATTGTCGATACGGCGGCTTTCGTGACGTTCTGTACCTAAAATATGCAGGCCGCCTATTTCGGCAACCTTTTCGCCTAAACGAATATCCGTCCCGCGACCAGCCATATTGGTAGATATGGTAACCATACCCGGCTGTCCGGCCTGAGCTACTATTTCGGCTTCTTTTTCATGATTTTTAGCATTCAATACATGGTGCTTAATGCCGGCACGGGTAAGATATTTACTTAACAGTTCTGATTTTTCGATGGAAATAGTTCCAATCAGTACCGGCCTTTTCGCCTTATTCAGAGCCCTGACTTCTTCAATAACAGCCTTAATCTTTTCATTTTCAGTTTTATAAATAAGATCATTATTATCTTTACGAATCATTGGCATATTGGTCGGCACAACAATAACATCCAAATTATATATTTTTTTAAACTCCGCCGCTTCTGTATCCGCGGTTCCTGTCATACCGGCCAGTTTTTTATACATTCTAAAATAATTTTGAAAGGTTATTGAAGCCAGTGTTTGATTTTCTCTCTCAACTTTTACTTTTTCCTTGGCTTCCAGCGCCTGATGCAAACCATCACTGTAACGCCTTCCGGGCATAACTCTTCCGGTGAACTCATCAACAATTATAACTTGCCCATCCTTCACGAGATAATCGACATCCCTTTTGAAGAGAGTATGGGCGCGCAGAGCTTGATTTACATGATGGACAATTTCAATATTTCGCGGCTCGTAAAGATTTTGCACATTTAAAAATCCCTCAATATGTGCGACTCCTTCTTCCGTCAGAACAACCGTACGGCTCTTTTCATCAATCGTATAATCTTTATCTTTCTTTAATCTCGGAATTAACTGGTTTATTTTATTGTATTTATCCGTTGATTCTTCCGATGGGCCGGAAATAATCAAAGGGGTTCTGGCTTCGTCGATTAGAATACTGTCCACTTCATCGACTATGGCATAATTAAATTCTCGCTGAACGTAATCCTCAAGATTGAACTTCATATTATCGCGAAGATAATCAAAACCAAATTCGTTATTAGTGCCGTAAGTTATGTCAGCGTGATATGCTTCTCTTCTTTCATCATCATCCATGCCGTGAATGATCACTCCCACACTTAAACCCAGAAAGTGATAAATCGGCCCCATCCATTCTGCGTCTCTTTTGGCCAAATAATCATTTACAGTAACAACATGGCAGCCTTTTCCTTCCAACGCATTAAGATATAGCGGCATGGTTGCCGCCAGTGTCTTTCCTTCACCTGTTTTCATCTCGGCAATCGTGCCTTCATGTAAAACAATTCCTCCGATTACCTGAACATCAAAGGGACGCATTAATAAAGTGCGGCGCGATACTTCTCTGGCTACGGCAAATGCCTCCGTTAGAATATCATCAAGGCTTGAACCATTTTTCAACTTTTCTTTGAAATAAGGAGTTTTCGCTCGCAATTCTTCATCAGATAAAGCCATCATCATCGGTTCAAATTTATTTACTTCATCCAACAGGAATGAATATCGCTTCAATTCACGATCATTCTTAGTTCCCACAATTTTTTTCAATATCATTTCGATCATCGATCACCTTAACCTTACTAAAAAAAAACCGGCATATTTACCGGCTGATTCGACAAGACTAATTTATTAACAATAGAATATCAGGCCACGAGGCGGAATTTTTGGCAAAGGAAACGAGTATTTTTATTTTGCTCCTTAATTTTCGCAATTAAGACGAGAATCGCATTTTGCACTTCCGCTTTTTAGAACTTATTTTTCAAGTACTTTCGTGGATTGACAGGCACCTTATTAACAAAAACAGCGTAGTGAAGATGCGAACCTGTACTGCGGCCGGTATCGCCCACATAGCCGATTACGTCTCCTCTTTTAATTCTTACTCCGTATTTCACGGCTATCCTTGACAAATGGGCATAAGCGGTAACCAATCCGTGGCCATGATCTATTTTTACTAAATTGCCGTCCTGAGTATGGAAAGAAGCATCAATTACCAGTCCGTCCGCCGTTGCCAGCACTTCTTTTCCGAATCTAGTCGCTATATCAAGTCCTTTATGAAATTCAACTCCGGATGAAAAAGGCGATGCCCTTGGGCCAAAATCAGAAGTTACCCATCCTTTAACCGGCCAGATAGACGGTGTAGCGGCAAGAATTGACTTTTGTTCGTGCAAGAAAGCTAATAACTCGTTGAAACTCTTTTCCCGATAATTAGCATCTTCATTTAACGCAGTAATATTTTTACGCATTCCCAAAATCAACTTCTGTTGATCTTTATCCAACAATTCCTGTAATCTAGTTTCAGTATTAGCTGCTCCACCAATACCCAATGGCAGTTTTTTGTCTCGTCCAGTTTGATGAATGGCTAATATTCTAAGCTTTTTATCAACTTGTCTGAGCTCCTCCATGCGATCGGAAAATTCATCAACCCGCAGAGCTAAATCCTGAACTTGCTGAGATTGTTCTTTATTTATTCCTCTTAGCCTGACTAACTCCGCTCTATCCCTTTTTATACTCGCATAATCATAAATAAAATAAAGTGCTATGAGGATGGCTACGAAAGAAACTACAAAAAAACTGCTGACTAAAATTCCGGGAAGAGATATTTTTTTTACTGCGCTGTTAGTGCGCGGAATAACCATTAAAGTAAACAGGTTACCCGACATTTTATCTTTTAATATAGATTTGAAGGATTGCCACTTTAGCATAAGCTTCCTACTTATCATAAAAAAGAGAAAAGTCAAGGATTACTAATTATTAGTTAGTTTTTTAATTTATTCGGATTGAAGATCACCTACTAATCGATTTTTATATAAGATCAGTTATTTCTTATATTCGTTACCTATAATTATGCCGTTAGTGTCTTAGAATGTCAAGGAAATGTTAAGCATTTTTTTGAAAACATTATTACGAAAATATCGAGAAACTATTGCCTGCTTGGTGATATTTTTGTAATCGCCCCAAGTGATAATCAAATATTTCTTATTGAAATTGCATCTTTTTTCCATTAAAACAATAAAAAAAGAGGTTAACTGCTTGGTGAAAATTATAAAACTTTTCAGAATTTATCTTTCGTTAACCGTTCTTTTGGCGATTCTTTCATTGTCGGCATGTCTCTTGCGCCCTTCAGCTTCCATACTTAATGCGGAAGCGCTATCCGCATTTCCTGAAGACAAAATCGGTAAATCTTCCCATGTTATTCTAGTAACGACTAATAATTCCTTTTTCTTCACTGAACAAAAAGTTCGCACTTTGGAAAAACATGCAGGCATTTGGGAAACTGTTTTCGAGCCTTTTAATGCTGTAATCGGAAAAAATGGTTTTGCACAGCCCGGAGAAAAAAGAGAAGGAGATGGTAAAACCCCCTCCGGCATCTATCCTCTTAAAATGACTTTCGGCTATGATGAGTCCATAAAAACAAAAATGCCCTATCGTCAGGTATTAGCTGATGATATATGGGTCGATGATGTAAATGCCGATGATTACAATCGCTGGGTAAAAAAAGGCGCCACGCAAGCTAAATCCTATGAAAAAATGAGACGCGATGATAGTCTCTACAAATACGGTATCGTTATCGAGTATAACACCAGGCCGGTCGTCAAAGGATACGGCAGTGCCATCTTCTTCCATGTTTGGGGCGGAGCTGATATAACTACCGGGGGATGTGTGGCTGTCTCCGAAGAAAACATCATTAAAATTCTCTTATGGCTTGATCCGCAGGCAGAGCCGCTCATTATTATGGGAATAGAAGATGCAACGTGGAGGCTTCCCTGATGAAATCAAAAATCGTTCTTACCTTATTTATCGTCACCACTTTGTGCTTTCCGCAATTCCTGATTAATTCACATTGCGCGGACAAAATCCCGGAAGGCTTTGTCGATATAAAAGAGATGATTCCCGAAATACAACTCGATATTCGTTATTATAGCCCTCATAACTTCGTCGGAGAAAGAGTTGACGGCTATCTGGCACCGAAATGTATCCTCACCAAAGAAGCGGCGGAAGCGCTCGCTAAAGTACAAAAAGAGTTGGAACAGTTCTCATTGACGCTGAAGATTTACGATTGTTATCGTCCGCAACGTGCCGTGGACCATTTTGTGCGCTGGGCCAAGGAAATTGACAACACTAAAACGAAAAAAGAGTTTTATCCGACAGTGGATAAAGCAAACCTTTTTAAAGACGGCTATATCGACAGCAAATCAGGCCACAGCCGGGGCAGTACTGTTGATTTGACCATTGTCCCCTTACCTGCTCCCATCCAGAGAAAATACATTCCCGGTCAGAAATTACAGGAATGCTACCTTCCCGTCGAAAAACGCTTTAAAGATAATAGTATAGACATGGGAACTGGTTTTGATTGTTTTCATGAACTATCGCATACGGCCAATAAAAACATCGGCCGGCAGCAAAAAATTAACAGGCTTCTGCTTAAATCACTCATGGAAAAACACGGATTTAGAAATTACGACAAGGAGTGGTGGCATTATACACTGAAAAATGAACCCTATCCTGGCACATATTTTGATTTCCCAATCGAGTGAGAAATATGAAAATTAAATTACCCCCTTTCTTAAAGTCATACGGTTTTTCGATTATCCTGATCATATCCATTCTTATCGGCGCTTTTCTGGGAGTCATTTATAAAAAGGATGCTGTAATCTTCAAGCCGTTCGGGGACATCTTTCTTAATCTCCTTTTTACGGTCATTATTCCACTTGTGTTCTTTTCCATTTCTTCCGCTGTTGCCGGAATGGCCGATATCCGGCGTCTCGGAAAAATCATTGCCGCAATGATTTTTGTTTTTGTAATTACCGGCCTTATCGCCTCCAGTGTCATGGTTGTCGGCGTTCAGCTCTATCCTCCCGCTGCCGGTGTAAGGATTGATCTGGGTTCCGCAGTAAACATCGAACAGTTCAAAACATCCGAACAAATCGTCAAAGCTTTTACTGTTTCCGATTTTCCCGATATCCTCTCCAAGAAAAACATGCTGGCGCTCATTATATTCTCCGTTCTGATTGGCCTCGCCACTTCGGTGATTGGCGAAAAAGGAAAAGCCTTTTCCAATTTTCTTTCTTCGGCCAGTAACGTTATGATGAAGCTCATTTCTTTCATTATGTATTATGCGCCTATCGGCCTTTGCGCTTATTTTGCCTACCTTGTCGGCGTTTTTGGGCCGGAACTGCTAGGCGCCTACGTGAGGGTAATGATCTTATATTATCCTACAGCAATTTTGTATTTCTTTATTGCCTTTACCATTTATGTCTTTATTGCCGCCAAGGCAAAAGGAGTAAGCCGATTCTGGCGCAATATTATTCCGCCAGCGCTTACGGCTTTCGCTACCGGAAGCTCTATGGCGACGATTCCCGTTAATCTCGAAGCCGCCAATAAAACCGGTGTGCCGCAAGACATCAGCGAATTCGTCATTCCCGTCGGAGCAACAATGCACATGGAAGGCTCCTGCCTTGCCGCCATTTTGAAAATAGCTTTCCTTTTCGGTATATTTAATATGAATTTTTCAGGGGTGGAAACCATTGCCACGGCTATAGGTATCGGCCTGTTAGTTGGTGTTGTGGTAAGCGGCATCCCCGGCGGCGGAACGATTGGCGAAGTGTTGATCATTACTCTTTATGGTTTTCCTCTGGAGTCCTTCCCGATTATCACGATGATTGGAACACTAGTCGATGCTCCGGCAACAATGGTAAACGCCATTGGCGATAATGTTTCCAGTATGCTTGTCGCCCGAATACTTGGCGGCAAGGATTGGATGAAAACTGATGGGGACTTTAAATAAAATCGTCTCCAATTTCAATTTTAAAGGCGTAAACTAAATTAATTTCTGAAATATATGAAGTCAAAAATTGCAGAAAAAATGGACGAACTCCGGAAAGTTTATGACTTACTTAATCTAGATTATGAAAAAGTATTAACCGGACCAAGCAAAGATAAAGCAACGAAAATAGACATTATAAAAAATAAAGTTATAAGAGGCCAGATTATTGTTTGGTATACAATAATCGACGAATTCTTGACAAATAGAATTTGCAGATATTTTTTCGGTAAGAAGAAAAAGTTTGAAATTCTTTGGAAAACAAAAAAATTTCAGAATTTCAATTACTACATAATAGAACAATTATATTTATTACAAAAACTGAGATTGGCTAAATCGATTTCAAAAATTCCAAAAAATGTAGCCGCGGACATTGAAAAATTAAGCGTGTTGAGAAATGGAATTGCTCATACGTTTTTCCCAGAAAATCTCCGTTCATCAAAGCCAAATTGGAAAGGTAAGGATGTTTTCAAGTTTGAAGGAATAAAATTATTATCGGAAGATATTTCAAAGATATATGCCGTTTTCTATCGAGATGAAGAATGGTATTAAGATGCCGTGTTATAACCACTTCAATTAGAGATGGCCTGGACACATACCGTTAGCCAACCCAACAACGTATTTGTTAATAATTTTTTACGAAAATATTTAAAAGAGACATTTGGTCTGCAGGCTCTCCAGATAAATAAGGGTAAAATCTTTACTCTTAATACCCTCTTTTGGGGAAAGTGTATGTACTTTTGAATAGCCACGAAAGCTTCTTGACAATTATTCGGCATTGCTTGTATTTTTACTTGCATGAACATTTGTCATAAATGTAAAAAAGAAATCGCGCCGGATTTTTTTATCGGCAGGCAAGCGCAATGTCCCTCCTGCGGAGCTGACCTGCATTGTTGCCTTAACTGCTCTTTTTATGATGTAGGTTCTTATAATGACTGCCGCGAACCTCAGGCCGAAAGAGTGCTGGACAAAACCCGCTCCAATTTTTGTGATTTTTTTAAATTTAAACAAACAACAAACTCTCACGGTGACGCCAATTCGGGAACCAAAGACAAACTGGAAGGGTTATTTAAGAAAAGCTCATAAACAAAGTTTTATAAATTATCTATACGGCACACGCTGAATGGCGGCCGGGGAGTAATTCCATTTTGTATTTGCGTCTGGGTAATGTTTTAGTATCCAGCTTATCTTTGATTTTCTTTAGCGGCATAACTTCTATACCTAAGCTGAGCGTCTTTTCCAAAAGCTCTCGAAACTGATTTTGAAATATGCCCCCTTCTACTTCCGCATGAACCGGTAAGACATGCGTTCCGCCATCCTTAATCAAATTGGCAATAATTGATACGCCTTTTTGTGCGTCAATCTCCTCAAAGCACGGCAAGTCGGAGGGTATCTCCAGAGTTTCTGCTATTTCATGGATAAACGGAGTTTTGGCCCGTGTACAGCTTATATAGTTAAATTTGTATTCTTTAATTATTTTCAGCACCCGATCATCAATAACCCATGAGGGCGCCCCAAAGGCTGTTGGTTTCTTTCCCGTTAATTTTTCAAAACCGGCAATGCCTTTGCTGAACCACCCACGAATCCAGTTTTCGGATTTATCCGGCAGTTCATCCTGCCAGCGGCGGTGATCCCAGGCGTGAAATTGAACTTCGTGACCGGCGGCAATTATATCATTCACAATTTCCGGAAAGGAAAGCGCGATCATTGGTGCCGGAAGCAAAGTGCCGTATAGCGCTGTTTTCCAGCCATAGAGAGCCACCGCGTTTGTCCGCATCATTTTCTTTAAAAAAAGCGGATTTTTGATTAACTGCAATGCCGCCCGGCCGGAATTATCCGGCCCAATACTTAGAAAAAATGTGCCTTTTAGATTGAATTCTCTTAAAGCCTGTAAAAGACAGGGCACGCCATTTTTCATGCCCCAGTAGGTATCCACATCGATTTTTAATCCGAGCATTGCCATTTTATTTAATGCCAGCGTCTTTGTTTTCTTTCAAAAACGAATTAAGAGTTAGACGCAGTGATTCTTCCAAACCTATTTTCGGCTCCCAATTTAAAAGTTTTCTCGCCTTCTCGATGCTGGGTTTGCGTGTATAAATGTCCTGATAACCTTTGCCGTAATAGGTATCTGCGGAAACATCAATTATATCAGAATAGCTCTTGTCACTCTTATGATCAGGATGTTCCGTAAATAGTTTTTTTAATATATTGGCTAGTTCTCTAACCGAACATTCGTTTGCGGGATTGCCGATGTTGATAATCTCGTTTTTACAAACATCATTTTTATTTTCTAAAATTTTCATAAGCGCACTAATTCCATCATCAACGTACGTAAAACAGCGTTTTTGTTTTCCGCCGTCAACAAGATTAATCGGGCGTTTCATAAACAACTCCGCGATAAATTGCGTGACGACGCGTGAACTGCCTTCCTTTGCCGCGTAGAGTGAATCAAGCCGCGGGCCAATCCAGTTGAAAGGCCGAAACAGTGTAAATTCCAAATGTCCTCTTGTTCCGTAACCGTAAATCACACGATCCAGAAGTTGCTTACAGCAGGAATAAATCCAGCGTTCCTTATTGATGGGGCCTACAACCAAAAAGCTTTCATCTTCTTTGAATTCCGGATCGGTGCAGGCGCCATATACTTCCGAGGTCGAAGGGAAAACAACCCGCTTATGATATTTAACGCATTGTTTAATGATATTGACGTTCATCTCAAAATCAAGGTTGTAAACGGCGATGGGATCTTCCACATAAAGTTTGGGAGTGGCAATTGCCACAAGGGGTATCACGACATCGCATTTTTTGATTTGGTATTCAATCCACTCCCGATTGATGGCAATATCGCCTTCCAAAAAATTAAAACGCGGATTATTCAGATTCTTGCCGAGGCGGTCTATGCCTAAGTCCATGCCGTAAACTATCCAATCTTTTTTTTCGGTGAGGATTTTATTAATCAGATGATGTCCGATAAATCCATTTACGCCCAGTATCAATATTTTCATTTTAACTTTGTCACCTTCCCTTTTTGGAAATATTCGGAAATTTGTGAACCTTTCATGCGCCTTTCCTGAACTTCTATGCCAATAAGTTTTATAGCATCTTTACCGGTATACACGCGAATATTTTCTGTGCTGATTTCCACCTCTCCCGGAACTTTGACTATGTTTGCTTTTACCGGCTCGGCCCACCAGATAATTAATTTTTCGCCATTTTCCAAAAAAGTGAAAGCCCCCGGGTACGGTTCGGTGACACCCCGAATCAAGTTGTAAATATCTTGCGCTGATTTATTCCATTCAATACGTCCGTCTTCCGGACGCCTTCCTCCGTAATAACTCCCCGCTTTCAAATCCTGCTTTTGCCGGTGAATTTGACCTTTATTTATCAAAGGCAATAATTCATCCAGAAGCTCTTTAGCAGACAGACAGAGCTTATCATACAAAGTTCTCGCCGTATCCGTAAAGCTGATTTCGACTTCTTTTTGGCCGACGATATCACCGGCATCGGGCTTATCAATCATGTAATGAAGCGTAACGCCGGTGCGCTTTTCTCCATTAATCAAAACCCAGTTTACCGGACAGCGTCCCCGATAGGCCGGTAAAAGCGACCCGTGCAAGTTAAACGCGCCCAGCGCAGGAATATCAAGTATCTCGCGGCAGATCATTTTTCGATAATAAAAGGAAAATATAATATCGGGCTTGAGGCTGGTAATTTTTTTAATCCATTGCGGTTCATTTATTTCTTCGATAGTGTAAACGGTAATATCTTTCTTTTCAGCCCAACCCTTAACCGAACCGAACCAGCAATTCTCATCAGGGTCGTCTTCATGTGTAAACACAGCGGCAATATCAAAACCGTGTTTAGCGAGAGCTTCTAAACCGGCAATGCCCATATTGTGATACGCAAAAACAGCCGCTTTCAACTTATCGTTTATTCCCTTCTGTGCTGTAAATATTTTCGATCACATATTCCGGCCGCTTGCGTACCTCCCGGTAAATTCTACCGATGTATTCACCGATAACGCCTAAAGCAAAAAATTGCAGACCGACAAATATAAACAAGACGGCAAATAAAGTAAATATTCCTTCCGCCGCCCAGCGCGCGCCATAAACCAATCTCGCTACCGCTAGAAAAATACCGAAACAAACGCCCAGCAGTGACATCAATATACCGCCATACATAATAAGCCTTATCGGTAAATTCGAAAAAGCCGCCACCAGATCAAATTGCAGATTAATCAGTTTTCTTAAAGGGTAACTTGATTTGCCGCCAAGTCGCTCATCATGAGCCACTTCTATTTCCGTTACGCGCTTGGAGAAGAGCGTCGCCAAAGCTGGAATAAATGTGGAGTGCTCATGGCATTGGATCATCCTTTCGACCACACTGCGCCTGTAGGCCCGCAGCATGCATCCCCAATCCCGCAGGCTGACGCCTGTAATCTTTCGCGCTACCATGTTAATAATTTTTGAGGGAATAATTCGCCAAAAGGAATCTTTGCGTCCCCTTCTGATCGTACCGACAACATCATAATTGCCCTCTTCCATCACTTTCACTAAATTAGGTATCTCTTCAGGAGGATTCTGCAAATCCGCATCCATGGTAATGACAATTTCGGCGCTGGATACGGAAAATCCCGCTAAGATAGCCGCATGCTGTCCGTAATTTCGCGCCAGTTCCACTATCTTCACCGATGGTTTTTGAGAAAATTCTTTCAGAATTTCGAGCGAATTATCGCTGCTTCCGTCATCAATAAATATTATCTCGTAGCTTTTTCCCAAACTCTGCATCACCGCGATAAGCCTCTGCATCAAAGTCGGCAGATTTTCTTTTTCATTGTAAACGGGAATGACGACAGCTATTTTAGCATTACTCATTATTCACTATCTCCTTTATGGCTGTACAAACATATTGAACATCTTCTTGTCTCATATCCGGAAATAAGGGCAAAGATATGATCTTATCTGCCGCTCTTTGTGTTTCCGAAAGCATGCCGATACTTGCCGCATATCTTTCCTTTACATAGCTTAAAGTATGGGCTGGAGGGAAATGCAATCCATATCCGATATTATATTCAGCAAGCCTGTTCATAAACTTATCCCGACCTAAAGCCAAAATCTTGATTACAAAAAGGTGCCAGGCATGGGTATGATCATATTGGGGAGCTTGCGGCAAATCTATACCCTTTGTGCCTTTCATCCCTTCCAAATAAAGCTGCGCCAGCTTTAAACGCTTTGCATTCAATTCTGACCAGCGCTCGAACTGCGCCAATCCTAAAGCCGCCAGCAAATCCGGCATATTATATTTATAGCCCGGTTCTATTATATCGTAGGAAGGATTGCCGCCCTTGCCGTATCTTTTCCAGGCATCCCGCTCGATTCCGTGAAATCTCATGAGGCGCAATTTCTTTTCCAAAACATCATCGTTCAGAGTTATCATCCCTCCCTCGGCGGTGGTAATGTTTTTTATCGGATGGAAAGAAAAAATGGCGGCATGACCAAAACCACCGGCATGAATTCCTTTATAATAAGTACCGACTGCATGAGCCGCGTCTTCTATCACAACTAGATCATACTTTTGAGCGAGCTGATTAATTTTTTCCATATCGGCCGGAGCTCCGGCGAAATGAACGGGAATTATTGCTTTTGTCTGCGGTGTGATTTTTTCTTCAATTAAAGCGGCATTTATATTGAGCGTACCGTAGTCGATATCGACAAATACCGGCGTCGCTCCCCGCAAGGCAATCATGTTTATGGTAGAAGCGAAAGTAAGAGAGGGAGTTATGACTTCATCACCGGCACCAATATCGAGCGCCGATAAGGTCAAATGCATGCCGGCGGTGGCCGAGTTTAGCGCTATCGCCTGTTTTGCTCCTGTAAGCTTGCAGAAGCCGGCTTCAAATTCCTGGCATTTAGCTCCGGTCGTAATCCAGCCGGATTTCAGGCAGGATACGACATTATTAATTTCGGCATTTCCTATTGAAGGTCTACTAAACGGCAAGAAATCTTTTCTTATTTTCATTGATAGCCTTTGCGAACTCTTATTTTTTTATGTGTAAAAGATAAAAAGCGCCATTATCCCAGAGCACATCAACCTGAGACAGCTTTTCTTTAATTTCTTTTAACTTGTTTTTGTGCTGGGTAATACAATAAACATCTTTTCTTTGTACACACAATTGAAAAAATTCGTTTCTGGATAAAAAATAACGCTTTCTTTCTGCGGAAGGAAGCTTGGCTATTCCTTCCGATAACTCGCCAAAGTCTTCTACTATCGGTGTTCTGATCTTATTATAGAAGTCAATTCCGTAAAAATTTTCCCGGTATTGATATAAATCCTGATCAAGGGGTACATACCGTAAAATCGCTTCTTTAGCAACTTTAGCACTGCGGTAAGGAGCTAAAAAATCATTCAATGGAAAGAGTATTCCCACTAAAAATAAGGCGCAAAGCAAATAAACAGTTAAAAACCATCCACGGCGTAATTTATTAAAAATCAGGTCTGGCAGAAAAATCATCAAAACCGCCGCCAGCAAAGGCAATAAAATATATAACCACCAATTGCCGGAAATCATGATGACAAGTCCTTTTTCAGGATCGGAATACTGTTTCAATACAGGCGGGAGAAAAAGGACTATAATTATTATTAAGGACTGAAATATAACGGCAATCCGGTAAAATACTTTTTTCCCACCGCTTGCTTCCGATAAATCCTGTTCATAACTGCAAAAAACACTACCGGCAAAAAGAGCAAGCGGTAAAAATACGGGAGCAATATATGTGGCCAGTTTGGAAGAAGAAAATGTATAAAACAAAAAAATAAATAAAATCCAAACGGCCAATAATTTGTTTTCTTCTTTGCTGAATAGCCACTCCTTAATTGATTTCCCCTTCCATGCTTTGATCAGATAAACCGACCACGGAATTGTTCCGACGATAATGATCGGCAAATAATAATAAAAAGGCTCGGTCTTACCGTGCATCTTCGTGGTAAAACGCAGGAAGTGTTCGCGCACAAAGAAAAACCAGAGAAAGTCGGAATTTTCTTTTTGCGCCAAAATCAGCCAGGGGCAAACGACAATCAGAAATATCAATATTCCGATTGGCGAGAATAGCTGCCATATTTGACGCCAGCGGCCAGCCCAGATCAGCCATAAAACCAATACAATAAAGGGAAATACAACACCGATAACGCCCTTCGTTAAAAAAGCAAGAGCGCAGGAAAAATAAAATAAATAATAAAGGTATTTTTTCTTTTCTTCGGTTAAAGTCAAATAACCCAGCCAAATGGAAAAACAAACGAAAAAAGTAAGCGGCATATCCAATATATTGATGCGTCCTAAGGCAAAAGGAAAAGCGGATATCGTTAAGAGCGCCGCGGCATAAAGTCCTGTTTTTTCATCCCGGAAATATTTCCCGATAAAATAAGCAAGCAATATGCAGCCCCATGCGCAGAAACCGGCAAATAGCCTTGCAGAAAAATCATTTTCCCCGAATACTTTAAAAGACATTGCTGTCGCCCAGTAAACTAACGGCGGCTTTTCCAAATAAACGACGTTTTTAATGTGCGGGGTGACATAATTGCCGGATTGGTTCATGGCGCTGGGAATCAAGCTGTAGCGCGCTTCATCCGGTTCCATTTGCGGCATGATACCGAGCAAACCGATATAAAGGATAAATGGTATTAAAAGCAGTATATATCTTTTTTGCATGGAGATACTTTATGCCTTTTCACTTCTGAATTAGTTCGATTTTCTGGCGATCAAAAAAGTATTTTACTAGCATTGTAGATAATATGCCGATACCAGCGCCGGCGATTACGTCGCCCATGTAATGAGATGTTAGTATTATCCGTGTCATGCCTATAGATATAGCTATAATAAATGCCGCAATGCCAGCGCGTGGAAATAATATACTTACCGCGGCAGCTAAAGAAAAAGCTGTAACGGCATGGCCGGAAGGTAAAGAGGTTAATTCATAACCTACTCCAAAAAAATTAAAACCAAAAAGGCCCTGAGTAAAATAATTAATCGGCCGGTACCTTCCGGCAAGCCATTTAACCAGCAGATTGATCAATCCCGCTGCCGAAAGAGATAGAAAAATAAACAACAGCTTCATCGACCATGACTTGTTTTTCCAAATGATGCGCAAAGGCAGGTAAGCCAGAATCAACAAAATATAATACCATCTCGATTCACCCAAGATAGTGACAATTTCAGCAATATCGACTATTGACCTATTTAAGCCCTTACAGTATATCGCGAGCGGGATATCCCAGTAAAAATAGGAAACGGCAACAAGCACCAGACAAACGAAAAAGAAAACAACAGCGACCCATTTTTTAATCAAGGCTTAGCTCCCCCATAATTGCGGCACCATACAAATTCCACCGTATCCACCTTTGCCTTGCGCAGGATTAAATCAGTTTTGGCAACTGCTTCAACACGTTCACAATGAGCATCCTTCTCAATATTTAAATTTTGAAAATAAGTATTGAGAAAAAGAAGGTCATAACCAATAGGCGATTTTTTTTGCCAGACATCGAATTGATCTTTTCGATTATCAATTACGAATACTTCAGTTTTGTAAGGCAAGCTGTAATACATCATTCGGCTGCCCATCGTCCAGTTGGTCACCGCTATCGCTTTTGGCGCCGCTGATAAATTATTCTTTATAAGTTCGTCGGCTTGCTTGGTAATCTCCGGAAAGCCATAAATATCGCGAAATGGCGATTTGTAATCGGGAAAAGTGAAATATTTTCCCGCCAGTTCTGCATATACAAACAAGGTAAGGATGAAGCTTAATCCGATGGAAAAATTAAGAAAGTACTTTTTCCATTTTTCCCGAGCTGTAACTAAATTGTAAGTCCCGACCGGAATAAAAAGTAAATAAAACACAGCCGGCCAATGGGGAAGTGTTCGTTCATAAAATGAGGTAAGCAGAAAGAATAGCAAAATCGTGCCGCCGAATAAAACTGCCAGGCGCAGATAATTGTCGCGTGTACGCAGTACTTGGAAAAAACCATAAAAGGCAATTATAAATAAGAGAGGGTTATACGCGCCAAATTGCGCGGCCAGCGATTCGAAAAACCTCGAAAAACTTGTAGCCAGAGAACCGAACACATGAGAGCCCTGATAACGAAAACTGATAAAGTCGTGCGTAACATTCCAGTAAATAACGGGCGTGATGAGAATCAAGGCTATAAAAGCGGCTAAAAACATATAGCGGGAAAAAATTATATCGTATCTTTTTTTCAGTACGAAAAAAATTATTAGCGGCGGCACAAGCAAAATTGAAGTGTACTTTGTCAGTCCCATTAAACCTAAGAGAATGCCCAGCAAAATAAAATCCAGCGGTTTGTTTTCGCGGGTAATTTTTTCAGCAGTAAATATCAATAGAAAAACAAATAGAAGCAAAAGAGAATCCGGCAACAGCATCAGACCCAATGCATTTAACATAAAAGAACAGTTCAATGCCAAAACAGCCCATAACGACAACTGTATTGATCGTGTGACTTTTAGCACGAATAAATACGCGCAATATGACGTTACGGCAAAAATCAAAATCGCCGGCAGACGCGCTAAAAATTCATTAGTACCTAAAAGATAGAAAAAAGGAACATGCACCCAACCGACAAGCGGCGGATGATCGACATAACTTAGATCAAGATATTTAGCGTATAAAACATAGTGAGCTTCATCAACACCCAAGCCAAAAAATGGCGCCACTATAAGGCGGATTAAAGTAAATAGGCCAATCAGCAGAAATATTTGTCTAGTTTTCTTCAGCATTTATCTTCTCTAAAGTAGGTTTAATCTCCGCAAACACTCTTTCGGGTTTTATCACCTGTAAGCAAATATTATCTTTGCAGGCAGTTTTACGGTGATTGGCTGCGCTCACGCAAGGCGAACAAGCCAACCCGGCGTAAATGGGCGTGGTCTTCCCCAATGATCCATAAAGCGCAGGCGTCTCCGGGCCAAAGATAACAAATGACAGCATATCCGTTACCGAAGCAAAATGCGATGGTCCGGAATCATTGGTCACCATAAATTCGGATACGCTGTAGAGGAGTGGAAGCTGGTCAAGTGTTACTTTTCCGGCAAAATTTATACATCTTTCCGCCTGTACTTGTTTTCTGAGGCGGTCGGCTTCTTCCTTCTCCCGCGGATCGCCCGTAATTAAAACTATTGCTTTGAAGCAATTCTCCAAAATCATTTTAATTAATTGTGCGTAGTATGCCTGTGGCCAACGCCGTTGGATAAGAAGTTCGCTGGCGTTGGGATTAATTAAAATGATTTTGTACTTTTCAGGATTGAATTGGCCGAAACAACCGCGAACAATATTTATAATTGGTTTCTTCTCCAAAGCTGAGAATTTAACTTTGGTCAAAACAATTTCATCGTCAGTAACCAGCGTTTTCGAATAGGGAACTTCCTTTTCAGCCGCAAGCAGAGCATTGACCATAGCAATGAAATTTTTGGCAATATGGATATGGGAATTGTAAGCTACCTTATGCGATAAAAAATCCCCGCGGTAAAGTCCCTCATTATAGTAAGCGTGAAACCCTACTTTATTAGGCGCGCCGCTGAATCCCGTAAGCAGGGCCGTGAAACGGGAAAAAAGCTCCAGATCGATTACGGCATCAATTTTTCTCTTTCGAGTCCAGAAAAAGAATTTCAATGTATCGAGCACAAAAGCCAGAAAATTTCCTTCACGAATCGAATAAATATTTTCCTCAGGAACTGTTTTCAGTAAATTCAAACTGGGCTTATTTTTTTTAAAAATGGCGAAATAGATATTAGCGCCGGTTTTTTTTTGCAGTTTTCTCATCGCGGGATCAACTAAAATGGCGCTGCCCATTTCTGAAAGTTCGATAAAAAGAACGTTTTGCAGGGCTTTGCTTTCATTCCTTTTCAAAAATTCCACAACTTTTTGACACAGCGTGCCCAAAAAGCAAAGAGGAACGCCCAGGTAATAATCAATCTGGCGCATGGTATCAACTTTCATGGGCAACCAACTCTTATCCTTTCTAAAATCGGCATTTCGGTAAAATTCTAGAGGAATATAGGCAAAATAGCAACGACTGTCAATAAAACATTGCAACAATACCTACCTTTACGTAACTTTTAAAAGAGCATTAAAACATTTTACTTAGCCTCTATGTTTTGCTTGAGAAACTTGATCAATACATGTTAATTTAAAATAATAATGGATTAAATACATGCGTAAAATTATTGACAGATATATATTTAAAGAAATAGCCATACCTTTTATTATCATTTTGTTTGTCTTGACCTTTGTCCTGCTCATGGGAAAGATCCTGCAAATAATGGATTTAATGGTAAATAAGGGTATCAGCGTATTTCCCATCGCCAAGCTCATTGTCTTTCTTTTACCTTCGTTCATGATGTTCACCATACCCATCGCCCTCTTGATTGCTATTCTTATCGCCATGGGTCGATTATCTGCTGATAACGAAATAACGGCCATTAAAGCTTCGGGCCTCAGCTTATTGCAAATTTATTACCCTGTTGCGATTGCTTCTTTGGCCACATTTATTTTTACCATATTTATAAGCCATTTTCTTGTGCCGCATAGCAATTTTGCCACCAAGCGTTTGCTTTTCGAAATCGCTTCCCAAAACGCGAGCATCGGTATAAAAGAAAAAGTTTTCAACGCTGATTTTAAAGGTCTTATGCTTTATGCGGATAAAATTCCTCTTGATGGCAAATACATGGAAGGAGTCATTGTTTCCGACAGCCGTATTATCGGCGAACAAAACACGATTTTAGCTAAAAAGGCTTTTCTTATATCCGATCCGGAACTGATGACCGTCAAATTAAGACTGGAAAACGGTTCCCTTCATACAGTAAGTTCAGATTTAAAAAATTACCGCAAAATCGATTTTGAAAGTTACGATATCAATCTTAACTTATCTACCTCTATTGCCGCTATGCGTGAAGATTCAAAATCAAGCACGGAAATGACGATGGGTGAGCTGCTGACAATGATAAAAAAACCGGGTATTGATGAAGCTTCAATCCGTGAGTTGGCAATTGAAGTGCACAAAAAATTTTCTATTCCCCTTTCCTGTATTTTCTTCGGTCTTCTGGCTTTGCCGTTGGGCATAAGAAGTCATCGAGCTGTAAAATCACGCGGATTTGCTGTTGGCCTTATAGTCGTTTCTTTATATTACCTCTTACGTATCGGCGGTGAAGCTCTTGTGGAAACTGGCCGCCTTTCTATAGTAATCGGCGTCTGGGCGCCAAATTTAACTTTTGCTTTTCTGGGCATTTATCTTTTTTATATGGCTTATAAAGAGATATCTCTCTGGCATATGACAAAAATTTTCCTTTGGCGTAAAACTCTAAATAATTAAGGATTATAAATTGAAGATAATTGACAGATATATTATCAGGGAATTCACTAAACTATTCACGATTATCTGTATCGCTTTTATCGCCCTTTATTTGATTGTCGATTTTTTCGAAAAAATACGAATGTTTCTCAGCAATCACGCGTCTATTGCGCAAATGGCATCATATTTTATATGTTCGATTCCGATGATTATTTCCCTTGTTTTGCCTTCCGCTGTTCTTTTGGCAACTCTGATGGCTTACGGCTCATTTTCAAAACACAATGAAATAACCGCGATGAAAGCCAACGGGATTAGCCTTTATAGAATTTCCCTTCCCGCTCTGATTTTCGCGGCCGTATTAGCTGTTTTTTTATTCTATTTCAGCGAGCTGATAACGCCAGCATCAATACAAAAAACTGAAAATATCATAAAAATTGAAGTGCAAAAACAGCAGGCTTTGGGTTTCTTTAAGCAAAATGAGATTTGGTACCGTTCGGGAAATGCGATTTATAATTTCAAGATGTTTGATGTTAACAAAGATACTTTGCGCGGCGTAACTATTAATTATTTAAACCCCGATTTTACTTTAAATATGCGCATAGATGCCAAAAGCGCTGAATGGAATGATGATCATTGGATTTTTCATAACTTGCTTATCACTACTTTTAACAGCAATAATATTCCCGTTTTAGAGCGATCGGAAGAGAAAATAATAAATATCACTGAAAAACCGAATAATTTTAAGATAATACAAAAAGACGCGGAAAAAATGGGCTATTTCGAGTTGAGAAAATATGTCAAGAAAATACAGGATGAAGGATATGACGTCACAAGATATCTGGTAGATTTACAGGGGAAAATTGCCTTTCCTCTGGTAACCATAATACTTGTTTTTATTGGTGTCTTTTTTTCTCTACGCTCGGAAAGAAGCGGTGGTGTAATGCAAAGCGTGGGAATTGGTATTTTTATCGGATTTTCCTATTGGATAGTCCATGCGTTCAGTATGTCTTTGGGACGCTCCGGAACATTATCTCCGTTTATAGCCGCTTGGTTGGCAAACATACTTTTCACTTCGGCCGCTTTAGTATTGTTCCATAAAGCGCGTACTTAGTTTAAAAATACTACTTCTAAAATATTATCCGGGAGATTGATGATCTGGATTTTTATGAACCCGTAAACTAATATCTATAGTATTCCGGTTTAAATGGACCTTTTTCCGATAGGCCCAGATATTCTGCTTGTTTTCGCGTCAGTTTGGTTACCCGCGCACCCAATCTACCTAAATGCACCCGGGCGACTTCTTCATCCAATATCTTTGGCAAAGTGAAAACGCCGATTTTATGTTTCTTTGTAGCCAGTTCTATTTGCGCCAGGCATTGATTGGTAAAGCTGTTACTCATGACAAAGCTGGGATGACCGGTGGCACATCCCAAATTAACCAACCTGCCTTCCGCTAATATTATTATGGAACGCCCCGATTTGAGTTTCCACTTATCCACCTGCGGTTTAATATTTTCTTTTTTACAGAATTTGTTTGTCTCTAAATATTGCATGTCGATTTCGCTGTCAAAATGGCCGATATTGCAGACGATAGCTTCATCTTTCATCATTTCCATGTGTTTGCCGGTAATGACGTCGCAACAGCCGGTGGCTGTCACAAAAATATCGCCGATAGCCGCCACTTCTTCCAATGTCCTAACCTCATATCCTTCCATCGCCGCTTGCAGCGCGCAAATCGGATCGATTTCCGTAATAATCACCCGGGCTCCAAAACCTCTCATTGATTGGGCACAACCCTTGCCTACATCTCCATAACCGCAAACAACAACGATCTTGCCGGCAATCATTACATCCGTTGCCCTTTTAATGCCGTCAGCTAGCGATTCGCGGCATCCGTAAAGATTATCGAATTTTGATTTAGTGACTGAATCGTTAACATTTATTGCCGGAAACAATAGTTCTCCCGCAGCTTGCATTTGATAAAGGCGATGCACGCCTGTTGTTGTTTCTTCGGAAACTCCGCGAATTTTAGCGGCTGTCTTTTGCCACCTTTTTGGATCATGTTTTAAAGATTTCTCCAAGCGGGAAATAATAATTTTAATTTCTTTATTATCAATTTTTTGTTTCAGCAATTGGGGGTTTTTTTCGATCCTGACTCCTTGATGAATGAAAAGCGTCGCATCGCCCCCATCATCTACGATTAAATCGGGACCGGAACCATCAGGCCAGGTTAACGCCTGCTCGGTGCACCACCAATATTCATCCAGAGATTCGCCTTTCCATGCAAAAACCGCTGTTGAACCGGCTTTGGCTATTGCCGCGGCTGCATGATCCTGAGTCGAAAAAATATTACATGATGCCCAACGAAGATCGGCCCCTAATTCCTGGAGCGTTTCAATAAGCATAGCCGTTTGGATAGTCATGTGCAGACTGCCCATTATCTTCAATCCATGAAGGGGCTTCTTACGGCCGTATTTTTCGCGTACAGCCATCAGACCGGGCATTTCATTTTCCGCCAATTGCATTTCTTTTCGGCCAAAAGCGGCCAGAGAAATATCGGCAATTTTGTATTTTAAAGCCCTATCAACTTCCAGAAAAGCCATCTTTCCTCCAATGTATTTTTGCCACGCTTACTCTTGTCCGGTTACTTATTTTTTAACGCTTTTTTTAGAGCGTCAATTTTATCCGTTTTTTCCCAAAGATAATTCATGTCCAGAAACAAAGTTTTAGGAATTTTTTTATATATATCACCTTTCAGTAGCTCAAACTTTTCAATCATTCCTTTGGGGGTTAAATCAAATACCTGATTAACAATCCCGGCAATTTTTTCATCTAACACAACTCCAGTTCCGAAAGTGTTGACATAGATAGAGATAGGTTGCGCAATTCCGATCGCGTAAGCAAGCTGTACAGAACATTTTTTCGCCAGCCCGGCGGCAACAATGTTTTTGGCCACATATCTTGCGCCGAAGGCCGCTGAACAATCTACTTTTTCCGGCGTTTTATTGACAATGGAACCGCCGCCCAATTGAGCGCCCGGGTAACCGCCATAGAGTTGCACGACTAATTTGCGGCCGGTCACACCGGAATCTGCCGCAGAGCATGAATTAACCGCGTTCCATTCACCGGTGGGATTAAAAATGAATTTTGTCTTATTATCTATCCAATCGTTTAAACAATCAAAGGCAATCTGCCGGGCCTGTTCTTCGATCGATGAGCGAAATTTATCCGGTACCTGGCGATAATCTATGGCGTTGGACATAAGTACTGTGGTTACTCTTTGCGGACGCCAATCGGCGTCATAATCCACTGTGACCTGTCCTTTTCCATCCGGAGCAAAAATAGGATTACCGCAATTTTCAAAAGCGCGCATCATTCTATTGACTAATACGTAAGTCAACGGCAATAATTCCGGAGTTTCATCACAAGCAAAACCATAAATAATGCCTTGATCTCCTGCTCCAATTTCCTTGTGCTTTCCTAAATCTGCTCTCGTCCCAATATTGATGTCCGGCGATTGCGGAATGATCGCGTTTAGTATACCCATGGAATTGCCGTTAAGACCTAAATCGGAATCTCGATAGCCGATGCCGAGAACTGTTTGTCTCACCGTTTTTTCAATATCAATATAAATTCGTGTGGAAACTTCACCGCCAACAAGGCAAAGACCTTTTCCTAAAAATACTTCCAGACCACAGTGCGGCATGCAGTTTATGTCCATGCCTATTTTATTCTCTGCTTCCAATATCGAGGCAATAATATTCGAAGCTATAGAATCAGATACTATATCCGGATGACCTATCTTTACACTTTCCGCTGTAATTTGCATGCTTCAAATCTCCTTGTAAATATTTTTTTAGCCAACGTCAAAATACGATGGAAGCAATTAACACATATATGTATTTTAGTTAAATGATTTTTTCAATTTATAATATATTTTATATTAAGAGGATAATCTGCCTGAAAAAATAAGAAATAGTACCCAGGTAATCGATTGATATTATTAATGATTAGCGTAATCATCAATAATCAATTATTAAATTTAACTGACTTTTTTTATTTTATTTTTATCGTCGACCAGAACACATTTAGGATGCCATTTCGTTGTGTCTTTATCATCAACAATTACATAAGTCGCAATAATAATTAAATCTCCCTTAGATACCTTGCGCGCAGCGGCGCCATTGAGACAAATTGTCCCGGAGTTCCGCTTGGCTTTTATGGTATACGTGGAAAATCTTTCCCCATTGGAAACATTGTATATTGCCACTTTTTCATAAGGCGCAATCTGGGCTTCCTGCATAAGTGTTTCATCAATGGAAATGCTGCCTTCATAGTGTAAGTCGGCATCCGTCACCGTAGCGCGATGTATTTTCGATTTTAACATGAATCTTTGCATAGTCATATTACTCCTTAAGGCTAGGAATTATGAATATAACTTCTCACCAAAAACGTGATTATCTATAAGTCTCGTTTTTCCCACTTTTACGGCCAATGCTATAACCGCTTCACCGGCAATTTCATCAATATCGGTAAGCGTTTTCGTATTGCATATTTTTATATAATCAATATCGGTATATGGAGCATTGGTAATTAATTTTTTCGTTTTATTTATTAAAACGGAAGCATTTCTTTCGCCACCTTCATAAAGTTTTTGCGCTAATTTAAGAGAAGCAACCAACGTTAAGGCCGAAGGCTTCTCGTTTTCTTTCAGATAAACATTGCGCGAACTCATAGCCAGCCCATCGGTCTCGCGCACAGTAGGCAATCCGACTATTTGCAAGTCCAGGTTTAAATCAGCAACCATTCGTTTTACAGCTATAAATTGCTGAAAATCTTTTCTCCCGAAAACGGCGACATGCGGTTTGACAATATTAAAGAGTTTGGCACATACAGTTGTTACACCGCGAAAATGGCCGGGACGCGATAAACCACATAAATTTTTGGTCACTTCTTCCACATTCACATATGTCTGATAATTTTCAGGGTACATTTCTTTGTCGGCTGGATAAAAAATTACATCAACATTGACACTTTCCGCCATCATTAGATCGCGATTAAAATCACGCGGATATTTAGATAAATCTTCTTTCGGTCCAAATTGCGTGGGATTGACATAGATGCTTACGACTAAATAATCAGCCATTTTTTTAGCTTCTCTCATGAGATTAAGGTGCCCTTTATGGAAATAGCCCATAGTTGGAACAAATGCTAATCGTTTCCCTTGCATTCTTATTGTTTCCGAATAAGATTGCATTTCATTTATTGAGTTGATAATTTTTGTTTTCATTTTTACATTAAAAAAGCCCCGCATCGCAAGACGAGAGGCTTTATCGTATTTCTTAATTCTTTCTTCCTTCCGTCCCGGTCCTTACGGATCCAAGCGTGAAAAAATATTAACAATATTTAATAATTTTGTCAAGGAAATAAATTGGCAGCCAAATAATTATCAAATTTTTCGCATTCTTTCCTTGAATGTTCCCTTTGATTTATCTATTTAACAACTAAAATCTGCCCCGGAGTTATTGTTTTATTTCCAACTAGATTATTCAATTCCATCAACTTGGCGACATTGATATTGTTTTTTTTGGCAATGCTGTAGAGGTTATCGCCTTTAATGACTATGTATTTGTTCGTTCCTAATTCATCTACATCAGCCGCCGACAATATTTTGTTTGTTATCTTTGATTTCCGCGCTGTCTTTGTTGCATTATCCTTTTTTTCCGGTGAATTAGTGACGTTTTCATTCGGAGATACCTTTAGTACTTGACCTGCACGTATTGTATCCGTTTTTAAGTTGTTCAACTCTTTAATTTGCGCCTCGGTAGTGCCGGAATGCTGCGCAATCAGCTGGAGTGTGTCTCCTCTTTTAACTTTATATTGTCCTGTAGATATTTGTATTTTATTGTTTTTTTGTCTTGATTTGCCTTTGGCGTAACGCTTTTCTTTAATTAGAGGAATCGTTAAACGTTTTCCGACAACTAATGCTTTTTGAGGATTTAATCTATTATAAGATATTATTCTGGAAACGGGAACTCCATATTTACTGGCAATAGAATTAACCGATTCGCCACTTTTTACCCGGTGTCTGATAAAAACTGCTCGAGCTAAAAGAAACCGCGGTTTTTCGCTTTCGGGGATTTCACTCGCCACTGAATTAAACTTGGCTAGAGATTCTTTGGGAATCTTTAAATCATATTCCCTATCCGGTGTTATTTTATATCTCAATTCCGAATTAATTAAGTGTAATTTTTCATCCGATACTTCAATTCTTGACGCAATATCTTCAAGTTTCATTATCTTATTGACTTTAACTGTCTCTACTGTAATTGGCTTTTCCGTACTACCCAAATCGAATCCATATTTTTGCGGGTTTTTGATTATATGTAATGTTGCCAGAAAGCGGGGAACATAGCGAGATGTTTCTCGCGGCAATAGATTGTACAGATCCCAAAAACGATCAAAGTAATTGATGTGCTGTAGTGATATGACCCTGAGCACTTTTCCCTCTCCGCAATTATATGCAGCCAATGCGGTAAGCCAGTCTCCGAACATGTCGTGTAATTCTTTTAAATAAGCAATCGCCGCCTGAGTAGATTTTTCCACATCCATGCGTTCATCTATCCATTCATCACGGCTCAATCCGTACTTATAACCGGTTGATGGAATAAATTGCCACAAACCAAGTGCGCGGGCGCGCGAAAGAGCCTTAATCTTGAAACCGCTTTCCACGAAGGGAAGCCAGGAAAGTTCTTCCGGCATTCTCGCTTTTTTTAATTCTGTAATTATGACATGATGGTACATCCCGGAGCGCTGATACGCTGCAATAAAAAAATCGCGCTCCAGTGTTTGAAAAGAATGAATTTCTCTTTCTACAGCCTCATTCATTATTAATGGTATTTCACTGGCTTTACCGCTGGTGGCAGTTTGCTTGGCCGAGTACACCGACAACAAACGCTTAGATATTAATAATCGCAGATCATCTTTTTGCCGCGCTATAACCACATCTCCGTCAGCATCAAGGATTAATGCATAAGCTTTATCTAGTGTATTTATTGTATTTTCTACATCACCTTTTTCCCAATAATTATCGGCAACTTCCAGTAAATCCAGCGCCTTTTCCATAATATCTTGTTCTTCTTCTGCTTTTTTATCTTTTTGCGCTTTGGCGGGAGAAAAGAACAGACTTCTCCAACTTCCCTTTGATGAATTATTGTCTTCTTTTTGATTGTCCTCTTTGTTTTCCTCTTTTAAGGATGTATCCCCTTTTTTTATCACTGAATTCTTGATTGGAGCGTTTTCTTTCTCTTCATGATTTTGATCAATTAAACTTTGAGCAGAACTGAATAAAGGAAAGGCAAAAATTAAAGTAACCGCTATAGTTAAAACAACACAGCATTTTTCAATCCTCATTATTAAACCAGCTCCTTAAGCTTTTTCCGAAACAGGCATCGCAGGAATGCTTCTTTTAATTTAACTGATAAATGTCTTTTGCAAATATCTTATATCATACTTTTAATTTTTCCCTAAGCTTAATTGCCAATGGCCGGCGTTCTTTTAAGTTCCTGCATGGGCAAAATTTCCCGGCTAGCTATTTTTCAAATCCTTAGGTAAAAAATGTTCCGTCGCACTCATAAGATAGGCGTGGATAAAATCGTCAATATCACCATCAAGGACTCTGCTAGCATTGCCGTTTTCAATATTCGTCCGGTGATCTTTGACCATTTTGTACGGATGCAGGATGTAAGACCGGATTTGGCTACCCCAGGCAATATCCTTCTTCAATTTATTTTCTTCGCTGATCTTTTCCTTCTTCAATTGCAGTTCCCTCTCGTAGAGTCTTGATTTTAGATATTTCATAGCCATCGCTTTGTTTTTGTGCTGGGATCGTTCGTTCTGACATTGCACAACTATATTTGTAGGTAAATGGGTGATTCTTACGGCTGAATCCGTTTTATTTACATGTTGCCCGCCTTTTCCACCAGCACGGAAGGTATCTATGCGTAAATCGTTTTCATCGATTTCAATCTTTATATCATCGTCAACTTCCGGATAAACAAAAACGGAAGCAAACGAAGTATGACGTCGGGCACCGGCATCAAAAGGAGAGATTCTAACAAGGCGATGAATGCCGATTTCCGCTTTCGCATAACCATAAGCGTACTGACCTTCCACCGTGAAAGACACGCTTTTAATGCCGGCCTCGTCTCCAGGCTGGCAATCGATGATTTTGGTGGCAAATCCTTTCTTTTCGGCCCAGCGCAAATACATGCGTAATAACATTTCCGTCCAATCCTGTGCTTCTGTTCCTCCCGCTCCAGCATGGATAGAAACAATTGCGTCCATGGGATCTTGTTCACTGGCCAGCATAATTCTTATCTCTTCTTGGCCAACAGCAGAATTTAAATAATCCAGCTCCAGGGACAAATCTTGCAGGACTTGTTCGTCTTTTTCCTGCAAAGCGATTGCCCAGAGATGTTCAATATCTCTTATTTCCTCCTTGAATTTTTTCCACTTATCCAGAGACTCAGTCAATTTCGTCTTTTTTTGGAGTATTTCTCGCGCATTATTTTGATTGTCCCAGAATTCTTTTTTTAAAGATAATATTTCCAAATCTTTTATTTTTAGTTCCAGCTCCGGAACGTCAAAGACACTCCCCGATATATTTGATTCTTTTTTTCAAATCATTTACTGTTTCTTGTATGTTTTCGATTGTCATTTTTTAACCTCCCTTTCCAACTCACTAAAAAATAAAGCATAATTAAAACGAAACAGATAACTACCATTATATCACCGTATTGGGCATAAAAAGTCGGTATCTTTACAAATTTTATGTTTCCTTTCAAAGCTTCTCTTTGGAATATTTTTGTTTGCGCAATTATTTTCCCTCGTGGATCAATAATTCCCGAGACACCTGTATTGGCGGCTCGAACCAAATACAGTCTGGTTTCCACAGCGCGAAATAAGGACATGGAAAAGTGCTGAAAGGGTGCTGAGGTCGCGCCAAACCATGCATCATTAGTAATGTTTACCAATAAATCAGCCGATCTTCTTTTATACATTCTGGCGGCATTAGGCAAAATTCCTTCGTAACAGATCAAAATTCCGATTTTTCTATCGTCCAAGAGCAAGGGATAGAATCCAGCTCCGGCTGTAAAATCTCCAATTCCGGCAGTAAGCCCTTTAACGAACGGTAAAATATTTCTTAGAGGGACATATTCACCATAGGGAACTAAATGAACTTTATCATATCGACCTCTGCTTTCACCTGCGGGGTTCAAAAGGTAGGCGCTGTTAAAATAATCTGCGTACCCTCTTTTCGGCAAATAACTTACTGCACCGAATATAAACCAGCTTTTTGTCTTGACTGCTAACTGTTTTACTTGTTTCTGCAAATCATTTATATCCAGAAAATTAACCGGGAGAGCAGTTTCCGGCCAGACCAACAATCCCCCTTCTGCCGGAGTATTTTGCAAAGAAAGACGTTCGTATATATTCACTGTTTCTTTTTGAAATTTTTCGTTCCATTTTATTGATTGATCGATATTGCCTTGAATCAACGCAACTTCCATGCTTTTCGCATTATCCATCGCTTTTTCAACATGATTCACTCTAATAACACCGTAGATAAAAACACTGCCTAAAATTAAAAAGACCATGGTAGCCGATATAATCGCCTTCTTTGATCTTTTCGCCAGAACATCAAACAAAGATACATTAACCATGACAATCAAAAAAGACAAACCAAAGACTCCTAAAACATCGGCAAATTGAATAAGGTAGAAATTCAAATACTGGGAGTAGCCAAGATTTTCCCAAGGAAATCCTGTTAAAAAATTCGACTTACAATATTCCAGGCAAATCCACAGGGCCGGCGCCAATAAAAAAAGAATCTTTCCCCGGAAAAAAACGATAGCTGCAGCAAATAACGCAGTGTAAATGCTTAAATAGCAGGTTAAGAGTAACATCAAAATAACACCCAGATATATAGGCAAATAACCATAATTTACAACGACATAAGTAATCCAATATATTATTCCTATATAGCCTGCAATCCCGGTGAGAAAACCCAAAAGTAACCCTTGTCTGAGGGAAGTGACCTTCCACAATGCGAAAAAAAGAGGAATAAAAGAAACCCAGGCAATTAAGCCAAAGCCATACTTAGGAAAAGATAAAAATATAAGCAGCCCACTCAGTAAGGCTAAAATAATTTTATTTTCCAATAATTCGTTATAAAAACTGAAATTGAATTTTTTCACGGAGATGTTTTTGTTATTCATTTTCACTATCGGTCTGAAGTTTTCTGATTTTTACTTTTTTGATGCTGCGTTCGTCGGCATTTTCGATTGTAATTTCCAGTCCCTTTATTTGATATGTTTCGCCAATCAGAGGAATTCTTCTGGTCGCGTTTAGGATCATACCGCCGAGAGTCTCATATCTTCCTTTTTCCAGACTAATATTTAAATATTCTTCAATTTTTTCGATTTCCGTTCGTCCATCGACTATAAGGGAACCATCCGCTGATTGCAAAATTCCATCTGTATCCGTATTCGCTTCATGTTCGTCACGAATTTCGCCGACAATTTCTTCGAGCAGGTCCTCCAGCGTGACCAGACCTGATGTTCCTCCATATTCATCAATGACAATGGCTATATGTTTTTTATTTTCTTTGAATTCATAAAACAACAGATGGGTGTTTTTTGTTTCCGGAATATAATATGGTTTGGTTAGCTGAGTTAATATATCTTCTTTTGTAATTTCTTTTGACCAGAATTTAAGCAAATCCTTGACATTCAGAATACCAATAATGTTATCGATTGTTCCACGATAAACAGGTATGCGCGTATGCCGCGATTCGATTGCTTCCTTTATGATTTCCTCAGTTGTCGCCTCTGTGCTCACAGCGACGATCTGGGTTCTCGGAATCATTATCTCGCGAACTAAAATATGTGTAAACTCTAAAATATTTTCGATTATTTCACGGGATGAAAAATCCATCAAGCCATGTTTTTGCGCTTTGGACAAAACTGCTTCAATTTCCTTTTTGATATATTTGGAGTTGCGCCAGAAAAATAGTTTAGAGAATATTTCCATCATATTTAAAAATATTTCTCCTTAAATTATAAACCGCGCAAATATTCCGGTCTCATGCGACTTACATTTTTTTCTTCTATGACCGAACCGATCATTTTCAATATTTTTTCTTTCTCCCGAGGTAAATAAGCCTTTATCGGTAAATAGTTGGAAACATGATTGGAAGTAAAATAGCAATTTGTAAAATTGGAATTGGAAATTATCAAATAAAGCTCGCGAATATAACCAAATTTATCCGGTAAAATAAAGCATCCAGCCATGTAATCCTCATATAATTGAGTATGTGGAACGAGCATCAAAGTAAGCGCGCCCACATAATCCGGATCAATATCGCTCAAAATTCGGGCAGTATCCAATGCGTGTTCAACGCTCTTCTCTATCCCGCCTATTCCTAATAGTACTGTAACAGAGAGTGCTATGCCCGCTTCTTTTACACGGCGTGCTGCCGCGACCATTTGTTCGTAAGTTACACCCTTATGTATTTTTTGCAGCAATTCAACATTTCCCGTTTCTACACCTAAATAGATTATTTTCAGACCCATCTCTTTTAGTTTTTTAAGCTCATCAATAGGTTTTCTTAAAATGCTTTTAGCATTGGCATATGTTCCAATGCGTTCAATATTGGGCAGGTTGTTATTAATTAGCTTTAGTATCTCTTCCAGACGCGGCTGCGGTATTATCAAGGCATCACCGTCGCACAAAAATACTTTCTTCACATTTCCGAAATTTCGGGCTTCCTGTAAATCCTTCTTAATTTGCTCCAAAGGTTTTATCTTGAATTTCTTTTGGCGATAAGTTCCACAAAATGTGCATTTATTATGCGAACAACCGACAGTGACTTGTAATAGCAGGCTATAAGCTTCACTGGGCGGCCTTATTATTAATCCTTCATAATCCATAATTGATTCTTTTCCCTCTTGCCATCCTAATTTTTTATGGAAGTTAATAAATTGCTTAGAACTTTATATGAACAACATCTAAAAAGCAAGCCATTGGACAAAAAAAAGGGAGTCGTCATAAAAGCTGACTCCCTTTGATTTTCTGGCGGGGCCGATGGGACTTGAACCCACGCCCTCCGGCGTGACAGGCCGGCGTTATAACCAACTTAACTACGACCCCCAAAAATCATTATAATTTAAATTACAGTTCGTTGAATTAACATTTATGGTAGGCGGAACAGGACTCGAACCTGTGACATCCACGGTGTAAGCGTGGCGCTCTCCCAGCTGAGCTACCCGCCCGCAATTCATCAAAAACGCTGTGAGGCTTCTAGCAACATTGAGATTTATTGTCAAGTTCTAAAAAAAATGAAAACAATTAATTTACCGACTGAGGACTTACCGCCATGTTCGGTTCGACTGTTGCACCGAAATTTTCATCATCCTTCAAAAAAGCAATATCTAATACTTCATCTATATGCTCGACAAAAACTATCTCCAGAGCATTTTGCACATTTTGCGGAACTTCCACTAAATCTTTTTCATTATCTTTCGGAATAATGACCATTTTGATGTTACCCCGATGAGCGGCTAGAATCTTTTCCTTTAATCCACCTATCGGCAAAACCCTGCCCCTCAATGTAATTTCACCAGTCATGGCTAAATCGGCACGTACTTTTTTCTTCATCAGCGCCGATGCAATAGATGTAGCCATCGCAATGCCCGCGGATGGGCCATCTTTAGGAATCGCTCCTTCCGGGACATGAACATGAATGTCAATTTTCTCATAAAAATTCTTGGGTAGGCCGAATCTTTCCGCGCGAGCCCGAATATAAGTCAACGCGGCCTGAACAGATTCCTGCATTACGTCGCCTAATTTTCCGGTCATTACCATCTTGCCCGTACCTTCCATGATGGAAGCTTCAATAGACAATAGCTCCCCGCCGACCTCTGTCCAGGCTAAACCAATTGTCAAACCAACTTCATTCTTCCCCTCTGTTTCCCCGTGACGGAACTTGGGTACACTTAGATATTTGACGATAGACTTGGAAGTAATAACTAATTTTTTCTTGTTGCCGTTGCTGACTATTTCTTTAGCAACTTTGCGGCAGATGGAAGCAATTTCACGTTCCAGATTTCGCACACCGGCTTCCCGTGTGTATTGGCGTATAATTCTAAGCAATGCTCCTTTGGTGAATTCAATGTTTTCGGCCAATAAACCATTCGCTTCCATTTGCTTCGCAATCAAAAACTTTATCGCTATCTGCAATTTTTCCTGTTCTGTGTATCCCGCTATTCTTATTACTTCCATTCTATCCTGCAGAGGAGGAGGAATTGTCTGTAAAATATTTGCCGTTGTAATGAACATAATGTCGGACAAATCATAATCCACATCCAGATAATTATCGTTAAAAGCGAAGTTTTGCTCCGGATCAAGAACCTCCAGCAGCGCTGAGGAGGGATCTCCTCTGAAATCGGAGCTGAGCTTATCCACTTCATCCAGACAGAAAACGGGATTGTTGGAACCGGCCTTTTTCAAAGACTGGATAATTTTTCCCGGCATAGCCCCTATATATGTACGGCGATGGCCGCGGATTTCTGCTTCGTCGCGAACGCCTCCCAGAGAAATACGTACAAACTTCCTATTTGTGGCTCTGGCCACCGATTTGGCAATAGACGTTTTACCCACCCCGGGAGGACCAACCAGACATAAAATCGGACCTTTGTTTTTCTTTACCAACGATTGAACGGCAAGATATTCAATAATGCGCTCCTTGACTTTTTTCAATCCGTAGTGATCCTCTTCCAGAATAGTTTCCGATTCTTTCAAGGTATATTTATTCTCCGTTTTATCCGACCAGGGCATATCCAACAACCAGTCAATATAATTTCTGACAACCGTAGCCTCGGCGGACATAGGTGCCATCATTTGTAATTTTTTAATTTCCTGCCGGGCTTTTTTCGTAGCCTCTTCGGACATCTTCTTTTGCTTTAAACGCTTTTCCAGTTCGACTACTTCATTACGAAAATCGTCTTTTTCTCCCATTTCCTTCTGAATAGCCCGCATTTGTTCATTGAGATAATAATCCTTCTGCGTTTTCTCCATCTGCTTTTTAACACGCCGCTTTATCTTTTCCTCAACCTGCAGGATTTCTATTTCGGAAAGCATCAGTGAATAAATTGCTTCCAGACGTTCACCGATATTGAAGATCTCTATAATTTTTTGTTTATCTTCCAGTTTCACATTAATATGGGTAATTACAACATCGGCAAGCTTGGAGGCGTCTTCAATAGCGGCAATTGTTCCCATCATTTCCACGTGAATTTTTTTGCTGAGTTTCAGATAAAGCTCAAAAGATTCTTTGATACTGCGTATTAGTGCTTGCTTTTTGACATCATTTTGATCATCAATATCTTCAATCTCATTTACTTTGACCAGAAAAAAATCATTATTTTGTAAATATTCCTTTATGACACCGCGGGTTTTTCCTTCAACCAGTACTTTGACCGTCCCGTCTGGCAAGCGCAAAAGTTGAATGATAATACCGATTGTACCGATATTATAAATATCTTCCTGATTCGGATCATCTTTCTTGGCATTTTTCTGAGCAACCATGAAAATACCTTTCTCATACTTCATTGCCGATTCCAGCGCGGCAATCGATTTTTCGCGGCCGACAAACAAAGGGACGATCATATGTGGGAAGACCACAACGTCTCTCAAAGGCAAAAGCGGCATCACCATCGTTTTTTCCTGGTCATCTAGTTTTTTTTCTTCAAACATATTTTTCCCGTATATTTCTTAAGCAGATTCAGATTTTCCTTCGTAAATTAAAATCGGTTTTTCTTTCTTTAAAACCACGTCTTCACTAATAACGCATTCCTTGATATCGCTCTGAGAAGGTATATCATACATGACTTCCAGCATTGTATTTTCTAGTATGGAGCGCAGGCCGCGCGCACCTGATTTTCTCTCCATTGATAACTTGGCTACAGCGCGTAGAGCCCCGTCCGTAAATTTCAAAGTCACATTTTCCAAGGCGAATAATTTTTTATACTGCTTGATAATAGCGTCCTTGGGTTCCACTAAAATTCGAATCAAAGTCGATTCATCCAAATCATCCAGCGTGGCGATAACCGGTAAACGGCCGATGAATTCTGGTATTAATCCAAACTTCAATAAATCTTCCGCCCGCGTTTCGGCAAGTAATTCACCGGATCTTTTTTCTTTTTTACTTTTAATGTCGGCGCCAAAGCCCATCGCATTTACTCCCAATCGCTTGGAAATGATGTTTTCTAAATCATTAAACGCTCCGCCGCATATAAATAAAATATTTGTTGTATCCACCTGAATAAATTCTTGCTGGGGATGCTTACGGCCGCCTTTGGGCGGGATATTGGCCATTGTTCCTTCCATAATTTTTAATAACGCCTGCTGGACGCCTTCACCGGAAACGTCTCTGGTTATGGAAGGATTTCCGGATTTCTTCGCAATTTTGTCTATCTCATCGATATAAACAATGCCTTTGGATGCCCTGGCCACATCATAATCGGCATTTTGCAACAAACTTAAAATAATGTTTTCCACGTCTTCTCCGACGTAGCCGGCCTCAGTTAAAGTTGTAGCATCGGCGATAGTGAAAGGAACATTGAGGAATTTCGCCAGTGTTTTCGCCAGGAGTGTTTTTCCCGAACCTGTAGGCCCGATTAGAAGCACATTGCTTTTTTGAATCTCTATACCGTCGGAATCAACGTTGGAAAACAATCTTTTGTAATGATTATAAACGGCAACCGAAAGTATCTTCTTGGTCTTATCCTGACCAATTACGTATTGATCCAGATATTTCTTGATTTCTTTTGGTTGCAGCAAACCATTTTTGGAATCTTTCTCTATTGTCTTATCTTCTTCTTCTTCAATAATATAACGGCAAAGCTCGATGCACTCGTCGCAGATATATGCTGTAGGACCGGCAACCAGTTTTCGCACTTCGCTCTGCATTTTTCCGCAAAAAGAACAAAAAAGCATGCCCTGCCCCATTCGATTATCTTTACTTTTCTTTATCACTTAATTCTCCTTTTTTTGTGTTTGCTGCGGACGCCGGCTTACGAATTATAATTTCATCAATCAAACCATATTCTTTAGCTTGTTGGCTATTCATGAAATAATCACGTTCGGTATCGTTAATTATCTTGGAAAGAGACATTCCTGTCAAATCAGCTAAAATTCGATTTAACTCGTCTTTTAATCTTAATATTTCTTTTGCCTGTATATCTATGTCTGTTGCCTGCCCCTGAAAGCCTCCCAATGGTTGATGGATTAAAATACGTGAATGGGGTAGCGCAAATCGTTTTCCTTTTTCCCCTGCCGCCAAGAGCAGAGCTGCCATGCTTGCTGCTTGTCCCATGCAAACCGTCGAAATCGGAGACTTAATATATTGCATCGTATCATAAATAGCCATACCCGAACTTACATGACCTCCCGGAGAGTTTAAGTAAAAAAAGATTTCTTTATCCGGGTCTTCCGATTCTAAATAAAGCATCTGAGCGACAACTAAATTTGCCATATTATCATCAATAGTTGTACCCAGAAAAATTATACGATCTTTTAAGAGACGTGAATAGATGTCAAAAGCGCGTTCACCGCGGCCATCTTGTTCAACCACCATGGGAATTAAATTCACTATTTAACCTCCGCGTCCAGACCTTTTTTTTCAATAGCCTTAATATTGGCACTTTGTTCAATAAAGTCAAATACCTTTTTTTGAATTAATTCGACCTTGAGATTATCCTTATTTTCTTCATTTTCGTATGTTTTTTTCAATAATTCGTAATCCCGACCGTATTTAACGGCTAATTCCTGAATATGTTTTTCTGTATCGCTTTCTTCTACTATAAATGATTCTTTTTGGGCGATTTTCTTTAACAGTAAAAAAGTTTTAACGGTTTTGACCGCTTCATCTTTAAATTTATCGTGCATTTTAAAGCTTAGTTCCATTGCATTCTTTTCCTCCATACCGGCGGAAGTCATTCTCTTTTGAGTATCGGCCATCATGTAAAAAATCTGCCGCTCTATTAGCGATGGCGGAACTTCAAACTCATTTTCTTTGCGTAGAATTTCTGTAATCTTATTGTGCAAATTAATTTCCGATAGGCGTTGAGATTCTTCTTCCAAAGATTTGCGTACATCGTTTTTTAAATCTTCTAAAGAGTCATATTTATCAAAATTTTTTATAAAATTTTCGTCGAATTCCGGTAGCTTTTTCTCTTTGATGTTTTTTATTGTTACAGCGAAAGTTATCTCTTTATCGGCAAATTTCTTTTCGTGATAATCTTTAGGGAAAACAACTTTTATCGCATTTTCTTCCCCTTTTTTCATGCCGATTAACTGTTCTTCAAAACCGGGGATAAATCGCTGTGATCCGATTTCCAGAAAATAATTGTCGGCTTTCAACTCTTGAAGAGATTCCCCATTAAGATTTCCGGCAAAGTCCATTACAACAAAATCTCCTTTTACGGCCGGACGGTCATCTTTAACTTCTTCCATTGTAGCAAACATCTGCTTTAATTCACTGATTCTCTTCTCCATATCATTTTCTGTTACTTGAAATATTTCTTTTTCCAATTCAATTCCTTTATATCCTTTGGGCTCAAATTCCGGCTCTGTTTCAAAAGAAGCCGAAAAAGAAAAATCGGAGTTTTCTTTAAATCCTTCCTGGTCTATATCCGGTCTGGAGAGTGCAACTATGCTCTTTTCTTCTAGCGCCTGCCAATAGAATTTATTAACGATATTGTTGATAGTTTCATTTTCCGCTTGTTCCTTAAAATACGTTTCCAATACCTTACGGGGAATTTTTCCCGGGCGAAAACCTTTAATTTTGGCTTTTTTCCCAATGTCTCTATATACGGTATCGAGCTCGTCTTTAACTTCATTCCAGGGAATGTCAAACGAAAGCTTTTTCTTTACAGAGCTTAGTTCTTCGATATTCATTACTACCTGACTCACTATTATATCTCCTTAATTTTGAAATATTTATAAATTTCTTTGAAGGTTGGTGCGAGAGAGGGGATTTGAACCCCTATCCGCATAGGCGGGCTGGATCCTAAGTCCAGTGCGTCTTCCAATTCCGCCACTCTCGCTTTGGATTAATCAAGTTATATATTCATTACACCCAAAAATGTCAACGCGGATTATTATGAACGAATACAAACAAAACCAGTTAAATTAAGTTCTTTGTGAGCTCATGTATTTGATTATCTTCTTTTATGCAAGAAAAATGTCTTCCTTAATATTTCTCTTAGAGGATTATTTTTGATTAATTAATGGTTTGGTTAATAATTATACTTTTTGACTTTGCCCAACTTTCGCGGTATAAGAAAAAATTAAATTAAGGATTCTCGACTTCTACTAAATGAAAGACAAATCAATCAACCTGCTCCTGCTCGAGGATAATCCCGGTGACGCCAGATTAATTCGTGAGCTACTCGCTGATACCGGTGATCGCTTTAATCTGCAATGTGTTGATCTTTTATCTAAAGGTCTGAAATGTCTCGTTTCTCAAAATATTGATGCCGTACTTTTGGATTTAGGACTGCCCGATAGCCAAGGTCTTAATACCATTGAAAGTGTGCGTGCTACAAAGGCATCAATTCCGATAATTGTTTTAACCGGTCTTGATGATGAGAGTGTCGCCATTGAAGCTGTGCGCCGGGGAGCTCAAGACTATTTAATTAAAGGCTCTATCACCGGAAGCATGTTATCTCGGGTTATTCGTTACGCCATTGAGAGAAAAAATTATGAGGAAGAATTAAAACGAAGCTTAGAAAAATTCACCAGAGCTTTAAACGGAACAGTGAAAGCAATGGCCATGGCTGTGGAAATAAGGGATCCTTACACTGCTGGTCACCAGAAACGCACCGCTGATTTGGCTCGTGCCATAGCCCAGGAAATGAATCTCGCCCCGGAAAGAGTCGAAGGCATTCAATTAGCCTGTATGATTCATGATATCGGTAAAATTTCCATCCCTGCTGAAATTCTCAGTAAACCCTCCTTACTTTCCAACCTGGAGCTTAGCTTGATAAAAATTCATCCGCAGGTTGGATACGATATATTGAAGGAAATTGATTTTCCCTGGCCCATTGCCAAAACCGTTTTACAACATCATGAAAGGATCGATGGTAGTGGCTACCCCGCCGGTTTAAAAAATGACGCTATTCTATTGGAAGCTAAAGTTCTTGCTGTAGCTGATGTAGTGGAAGCAATAGCCTCACATCGTCCCTACCGGCCGGCTTTTGGAACCAAGGAAGCTATAGATGAAATTACCCGGAAACAAGGTGTTCTTTATGATCCTACTGTTGTAAAAAGTTGCTTAAAGTTATTTCAAGACAAGGAATATTCATTCGGTTGACTTTTATCTTATGGCTAAAAAACCAACCTATCTTGAGCTTGTTAAAAAAATTGATCAACTCGAAAAAAAGTGCGCTAAGTATGCTTCTGTCGATGAACAATACCGTAATGCAGAAAGTATTTACCATACTTTTTTTGAAAACAGTGGTGCGGCGACCATAATCGTTGAGGATGATATGACCGTTTCTTTTGCCAATAAGCAATTTGAAAATCTTTATGGAGCTGGAAAACAGGACATTGAAGGAAAAATTAAATGGACCGATTTCGTCCATAAAGAAGATTTAGAATTTATGCAGCATTATCATATTTTACGGCGAATTGATCCCGCTGCCGCGCCTGATCATTATGAATTCCGAATGATTAACAGACTCAAACAAATAAAGTACATTGTTAATACCGCAGCCATTATCCCGGGTACAAAAAAAAGTATCGCCTCCCTAATCGATATAACCGATCGAAAATTAGCTGAAGAAGCTCTTAATGAGAGCGAAGCAAAATTTCGCACATTATTCGAGTCCGCCAGTGACACTATTATTTTAGCAGATCGCGATCGTTTTATTGACTGCAATCAGAAGACGCTGGACATGTTCGGTTGCAGCCGCGAAGAATTTCTTGCCGCGAATCCACAAAAATTTTGGCCGGAATTTCAGCCTGACGGCAAGCCGACTTCAGCGCTGGTAATAGAAGCGATTAAATCCGCTCTTCGCGGCGATACTCCCACTTTTGAAATTAAGTATTGTCGTTATGATGGAACCATTTTTGATTCTGAGATGACTTTTACCATCGTTAAATTAGGCGGGAAAAAATATCTGCAAGCCATCGTTCGGGATATCACCGAACGAAAAACTACAGAAATGGTTTTAAAAGAAGGCGAAGCAAAATATAGGGCATTATTTGAATTGGCAATTGATACCATTATTCTCATAAATAATGAAACAATTATCGATTGTAATTTTGCCACACTTAAATTGTTTCGGGGTACCCGCGATCAGCTTATTGGCCATAAATCCTGGGAGTTTATGCCGGAATTTCAGCTTGACGGCCTTCTTTCCAAGGACATGGCTAAAGAAAAAATACAAAAAGCTTTCAAAGGTGAAACGCTTTTTCTGGAATGGCGTTTTATTCGCTGCGATGGAAGTATATTTGATGCGGAATTAACCTTTAATACCATCTCCTTAAAAGGAGAAAAATACTTTCAAGCCATTATCAGAGACATTACGGAACGCAAACAAGCAGCCGAGCAAATGAAAAAATTGACCCAAGAACTGGAACGTTCCAATACTGACTTGGCCCAATTTGCTTATGTTGCTTCACATGATCTACAGGAACCACTGCGCATGGTAACTAGTTTTGTCCAGTTACTGCAACACCGTTATCAAGGGAAACTGGATAAGAATGCCGATGAATTCATATCTTATGCCGTTGATGGTGCATCCCATATGCAAAGGTTAATCAATGATCTTCTAAAATATTCGCGCGTGGGCACTCACGGCAAAAATTTGGAACCGACCAATTTCAACATCGTTATCAGCCATGCCCTATCTAATTTAAGCAAAACGATTAAAGAAAACGACGCTATAATCAACATAGACCATTTACCGACAATTCCGGCCGATTACACGCAACTGGTCCAACTCTTTCAGAATTTAATCAGTAATGCGATAAAATATCATAGCAAGAAAAAGCCGGAAATACTTGTCAAGGCAATAAATAAAGGTGACTTTTGGCTGTTTTCTGTGCGGGATAATGGTATAGGAATTGATAAAGAATATATTGACAAGATTTTTATCATTTTTCAAAGATTGTATAATAAATCAAGATACCCGGGAACGGGAATTGGTTTATCTATTTGTAAAAAAATTGTGGAAAGACACGGAGGCCGTATCTGGGTAGAATCAAAACCTGGTCAAGGCTCGACTTTTTATTTCACCATACCCGGCAAGCAATAGGACATAGTTTTTATGGTTAATGACGAACAACAAAAAATGGTCGATATTCTTCTTATTGAAGACAATCCCGGTGACGTAATTCTCATCAAGGAAGCTTTCAAAGAAGGGCAAACATGTAATAAACTGACCGTTGTTGGAGATGGTGAAGCAGCTCTTTCTTTTTTGCGCAAAGAAGGCACGTACAAAAAATCTCCCTGCCCTGATCTTGTTTTACTTGATCTTAACATGCCCCGTAAAGATGGTCGGGAGGTTCTCGCGGAAATTAAAACAGATCCGGTATTAAAGCATATTCCCGTTGTAGTCCTTACCAGCTCTGAAGCCCAACAAGATATAATAAATGCGTACAATCTACAGGCAAACTGTTACATAACTAAACCTGTTGATTTGAAACAGTTTTTTAATGTAGTCAAACTAATCGAAGATTTTTGGTTAAAAACTGTTAAGCTTCCATAAAATAAATCAATGTTTGATAAACCTATTAAAATACTTTTGTTCGAAGACAATCCCGGTGATGCACGGCTCTTTACCGAAACGCTGAAAGACATTTCTTTTCAGAGTTATGAAATTACTCATGTAGGCTCGCTTGCCGAAGGACTTTCTATTCTTGCTGATAAGGCCATAGACATTATTCTATTGGATTTAGGATTACCTGATAGTCAACGATTGGATACTTTAATCAAGTTAAAATCTCAAGTATTGGGGATACCCATCGTCGTCCTTACTGGCATTGATGATGAAGAAATTGCTCTCTGCGCCGTTCAACAAGGCGCCCAGGACTATCTCGTTAAACAAAAAATAAACGCGGAGGTAATATTCCGCGTCATCCGCTTCGCGATTGAAAGACAAAAGCTGCAAGATGCTGTGCGCAGTCTTGCTTTGATTGACGACTTAACCGGGCTTTTTAACCGCCGTGGTTTTTTTACTCTTGCCGAACATCATCTTAAGCTTGCCGAGCGTATGCATAAAAATTTCTATGTAGTCTTTTCCGACATCGATTCCATGAAAAAAATCAACGATGATTTTGGCCACCTCCAGGGTGACTTGGTTTTAAAAAAAGTAGCCGATATATTGCGTTATTCATTTCGCGATTCCGATATTATTGCTCGTATCGGAGGGGATGAATTTGTTGTTTTAATTCCTGATACTGGAGGTTACAGCGCGGAAAGAACTATTTACCGCCTTCGGGAAAATATAAATAACTATAATAAAAAAGAAAAAAAGAATCTTTCCTTGAGCATTGGCATAGCTAATTTTCATCCTAATTTGAAATTTTCTCTACAGGATTTACTGGACAAAGCCGATAAGCATTTATACGAAGAAAAAAAGAAAAGACACTTGAAAAATAAGCCGGCAAAAAATAAAATCTTTATCAAGAAAATTTTATTATAAAGATGGTCGGGGCGAGAGGATTTGAACCTCCGACCCTCTGAACCCCATTCAGATACGCTACCAGACTGCGCCACGCCCCGACATTCTGCTAAAGTGTTGACGTCATTACCATCAACGCAAAACCGTGTCAAGGGCAAATACTTATGTATCCAGCGGTAAACTTCCTGTTTTACATTTCCTCGATAAAATCAAATTTTTCGTTTATATTTTCATCCTCCGCGGATATCAATTATGTCATAATACATATCCCGAACTATAGACCGAAACAGGTATGCCCCAGACGATCCAGACGATTGCGACAAAAAGAATAAAAAGCGCCCAAAAAAAAGGATAAATCGGGGTGAAACGATTTTAGGCAAAACACTTTTTTCCTTTTCCTGGATATAGTGATTCATTGCCTCTTTGTGGAAGATTGATCGGCGAGGAATCTTCATTTACACTACCTATTAAAATTAGTCATCAGGTGAGAAATATCACGGGTATATGCCTTATCCACTAACCGCTATTACCGCAATAAGTGGTGAATCCAAATGAAGTGGTTTGTAATTTCCTACTTGAATTTACTTCTTTCTTTATTTTTTGGTTGTTTTTTTTCCCAGAGGGGATGCCGCTTCGCGGCAAGACGGACGATGCGACTTCCCATTTGTCCATAACTGAACCCGGCAAATTCGGCGACACAGGCCATACTGGCATCGTAACTAATGTCCGGGTTGGGATTTACATCCAGAATGAAAAAAACATTATTTTGATATCGGACGTCAAGACGGGCGTAATCCCTGCATCCCAAAGCCCTATAGGCGGCCTTGCATACCTGCTCCAAGGCCTGTATTTCTTTTTTACTAAGCGGCGCCGGCAGTAATGTCTCTATCTTTTCATAGTGATCAGAACCGGGAATGGATTTTGATTCATAGGTACATAGCCGGTCTTTTAAATCACTGAAAAAAGAGAAGTCCATTTCGGCGGGAGGCAGCATTTCAAGGTGTTCATTTCCCCACAAGGTGACATGAAATTCCCGCCCGTCGACGAAGTCTTCGACCAGAGCAGGTTGACGATATTTATCCAGTATGTAGGATATCCTGCTTTTCAACTCCATAGGTGTCAACACGACGGAATCAGGCGTAATGCCTTCAGAGCAATGTTCGTTTACGGGTTTGACAATTGCGGGAAAACGATCCCATGATCCAGGTTCAGCCAGATTAAATATCTGCCACATCGGCGTCGGGATGCCTTTTTGATCAAGGATTATTTTCACGCGGCACTTGTCTTGAGAGAGCGCCAGGGCGTTGGAGCCCGCGCCGGTAAATACAAAACCCAGTATCTCCATTCTTTTCGCCACAAGCCATTCTCCATTGTTTGTTCCGGGCAGGCTTTCGCACCAGTTGAAGACCATGTGTTCCAGAGGATTGAAAGTATCAAGATGACTCTCTATATTATCATTAAAAATGGGGACAAAAACAGTGGGGTGCCCCTCTTCTATCAATGCGTGACCCAACTGAGACGATACGGTTATCACCTCGTCTTTTTCTTCTTGTGTCCAGTCCGAATTCACGTTGTATAATAATATTACCGGAATGTTTGCAGGATCAATATCTACAGGCACCCATCACCTCTCCAAATTAATTCACTACTTGCTTTCTTTGAATTTACTTCATTGCTTTATACTTAAGTATAACTTAAACCTTCTAATTATACCATAAGAATTACCCGATTACTGAGCATTAGCAACCGTCCCCAATACCTGCTTAATGCTAACTTGATTTGGTAATCTATTCTTTTATATTTTCTAGACTAGCCGAAAAGATTCGATCCAATATCCTCCATACCTTACTTCTTAAAAGGTATGGTTAACTTATATACTCCCTTGGATAAAACCGTGTGTACGGGATATGGTGCTTTTTCATAAACTTTTAACATCGCTTTATTGTTCTCCAAAACATCGGCTATAAATCCGGCAACGCCTTCCTCTCTGGCGGCACGTATCAGCAGTTCAAAAAGATAAGATGCGATGCCCTTACCCTGATAGTTTTCATCGACAATAAATGCGGTATCCGCAAAAGACTCATTTTTAGAGCGGGCATAACGTCCTTCCGCAATGATTTTTTCAACGCCGTGCTCTTCAACTATCGCCACAATCGACATGTTATACCGGTAATCGACATTGACATATTCCTGCATTTTTTCATGGGGCATGGTCTTGATCGGACTAAAGTAACGGTAATAGACTGCCTGGTCCGAGAACCGGTAAAACAGCCGGCGCATTTCGTCTTCATCGGATGGCTTGATCGCCCGAAAGCGGACGGTCAGATCGTCTTTGAATTTATGCGAACAGGCGATTTTATCCGGATAAAGATGACCGGACTCCACAAAATAAATTTGATCGGCGTAGATCATCTTTTCTTCCTTGGCCTGCCTGACCAGTTGAGCACGGTCATCAGGATGGGCAATTTCAATCAGCGCCTGCGCCCGCTCCCGAAGTGTTTTGCCCATGAGATAGGCCACGCCATATTCTGTAACAACAAGATCCATGGATTCGCGATTCGCAAACTGGAAGGGATATTTATCGACGGAAATGAGGATATTCGGTTGCCCCTTGCGGTTTCGGCTGGGAAGGGCAAATATCGTACGACCGTTATTTGACAAGGTGGCGCCCATAAAGAGCTCTTGTACATTTCCCGGACCAGCTGTTACATTTCCCTTGCCGGTATGCAAAGCGATATTACCGGTCAGATCAACTTTACGCGCCGGGAAAATCGCAATCATGTTATCATTAAAGCCGATGGTTCTGGGATCCATTACAATATCCTGCGGCTGAAATTCCACCAGAGAATTTAAATCCAGCCATTGCATCAGTTCCTTGGTGCCGATCACATAGGAAGCGCAAGACTTGCCGCGAAAGATGCCTTTATTGCGGTTGGTGATGGCGCCGCTTTTAACCAGATCCATCAGAGCGTCGGTAAAGAAAGGCGAATGCACTCCCAGATTCTTTTTCGTCGCCAGTGTCTTGGCCAGCGCTTCATAGAGAGGACCAATTCCATAGGAAATGCAACTGCCGTCTTCGACAACCGAAGCGATATTGGCGGCGATTTTCAGATAAACCTCTTGCAAAGGCCAGCGTCCGACATAAAACGGTGGTTCTGTAGCCTCGACGAGGTATTGGAAGTCATTCATGTTAACTAGAGTATCACCCATCGTTCGGGGAATTTGGGAATTGATCTCGCCGACAACTATTTTGGCCATTTCCATGGCCTGCCTTTCCGCAGCCGCACCCACCAGATAAGAATAACCGTTGTCGTCGGGGGGTGTCACCTGGATGAAAGCCACATCAATGCTGATGGCACCGGTTTTAAATAACCACGGTATACGCGAAAACCGGCTGGGAATCAGATCAACACGCCCTTGGCTTATGGCCTCAGAAGCAATCCAGCCAGAGAAAAACGTCTTTAAACGGAATTTCCGTGCGTACCGCTCATCAATGGCCACCGCGTCCCCAAGACTCACAAGTTGAATCAACTCCAGATCCTGCAGATTATACTGATTCGATTCCATCAGATGCTTGACCAGCGTACGCGGTTCTGCCATGCCGCTGCCCAGGAAGATACTCATCCCCGGTTCTATCTTTGAAAATATTTCTTCCGGGGAAACAACTTTATTCTTCCACATATTTTTCTGCCTGTTAATTATTTTGCTGCCAAGATTATATCATGAGAGAGCTATATGATGGTATCAAATTTTTTTTGACATTTGAAAAAATTGTTAGGGATATTCACGGTAAATAATCAAACTTATGGATTAGGGCGTAACGTGACTGGAGGCTACTTCTCTTCTTCAATCTTCACTATATTTTCATACATGGAAAATATCGGGATTCTCCATCCATATTTTTTGATCTTAACCATCTTGCCCTTGAATTTAATGGCGTCGTTCTGAACTGTGCCGGAATTAAACTTTAACCGGTATCTGGCATCGTAGTTCACAAAAGGCCGGTACTCCGTCGCGATCATAAACCTTCCATCCACCTTTGCCATCTGCGCGTCGGTTATTCTCGTCATGATCGTGTCGGCAACGAAATAACTATATAGCACCAGCAGGATACAAGCAACGATTCCGATCAGTATCGCTTTGATCTTTAATCTTTTGAAATATTCAGTCATGTCATTCTCCAGGCATTGTGAAATTTGATTTTTTTCTGATAACAATTCACTTTTACGATATAGAATCATAATATGGAAGGCTTTGCGCGTCAATGAAATAATGCCACAAGATATGGTATGGTGTTTGCCTGCTGTGTCGTTTATTCTGAAATGTTACGAGTAAAGATTTGTCCCCTACCCCTATAAAGCATGCAAGCTTCAAAAGCTAAAAAAGGAAGATGGTACTGCGCCAGTAATTCTTCAGCTTATCTCTTTATCCTTCTTCAAGATATAATCAATAGTCACATTAAGGGCCTGTTCCACCATTGCCGGTTCAATAGCATTCGCTGTGTCTTTTAAAGTATGATAGACTAGGTCTTTCGGCAGCCTCCCCACATCGAGATCAAAGGCGAGCATACATGTGGCTTCAATCCCGCCCCTGGCGAATGCCGCCGCATCGGTGCTCCCTCCTCCCCAGGGCATTCGGGCCACGCGGGCGCCGTATCCAAGTCCCCTAGCAATGTTCGTCAACTCATTGGCCATGGAATCAGACAGGTCTGTGGTCAAATTCATATCGTTATTGAAAAAAATAAGTTTATCGGCCTTATATAAAGTATCGTAACATAAAACATAAGATTTGGTAGAGGACAACTCTTGCGCATGGCTCGAAACATAGGCCATTGAGCCCCTCAGGCCGCTCTCTTCAGCGTCAACAGAAAGGCACACGATTCGGGTGTGACGGAGCAAGTTGTCTCCTGATTTTTTACGGTCCGATAGGATGCGGGTAACTTCGTTGGCAAGAGCTACGGCGATCATATTGTCTCCGGCACCGGGCGAAACAGTACCTGTCGTGAACCACCAGAGCGGTAACACCAGAACAAAAGATGCGGCCATTACAGAGGCTATCCACCACGGCGGATTGCCAATGATGATACAGACAATCGAAAGACCGATCCCCAGCAGAAAGGGCAGGATGCCGCCGAAAATAACAAAAGGATACAACCTGGGCGATAAGGCCATATAATGAAACACATAGGCTGCGTCGTGATGACCGCAGAGTATAATCTGCTGTTGGACATCATAGTCTGGTTCAACAGTTCCCAAAACATTGTACCCCAGTGCTTTGGGGAAAAAGGGGTCGAATATCTTTTTATAAAATACAATTTGAGAGGAAAACAGGGCAACGGACAATAACAGGCAAAATAGCGAAACAACGGGCATTTTTAAAAAAATAAAGACAATAGCAATTACATAGAGAATTACGAAAGGCCGAACAATTTTTACACAAGCCGCGGGGTGGAACGTAAAGGATTCAAGTTTTACGGAATTGGAATCACAATGACGCGAAAACTCCTCTGCGATCGCTTCGCCTGCCCTGTTGCACGAATCACTTCCCGTCAACCGGTCTGGAAAATTATTGACGATATCATCGGTAAATTGCAGGGCATGGCGAACATACTCGGATATTACAGAAATTTTATGATCAGAAAACAGCCTCATTATGATCTCGGATTTTTTACTGGCGATGGCGATCCTCCTGAATATCAGATTAAGCTATTTTTTTGAATCACATCAGACTATAAAAAACCTGTGCTTTCTTTGGTGCCTGGGGCGGGAATTGAACCCGCACAGCCTCAAGGACCGAGGGATTTTAAGTCCCTTGCGTCTACCAATTCCGCCACCCAGGCCAAGATTTGACTAACGGAAGAAACACTGCGGCTTATATTATTTTTAACTTTTAGTGTCAAGGATTTGATGGGTAATTTTTTGTTTCTTGAAGGTTGGACAAATTTTATGATAAGCATGACCCCACCAACACAAAAGCAAGGAAATAGCCCATGCAAGAGATTGATATCATAATCACCGGCGGAAAAGCGCTGCTGCTTGATTATCAAAACACACATTTAGAAAACGCAGCGATTGCCGTCAATGCCAGCGAGATAGTCGCCATTGGACAGGCCGAACAAATTGCCAAAAAATACCGCGCCAAAAAAACGATCAGTGCCAAAAACTCTCTGATTATGCCCGGCTTCGTCAATTGCCATACGCACGCAGCCATGACTTGCTTTCGCGGCATCGCCGACGATTTAGAACTCATGGATTGGCTCAACAATTACATCTTTCCCGCTGAAGCTAAAAATGTAGATAAGGACATGGCTTACTGGGGAACACTTCTGGCGGCCGCCGAAATGATCAAATCCGGCACCACCACCTTTTGCGATATGTATATCTTCGAAGATGAAACCGCCAGAGCGGCAAAAACTGCGGGCATGCGCTGTCTTATCGGCGAAGTGCTCTTTGACTTTCCCTCACCTAACTTCAAAACTCCTGAAGAAGGCCTTACATACACCAGAATGCTCGTTGAAAAATGGCAAAACGATCCGCTCATTAACATCATTGTTGAACCACATGCGCTTTATACCTGCTCCCCTCCCCTGCTGGCCGAGGCAAAAAAGATTGCTGACAAGCATCGTCTCTCTCTGGGAATTCATCTTTTGGAAAACAAAGCCGAACAAGAACAGCTTAAGCAAAAGTATGGCAAAAGTGCCGCTTCTTTCCTCAAAGATATTTGTTATCTTAACGAACGTTTGATTGCTTTTCACTGCGTTTGCTTCTCTGAAGAAGATATGAAACTTTTTGCCGATCATAAATGTAGAGTTTCCCATAATCCGGCCAGCAACATGAAACTCGCCAGCGGTGTCGCTCCTGTGCCCGATATGCTCAAGGCCGGGATTACCGTCGGTTTAGGAACTGACGGCTGCGCCAGCAACAATAATCTGGATATGATCAAAGAAATGTCCACCGCCGCCAAGCTCCATAAAGTCGCCCGGCTTGATCCGACGGTGATGGATGCCCAAACAGTCGTGCGCATGGCTACAATTGAAGGCGCAAAAGTTCTCGGCATGGAAAAGATCATCGGCTCTCTGGAAGTGGGCAAAAAAGCGGATATTATCATCATCGGCTTGAACGAACCGCATTTGACGCCACTTTATAGCGAATATTCGCATCTTGTTTACGCGGCAAGCGGAGCCGATGTTGATACGGTATTAATCAACGGCAAAGTTGTTATGGAAAACCGTAAATTATTAACTATTGACGAAACTGAAGTCATGCAAAAAGTAAGAAAAATTGCCATAAACGTAAAAGATAGTTTGCGGCAGTAGTTTTTGAAACGTCAGATTATTTTTAAATAGAATATTTTAAATCACGCCGTTAAAGAAATTATTCGTATTCTTCCAGATACCTTTCGATATACTCACGCACATTATCTTTTGGCTGATATATGCCGAAATGTCCTTCGCCAAGGATATCTGCATCAAGAGCCAATAGGGCCTGCATTGATTTTTTCCACGCTTCAATGTCGGAACCAAATGATTTGTGAAAGGGGCCGTGGATATCCTGCCCGAAAAGAATTCGTTTTCCGCCGCGATCCAAATAAAGAGAAATAGAGCCGGGTGTGTGGCCTGGCGTATGCAGCCAATGGATTTCTTCCCGACCAAATTTCAATATTCCTTGAGCGCCCTTTAATTTCTGATCTATTTGTGTCGGCGGAAATGTTGTGCCATACCAGTTGGCGGCTGTGCGGATAGAATCACCGGACTCCATTGCAGCCGCGTCTAATTCATGAATTAATATTTTAGTCCCATATTGCTTTCTAAATAAAGGCACCGAACCAATATGGTCTATGTGACTATGCGTTAAAATCAGTTGGGTAATCTTAGCCGGATTTAAGCCAAGCATTTCAATGTTGCGGACAAGCTGACTAAAGCTTCTACCCGCTCCCGAGTCGATTAAAACAAGCACTCCGGCAAAATCGATCAGGTACACTGTCGCGTCATCGGGCAGTGTAATGTTTGGTCCGCCAATCAAATAAATGTCGCTGATTATTTCTTCCGTTTTGATTCTCATGGAAGTTACTTTGCATTTATCTTTCGTCTTTACTTCACGGCTGGAATGTACCAATAATTTGGTTAATATCTTTTATTTTGTTGCTTTGTAGATAGTTTTTTATCCCCTCCAAAATATCTATAGTCGCGTGGGGATTAATGAAGTTGGCGGTGCCTATTTGAACGGCTTTAGCTCCCAAAATTAAAAATTCCAGCGCATCTTCTGCTGTCATTATTCCGCCGATTCCGATCACGGGCACGGAAACTCTTTTGACGACCTGCCAAACCATACGCAGCGCTACCGGTTTTATTGCCGGGCCGGATAGTCCTCCGGCAATATTTTTTAAATGCGGCATTCTTTTTTTTAAGTCAACGGACATACCGGCCAGTGTATTGATCAGCGATATGGCATCCGCGCCTGCTTTTTCTACTGCTTGGGCAATTGCCGCTATATCCGTAACATTGGGAGTAAGCTTCACAATTACCGGCAGGCCTGTTGCATCTTTTACTTTGTGCGTAACCTGGGCGGCAGTTTTCGGGTCGGAACCAAAACTTATCCCCCCCTTTTTTACGTTAGGGCAGGAAACATTTATTTCCAAAGCATGCACGCCTTTGGCCATGCTTAACTTTTTTGCTACCTTTATATATTCAGCGTAAGTCTCACCGTAGATATTGGCGATGACCTTCACATCAAATTTTTGCAGGAAGTGAAGTTTCTCGTCAATAAAAGCATCCACTCCGATATTCTGCAATCCGATAGCGTTGAGCATACCTCCCGCCGTCTCCATTATTCGCGGCGGCGGATTGCCAAACCGAGGTTTCAGCGATAAGCCTTTGACAACAATCGCGCCAATCCGGTTTAAGTCAACATAATCGGCGTATTCTTCCCCGTAACCAAAGGTGCCCGATGCCGTCATTACCGGATTTTTAAGCCGGATCCTGCCCAAGTTCACGGCCATATTTATCAATGTTTTGGTTTTCATTGTATCCAATATTATTGCCAGATAACTTCACGCAGATTGAACACAGGGCCGTCGGCACAAACCCGCTTATAAGTTAAGGCCCCTTTATTATCCCTTACGGCAACCGCACAACCGAGGCATGCGCCAATACCGCAGGCCATCCGTTCTTCCAGCGACACCTGAGAGATGAAGTTACTTCCTCTTAATATTTTTGCCAGTGATTTGAGCATTTCCTTCGGCCCACAGGCGTAAACGGCAGTGTTTACCGGCGAATATTTCTTTATGTCTTTTTGAAATGCCTGCGTCACTAATCCTTTTTTTCCCAGAGTTCCGTCGTCGGTGCAAACGTTAATATTGTAACAAAGCTTTTGCAGTTTATCCAAACCTACAACGGCCTTAGCGGTTTTAGCGCCCAGGTAAAAAGTCATCGGCGATTGCGAAAAACACTTATCTCCGCATAAATGCTCGGTCAGCAGTGACAGCGGAGCAATACCCATTCCTCCGGCGACAAAAACAATGTTTTTTCTTGCCTCATCGATTTCAAAGCAGCGACCCAGCGGTCCGTGGATTTCGACTTGTGACCCACTGATCAATCCCGCCAGAATTTGTGTTCCCTTACCCACGACAGAATAGAGAAGTTCAATCGCGCAGGAATCTTTTCCGCGAGAAAAAGAATATATGCTTATCGGCCGTGCCAATAGCGGTTCATATAAACCTGAAATTCTGATCATCACAAACTGTCCCGGTTGTGGATCGCAAAACGAGGCAGGCAAGATTACTTTCATCAAAAAGCAGTTTCCCTGAATTTCTTCGTTATTTGAAATTTCCCCGATGAAAATATCTTTGGTCATATCTCGGTTACCCCGTTAGAGAAGAAACCGACCTCCAGTCGGCATTTTGAATCCCTTTTATTAGGGGATGATCACAAGTCGCCATTCTTTTCGGAAAACACCCGTTGTTCTCTAACGGGGTTTTACGTCCGCCCACATAATCAAGGCATCTTCATGTGTTTCCGGGTAATAAAGCGGTCTTATTCCTTTTACTACAAAACCGCATTTCTCGTAAAGTTTTATTGCTGCTGTATTGGATGGCCTGACCTCTAAAGTTTGGGCTCTAATTCCAACTTTCCTTGCTATTTCCTGCATTACTTTTAAAAGATGGAAAGCCAGGCTCTGCCTCCTGAATTCTTTTTTTACCGCGAGATTATGCAAATGAGCTTCATCGGCGACTAGCCAAAAAATAATATACGCACCCAGGACACTTTTCGGGCCAAAATTCACCCGCGCTGTCAGACATTGGGCATTGGCGTTATTCAGTTCTTTTCTGAACATTGCCGCCGTCCAGGGCAAAGGAAATGATTCATTTTCAATTGCCAATATTTCCGGCAAGTCCGTTTCTCTCATCAGATCAAGAGTTACCTGGGGAGCATCTTTTTCACAGGACATGGAACAATTCCAAAAATACGGCGACTATTAGGAATATGGCGCAAAAAACGGGGATGGCTCCGCGTAGTTTGATGGTGTTCATGGCCACGGCAATGCCCAGCAGGGGCAAAAAAGAATACATAAAGGAAAGGGTTGATATAATAGTTGCGGGTAATTTCGGATATATCCAGATTATTAAAGTTACGAAGATCGTCTGAACAACCAGAAGATAAAGCACGTCAAATAAAAATACTTTGATTAATCCTAAGTAAACTTTTTTTTCTATCGCGCGAATGTTGCTTTTTTTCGCGTCTTCCAGCGCTTGGTCGGAAAGGATATCGTTGGATTTGATGATCAGAATATCCACCTTTTTGGCTAAAATGCCGCAAGGGATGGCCAGGAGTATAGAAAGAGCGATTAATTGAGTTAACTCGCCTCCTAATTTTTGACCGGCTATTACCGCTACGGAAGTCGCTACTACAGCGACAATTGAATCATTGGGCGGGATATATGTTCCCACGGGTATGCGGTCAATCCAAATGAGTTCAACAAACGCTCCGATTATCAATCCTGCGTAAAGATTGTGGAGAAGAAGGCCGATTAAAGGCGCAATTACAATCGGCCGGGAAATCATCGCCTGAATGAAAACACGATCAAGACAGATCAGGCCGCCGCAAAAAGATATTAAAATAATTTTTATAAACAAGTGAAGCCCCCTCCGATGGGAGCCGGAGGCTCCCTAAAACAAGGCGACCTCCCGCGGGTCACAGCACTTTCTTGCCCGGCTGAAGCCGGGGGATTTCAAGTCGCGGGATTAAATACCAATATTTTATGGCTTGATATTGCAGTAATCTTTAAGTGCTTCTCTAATATTAATAGCCCTTTCCCGCGGTACTCGTTTTAACTCAATAACTACTCCGGCTTTTTCCAAAAGCGTTACAATATCCCGTATTTCCTTATCACATAAAAAAACGGAAGGGGAGCAACAAATTTTATATTCTTCATTATGAATATTACCGATATTCAATTTATCAAAATGAAAGCCTAAATTAAAAGCTCGGCAAACATCGGCTATATTACTGAACAACACAATTGTTTTTTTACCGCCATCATGAGCGAAAATATAATTTTGGGCAAAATCATCGACAGAGTTAATAATTAATTCGATTTCACTGGGCACGGCCATTCTGATCACGGTTTCACTAAAGACATCTCCCGATATATTGTCATCTACAACGATAATGCATTGTGCCTTGATATACGGCACCCATGCCTCTAATATTTGGCCGTGGACAAGCCTGTTGTCAACCCGAACCAGGGCTATATTCAGATCTTGAGCCAATTGATTACCCGAGAGCTTTTTTGCTTAAAATTTCACTGGCCAGGGAAATATTTTTTTGCCCGTATTCTTTAATAAAGCAGGCAAATTCCCGCAAATTCATCTCTTCTTTTAATTCCGACAATTTGAGCAACATTGGTAAATTAACTCCGGTAAGAACTTCGACTTTCCCTTCTTTCATAAAAGAAAGCGAAATATTGGAAGGCGTCCCGCCAAAAAGGTCTGTCAGAATCAAAACGCCCCTGCCTTTGTCCAGCTTCTTTATGGCATTGCCGATTTCTTTTTTTATCTCTTCCAAGTCTTTTGTCTGATCGATACTAACATGCAATATATCATTCAGCGGCCCTTTAATTAACTGTGCTGCCTTAATCAACTCATTGCCCAGGTTTCCGTGCGTAGTAATAAGCACACCGATCATTATTATATTATCCCCCTTGAAGCTCTTTTCAGCCAGACTCTTAAATTTAAAGCGGTAAGCTAATGGATTGCATTATAATTGTCAAGGTTTATAGATGGACTATTTAAAGGAAAAAATGAAATGCCCGCAGGTTTATAAGTTGTTGTAATAAAATCATATTATCAAATATGTTCATGTTTGGGATTTCGCAGAGCGTCGGCCAGACCGGATTGACGGGAAATACCTCTTAAAATCGCCCCGGCCAATAAATCTTCACTCGCCCATATATCCACTTCTTTTCGCGCGCGGGTGATTCCGGTATAAATAAGCTCTCTGGTGATAACATTATGTTTAACCGTCTATTGCTGTTAGCTTGACTATAATATGACTCAAGCATATATTCCCCAAAAGTAATCGGCCAACTTAATAACCCCAAGGGAGGTCAAAATGGAAAAAAACTCCTTCGCCGGACTATTTAAATCACAAAAAGAATTCTTTCGGTCGGGGCATACGCGGGACCTTAACTTCCGCATCGAAGCGCTAACTAAACTTAAAAACATTATCGAGGCGCATGAGGAAGAAGCGTTAAACGCTATATATGAAGACCTCCACAAAGTCTCAGTAGATGGTTATGCCACAGAGATCTCCGGAGTGTATGATGAGATCAAATATGCCCTGGGCAATCTTCACTCGTGGGCTAAGCCCGAAAAAGTCGAAACTCCGGTTTTTCTTTTACCTTCTAAAAGTTACGTGCAGAAAGAGCCCTATGGCGTGACGCTGATCATAGCTCCCTGGAATTACCCGTTTCAGCTTCTTATGACTCCGCTGGTCGGCACGATTGCGGCCGGAAACACGGCGATTCTTAAACCATCGGAAATTTCAGTAAGCACTGCGGCCGTAATGGAAAAAATCATTAATAATGCTTTCCCTAAAGAATATTTGCATGTAGTGCAGGGCGGCGCAACGGAAACACAGGCGCTTTTGGATTTGCCAGTAGATTACATATTCTATACCGGCAACGCCTCCGTAGGTAAAATCGTGATGAGTGCGGCAGCCAAGAATTTGACTCCACTCACACTGGAGTTGGGCGGCAAAAGCCCGGCGATTGTGCATGAAGACGCCAATCTTACTCACGCAGCACGTAAAATTGCCTGGGGAAAATTCATCAATGCCGGGCAAACCTGTATAGCTCCGGATTATGTTCTGATTCATACCAAGCGAAAAGATAAATTTGTGGAAGAATTAAAAAAAGCGATACGTGATTTTTATGGTGAAAACGCGGCGGTTCATCCACGGTATTGCCGGATAATCAACGACCGGCACTTTCAGCGCCTAAGCGCTCTGCTCGACACCAAAAAAATTATCTACGGCGGAAATGCCCATCCGGCTGACCGTTATATCGAGCCCACAATTTTTTATCCTGTGGAATGGAATGAACCGGTTATGCGCGATGAAATATTCGGACCTGTTTTGCCGCTACTTATATACTCCAACCTTGATGATATAATCCGAAAAATTAATGAACGGCCGAAACCTTTGGCGCTTTATCTGTTCAGCGATGAGCAGTCGGTGCAAAAAAAGATCACCGAAGAAATTTCTTACGGCGGCGGCGCTATTAACAATACTATCTTTCATTTTGTATCTCATTTTCTACCTTTTGGGGGAGTGGGTGCAAGCGGGATGGGCTCCTACCACGGAAAAGCCAGTTTCAACACATTTACTCATTTTAAAAGCATCCTTCAAAGCTCCAGCAAAATTAATCCCTTAGCCTTAACGTATCCCAACAAAAGCTTCCTGATAAAAATTTTACATAAGATCAAGTGGTAATAAATTCAGATCACCTGTTCTTTAAATGAGACAACTGACAATATTTTTTTAATCAATAAACAGGCAGCATTAAGCAACAGAAACATTAATTTGCGCTTGATCATGCCCAAAGTTCACAGTTGACGAGTGATGAGAAAAGCGGCATGATTTTCCTCTAAAAATCAGAGGTATCAAATTTATGCTGCACATTGTGGGAATAGATATCGGTTCGGTCGCTCTTTCGGTGGTCATCCTTGATGAGAACGGAACGGTGATTAACTCTTCTTATCAGTTTCATCAAGGGGCAATCAGTGAAACCCTACACTCTATGCTCGATAGTATTGATATTCACCGGGTGGGCGGAATGGCCATGACCCTTTCCGGTCCCGAAATTTTAACCGGTGTTTCCCGTTACGACATGCAGATTTCTATTATTGCCGCGGTAAAAAAGTATCACCGGGAAGTGGGCAGCATCCTGTTTGTCGGTGGTGAGAATTTCGGCCTTATTACGTTTACTGATCAGGGCGATTATGAACGCTACCGCTCCAACTCCTCCTGCGCGGCCGGGACCGGCAGTTTTCTCGATCAGCAGGCCAAACGGCTCAACCTCAAGAGTATCGATACACTGAGTTCCATTGCCTTCTGCAACCATGAAACTTCACCAAAAATCGCGACGCGCTGCGCCGTATTTGCCAAGACCGACCTGATCCACGCCCAGCAGGAAGGTTATTCCATAAGCCAGATCAGCGACGGTCTCTGCGAGGGGCTCGCCAAAAATGTCATCGACACATTAATGCCCGATCAAAACATCAAAACTCCGTTGATACTTGCCGGCGGTGTTTCCATGAATCAGGCCGTAGTTAAACATTTCCGCAATCTTTTACAGACAGAGCCCATTATCGATGAACATAGCCATCTTTACGGAGCAATCGGCGCCGCGCTTCTTTATTTGGAGGAATCAACTCCTCAGCAGTTGGCAATAAACGGATGGGATGATCTTTTCCAAAAAGAGCAGAAAGAAAAGCACTATAGCTACCCGCCCCTGCGGTTGTCGCTGTCGAAATATCCTGAATTTAAAAGCGCTGAGAGTTATCTCTATGCACCGAAAAACAATCATGTGGCCATTGAGGTAAATGTTTATGCACAGTTAAAAAACAAACAGGAAGTATATCTCGGTATAGATATAGGTTCCACCAGTACCAAAGCAGTTTTAATCAACGAAAATAACGACGTGCTCATCGGCATTTACACACTTACTTCCGGCCAACCGGTGCAAGCGATGCAGGCTCTATTGGAGGCTATCGAAAATATCAGCCGAAAAAACGATTGTAATTTTATTTTTCTCGGTGTCGGCACTACCGGATCGGGACGTAAATTTATCGGCCGCATTATCAAAGCAGACTTGGTCATTGATGAGATCACCGCTCATGCCCGCGCCGCCTATGAACTCGATAATCTCGCTGACACCATCATTGAAATCGGCGGACAGGATTCTAAATTCACCACCATGAAAAACGGTATGGTCACCTCCTCGGTCATGAATAATGTCTGCGCCGCGGGAACAGGCAGTTTTATCGAAGAGCAAGCAATAAAGCTGGATGTGCCGCTTACCGAATATGCCGAAAGAGCTATCAATACGCCCGCCCCGATTTCCAGCGACCGTTGCACAGTTTTTATGGAACGCGACATCAACAATTATCTCACTGAAGGATATTCCGTTGACGAAGTGCTCGCCAGCGTATTGCATTCGGTTTGCGAAAACTATCTGGCTAAGGTTGCCGTGGAAGCCAATATCGGTGAGAGGATTTGTTTTCAGGGCGCGACAGCCCGCAATAAGGCGCTCATTGCCGCCTTTGAACACCGTTTGAAAAAACCAATATTCGTTTCTCAGTTCTGCCATTTGACGGGGGCTCTGGGAAGCGCTTTGATCCTTGCAGAAAATGCTGTAAAGAATTCGGAATTTCGCGGCTTGTCGCTTTATAAAAAATCAATTCCTGTGGAAAATGAAATTTGCGAGCTCTGTCATAATAACTGCAAAATAAACAAGGTAGCCGTACAGGGGGAAACAGTCGCTTTTGGATTTCTTTGCGGACGCGATTACGACACGAAACATTATGTCGGACCGGCAAAACGTCACTATGAGTTGATCAAAGAAAGAAACAAAGTTTTCCTCACAACAAAAAAGCAGTCTCCGTTCAAGAAGCCGGTAAAGATAGGCATTCCGAACGCGCTTTATCTAGCCGAAGAAATGCCTCTATGGAAACATTTTTTCGCCACACTCGACGTGGAAACAATAACAGATGATAATTTCAAAAACGCAGTTAAGTCCGGTAAAAAAATTTCCGGAGCTGAATTCTGTGCCCCGATGAATGCGTTTTTCGGCCATGTGCAAAATCTTGTCGATAAATGCGATTATGTTTTTCTTCCCATCTATCTGGAAGCAACAAAGCCAAAAGAAGAAGCTTACAGATATTACTGCTACTATACACAGTTCGCGGCGACTCTCGCCGCCGGCATCAAAAGCCTGCATTTAAAAAATAAAGCAATAATGCCCGTTATCGACCATCATTCCTTCCAATCACGGATCGAAATGTTCTCATTATTGAAACCTATTTTAAAAGCCAGCTACTGGGAAATTTATAACGCCTATGAAGCAGCACTTTCGTTTTATAACGAAGGCCTCGAAAATATAATCAATATTTACGAACGCGAAATGCCCCGCAGTGATGATATAAGCGTGGCACTACTCGGCAGGCCATATTCGTTGTTACAAAATACAATGAATAAAGGGATACCGGACATTTTAAGCAATCTCAATATCAAAGCTTTCTATCAGGATATGCTGCCCATCGATAACAATGATTTATCCGAGATTGATCCGTTGCTTAAAAGATTACATTGGAACTATGCGGCCATAATTTTAAAGGCCGCTCTTTATGCAGCACACACACCGGGGCTTTATCCGGTTTATGTAACATCGTTTAAATGCGGTCCCGATTCATTCACTATTGAATATTTTAAACGCATCATGGACAAATACGGTAAACCCTATCTGATCCTGGAGCTCGATGAGCATGATTCCAATGTCGGTTACGAAACCCGTATTGAGGCTGCCGTAAGGTCGTTTCGTAATCACGACAAAAATAAAACTCTTCGCCTGGTTTCCTCCCGCGTGCTGCCCCTTAATTCCGAGAGTGTAAATAGAATAAAAAATAAGACATTGCTTTTCCCCGATTTTGATCCGCTCAACTCAAAATTAATAGAAGCCGTATTTATTAAAGAGGGAATCGACGCGCGCTTGGCGCCGCTGACCGAAAAAGTAATTCAACGCGGTCTGCGGACAAATACGGGACAATGCCTTCCTGTTAATCTCATCGCGCAGAGCTACATGGATTATATTGAAGAAAACATTCTTGATCCCGCGCAAACTGCTGTCTGGTGCTTTGAAAGCCATGTTGCCTGCAACATCAGAATGTTTCCTCAGTTGATCAAGGGTATCATGGAATCAACCGGCAACGGCTTAGAGAAGGTGGAAGTTTATGTCGGAGAGATATCTATGGAAGATATATCCATCCAGGCGTCAATCGAAGCTTACTTTGCGTACATGTTCGGCGGAATGCTGCGAAAAATCGGCTGTAAGATAAGGCCTTATGAAAAAGAAAAGGGAATGACGGACAAAGTTATGGCCCAGTCACTGAATATTCTCTATAATACCTTGCTGGGCGGAAGAAACAAGGATGATGACGTGGCCAAAGTTATGAGCCTTTTTAAAAAGATTGAAACACTTCCCGAAAAACGCCCTAAGGTTGCGATCTTCGGCGATTTGTACGCCCGGGATAATGACATCTTCAATCAAAACCTGATTCATTGCATCGAAGAATACGGCGGCGAAGTGATAACCACTCCCTTTAATGAATTCGCTAAAATTATCGCCAATCCTTATATGCGGCGCTGGTTTCTGGAAGGAGAATTCCTCGATGTCATCTATACCAAAACCCTGATCGCTCTAGTGAATCAATTGGAAAAAAGCTATTATAAATTGTTTAACGAGCTGCTCAATGAGCCTTCTCTCGGAACTGATATTCATTACAAAGAAATATATGACGTGTTCAATGTAAAAGTACAACAGTGCGGAGAATCAGCCGACAACCTGCTCAAAATTGCTGCGCTGGTTCGCCATTACCCCGATATATCTTTGTTCGTGCAGACCAATCCCGCTTTTTGCTGTGCCGGCCTGATTACAGAGGCAATGGCGCCGCGCATTGAAGAATACACTGGGATTCCCGTTGTCACCCTCAACTATGACGGTACCGGCAAAAACATCAACCAGAAAATCAGGCCGTATATTAAATTCCCTCGTAAAAACTACACGGCAAAATACTTTTATCCCCGCCATCAGGCCCAGCCATAAATATTCGTTGGCTGATCACCTCCCAGTTGCCTTACATGCAACTTATTCTTATCATCGCGGGATTGAGCAATCTTTTACTATCCCTTCTTACAGGTATTAATCTTGAAAGGGATGTAAAGAGTACAAAAACCGAAGATCGCCGTTGCTATTGGAATGATAGCCAAAAGTCCCCACCAGCTCTTATAATATAAACCAAGGACAGCTATTACAATACCAATAATCCAACGAATAATTTTATCCGTCTTCCCTACATTACAAATCATAATATTTCCTCCGCTTAACTGCTTTTTTCTAAATCGTTTAGTTCCATTTTCAGGGACAAAAGTGTCAGCATATCCTTAAGCGCGATAATGCCCACAAGCTGATCCCCATCGACAACCATCAACCGACTATTACCTGTCCGGTTCATAACTTCCAATGCTTTGTTGGCGTCGTCCTCCGGCCCGACCGTTGTCTCTTCATTGCAAGGCAAGGCAATAGCCCCTACCGTTTGCGTCGACCATTCTTCGCGCGGCGTCGCCGCCACTTGGTTCACGGAAATACAGCCGGTCAATCTCCCCAATGAAAGTACCGGGTACATCTGGAAATGGTGTTTATATACATACTCATTAACGAATTCCGTAAGCGATATAGAACGCGGCACCGTCAGAGGATTCCTTACCATCAGGTCTTTTACTTTTTTGGCGTGAAAAAGACCGCGCGCTAAAAGTTGCTGATAGGATCTTTGCGCGGTGGACCGCATGAATAATCCGATCATAAACCACCACAGGCCACCGACAAAATTGCCCATGAATAGGGAAATTACTCCGAGGATTATTAATGAAATTCCTAAGCCTGACCCCACTTTCGCGGCGATTGCCGTTGCCCAACGTAAATTTTTTTTCCAACTCCACAATGCCGAACGCAATACTCTTCCGCCATCCAAAGGAAAAGCAGGCAGTAAATTAAAAACTGCCAGAACAATATTTAGCCAAGCCAGATAAGCCAACACTCCGTTGATTGTCACCGGCCAGCCTCTTTCCTTTCCCCAAAATATTATCAAAAACAAAAATAAACTAATAGCCGCGCTTGACAAAGGTCCGACGATAGCCATGAAAAATTCAGTTCTGGGGTTAGGCGGATCATCTTCCATTTCGGCGACACCGCCAAAAATAAACAAAGTTATACCCTTCATGGAAATACCGAAATTTCTGGCTACAAGAGAATGAGCTAATTCATGAAAAACAATAGAAAGAAAAAGTCCTGCCGCGCCAGCTACACCCATCCACCAGTAAGATGCACGGGGGAGATCTTTGTAATATTCAGGAAATAGACCGCTGGCCAGCGACCAGGTTACCAGAGCTGCTAAAATCAGCCAGCTGATATCAATTTTAATTTCAAATCCTAAAATGTTAAAAAGTCTTACTGAACGACCAAACATAATAACTCCTTGCTAGACATTTCTCTGTTTAAGATAACCGTTATATAATAAAAATCAATGTATTAAATTGCAATTTATAAACAAATCCAGTAGAATATAATACAGAATATAAAATGTAATTCTTGCAATTTACTTTAAATTGAAAATATTGAGACTTTTAAGCTATTTTTATTAAATAATTTAATATGTTTTTTCCACCGAATAGGTTTCTGGAGTGACTTTATGTTTAAGGATGGGAGGCATTCATGACAAAATATCTACTGTTTTTGATGACATTGGTTTTCTTTTTTTATGGAACAGCAAACGCCGATTTTTATAAATGGGAAGATGAAACTGGAGCTGTTCATATAACAGACTATCCGCCTCCCGACAAATCCTCCAAGAATGTTGAAGTTCACAAATATCAAGATGATAATACCTCCACACAGCAAGGCGAGGAGGAGCAAGGAACACCTTTTAAAGATTCCAAATCAAAAAAGAATAAGAATCCGGAAGTAATTCTTTATACCAAAGATGAATGCAAAGATTGCGATAAGGCGCGCGAATTCCTAAAATCCAAAAAAATTCCTTTTAAAGAATACAATATGGATAAAGATAAGGACGCTGTGGCGCAAAGAAAGGAAATAGATGACAGCGTAGATGTCCCCTTTGCAATTATCAACAGAACTCAAGTATATGGATTTTCGGAAAGCGTTTACAATCGGGCTTTGCAACTTACTCCTTAAGAAAAACAAATGAAAACTGTAATTTATTTTTATACCGGAACAGGCAATTCTTTATGGACGGCGAGAAAGCTCTCCGAGCAGTTAGGAAACACTGAACTTTATCCCCTGACACTTACAGGCCAAGGATCAATTCACCCGCAAGCGGAAAATATCGGCCTTGTCTTTCCCGTACACATTTGGGGTATGCCTTCGCTGGTCATTGATTTTGTCAACCGTTTGGAAGTGAAACCGGCAAATTATTATTTCGCGATAGCGGCTAATGCCGGTCAGGTTGCCGCCACTTTGCTTCAACTGAAGAAAATGATGCAGGCAAGGGGTCTTAATCTTTCCGCGGGATTCTCCATCAACTTACCCAGTAATTATATACCCTGGGTAGGTGCTCCTGCACAAGAAAAGCAGCAAAAAAAATCCAACGAAGCCCTCAAAAAAATCGGCCTTATTTCAGCTATTATCAAAGCTAAAGAAGCAAGAAATCCTGACAAGGGCCCATTATGGCAAAATATTTTGTTTTCGGCATTATATCGAATGTCTTTTCCGCAAATACCAAAAATGGATAAATCGTTTTGGGCTGACGCTAAATGTACCGGCTGCCTGATATGCGAAAAAATCTGCCCGGTGCAAAATATATTGATGAGCGAAGGCAAGCCTGCCTGGCAGCACCATTGCGAACAATGTTTTGCCTGTCTCCAATGGTGTCCGGAAGAAGCAATTCAATACGGCAAAAATACTACAGAGAAAAAACGCTACCATCATCCCGAAATTAAGCTGCAAGATATGCTCGCCTGCGTTCCTAATAAATAATTTCAATTTAAGGCAGCTTTATTTTTTGCCCATATAATAAGGGACTACTACTCTTCATATTATTGAGTTTACATAATTCTTGAACCGTTATGGAATTTTGTTTGGCCAAAGAAAAAATAGTGTCTCCTTTTTGCACCTTATAAATCCTGGAAGGCTTTTTCCGATTGCTATATTTGTTCTTTTGACTTGATGCGGCAAATTCATTATCGCCTGTTTTATTCGCCGGCACCAATATTTTCCGGCCGACAAAAAGCTGATCTTTTAATTTCAAGTTATTGAGCTTTAAGAGAACGGCGACTTTTGTATTACAATGCTGTGCCACGGAATGAAGCGTATCACCACGTTTTATTTCGTAATAGATTGTAGTTATCTCTTTATTTTTTCTTACCGCTTGTTTTTCAACCGCGTCATTAATTTCATAGTTATTCTTTAGTGCATCATTGCTTGGACTGATGGAAGCAGTCCCGGATAAATACTCTTTCACTGAAGAGGCAACAGCTACTGCCAGTTTCTTCTGAAAATTGCGGCTTCTTAACAAATTTTCTTCCTGCGGATTTGATATGTATGCCGTCTCGATTAAAACTGCCGGGATATCGGGCAACTTCAATACATTAAAAGGCGCTTCCTGAACGCTTTTATATTTTAAAGAATTAATGCTGTTGAGATGATTCATTAAAGTATCGGCATAAGTTCTCGACAAATTAATTGTATTTGTTTGAAACATGTTCAGAATAATCAGGCCGGATTCATTCTTGCCCTCGCCATTGGGCACACCGCCAATTATATCCGACAAGTTTTCATTATTAGCCAATAGTTTGGCGGCTTCATTGCTGGCGCCGCTGGTTGATAGACAGTACACCGAGCTGCCTTTGGCTTTACGGTTTCTGGCGGCATCCGCATGGACGCTGATAAACAGGCTGGCATCTAAATTCTTGGCTATTTTCAGCCTCTTGTTAAAAGAGACGTAATAGTCTCCTTCACGTGTTAAGACCGCGCGGTACCCCGGCATTTTATTAATTTCTTTTTTAATTTCGCGGCTGATCGAAAGTACAATATTTTTTTCATAAACCCCCTTCCTGGCTACAGCACCCGGATCATCACCGCCATGCCCGGGATCAATTACAATAATTTTTTTCTGCTTCAGCATCGGCATCTGCTCTTCGGCAATTTCTTCCACAGGAGCTACCTGCAAAAATATATCCACGACAACCCGGTCAGGTCTATCCTGAAACTTTTTTAACTTAAAGACCTCCGCTTTCCGGTATTTATCCAAAATTAATTCAATTTTTACACCGCCTTTATCAATATGATAAAAAACAAGCTTTTTAATCCCCGGTTTATTTAAGATGATTTCACTCGGTATCGATTTATTTAAGGAGGCATCCTTAAAATTTAAAACAAGCAGGTTTTCGCTTTCCTTAACATCACAAACTGTTTCTTTATCCACATCCAGAACAATTCTCGTATGATCAGGCGCTGTCCAGTAACGAACATTCGATATTTCTACGGACGCATAACAATTACTGTATATCAAGGCCAGTACTGTAATAGTCAGACAATAAATAATTTTCTTTAAAAGCTTTTTTGCTTTATTCATCATGCCTTAAAATAGCAAATTTATTCAGGAACTGCAACCGCTAGATAGAAAAGATATTGACAAGTACTTTTTATAATGCCATTTTCCCGCAGAGAATCAAGGAGTGGCCAAGGATATCTATGCGGGAAAATCGTTTTAAAGAGGCTTTATTGAATCCCTCCATTTTTCCGGTCACCTGGGAACTGGTGCCGGGAAGAGGTGCAAGAGAAGCGGCCCAGGAAAAGGCCCTGGCCCTGGCCAAACAGGCCTCTCACGGGGGAAAGATCTCTGCCCTCACCGTTACAGACAATCCGGGGGGAACCCCGGCTATGTCTGCCGATTTCATAGGCAGCGAAATTCTGAAACTGGGCATCGAGCCCCTCGTCCATTTTACCTGCAAAGACAAGAACCGCAATCAAATCGAAAGCCAACTTTATGCCCTGGATCGGGCAGGGGTCAGAAACCTCCTGGTCATGAGCGGCGATTACCCAGTGTCGGGCTACCTGGGGAAACCTGCTCCGGTCTTTGACCTGGATCCAATCCACACCCTGCAACTGATATCGGACATGAACCGGGGGCTTACATATCCCGGGCTCAAAGGTGATGTCCATCACCAACCCAGCGATTTTTTCCCCGGAGCTGTCGTTTCTCCCTTTAAGGCGACCGAAGCAGAGCAGATGGTCCAGTATTACAAACTGAAAAAGAAGATCGCTGCCGGTGCTCAATTCATCATTACGCAACTGGGATACGATGCCCGAAAATTTCATGAAGTCTTCCTCTTTATGCAACTCAGCGGTCTTAACATTCCGCTTATGGGAAACATTTATATCCTTCCGTACGGTGCGGCTAAAATGATGAACCGCAACGAACTGCCCGGCTCCGTCGTTACGGATAAACTCTTGGCGGAGTTGGATCGGGAGCGAAGCGATCCCGATAAGGGAGAAGGAGCCAGAATCCTGCGCGCCGCCCGGATGTACGCAATCCTGAAGGGGATGGGCTACAGCGGGGTCCATATCGGCGGGCACGATATCAAATATGAACAGGTGGAAGAGATTATCCGGCAGGGAGAAGAGCTCACTTCCCAATGGACCAACTTGGTCCGGTACTTCGACTATCCCCTTCCCAACGGTTTTTATTACTTCGAGTTCGATCCGGCTACGGGCCTCAACCGGGAGAAACCGACCCAACGACAGTTTCGGCCGCTCGATGCTCAAGTCGAATGTTCCTATGGGGTATCTAGGCTCTCTCATAAACTTCTGTTTGAACCGGAAAAGAAACTTTACGGCGTCATGAAGAGACTGAGCGGCAGAGTGACAGGGACAAAGATGGAGGGCATTTTTCACAAACTGGAACACTGGACCAAGGTCGTGCTCTTTGACTGCAAGGACTGTGGGGACTGCGCCCTCATCGATGTGGCCTACCTCTGCCCGATGTCGCAATGCCCGAAGAACCAGCGCAACGGGGCCTGCGGCGGGAGCTTCGAGGGATGGTGCGAAGTCTATCCCGGAAAGAAGCAGTGCGTCTATGTCCGGGCCTATGCCCGGTTGAAGAAACACGGGGAGGAATTGCAACTCGATAATGGCATTGTTCCGCCCTGCAACTGGGATCTTTATCAAACCTCATCCTGGATCAATTTCTATCTGGGGAAGGACCATACCTCAAAAAGACAAGGCAGTAGTTAAATTTTAGGCTGAATTTTTATATATGCTGTACTAGAATATGCTGTTACAAGGGCGATTAGCTCAGATGGATAGAGTGCTAGCCTCCGAAGCTAGATGCCGCGAGTTCGAGTCTCGCATCGCCCACCAATTTACTAATAGAAACTCTTTTTCTTTGAGTCAATAATTTTGGATTACTTACTGTAAAAGACGTCATGCCAATAATGTTGAGCACCTTAAAAATAAATGTCACAGGTTTATTAAAGGGGGAAAACTATATGGAAACAAAATACAAAATACATGCCTTTTACATACTTTTTATCTTGATCGCTACAATCGTAGTTCTCCTTTCTGTTAAATGGGGTGACATACCGTCACTTGTTCAATATTTTTCATTTGCATTGACTATGTCCTCTTTACTACTCGCAATCTTAGCGATCATCTATTCTTTCTATTCAAATTCGTCAAATTCCCAGAACGTCGCCGTGCTTAATAATTTATCCCAGCAAATCGCACAATCAGCGAGTCTAGTAAGTTCCGCCAGTGACAAGATTTCACAACAGGTTGAAATTTTGCCAACGCACTTGATATCAGTGCAAGGAAAGGTAGAGGAAACTCAAAGGCTCATAAAAGAATATGCTGAACAAGCATCTTCAACAGAATCGAAGAAACAGAGTGAACCATCAACGCTTCCTCAAAAAATGCTCGAACATTATTTAATCTATTCTTCAGTTTATGGGCTTTACTTTCTTTATGTTCTTCAATTGGGACTTGCAAAAAACAAAGAATTTAAGCTTAACATGGAAGAGTTTATCTCTGTAACCAAAATCGGAACAGCCGACTACTTTTTTGCATATTATGTCGCGTCGAGAGCAGCTGATGTCATTTCTGGGTCACCAGGTATGACTGATGGTTCTATTAAAGTTACCAGCATAAATCCATCTTTTGGAAATAAAATTAAAGAACGACTGGTACAATTAGCAGAAAAGATTGGTGATGATGATGATAAAAAGAAAAGATATTCTGAAATTGAAGCCATCGAAAAATACGTTGCATCAAAATAATATTTGCTGTTCAATTCAATACTAAAGGAGAACACAAAAGATGCCGGACATAGATGGAACCAAAGAAGCCAAAATGTTTTATGCGGACAAACCGCAAAAGACAGAGGGGTTTTTCCTCAAAGGTTCGAATTCCCTGGATTGGGGGATGAAAAACAGGCTGGCGCGGATATTTAATCCCGTCTCCGGCCGAACGGTTATGCTGGCCATCGATCACGGTTATTTCCAGGGACCCACCACCGGTTTGGAACGAGTTGATATCAATATTCTTCCTTTAGTGCCTTATGCGGATACCCTGATGCTGACTCGGGGAATTCTCCGCAGCGTTATACCGCCTTCCACTTCTCAATCCATTGTGCTTCGGGTTTCCGGAGGAGCCAGCATTCTCCAAGAGCTATCCAATGAAGATATTGCGGTTGATATCGAAGAATCCATCCGTTTGAATGTCTGCGCCATGGCTGTTCAGGTCTTTATCGGCGGTGAGCACGAAAGGGAGTCGATCATCAACATGACAAGAATGGTTGATATCGGTACCCGTTACGGCATTCCGACTCTCGCCGTGACTGCGGTAGGCAAGGATATGGCCCGGGATGCTAAGTACTTCCGGCTGGCTTGTAGGATATGCGCGGAGCTTGGCGCCCACTATATCAAAACTTACTATGTAGATGAAGGTTTCGAGACCGTCACTGCATCCTGCCCTGTGCCTATCGTGATGGCCGGTGGCAAGAAGATACCCGAACTTGACGCCCTGACTATGGCCTATAACGCGATTAAGAGAGGCGCCGCCGGTGTCGATATGGGGCGTAACATTTTCCAGTCGGAAGCGCCGATTGCCATGATTAAAGCAGTGCGGGCTGTCGTCCATGACAACGAGACTCCGGCCAAGGCTTTTGATCTTTATAATACATTGAAGAAGAAATCACGGGTATGAACCCCAAAGCAAGCGGTTGCGTATCACAATATAGTCCCACTTAGCTTTGCACGTGGGATAATTTCCAATAGCCTTTGGTTATTGGATACCACGTTATGCTTTGCATAAAGGATAATTCCACTTGCGCTTCGAACTTCGCTATGCTCGTTCTTAGCGAGTGTCATTAATTCGACTAACAAACTTTAATGTGCTATGCTTTTAAAGTTTGAGTCTCATTACGACCAACAAACTTCAGCATCTGTGACCTTTAGGTTATGCACTGTATTTCTGAAGTTTGGGTCTCATTAAAAATGAAAGTTGCCTACTGGTACAACAACAAAGATATCCGGATCGAAGAAGTACCGACTCCGAAACCCGGCCCGAAGGAGATGCTGGTCAAGGTTATTTCCTGCGGCATCTGCGGCAGTGATATCGTCGAATGGTACCGTCTCCCGAGAGCGCCGCTGGTACAGGGGCATGAAATAGGCGCACAGGTTGTTGCACTCGGCGATTTCGTAAAAAAATATAAATTGGGCGACCGGATATTTATCGCCCCCAAAGTGCCCTGCATGAAATGTTATTATTGCCAAAACGGGCACTATCCTCAATGCTCGGAAGTTAAGGAACGGCTCCCCGGCGGTTTTGCCGAATACATTCTGGTTCCGGAGATTCTAGTGGAGCGCGGAACATATTTACTGCCGGAAAATATCAGCTACGATCAAAGCACATTCATTGAACCTCTTGCCTGCGTCGTCCGGGCGCAGAGGATGGCCTCCGTTAGAGACAACGGGTGCTTCGCGAATCCAGATGGCGGTATTAGGCCAACGCAATCTGAAACTTCCAGATCAAACCTGCGACAGGAGTCGGAGGCTTTCTCTAATGGGGTAAAAAAGGGGCAGTCTGTGCTGGTCATTGGGTGCGGGATGTCCGGACTGCTGAACGTGAAGCTGGCTAAGGCCAAGGGATGTAAAGTAATAGCCGCCGACATTAATAAAGTGAAACTGGAATTTGCCTTACTAATGGGAGCCGACGTCATCATTGATGCGGTGAATAATGTTCCGGAGCGGTTGGTTGCGGAAAATGGCAAAAAGGCCGACGTCGTATTTTTATGCGCTTCGGCTACTTCCGCAGTGAAGCAGGCATGGGGGTGTGTAGATAAGGGCGGCGTCATTGTGCTCTTTGCCGTTCCCAGACCGGACAAGAAGGTTGTCGTTCCTATCAATGATTTCTGGATGAAGGAAATTACCATCATCACTTCTTATTATTGCGGGCCTCCCGATATTACGGAAGCGATGAAACTGATCGAATCGGGCAAGATCGTAGTGGATGATCTGATCACGCATCGACTTCCTTTAACCGATATCGCTGCCGGTTTTCAGTTGGTATCAGATGGCAGGGAATCGATCAAAGTAATCATTAAACCGAATGAGTACAAAGAAATTACAAAATTAGCGAAACACCAAAAAAAATAAAGTGAAAAAGTAAATTCATAGGCAAATTTCTATTTTCGCTTTTATTTTTACGGATTATCTCAAGCCAAAGGAGAACGGATGAATTATTTAGCAATAAGCATTGACATAATAGTTCTTGATTTCTTATTAGGTCTGGTATAGGAAGCACAATCACAAATTTATTGAGACTCCCCTTGCCTGTGGCCTTGACCATAGGCTTTAGAGCCGAAAGGAGGAATTTTTGAAAAGATACGAAGTTATAGCTATAGTTAAATCCGATTTACCCGATGACGATATCACCGCTCTAATCGAACGCATTGAGAAAATCATTACCAAACGTAAAGGTCTGATTGTTAAAATTGATAAATGGGGCAAAAGACGCCTCGCTTATGAAATCAGCAAACAAAAGGACGGTTATTATTTTCTTATCGACCTCGTTGGTGACGGCCCCATTATCGATGAAATCGAAAGAAACTATAAAATTGACGACCGCATTTTGAAATTCATAACAATAAAAAAGGAAGGCGCAATAACTCGCGAAGGCATTGACCAGGAAATCGCTGCGGCAGAAGTAAAACGGACTCAAGTCCGCATAGAAACCGATTCCACCGGTTCCCCTGCTGATGAAAAAGTTATCCATCAGATAGAAAAAGCTTCTGCCGATACAAAAGATACAAAACCGCGCAGACCTTCTATTAAAAAATCTGTTACCAAAGACGAACAACCAAAAAAAGAGGAATAAGCAATGGAAACAGCCAATGGAGATAGACCGGTTCGACATCCCCAAAAAAAGTTTTTTCATAGAAAGAAGTTTTGCCGTTTTTGCACGGATTCTAACATAAAAATTGATTACAAATATCCTGCCATTCTCAATAGTTTCGTAACCGAGAGAGGCAAGATTATGCCGCGTAGAATTACCGGTAATTGTTCCAAACATCAAAGAGAGCTTGCTATAGCAATTAAACGCGCTCGCTCTATTGCGATTATGCCTTTTGTCACCGCCGAAGGAAGATAAAAGAAATTTTACTATAAACAAAGCTCCCGGCCTTTTCCAGTAACGAAAAAGGCCGACTAACTTTTAATTTTCCCAACAGTTACTTTGAGCAGGTTATCAATTTTGAAAACTTTCGGCAGTTTCTTTCCCCATAACCCCTTTCTCAGAATTTTATTAATCATTTCTTTTTTTGTAGCGGCGGCGGTTTTCGTTCCGATTTTCGGCTTTATTTTTCTTCTGTTTCTCCCGATGATTTTGTTTTTTTACAGCGTATCCAAAGGCATGGTTAAAGCGACAGGCGCTTTCTTGATTTCTTTACTGCCGCTTTTTCTCCTTTCTCACTTTTTTCAATTTGATATATCTTATCCGGCAATATTACCAATGGGAATTGCCGGTATTTTAATTACCGTGTTAGTTTCTAAAAAATTATCTGCTGAAAAAACGGTAATTTATACTTCCCTTTTTATCATCACGTCCATCTGTGCCTATTTCCTTTATGGCGGTTATAGCCAAAATATAAACCCGTGGCATCTCGTTCAAAAATTTGTCGCCGCAACGGTTGAAGAAAATATACAGATGTACGGCAAGCTGCCTTTTGACAAAGAAGATATTAATTACATTAAAGACAACAAGCAGGCCATCATTGATTTCTTCACCGGCATATTTCCTTCTTTAGTTATCGTCGCTTCCGCTTTTATTGCCTGGATTAACATACTCCTGGGAAGGGATTTACTCCGCAAGCAAAGCATTTTATTGCCTCAACTTGAAGGCTTATCCCGCTGGAAAGCTCCAGAATTTATGATCTGGATATTTATCGCCTCCTGCGCGGCGCTTTTTGTTCCCTTTGAGCAAATAATCATTTTCAGCCGGAACATATTGATTATGACTTGCTTTGTTTATTTACTGCAAGGCTTTGCTATCATTAGTTTCCTTTTCCAAAACAAAAACGTGCCTCATTTTTTCCGTTATCTTTTTTATTTTTTAATTGCAGTTCAACAAATTCTTATGATACCAATAATGGTCGCCGGGTTATTCGACATTTGGATCGATTTCAGGAAATTTTTTCAAAAAAACGAGACAACTACTTGATATTTTTTCCACTATTACTTTAACCAACGGAGGGTTTTCATGAAGGTAATTTTAAAACAGAGCGTGCCTTCTTTAGGCAAGGCCGGGGATTTAATCAAAGTACATGACGGTTATGCCCGCAACTATTTGATTCCCAAAGGTTTAGCCATAGAAGCCAATGAAAAGAATATCAAAACCTTTGAGCATGAAAAAAGGAATATTCTGCAAAAGGCCGAAAAGGAGCATAAAAGCGCTGAAGACGTGGCTTCAGTTTTAGCCAATGTCACCCTTTCCTTTTCGCGCAAAATCGGCGATCAGGATAAAATCTTCGGTTCGGTAACAACCAAGGATATCGAAGAAGCGCTTAAGGAAAAAGGGTTCAGTGTTGACCGTAAAATGATTATCCTTGATGAGCATATAAAATCACTGGGTGAGTTTAAAGTAAAAATCAAGTTGACAGCCGGCGTGGAAACCGAATTTAAAGTAATCGTTACCGGCGAATCACAGGTATGAATCATAAATCAAGCATTGGAATTATTTCGTGAGCTCGCTACTAGTTATTATACCCTCCGCTGCGCGGATAATTCGACCTGCAAGCTTCAGCGGCAGTGACTTTTAGGTTATGCACTCTGTTTCTGAAGCTTGGGTCTCATTACAACTTAAGAATTCCGACGCGTGACCTTTAGGTTATGCACTCTGTTTCTGAAGCGTGGGTTTCATTAAAATAGTCCCACTTAGCTTCGCACGTGGGATAATTCGACTGACAGATATTACTGTGCTGCGCTTATAATATCTGAGTTTCATTAGAATTGGAGTTTCACTAATAAAATGAGAGACATAGATCCATCTTTATACAAAGTTCCACCGCAAAATATCGAGGCTGAGCAGTCCATTCTCGGCAGCATCCTCTTGGAAAACAGCGCCGTCAACAGCGCTCTAGAAATTCTTTCCAAAGATGATTTTTACAACGAGGCGCACCGCAAGATTTTTAGTGTCATCATCGAGCTTTCTGAGAAAAACGAAGCGGTAGACCTCATCACTTTAAGCAACGCCCTTAAAGATAAAAGCCTGTTAGATTCGGTGGGAGGAACGTCATATCTCGCCTCATTGGTGGATAACGTCCCCTCTGCGGCAAATGTTGCCAATTACGCAAAAATAGTTAAGGAGAAATCGATTCTTCGCGGATTAATAGGTTCGGCTACGGAAATCATCAACAGTTGTTATGAAACAGGCTCCGATGTCGATGAAGTTCTGGATAGAGCTGAGCACAGAATTTTTGAAATTTCCGAAAATAAAGTGCGTCCTTCATTTTTTCCGATTCGTGAGATCGTGAAAGACAGTTTCCGGGCAATTGAAGACCTTTTCTCCCGCAAAGAGCTGATTACCGGCGTGCCCACCGGCTTTGAAAGAATTGATGATTTGACTTCCGGCTTGCAGAAATCCGAATTGATTATTATCGCCGGTCGCCCCAGCATGGGGAAAACTGCTTTAGCCTTAAACATTGCTCAATTTGCCGCACTGGAAACTCAAACACCAGCGGCCATTTTTTCTTTGGAAATGTCCAAAGAGCAGTTGGCCTTCCGTCTGCTTGCGTCCGAAGCTAAAGTCGATTCCCAGCGGCTGAGAAAAGGATTTTTAGGCGAAACCGATTGGCCGAAATTGACGACTGCCGCCGGACGTCTTTCCGAAGCGCCGCTCTTTATTGATGATACTCCTGCCATCACCGTTTTGGAAATGAAAGCTAAATCGCGCCGGCTCAAAGCCGATACCGGTCTGGGGCTGATTATCGTGGATTACATTCAACTGATGCGCTCGGGCAGTTATCGTGAATCACGCGAGCAGGAAATATCGGAAATCAGCCGTTCCTTAAAAGCTCTGGCCAAAGAGTTGAGAGTGCCGGTAATTGCTCTTTCTCAGCTCAACCGCAAAGTGGAAGACCGCACCAACCGCCGTCCGCAAATGGCGGATTTAAGGGAATCCGGCGCCATCGAACAGGACGCCGACGTTATCGTTTTTATTTACCGCGACGAAGTTTATAACAAGTCGGAAGATAATACGGAAAAAGGATTAGCGGAAATTATCATCGCCAAACAAAGAAACGGCCCCACCGGAACCGTCAAGCTCGCCTTCCTGGAAAAATTTACCAGCTTCGAAAATCTGACCAGAGCCGAAAGCACACCTTAATTACATAATATAAGTAGTTGGAAAAACTTCGAGCAGAAATGCTTCTGCATTTCAGAAGTTATCAGTTTACAAACACCGATCGGCAAAAAAATTAATGATGGTTTTCCGCCCGGCGTCACGGACTCATTAAAGACGACAGCATGCTTGTGAAAACCTCAGGTTTGATGCTGATGTTTCCCGTAAATGGATAATCCAGCGCGATAATTGTAAAAAGAGTAAGGGCAATCATAGCCGCAAGAAAAGACGTCATGATTATATGCGGAACAAGGTTTTCCGTACCAAACATCATTGTAAAAGCTATGGTAATAAAACTGCCGGTTATGAGAACAAAATAAAGAAGCGGATGAATGCCTGAGCTCGCATAGACAATGCGCTGTCTCCTCATTTCACTCGCCTGGTTCATTATTTTCACAGATTCCATTAAAAAAATTTTCTGCGTTTCGTTTTTCGGTTGAAAACTGCCGTACAGCAGCCACAATTTTTCCTGTATTTTTTCCACCTGAGGACTTCTCTGCCCCTTGGCCATTTTTTGCCACTCGTCGTTTATGATGGCATTTACATAATTAGTCAGTTCGCTTTTAAGCTGGGCGCGAAATCCGGCAGGAAAGGCCGTTGCATCATGATAAAGCGACGCGATACAATTAGCTTCATTGCTCGTCACTTCACTTGCCTTATCGAAATCCTGCCATGTAATGATGACCGTAAAGGCAAGAAGGACGGCATAAATGACGCCGAGAGTAGTAAAAATAAACCGGCAACATCATTGTGGAGTTTGCATTTGTCATGCGGATAAAATTTCCGGATAATGATAAGGCCGGTTATAGATAAAGCTACATAGATAGCAACCATGAGAGAACCAAGCAACGACGTCGATATGTGAATGAGCAAAATTTGGATGAATGACATAATTTTTTCCTCAAAATTTCCACTTTAAGAATGTATTACAATTAATCTTGAACGCATTATTTTCCCGAGCAACAATAAAAATTTTAAATTTAATCTTTCTATCTGATTAAAAGTTATCATAACTTTAGTTGTTTATAAACCCCAAAAAAGTTTTACTTTTATCGTGTATAAAAAGCATATCCGGGAGAAATTTTTCCACTTGACAGGCAATCACCGGCTCTGTATGCGAATAGATCATTAATTATTAACAAGTATTCTTCCGGCTTGAATCTAAAACAAGCCGCATAATAAAAAGGAGGAAAAACCATGGACAAACGAAGAGTCCTCGCCAAGGCGAAAGTTACGGCAACACCGTCGGGCATGATCAACTCGGTCTGGGGACCCATCTCTCCCGACAAGCTGGGAACAACGCTTGTGCACGAACATTTTTCCTTTGCTTACCCCAACTGGCATGCGGATGAAACAATGGCGCCCTATGATTACAAGGCAGTGCTTAAAACCAATCTTGGTGTTATCAAGATAGCGCAAAAATACGGTATTAAAACAATCATTGATGCCACAACCAATGATGTGGGTGGACGCAATCCTCTATTATACAAAGAGCTGGCCAAGAAAACCGGTATGAATATCATTTGCTCCACCGGACTCTATACGGAGCATGAAGGTTCTCCAGCCTACTGGAAGACGAGGATAGTTTGGGGCATGGATATTTCCAAAATGATGTCCGAGCTCTTTATTAAAGAAATCAATCAGGGTATCGGCAAGACCGGCGTCAAAGCTGGGGTAATTAAATGTGGAACTAGCGGCGGCGGCACAATCTCTCCCTATGAAACGGCAGTCCTGAAAGCAGCGGTTGTCGCACAAAAGGCCACTGGTGTGCCCATCATTACCCATACGGACGGCCCATTAGGCGGCGTTGAGCAGGCTGATTTATTCCTCGCAGAAGGCGCTAATCCAAAAAAAGTCATGATCGGCCATGTATCCAACTCTAAAGATATCGAATACCATAAGGCCATTCTCGCCAAGGGCGTGTACATTGCCTTCGATCGCATCGGCCTGGATATCATTACGCCGTTTGATGTCAACGTAAAAAACGTGGCTGAACTCTGTAAATTAGGTTTTGCCAACAAAATCATGCTTTCCCATGATACGGTCAATGTCTGGTTAGGCCGTATGACCGAGGTGCCGGAAAATTATCAAGCGGGTTTTAAAAATTGGCAGATTGACCACATATCCAAGGATTTCCTCCCGGCCCTAAAAGCCCAGGGTGTGACCGACGCGCAAATCAAAACCATGATGGTGGATAACCCCAGAAATTTGTTTCTGGGCCAATAAAATATTTACACTTAACCCCGGTAAACATTAAAACAGCGGGGCACTTCCCCTATCTATATTGATATTGATTTAACATAGGAAGTGCCTCATTTTTAATTTTGCATTTATAAATTTTCAAGAAATGGGATCAGATCTTGACGGCCTGTTGCCCAAATAAGTTTTGCAATGCAAGATTTCGGGGACATCATACTAGTTTCCTTTCTGTATCCACTATTTATCCGGTTTCAAATACGGCAGGGCCAGTTGCACTTTTTTCAGTGCTTGTTTTTCGATTTGGCGCGCCCTCTCCCGCGTTATGTTGAATTTGTTGCCTATTTCCTGTAAGGTTTCAGGATTGTCCGCCATTACGCGATTTAGGATAATATAACTCTCCCTTTCGCTGAGATTAGTCAGAGCGTTGGCAATATTTTGTTTGACCAAACTTTTTTCTTCATTTTTAATCAAAGCTACTTCTTGATCATCACCTTCATAAGCAAGCAAATCAATATGTGTGGTGTCTCCTTCGTCGCCGATAAATTCATGCAAGGATACATCGCGCGAACCCATGCGCAAGTCCATTTCCGCCACCTCGGAGCCTTTGACTCCCAGAGCTTCGGCTATTTCGGCAAACTCCGGCTTTTTTTTCGAAAGCGCCTCCAATTGTTTTTTAGCCTGGCTCAATTTGAAAAAGAGTTTTCTCTGCGCCTGCGTCGTGCCTATCTTAACGATGCTCCAGGACTTGATAAGATAATTTTGAATGTAGGCGCGAATCCACCATACCGCGTAAGAAATGAGGCGGTAGCCTTTGTATGGATCAAATTTTTTCACGGCGTGGATAAGACCGATATTGCCTTCCTGAATTAAATCAGCCAGTTTGAATCCGTAGTTGCGGTATTCATGGGCAATCTTGACTACAAAACGCAAATTAGAAACTACCAGCTTTTCGGCGGCTTCCATGTCATTGTGCTTTTTCAGACGCACTGCGAACTTGAATTCATCTTCCGCGGTCAAAAGCGGAAAGTGGTTAATTTCCGAAATATATAAATCAAGAGTACCGACTACTACAGGCAGCTTCACCGATCAGGCCTCCTTTAGACCTTTATAGTTCAAAAAAATAGGCTCATGAATAGCGAATTAGTTACTCATAATAGGCTTTTTATCCAACTAAATTTTTCCGGTCAAGTAATTTTTAACGAGACTCAAATTTCAGAAACGAAGTGCACTGAAATTTGATAGTCGAATTAATGAAACTCAAATATTGCCAGTGAAGCGCAGCAATATTTGTAAGTTGAATTGATCCCGCCATGGGCGGAGGGCATCGCAGGTGCCCGTGATTAATTCCGTTAGCGCAGCGTATCGGGATTTATGCTTTAATAACAAGTCTCTTCTTGACAGGCAAACGATCATTGTTTATTCTATAGATAAACAATCTAAGGAATTGAAATGAAATCGATAAATAAAACCATGATTGAACATGCCATTAAAATCGCGTATGCAGTCAAGGCCGATTCATTGCTCGTCTGCGTTGATATCATACGGGATATTACCACTATAGCAGAAGAAATGAAAAAACCTATCGGCGTAATTATCGTTACACGTGAGGATGAAGAACTCTCCGAAGACATTAAGAAATTTGCCAAAAAATTGGATGTTCCCAACGTTAATTTAACCCGTATGGGAAAAATTAAAATAGCCGTAGCCAAAGGAATAGTTTTAGGCTTTTTTAAAAAAGGAGATAAAATAGTCTGTTTGAGCGGTGTGCCCAAGTTCGGCTATGCCGATAGCATCATTGTGATTGATGTCGGCAAAGAATTTGAAATTTTAACATCTGATTTTATCACTGATGTTCTTGAGAATGTACAGCCGGAAGTCTTCAACGCGGTCTTAAATCTTGCCTGCGAGCTGGCTGCCCAAGGTCGAGAATACAGAAAAGTTGGAACGATCTTTGTGCTGGGAGATGATGAGAAAGTCATGCAGCTTTCCCGGCAAATGATTATCAACCCATTTTTAGGATATTCGGAAGAACAACTTAACATTTTGAATCCGGAACTTGAAGAAACGATCAAAGAATTATCGGCAATCGACGGCGCCTTTATTATCAAAGAAAACGGAGTCCTCGTTAGCGCCGGAAGACATCTGAATGCCGCCATAGACAGCCGTGATTTTCCTGCCGGTTTGGGGAGCCGCCATATCGCCGCCGCCGGCATCACTAACGTAACCCAAGCAGTGGCTATAGTCATTTCCGAATCGTCGGGAAATGTGACTGTTTTTAAAAACGGTAAACTGTTTGTCACCATTGAAAAGCCGGTAGAGTAATGAGACTCAAATTTCAGGAACGAAGTGAAATGAAATTTGTTAGTCGAATTATCCCGGCAAAGCAGGGGTAACGAGGATAAAAATATGCGTTTTGACAAATTTACTTTGAAAGTCCAGGAAGCGATTCAGGAAGCACAGACGCTTGCCGGTTCATATGGTCATCAAGCGATTGAGCCGGAACATCTGCTTGTTTCTTTTTTGCGACAAGAAGAAGGCATTGTCGGAGCTATTCTGGAAAAGTTGGGCGCCAAACCTAATCAGGTTGAACAGAAGCTTGTCAATTTTCTGGAAAGACAGCCGCGTGTGGAGAGCTCAGCCACAGGTCAAATATATCTTTCTGCCCGCCTGAACAAAATTTTCGATAAAGCCCTCACCGAAGCCGCCCGACTCAAAGACGAATATGTGAGCGCGGAACATGTTTTGATTGCGGTAACCGAGGAAAAAACCGGTGAAGCCACGAAAATTTTGCGTCAAGTGAGCGTAACCAAGGACAGCATCTTTAAAGTATTGGTGGAAATCCGGGGCAATCAAAGAGTTACCGACCCTAATCCGGAAGGAAAATATCAAGCTCTAGAACGTTACGCCAAGGACTTCAATGAACTGGCCCGTAAAGGTTCTTTTGATCCGGTAATCGGAAGGGATGAAGAAATACGACGCATCATGCAGGTGCTCTCGCGCCGCACAAAAAATAATCCGGTCTTGATCGGAGAGCCGGGCGTTGGGAAAACGGCGATTGTTGAAGGATTAGCGCAACGCATTGTCAATGGCGATGTGCCGGAAAATCTGAAAGACAAACGGGTGATCGGCCTCGACATCGGAGCTTTAATTGCCGGAGCAAAATATCGTGGGGAATTTGAAGAAAGGCTCAAAGCCGTTCTCAAAGAAGTTACCAGCTCCGATGGTCAAATCATTCTCTTTATCGATGAAATACATACAGTTGTCGGTGCAGGAGCCGCCGAAGGTTCCGTTGATGCCTCCAATATGCTAAAACCCGCACTGGCGCGAGGAGAGTTGCGCTGTGTCGGAGCCACGACTCTTAATGAATACCGGAAGTACATTGAAAAGGACGCCGCTCTGGAGAGGCGCTTCCAGCCTATTTTTGTCAAAGAGCCAACTGTCGAAGATACCATCGCCATTTTAAGAGGTTTGAAAGAACGATATGAGGTACATCACGGCGTCAGAATAAAAGATTCCGCTATTATCGCGGCGGCCACTCTCTCCAACCGCTATATCTCCGACCGTTTTCTGCCGGATAAAGCCGTCGATCTTATTGACGAAGCGGCATCCCGTTTAAGAATCGAACTGAACAGCATGCCTTCGGAAATTGATGCGGTTGACCGGAAAATTATTCAACTGGAAATCGAACGGCAATCCCTGAAAAACGAAACGGATAAAACCGCTAAAGAAAGGCGCAGCAAAATTGACAAAGAGCTGGCGGAGCTCAAAGAAAGCATGCACCAGATGAAATTGCACTGGTCGAGTGAAAAGGATATCATCAAACAAATTCAACACATTAAAAGTCAAGTGGAGGCTTTAAAAATAGAAGAGATCAATGTCCAGCGCGAAGGTGATCTCGCCAAAGCCGCGGAAATCCGTTACGGAAAACTGGTAGCTTTGGATAAAAAATTACAAGAGGATCAGGCAAAGCTTGAGGAAATCCAAAAAAATAAAAAAATGCTCAAAGAAGAAGTGGATGCGGAAGACGTGGCTGAAGTTGTTGCCAACTGGACGGGCATTCCGTTGGCGCGGATGATGGAAAGCGATGTGCAGAAACTCATTCACATGGAAGAGCGGCTCAAAATGCGTGTTATCGGCCAGGATGAAGGCATTCAAGCGGTTTCTGCAGCGCTGCGGCGCGCGCGCTCCGGTCTGCAAGATCCCAACCGACCGATAGGCTCATTTATTTTCCTGGGACCAACCGGTGTCGGTAAAACCGAACTGGCGCGCGCTTTGGCGGAATTCATGTTTGACAATGAACAGGCAATGGTGCGTATTGACATGTCGGAATACATGGAAAAACATGCCGTAGCTCGGTTAATCGGCGCACCGCCCGGCTATGTCGGATACGATGAAGGCGGTCATTTAACCGAAGCCGTAAGACGCAAGCCTTATTGCGTCCTGCTTTTTGACGAAATCGAAAAAGCTCATCCCGATGTCTTCAATATTTTATTGCAGATACTTGATGACGGACGGCTGACCGACGGACACGGTCGAACTGTCGATTTCAAAAACACCATCGTGATTATGACTTCCAATGTCGGCGGACAATGGGTACAAGATTCGACTTTGGATGAGAAAGAAAAACAAAACCGGACAATGGAAGCTCTGCGCGCGACTTTCAAACCGGAATTTTTAAACCGTATTGACGATATTATTATTTTCCGCGCATTAACGCCCGAAGATATCAACCACATCGTCGGTATTCAATTGGCGCTTATTGACAAAAGGCTCAAAGACCGCAAACTGGGCATCGAATTGACAGATGAAGCAAAAAAATATATCGCTGAGGTCAGTTACAGCCCTGTTTACGGCGCCCGCCCACTTAAGCGTTCACTGCAAAAAATTATTCTGGATCCGCTGGCACTGGAAATTCTGGCCGGCAAATTTACTGAAGGTGATCGAGTCGTAGCGGGTCTATCTAAAAAAGGTGAAATAACTTTAACTAAGAAGTAACGGAGGATGGAAATGGGCAACACTGTAAAAACCGCTCTTTTACTGGGAGCGTTAACCGGATTATTGATGCTGATCGGCGGTCTGATCGGCGGCAGGGGAGGCGTTTTTATAGCTTTTATCTTCGCGATAATTTTAAACTTCGGCAGTTACTGGTTTTCCGATAAAATCGTTTTGAAAATGTATCATGCGCAGGAGGTTTCCGAAAGTTCGGCACCCGGCCTTTTCAGCATTGTGCGCAATCTTGCTCTAAAAGCTCAATTACCAAAGCCGCGGCTGTACATTATTCCCGAAGAAGCACCCAATGCCTTTGCCACCGGCCGCAATGAAAAGCACGCCTTTGTAGCCGTGACCGAAGGGATTATGAAGATTTTAAATAAGGAAGAACTCGAAGGCGTAATTGCCCATGAGATCTCTCACATTAAAAACAGGGATATGCTGATTGGCTCGATTGCCGCGACTCTGGTCGGCGCTATTGTTATGCTGGCTCACATGGCTCAATGGGCGGCTATCTTCGGCGGCGTCCGCAGTGATGACGAAGACAGCGGAGGAGGAATTATCGGCCTGATCGCTATGGCTATTCTTGCCCCCATTGCCGCGGCCCTCATCCAAATGGCAATTTCCCGTTCCCGTGAATATCTGGCCGATGCCAGCGGCGCAGGCATCACAAAAAATCCATATGGGTTGGCGGGAGCGCTGGGAAAGCTTTCCAAAGCTTCGCAAATAATTCCCATGGATGCCAACCCGTCCACCGCTCATTTATTTATCGTCAATCCGCTTTCGGGAAAAATGCTCATGAATCTTTTCAGCACTCACCCTCCGCTGGAAGATAGAATAGCCCGTTTAAAAATTATGAAACCATACTAAAAATTTTTCCGCGCTGCGGTAAAGGGAGGAACAATAATGAAAGAGAAGAAAAAAGGTCCAGGATTTGTAGTAAAAGACAAGCGTCTTTTTGCCGAATCGGACGAGCCGCGTCGGGAGGAAGAGGTAAAGGCTTCCGCTGCCGAAGAGGCGCCCAAGCCTCAAGAAGTCCCGGAGACCCCAACCAATCAGGAGGCCGATTATCCACCGGTAAATTTTACCAATTTTGTCTTCTCTCTCAGCACTTCCGCCCTTTTCCATTTCGGCGATTTAGCAGAGAGTGAAGACGGTAAAACACAAAAGAATTTGCCGGCAGCAAAACAGACTATTGATATCCTGGATATGCTCAATGAAAAAACAAAAGGCAATCTGGATGAGAACGAAAATAAATTAATTCAAAGTGTGCTTTATGAACTAAAAATGCGCTACGTCAAAGAAAAGGCCTGAAATGCTCTGGAAGGCGCCCGCAAAAATAAACCTTTTCTTGCGCGTCCTGGGGAAACGTGCCGATGGTTATCACGATATAGCTTCCCTTATGCAAAAAATAACCCTTTACGACGAGTTAACCTTTACCCTTAAACCTTCCGGAATTAACCTTGATTGTCCGGGGAGCGATCTTCCAACATCCCGAGATAACTTGGTATTTCGCGCGGCGCAATCTATCTTTGCTTATACCAACTATCCTTCCGGCGTCGAAATCAAGCTTACCAAAAAAATCCCTCTGGCCGGAGGTCTTGGGGGCGGCAGTTCCGATGCCGCTACAACCTTAATGGCCTTAAACGAAATATGTTCTTTGGGGTTGAAAAAAAGCGAACTGATGATGCTGGGAGCAAAGCTGGGGGCGGATGTCCCCTTTTTTATTTTTGGAAACACGGCTTTAGTTTCCGGTATCGGCGATCAGTTGAAAGCCCTGAAAAACATACCCAAACTAAACTTTGTCCTCATCAATCCCCAATTTCCCCTCTCGACAAAAATGGTTTACGATAACCTCAATTTGAGATTGACAAGGGAAAAAATTAATTATAGCATTCCGCGGTTTTTCGCACTGGGTGATGTAATCCGGGAATTGCATAATGATTTAGAAGAAGTTTCGCTAAAATTGCATCCCGAATTAAATAACTTAAAGCAGATGTTGCTGTGTCATGGTGCGCTTGGTGCATTGATGTCGGGCAGCGGCCCTACGGTCTTTGGCATTTTTCCGGATGAAAAATCGGCAAAAAAAGCTATAAACGCTGTTAAAAAAGAGGTTTCCTCTCCTTGTGCTGTTTTTTTTGCCCGATCATTGTAACCGCTGCATTATCCGGCTAAAATTGTGATTTGTTGAATACATTGGGGCGTCGTCAAGCGGTAAGACACAGGATTTTGGTTCCTGCATTCGGAGGTTCGAATCCTCCCGCCCCAGCCATAAATAAAATCGGGAAAGGCTTTAAATGCTAGAAAGAATTAGGATATTTTCCGGGAACTCCAACATCGCGCTGGCCAGGAAAATTTGTAAAAATTTGGGTGTGCCTTTAGGCAAAGCCAATGTAACGACTTTTAGCGATGGGGAAACTCAAGTGGAAATCAATGAAAATGTTCGCGGCATGGATGTTTTCATTGTCCAATCTACATGCTCGCCGGTAAATGTAATGTGCATGGAACTTCTGATCATGATTGATGCCATGAAGCGCGCATCAGCCGACCGGATTACCGCTGTTGTGCCTTATTACGGTTATGGCCGACAGGATAGAAAAGTAGCTCCACGTGCGCCGATTTCGGCGAAATTACTGGCCGATCTCATTACCACCGCGGGAGCTAATCGTGTTCTTTCCATGGATCTGCACGCCGGTCAGATTCAGGGTTTTTTCAATATTCCGGTGGATAATCTTTTTGCCACGCCGGTTTTACTCGATTACATGAAAAAAGCTTCCCTGAACAATACTGTGGTTGTGTCGCCGGATACCGGCGGCGTGGAGCGCGCTCGGGCATTTGGTAAACGCTTAGGGGCAAGTCTGGCGATCATCGATAAAAGACGAGAAGGACCCAATGAAGCCCAGGTAATGAATATCATCGGTAATGTCGAGGGCAAAAGAGTTCTCATCCTGGACGACATGATTGATACGGCCGGAACTGTAGTCCAGGCCGCCAACGCCCTCAAAGATGCAGGTGCTTTGGAAGTTTCTGTCTGCTGCACGCACCCGGTCTTATCCGGCCCGGCACTTGATCGTATCGAAGGCTCCGATATTAAAGAAGTCGTTGTCACCGATACAATACCTCTTAATGATCGGGCAAAAAACTGCAAACGAATAAAAGTTTTATCGGTATCCGGCCTTTTATCAGAAGCCGTGCGCCGAATTTATTATAACGATTCTGTAAGCTCATTATTTATATAGGAGGAACAAATGGAGGTAACCGATTTAGCGGCTCAAGTCCGTAAAGAACAGAAGAAAGGGCCAGCCCGCAGACTGCGCAAAAGCGGATTTGTGCCGGCGATTTTTTACGGCTGTTCCGCCCAAAATTTGTTGTTGGCGGTAAAAAATGACGCTCTGGTCAAATTACATAAAGATAAAAAAGATCACGCCTTCATCAAACTTATTATCGATGACGGCAAGAAAAAAATAGAAAAACTTTCGCTCATCAAAGAATTACAGGTTCAACCTTTAACCGGTAAATTTTTTCATGCCGATTTTTATGAAGTGGATATGGAACACAAGCTTACCGTTGAAGTATCCCTGCGTTTTATCGGCAAGCCTATTGGCGTTGATAACGGCGGTGAATTGCAGCATATAAAACGAGAAATTAAAGTTTCTTGTTTGCCGGCCAATCTTCCGGATCATATTGACGTGGATGTCGCCGGCCTTGATATCGGAGATTCCATAAAAATAAGGGAATTGACTATCCCTGAAGGAATAGCCGTTTTGGATTTGCCTGATAGTGCTGTGGCAGCGGTCGCCATTGTTAAAATTGCCAAGGTCGAAGAGCCTGTAGCGGAAGCAGCTGTAACTGAGGAAGGTGCCGAAGCCGTAGCAGAAGGAGCTGAAGCCGCGGATGCAGCAGCCGCACCGGCAGAAAAAGCAGAAAAAGCAGAAAAGCCGGAAAAAGAAAAGAAGGAAAAGAAGGAAAAAAAGGAAAAGTAAGTCTCTAGATCGGGGCTATCAATCCCGCGACTTGGAATCCCTCGGCTCAAGCCGGGGAAGGAAGCGCTGTGATTCGCGGGAGGTCGTGTTGTTTTAGGGAGCCTCCGGCTCATGCAGGAAGAGACTCCACTAATCGGGCGGTAGAAAGTGCTCCTCTCGAATTGGACAAAAATATTTTCCCGGCGCGGCTCTGAGAGGCAGCAAGAGATGTATTTGATATTTGGTTTGGGTAATCCGGGTAATCGCTACCGGCTGACCAGACATAACATCGGGTTCATGGTTTTGGAAAAACTGGCCGCCGGGCTGGAAATTGATTTGAAGCAAAAAAGCTTTAATGCTTTATGGGGCAAAGGTAAAATCGCAGGTAAAAATGTGCTTCTGGCCATGCCTCAAACATACATGAATTTAAGCGGCAATGCTGTAAGAGAACTGCTGGCGTTCTTTAAAGCGGATATAAATAATTTGATAGTTGTTCACGATGACCTGGACTTGCCCTTGGGTACCATTCGCCTTAAAACCGGCGGAGGAAATGCCGGCCATAAAGGTTTGGAATCCATCGTGGAGAACCTGGGCTCTTCGGACTTTATGCGGGTAAGAATAGGCATCGGCAGACCAGCCGACAAAGCTCGCATTGAAAGCTATGTTCTGGAACAATTTGAACGAAAAGAGGAAGCTATCGTTGCGCCGGTTATTCAATCGGCGGCAGATGCTGCCTCGGAAATTGTATTATCAGGTATCCAAACAACTATGGTTAAATACCATACAAAAAATATAAGTAATTTAAAAAAGGAGGATAGCTAATGTTACAAAACAAACGAAGTATCTGGACATTTTTACTAAGCGGCATCATTTTTCTTTTGCTTGCCGGTACCGCTTTCGCGGGTGAAGCGGACATTAAATTGCCTGATGTGACCAATATTGCCTTTCTCGGCGGCGCCCTGAAAGGTAGTACTATTCTTAATGTCGGGCTTCTTATCTGTGTTATCGGAATGATTTTTGGTTTGATCCAATACGTACAAACAAAAAATCTGCCCGCCCATCAGTCGATGTTGGACGTATCTAAAACTATCTGGGAAACCTGCAAAACCTATCTTTTCCAGCAGGGAAAATTCCTGGTCGGTTTGTGGATACTAATCGCCGCGTGCATTGTTTATTACTTCTACGGCCTGCAGGGCTCTCCGATAAACGGCATAATAATAATTCTTTTATGTTCGATTGTCGGAATATTAGGTTCCTACGGTGTGGCCTGGTTTGGCATTCGCATCAATACCGTGGCCAATTCCCGCGCCGCCTTCGCTTCCATGAGCGGCAATCCAATGAATATCGTCAACATCTGTTTACGTTCCGGTATGAGTGTCGGACTACTGCTGGTCAGTATCGAACTTTTTTTCATGATTATGATTCTTGCTTACATTCCCAAGGAATTATCCGGTCCCTGCTTTATCGGCTTTGCCATCGGTGAATCGCTGGGCGCTTCCGTTCTGCGTATCTGCGGCGGTATCTTCACCAAAATTGCCGATATCGGTTCCGACCTGATGAAAATCGTTTTCCATCTGCCGGAAGACGACCCCAAAAACCCGGGTGTTATTGCCGACTGTACCGGTGACAATGCCGGCGACAGCGTTGGCCCAACCGCTGATGGTTTTGAAACTTACGGCGTAACCGGCGTTGCCTTAATCGCCTTTTTGGCGCTGGCTTTGGCGGGCAATCCCGAAATGGGCGGAAAACTTATTGTCTGGATTTTTGCCATGAGAATCCTCATGATCTTGACTTCTCTTGCTTCTTATTTTGTCAATGATGTAATCAGCAAAGCAGTTTTCTCCGGCAAGAAGGATTTCAATTTTGAACACCCCCTCACCAATCTGGTTTGGATTACCTCGATTGTCTCCATCGCCGTCACCTTCGCCGCCAGTTATTATCTGTTGGGCGATTTGACGGATAAATACCAGGGTTTGTGGTGGGCGCTTTCGATCATCATCAGTTGCGGAACCATTGCCGGCGCTTTGATTCCGGAGCTGACCAAAGTATTCACCAGCACTAAATCGCGCCACTGCGAAGAAGTTGTTAATGCTTCCAAACAGGGCGGAGCTTCGCTGAATGTTCTTTCCGGATTTGTTGCCGGTAACTTCTCCGCTTTCTGGGAAGGCATGACTATCATGTTTTTAATGTTTATCGCCTACCTGGTATCGAAAAATCCGGCCGTCATCGCGATGTTGCCTCCCGAATTCGTTTTTGCTGCTCCGGTTTTCGCTTTCGGTCTGGTAGCTTTCGGTTTCCTGGGCATGGGCCCGGTGACCATCGCTGTGGACAGTTTCGGTCCGGTATCGGATAATGCTCAATCCATCTATGAGCTTTCCATGATCGAATCCCGTAAGGATGCGAAAGCAGTTGTCAAGAAACACTATGGCGTTGAACCGGACTTTGAACTGGCCAAGCACTTTTTGGAATCCGCAGACGGCGCGGGCAATACCTTTAAAGCCACGGCCAAGCCGGTGTTAATCGGAACGGCTGTCGTCGGCGCAACCACCATGGTGTTCGGCATTATCATCTTGCTGGAACGTCTCTTCGGTAATGTCATTGCCAAACTTTCCCTTGTCCAGCCGGAAGTAATCCTGGGCTTGCTCATGGGCGGCGCGGTCATTTACTGGTTTACCGGCGCTTCTATGCAAGCGGTTACCACCGGCGCTTATCAGGCGGTTGTGTTCATCAAAAAGAACATCAAACTGGATAAAAAAGAAGCATCTATTGAAGACAGTAAGGAAGTCGTTAAGATTTGCACCCAATACGCGCAAAAGGGAATGATCAATATCTTCATCGTCATTTTCTTTATGACCCTGGCCCTTTCTTTCTTCAACCCTTACTACTTTATCGGCTATCTTATCGCCATTGCCTTCTTCGGCCTCTTCCAGGCGATTTTCATGGCCAATGCCGGCGGCTGCTGGGATAACGGCAAGAAGATTGTTGAAGTTGACCTGAAGATGAAGAACACTCCTCTGCATGAAGCGACAGTTGTTGGCGACACCGTCGGCGATCCGTTCAAAGATACATCTTCCGTTTCTTTGAACCCAGTCATCAAATTTACGACCCTGTTTGGTCTCTTGGCTGTGGAAATTGCGGTTACGATGACCAATGTCGGCCTGAAGCTTGGTTTGGCCGCTTGCTTCTTTATCATCGCCTTGATTTTCGTTTACCGTTCTTTCTACAAGATGCGAATTTCCGAGGAGAAACTTGATTAATTAGAATTAACTTTTAACCATTAAAAAAGCGCCCCACCGTGGGGTGCTTTTTTAATGACACTCGCTGAAAACGAACTCAGTGAAGTTTGAAGCGTAAGTGGAATTAATCCCGCCGCAGGCGGAGGATATCGCAGATATCCGCGGTTAACGAAACTTGCTGAAAACAAATGAAGTGTAGTTTGAAGAAATAATTGCATTGATCCCGCAAGCGGAGCTAAGCGGGATTAATGACACCAAGTTCAGAAACAAAGTGAACTGATATTTGGGCGAAGCGTGTCGGGATTGAGGCTCAAAGTCCTGACCTATACTTGCCCTGACAGATAGTTTCTAATTAAGGCTTATCTCAGTTATTGCTAACACCTACAAAAAGTGAGCATGATACCATTTCGGGAGCTGAGGATTACGGATTGAAATGAGGATAATAAAAAGGCAGAGCCAATTTGACTCCGCCTTTTATTTCTCGATTATAATTTGATTTAATTAATAAACTTTGTCGAAATTCCGGCAATACCGATCAGAGCAAACCCGGGAAATAATCAAGTTGTTTAAAATGCTATTGCTGTATGACAAAGGCATTTTTCCCGGACATCTCGTCGACGCCAGTGTCGGGGCCGCTGTTATTAACGTTCCAATGATCGGTAACATTAAAGAAATAGTACTTGCCATTAATCTGAGTTACTACGAAATAAACATTGTGAGTATCGCCTTGAGTATTCGTTTCTTTAGCATGTATCAAGCCTGGCGATACATTTTCGTCAGCATATGTAAATGTAGCTGCAGCGCCTTGGCTTGTCTGCAGTGTCCCGCTGGGAAGATCGGTAAACGGTGTACCGGTGAATGTTGTACCATCCGAACTGGTTGACATTACGGGTTCGGTCATCGGTCCCGCATATGCCGTACTCAAAGTATCATTGTTTATTGATTTAAACGACGTGAAATTCCATCCAACAAATGTATTGCCGCTTTGAAGTATAGTGGTAAAGTTACCAACAGGACTAGCTAAAGCTTGCGCACCAACTATACTGCCCATACCGCTAGGCAGATCAATGAAAAACATGCCAGAAAGAGTAAAGGATATACTTAGACTATTTCCGTTTGAATCCGTGCCGCTTATCACACCGTTACTGCAAGTGCCGCCAGTCAGCGAACCTACCAGAGGTTTAGCAGGACTGTCCGCAGTCCCATCTAGAAAGTAAGGCTGCACCGTCATATTATAGGAGCTACCAGAGACGGTTATTGTTGCGGTCCCGAAGGCGGCACCAACGGTAGTGCCAGCAGGGCATGTCCCATTTGAGTCATCCCCAGAGCACCATGTTGAAGGTGGCACGAATATCCAATTGAAAGTCCCGCCCGCTGTGGGACACGAACCTTGATCTATAGCAATGATGGGCGGGTTATACGACCCAGTGTATTCAATGCCGTCTCCATTGTCTAGTGTGTAAAATGGTCCAGGCACGGTCATTACAAGCGTGCCCGGTATCACTATTCCATATCCAGTGAAAGCTGATAAATCTGCACTGGCAGCAGGGTCTGTCGAACTGGTTAAGGTATTTTCTGAAAATCCCGTCGCATTACCTGAAAGGGCGGTAACATTGCCACTATATGTATATCCGGTGACTGCATCCGTGGCCGTGTAAGTCTCCACTCCCGCAATTGTTGTAGTTGACAATGTCCAAAAATCTCCGCTGGTTTGTGTCCCGACATAAGAATTTTTTGAAGGAACTGGTGAAGAAGACGAGCCACTACATCCGGCTAACAGCAGCGAAACAAGGAATACTGCTGTCAGAACGCTTAATAGTCTTTTCATGTTGTCTATCCTCCCTCTTTTTTTAAGGAAATTGTTTTGAATTTTTTTTGGTTATCCTAGTTTCTAGTTACTTCTCAAACTTTATTCATTTTACAACTTGCCATTAATATATAGCGCTTAAACCGAGATCCCGCAATAGAGGTTTAGGTGGGGAAAGAAACGGGCATGGAGAACTGTGATGTTTTATTCCAAAGACCCAGAAACTATTCCCTGCGTGACCTGCCTCTAATACTTGTACCACATGTTAAGTTAGAGTTCAGCAGTTTTTTGATTATTTTCGATTGAAATGTTGTGTAAATTGGGAAAATAAGAAAAACAACATTACAGGAAGAAGTGCTTACTGACTATACCTACTACTCAATAGAAGCTCTGGGCTCAAAAAAGAGAAGATTAACGATTGAAAAAAAAGAGGGTAACAACGCAAATCAACCTTGAGGAGACCACGCAACGGATTCCGAATGGGGTGAATTTGCTGGTTGTGCAGAATTTATCTTTTTTCGTGCCTTACGATCATTGAGCAAATATATGGCCATAGGAACCATGAGACCCAACACCCATCCACAAGGAATACCAATATCTAGCGAAAGAATCGCCAACCCCTCGGTCTCTCCTTCATCAAAAGGGCCGACAAATAAGTATATCACTAGACCAGCAATAAGAGTTGCTATGACTGGACCGGCGAAAGTCCACGCATAGACAATTTTACATCGACTGACGGACTTAAAACAAAAGCCGGC